>SCPN01000099.1_pt1 | contig 376096 bp, 469 predicted proteins | sample 6106831 | NCBI WGS metagenome assembly SCPN01 (sample SAMN10720447, study PRJNA508395) | human gut metagenome | isolation source: Participant 1, 0 month
GCCGCTTTCCCCTGTAATTCATCGTCACGGCTCAATCTCAAATATAGTGCAGTGTTATAAATCGTTGTATTGTATGGTTGTTTCACGGTTAAAATCCTCCTTCTAAAAGAAACAACCCACGCTTATACAATACTCGCTGGTACAAGTATATCATAAGCGTGGGCTGATTGACAGTCGTTATTCCGTATTTTTTCAGGAAGCGGCGGCGTGCTGGATCATCTTCCAGCAGGCTGTCAAGCGGCTTCCATCCTGTGCGAAATGCTCCGATACCTTGATACGGACTTTCCCATGACAAAATACTGGGTGCCGTCTTTTTCGGTAAGCAGGGTGCCGCTGTTTTTCGTTGTTGCTCTCGTTTTTGTTTTTTGCCATAGGCAGTTACCTCCATAAATGAAATATGCCCGACAAGGGAATGTCAGACAGGTGTACAGCCGCAGACTGTCTCCATGTCAACCAAACCGTGTCAACCGGCAGAAAGACTTTGAAAACAATCCAGAGGCGCACTATGATTACTTTTACTTTTCTTTGATTTCTTGGTTGACATGGTTGACAAAGGAGAAATGCCCCAAATATCAGGCTTTTCCCCGTCAACCGGCTGTCAACCAAAGCGTCAACAAACTGTCAACCGGTGGCTTTTCAGAATGGAAGTTCCATTTGCCGGGCTTCTTCTTCCGTGATTTCCTGAAAACCGTCCCCCTCCGGCGGAGCTTGGTTGACACGCTCCCAACCTTTTTGAGAACCGTATTTCTTATACCGCTTCGGGCTTTTGTAGGCTACCCAGCCCTGTATGATGCCGCCCGCAATGCCGGTATTCATAATCTCGCAGATTGCCCGTGTCTCCCAGTCTGCCGGGGAATTTAAGTTCCCCAGCGCTTCCTCATAAAGCTGCTTGGAACATACCCTGTCGCCGGTGTAGTCCTCCAAATAGGCGTAGATCATGCCGGCCTGTGTGTCTTCCTGCATAAAGTCCTGCTGGTGGGCGTTCAGGTATCGGTTCATTTCCATGCTGAATGACAGCTTATACTTCTGCGATAAACCGTCATGGCTTCCGCCCACATCTGTTCGATATACGCCCTCGCCGCCGCTTCATCGTCCAGTATGTGAACCTCCGCCCGTTCCGGCGTACACCGTCACGGGGAGAAAGCGCCGGTTGCCGGTGCGATCACGGGGCAAAAGTCCTGCCGGTTGGTCGTCCCTCAAATACACATTGCCGCAGCCGGTCTGCCGGATGTGTCTCATACGGCACTTTGTAGGTTTCTTTCTGGCGGCTTAAGAATGACTTGATTTCCTCAATACTCTTGGCGTTGGCTGTGGCAATCATCTCCGACATCTCGATAATCCAATGCCCTTGCAGCTTGCGGTACACATTTTCATCGTCCAGCTTTTTCAAATCGTCTGAAAACCATTCGTCCCTGCCTGCCAGCAGCCGGAAAAAGGTAGATTTCCCGGCTCCCTGACCACCAACCAGACAGAGCATGACCTCAAACTTGCTCCCCGGTCTGAATACCCGCCGGATGGCTCCATCAGGAACAGTTTCAAGGCTTCATAGGTGTATTCGTCCGTATCGGCTCCCAGAAGTGATGCAGGGCGTAACGGATGCGCTCTGTGCCGTCCCATTGCAGGCTGTTCAGGTAATCCCTGACTGGATGGTAGCGGTTTTCATTGGCAACAATCTTGATGGCGCTCTGCACCTTTTTCTCGCTGGTAAGCCCGTAATTTTCTTCCAGATACAAAAGCAGGTAGTTCATGTCCATGTCGGTCAGCGTGGTACTGGTGCGCTCCCAGCCAGCGGCTTCACAATGTCAATCTGCTCCGTCAAAGGTTCAGGCGCAGCGCCCCGCGAAACAGAGGGTCACGCTGGAACACCGTCAGGCAGTTTCGGATGCTGTTCTTCACGCCGCCTTTCTGCGTCCCCTCTAATGTTTCCCGGATTTCTGCCGGTGTCTGCGCCGGTTCCATTGTGTCCATCGTCCTTTTGACCGCTTCCTGCGTTTCCGGCGGCAAGCTCTGAAATTCGCTGTTCAAGCCGCAACACCTCCTTTCCCTGTGCGGCGATCAATGCCGCTTTTTCTTCTATTTCTCCGTATAACAAAATATCAAAGGTATTCTGTGTAGCTTATCCTCTGCAACGCTTCCACAAAAAGAGGATGCCAGATGGCATCCTGCGGCTGTGGGGCGTGTGCTGTTTTCCAATGCTCCAGCAGGCGCAGATAATCGCATAGCACCCGGAAACAATACCGTTCCGTTTCCTGAAATCTCTGCTCCGCTGATTTTTGTCGGGGCTGTGACCTGTTGTGACGCTTCCTATCTGGCAGCGCATTGCCGGATTTCTCATAGGAAACGCCGAAGTCCTCCGCAAGCCTGACCGCAGCTTCCCGTTTCCCCAATCCATGCAGCAAAGCGGCCAAGTCGATCACATCCCCGGAAGCCCCGCAGCCGAAGCAGTAAAAGCGGCTGTCCACTTTCATGCTGGGCGTGCGGTCATTGTGGAATGGACAGCAGACCATGCCGTTTCTCCCCACCCGGATTCCATAGAATGAAGCAGCCTGCCGGGTGGTAACAGACTGTTTCACCGCTTCAAATACATTCAAATGCTCCCTCCATAAGAAATACTGGTAGCGGTAAAGCTGCCGGTTATATCATAGCTCCATCTCATGTTTCTTTCTCTGTACTGCCTGTGGCTGCTCCCTCCGGCGCAGTGCGGTATCTACGGCGTTCTGCACCTGCCGTAGCCGTATGACTTCCTCCCGGGTGGCTTGTGCTGCGGAGACAGTTCGGCATACTCTGTTTTTAACTGTGCGTATTCCTGTTTCCATGCTTTCAGGGCAATGGGTTTTCCGTCCAGTTTTTCTTTCAAAATACGGCGGGCGGCATAAAACAGCCGTAACTCCGCATCGTGGGATGTTTCAAATTTCTCCCTCTGTTTCTTAAACTTGATATTGTTCAATTCCGTATGAACAGGTTTTAGCCGCTGGTAATTCTCGCCCTCCCGTATCAATTCCTGCAATTCCTTTATCCGGGCAGATTTCTTTTTCATGGAGTCGCTTAACGCTTCAAATTCTTCGTTGACAGAGGAAAGACGCTCCTGCAAATCCTCTAATGTGAGCAGCTTGTTTTCCGTCAGATAATTGACGGCTTCGGCAAACTGCTTTAAGTTTCCGGTTCTGGCTTTATTGCTCCATGCCCCTGCGTTGCGCTGGTTGTAATAAGCGATCAACAGGTCGGCAAGGCTCGGTGTCTGCGGTTTGGAAAGTTCTTCTTTTACCTCTGCCATCCAGACAAACAGGGCTTTGATCTTCTTCCTCACATCCTGCATGAGCCGGTTGGTGGCTTTAATCCAGCGGTTCAGTTCCCCTTTCTCGGTGCGGATGCCCTTTGCTTCCATCTGCCGGACATTAGCTCCCTCGTGGACAGTAGGTATCAGGTCAAGCCCTGCCGCACATAGGAACGGTGGTCGATACGCACATCCAGCCCTTTTTCCTCAAATTTTGTATTAACGGCAGCCGCCCACTGCTCCCGCCAGTGTTCCAGCGTTTCCGGCTCATGCCAGTCTGTTGTATGGACAGCGTTAAACATATAATCGCCGTTTTTATCCCGGATTCGGTTTCCATCTTCATCAAGAAGATATTCCCGACGCTGTTTTTGTCCCCATGTGCCATCCGGGTTCAAAGGGCGCATGGTTGTCATCACATGAAAATGCGGGTTAGGGATGCCGCCGTCCTCTTTCTCCGGGCTGTGAAAGCAAGGTCGGCAATCATGCCTTTGTCACAAACTGCTCCTGTACGAACTTCCTCGCCAGCTCCATGTTTTCTTCCAGCGTCAATTCATTCTGCATGGCAATATCAAAGGAATAGGCAAGCTGTGCTTTTGGATGTTTCTCGCAGTTCTCCACAGCATTCCAGAGGGTCGCCCGGTCAAGATATATTTCCGGCGCATGGGGCGGCAGCATGATTTCCGAAGCGATCACGCCGCCCTTTTTGGTGTAGTCGCTGACTTCTCCATAGTAGCTGCTGTAAAGACGCTCCCCGGCTCGATAGGCTGCGCTGGCAATGGCGCTCTGACCGGCGCTGCGCTTGATCTGTGCGATTGAAAAATGATAAAGTGCTATCCTTAGTCACCGCCTTTCTCCTGCCCGGAAATACGGGCGTGGTTCTCTGTGGCAGACCGGATGAAATGCTCCGCCTGCGGCAGATTCAAAATGCTTTCCATGAGGGAATAAAATTCCGCTTCGGATAGCTCCTTTGTCTGTGGTGCAATGCTCTCAATAGCTGCCCACGGGTAATCAGCCAGTGCGTCCTCTGTTTCCGGGAACCGCTTTCCAGATACGCCTGCCGGTTTTCAAACGCTGCATTTTCCGTTTTCCTGTTCCAGCAGGACAGTGGTTTTCATATTCCTGCTTCAACTGTTCCAAAGATTTTCCATGTTCTCACATCCTTTGCTGATAAGATAAAGAAAGACCATCCGCAGACAGTCCGTGTGTCAGTGCTTCTATAAAACCCGATGAAAAGGGAAAACCGCAGAGCGGATTTCTCTTTGCGGCGAATACAGAGGATAGCCGCTTTAGCGGCGCAAGGTGTAGCCACCTTGTCGGAGCGAAGCGAACGCAGACCTCGGATTGCTGATTTTATCAGCGGCAGAGGTAAGCTCCGCAGGACGCACGATACATGGTCTTTAGACTATGTATAGAAGTGCGCCCTTAGTTCCTAAGGGATTTTGCCGTTTCCGGCAGTCTTGTCCTTTTTCTTGGAACGCTTGGAAAGATACTTCGGGCAGTCAACCACAACCGCCCGGAAGCTCTGTTTACATTCGTGCTGGCATTTCCGGCACAGTTCGTTGTAAGTGATACGGCTGCGGTCATTTAAGAAGAAAGACCATTCCAACCGCCGCTTGTTACTCATTCTTGCCATAACCGGCTCCTTTCTCCGTTTCTATCTGATGTACGCAGATAGGCTGTTTTGATGTAGCGTCTCGGTATCATTTTTAAGTTTTTCCCTCTGTATGCCTTTGGAAAGTGCGGCAGTATTGCAAGTCAGGGAATGATACCTCACGCTTATTTGTCGCTTCCGGTACGGTTTCAGACCTTTGCCATCCATTCAAAGCAATTTTGCTGACCTTGATAAGTCTGCCCCTGCGGAACGCTGGAAAGCCGGGTGTGTGTACCAGCTCATAGGCGCTCGCTCTTGAAATTCCCATAATCCGCTGAATGTCCGCCACATCCAGAACCAGCGGTAAATCCTCGTAGCTGTTCAATCTCTTTTTATCGTTCATTCTGTTCCTCCCATAAATCAAATAGGTTAAAATGCTTCCTGTTGCCGTTCTCCCCAAAAGCCGTTTTCCTGCCCCATTCCTGCGGTGTTTCCCTGCATTGGTGCGCCGGATGCGTCACTTCTCCTGCCGGTCATATCCCTTTTGGACGGTCATTCACTTGTCAAGGTACTGTGCGGTACGAAATTACCAACCGCAATCATCATAGCGTACTATCCTTGACAAAACAATGATTCTGCGATACCATGAGTGTAACGGATATAACTGAATTATATAATTACCATAAACAAAGGCAGGGGATAGGGATGGAGAATCAGTTTATACGGCATGAGCCATGTTTTGAGAGGATTTTGTTTGTCCTGACGCTGGACAGGAAGAAAATGAAAGAGCGGATTTTGATTGGGGAAGAACAGCAGATCCGCTTCCGTCTGAACGGGAGCCAAAACGCAGAGGTGCTTTGTGATATGACACGCCCACTGGGAACTTTTTTGATAAACTTTGAGCGTGACACGGACAGAGACTGGAACTTATACGGGCTTTCTCCGCTGCGGCAAGCTCTCCACTCCAACCGATGGAAACAGCCGGAGCTGGAGCAGGCGGCAAGCGAATTTCTTTGGGAGAAATATCTTAGCAACGACCCTCTGAAAATGTATGTGGCGTTCCGTATCTGGAACAGCTATCTGCTTGCCAGAGAACCCCGTGACCGTAACGCTGCCTGTGACCGCTTCATGGATAAAATGAGCAGACTGACCGGGGTATTCCAAAACGAAACCATGAGCTTTGACAGGGAGACAGGAAAACCGAAACAATTTCAAGCTGGCAGCCTTTATTTCAAAGGCGCACCGTCAGAAGATACCCGGCTTGACCTCTGGTTCCCGGACAACCGGCGCACAGAAGAATGTGTGTCTGCCTATGCGTCCCTCTACCCGTTGATTACCTATTATCTGAACAGGCTGAATGACTGGGGGCTTTGCTTCCGGCGGTGCAAGGTCTGTGGAAAATATTTTCTGGCAAAGAGCCAGCGGTATGAGCTGTGCAGCGACAAGTGCCGAAAAGCACAGGCGCTTCAAAACAAGCGGGAATTTGACGAGAGGTCAAGAGAAAATAACTATGACCTGCTTTATAAAAATGAATGCCAGAACTGGCGCAACAAAATCAACCGGGCAAAGAATACCAACGGCTTTCCAGCTGACCGTCTGGAAAAAATACAAGCTACCTTTGCTGACTTCAAGAAAGAAGCATTGCAGAGAAAAAAGGCTGTAAAAACAGGAACAGCCAGCCCGAAAGAATTTACGGACTGGCTGTATCAGCAGTAATGTAATTGTGGAGCTGACAGATTATTAAAAAATGTTTGTCAGCTTTATGGCAGTGCAAATTTATATCCGATACCGGTAACGCTTTTGATATAATCAGGATCGCCCGGTTCTGTCTTTAACTTTTTCCGCAGATTGCATACATGGTTATTGATGGCTTTCCGGGAATAGTAGGTGTAATCTTCGTTCCAAACCAAATCCATGATAACCTCATAGGTAAATACCCGGTTCGGGTTCATAATGAGCAGAAGCAGGATGTCGAACTCTTTATAGTCAGGGCGATTTCCTGCTCATGAACAATCACACGCCTGTATTCCAGACAGATGTATAAATCGCCCTCTTGAAATTCCGTAAGCGGACTGTCTTGCTTCCAGTTGTGCTTTAAGTGAAAACACATAGTTTCAGTTCTTGTTTTCGTTGTCCTTTCAAGAAGATACTGTGCAAGCTCCTCCTGTTGCCTTTCATCAAGCAGAAGTATCAACTTTTCTCCAATCGCTCTGCCGGATTCAGATATATCAAATACAGCTAATTTCCCATATTTTCACCTCACAATTAACTCTTTATATCTGCTGTACGACGGCTTTTTTCTTTTGCTGTCGAGTGGCAGATGCTTCATACTATGTCAATTTCAAAAAGTTCTCTTTATCCTTTATTACTTTTCTGTTTTGTCTGATGTAAAAGCAAGATAACCAAAACAGAAATAGCTATACTGCATAGAATGTATGTCCAATTAAAATATGATAGATTGATTAAATTCTGTGCTGATTGATTTTTAATGAGGTTTGTGTATGGCGCGTTACTCTTAATCGCTTCCATAACTCCTAAAACATTTATCGGGCTTAAATTGTATAAGTACGCACCAAATAAATATATCGCTACCTTTTCAACAATGGACGGTATTAAAATAGCCAATGCAGAAAGCCATAATGGACATTGCTTGTGGGATTTCTGTAAATATACTGCCCCCAAAAGATATGGCAATATCGCAAGGCAACAGCCCAAGGACAATATTCTGATGAAGCCCAAAGAGGGCGAAGAATACACGGATAAAAGATATGTTCCAAATATAATCAACCAATCAATGAGCAAGCCTTTATTGGCGTGCGCTCTTTATTGTTTCGTTTTGTAACTGCATTTCATTACCTCCCAAATGGACGATCCACTTTCGGAACGTCAAGGTTACGGTTGTTCCACCGTAAGAATTGTTTTTTAGCTCCACCGTGATAGACAGGTCAGTTGCCATTTTCTGAACAAGGTATAATCCCATACCCGTAGAACGACTAAGGTAACTGCCCGTATCTCCAGTAAACCCCTTGTCGAAAACAAAGGGTAAGTCAGACAACGGTATGCTTGTGCCGTTGTCTTTAATAGATAAAGAAATCTGTTCACTATCCGCACTATCAGCAATGGAAAAGAGAAGCCGGGGAGCAGGATTGTTCCCCGCATATTTCACACTATTGCTGATTATCTGTCCTAAAATAAACATCAAACCTTTTGTCAGAAATCACTTGATAATCGTTTTCGGTATATTCAACAGAAAATCCGGCTTCTTCAAGAAGCGTTAAATTATCTTCAACTGCTTCACGACAAGTTTCAAGAATTGAAAGCGGCTCAAAAAAGTAATCCTTATGAGTAGCTCCAAGCCTTGAAAAGTATAGAATTTGTTCTATATCCTGTCGGGTATGGTCGCGTACATACAGCATACGGGTATGAACCAAAGGGGACATTTCATCTTTTCGATTGTCCAGTAGCAAGGTCATAAGGGATAGCGGTTTTTTGATTTCATGTACCCAATTTTCAATGTAGTGTTCATAATCTGTAACTGTAATTTTCTGTTCGTTGATATATTCCTGCTGCGTCCTCAAATGCTGCCCCAATTCACAGATATAAGGGCGTAATACTGCGGGAACAGCTTCACACAGTAAGTATTCGTTGGTATCGTCCGGCTCCAATAGAAAACGCCGAAAATAACGTCTGCCCTGTTGCGTTTTCTGATTGATATAGCAAGAGGAATAGCAAGTGCGGCAAATGATACAAAAATTATCAATGCAACATAGTTGATAAAATAATCGGGATTAGCCAGCCAAGCAAGGAATATAAAGAACAAGTCCAAACAGGCAAGTGTAATAATCCATACACGATTAGAGGAAATATATGTTAAAAGTATTTTTAGCTTCTTCATAATCGCACCTGCTCTTCAAGCGGTAGCCTTGCCCGCGTACTGTTTCTATCCGATCTTCAAGACCAAATTCACGGAGCGTTTTCCTCAATCGCGTAAAGGTTACTTGCAGCGCATTTTCGTCAATGTATTCTTCCGTTCCCCAAAGCACGTTGCACAGCTCATGTTTGGTAACAAGATTAGGGCTTTTCTTCAAAAGCGCAAGCAATATTTTTCCCTCATTGGGTGGCATGAGGGAAGAACTCTTTCCCACATAGATTGTAAAGGTGTTTGGGTCAAGTAAAAATCCGTTCCCGTCCAGTAAACCTTGCCGTATCTGTTCCTCTTTGCGTCGTAATAATTTTTTGCGGGCAAGCAGGCGCTCCATATTACACGGCTTTGTTAAGTAGTCGTCAGCTCCCAATCCTAATGCGTGAAGTTCGTCCTGCAATTTATCTCTTGCTGTCAATACCAACGCTGTTCCAATCTGCTTTGCTTTTAATTCTTTGCAGATTTCAAAGCCGGAATGAAATGGAAGATTTATGTCGAGCAAAACCAAATCGGGGGAATACTCTGCAATTTCCGATATTGCGTTTTCAAAATCAAATAACGCAACTGTTTCATACCCCGACTTTCTCAATAAATCCGTCAGTTCTTCCCGCATATAAACATCATCTTCAACTACCATAATTCGTGCCAATACGACCACCTCCTTTCACGTAAGCCTGTTATGAATTAGGCTTGTAATTTATTTTTCCGATTTCCCGTGTAGCTGTCCGCGCAACAGCCACACCGTAAACTGCCATAATAAGAACGACAGTAAATGCCATAATAATCAGCAACGGATAAGATTGCCCGATCTTTGTGCTGTCAGAGTATAAATGTTGCTGCATTGCATAAAGACCAACCGTACCGCTTATACAAGCCAACATTAGGGGGAGCAGGAAATACCATAAAACTTGTTTATAAATTGACCGCTTTATCTGTTCGCGTTGCGCACCCAAAATTGAGAGTGTCAAATATCTTAATTTTGTCGATTGCATTTGTGTTAAGAATTGCAAAGCAAGCAATGCACACGCAATAATCAATAGCATAAAGCCCATATATAAAGTCGTGTAACTCCCGGAGATAAGATAAAATAGCTGTCGCCCGAAATTATCAAGATAGCTTTCGTAATACAGACCGGACGGCTTCAGCAAATCACGTGCTTCCATAACGGACAACATCAGCCCATTTGCTTCTACAAGCTCATTCGGAATACAGAAATTCCAATATACGGAACACGTGTCCGGGTCTACATAGTTATGATATATCTCGTCGGAAACAATCAACGCGGTTACAATTTTAACATTTTCATCCGCAGTAAGCCCTTTCATTGGTACAGACGGAACAAGTGTAACTGACTTTTTGTCAATGGAAATCAACGCATTACCGCTTGTCTGTGCGTTCTCTGCAATCCTGTCTAACAGAGCAATGGTATCTTCCTGTGCTTTCCTAAAAGTCCGGGTTGAGGTAAAAAACAGCTTCGTCATTTTCAAGATTTATTTGCTTTTCTCCTGCGGCTTCCAACAAGCGATTATATGATGAAACTGGGAGCATATAAGGAGCAACACTCCCCGTATCAATAAATCCAAGCAGATTAAGGGCTGCGGGTTGATGTGAGCCTAATTCGTAACTGGCAGCTTCTTGTGTAGCAGGGTCTATTACACCCTCTGGCAAGTTTTGAACAATCTCTTTCTTAATACAGACCAGTCAACAAAGGATTTCATTTCCCGGAAGCAGGACGTTTCATGTTCCCTGTTTCCATACGGTTAAGATTAGCTACATAAACTCGCATTTGCTCGTCGGAAAGGTATTGTTCAATATTCTGTTCTTCGCCCATTACTGTAAAATCATAGACAGCAGAAGTTCTTGTTAATTCATTCCCATGCGACATAATAGTTGCAGAACCATTTGCAATAAACATAATGGTAAGCATCATCAGAATAGACGCAACACTAATTGAAATATATTTATAAACAACATTTTCGTGAAGCTGTCGCAAAGTAAATACATAAAGTCCATTTGTCGCTTTACGTTTGTTAGAAGCAGCTACTATACTTAAAAGCCGAGCAATGCCACGGATAAAAAGAATTGTTCCAACAATTCCAAGCAGGACAGCAACAAGCAGCATTACACCACCGCCAGCCATGAAGTGTTCTATGGCAACCCAGTATGCAACAAGTAAAACTGCCGTACCAATTACAAGGGATAGCAAACTTCCGTGTGTGCTGCCCGTGTGTTGTTTTTTTGCCATTTCTCCATAAAGCAGTTGGTGAACTTCTTTCTTAAACAATTTTCCACATAGTATAAACAACGCCACACATTGGATAATTAAAAATCCCAATATCGTAAAGAAAACTGCGCTTAACGAAAAACTTGATTGATGTGCAATAATACCGTGTCCGACTAAACGTGCCGTTGCAAGGCTGATAACTTTGGATAGAAAACCACCGCAGATAAGTCCACCCAAAAGAGCGACAAGTGAAGTGATAAGCCCCTCCGTCATAATTTGCGTAAATAATCGGGTCTTTGTCATACCAAACATCAAATATAACCCTAATTCCCGACTGCGACATTCGAGCTGATACTTATTTGCAAATACTACAAGGAAAAATACAAATAATAATGCACAAACATAGACAGTAGGCAAAAGGTTTGTAAGTAGCCGTTCCACGGCGTCGCTTTCAAGGCTACTTAAAAAGCGTATCACGTCCTGCGCCTGAGAGAAAGCACAATGTAAAATGCCGCTACCGCCGTTACCATTGTCAGAAAGTAAATCAGATTTTCGTTGCGGCTACGTTTGGAATTTCTCCATGCAAGGTTAAAGAACATTTGCGCTCCCTCCTCCCATTTGCGCCATTACGTGTAATATGCGCGCATAAAATTCTTCCCGTGTTTCTGTCGGAACTTTGCGACGCAATTCATGGAAAATAACGCCGTCCTGTATGAACAAAATGCGGGAACAGAAACTTGCTGCGTTAGGGTCATGCGTAACCATTAAAATTGTACGTTCTTGTGATTGATTGACTTCCCGTAACTTTTCCATGAGCAGCCGCGCGGCTTTTGTATCTAATGCACCTGTCGGCTCGTCAGCCAAAATAATATCCGGGTCAGAAATCAAACTACGGGCTGCGGCTACACGCTGCTTTTGACCGCCGGACATCTGCGCCGGAAACTTTGAAAGAACATCAGTAATTCCAAGAAATCCGGCTATATCATTTAGGCGCTTTTCGGCTATGGAAATATCTATATTGTGAATGGATAAGGGCAACAGAATATTTTCTCTGCCTGTCAAATTATCAAGCAAAGCAAAGTCTTGAAACAGATAACCAATTCTATTTCCACGGTATTCCGCTAACTTAGCACCGTCAAAAGCACTTATATTCGCTCCGAAAACAAAATTTGTCCAGAGGTGGGTTTAATGACCGTAGCAATACAATTCAATAATGTTGTTTTCCCGGAACCGCTGGCTCCCATAATTCCCAAATACTCGCCATTGCGAACATCAAAGGTAATTCCGTTTAGTGCTTTGTGGGAACACCTTCTTTGGAATATGCTTTGTGCAGGTCGCGTACTTCTAAAAGTTTTTTTGTATAATCCATACTTAACACCTCTTTTTTGTTCATGTTTTTTTACAATTAAAATTTTACTACACAAAGCACAAATACACCACTTACATTTGATGTAAGGTTCCTTTGCTTGAATTTCACCGCTATTCTTTATGCTGCTTTTCGTCTGTCACCAGACATTCAATCTTCTACAAAATATTCACCATATATCATAGTCGGTTGACCGAACAATAACAACACACTATTTCTTGACAACCTTATACTCATGTTCTACAAGAGTTCTAAATCTATTTGTTTAATCCATAAATGCAAAAAGGACAGCAGTATCAAATTGCTATCCTTGCATTTTATTATGGCTGATAATGTATAAGCGTGGGTTCGTCATATTTGGTGTGGTATCTTTAACTATGGGAAACTCCCCTCTCCCACTTGCTGACCGCCGACTCGGTGACGAAGAGCCTGTCGGCGAATTCCCGCTGGGTGAGCCCTAGCTCCTTCCGGCGGCGGCAGATATACGCGCCGAAGGTCTTTTTGTTTTCCATGTTGAACCATCCTTTCGGCAGGGTGTGGTCTTGCAAGGCCGCTCTCACCATACGGCGAATGGCGGAAATTTGCAAGGCCCCGGCGGGATTTTCCCCCTCGACCGTTAGGAAAGTCCTGATTTTTCAAGGGGTTTCGGCCCTCCCGGCACGGCGGGCCGGATGTCCATGCCGGTGGGCTAATCTCCCTCGGGCAGGGGCACCCGCCGGTGCTCCACCGGCCCCCAGGCGGGCAGGGGCAGGCCCTGCATGGCCCCGAACACCCGGCTCTTGAGGCCGGGATACTGCTTGTCCAGGGACTTGATCAGCTCCTTGACCTCCTGGCGCTTGGTATTGCCGTCCGCCGGGCAGGGGTTGAACACCACGGGCAGATGGTTGCGCTCGGCGGCGTTGCGGAGCATCCCCTCCCCACAGTAGAGCAGGGGGCGGATTTGGGTGATGCCGGTGCGGTCTAAATAGGTCACGGGCTGGAAGCAGGACAGCCGCCCCTCATAAAACAGGGAGAGGAAGAAGGTCTCCACCGCGTCGTCAAAGTGGTGGCCCAGGGCGATCTTGGTGATGCCGTGCTCCCTCAGGGCGTTGTGGAGGGCGCCCCGGCGCATCTTGGCGCACATGGAGCAGGGTTCTTCTCCTTGCGCAGATCAAAGATGATGTGGTGGATTTCGCTGTGGAGCAGCGTGAAGGGCACGTCCAGCTCCCGGCACAGGGCCTCCACCCCGGTGAAGTCCATCCCCTCTCCCCCGTCCACATGGCCCATATCCAGGGTGTAGGCCTCCACGGTAAAGGGCTTGGGTAGAACTCCCGCAGCCTGGCCAGGGCCACCAGCAGGGTCAGGGAGTCCTTGCCCCCGGATACCCCCACCGCCACCCGGTCCCCGGCCTGGATCATGTCGTAGTCCTCCACACAGCGGCGGACATAGCTCAAAATCTTGTTCATAGGCACCTCAAAAATTAAAAATCGAAACGGAGCATTCAAGAGTATTTGCGAGATTTCGCGCGTTTGAGCGAGCATTCTTATTTCTAAATTAAAATTTTCAAAAAACGTGTTGACACCTTGGAACCACCGTATTATAATACAAAACGCTCCGGTCGTCCAGATTGGGGTTCTTATTCTGTTGAGACATTTTTGATCGCAAAATTGGAGGTTTCACCATGTCCACTTTTATGGCCAACAAGGGGAACATCGTCCGCAAGTGGTATATCCTCGATGCGGCGGGCAAGCCCCTGGCAAGACTGCCGCCGCTGCGGCCACCCTGCTGCGCGGCAAGCACAAGCCTGAGTTCACCCCCCACGCCGACTGCGGCGACTTCGTCGTGATCGTCAACGCCGAGAAGGCTGTTCTGACCGGCAAGAAGCTGGAGCAGAGTACTACCGCCGCCACTCCGGCTGGATCGGCGGCCTCAAGGAGACCAAGTACCGCCTGCTGATGCAGCAGAAGCCCGAGCTGGCCATGCAGCTGGCCGTCCGCGGCATGCTGCCCCGCAACATCATCACCAAGGATTCTCTGTCCCGCCTGCACATCTACCGCGGCGCCGAGCATCCCCACACCGCCCAGAAGCCCGAAACCTGGGCCGCCATCTAAGCAGGAGGTACAAAGGAATGTATAAGAGCAAGAAGCCTTATCTGTATGGCACCGGCCGCCGCAAGTCCTCCGTGGCCCGGGTGCATCTGTTCCCCAACGGCACCGGCGCGATCACCATCAACGGCCGCGACATCGACGATTACTTCGGCCTGGAGACCCTGAAGCTGCTGGTTCGCCAGCCCCTGGCCACTACCGACACCCTGGGCAAGGTGGACATCGTTGCCACCGTCACCGGCGGCGGCGTGACCGGCCAGGCCGGCGCCATCCGCCACGGTGTGGCCCGCGCTCTGTTGCAGGTCAACCCCGAGTTCCGCGCCGCCCTCAAGGCCGCCGGTTTCCTCACCCGCGATCCTCGCATGAAGGAGCGTAAGAAGTACGGCCTGAAGGCCGCCCGCCGCGCTCCCCAGTTCTCCAAGCGCTAATTTTTCGCCTGACCTTTTAAAATGCCGCCCATATGGGCGGCATTTTACTTGCGCTTTCAGGGCTCTGCGGCGGTATGGGCGCCGCTTGCTTCTGCGGGTATGGGCGGATGACTCCGGCTCGGATATTGCAGGAAGGAGAGCCTGCGGCACAGAAATCGGGAGATTCCTCCCACAGTCAGGGCACAAACTATTGTCCCCTCCCGCAGGCCGCAGATGGCCCCCAGGCTGAGATAGGAGAGCAGGGCGGCTGCCGACACCATAGCCAGATCATAGCCGGTCTTGGTCTTCCCAAAATCCCATCCGAATACCTGGCTGGCGGTTCGGACAAACCCCTCACATGGCAGGATCAGCACATTGGGAAGCACCTCCAGCGCAACCCCAGCCCCAGGAGAGACAGCCCAGCAGGGGCACCACCCACCTGGCCCCATAGGACTCCGGCACCAGCGGGGCCAACAGCTCCGTCCACAGGTCGATGCAGACCGAGAAGAGGAGCGTGGCCGGAATCTGGAGGAGCTGTATGGACTGAAACCTGTGCCGGAGCAACAGCACCTGGCCGACCAGCATGGTGCAGTTCACCAGGAAGGTAAACACCCCCAGCGAGAGCCCTGGAAAGACAAACGTGAGGACATAGGAGAGGCTGGACACCGCCGAGGTGCCCATACCGGCTAAGGTAATCAGGGCGATTCCCAGGGCGGCGCAGAGAACTCCGCAGAAGAACAGAATATAGCGGCGCAGCAGGCTGGGCTGTCTCATAAGCCTACCCCTCCTTTTATAAAAAATATTTTTTAGATATAATAATATTTTAGCATTTTTAAAAATTACGTTCAATTGTCGGCCTGCCCAAAAAACCACCCCCATTTTGACATCCGGCGCCGCTGATACAAATGTTCTTTGACATGCCTTATACAATCCGCTATGCAGTGTAGAGACCGTGTAAAGAAACGCCCGACCTCCGGTATCCAAAGGGTTTTCCACATTATCCACATGGTTATCCACATCAGTTAACACCCTGTGGATAACGCCAATATGCAAAATTCAGTTGACATAAGACAAGTCAAGCAAAAAATCCACGGCGGATTCTACAAACTTTTGTTCTCCATTTTCTTCCAATTGTGGTACAATAACGTCAGGTGTCCTGAACATATCATGAGCCGCCGCTCAATCATGAGGTGAAAGCATGTCCGAACCCATTGCCGCCATTGCCACACCCCCGGTTCCCAGCGCCATTGGCATCGTCCGCGTCAGCGGAGAGGGCGCTATCGAGGCCGCGTCCGCCGTGTTCCGCGCCGCCAGCGGGCGTCCCTGGCTGCCTGCGAGAGTCGCAGGCTGGTCTACGGCACCCTGCTGGGCCCCGACGGTGCCCCCATCGACCAGGTGCTGGCCACGCTCTCCCGTGCCCCCCACAGCTACACCGGCGAAGACACGGCGGAGCTGCAGTGCCACGGCTCTCCCGCAGTGCTGGCGATGGCGCTGGAGGCCCTGTTTGCCCAGGGCGTCCGGCAGGCCGGGCCGGGGGAGTTCACCAAGCGGGCCTTCCTCAACGGAAAACTGGATCTGACCCAGGCGGAGGCGGTGGCGGATCTCCTCGAGGCGGAGACCCCGCCGCCGTGCGGCAGGCCGCCGGACAGCTCTCCGGCGCGCTGAGCCGCCGGGTGGCCGCCCTCTACGACGGTCTGGTGGATCTCATGGCCCACTTTCACGCCGTGCTGGACTATCCGGACGAGGACATCGACCCCTTCCGGGCCGACACCATCCGGGAGGGCCTGGACGCCGCCCATACGGGCCTGGAAGCCCTTCTGCGCACCTATGACCGGGGACGGTATATCGCCGGCGGCGTGCCCTGCGTGCTGATAGGACGGCCCAACGCGGGCAAGTCCTCCTGCTCAACGCCCTGGTGGGCTATGACCGGGCCATTGTCACCGACGTACCCGGCACCACCCGGGACACGGTGGAGGCCCGGTGCCGGCTGGGCGGCGTTGTGCTGCGGCTCATCGACACCGCCGGCCTGCGGGAGACCGACGACGCCGTGGAGCGCATCGGCGTGGAACGCAGCCGGGCCGCCCTGGCTGGGGCCGCCCTGGCCCTGCTAGTGCTGGACGGCTCCGCCTCCCTCACCCCGAGGATGAGGCCGCCATGGCCCAAGCCGCCCGCGCCCCGGGTCATCTGCCTGATCAACAAGTCCGACCGCCCCTGGCTTTCGCGCCGGAGGAGCTGCGGAGCCGCTTTCCCCATCTGTGTGTGGTCAGCGCCACCGGCGCAGGGCTGGATGCGCTGGGGAGACCGTCGCCGCCCTCTTCCCGCTGGAGGCGCGGAGAGCGCCGGAGAGCTGCTCACCAATGCCCGGCAGGCCGATGCCGCCCGGCGGGCGCTGGAGGCCGTTACGCGGGCCTCTGAGAGCCTGGAGGCCGGTATCACCCCCGATGCCCTCCTCACCGACGCGGAGGAGGCCCTCGCCGCCTTGGGAGAGCTCACCGGGGCCAGCGTGCGGGAGGACGTGACCGCCCGCATCTTTGAGCGCTTCTGCGTGGGAAAATAGGACGCATGGCCCGCCGCCCGCCGGGGCATCCTATCGGGTGAAAGGAGCGATGCACATGGAGGTCTCCATCGAGCGCAGCGACTGTATCAGCTGCGGGCTGTGTGTCTCCACCTGCCCCGACGTGTTCCGGATCGCGGAGGACGGGTTGGCGGAGGTCTACCGCCAGCCCGGCCCGGCGCACCTGCCCGCTGTGAAATCCGCCGCCGAGGGCTGCCCGGTCAGCATCATCTATCTGGAGGAGTGACGGGTCAAGCACGACAAGGGGCCGCTGCCAATGGCAGCGGCCCCTTGCGGTTCCTTCGGTTGTCACGCCTCACACCCTCCGCCACGGCGCACTGCTCACCGCTCCGCAAAAAACACCTTGCGCCTTCGGCGCAACTTCCATAAGGAAGTTGACACCCGCTGAAAAAAGTTGCTTTCCGGTGGGTGCCGCTTTATAATTGTCTCACCGGCAAATCAAAATTTGGGGAGGAGAGGACTCAGCATGGAAAATGAAGTTATATTAGGAAATGTCATGGTTGATTGCGATGACGAAAAGAAATTGCAGAAATTTTATGGTGAGTTATTAGGTTGGGAAATGTGCGAATTATTTGCAAGACCTGCTGTACGCAGTTCTACGGGAATCGTTTTTCTGTTCATTGAAGAAGCTGAGTATATTTGCCCTGTATGGCCCGAAGAAACAGGGAAACAACAGAAACAGATACATTTTGATTTTCAAGTTGATAATGTTATGGAAATGGTTAAGAAAGCAGAGCGGTTGGGAGCAACAAAGTCAAAAGCACAATTTGGCGGAAGTGATTTTGTAACAATGTTTGACCCAGCAGGACATCCATTTTGCCTATGCCAAAAGTAACGGTCAGGTAGAATAAGTTTCGCAAAAAGACAAAGAGACATGGTTTGCAGATGTCTGGTAGAATGAAGTTGCGACACCACCATTCGAAAGGAGACAGCAAACCATGTCCGAAAAGATTGTACAGCTAAACGAAGAAGTTATCAAGGGGCAGCTCAAGGAACTTGTGCGCGGAAGCGTAGAGGAAACCCTCAACGAGCTGCTGGAGGCCGAAGCGGAGAAGCTGACCCAGGCGGCCCGGTACGAGCGCAATGAGCAACGCCAGGGCTACCGCAGCGGCCACTACAACCGCAACCTTACCACCACTTCTGGGGATGTCACACTCAAGATGCCCAAGCTCAAGGGGATCTCCTTTGAGACTGCCATCATTGAGCGGTATCGCCGCCGGGAGAGTAGCGTGGAAGAGGCTCTCATTGAGATGTACCTGGCTGGCGTATCCGTCCGGCGTGTAGAGGATATTACCGAGACTCTCTGGGGCAGGTCTCCCTCCACCATCAGTGAGCTGAACAAGAAAGCGTATGTCCACATCGAGGATTGGCGTAACCGTCCTCTGCAAGGCGGGCGGTATCCGTATGTCTATGTGGATGGGATCTATCTGCGCCGCAACTGGGGTGGAGAGTTTGAAAATGTGGCCATCCTGGTGGCAATCGCGGTCAATGAGGACGGATATCGTGAGGTTTTAGGTGCCGCCGAGGGCATGAAAGAGGACAAGGCCAGTTGGATCAACTTCTTCCAGTGGCTGCGTGGCCGTGGCCTGGACGGCGTGAAACTCATCGTTGGAGATAAGTGCCTTGGTATGCTGGAGGCCGTGGGCGAAGTGTTCCCTGAAGCCAAATACCAACGCTGCACCGTCCACTTTTACCGTAATGTGTTCTCTGTCACACCTCGCTCCAAGGTGAAACTGGTAGCCAAAATGCTCAAGGCGATCCACGCCCAGGAGAGCAAAAAAGCCGCTCGTGAAAAGGCCAGGGCCGTAGTGGAGGAGCTGTGTTCCATGAAGCTGAAAGAGGCTGCTAAGAAGGTGGAGGACAGCATCGAGGAGACTCTGACCTATTGTGATTTTCCCAGTGAGCATTGGACCCGTATCCGCACCAACAATGTCATTGAGAGGCTGAACCGGGAGATCCGCCGCCGTACTCGTGTAGTGGGCAGCTTCCCGGACGGCAACTCTGCCCTTATGCTGGTCTGTGCCCGGCTACGCCATGTAGCTGGCTCCCAGTGGGGCAACAAAAAGTACATGAATATGAAGCACCTGGAGGCCGCCATTGAGGATGCCTCCATTGCCGGCTGACTCCATTCATGCCAGAGCTTGCAAACTAAAGTGCGAAAAAATCTTGACACGACCAAAGTAACAAAGTACAGTTTATCGCTTCTCCCACGAATACTTTCCTTGAAAGTGTCATAGTGGGTTACACAGTATAAAAAGGACAAGGCAGACCGTTGCGGCCTGCCTTGTCCTTAACTTCTCTATAAATCCTTACACTTCGGCGCAACTGCTTTTTTGTCTGTGCAGCTCGCTGTGCGCCTGCTCCCGGGCGTTCAGCGCTTCGCTTTACTGGAGATTGAAGAAGGCGTCCATACCCAGGTACTGCGCCACGTCGCCCTCGTCGTCGCAAAGTCCGCTCCCGTCGGGACGCCCATGCGTGGGCATCCCTCCCTCCGCTCCCTTGCTCCTCCTCTCCCCAACCGACCCACTGCGTTGGGCTCGGTTGGGGACCCCAGGAGCTGGGCGACTCAAAAAGCGGGGCCGCTGCCAATGGCAGCGGCCCCTTGCGGTTCCTTCGTTTATTTGAGGTTGAAGAAAGCGTCCATACCCAGATACTGCACCACGTCGCCCAGCTCCTCCTCGATGCGGAGCAGCTGATTGTACTTGGCCACGCGGTCGGTGCGGCTGGGAGCGCCGGTCTTGATCTGGCCGGCGTTGACGGCCACGGCAATGTCGGCGATGGTGGCGTCCTCGGTCTCGCCGGAGCGGTGGGACACGATGGCGGTGTAGCCGGCCCGGTTGGCCATCTGGATGGCGTCCAGGGTCTCGGTCAGGGTGCCGATCTGGTTGACCTTGATGAGGATGGCGTTGCCCACCTTCTTCTCAATGCCGGTCTTGAGCCGCTCGGTGTTGGTGACGAACAGGTCGTCGCCCACCAGCTGGACGCGGTCGCCGATGGCCTTGGTGAGCATGGCCCAGCCCTCCCAGTCGGTCTCGGCCATGCCGTCCTCCAGGGAGACGATGGGGTAGGTGTCGGCAAACTTCTTCCACATGTTGACCAGCTGCTGCTGGGTCAGCTTCTTGCCGGACTTGGGCTGGATATAGCACTTCTCCTCCTCGTTCCACCACTCGGAGGAGGCGGCGTCGATGGCGATCTTGAAGTCCTCGCCGGGCTTGTAGCCGGCCTCCTCGATGGCCTTGACGATGACCTTCAGGGCGTCCTCATCCTTCTTCAGGTTGGGGGCGTAGCCGCCCTCGTCGCCCACGCCGGCGGCGGGGGTGCCGTTCTCCTTCAGGACGTTCTTCAGGGTGTGGAACACCTCGGCGCACATGCGCAGGGCCTCGCGGAAGCAACAGGCGCCCACAGGCATGATCATGAACTCCTGGATCTCCACGTTGTTGGTGGCGTGAGCGCCGCCGTTGAGAATGTTCATCATGGGCACGGGCAGAATCTTGGCGTTGGCGCCGCCGATATAGTTGTACAGGGAGGTGCCCAGGGCCTCGGCCGCCGCCTTGGCGCAGGCCAGGGAAGCGCCCAGAATGGCGTTGGCGCCCAGCTTGGTCTTGTTGGGGGTGCCGTCCAGCTCGATCAGAGCCTTGTCGATGGCGGTCTGATCCAGCACATTCATGCCCACCAGGCACTCGGCGATGTCGGTGTTCACGTTCTTCACGGCGGTGAGCACGCCCTTGCCCAGGTAACGGCTCTTGTCGCCGTCGCGGAGCTCGCAGGCCTCATAGATGCCGGTGGAGGCGCCGGAGGGCACGGCGGCGCGGCCGACGGTGCCGTCCTCCAGGTAGACCTCCACCTCAACGGTGGGATTGCCGCGGCTGTCCAGGATCTCGCGGCCCAGCACGTCAACGATCTCAATGATCTGCTTCATGATGAAAACTCCTTTCGTATTGGCGGCGGGAGCCTGCTCCCGCCTACAGGGGTATTTTGTGTGGGGGGCGGGCTCCGGCCCGCCGGGGCTCTATGGTAGGGCGGGGGTTCATCCCCGCCGGTTACCGCTTCGCCGCCATTCCCTTAAACGGGAAGGTCAGTTGACAATCAGCGTCTCCCCATCCATCTCGGCGGGCTTTTCCAGATACCCCACGCGGCTCGCCGCGCGGGGGCCCCGGGTCTTTTTATCTGCTCGGGGCAAGTGAATTGCCCCGACATCAAGGTTTTGGCCGTCGGCCAAAACGCTTGGACGGCGCACAGCGCCGCCCGCCTGCGGCGGGGATAGGCCTGGAAAAGCCCTTAATTCAAAATCAGAGTCTCCCCATCCATCTCGGCGGGCTTTTCCAGGCCCATCAGATCCAACATGGTGGGGGCGATGTCGGCCAGGCGGCCGTCCCGCAGCTTGACATCGGCGCCCACAATATAGAAGGGCACCAGGTTAGTGGTGTGGGCGGTGTAGGGGGTCGTACCGTCAGCGTCCAGCATCCGCTCGGCGTTGCCGTGGTCGGCGGTAATGAGCGACACGCCGCCCATCCGGGAGGTGGCCTCCACCACCTTGCCCACCCCCGCGTCCACGGCCTCCACGGCCTTGACGGCGGCCTCGAACACGCCGGTATGGCCCACCATGTCGCAGTTGGCGAAGTTGAGGATGATCACATCGTAATTGCCACTCTCAATGCGCTTAACGGCCTCCTCGGTGACCTCGGGGGCGCTCATCTCCGGCTGGAGATCGTAGGTGGCCACCTTGGGGGAGGGGATCAGACAGCGGTCCTCGCCCGGGAACACCTGCTCGGCGCCGCCGTTGAAGAAGAAAGTCACATGGGCGTACTTCTCCGTCTCGGCAATGCGGAGCTGAGTATAGCCCTGGCGGGCGATATACTCACCGAAGATATTGGTCAGCTCCCGGTGGGGGAAGGCCACCAGCACGTTGGGCATGGTGGCGTCATACTCGGTAGTACACACATAGGTCACCGGGAAGTAGCCCTTTTTCCGCTCCACGTCGGTGAAGGCGGGGTCCACAAAGCAGCGGGTGATCTCCCGCGCCCGGTCGGGGCGGAAGTTGATAAAGATGATGGAGTCGCCCTCCTTCACCTTGCCGTCCTTGGTGCACACCACGGGCTCCACGAACTCATCGGTCACCCCGGCATCATAGGACCTCTGTACCGCGTCCACCGGGTCGGGATTCTGCACGCCCTCGCCCCGGGTCATGGCGTCGTAGGCCCGCTGCACCCGGTCCCAGCGCTTGTCCCGGTCCATGGCGTAGTAGCGGCCCATGACGGTGGCCACCTGGCCCACGCCCACCTCTTTGCACTTTTCCACCAGCTTTTCCACATAGCCCTTGCCGGAAGCGGGGGGCACGTCCCGGCCGTCCAGGAAGCAGTGGACATACACCCGGCCTAATCCCCGCTTTTTGGCCATCTCCAGCAGGGCGAACAGGTGGGTGATGTGGCTGTGCACGCCGCCGTCGGACAGAAGCCCCATCAGGTGGAGTGCACCGTCCCGCTCCTTGCAGTCGTCCATGGCCTCGATATAGGCCTCGTTCTCAAAGAAGCTGCCGTCCTCAATGGCGCGGCTGATGCGGGGCAGATCCTGGAACACCACCCGGCCGGCGCCGATGTTGGTGTGCCCCACCTCGGAGTTGCCCATCTGGCCCTCGGGAAGACCCACGTCCAGCCCGGAGGCGGACAGGCGGCAGCCGGGGTTTTCCGCAAAAATCTTGTCCAGGTTCGGCGTGCGGGCCGCGGCGATGGCGTTGCCAGCCCGCTCGTCCCATACGCCGAAGCCATCCATAATGATCAGGGTAGTCGGTGTCTTACTCATAATAACCTCGAATCTCTTCTTCTCTTTCCAAAACGGAGACGGGCGCGGGCGGCCCTGCGCTTCTCGCTGTCACGCTGCGGGTTGGGCGCACGTCCGGATCGTTAAGTCCGGGCTGCGCGAAAAATACCGCTCCAGGGTATCGCCCGTCGCCTGTTTTTCGTCTGCGCCCTGCCTTAACTCCCTGTACGCCTGCCCTCCGCGCTTCTTACTCCTGATTGGCCGCGTTCATGATCTCCACAAAGTCCGGGGCCTTCAGAGACGCGCCGCCGATCAGGCCGCCGTCCTCGTCGTCGCAAAGTCCGCTCCGCTCCATTTCCGCCTCCCGGCGAACATTTCACTCCGCTTCCTTGCTCCTCCTCTCCCAACGAGACCCGCTGTATCGCCGTCGGCGGCTTTGCCGCCTACAATACGGCGTACCCTTGCGGGTGCTGCGCTGGGCTCTCGTTGTTCCCGAACCGCCGCCCGACGCGGACGGCGTTACTCCTGGTTGGCCGCGTTCACGATCTCCACGAAGTCGGGGCCTTCAGGCTGGCGCCGCCGATCAGACCGCCGTCCACGTCGGGCTGGGCCAGCAGCTCATGGGCGTTCTTTGCGTTCATGGAGCCGCCGTACTGGATGGTGACGGAGCGGGCCACGCGGGCGCCGTACAGCTTGCGGATGACGGTGCGGATGGCCTCGCAGACCTCACCGGCCTGCTCGGCAGTGGCGGTCTTGCCGGTGCCGATGGCCCAGATGGGCTCATAGGCGATAACCACATGGCGCATCTTCTCGGCGGGTACGCCGGAGAGGGCGGCCTTCACCTGGTAGGAGATCAGATCCATGGTGACGCCCAGCTCCCGCTGCTCCAGGCTCTCGCCCACGCAGACGATGGGTACAGCCCCGCCTCCAGGGCGGCATGCACCTTCTTGTTGACGGTGAAATCGGTCTCATTGTAGTACTGGCGGCGCTCGGAGTGGCCGATCACCACATACTTGACGCCCAGCTCCTTGAGCATCTCGGGGAGACCTCGCCGGTGTAGGCGCCGTGGGACTCGTAGTGGCAGTTCTCCGCGCCGATGGAGACGCGGCACTCTTTGAACAGGCGCACGGCGGCCTGGATATTCACATAGGGCACGCACAGCACTACCTCGCACCAGTTGGGCTTGCCCAGCTTAAGCTCCTCGGCAAATGCACGGGTTTCGGAGGGTTTTGTTCATTTTCCAGTTTCCAGCGATAATCGTCTTACGGTAGCGGCGGTTCACGGCAAACAATCCTTTCGATTTTGGAATAGCTATAAGGGGCGGCGCGGCCCCAGCGCAGCGGTTCGTGCGGGGCCCTCGGCGGAGGAGCTGCCCGGCACGGAAGTTGTCACGCTGCGGCGGCGGCGCGGTCGCCGCACTGCTCACCCTCCGCGAAAACACCTTGCGCCTGCGGCGCAACTTTTCGTCTGCGGGCTTCGCTGTGCGGCTGCTCCGCTCGTCTCCGCGATTCTTTCTTACTTATCCAGCAGGCACGCCACGCCGGGCAGCTCCTGCCCTCCAGGAACTCGAGGGAGGCGCCGCCGCCGGTGGAGATGTGGGTCATTTTGTCGGCGTAGCCCAGCTGGGCCACGGCGGCCGCCCGGGCCACGGCCCGGGTGCCCTCGGCAAAGGCGGGGAACTCAAACACGCCCATGGGGCCGTTCCAGATAACGGTGCCGGCCTCTTTCACGGCCGCGGCATACAGGGCGATGGTCTTGGGCCCGATGTCCATACCCATCATGCCGTCGGGGATACCCGCGCCGTCCACGGCCACCGGCTTGGCATCGGCGGAAAACTCCGCGGCGGCCACGCCGTCCACGGGCAGGAGCAACTTGACGCCCTTGTCCTTGGCCTTCTGCATCATCTCCCGGCAGTAGTCCAGCCAGTCGGCCTCCAGCAGGAGTTGCCCACGCCGATGCCCTGGGCCTTGGCAAAGGTATAGCACATGCCGCCGCCGATGATGATGGTGTCGGCAATGTCCAGCAGGTGATTGATCACGCCGATCTTGGAGGACACCTTGGAGCCGCCCAGGATCGCCACCAGGGGGCGCTTGGGGTTAGCCAGGGCGCCGCCCATGATCTCCAGCTCCTTCTGGATCAGGAAGCCGGACACGGCGGGCAGGTAGGCTGCCACGCCGGCGGTGGAGGCGTGGGCGCGGTGCACGGCGCCGAAGGCGTCGGACACGTACACGTCGGCCATGGCCGCCATTTTCCTGGCCAGCTCGGGGTCGTTCTTGGTCTCGCCCTTCTCAAAGCGGGTGTTCTCCAGCAGCAGGATCTGGCCGGGCTTCAGGACGGCGGCCTTGGCGGTGGCATCGGGGCCCACCACGTCGGCAGCCATGATGACCTCGCGGCCCAACAGCTCGCTCAGGCGCTTGGCCACGGGAGCCAGGCTGAACTTGGGATCGGGTCCCTCCTTGGTTTGCCCAGGTGGGAGCAGGCGATCACCGCCGCGTTCTGCTCCAGCAGGTACTGGATGGTGGGCAGGGCGGCCACGATGCGCTTGTCGTCGGTGATGGCGCCGGTGGCCTTGTCCTGGGGCACATTGAAGTCGCAGCGCAGCAGGACCTTCTTGCCCGCTACGTCGATATCCTTTACGGTCTTCTTGTTGTAGTTCATAGAGCCTCTCCTTTCATCGCGCCCTCCCGGTCAGGCCGGGAAGTCGCTGCCGCAGCGCCTCATAGGTCAGAATGGCCGCGGCGTTGGATAAGTTCAGGCACCGGGCCTCCGCCCGGATTGGGATGCGGATGCAGCGGTCGGCGTGAGCTCTGCGGAATGCCTCGGCAGGCCGGCGGTCTCCTTCCGAAAACCAGGTAGCACTCGTCCCGGAAAACCGCCTCAGTATAGGATCTGGGCGCCTTGGTGGTAGCCAGCCAGATATCCTCCGCGCCGGTCTTCTGAAAGAAGTCGTCCAGGTTTTCATATACCCGCACGTCCACCAGATGCCAGTAGTCCAGGCCGGCCCGCTTGACCGCCTTGTCGCTGATGTCAAAGCCCAGGGGCTTGATGAGATGCAGCCGGGTCCGGTCACCGCGCATGTGCGCGCGATATTCCCGTATTTTGGGGATCTCTGGCTCAAACAGCACGATATTGAGCACCCTGTCTCCCCTCCCGGTTACTACTTGGTCAGCGCAGGCTATTGTACTCCAAAACAGCAAGGATTTCAACCTTAAATGTGTAAATACGCGCTAAAACATTCAGTTTTCTTTCTGGAAGCAGCCCTTCCTTTTCTTTTATTGCCCTTTCGTGCGCCGGTGAAATGTGCTATGATGAAGGGCGAATGGAAGAGGAGTGTGAAGCACGTGAAACAACCGCGCAATCCGCGCAGGCTGGTGGTCAAGGTGGGCACATCCACCCTCACCCGGGAGACCGGGAGCCTCAACCTGCAAAACATGGAGCATCTGGCCCGTGTATTGGCCGATCTGGAGGGCATGGGGTATCAGCCCGTCCTGGTGTCCTCCGGCGCCATCGGCATCGGCACCAAAAGCTGCGGCTGGGGGAGCGCCCCACCGAGCTGCGGATGAAGCAGGCCGCCGCCGCCGTGGGCCAGTGCAGGATGATGCACATCTATGACAAGCTCTTTGCCGAGTACAACCGGACGGTGGCCCAAATCCTCCTCACCGGCGAGGACGTGGAGTCCCCCGTCCGCTCGGAGCATCTGCACAACACCTTTGAGGCCCTGCTGGAGCTGGGGGTGATCCCGGTGGTCAATGAGAACGACTCGGTGTCGTCAGCGGAGATCGAAACCGGCCAGTGCAAGGTGCTGGGCGACAACGACACCCTGTCCGCCATCGTGGCCCGGCTGTGCGGCGCGGGCCTGCTGGTGCTGTTCAGCGACATCGACGGACTGTATGACGCCGACCCCCGCACCCACCCCGACGCCCGGCTAATCCACCAGGTGGAGGCCATCACCCCGGAGCTGCGGGCCATGGCCGGCGGTGCGGGCACCTGGCGCGGCACCGGCGGCATGGCCACCAAGCTCAACGCCGCCCAGCTCTGCCTGGAGGCGGGGGTGGACATGGTCATCGCCAACGGGGCGCGGATGGAGGCCCTCTACGACATCGTGGAGGGGAAGAACGTGGGCACCCGCTTTTCTGCCCGGCGGGGCGCGCTGCAATAGAAAAGAAGGAGGAATCCCATGACTGTACTGGAGACCCAGGGTCTGGCCGCCCGGCACGCGGCCCGGGCGCTGGCCGTGGCGGGTACCGCCAGGAAAAACGCCGCTCTGGAGGCGGCCGCCAGAACCATCGAGGCCCGGCAGGGGGAGATCCTGGCGGCCAACGCCGCAGATCTGGAGGCGGCCATGGCCGCCGGACTCCGCCCCGCCCTGCTGGACCGGCTGGCGCTGGACGAGGGCCGCATCGCCGGCATTGTGGAGGGGGTGCGGCAGGTGGCCGCCCTCCCCGATCCCATCGGGGCGGTGACCAAAATGGACACCCGGCCCAATGGACTGACCATCGGAAAGCGCCGGGTCCCCCTGGGGGTGATCGGCATCATCTACGAGGCCCGGCCCAACGTGACGGTGGACGCCGCAGCCCTCTGCCTCAAGTCGGGCAACGCGGCGCTCCTCCGGGGCGGCAAGGAGGCCTTCCACTCCAACCAGGCCTTTGCGGCCGTCCTGCGGGACGCCCTGGAGGAGGCCGGCCTGCCCCGGGACTGCGTGGCCCTGGTGGCCGATACCAGCCGGGAGAGCGCCAACGAGCTGATGGGCCTGACGGAGTACCTGGACGTGCTCATCCCCCGGGGCGGGGCGGGGCTGATCCGCAGCGTGGTGGAGAACGCCCGGGTGCCGGTCATCCAGACCGGCGTGGGGGTGTGCCACATCTACGTCCACGAGAGGGCCGACCTGGACATGGCAGCCCGCATCCTCTACAACGCCAAGACCTCCCGCCCCTCGGTGTGCAACGCCGCCGAGTGCGTGCTGGTGGACCGGGCAGCGGCGCGGGACTTCCTGCCCCTGGCGTGGGAGCTGCTCCAAACCAAGGGCGTGGAGCTGAGGGGCTGCCCGGAAACCCGGGCCATCCTGGGGGACTGGGTCAAGCCCGCCGCTGAGGCCGACTGGGACACCGAGTTCGGCGACTACATCCTGGCCGTCAAGGTGGTATCCGGCTTTGACGAGGCGGTGGACTTCATCGCCGCCCACGGCACCGGCCACTCCGAGGCCATCGTCACCGCCGACTACTTCGCCGCCCAGCGCTTCCTGGACGAGGTGGACGCCGCGGCGGTGTACGTCAACGCCTCCACCCGCTTCACCGACGGCTTCGAGTTCGGCCTGGGGGCGGAGATCGGCATCTCCACCCAAAAAATGCATGCCCGGGGCCCCATGGGCCTGGAGGAGCTGACCAGCTCCAAATATGTAATCTACGGCACCGGACAGGTCCGGTGAGCATAGGATTCTAGGGGGCCGCCCGGCCCTCCGCGCGGCATAGCCGCTGCGGTTTCGCCTGCGCCCCGCGCCTCCGCGCTTCTTGTCACGCTGCGGCGGCTGCGCGACGGTGTCTAAGCCCCTCCGGCTGTGCAAGCCGGCCTGCGGCCCCTTCGGGCCCTCCGGTCCGTTCGCTCCGCTTTGGGTCTTACCCGCCTGCGCCCCGCGCCTCCGCGCTTCTTGGTACATACGGCTGCCATGCCGTATGAAGGAGGTGCTGACCATGTTGGAATACCGGCTGGAGCCGGAGGGCGGGCTCCTCGTCTGTGCGCTGGGCACTCTGGAGGTGGGGGGCGGTCAGATTGTGGAGTGCTCCCTGTGCCTGTCGGATATCCTGCCCGAGCGGCGGGTGGCCCTGGCGGTGGAGCTTCTGGAGGGCGAACAGCTCCGGGGCACGCGGCTCTATACCGTGCCGCCCCACCATGAGGACGGCCCCGCCGACGTGCGGATAGAGGGCATCCGCTTCTACCTGCCCGGCGGCGCGGGACCGGAGGGGCTGACTCTCCGGGCCGACGCCCACTATATCGACCGGGGTGACCGCTGCGTGTTGCCCTGACCCCTTTGAGGGCCCCTTTGGGGCCCTCAAAATTTATGCTTGCATCTTTCGCCTTCTTTCCCTATAATGTCACTCACTGCGCAATGCGCAGAATCGGACATTGAAGGAGATCGAGAAATGAAACAACAAGTCACTCTGGCGCTGAGCCTCACCCTGGCGGCCGGCCTTCTGGCCGGCTGTGCCGACACGACGGGCGGGAGCCAGCCGACTGGGGCGGCCCAAACATCCCCTGCGGATGCCACACCGAGCGCGGCGCAGAGCGCCGCCTTTACCGACGAGATGAAGATCCCCCATGCCGTGGATCTCTCCCCCGAGGACGGCGCCGACTCCGTGGAGCGGCTGGGCGACCACGCGGACTCCCCCTACTTTGCCCACCCCGACTACTACCACATGCAGTCCAGCGACACCCTCACGATCCTGACCGGCTTCCAGACCATGCAGCAGACCAGCGAATGGGCCTGCGGCGTCACCAGCACCCTGATGGTGCTCAACTGGTATGACCGGCTGGGCGACTGGAACGAGGAGAGCCTGGCCGCCCTGCGCCACTCCCTGGAGGGCACCGGGCTGGCCGGCTACCCCGGCACCACCCTGCGGCAGGCCATGGATATCTTTGACGGCGTGGGCGGATTTACCTATACCACCAACCTGGACTACGAGGACCCCTCCTCCGAGGTCTGGATGGACACCATCCAGGGCTGGCTGGCCGAGGGCAAGCCGGTCATGGTCTGCTGGAACGACTGGGGCGGACACTGGCAGGTGATCATCGGCTACGACACCATGGGCACCGAGACCCAGCAGGACGACGTGTTCATCGTGGCCGACCCCTACGACACCACCGACCACTGTCAGGACGGCTACGGCGTGCTGATGGCGGAGCGCTTCCTGTATAACTTCTCCATGTACGGCGCTTTCCCGGAGGAGGAGGGCGGCAGCGACTTCCTCTTCCTGGTGGCCTCCCCTGCGGAATAAACCAGAAAATCCCGTGCGGCACACACCGCACGGGATTTTTTTAGAACTGGAAGACCGCGCCGATCACCGCCGAGGCGGCGATGAACACGATGGGGTGGAGTTTTTTCAGGGGCTTCACCTGGAGGCACACGAAGATGACCACCGCCAGGGCGATCCCCTTCCACTGGAACAGGGCCGCCGCGCCGCCGGTCTGGAAGGCGCTCAGGTTCAGCAGGGCGATGGAGCAAACCTCCGCCAGCGCCGCGGCGATAAGGGCGGTGGAGGCGGGGCGGATGCCGTAGAACACCGCGTCCACCCCCCGGCTCTCCCGGAACTTCTTCAAAAAGCCCGCGATGACCAGGATGACGAGGATGGAGGGGCACACCAGGCCCAGGGTGGCGATAACGCCCCCCGCGATGCCGCCGGTGTGGAAGCCCACGTAGGTGGCCATGTTCACCCCCATGGGGCCGGGGGTGGACTCGGAGATGGCGATCATGTTGGCCAGCTCTCCGGAGGTGAACCAGCCGGTGCGCTGCCCGATGTCGGTAAGGAAGGGAATGGTGGCCAGGCCGCCGCCGATGGCGAACAGCCCCGCCTTGAAAAACTCAAAGAAGAGCTGAAGGTAGATCACGGCCGCAGCCCTCCTCTCGCCGCCCGGATGCACAGTCCGGCCACGCCGGCGGCCACCACCAGCACCACGGGGGAACAGAGAAAGCTGAGCACGCTCCCCGCCCACCCGGCTGGGAAGGACACAAAGCTGCCGAGCACCGCCAGCACCAGCACCACCGCGAAGACGCCCGCCGTCGGCCCGTCCACCACCGTGCTCTTGCGCAGCTTGAGCACGCTGGACAGGATCAGGGCGCACACACAGGCCCGCACGCCGTTGAAGGCGTGCACCACCACGGGCTGCTCGGCAAAGTTCTGGAGGAAGGCGGCGATGAGCATGATGATGACCAGGCAGGGGAACACCAGTCCCAGGGTGGCCACCACGCCCCCCGCCGCTCCCTTCCGGCTGTGCCCCACAAATGTGGCGGTGTTGACGGCGATGATGCCGGGGGTACACTGGCCGATGGCGAAGTAGTCGGAGAGCTCCTCCTCCGTGGCCCAGCCCCGCTTCTCCACCAGCTCCCGCTGGAGGATGGGCAGCATGGCATATCCCCCGCCGAAGGTGCAAACCCCGATTTTGGCAAAGGTCAAAAACAGGTCGGCATAGATGTTCACGTCACTCCAGCCCCTCCAGCTCCTCCAGCCACAGGGCCGCCACGGCGTCGGAGGGCATGCGCCAGTCGCCCCTGGGAGAGAGGCTGACCGAGCCCACCTTGGGTCCGTCAGGCAGGCAGGAGCGCTTGAACTGCTGGGCGAAGAAGCGGCGGTAGAAGGTACGCAGCCACTGGAGCACGACGGCCCGGGGGTAGGTGCGGCCGAAGGCGTGCTCAGCCAGCCGGAGCACCTTCCGTGGCGGGAAGGCCCAGCGGATGGCATAGTAGAGGAAGAAGTCGTGTAGCTCGTAGGGGCCCACCAGATCCTCGGTCTTCTGGGCGATCTGCCCCTCGATGGCGGGCAGGAGTTCGGGGGAAACGGGGGTGTCCAGGATATCACTGAGCACATGGGAGAGGGCCTCGTCCTCCTCCGCCTTGTCCCCGGCCACATAGGACACCAGACGGCGCACCAGGGTCTTGGGGATGGAGGCATTGACACTGTACATGCTCATGTGGTCGCCGTTGTAGGTGGCCCAGCCCAGGGCCAGCTCAGAGAGGTCTCCGGTACCCACCACCAGTCCGCCGCACTGGTTGGCCACGTCCATGAGCACCTGGGTGCGCTCCCGGGCCTGGCTGTTCTCAAAGGTCACATCGTGGTCGTCCATGGACTGGCCAATGTCCTTGAAGTGCTGTCGAACCGCCGCGCCGATGTCGATGCGCCTGAGGGTGGCCCCCAGCCGCTCGGCCAGCTCCACGGCGTTGTCCCGGGTGCGCTCGGTGGTGCCGAAGCAGGGCATGGTAACGGCAATCATGTCGCTGGCCGGCCGGTCCATCAGGCGCATGGCCACGCTGGTGATGAGGATGGCCAGGGTGGAGTCCAGCCCGCCGGACAGGCCCACCACCGCCGCCTGTGCGCCGCTGTGCTCCATGCGCTTTTTGAGGCCCAGCGCCGCCAGGAGGATGATCTCGTCGCAGTGTTCGCTGCACTCGGCGCCGTCCTCCGGGACGAAGGGCAGGGGGTTGACATGGCGGGTGAGGGTGGTGGTGCACGGCTCCAGGGCGAAGGGGACGGTGATCACCCGGCTGTCCGCATTGGAGCGGAAGGTGGTCAGGCGGCGGCGCTCGTAGTCCAGCCGCTCCACGTCCACCTCGGACACGGTGAGCCCGGTGGCGAAGCGGCGCTCGGCCAGCAGGGCGCCGTTCTCGGCCACGATGTTGTGGCCGTTGAAGACCAAGTCGGTGGTGGACTCCCCCTCCCCGGCGTTGGCGTAGACATAGCCGCACACCAGCCGGGCGGACTGGCCGCACACCAGGCGGCGGCGGTACTCGGCCTTGCCCACCAGCTCGTCGGAGGCGGACAGGTTGAGGATAACGGTGGCCCCCGCCTCGGCCAGGGCCACAGAGGGGGGCGTGGAGGCCCACAGATCCTCACAGATCTCCACCCCCACAGTGAGGCCGGGCATGCTCTCGCAGGGGAAGATCACGTCGGAGCCCAGATAGACCTCCTGCCCGCAGAAGGAGAATAGACGGTCGCCGGGGCCGGCAGGCTCAAACCAGCGCTTCTCGTAGAACTCCCCGTAGTTGGGCAGGTAGGTCTTGGGTACCAGGGCCAGAATCTCCCCCCGGTGGAGCACGGCGGCGCAGTTGTAGAGCTTGTTCTGGTGCCGCACGGGCAGCCCCACGGCGGCCAGGAGATCCAGGTGCTTGGTGGCCTCCAGGATGGTGGCCAGCCCCTCCTCCGCGCCACGGAGCAGGGTGTCCTGAAGGAAGAGGTCGCCGCAGGTGTAGCCGGTGAGGCACAGCTCGGGCAGGGCCAGCACCCGCACCCCCTGCTTATCGGCCTCCCGCATGAGGGTGAAAATCTGTTCGGCGTTGTAGCGGCAGTCGGCCACCCGGATCTGGGGCGTGCCGGCGGCCACCTTGATGAATCCATCGCGCATAGAAAGGCGCCTCCTTATGGCGTATCATGGTCTGTGCCTTTATGATACCCCAAACCGCAGTGGATTGCAACGCCCGCCCCGGGGATTTACCCCAGCTTGCGGGCGAAGTCGGCCAGAGCTTCGGAGATTTTGAGCTGCTGGGGGCACACTGCCTCGCAGCTCCGGCAGCCGATGCAGGCGGCGGGCCGCTTCTCCTCCGGCAGGGCTTCCACCGCCATGGGGGCGATAAAGCCGCCGCCGGTGAAGGTGTGCTCGTTGTAGAGGGCCAGCAGGCCGGGGATGTCCAGGTGCCGGGGGCAGTGGTCCACGCAGTAGCGGCAGGCGGTGCAGGGAAGCACCTGCTCCCGCACCATGCCGGCGGCCACGTCCAGCAGGGCGGCCTTTTCGGCCTCACTCAGAGGCCGGTCGGTTTCGAAGGTGTCCAGGTTGGCCCGCAGCTGCTCCAGGCTGGACATGCCGGAGAGCACCATAGTCACGCCGGGCACCCCCTGGAGGAAGCGGAAGGCCCAGCCCGGCATGCTCTCCTCCGGCCGCAGGACGGCCAGGCGGGCGGCGTCCCCGTCGGACAGCCTGGCCAGCCGCCCGCCCCGCAGGGGCTCCATCACCCAGATGGGGATATGGCGGCGGTTCAGCTCCTCCGCCTTGGCCCTGGCGCCCTGGAAGTCCCAGTCCAGGTAGTTGAGCTGGAGCTGGCCGAACTCCATGTATTCCCCATAGGCGTCCAGGAAGCGCTGGATCACCGCCAGGGAGCCGTGGGCGGAGAAGCCCAGGTGCCGGATGCGCCCGGCCTCCTTCTGGCGGAGCAGGTACTCCAGCACGCGGTTGTCCGGGTCCAGATAGGGGCCCACGTTGCGCTCGTATACGTTGTGAAAGAGGTAGAAGTCGAAGTAGTCCACGCCGCACTTCTCCAGCTGCTCCTCGAAGATGGCCTCCACCCTGTCCGGCCGGATGTTGGACACGTCGTAGCCGGGGAATTTGGAGGCCAGGAGCCAGCTCTCCCGCGGATAACGGGACAGCACGCGGCCCATCACCCGCTCGGAATTGCCGTTGTGATAGCCATAGGCCGTGTCAAAGTAGTTGGCCCCCCGCTCCATGGCCAGGGCCACCATCTCGGCCACCGCCGCCTCGTCCACGTCGCCGTCCCCACCGCCGGGCAGCAGAGGCAGCCGCATGCTGCCGAAGCCCAGCATGGGCAGGCGCAGGTTTTGAAAGTCCTTGTAGATCACGGAATGTCACTCCCATACATTGATTTCAATTTACCTTACTCCCTGGAGTACACTCCAAGTCAAGCCTTTTTTCCAAAAACACCGAAAAGCCCCGGCCAAAGGCCGGGGCTTTTCGGGTGTGTGTTGTGTGTCTTGCAAAGGTGTTGGAGAGGGATAAGAGAGGAATTGGTTTGGGAGGATGGTCTCATTCGATTCATCTCTGAATCTGTCTGTATCATACCGTGTAAATAAGACTAAATCGTGTCTTTAATGTGAATAAACTGTAAATATCAGTTTTTTATGTATTGGAGGCGGGATGTCACCCGGTCAGATCGGCGGGCGGGGACAAGCCCCGCCCATACAGTGCCGCGTATCATGCGGAACTCGATATGCCCCCAACCAGGCAGGGGCGGCCCTTGGGGCCTCCCGCGGGCGGGGACAAGCCCCGCCCCTACAGCGCCGCGTATCATGCGGAACTCGATATGCCCCCAACCAGGTAGGGGCGGCCCTCGTGGCCGCCTGCGGGCGGGGACAAGCCCCGCCCCTACAGCGCCGCGTATCACGCGGAACCCGATATACCCCAACTAGGTAGGGGCGGCCCTCGTGGCCGCCCGCGGGCGGGGACAAGCCCCGCCCCTACAATGCCGCGTATCACGCGGAACCCGATATAACCTCCAGCCAGGTAGGGGCGGCCCTCGTGGCCGCCCGCGCTCCGGGATAAAGTGGACTCTTGACTTTCCTTCCCCTCAGTGATATAGTAGGTCCGTTCAAATTGGCTTTGACGGAGACGAACCCGCACAGCGGCGGACAGAGAGGGGCGCGCACGGTGGAAGCGCCCCACGACACGCGGCGGCTGTACCACTCCCGAGCCGCCCGGGATGACCGGGCCGGGGCTTTCCCGTTACAGGAAGTCACAAGCGGCCAGTTGCCACGCTGCACGCCCTCTGCGGCGGCCAGCTGTTCCACGCTGTGCCGAACCTGCCGCCGGGCTTTGCCCGACCGTTCGTTCGGCCTGCGCGTGTTGCGGTTGTCCTGCCGGGCGTCTCTGTGTCTCTGGCAAGCAGGGTGGAACCGTGGGACGTATGACAGCGCCTCACCCCTGACACACTCAGGGGTGAGGCGTTTTTTGCTGTAACCCCGCCGCATTTTTACCGGGGCGGGCGCCGTGTGCCGCCCCACAGACGAGAAGGAGGTTATCAGAATGTCCGAAGAGAACAAGAACAGTGAATTTTCCTTTGAAAACGAGAGCTACCGCAAGACCTACTGGCACACCTGCTCCCACATTCTGGCCCAGGCGGTGAAGCGCCTGTACCCGGAGGTAAAGCTGGCCATCGGCCCCTCCATCGACGAGGGCTTTTACTACGACATGGACTCCCCCTTCCCCTTCACTCCGGAGATCCTGGAGAAGCTTGAGGGAGAGATGCGCAAGATCTGCAAGGAGAAGCTGAAGCTGGAGCGCTTTGAGCTGCCCCGGGAAGAGGCCCTCAAGTTCATGGAGGAGAAGGGCGAGCCCTACAAGGTGGAGCTGATCCATGATCTGCCGGAGGACGCCCACATCTCCTTCTACAAGCAGGGCGAGTTCACCGATCTGTGCGCCGGCCCCCATCTGGACTCCACCGGCCGGGTCAAGGGCAACGCCATCAAGCTGACCGCCTGCAACGCCGCCTACTGGCGGGGCGACTCCAGCCGCCAGACCCTCCAGCGCATCTACGGCATCGCCTTCCCCAAGAAGGACGAGCTGGACGCCTACCTCCAGCGCATTGAGGAGGCCAAGAAGCGGGATCACCGCAGGCTGGGGAAGGAGCTGGGCCTGTTCACCATTATGGACGAGGGCCCCGGCTTCCCCTTCTTCCTTCCCAAGGGCATGGTGCTGAAGAACACCCTCATCGACTACTGGCGGCAGGTGCACAAGCGCTACGGCTATGTGGAGATCTCCACCCCCATCATGCTCAACCGCTCCCTGTGGGAGCGCTCCGGCCACTGGGACCACTACAAGAACAACATGTACACCACCGTCATCGACGAGGAGGACTTCGCCGTCAAGCCCATGAACTGTCCCGGCGGCATGCTGGTCTACAAGAACGAGCCCCACTCCTACCGGGATCTCCCCCTGCGGGTGGGCGAGCTGGGCCTGGTGCACCGGCATGAGCTGTCCGGCGCCCTCCACGGCCTGTTCCGGGTGCGCTGCTTCACCCAGGACGACGCCCACATCTTTATGACCCCCGACCAGCTCAAGGACGAGATCAAGAACGTGGTCAAGCTCTTTGACGAGGTGTACTCCGTCTTTGGCCTGCACTATGAGATCGAGCTGTCCACCATGCCGGAGGATCACATCGGCACCGTGGAGCAGTGGGAGCACAACCAGGACATCCTGAAAGAGGCCATCACCGAGATGGGCAAGACCTACGTGATCAACGAGGGCGACGGCGCCTTTTACGGCCCCAAGCTGGACTTCCACCTGGCCGACTCCCTGGGCCGCACCTGGCAGTGCGGCACCATCCAGCTCGACTCCCAGCTCCCTGAGCGCTTTGAGCTGGAGTACGTGGGCGCGGACAACGAGAAGCACCGCCCCATCATGATCCACCGGGTGGTGCTGGGCTCCATCGAGCGGTTCATCGGCGTCATCACCGAGCACTTCGCCGGCGCCTTCCCCACCTGGCTGGCCCCAGTGCAGGTCAAGGTGCTCCCCATCACCGACCGGGCGGCGGAGTACGCCGACCAGGTGGCCGCCAGGCTGGACGCGCTGGGCTACCGGGTGGAGACCGACCACCGCAGCGAGAAGATCGGCTTCAAGATCCGCCAGGCCCAGTTGGAGAAGGTGCCCTATATGCTGGTGGTGGGCGACAAGGAGGCCGAGACCGGCGGCGTGGCCGTGCGCAACCGCCACGGCGGGCAGACCGTCATGAGCTTCGACGCCTTTGCCGCCAAGCTCAGGGACGAGGTGGACTCCAAGGCCCTGGAGCAGAACTGACCTTCCCCCGATTTTGATACGCCCTGGGCGGCCATAGGCCGCCCAGGGCGTATCTGTTCTTACGGGTCGTTTCCCCTCCCTGCCCCGTAGGTCTCTTTTTGCGGACAGGCCTTTCCATAGACCCCCAATTTCTCAAGAATGCACAGCGGCGGCCCGCGCATCCACGCAAGCCGCCGCTATTCCTTTGCCTTCATCGCGTCCACCAGCCGGGCCAGCGCCTCCGCCTCCCGCTCCGTCAGCCCGTCGGTGTGAATCGCCGGAGCACTCTCCCGCTCCGGGAACACCAGCGCATCCACCGAGAAGTCCAGCAGCTCCATCATCTGAAAGAGTAATGGAACGGACGGCAACCGACGGGATCCTTCTATATTTTTTAGGTGGATCGGCGTAATGTCCAGCATTTCAGCCAGACACTCCTGTGTTAGCCCTTTTTTCATGCGGGCGGTGCGAATGGTCTCTCCCAGCGCCCTGCGATCCAGTTCCATCCTCATATCTAACAGCACCCCTTTTAGGTATCTTAAAGTTAATATTCTCTATTGCAAATTTCCTAAAAGATTATTATAATAGATGCTATAAGATACCCCTCACTAAAATGAACTGCGATTACTGGGGTGATTATATGTGGGAAGTCGTAGCTTTTGTCATTATCATAGTTATCGGAATTTTCTATCTCATAGGTACTTATTTTGGCGCTGGTGCCGTTATTTTAGTAATCGGCGCTATTGTATTTGGATTTTATAAATTTCTTCATTTTGGTGATACAGCAGAAGAAGAATCCGAATATGTAGAAAACGCTCTCAAGTTTATAGAATTTACGAAAAGATTAAATTCCCCTCTGCTTACGTTATTTGCCACTCCCAAACATATTGGAGTCGTTTTATCTGATGATGCTTTGGGTATATGTGTGCAAATGTGTTTGGCTACAACCTCAGATGCGAGGTTAGAAAAAGCCAGGCGTGATCTATTGGAAAAAGAGCTGGTAAAGCATATTGATGGTAATAATGGATTGCAATTATACAGAGAGCTATGCTTAGATGTCGACTTGTGGAAGCATGATGAAGATCATCCGATTATATTAAAATATCTTCTGCCGCCGTATAATAGAGCCCGGAGCGAATTACAACAATTAGATACATATATAAATGCACTCAAGCGCCGATACAAAAAGCAATACCAAAAAGAACTAAAGATTGTTACTTGGATTGATTATAAATAAAACGAGAGGTGAACACGATGCCATCCAGCGACTACAACAAGTACCTCGCCGCCATCAAGGCGGCCAACGACATGGAGAACAAAGAGCTTTTGCGGCAGATCAAAAACGAGCTTATCGCCAATTACGGCCTCATGGACGACGACGTGGACTATCTGCTCCGGCAGTTCCGCTACAACGTCTGACTGACAGAGGGGTGCCCCGGCCGCAGGCCGGGGCACCCCTTTTGTGTGGACTTTACGGGCGGCCCATGCTACAATAGAATTCGGTACTTCATTAAGAGACAAAGGATGGATGGGAATGGGAACGACCCTCAGTACCCTGAGCAATCTGGCAATCTACATCGGCCTGGTGGTGGTGGGCGCCTTTCTGGGCTCCCGCAAGGCACTGCGCAGCCGTCCCCTGGCGTGGGTGGGCAAGCTCCAGTTCGCGGCCCTCATGATCCTCATTGTCACCCTGGGCATCAACCTGGGCGCCAATGACGAGGTGGTCTCCTCCCTGGGGCAGATCGGCCTGGCGGCCCTGGTGATCACAGTGCTGGCCATGGCCGGCTCCCTGCTGTGCCTCACCCTGCTGCGGCGGTTCGTGCTCAAGCTGGACCACTACGGCCTGCCCGGGCAGCGAGGCCGCCCGGGAGGAGGAGGCCCACCACGGCGGCAAGGCGGACAACTCCCTCACCTTCCTCATTGTCATTGCCGTAGTGCTGGGGATGCTGGCGGGCCGCTTCGTGCTCCCCGCCGCCGTTACCGCCCACTGCGGCACGGTCATCAGCTTCGGCCTCTACCTGCTCCTCTTTATGGTGGGCATGGACATGGGCAAGCAGGGCACCCTGCTGGCCGACATCAAGACCGCCGGCTTCCAGGTGCTGCTGGTGCCAGTGGCGGTGTGCGCGGGCTCCCTGGCCTTCGCCGCCCTGGCCGGCCTCTTCCTCCCACTGGGGTGAAGGGACTCCATGGCCGCCGCCTCCGGCCTGGGCTGGTACTCCCTGGCCCCCACCCTGCTGGCCCCTACTCCCTGTCGGTGTCCGCCGTGGCCTTCCTGTCCAACGTGATGCGGGAGATCTTCGCCATCATCACCATCCCCATTGTGGCCAAATACGTGGGCTATGTGGAGTGCGCCTCCCTGCCCGGCGCGGCGGCCATGGACACGGTGCTCCCCGTGGTGGTGGGCGCCACCCACGAGCGCATCACCATCTACTCCTTTACCTCCGGCGTGGTGCTATCCCTGGCGGTGCCCTGCTGGTGCCCGCCATCGTGGCCCTGCCCTTCTGAGAGGAGGTCTTCTGCATGGAAATTGAACGCCGCTGGCTGGTGGAGGGCTGGCCCGCCCTGACTCCTCCGTCCTTCGAATGGATCAGGGCTACTTTGCCGTCCGCCCCGCCATCCGCATCCGCCGGGAGGCCGTCCTGGGCGGGGAGACCCGTTACGTCCTCTGCTTCAGGGGGCGCGGGCCTGGCCCGGGAGGAGGTGGAGGTGGACGTGGACGAGGGGCGCTACCTCCGCCTCAAGGCCATGCTGTCCGGCCCCATGATTGAGAAGGAGCAGCGCCGCTATTCCCTCCCCGGCGGCCTCACGCTGGAGGTCAACCAAGTCGATCCCGCCCTGGAGAGCGGCTTCTACTACGCCGAGGTGGAGTTTGACACCGAGGCCGCCGCCCTGGCCTGGACGCCGCCGGAGGCACTGACGGCCTACCTCTCCCACGAGGTCACTGGCCAGCCCGGCGAGAGCATGGCGGCCTACTGGGCCCGCACCCGAGGCTGAAAAAACTCCCCGCAGGCATGGCCTGCGGGGAGTTTCGGTTATTTCTGTTGTCCGTCTCCTCCGGGAGCACCTCCACCCGGATCTCCAGCACCCGGCGGTGGTCCACCTTGGTCACCGTCACGTCCAGGCCGTCGGAGACGAAGCGGTCGCCCTCCTCAGGCACACGGCCGATCTGCTCCATCACCCAGCCGGAGATGGTGTTGGAGTCGCACTCCCCCTTTATCTTGAACAGGTCAAAGAGGTCGGTCAGATCGGCGGAGCAGGAGATCAGGTAGCTGCCGTCCTCCTGCTTCTTGAACTCCTCGATGACCTCGTCGTGCTCGTCCCAGATCTCGCCCACCAGCTCCTCCACGATATCCTCCAGGGTGACCAGGCCCTCGGTGCCGCCGTACTCGTCCACCACAATGACCATGTGGGCTTTCTCCCGCTGGAGGATGCGCAGCAGCTCGGAGATCTTGGTGTTGCCGGTGGTATAGAGCATGGGGCCCAGCATCTCCTTCACGCTGGTCAGGCCGCGGTAGCGGGCCGCGTGGAAATCCTTCTCATGGATGACGCCGATGATGTTGTCGATGTCCTCGTGGTACACCGGCAGGCGGGAATACCCGTTCTCAGCGAAGATCTTGGCGATCTCCTCCATGGAGTCGGTGTCCTCCACCGCCACGATGTCCACCCTGGGGGTGAGGATCTCCTCCACCTCCAGGTCGTGGAACTCGATGGCCGCCCGGATAAGGCGGCTCTCATGCTGGTCCAGGCCGCCCTCGCTCTCCGCCTGGTCCACCAGAGTGACCAGCTCCTCCTCGGTAATGCCGCCGTCCGCCGATTTGCGGAACACCTTGGACAGCAGCCGCTTCCACTGGGTAAACAGGAAGTTCAGCGGGGTAAGGACCGTACGGAGCACCCCCAGCAGCGGGGTGGCAAACATGGCAAACCGCTCGGGGGACTCCTTGGCCAGGCTCTTGGGGGAGACCTCGCCGAAGATCAGGATCACCACGGTCAGCACAATGGCGGACACGGTAGGTCCAGTCACCTCATCAATCAGGTGGATAAAGAGTACCGCGCCGATGGTGGTGGCCACGTTGTTGACGATGTTATTGCCGATAAGCAGGGTGGAGAGCAGCTTGTCGTAGTCCTCCGCCAGAGCCAGGGTACGGGCCGCCCGCTGGTCGCCTCCGTCTGCCCAGCTCTTGAGCCGCACCCGGTTCAGGGAGGTAAAGGCGGTCTCCGTGGCAGAGAAATAGCCTGACATGATAACACAGAACACAAGACCCACGATCATGGCGATACTGGCACTGTCCAACATAAGAAAATATTCAACTCCAACTCTTTCAGTTTTGAAATCAACGCGCAAAGGGACAACCCTATCCCCCGCGGGTAAGGCTGTCCCTGACCGATTCCATTATGTACTTGCAACTAGGCGGAGGTTCGTCCACGAGGGCTCACCGTCTCCTTTTTGGTTTATCAGTGTGTAGTATAGCACAGCTTCCTGCAAAATGCAAGGGGAAGGTTGACTTTTCCTGTCCCGCCCCCCATAAGCGAAAAAACGCGCCCAGCCTGCGGCTGGGCGCGTTTTTGATGCTCTTTTACGGGTGATTACACCAGCTGGACGATGGCCATCTCGGCGCAGTCGCCGCGGCGGGGCCCGATCTTCACGACGCGGGTGTAGCCGCCGTTGCGGGTGGCGTACTTGGGGCCGATCTCGTCAAACAGCTTCTTGGCCACATCCTCCTTGGTCAGGTAGGACAGGGCCTTGCGGTAGTTGGCCAGATTGGCGTTCTTGGCCAGGGTGATCATCTTCTCGGCCATGGGAGCCACTTCCTTGGCGCGGGAGACGGTGGTCTTGATCTGGCCGTTCTCCAGCAGATAGGTGGTCATGGCGCGCAGCATCGCGATGCGCTGATCCGTGGGCTTGCCAAGCTTACGGTTGTGAGACATGAGATTCCACTCCTAACGGATGTTCGCCAAGGCGAACTCCTACTCTTAAATTCGTCCGTGGGGAGATTCCCCCGAAAGGGCGCTCCATGGGAGCCGGCCGGACCCGGGAGGGGACGTTACGTGCCCCCGGGCCGCCCTTTCCTCCGGCCGTCAGTTTTCCTCGTCGGCCAGGTGCAGGCCCATCATGGCCAGCTTGTTGATGACCTCTTCCAGGCTCTTGCGGCCCAGGTTGCGCACCTTCATCATCTCGTCCTCGGTCTTGGAGATCAAGTCCTCGACGGTGTTGATGTTGGCCCGCTTGAGGCAGTTGAAGGAGCGGACAGACAGATCCAGCTCCTCGATGGTCAGCTCCAGCACCTTGTCCCGCTGGGTCTCCGCCTTCTCCACCACCGTGGACTTGGAGCCCATAGTCTCAGAGAGATCGGTGAAGAGGACAAAGTGGTCGCAGAGGATGCGGGCGCCCAGGCTGACCGCGTCCCGGGCGGTGATGGTCCCGTCGGTCCACACCTCCAGGGTCAGCTTGTCGTAGTCGGTGGCGTCGCCTACACGGGTGTTCTCCACCGTGTAGTTGACCTTGCGCACCGGGGTATAGATGGAGTCCACCGGGATCAGGCCAATGATGGTCTGGGCCGGCTTGTTCCGGTCGGCAGGCACATAGCCGCGGCCGTGGGACAGGGTCAGCTCCATGTTGAGGCTGGCGTCGGGACCCAGGGTGGCGATGTGCAGCTCCGGGTTGAGCACCTCCACCTCGCCGTCGGCCTTGATGTCGCCGGCGGTGACCTCGCACTCGCCGCTGGCCTCAATATAGACCGTCTTTACGCCCTCGGAGTGTAGCTTTGCGATGATGCTCTTTACATTGAGGACGATCTCGGTCACGTCCTCCTTTACGCCGGGGATGGTGGAGAACTCATGCTGCACGCCTGCGATCTTGATGGACGTGACCGCCGTGCCGGGCAGGGACGAGAGCAGGATGCGGCGCAGGGAGTTACCCAACGTGGTGCCGTAACCGCGCTCCAGGGGCTCCACCACATACTTGCCGTAGGAACCGTCGCCGGGGTTCTCCACACATTCAATGCGGGGCTTCTCGATTTCTACCATGTGTTACCCTCCTTTTCGCGGCTGCGGGCACAAGGCCCGCAGCCCTATACAGCTCACCAATAATCGAGGGTACAAGCAGTGTTACTTGGAGTACAGCTCGACGATCAGGTGCTCCTCGACGGGCAGATCGATGTCCTCGCGGGCGGGCATCTGCACCACGGTGCCCTTCAGCGCGTTCTTGTCCCGCTCCAGCCACTTGGGCACCAGAACAGTGGGGGCGTCCTCACCGGTCAGGCGCTTGAACTTGACGGAGGAGCGGCTGGACTCCTTGACCTCAATCACGTCGCCCGCCTTGACCAGGTAGGAGGGGATATCCACCCGCTGGCCGTTGACGGTGAAGTGGCCGTGGCCCACCAGCTGACGGGCCTCACGGCGGGTCATGGCGAAGCCCAGACGGTACACCACGTTGTCCAGACGGCGCTCCACGAAGGTCAGCAGATTCTCACCGGTCTTGCCGGGCATACGGGCGGCCTTCTCATAGTACATCCGGAACTGCTTCTCCATGATGCCGTAGACGAACTTGACCTTCTGCTTCTCGGTCAACTGGAGGGCATACTCGCTCTTCTTCTTTCTCATCTGGCCGCCGGGATTGCGGTTGCTCTCCTTCTTGGCATAGCCCATGGCGGCAGGAGAAATGCCCAGCGCACGGCAGCGCTTGGCGATAGGCTGCATATTCTTTGCCATTTGTTCTTCCTCCTTCTCTTACACGCGGCGGCGCTTCGGCGGACGGCAGCCGTTGTGGGGGATGGGAGTCACGTCCTTGATCAGAGTGACCTCCAGGCCCACGGCCTGCAGGGCGCGGATAGCGGCCTCACGGCCGGCGCCGGGGCCCTTCACGTACACCTCGACGGTCTTCAGGCCGTGCTCCATGGCGGCCTTGGCGGCCGTCTCGGCGGCGGTCTGCGCGGCGAAGGGGGTGGACTTACGGGAACCGCGGAAGCCCAGGCCGCCGGAGGAGGCCCAGGACAGGGCGTTGCCGCCCATATCGGTCACGGTGACCATGGTGTTGTTGAAGGAGGAACGGATATGCACCTGGCCCTTCTCAACGTTCTTGCGCTCGCGGCGCTTGCGGATAACCTTCTTACCCTTGGTAGCGGTAGCCATGTGTTTCTCCCTCCCTTACTTCTTCTTGTTGGCGACGGTGCGCTTGGGGCCCTTGCGGGTGCGCGCGTTGGTCTTGGAGCGCTGACCGCGGACGGGCAGGCCCTTGCGGTGCCGCATGCCGCGGTAGCAGCCGATCTCGGTCAGGCGCTTGATGTCCATCGCCACGTCACGGCGGAGGTCGCCCTCCACAGTGTAGCTGTGGCCGATGATCTCGCGCAGCTTGGCCTCATCTTCCTCGGTCAGATCCTTCACGCGGGTGTCGGGGTTGATTCCGGCCTCGGCCAGGATCTTGTTGGCGCTGGTGCGCCCAATGCCGTAGATATAGGTCAGGCCGATCTCTACCCGCTTATCCTTCGGCAAGTCAATGCCAGCAATACGTGCCATACTGTTTCAGCACCTCCTATTAACCTTGTCTCTGCTTGTGCTTGGGATTCTCACAAATAACCATGACCTTGCCCTTGCGCTTAATGATCTTGCACTTCTCGCACATGGGCTTCACGGACGGTCTTACTTTCATGATAAACCTCCTTGAATGCCTTGATGGCCCCGGAACGGCGGAGGCAAGGCCCCGCTTACCCGCTCCGGTCATTGATGGGTTCTCCCAGGGGGAGGCGGCGCAATTCCATTTCGCCGCGTTAAATCAGCCGGTTACTTGGATCTCCAGGTAATCGGCCCCAGGTTACGTCATAGGGGGACATCTGGACCGTACGCCCCACCCGGCGCAGGCGCCGTGTGGGGACCCCGACTCCATCTGCGGGCGTCGGAAGTGAATTCCGCCGCCCTTCGCGCCAGAGGCGCGCCCCGCACTGCGGGGCCCCAGTGACGGTCCGGCCAGCCTGACGGATTACTTGGACCGCCAGGTGATCCGGCCCCGGGTTACGTCATAGGGGGACATCTGGACCGTCACTTTATCGCCGGGCAGGATGCGGATGAAGTTCATGCGCAGCTTGCCGGAGATGTGGGCCAGAATAATATGGCCGTTTCCGATGTCCACATGGAACGTGGTGTTGGGAAGGGACTCGGTCACGACGCCCTCCACTTCGATCATATCGTCCTTTGCCAAAGCGTCATACCCTCCTTAGTTCCTCAGCTCGGAAAGCGGCCAGCGCCCTCCGTATGTCTCGGTTGGATAGGTTCCCGCCTGTCCGGAGCTGATCCAGGACAGGGTGCTGGAAATCACCGGCGGGGGCGGTATGAACCGCCTTTTTCCGCTTGGGGTTCTCCAGCTTCCGCCGCTTCCCGTCGCAGAGCAGCAGGTAGGGGCCGTCGGTGTCCAGGACACAGAACAGCCCTCCCCTGTCATGCCCGGCCAGGGAGCGGACAATCTGCGCACACGCGCATCCCATACTCAATCCTCCACCCGGGTAAGCACTTCAGGCTCCCCGTCGGTGATGAGAATGGTGTTTTCATAGTGGGCGGTCAGGCTCCCATCGGCGGACACGGTGGTCCAGCCGTCCTTGAGCACCTTCACCCGCCAGTCACCCGCGCACACCATGGGCTCCACGGCGATGGTCATACCCGGCTGGAGCCGGGGGCCATGGCCCGCTGGGCCGAAGTTGGGTACCTCAGGCGGCTCGTGGAGTTTGGCCCCCACACCGTGGCCCACGAAGTCCCGCACGACGGAGCAGCCGTCTGCTTCCACGTACTGCTGCACCGCGTGGGAGATATCATAGACCCGGTTGCCGGAGCGGGCGAGCTTGATGCCCTCCCAGAAGCTCTGTTCGGTCACATGGATCAGATGCATGGCCTCGTCGCTCACCTGTCCGCAGGCGAAGGTGGCGGCGCAGTCGCCGTGGAAGCCGTCCAGAAAGGCGCCCACGTCCACGCTGACGATGTCGCCCTCCTTCAGCTTCCGGGGACCGGGTATGCCATGGATGACTTCCTCGTTGATCGAGATACAGGCGGAGCCGGGGAAACCGCTGTAGCCCAGGAAGGAGGGCTTGGCTCCGTGGCTCTCGATAAACTTGCGCACGGCGGTATCGATCTCATGGGTGGTCACGCCGGGCCGCACCATGGAGCCGGCCAGCGCCCGGGCCTGGGCGGTCAGCCGCCCGGCCCGGCGCATGCACTCGATTTCGCGGGGAGATTTGAGAGAGATCATATCCATCTCGTTCACTTCCCCAGCAATTCCATGATTTTGGTGTTTGTCTCCTCGATGCCGCCCAGGTCGGGCACGCGTTTAAGCACGCCCTTCTCCTCGTAGAAGCCTTTCAGCGGCTCGGTTTGACTGTGGTAGATTTCCAGCCGGTGCTTGACGGTTTCGGGCTGGTCGTCTTTGCGCTGCTCCAGCACACCGCCGCACTTGTCGCAGAGCCCCTCCTGCTTGGGGGGCGCCATGACGACGTGATAGGTGGCTCCGCAGGCATGGCAGGTCCGGCGGCCCGTCATGCGGGCCTCGATGACGCTGTCGGCCACCTCCAGGGAGAGGACCGCGTCAAAGCGGATGCCGTGGCGCTCCAGGGCTTCGGCCTGAGCGATGGTACGGGGTACGCCGTCCAGGATGAAGCCGCCTGCGCAGTCGGGCTCGGCCAGCCGCTCCTGGATGATACCGATGATGATCTCATCCGGAACCAGCTTGCCCGCGTCCATATAGCTCTTGGCCTGCAAGCCGATGGGAGTGCCCTCCTTGACGGCTGCGCGCAGGATATTGCCGGTGGAGATGGTGGGGATGCCCAGCTTGCGGCTGATAATCTCCGACTGGGTGCCCTTGCCGGCGCCAGGTGCGCCTAAAAGAATGATTTTCATCCTGATTCCCCTTACTCCAGGAAGCCCTTGTAGTGGCGCATCAGCATTTGGGCCTCCAGGGCCTTGGTGGTCTCCAGCGCGACGCCGACCACGATGATGATGGACGTGCCGCCGATGGCCAGGCTGCTGACGCCGATCACCGCGCCGGTGACAATGGGCGCGATGGCGATAATCGCCAGGTAGAGCGCGCCGAACATGGTGATCTTATTGAGCACCTTGTGGATAAAGTCGGCGGTGGGCTTGCCGGGGCGGAAGCCGGGGATGAACCCGCCGTTCTTTTTCAGGTTGTTGGCAACCTCCACAGGGTTGAACTGCATCGTGGAGTAGAAGAAGCTGAAGCCCACGATGAGCAGGAAATACACCACGATATAGAAAATGCTGGTGGTGTCAAAGACGCGCAGGAAGCCGCCCCAGAAGCCCGGGTCGTTCTTGCTCACGCCGGCAAACGCGGCGATGGTAGCGGGCAGAGAGGCGATGGCCTGGGCAAAGATGATGGGCATAACGCCGGTCATGTTCACCTTCAGAGGGATGTGGCTGGACTGGCCGCCGTACATCTTCCGGCCCACAACGCGCTTGGCGTACTGGACGGGAATGCGGCGCTCCGCATTCTGAATGAATACAATGAGAACCACGATGGCCAGCATGCCGATGAGAATCAGCGGGATGGCCCACACGGGCAGATTAAAGATTCCCTCGCCGGTAACGCCGTCCAGATTGTTGCGGACGCCCTGATACATGGTGCGGATCATGCTGGGGCCGCGGGACAGGATGCCCGCGAACAGGATGATGGAGATGCCGTTGCCGATGCCGAACTCGGTGATCTGCTCACCCAGCCACATGACAAAGGCGGAGCCGGCAGTGAAGCACAGTACGATGACGATACCCGCCCACCAGCCAGGCAGGCCGGCGGTGTCCAGCATCGTTCCGCCGCCCTGGGTGCGGATCAGGGTGTAGTAGCCGAAGCCCTGCAGCAGGCCGATGGCCACGGTGACATAGCGGGTAATGGCCGCAATCTTCTTCCGGCCCTCCTCGCCGCCCTCCTTCTGGAGCCGCTCCAGGGCAGGGATGGCAACGGTGAGGAGCTGGATGATAATAGAACTGTTGATATACGGCTGCACGCCCAGGGCAAAGACGGCCGCCATGGAGAAGGCGGTGCCGTTCATGGCGCCCAGCAGGGTGAAGATGCCGCCCATGTTGTTGAGGGTGGCGCCCAGCATATTGCTATCAATAAAGGGGACAGGAACCACGGAGCCCAGCCGGAAGATCAGCAGGGCAAACACGGTGAAGAGGATCTTCTTCCGCAGCTCGGGAATTTTCCAGGCGTTACGGATGGTCTCGATCACTTAGACCACCTCGTACTTTCCACCTGCCGCAACAATCTTCTCCTTGGCGGAGGCGGAGAAGGCGGAGGCACGGACCGTCAGCTTCTTGGTCAGGGTGCCGTTGCCCAGCACCTTGTAGCCGTACTCGCACTTGGAGAGGATGCCCTTCTCCAGCAGGTCGCACACATTGACCGTAGCGCCATCCTCAAACTTCTCGAGGGCGGAGACGTTGATCGCCTCCAGGGGTTTGGCAAAGATATTGTGGAAGCCGCGCTTGGGGATGCGGCGGGTCAGAGGCATCTGGCCGCCCTCAAAGCCCACGCGCACGCCGCCGCCGGAGCGGGCCCACTGGCCCTTCTGGCCGCGGCCGGCCGTCTTGCCGTTGCCGGAGCCGTGACCGCGGCCCTTCCGATAGGCCTTGGGGTTGGAACCGGGAGCGGGGGAAAGTTCATGCAGATTCATTTCGCGCACCTCCTTACTGTTCCTCGGTGACCTGGAGCAGGTAGCCGATGTTCGCAATCTTGCCGCGGGTCGCCTCGTTGTCGGGCTGCACGGTGGTGTCGCCGATCTTGCGCAGGCCCAGGGCCTCGGCGGTCGCCTTGTGCTTGGCGATACGGCCGTTCAGGCTCTTGACCAGCTTGATGTTCAGATTAGCCATGTTCACGGCCCTCCTTAACCTACGATCTCGCTGACGCTCTTACCGCGGATGCGGGCGACCTCCTCGGGGCCACGGAGGGACTTCAGGCCCTCAAAGGTGGCGGAGACCACGTTCTGCGGGTTGTTGGAGCGCAGGCACTTGGCGCGGATGTCACGGATGCCGGCGGCCTCCATGACGGCGCGGACGGGGCCGCCGGCGATGATGCCGGTACCGGGGGCGGCGGGCTTGAGCAGCACGCGTCCGGCGCCGAACTCACCGATGACCTCATGGGGAATGGTAGTGCCGGACAGAGTCACGGTGCACATATTCTTCTTGGCGTCCTCGATGCCCTTGCGGATGGCCTCGGGCACCTCAGCGGCCTTGCCCAGACCGAAGCCCACGCGGCCCTTCTCGTCGCCCACGACCATCAGCGCGGCGAACTTGAAGATGCGGCCGCCCTTCACGGTCTTGGACACGCGGTTCAGAGCGACGAGCTTCTCGGTAAACTCGCTGGGTTCTCTCTCAAATCTAGCCATTTATCGTTTTCCTCCTCCCTTAGAACTGCAGGCCGCCCTCACGGGCGCCCTCGGCCAGGGCCTGCACGCGGCCGTGGTACACGTAGCCGCCGCGGTCAAACACGACGGTCTCGATGCCGGCGGCCTTGGCGCGCTCGGCGACAGCCAGGCCCACCTTCTTGGCGGCCTCACAGTCGGAGCCCTTGCCCTCGAAGCCCTTCTCCAGGGAGGAAGCAGACACCAGGGTCTTGCCGGTCACGTCGTCGATGACCTGGGCATAGATGTTGGTGTTGCTGCGGAACACGTTCAGGCGGGGACGCTCGGGCGTGCCGGAAATCTTGCCGCGCACTCTCTTGTGGCGCTTAAGCCGCTGAGCGTTGGTATCGGGTCTGTTGATCATAGTGGCACACCTCCTTATTTCTTCTTGACGCCGGTCTTGCCTTCCTTGCGGCGGATGACCTCGTCAGTGTATTTGATGCCCTTGCCCTTGTACGGCTCAGGCGGACGCTTCTCTCTCACTTCGGCGGCGAACTGGCCGACCTTCTGCTTATCGGTGCCGCTGATGACGATCTTGTTGGCGCTGGGCACCTCAATGGTGATGCCCTCGATCTCCTCGACGGTGACCTGATGGGAGAAGCCCAGGTTCATGACCAGCTTGTTGCCCTCCTTGGCCACACGGTAGCCCACGCCGTTGACGTCCAGCTCCTTCTTGAAGCCCTCGGTGACGCCCACGATCATGTTGTGCAGCAGGGTGCGGGTCAGACCGTGCAGGCTGCGGTTGGCCTTCTCGTCGTTGGGACGGGTCACATGGATCACATCGCCCTCCTGGGTGATGGTCATGGCGGGATGCAGCTGCTGCGTCAGGGTACCCTTGGGCCCCTTTACGGTAACCAGGTTACCGGCTTCGATCTTCACGTCCACACCGGCGGGGATGGAGATCGGCATTCTTCCGATACGAGACATATTCTACTCTCCCTCCTTACCAGACAAACGCCAGGACCTCGCCGCCGACATGGGCCGCGCGGGCGGCCTTGTCAGTCATGACGCCCTTGGACGTGGACACAATGGCAATGCCCAGGCCATGCAGAACCGGGGCAGCTCGTCAGCACCGGCATAGACACGCAGGCCGGGCTTGGAGACACGGCGCAGGCCGGTGATGACCTTCTCCTTGCCGGGATTGTACTTCAGGGTGACGCGGATGACGCCCTGGGTACCATCGTCGATGAGCTGGAAGTTCTTGATATAGCCCTCATCCAGCAGGATCTGCGCGATGGACTTCTTCATGTTGGACGCGGGACGTCCACGGTGTCATGCTTGGCGTTGTTCGCGTTGCGGATGCGGGTGAGCATATCCGCAATGGGATCAGTGATGTGCATGATGTTTACCTCCTATTAGAGTTACGGGCAGGGCCCGTATCAGCGGCAAGGTATCGCAGCTAGGCAACTGCGACCTATTGCTCGCCGGCGGGGATTTATTCAAATTACCGGCCAAGAGGCGGGCTGGCTTTACCAGCTCGCCTTCTTGACACCGGGAATCTGACCCTTGTAAGCCAGCTCGCGGAAGCAGATACGGCAGATGCCGTAGTCCCGCAGGTAGGCGTGGGGACGGCCGCAGATCTTGCAGCGGTTGTAGCGGCGGGTGGAGAACTTGGGCTCCGCCTGCTGCTTCAGGATCATAGACTTCTTAGCCATTTCGTTCTCCTCCTTTAGCGGGCGAAGGGGCGCCGATCAGGGACAGGAGCTCCTTGGCCTCTTCGTCGGTCTTGGCGGTGGTGCAGATGACCACGTCCAGGCCGCGGATCTTATCAATCTTGTCGTACTCGATCTCGGGAAGATCAGCTGCTCCTTGATGCCCAGGCCGTAGTTGCCGCGGCCGTCAAAGGCGTTGGGGTTGATGCCGCGGAAGTCGCGGACGCGGGCAGGGCCACGTTGAACAGGCGGTCCAGGAACTCCCACATGCGGTCGCCGCGCAGGGTGACCTTCGCGCCGATGGGCATACCCTCACGCAGCTTGAAGTTAGCCACGGACTTCTTGGCCTTGGTAATGATGGCCTTCTGGCCGGTGATCTTGGTCAGATCGCCCACAACGGCCTCCAGAACCTTGAGTTGTCACGGGCCTCGCCGCAGCCGCAGTTGACCACGATCTTGTCGATCTTGGGGATCTGCATGACGGACTTGTAGCCAAACTTCTGCATCAGAGCAGGAGCGACCTCGGCCTGGTACTTCGCCTTCAGGTTGGGCACTTTCTTATCAGCCATTATTGTTCACTCCTCCTCTCTCAGATCTCGGCGCCGCACTTCTTGCAGATGCGGACCTTCTTGTCGCCCTCCAGGACCTTGTGGCCGATGCGGGTGGGCTTGTTGCACTTGGGGCAGACCCGCTGCACCTTGCAGGCATAGATGGGGCTTCCTTCTTGAGGATGCCGCCCTGCTCGCCCTGCTTGCGGGGCTTGGTGTGGCGGGAGACGACGTTGATCTCTCCACGACCACCTTGCCGCTCTTGGGCATGACCTCCAGGACCTTGCCCTGCTTGCCCTTGTCCTTGCCGGACAGGACGACAACCAGGTCGTCCTTACGAATGCTCATCTTATTCATGTCTTCTCCTACCCCTTACAGCACTTCGGGAGCCAGGGACAGGATCTTCATGTAATCCTTGTCGCGCAGCTCACGGGCCACGGGCCCAAAGATACGGGTACCGCGGGATTCTTGTCGTCCTTGATCAGGACGGCGGCGTTCTCGTCGAAGCGGACATAGCTGCCGTCAGAGCGGCGCACGCCCTTGACGGAGCGGACGATGACGGCCTTGACGACCTCGCCCTTCTTCACGGTTCCGCCGGGCTGAGCCTTGCGGACGGAAGCCACGATCACATCCCCGATGTTGCCGAACTTACGGCTGGAGCCGCCCAGCACGCGGATGGTCTTGATCTCCTTGGCGCCGGTGTTGTCGGCGACCTTCAGATAGCTTTCCTGCTGAATCATTCCGGCACCTCCTTACTTCGCCTTCTCGATGATCTCGACGACGCGCCAGCGCTTGTCCTTGGACAGGGGCCGGGTCTCCATGACCCGCACGCGGTCGCCGATGCCACACTCGTTCTTCTCGTCGTGCGCCTTCAGCTTATAGGTGCTCTTGACGATCTTCTTATACAGGGGGTGGGCCACACGGTCGGCAATGGCCACCACCACGGTCTTGTCCATCTTATCGGAAACCACCAGGCCGACTCTGGTCTTGCGGGAAGAAGTTCTGTTCTCCATGATCTCGTTCCTCCTTCTTATCGGCCTGCGAGCTGCTGCTCACGGATGATGGTCTTCACGCGGGCGATGTCGCGCTTGACCTCAGCAATCTTCACGGGGTTGTCGAGCTGGTTGGTGGCATGCTGAAGACGGAGCTGGAAGAGATCCTTCTTCAGGTCGCCCAGCTTGCTCTCCAGCTCAGCGGCGCTCATCTTGCGGATTTCAGTAGCCTTCATCTTCATTCACCACCATTCTCGGTCTCGGCGGTCTGCTTCGCCACGATCTTGCACTTGACAGGCAGCTTGTGGGAGGCCAGACGCAGGGCCTCGCGGGCAGTCTCCTCGGAAACGCCGGCGATCTCAAACATGACACGGCCGGGCTTGACCACGGCCACCCAGTACTGGGAGCCCTTACCGGAACCCATGCGGGTCTCGGCGGGCTTCTCGGTGATGGGCTTGTCGGGGAAGATCTTGATCCAGACCTTACCGCCACGCTTGGTGTAACGGGTCATGGCGATACGGGCGGCCTCGATCTGGTTGCTGGTGATCCAGCAGGGCTCGGTGGCCTGCAGGCCGAAATCACCGTAGGTCACGGTGTTACCGCGCATAGCCTTGCCCTTCAGGCGGCCGCGGTGCACGCGGCGGTATTTCACTCTCTTAGGCAGCAGCATTAGTTGGAGCCTCCTTCCTTGGGAGCAGCGGGACGGGCGCCGCCGTGGGGACGGGCACCGCCCTGGGGACGGTTGTTGTTGAAGCCACCCTGGGGACGGCCGCCGTTGCGGTTAAAGCCGCCGTTGCGGTTGAAGCCGCCCTTGCGGTCGCCGTCACGCCGGTCGCGGCGGGGCGGTCGGAGCGCTCCTTGAAGTTCTTGGTGTCCAGGGTACGGGGGGTGGTGCGCAGGGTCTGGGTCAGCACCTCGCCCTTGTAGATCCACACCTTCACGCCGATGCGGCCGTAGGTGGTGGCAGCCTCCGCGAAGCCGTAGTCGATGTCGGCGCGCAGGGTCTGCAGGGGAATGGTACCGTCGTGATAGTGCTCGGTGCGGGCGATCTCAGCGCCGCCCAGACGGCCGGACACCTGAGTCTTGATGCCGCGGGCGCCCATGCGCATGGCGCGGCCCATGGCGTTCTTCATGGCGCGGCGGAAGCCGATGCGCTTCTCCAGCTGCTGGGCGATGTTCTCAGCCACCAGCTGGGCGTTGGTGTCGACCTGCTTGACCTCCACGATGTTGAGGGCGACGGGCTTGCCGATCATCTTCTCAACGGTCAGGCGGTACTGCTCGATCTGCTCGCCGCCCTTGCCGATGACGACGCCGGGGCGGGCGCAGTGCAGGTAGATGCGAACCTTGGCATTGTCGCGCTCGATCTCGATCTTGGGGATACCGGCGGAATACAGGGTCTTCTTCAGGTAGTCCCGGATCTTCTTGTCCTCCACCAGCAGGTCGCCGACCTTCTCGTTGCGGGCGTACCAGCGGGAGTCCCAATCCTTAATGACACCCACGCGCAGGCCGTGGGGATTCACTTTCTGTCCCATATTCTTCCTCCTCCCTTAGCGCTCAGCCACCGCGATGGTGATGTGAGAAGTGCGCTTGTTGATGCGATAGGCGCGGCCCTGGGCCCGGGGCATCATCCGCTTGATGATGGGGCCGGGGCAGGCGAACACCTGGGAAACATACAGCTTCTCGGGGTCCATCTGGTGGTTGTTCTCCGCGTTGGACGCGGCGCTCTTGAGGAGCTTCAGCAGCAGCTCGGAGGCAGCCTTGGGGGTGCCCATGAGGATGGCGTTGGCCTGGGCCACGCTCTTGCCGCGGATCAGGTCGCAGACGATCTGGACCTTACGGGGAGAGATACGGGCATATCTCAGATGTGCTTTCGCTTCCATGTTTCTCTCCTCCTCCTTACTTACCAGTCTTGCTGCCGGCGTGGCCGCGGAAGGTGCGGGTGGGGGCGAACTCGCCCAGCTTGTGGCCCACCATGTCCTCAGTCACGTAGACGGGCACGTGCTTGCGGCCGTCGTGCACGGCAAAGGTGTGTCCGACGAAGGAGGGGAAGATGGTGGAGGCGCGGCTCCAGGTCTTCAGGACCTTCTTCTCGCCGGTCTGATTCATTTCGTCGACCCGCTTCAGCAGCTCGGGGGCGCAAAAGGGGCCTTTCTTGATACTTCTGCTCATCTTTTACTGCCTCCCTTACTTCGCGTTGCGGTGCTTGACGATGAACTTCTCGGTGCGGTTCTTCAGCTTGCGGGTCTTGTAGCCCATAGCCGGCTTGCCCCAAGGAGTGACAGGGCCGGGACGGCCGACCGGGCTCTTGCCCTCGCCGCCGCCGTGGGGGTGGTCACAGGGGTTCATGACGGAACCGCGGACGGTGGGCCGCCAGCCCATGTGGCGCTTGCGGCCGGCCTTGCCGATCTGGATGTTGGCCCAGTCGGTGTTGCCCACCTGGCCGATGGTGGCCTTGCACTCCTCGCGGACGTAGCGAACCTCGCCGGAGGGCAGGCGGACCTGGGCCATGCCGTTCTCCTTGGCCATCAGCTGGGCGGCGTCGCCGGCGGCGCGGACAAGCTGGGCGCCCTTGCCGGGGTACAGCTCGATGCAGTGGATCATCTCGCCCACGGGGATGTTGGCGATGGGCAGGCAGTTGCCGGGCAGGATGTCGGCGTCGGGACCGGTCATGATCTTGTGGCCGGCCTTCAGGTTCACGGGAGCCAGGATATAGCGCTTCTCACCGTCCTCGTACTGGATCAGGGCGATGTTGGCGGAGCGGTTGGGATCGTACTGCAGGTTGATGACGGTAGCGGTGCCGTTCTTGTCCCGCTTGAAGTCGATGATGCGGTACTTCTTCTTGTTGCCGCCGCCGCGGTGGCGGACGGTGATGCGGCCGTAGCTGTTGCGGCCGGCGTTCTTCTTGAGATTCTCGGTCAGGCTGCGCTCGGGCTTGGCCTTCTTGTCGATGCCCTCGAAGGCGCTCACGGTCATGTGGCGGCGGGAGGGCGTCGTGGGCTTATAAGTCTTGATAGCCATTGTTCGTTATCCTCCTTACACCATGCCTTCGAAGAACTCGATGGTCTTGGAATCCTCGGTCAGGGTGACCATGGCCTTCTTCCAGGAGGGACGGCGGCCAGCCGGGAACCGGCCGGTGCGCTTCTCCTTGCCCTGCATGTTCAGGGTGTTGACCTTGGCGACCTTCACGCCGAAGATCTCCTCGACGGCCTTCGCGATCTCGATCTTGTTCGCGCTCTTGGCAACCTCGAAGGTGTACTTCTTGGCCTCGGTCTCCGCCATGGACTGCTCAGTGATGATGGGGCGCTTGATGATATCATAAGCGGTGGTAGCCATTACGCAAACACCTCCTCGATGACGGCCAGGGCCGCCTTGTCAACGATAAACTTTCCGGCGTTCACGATGTCGTAAACGCTCAGGATCTTGGCGGTGGTGGTGACCACGCCGGGATGTTCCGGGCGGACTTGATGACGGTCTCGTTCACCTCGGGGGTGACGACGACGGCCTTCTTGGCGCCGACGGTATCCAGGAAGCCCTTCATGGCCTTGGTCTTGACCTCGTCCAGGTTCAGGCTGTCCACGACGACGATGTCGCCGGAGGCGGCCTTGGCGGAGAGGGCGGACTTGAGGGCCAGGCGCTTGACCTTCTTATTCAGCACGTAGCTGTAGTCGCGGGGCTTGGGGGCGAACACGATGCCGCCGTGGGTCCACTGGGGGGCGCGGGTGCTGCCCTGACGGGCGCGGCCGGTGCCCTTCTGGCGCCAGGGCTTAATGCCGCCGCCGGAGACCTCGGCGCGGGTCAGGGCGCTCTGGGTGCCCTGCCGGCAGTTGGCCAGGTGGTTCTTGACCACCTCGTGGACGACGGTCTGGTTGGGCTCGATCCCGAACACAGCTTCGGAGAGCTCCACCTCGCCGACCTGCGTGCCGGCCATGTTCACAAGAATTGCCTTAGGCATTTGGTTTCTCTCCTTTCTTACTTGTTACGGGCGGAAGCCTTCTGGGGATTGACGCGGGCGGAAGCCTTCTGCGGGTTGCTGGAGATACCAGCGGCGGCGCCCTTCTCCTTGACGTTGATCACGGAGTTGCGCAGATACACGATGCCGCCCTTGGGGCCGGGAATCGCGCCGCGGACGGCGAGGATGCCCAGCTCGGCGTCCACCTTCACCACGTCCAGATTGAGGACGGTGACCTGCTCGTTGCCCATCTGGCCGGCGCCGATCTTGCCCTTGAAGATGCGGGAAGGATCGCTGTTGGCGCCCATGGAGCCGGCGTGGCGGACCACAGGACCGGAGCCGTGGGTCTCCTTCAGACGGTGAGCGCCGTGGCGCTTGATGACGCCCTGGTAGCCGTGGCCCTTGCTGATGCCGGTCACGTCCACGCGGTCGCCCTCGGCGAACACGTCCACCTTCACCTCGTCGCCCACGTTCATCTCGGCGGCCTTGGCCAGCTTGAACTCCTTCAGGGTCTTCTTGCGGGCGTCGCCGGCCTTCTTCAGGTGGCCCAGCTCAGGCTTGGTGAGCTTGCGCTCCGCCACGTCGCCGTAGCCGAGCTGAACGGCGTTGTAGCCGTCCTTCTCCTCGGTCTTCTTCTGCACCACGGTGCAGGGGCCAGCCTCAATAACGGTGACCGGGATGACCTTGCCGTCGGCGTCAAAGATCTGCGTCATGCCGATCTTCTTGCCGATAATGGCCTTTTCCATGATAGTTCCTCCTTAATAAGGTTATTGGTTGAAAAACGTGGGCATTGGCTCCCATTGGTTTTCCAACTTGACCCGTCCGCCTCAAAAGCGCGGCGGACTGCGGGTACACAAAGGTAATTGTCTGAGATGGCTGTGTCACGCTGCGAAGCCTTCGCAACGTCACGCTGTTCATCGCTCCGTGAAAAATGCCGCTCCGCCTTTGGCGTCGCCTGTTTTTTCACCTGCGCGATTCACTGCGTGCCTGCTCCCGGCTTCTCCGCGCTTCGTTACAGCTTGATCTCGATCTCGACGCCGGCGGGGAGCTCCAGGGACATCAGGGCCTCCACGGTCTTGGGGGAGGGCTTGAGGATGTCGATGAGGCGCTTATGGGTGCGGCGCTCGAACTGCTCGCGGGAATCCTTGTACTTATGGACGGCGCGCAGGATGGTCACGACCTCCTTCTTGGTGGGCAGGGGGATGGGGCCGGACACGGACGCGCCGGTGCGCTTGGCGGTCTCCACGATCTTCTCAGCGCTCTGGTCGATGAGCTGGTGATCGTAGGCCTTCAGGCGAATGCGGATCATTTCTTTCTGAGCTGCCATTGTGGTTCCTCCTTAAAAACATACGAAGTGGTGGGTTGAGCACGCTTCGTACGGTGAGAAATCTTCAGTACACGTTTCCGTGCGTATCACTCCGTGACATGAAGAAAACCGGCACAAGCAGGCCGGTTTACTCCCTGCGCGGCGATATACGCCGTGCACGGACTCCTCAGCCGCCCGATTCTAGCTCGGACATACTCCGCGGAAGTTACCGGCTCGCGCCGCAATCTCCCGCATCATCGCAGACTGCGCCCCTTTACAGGCGCTCTGTTATAATACCTGAAAAATCCCGTCCTGTCAATAGATTTTTCCGGTTTTCGTAAAATTTATTTCTTCACTGGGTCCTTGGCCCGGCAGCCCAGCCAGGAGGACAGCACCAGCAGCAGGAATGCGCCGAAATAGAACCAGAACACCTGTCCGGTCCACATGGCCACAATAGCGCCCAGGCGCAGAAGGGGCAGATAGAAGAACTGGGTCAGCAGGCCCACTGCGTTGTCCCAGTACGCGTGAAGGGACAGCTCCTGCACCCCCAGCAGCACCAGCACCACCAGCGCTGGAAGGTTGATGCACAGCATGGTGAGCGCCATGCCCCTCTTGGAGCCCTTGAAGCCAAACGTGCCGGAGACCACCATCCACAGCGTCAGCACGGCCAGACCTACCACGATGTAGAACCAGGCGCCCATCTGGGCAAAAATTGTCGTCATCCCCAGACTGAGCAGCCATCCCAGCAGGAAGGGGCTCAGTCCCACCAGAAACAGCACCGCGGCTTTGCGCATGCAATCACACCTCTTTCATCATACGGCATTTTTTACCGCTGCACAGCATACCACACCCCGGCGGCCTCTGTCAACCGGGTCGCCGGGGCGCGCCTTACGGCAGCAGCACGTCCGCCAGCCGCCGCTTCATCTCCGCGGCGTCGATGGCCGTGCCGGTGAAGTGCTCCAGGGAGAGCACCGCCTGGTTGACCAGCAGTCCGAAGCCGTTGGCGGTCTGGTGCCCCCCCTCCCTGGCCCGGCGGAGCAGCTCAGTCTCCGCCGGGGCGTAGATGAGATCCACCACCGGCGCCCCGGCGGGCAGGGCGTCCAGGAAGGAGAACTTCTCAAACTGCCCTGCCGCCCCCTCCATACCCAGGGAGGTGCAGTTGACCAGCAGCCCGCACTCCGCCGCCTCCCGCCGCAGGGTATCCGGGTCGAAGCCTGCGGGGCGCAGGCGGGCCGGCTCGTGGGCGCAGAGGGCGGCGGCCTTGTCCGCGGTGCGGTTGCACACTACCACCTCCGCCCCGGCCTGGGCCAGCTTGAGGCACACCGCCTTGGCCGCCCCCCCGGCCCCCAGCACCAGCACCCGCTTCCCGGCAGGGTCGATGCCCTCGTCGTTCAGGGCGCGGAGAAAGCCCGCCCCGTCGGTGTTGTAGCCATAGGCCCGGCCGTCCCGGATACAGACGGTGTTCACCGCGCCGAAGAGGCGGGCATCCCCGTCCAGCTCGTCCATCAGCTCCACCAGCTCCTCCTTGTGGGGCATGGTGGCGTTGAACCCGGCATAGCCGGCAAATTTGGCGCATTCCAGCCACTCCCGGCATCTCCCCCGGGGCACCGGCTGGCAGAGGTAGACGTAGTCCAGCCCCAGGGCGGCCAGCATGGTGTTCTGAATCAGCGGGGACTTGGAGTGGAGCACCGGCTCGCCGATGACGCAGAGCTTTTTCGTGCTGTTTTTCACTTCCACCTGCATGTGCGGGGCCTCCTTTTTGGGTTCGGGCCGCAGATCGGGGAGGGCGGCGTTCACCCCCAAAGCGATAAGCAGGCCCACCACCGTCTCAATGATGCGGGCGGCGGCATAGTAGTACCGGGTCACGCCGGTGACGCCGGTGATGAGAATGACGCAGGGCAGGATGCACGCCATGCCGCAGGCGGTGGGCCGCTTGAGCAGCAGGCAGATCCACACCCCCGCCACGCACACCGCCCCCAGGGCGGGTATGCGTACCCAGGGATCGTCCAGGGCGGCGCCCAGCAGCAGGGTGGCGGTACCCAGGGCTCCGCCCACCGCCACGCCGATGAGGCGGGAGAGGCCCTGCTGGATGGTCTGGCCCAGGGTGGACTGGGTGCAGATGATGCAGGCGATGCAGGCATAGAGGGGGCCGAGCTGGCCCCACACGCCCCCCAGCGCCTCGTTATAGATGAGGCCGAAGGGCACGAAAATGGTATAGGACAGCATGACCGCCACGGCGGTCTTGACCACCCGCATACCGATGCGCGGCAGGGGCACGCTTTTCATCTTCTCCCCCTCCTCGATCCGCCGCAGCGGGTCAAAAAGTCCAGCAGCAGGCGGTTGAACGCCTCGGGCGCGTCCAGATTGACCACATGGGCCGCGCCGGGGAGCACCGCCGTCTCCGTCTCCGGCCAGGCCCGCTTCCAGTCCTCCATGTGCCGGGCGATGGTGCCGGTCCTGTCCCGCTCGCCCCGGCACACCAGCAGGGGCGCGTCGAAGGAGAAGTGTTTCTCGGGGTGGAGGCATTGAGCGATTCCCCGCCAGCCCCGGAGAAACTCCCGCCGGGTGAGCTGGTCGAACATGCGGCGTACCGCCGCCCGCCCCTCCTCTGTAGAAGAGCAGGCCATGGCCATGGCGCTTTTGAGACACCTCCACGGCCACACCCCCAGCAAGGGGGTGGAGGCCCGCAGGCCCGCCCGCTCCCAGCCGCTATAGCAGTCCAACAGAATAGGGGTAGCTCCGGCCACCAGGTATCCGGCGCAGCCGCCGAACTGCCAGGCGTACTCCTGGACGACATAGCCGCCCATGGACAGCCCCACAAGCACCGGGGCGCGGCAGCGTTCCTTCACCAGCACGGCCCGGAGATCCTCGGCGGCCTGGGGATGGAGAAGTCGGCACAGGGCCGGGAGTCCCCGTGGCCCCGTATGTCGAGATTGAGCACCGTCCACCCTCCAGGGCAGCGAGCTGGGGCGCCCACATGGTGCGGTCCAGCCCGTAGCCGTGGAGGAGCACCACCTCCGGCCCCTCCCCTGCCGGCAGTCGTAGGCGACCCGGCAGCCGTCAGAGCGGACGGCTCTTGTCTCCCAGTCAGCCATGGGGGTTCTCTGCTTTCCTTCTCGTTCCAGAGAGTAGGACATGGCCGCCTCGTAGCCGTACAGGCCCAGGCCGCAGATCTGGCCCACGCAGGCGGGTGCGGTGACGCTCCTGTGCCGGAACTCCTCCCGCTGGTGGACGTTGGATATGTGCACCTCGATGCAGGGCACGTCCACCGCCTTGAGGGCGTCCAGGATGGCGTAGGAGTAGTGGGTATACGCCCGGGGTTCAGCACGATGGCGTCGTACACGCCGTCGGCGGCGTGGATGGCGTCGAGAATGGCCCCTCGTGGTTGGACTGGAAGCACTCCGCCGTGGAGGCGTGGGCGGCGGCGAACTCCTTCAGCCGCCGGCACAGGCTCTCATAGCTGTTCTCCCCGTAGATGCCCGGCTCCCGCTTCCCAGCAGATTCAGGTTGGGGCCGTTGATGATCAGGAACTTCACGCCTGACACCTTTCATAAAGGGCCGCGATGCCCGGCCGCCTCGGCGGCCAGGGTGTGGCCCTCGATGATGTAGTCCGCCCACCGGCGGTAGATGGGCTCCCGCTGGCGGAACCGCTCCAGAAACGCCTCTTTTCCCCTGGCCCAGAGGGCGGCGCGCCATGGACACTGTGTCGTAGATCAAGGCCGGCTCCCGGTTGAGCCAGAACACTACTCCGCTGGTCTTGAGGGCGGCAATGGCCTCCGCCCGGGTGGGCAGGCCGCCGCCGCAGGCGATGACCAGCCCCCTCCCGGGCCAGCGCCCGGCTCACGTCCAGCTCACGGGCCGGAAGCCCTCCTCCCTCCGACGCGAAAATCTCCGGGATGGTGCGGCCGGACGCCCGCTCGATGCGCTCGTCGGTGTCCGCGAAGGCCAGGCCCAGCTGCTCCGCCGCCAGGCGGCCCACCGTGGACTTGCCGCAGCCCATCATGCCGATGAGGATGAGATTGTTCACGGCTCATACCCCGGAAGTTCCCCAGGATACGGAACTCGGCGGCCAGCTGCCCCAGCTCGTGGAGCACGCCGTCCATCTCCGGGCGGCGAGATCGCCGGTAAAGTCCAGGAAGAACAGGTATTCCCAGCCCCGGCCGGGGATGGGCCGGGACTCGATTTTCAGCAGGTTGAGCCCCTGGACGGCGAACACGGTGAGGATCTCGTGGAGGGAGCCGCTCTGGTGGGGCAGGCGGAACACGGCGCTGATCTTGTTGCGGCCGGGCCGCAGCTCCAGCACCGGGGACACCACCACGAACCGGGTGTGGTTCATGGCGTTATAGTTGACCCCCTCGGCCAGAATATGCAGCCCGTAGATCTGAGCGGCCCGGCGGGAGCAGATGGCGGCGGCGGTGCGGTCGCCGCTTTCGGCCACCTGCTTGGCCGAGCCGGCGGTGTCCAGCGTGGGCACCCGCCGCCAGCCCCGGTGGGCGTCCAGATACCTCTCGCACTGCATCAGCCCCTGCTCGTGGGAGTAGACCGTGTGGATGTCCTCCAGCGCCACGCCGGGCAGGGCCATCAGGCAGTGCTCCACCTTCACCTGGCACTCCCCCACCACGTAGTAGTTGTACTGGGCCAGCAGATCGTAGACCTGCCGGATGGAGCCGGTGGAGGAGTTCTCCACCGGGAGCACCGCGTAGTCGGCCTCCCCCCGCTCCAGGGCGGCGAACACGTCGGGGAACCAGGCCAGCCCCCGGCTGGACACCTCCGGGCCGAAGAAGCCCACGGCGGCCTCCTCGCTGTAGCACCCAGGCTCCCCCTGGTAGACCACCCGGGGGGCGGCCACCGGCTCCCGCCGGGCGGCCAGGGCCGCCGCATAGGCCGCATAGCCCGGCTCCTCCGCCCCCTCCCGCACCAGCTTGCGCTGCTGGCGGCGGGAAATGGCCATGATCTCCTCGTAGAGGGCCGCCACGTCCGCCTTGCGGGCCGGATCGTCGGTGAGGGCCGTCTTGGCGGCGATCACCTGCTTCTCCCGCCCGGCGTCCAGCACCGGGATACCCGCCCGCTGCTTGTACTCCCCCACCTTGCCGGTGACCGCCATCCGCTCCAGAAAGAGCTGCACCAGCTCCCCGTCGATGCGGTCGATCTCTTGGCGGTATTGCTCCAATTCGGTCATGTTCCCTCTCTCCTTTGTCTCCTCGAGGCGGCGGCCGGGCGCTTCCTTTCGGGCGGGTGTGGGCACCCGCCCCTACATTTAAACCTGGCCGCACGCTCCGCTGCCCCGCCTCTGCGCCATCGCGCGAGGCGGCCCTAAATTCCCAGCACCTCGCACGCCGCCAGCGCCGCCGCCGCACCCCAGAGCGCACTGCGCGCGCTCTCGGGGAACCCCACAGTTTATCTTCCTCGGCGGGAGTGAATCCCGCCTTCGGCAAGGTTTTGCCTCCGGCAAAACGCTTGGACGCCGCTTCCGCGGCGGCTCGCTCCCGCTCGCGCGAGGCGGCGGCCCTAAATTCCCCAGCACCTCGCACGCCGCCAACGCCGCCGCCGCCTCGATTACGGGCACGGCGCGGGGGACGATGCAGGGGTCGTGACGGCCCTTGATCTCGATCTCCGTCTCCTCCCCGGTGCGGAGGTCCACGCTCTCCTGGGGCAGAGCGATGGAGGGGGTGGGCCGGATGGTGACCTCAAAGGTGACGGGCATGCCGTTGGTGATGCCCCCGTTGACGCCGCCGGCGTGATTGGTCTTGGTGACCACCCTTCCGTCCTTCACCTCGAAGGGGTCGTTGGCCTCGCTGCCCCGCATGAGGGAAAAGGCCACCCCCGCACCGAAGTCCACGCCCTTGACGGCGGGGACGGCAAAGAGGTGCTGGGCGAAGATACCCTCCACGTTGCGGCCGAAGTCGGGGCCCCAGCCCGGCGGGCAGGCCGAACACGGCGCACTCAATGGCGCCGCCCACGCTGTCCTGCTCATTTTGGCCTCCAGAATGGCCTGGCGCATCTCCTCCCCTTGGCGTCGTCCAGCACGGGAAGGGCTTGGCCGCCACGGCCTCCAGTGCGCCGGCGTCCTCCAGGGAGGCGTCGGTGATGCCGTAGATGGAGCTGATGTGGGCGCCCACCCGCACGCCCCGCAGGGCCAGCGCCTGCCGGGCCACCGCACCGGCGGCCACCAGGGGCGGTGAGGCGGCCGGAGAAGTGCCCGCCGCCCCGGTAGTCCTGGCACCCCTGGCTCTTGATGAAGCCGGCATAGTCCCCATGGCCGGGCCGGGGTGTAGCGGATGGCCTCATAGTCCTGGGAGTGCTGGTCGGCGTTGGGAATGAGATGGCCAGCGGCGCGCCGGTGGTCTTGCCCTCGAATACGCCGGAGAGCACCTGCACCGTGTCGCTCTCCCGGCGGGCGGTGGCGGTGGGGTCCTGGCCGGGCTTCCGCCGGTCCAGCTCCCGCTGAACGGCCTCCAGATCCAGCTCCAGGCCGGCGGGTACGCCCTCCAGCACCACGCCGATGGCCGGGCCGTGGGACTCACCGAAAATCATGTGTCGCATGTGGGTTCCCTTCCTTTGCTTTCTCAGGTTTTGTGCCGGAGGCCCCGCCGGGCGGGTGTGGGCACTCGCCCCTACGGTATTCATACGAACGCGGCCGGATGCTTTGCGCTTTTGTGTAGGGGCGGCCCTTGTGGCCGCCCGCGGGGGGACAAGCCCCGCCCCTACACCATTCGTGTAAAACGGCTCCGTGGCCGCCCGCCCCTCCTACGTCCGGGCGATCTGACCGCCCAGGGCCTCGTAGTCTGCCCAGAAGCGGGGATAGGACTTGTTCACGCACTCCGCGCCGGTGATGGTCACCGGCCCCTGACAGCGGGTGGCCGCAATGGCGGCCATCATGGCGATGCGGTGGTCGTTGTGGCCGGAGACAGTGACGCCCCCCGCCAGCCGCTCCCTGCCCGGAGCACCAGGTGGTCGGCGTGCTCCTCCACACCGGCCCCCAGGGCGTTGAGCACCTGCGTCACAGAGGCCAGCCGGTCGCTCTCCTTGATGCGCAGGCGGGCGGCGTTGACGATGGCGGTCGTCTCCCCGCCCGCAGGGCGGCCATGGCCGCCAGAGGGGCACCAGATCGGGGCACTGGGACACGTCCAGCTCCGCCGGGCCGGGCTGGGTCAGGCGGGCAAGCTGCTCCCCGATCACCCGGTCGCCCTGGACGGAGCGGGGTTCAGCCCCTCCACGTCCACCCGGTGGCCCAGGAACGCGGCGGCAAACCAGAAGGCGGCGTTGGACCAGTCCCCCTCGATGGCCAGATCCCGGTGGCGGTACGCCTGGTTCCCCGGCACCCGGAAGCGCCGGTCCCCGTCGTACTCCGCCGAGACGCCGAATTGGGCCAGGGCGTCCAGGGTCATGTCCACATAGCCCCGGCTCTCCAGCGCGGTGGTGAGGACAAGCTCGCTGTCCCCCTCCAACAGGGGGAGGGCATAGAGCAGGCCGGTGATGAACTGGGAGGACACGTCGCCGGGCAGGGCATAGACGCCGGGCGTCAGCCGCCCCTCCACGGCGAGCACCCCGTTTTCCAGTGTCCACGCAATTCCTTTCTCCGCAAAGAGGCGGAAATAGGGCTCCTGGGGCCGCTCCATGAGCCGCCCGTGGCCGGTGAACCGGCCGCCCCCCTTGAGGGCCAGGGCCACGGGGATCAAAAACCTCAAAGTGGAGCCCGACTCGCCGCAGTCCATGATCTCCGGCGGGGGCGTCTCAAAGCCGTCCACCAGGTCGGCCCCGCGGATTACCGTGCCGTCGGCGGAGGCGTCCGCGTCCAGGGTGCGCATACATCGCAGGGTGGCCTGGATGTCCTGGGACAGCTCCACATTGGACAGGCGGCACACCCCGTCGGACAGGGCGGCGGCGATGATCAGCCGGTGGGCCTGGGACTTGGAGGGCGGCGGGGTGACGGCGCCGCCCAGGGCGGCGGGGGTGATGGTGACGTTCATCGCAGTTCCTCCAGCAGTTTGGCCTTGGGCATCCGGTGGGGGACGGCGCGGCCCATGCGCTCCAGGAGGATCACCGAAATGTCCTCCCCCGCCCCCTTCTTATCCAGTCCCACGGCGGCGGCGTAAGTCCTCCGCCGTGCAGGGGATGGCGGTGGGCAGCCCCAGGGCGGAGAGCGCCTCCTCCAGGCGCTCCGGCAGCTCCGCCGGGGTCACCCCCAGGCGTACACCCAGCCGGGCGGCGGCGCACATGCCGGCGGCCACCGCCGCGCCGTGGCTCCACTCGGTGTAGTGCCCCGCCAGCTCGTAGGCGTGGCCCAGCGTGTGGCCGAAGTTGAGGAGCATCCGCTCCCCCGTGTCCCGCTCGTCCTGTTCCACTACGCTCCGTTTAATCGCGCAGCAGGTATACAGGATGTGTTCCATTTCCGCCATCAGCTCCGCCCGGGAGGGCCGGGCCGCCAGGAAGTCGAAGAAGGCCGCGTCCCTGATGCAGCCGTATTTGACCACCTCCGCCATGCCCTCCATGAACACAGGCAGCGGCAGGGTGTCCAGCACCTCCGGGTCCATGAGCACCAGCCTGGGCTGCCAGAAGGCCCCCGCCAGATTCTTTCCGTACTCCAGATCCACGGCCACCTTGCCCCCTACGGAGGAGTCCACCTGGGCCAGCAGGGTGGTGGGAATCTGCACAAAGTCCACGCCCCGCAGGATGGTGGCGGCGGCGAACCCCGCCAGATCCTCCCACCACGCCGCCGCCCAGGGCCGCCACCGCGTCGGTACGGGTCAGCCCGGCGTCCATCATGGCCTCCCACAGCTCGGCCAGACGGGCGGCGCATTTGGAGCTCTCCCCGGCGGGGACGGTGTGGGCGGTCACCCGGAACCCGGCCCCCTCCAGGCTGGCGCGCACCCGCTCCAGGTACAGGGGGGCCACATGGCTGTCTGTCACCACAGAAAAGCCGGGAGGCCCCGGGCAGGACGGCCCGAAGCTCCTCCCCCGCCCGGGCCAGTAGCCCCCGCCCGATCTGTATGTTATATTCCCGCCCCGGAAGGGCGACGGTCAGCGTTTTCATGGTACGGCCTCCTCTGTTCAAAATCGACGGTATCCGTCGGGCGGGTGTGGGCACCCGCCCCTACGTGCTACAGCTCCGCAGGTTGCCCCAACGCAGGGGCCGGCACCCCAGGGCGGCCTCTCTTGCCCCTGTGGGGCAATTCACCTTCTGCCCTCATCGGCCCACGCCAACTATCCTCCACCCTCACCGTAGGGGCGGCCCTCGTGGTCGCCCGCGGGCGGGGACAAGCCCCGCCCTTACATACTGGTGCGGGCGTGCGCCCCGCCTTTCGGGGCCCCCACACGAACCCAGCGAAGCGGTTCGCGTGGGGAAAAGGAGCCGCAGCGGAAGGAGTGAGCTTTGCCGCTGGCGGCGAAGCGAAGGATCTGGAGCTTGCGGCGACGCTGTCACGCTGCGGGTTGGGCGCATGGCCGGGTCGCTAAACGGCCATTCCGCGAAACATGCCGCTGGGCTTCGCCCAGCCTGTTTTTTCGCCTCCATGTCCTCTTAGCTCCCCTATGCGCCTACCCTCCGCGCTTCTTTTTTTATTTTACCAGCGTTTTCCCCATCAGGTCAACCATGGCGGAGACCTTGTGCATGAGGGCATCGAAGTTCTGGGGGGTGAGGGACTGCTGGCCGTCGCATTTGGCGTGGGCCGGGTCGTTGTGGACCTCGATGATGAGGCCGTCGGCGCCGGCGGCCACGGCGGCCAGGGCCAGGGGCTCCACCATCCAGTACATGCCGGCGGCGTGGGAGGGGTCCACGATCACGGGCAGGTGGCTCATCTGCTTAATGGCGGGGATGGCGGACACATCCAGAGTGTTGCGGGTGTAGGTCTCGAAGGTGCGCACCCCCCGCTCGCAGAGGATCACGTTCTCGTTTCCGGCGGACATGATATACTCGGCGGACATGATCCACTCCTCGTAGGTGTTGGACAGGCCCCGCTTGAGGAGGATCGGCTTGCTCATCTTGCCCACCTCCTTGAGCAGTTCGAAGTTCTGCATGTTGCGGGCGCCCACCTGCACCACGTCCACCTCCCGCTCGAAGAGCTCGGCCATGCGGGGGTCCATGATCTCGGTGACGATGGGCAGGCCGGTCTGCTTCCGGGCCTCCATCAGCAGGTCGAGGCCCGCGGTGCCCATGCCCTGGAAGGAGTAGGGGGAGGTGCGGGGCTTGAACGCGCCGCCCCGGAGCAGGGCCGCGCCGGAGGCCTTCACGTCCTCGGCCACGGCGCAGATCTGCGCCTCGCTCTCCACCGAGCAGGGGCCGGCGATCACGGAGAAATTCCCCCCGCCGATCTTGGCGTTCCCCACGGAGACCACCGTGTCCTCCGGGTGGAACTTGCGGTTGGCCTTCTTGTAGGGCTCCTGCACCCGCATGACCCGCTCCACATGGGGGTTGATGGAGATCTTATCCATGTCCACGGCGGTGGTGTCGCCCACCAGGCCCAGGATGGTGCAGCCCACGCCGTTGGTGATGCCCACATCCAGATCCAGTTCCTTAAGCCTGGATACCAAGGCGTCGATGTCCTGCTGCCGGGTGCCGGGTTTCATAACAACTACCATGATTTTACATCCTTTCTCTCCACGCAAAAAGGGCGCCCATTGATGAAATCAATGAGCGCCCCTGCACGTTCAGGTACTATGGGGCCTTCCCCGGGCCCCACCCATTCATTCCATCCCCCGTGTTTTCTCCATGCCAAAAAAGCCGGCGCCCATAAATCGAGCCCAGCCATAGGAAAACAGGAAGGATGCAGTTGTGAGGGTTCGGTCTGCCATGTCTGTGCTCCTCACTTTAACAGGTTGGTGTCATTATACCCCCATCGTTAGCGGAATGCAACGGGAAATTTTCAAAAATCCCGGTTTTTTGCCCTGGGATAGGGCGTCCGCTCGTCCGTGAGGCCTAACAGGTAGTCCACGCTGGTGTTGTAATAGCATGCCAGCCTGATCAACACGTCAATGGGGTAGTTGAGCACCCCGATCTCGTACTGGGAGTACGTATTCTGTCTGACGTTCAGCAGCGCTGCCACCTCCCGCTGGGACAGGTTGCGGTCAATGCGCAGATTGCGGATGCGCTCATACCGCAGCACTTCATTTCGCATAGAATCACCCAGAGCATCTTAAAATATCTGAAATTCAGATATTGCATTTTATCTGATTATCAGATATTCTAAACAGGAGGTGAGCACGATGGATGAAGCGGAAGAGCGTCGGATCTGGAAGCGGGATGCGGCGGAGCTGCGGCGGTCCGAGGTCTACCCGGCGCTGCTCCGCCTCCGGGCGGGCTCCGCTGCGGGATACTGGGCCGATGCTGGGGCTGGCCTGACGCTGTGGTTCTGCGGAGTCTGGATACCTCTGCTCCGTAGGGGCGGGGCTCGTCCCCGCCCGCCGGAGAGAGTGCCCGGGGCGCGGGCGGCCACAAGGGCCGCCCCTACCGCACAAGGTAGGGCGGCTCACCCCAGCGCCACGTCCAGCACCATCATGAGCAGGAAGCCCGCCATGACTCCCAGGGTGCCGGTGTTGGAATGCTCCCCCAAGTGGGCCTCGGGGATGAGCTCCTCCACAACCACATACATCATGGCTCCGGCGGCGAAGGACAGCAGCCAGGGCATGAGGGGCTGGATCGTCCCCGCCGCCAGCACCACCAGAATGCCGAAGACAGGCTCCACCACGCCGGAGGCGCTGCCGTAGAGGAAAGCCCGCCCGGCGGACAGCCCCTCCTGCCGCAGGGGCAGGGAGATGGCCGCCCCCTCCGGGAAGTTCTGGATTCCAATTCCCAGAGCCAGCGCCAGGGCCCCGGACAGGGCCGCCCCCTCACCGGCGTGCTGGGCGGCCAGGGCGAAGGACAGGCCCACGGCCATCCCCTCCGGGATGTTGTGCAGCGTCACGGCCAGCACCAGCAGGGTGGTGCGCCGCCAGGAGGAGTGGAGCCCCTCGGGCTGCCTGGCGTCCACATGGAGGTGGGGCAGCAGCACATCCAGCAGCAGCAGGAAGCCGATGCCCAGCACGAAGCCCCCCACCGCCGGCAGCCAGCCCGGAAGTCCGGAGGCCTCCGCCTCCTCCATGGCGGGTATGAGCAGGCTCCACACCGAGGCGGCGATCATTACCCCGGCGGCAAAGCCCAGAAAGATACGCTGGATGGACGCATTGAGCTGCTTTCGGAACAGAAAGACCATGGCGGCGCCCAGAGTGGTCATCAAAAAAGTGAAGCCGGTACCCGTGGCCGCCCATAAAATGGACTGCATGAGTTCCCTCCTTTTTTCTGGTTAGTCATAGTTAATCATCTGATATTATAAGGGGGGCGGCATGCCGCCCCCCTTTGAAGCGTCAGTACGCCACGCCCCAGTACACCATGTGCTTGGCGGGCTTACCGCAGCAGGCGCAGGTGTCGCCCAGGTGCTCCTGCTCCAGAGGGATGCACCGGGAGGACACTCCGGCCTCCTCCTTCATCTTCAGCTCGCACGCCAGCTCGCCGCACCACATGGTCTTGGCGAAGCCGCCCTGGCTGGCCATCTTCTCCTTGACCTCCTCCAGGGTGGCGCAGGCGTAGGTATTCTCGTCCAGGTTGCGCTTGGCCTTGTCGAACAGGCCCTGCTGCACCGCGTCCAGCATGGTCTTGACGGTCTCCTCGATGTTGTCCAGGGAGACAAAGACCTTCTCGCCGCTGTCCCGGCGGGCCAGGACGCACTGGTTCTTCTCGATGTCCTTGGGGCCCAGCTCCAGGCGCAGGGGCACGCCCTTCATCTCGTACTCGGCAAACTTCCAGCCGGGGGAGTTGTCGGAGGCGTCCATCTTCACCCGGATGCCGGCGGCCTTCAGGCGGGCCATGACCGCCTCGTTGGCGGCGATGACGCCCTCCTTGTGCTGGGCGACAGGGATGATGATGACCTGGGTGGGGGCGATGCGGGGGGGCAGCACCAGGCCGTTGTTGTCGCCGTGGGTCATGATGACGCCGCCGATGAGGCGGGTGGACACGCCCCAGGAGGTCTGGAAGGGGTGGTGGGGCTGGTTGTCCTTGCCGGCGAAGGTGATGTCGAAGGCGCGGGCGAAGCCGTCGCCGAAGTAGTGGGAGGTGCCGGCCTGGAGGGCCTTCTTGTCGTGCATCATGCACTCCACGGTATAGGTGGCCTCGGCGCCGGAGAACTTCTCCTTGTCGGTCTTGCGGCCCTTCACCACGGGCATGGCCAGGTAGTTCTCGCAGAAATCGGCGTAGATGTTGAACATGCGCTCGGTCTCGGCGATGGCCTCCTCGGCGGTGGCGTGCATGGTGTGGCCCTCCTGCCACAGGAACTCCCGGTGGCGGAGGAAGGGGCGGGAGGTCTTCTCCCACCGCAGGACGGAGCACCACTGGTTATACAGCTTGGGCAGATCCCGGTGGGAGTGGATGATGTTGGCGTAGTGCTCGCAGAACAGGGTCTCGGAGGTGGGGCGGATGCAGTAGCGCTCCTCCAGCTTCTCCGAGCCGCCCATGGTCACCCAGGCGCACTCGGGGGCAAAGCCCTCCACGTGGTCCTTCTCCTTCTGGAGCAGACTCTCGGGGATCAGCATGGGCAGGTACACGTTCTCATGCCCGGTTTCCTTGAACTTCTCATCCAGGATCTTCTGGAAATTCTCCCAAATGGCGTAGCCATAGGGGCGGAGGATGAACATGCCCTTGATGGAGGAGTAGTCAATCAGCTCCGCCTTTTTGCACACGTCGGTGAACCACTTGGCAAAGTCCACCTCCATATCGGTAATCTGTTCCACCTGTTTCTTGTCCTGTGCCATCTCTATCTCAATCCTTTATTCTAAAGTTATCGGTTCGTATTATTTTACGCATTCAGGCCGCAAAAGTCAAGGCCCGCGCCGCGTTCCGGGGCAAAGGGCGCATAAAATTCCATATTTTCCGCACACTACAGCAAAGCGGGAGGTGGCGGAGCTTGCGTGTGGGAATCTGGGAGCGGGACGAGGGGATTCGGACGGCCGTGGAGGCCGGGTTGGGAGAGCTGGCGGCGGAGGTGCGCGCCGGGCGGCACCCGGCGGAGCTGGCCGGGCGCGCGGCTGGAGCTGCTGACGGTGTCACCGGCGGCACGGGGCTGGGCCGGCGCGGGGGCCGTCCCCTGCGGGACGGTGCTGCTGCCCGGCACGGCAGGGCCGCTGGCCCGGGCCCTCAACGCCCGCCAGGCCGTGAGCTACGGCACCTCCCCCCGGGATACCCTCACCTTTTCCAGCCTGGAGGGGGACAGGCTGTGCCTGGCCGTCCAGCGGGAGCTGGTCACCCTGGGCGGGGCGGTGGTGGAGCAGCAGGAGCTGGTGCTCCCCTTCTCTACCGGCGCCTCCCCCCTGCCCTTTCTGGCCGCCGCGGGCACTCTGCTGCTCCTGGGTGTGCCGCCGGAGGAGCTGCCGGCGCGGCTCCGCCTCCCGGCGTGAGGCCTGCAAAACGGCCCCGGAACCGAGCGGTTCCGGGGCCGTTTTCATGTCATTACATTTAATACTTACAGCTTTAGCACCAGGTGGCTGTAAACTGGGCCCCTTGTAATCGCCGAAGAGCTGCACCCGGTCCCCCGCCTCCAACTGGCGCAGGCTGGTGGAGGAGCCGCTGGCGGACATAAAGCTGGCGTCGGACACGTCCGCCGTGAGCACGTTGCCGTCGGTGAGCTGTACCATCAGGGTCTTGTCCTTGGTGTTGGGCACCAGGACCGTGCCCTCAAGCTGGCTGCTGGAGCCGGAGCCCCTGTCCACCTCGATGGACACCACATCTCCGCCGCTGACCACCATGGCCACTGCATCGTTGGGCTTGAGGGTGTAGAGGGAGACGGCAGTGCCGTCCTGGGTGACGGAAACGCCCTCGGACACGGTGTAGGAGGCGGTGGAGCCGTCGGTGAGCTTCACATCAAACGTGATCCCGGCGGCATCCTGCACCACCCGGGTGATAGTGCCGGTGACGTTTGCGCTTTGAGGCGTGGTCTCCAGGGTGGTGACCTTGTTGTAGCGCACGGTGACCACCACAGTGTCGCCGCTCTTGATCTTGTCCAGAGAGCTGCTCTTACCGTCCCGGTAGATGGCGGGCAGGTCGGTGAGATCCAGTTCAAAGGTCATTACGCTGTCATTGGCGGTCTTGACCGCCAGGGTAGTGGGGGTACCGTAGGTGATGCTCTCAATGACGCCCTCGGTGGTGGTGGAGCCAGGATAGGCGTCCAGCAGCGTCACCACATCCCCGCCGGAGAGCTGAAGGGTGGCGAAGGAGTTCCGCTCCAGCTCCTTGAGTGCGATGTCCTCGCCATTGAAGCGGATGGCTGCCTTGGAGGAGATGTCGTAGGTGGTGGATTTGCCGGTACTCAGGTTGGTCAGGGTGATGTCGTTTTGATCCTTGGCATAGGTAAAGCTCTTGACGGAGCCCTGGACGTAATCGGTTACGGTGTCCACCGCCATGCTGACCAGCTCGTTGGCCTCGTCGTTGGATACCCGCAGGCTCACGTAGTCGCCCTCATAGCGGTCGGACACGGTGCCCACCACGCCGTTGACGGTGACGCCCGCCCCGGCGGGCAGGGTGTAGCGCCTGGTTTCGCCGTTAAAGGCCGACACCTGGAGCCGCTGGCCACCGGTGCCGTTTTCCACCTTCACCAGTATGCCCTCCTCGGCGCGGGTGCCGCCGGAGAGCTGCACCGCGTCCAGATGGCCCATGGCGTCCACATAGCAGGTGGCCGTGGTGTATCCGGCCTGGGGATCCAGCAGGGTGTAGTCGCCGGCGGTCTTGCCCACCTGCACCTCGGTAAAGCGGTCGATATCCAGCCGTTTGGAGGCGCCGTTGACCGTCACGGTCAGGCTGTCCTGCTCCACGCCGGTGACGGAGCCGGTATAGGAGGTGACCGCGCCGCCCAGGCGCACGGACTCGGCAGTACCCTTCCTGTCCAGGTTCACCCGGGCGTAACTGCCCACCTTCAGGGCATCGGCGGAGGAGAGCATATTATTCTCGTAGATCTCCGCGTCGGCGGGCAGGAGAGATGCTGCGGGTGCCGCTGACCACGCTGGTCAGGGTCAGCAGGGTAACGCCGCTGCTGCCGGTAGACACGGCGGCGATGGTGCCGCCCACCCAGTCATAGTCGGTGTAGCCGGGCAGCTCGGCATAGATGCCCCGCTCGTCCATAAAGTCGATGGCCCGGCGGAGCATGGTGGCCATCTCGGCCCGGGTCAGGGAGTTCTGTGGCAGAAAGCGGTTGAGCTCGTTGCCCTTGACGATGCCGTACATGTTCAGCAGGTATACATAGGGCTGCAGGGAGGCGGAAATAGAGGTAGTGTCCGCAAAGCTCATGGGGTAGGAGGTCAGGCTCTGGGCCAGGGGGGCGAGCTGCATGGCCCGCACCAGATACATGGCCAGCGTCTCACGGGTGATGGACTTCACCAGCCCGCCCGCGCTGCTCAGGGCCCGCAGCTCGGTCTCCGAGATGATGCCGGTCTCCAGGCAGACGGCCATCTCCTGGGCCGCCCAGGCGTACATCTCCTTGGGCAGGATCTCCTTCAGCTCGTCCTCCCAGTCCTCGGCGATGGCCTCCTTGTCAATGGCGTCCACGCCGGTGGCACGGGAGCAAAACAGCAGCGCTTCACAGGCGGTCATCTTCTGGTCTGGAGCAAAGGTGGTGGCGCTGGTCCCCTTGACCACCCGGGTGGCAAGTACTCCACATCGTCCTTGGCCCAGTGATTGGTCATGTCGGTAAAGCTGACGGCCGCTGCGGGCACCACCAGCAGGGAGAGCGTCATCAGCGCGGCCAGCGCCAGAGAGAGAACTCGCTTTCCTTTCATATGTAATCCTCCATTTGCATAAATGGTTTCCATAGTATATAATATATAGTATAATGGTTCCTCAGGGAAAAAGCAACAGAGAAAATCCCGCCCTCTTTCGCCGCTTTTTTCCAGTGCCCTGTCCATTTTTCCTGGCAGTCCACCGCATTTTCCCATAAACTCTATTGGATTTTTAAGTTTCTCTTCATTGTGCAATAAATCCCTCCGCCCGGGCGTTATGCAGTCAAACAGGAAAACAGCTCCCAAAGATTGCTCTGCTGAAACATTAAAGGAGGATATGCTGACTCACTTATTTTGTAACTAAAATAGATTGAAGGAGAACAGGTATGATTAGGTGGAATGACAATTATATTACGGGTATAGAAAAATTAGACAAGGAACATCAGCAGCTATTCCAAATGGCCGATCAGGTTTTGAATAAGTTACGGGAACGAGGAGATGAGGCAAATTATCGTATATTCCTCGTTCGGGAAACTTTGACTTATATAACCAGCTATTTTGAGCGTCATGCTAAGGCGGAAGAGGAATACATGCGCAAAATCGGCTACACTGGCTATACATTGCATAAGATGTTGCACGATGAATTTTGCAATATCCAGCTAAAAAAATATCAAGATATTGTGAAGCGTGGTGAGTGCAGTAAAGAAGAGATACAAGATTTTGTCGGAAGCGGAATTGGATGGCTATTGGAGCATATAGCAACAGCAGATATGGCGATCATAGGAAAGGGTATTCTAGCCGCGCCTGCAAAGAAGAGTGACTTTGAAGCGCGACTGGAAGAAAAGATCAATACGCTGTTGACCGCTTCTTTGAATATTGCGGCAAATGCGAAAATTATAGGTAGGAGCTATCAAGGAGAATTTTTGGGAAAGGCTGTATATCAAAAAATGGTATATAGTTTGGATTCACGCGAGATTACAATTGTTTCAGGTATAGAGAGCTCATTTCTACTTCGCGTTGCCGAAATGATCTATGGGACAGAAGTGAAGAATGAGATGGACTTGATACTATCTAGTCTACAGTTGTTTGCTGCAAACTTCTGGAGATCAATAGGACAGCACTTTGCTGGTAGTAATACTATGATGATTATGAAGTCGAATAGCTTTATCATTGCAGGACTTCTTTCAGAAGAACTGAGGAAGCTTAAACTAACGCACTCATTGCTCTTTGCTTCTGATATGGGGAAATTTTTTGTAGCTGTTAATTACTGAAAATTCCAAAAACGTGATAGAGTTGCGGTGTCATTCCATGGGGAATCAGAACGAGGGGCAACGGAAACTACAACATCTGTCCGCTCCAGATACCAGACTGCTTTAGGCATATCCAACAAGGCAAGCAGGAGTGAGTCTATCTTTAGCCTGTGCGTGCTTTGTTAAAGCCTCTGCCTGCTCCTGAGCCTGTACCATGCCATTTACTGCATCCATTACCCATTTTTCGCTTCAGCGTTGATAGAAAGACTGTAAACACAAGAAAATAGACAGTTAAAGAGTTATATAGCGGTGACGGAGGATGCCTTGGACATGTGGGAAGAACACTTGCCCGAGCAGATATACCTTCTTTGGGAAAGGTTGTAAAGAATCCTATTCAGAGGACTTGAAAGAGCCACCTGGACAGGCTATAGTAACAGTAAAATAGGCCATTAACTTTATTTGAAAAGAATACTATGACCCGCCCCCTGCTTACCGGCGCCGCCTAGAAATAATACGAATGGAAGCGCAGACCGCATCTACCCGCGGATATTTGAAATTGCCTGGGAGACACCCATTCCTGGCAGCCGGAGGCCAAAGGAAAGGGACATCCTCGCGGATGTCCCTTTCCTTTGGCACGCCTGAGGGGATTCGAACCTCCGACCTACCGCTTAGGAGTATGGCTTACCATATGATACACGGTTCGGATGTAACTTCCAATATCATCCCTTACGCAGAATGACTTGTAGTAAACGAACTTTATGGTGCAAAACACCTATTCTGACGCAGTTTTATGTGTCCGTTGGGTGGTCCTATTAGCAAATTCTTAGCAAGAGGACACACAGCCAAAGCCGATTGCTACTGCCATTCTTCACTCCCTTAGTCAAAATGACAAGGCAAATACATGGAGGTTACTATGGACAAGAAAGAGAAAAAGTCACTGCCGGAACCGCGTACATATACCGTGGAACAGATTGCAGCCATGCTCAACATTGGTCGCACAACCGCATATCAGCTCGTCAAGCAGGAGGAGTTCAGGATCGTCCGCATAGGAAATGCGATCCGCGTCTCCAAGAAATCTTTTGACGAGTGGCTGGAAAGTTTGGAATTGTGAATATTGCAAGAAACGCCGTAGGCTCAAAAAACCTATGGCGTTTTTTTATACCCATTTTGAAGGAGGCTAGCAATGAAACTGACAGAAGCAGAAATGAGGATGGTGTTTCAGATTGAAAGTACCAATCAGAACGCTGCCCTGAATGAGATTTACATGACATGGCGCTATGCGCCGAACCCGGCAACGAAAGAAACGGCGGAAAGCCTTCTGGACAAGCTCCGTCCCCTGTCGGATCAGGAGTGCATGGATTTGATCCGCAAGGTGCAGGCCGAATACCGTCTGCCGGAGAAAGCCCGTACCATCGGGGAAATGCTGGCAGAGGCCAGACAGCAATCCGGGGCGCAGAAGTTATCCGGCCATGACATTATGGCTTTGGAGCGTTTCGACCCGGCGACCAGACACATGATCGTCTTTGATGTTCTTACCCATGACTCGCCTGTTGGCTGGAAGGGTGAGAAAATGCGCCTGTTCCTGACCGACACCGGATATAGCAAGGCTTTGGAAAATCAGGAAAAGGGTCATATCAAAATCCGCAACCATGCGAAGGTGCTTTCCGGTGATCTCCACTATGACCATAAAGACCGTGAGAGGTAGCCGCCCCCAAAATGTATCAAAATCAGCGGAAAATCTTCTGTTTCTTCCTCCGTGGCTTGCGTTCTGAACAGAGCGTGGATGTTTTCCCATGCGGGAGGCTATGAGGGCGTACAGACAGATAAACCGCTCAAAATCAACACTTTTTATTTTCACAGGAAGGAGGTGCGAAGATGGCTGTTTTTCGTATTGAAAAGACCCGTGATTATACGGTCATGTCGAACCATCACTTGAAAGATCGGACGCTGACTCTGAAATCCAAAGGGCTGCTGTCCATGATGTTGTCGCTCCCTGACGAGTGGAATTACACCACCAGAGGTCTTGCGGCAATCTGTCGGGAAGGTGTGGACAGCATCGGTGCGGCATTGAAGGAGCTGGAGACCCACGGGTATATCCGGCGCACCCAGCTTCGGGATGAAAAAGGCAAGATTACGGATACCGAGTATGTCATTTACGAAATGCCTCAGTGCGAGCCGCCGTCAAGCCCAGGTACGCCCTTACCGGGTACGGCAAAGCCATATACGGAAAACCCGGATATGGGTATCCCGGATACGGCGGAACCGTGTACGGAAAACCCCGCACAATTAAATACTAAGAAATCAAGTAAAGAAACATCAAAGACTGATTTATCAAGTACGGAGATATCAAATCCTATCCCATCAAATCCCCCTACCCCCGCAGAGGCAAGGATGGGAACGGATCGGATGGGAGCCAGAGAATGTTATCGTGAAGTGATTTTGGACAACATCGAGTACAGCTATCTGGTGCAGGACAGCCATATCGACCGTGAGCAGCTTGACGAGATCGTTGACCTGATTGTGGATACCGTATGTTCTGCCCGCAAAGTCATCCGCATTGCCGGAGACGATTATCCGGCGGAGGTGGTAAAGTCCCGGTTTATGAAACTGGACAGTTCTCATGTTCAGTATGTCATGGACTGTATGAAGGACAACACCACCTATGTCCGCAATATCAAGAAATACCTTCTGGCGGCACTGTATAACGCCCCGACCACCATCAACAGCTATTATTCTTCCCTGGTGCAGCACGATATGTACGGGGACGGGCAAAGGGGGCGAGGCTAAATGCAGGAGGAAGTAACGCGGGGCGCCGTGACGCTCATTGTTGACGGAGCCAAGCTAAGCGAGCAAGTCTTTGAAAAAGGCCGTCAAAAAGTTCCTGGAGGAAATCCAGAAAAGCCAGAAGCCCAAAATCTACCGCGGCAGGCAGAGCCTTAAACAGCTTGCCAGCCAGAACGCCGGTCTTGCCAATATCGAGATCAGTGACAAGAATATCAAGGCTTTCTCCCGTGTGGCGAAGAAATACCATGTGGATTTTGCCTTGAAGAAAGACACCTCCGCAGAGCAGCCCCGTTACCTGGTCTTTTTCAAAAGCCGGGACGCGGATGCCATCACAGCGGCATTTCAGGAGTTTGCCAGCCGCAAAATGAGCCGTGAGGAAAAAGCCCTCCATCCGGGAACGGCTGACCCAGGCGAAGGAACAGGCGGCGGAGAAAACGGAACACCGCACCATTGACCGGGAAAAAGTAAAGGTCAAAGATCGGAGCGTGCAGAGATGAACATGAAAAAAGCTTGTTTTTGCTGAACCTTCCGTATCTTCTGTTCGTGTATCCCTTCGATAAGCTGGCACAGGCTTTCCGGCTTGCGCCCGGTGCTGACCTCTCCGGCAAGCTGCTCTCCATTGGGGACGGCTTCACGGCAGCATTTTCCTCACCGTGGCTCAGTTTCCATCCCACGGACCTGCTGATTGGCATAGCCGGTGCGGTGGTCCTTCGCATGGCGGTCTAGCCGGATACAATAAGTGGAAAGACCAGTTTGAGCGTCATGTAAAAAAGGGCGAGCATGGCATTACCATCATCGCCTCCCACACCGTACAAGAAGAAAATCGAGGAGCAGAAACTGGACCCAGATACCAAGGCTCCGATTCTGGATAAAGACGGAAAGATCATCACAGAGGAAAAAGAAATCGAGATCCCCATGTTTCGCCCGGTCAAGGTTTTTGATGTGAGCCAGACCGATGGGAAACCTTTGCCGGAGCTTGCTTCCTCCCTTTCTGGAAATGTACCCAATTATGAGGCATTCATGGAGGCCCTGCGCCGCAGTGCGCCGGTGCCGATCACTTTTGAAGCAATGGCCGCCGATACGGACGGCTATTTTTCTGCTGATCATCAGAAAATTGCCATTCGTCAGGGCATGAGTGAGGTTCAGACGGTTTCAGCCACAGTACACGAGATTGCCCACAGCAAGCTCCATGATCCTAAAAAATATGAAATGCTACCGTCATGGAAGGTTGTGCAGGAGAGTGAAGGTGGAACCAAACATGATTTCAAGTTGGATTTTGCCACAGAAAAAGAAGCCGAACAGTTTGCTTCTGATATGGATTGGCGTTATGTGGACGAAAATCAGTTTGAATGGCGTCTTGCAGTTGAGGAAGATCCAACCGCAGAAAAACGGGCAATCAAAAACCGCCACACGGAGGAAGTGGAGGCTGAAAGCATCTCCTATGCGGTCTGCAAGTATTTTGGCATCGAGACCGGAGAAAACAGCTTCGGCTATATTGCAAGCTGGAGCCGGGGCAAAGAGCTGAAAGAGCTGAGAGCCAGTTTGGAGACCATCAACAAAACCTCCGGCACTTTGATCTCCGACATTGAGCGCCACTATAAGGAAATCTGCAAAGAGCGTGGAATTGACCCCAATGCAAAAGCAGAGCCGGAAACCGCCCCGATAGAGCAGCCGACCGGCAATCTAACCTACTATGTAGCAGAGTGTATGGAATTTCCAAACCTCGGAGAATACCACGATGATCTGTCTTTGGAGGAGGCGGTCCGCATCTATCAGGAGATTCCGGCAGAGCGAATGAACGGGATCAAGGGCATTGGTTTTGAGCTGAAAGACGGAAGCGACTATGAAGGACCGTTTCCGATTTTGACCGGGCAGACCATTGACCTGGACACCATTCAGGCAATCGACTATTACCGTGATAATCCGCTGGTACAGAAAGCGGTAACGGAACTGGCTGCGGCAATGCCGGAAATGGAGGTGCTGGGGAGCGGATGCCAACCAGCAGGAGGCTTTGTTTCTGATTGACGATGCCACCTATCTTCATATCCAGCCCTGTGACAGCGGCTGGGACTACACCCTTTACGATGCTGCGTCCATGAAAGAGCTGGATGGTGGTCAGCTGGATATGCCGGAGCTTTCCCGCATGAAGGCAGTTCTCCAGATTTGTGATGACAACGATTTGGGCAGAGACTCGGTAAAATACGCACCGTTGTCCATGATCGAGACCTTGCAGGAAGCTGCCTATCAGCAAATGCAGGCAGAGACCAGTCAGATGACTGCCTCTTCTCAGCTGCCGGAAGCGCAGGAGCAGGCACTGGATGAATACCCCATGCCGGATGAGCAGGTACTCCACATCAGATATGCAGGAATACGGCTACTCCTATGATGGGATGCTCCCTGTTACCAGAGAAAGGGCGCTGGAACTGGATGCCGCCGGTTTGACTGTCTATGTGCTGCATGAGGACAATACGGAGAGCATGGTGTTTGACCCGCAGGAAATCATGGATCATGGCGGTCTTTTCGGTGTGGACCATGAGGAATGGGAGAAAAGCCCTCAGTTCCACGAAAAGGTCATGGAGCGTCAGGAACATCAGCAGGAACGCGAACAGGCATTTCTCTCCCAGAACAGAGATTGCTTTGCCATCTATCAGGTAAGTCGTGACGATCCGCAGAATGTGCGCTTTATGAATCTGGACTGGTTAAAGTCCCATAACATTTCCATAGACCGCAGCAATTATGACCTCATTTACACAGCTCCTCTGAGGGAGTCTGGCACTGTGCCGGAGCAGCTGGAAAAACTATATCAGCAATTCAATCTGGAAAAGCCCGTGGACTTTCACAGTCCCTCCATGAGCGTCAGCGACATCGTTGCGATCAAACAGGACGGTAAGGTATCCTGTCATTACTGTGACAGTGTTGGTTTTACCCAGATTCCTGGATTCTTGCCGCAAAATCCGCTGAAAAATGCGGAAATGGCCGTGGAGGACGATTACGGCATGATCGATGGTATCATCAACAATGGCGCAAAAGAACCCACGGTGGCAGAGCTGGAACAGCAGGCCCGAAGCGGTCAGCCCATTTCCCTGATGGAGTTGGCAGCCGCCACCCATCAGGAGGAACGGGAAAAGAAGAAATCCGTTGTGGATCAGCTGAAAAAGCCAGCCCAAAGCAGAACACAAAAAGACAGCACCCAAAAAGAGTGCGGAAAGTCTAATGGTATGAAGTCAAGAGGGTGATGGCAGGAAAAATCGAGAATAAATGCAGGAAAACAGTTGCGTAGGCAGAAAAAAGGCAACACGAACCTAAGCCCTGCCCCCTAAGATTTTTTGAAACAGGGCGGGAGCGCCAGAGTTGCGAGTGGTGTACTCAGCTCTCCGGCGGGATATACAGGCGGTTGTCCTTCAGCAGCCGAAAGACCAACCGAACCAGTTTTCTGGCAGTTAAAGCGAGTGCGCGTTTATGCTGGTACTTGTTGACCTCTTTAAATTTGAGGTCGTAGTAGCGCCGGAACTCGGAGTCGCATCTTCTCACAGAGTTGGCGGCTTCCAGCAGATAGTAGCGGAGATAGCGGTTGCCGGATTTAATCATTCGGGAATGCTCCGCTTCAAATTCACCGGACTGATTTTGTGCCAGACAAGGCCGGCAAACTTGGCAACGGAGGCTTGAGAATCAAACCGGTGAATGTCGCCGATTTCAGCGATGATGCCGGCGGAGTAAACCTTGCCAATGCCGGGAATGGAAGTCAGGGTATTGGGGATGATTTCAAACTGCTGCTCAATGGCCTTGTCCAAAACCTTGACTTGCTCTTTCAAGGCCCGCATAGAGGCAATGGAGACAGACATGGCCTGATTCACGGTGTCATTTACCGTTTTGGGTAGACGATAGGAGCCCTTGGCAGCAGCTCGCACCGCTTTGGCCGTGGCAGCTGGATCTGCAAATCTTCCACGCCCTGTTTCTGTAACGAAGGCGGTCAGTTCTTCCAGATCAGAGTTTGCCAGATCATCCACTGTTTCAAAGCGCTCCATGAGCGCAATCGTGGTGGAGCTGGAATTAGCAATATCCTTATCTTGGGCCATGCCGGAGCATTTGAGAAACAGGTAGTTGGCAAACCGCTGTTTTTCACGAGTCAGATTTTGAATGACCTCAAATCTGGCCCGCGTCAGGGTTTGGAGTGCTTTGTAACGGTAATCATCCATGTAGACCTCCCTGGCGATTCTGCCAAAACGCAGATGGTCGGCAATCACAAAGGCGTCCACCCAGTCGTTCTTAGGCAGGTCAGGATAGGCTTCCTTGAATTTCCGCACCTGCTTGGGGTTAAGGACATGAATCTTTCGCTGGAACTTCCCAGTCTGCCATCTTCTCGAGAGCGTAGACAAGGCTGTCCCCGTAGATAGAGGTGGCCTCCAGACCGATCACAACATCACTGAGCTGCATGGAGCCGAGTGCCGATACGATTCTTTCTGACAACAGTTTAGCCCCGCCAAGGTTGTTCTGCACAGAAAACTGGAGTACTTGCTGCCGTCTGGTTTCATCAGGTAGGCCACATTGTTCCTGCTGCTCACATCAATACCAACGAATAATGGGTTCATAATTTTCACCTCCCCGCATGGAGATTTTAGGCCAGCAGGCTTTGAGATACCCATGATAACCGGAGCATCCGCAACCTCGCCTATCAGAATCATTCCAGAGCAGGCCGATGCGATATCCCTCACTGCTGAAAGGGCGGCCTACACTCGGGCAAACAGCCAATGAGTTTGCAGCTAACTTCCGGCTCAGGGGAACGGACTTTCCATGAAGCAACCTTTCGGTTCAACGGGAGATTTCAGAACTTAACCCTGCTGTCCTACAGCTATTGTATCATGGGCATCTCTAAGCCTGCTGATATCTAATCTAACAAGTGCACTATACTGACGGATATTTCTAATCTTTGTGGTGTTCTCTTTGAAGCAGTCCATAACATATCGAATGTGTTCGGCATTCAGTTTCATAAACCGACTGCGGACAATTTCTGTCGGACGCTCCTCTGCACCAATGCGAATCAACGGTCGCTTTGTGCAAACCGTTTCAACGATCAGTTCCAGAATGTTATCCAGCATTTCAGAATCGTAAGGGTAATCTTTCTTCAACAAATCCATACTGAGCTGATCCGAGAAATAATCAAAGTATTCTTGATACCGGTCATTCTCGTCCATCATTCCACCATTTCCGGAAGGAAAGATAGAATCAGTATCACTAAATTCAGTATTTTTAATATCAGTATTATTACATTGTGATTTCGGAAGTTCTTGAGTTGTGATTTCCATTGTTCCAGAATTGTGATTTTCACAATTCAAGAGTTGTGAATCCACAGCAGAGATAAAGTTCTTCACATAGATCAGGTTGGGCTTTCCCAAACCCTGGCGTTTACGTTCAATCAATCCTGCTTTCTTCTCAAGTTCACTGAGCAGCTTGATAGCCTTTTGTTCAGCACAGTTCAGAGCCATCTTCGCTTCGTCGATTGTAAAAATGATATACACTCGACCGTTTTTATCTATCCAACCATTCTTGGCAGACAAGCTCATGCGGTCAAGCAAAATGCCATACAGCATCTTGGCATCGGCAGAAATATTCCAGAACCTCTCGTTCGTGAACAACACCTTCGGAACTCGATAGAATGTGAATAGATCGGATTGCTGACCGTAAAAATAATCAAAACTCACACGGCTTCACCACCTTCTTTCTGCGGAAAACTTTCTGTTGTCAGCGGAATGCTGCGGAAAGTCGTATCCGTCTTTTCGTAAGGACATCGGGTAAAATAGCAGAAGCGGTATTCCTGTTCATACGCATCCATATCAACGAAGCCCCACTTCACGCATAACCTTCTTCGTACACCAGCCAATGTACGGGTGATCTCGCCCATAGGGACAGCCATCACATTCCGACTTGGGTTTCGGTGGCAAAGAGATTAAGTAGTAGCAATTATTTCTACCCAGACGGCAGCCCTTTCTGCCATTCGTCCAGAAGTAGCAGTAATGACAGTCGCTCGGCTTGTCTGCGGTATAAACAGGCTTGCTCAAATGAAACACCTCCAATCTCTTGTATTTGCCCATGGTTTTGGGCATAAAAAAAGAGCGCCTATCCATTCCCGATGCGGGGACAAATAGACGCTCTATGTAGATAACGATATTCAATTTTATCTGCTATAACTGCATGGTACTCAAAACATCCGCCTTTTTTGATTAGCTGGATTTTTGGCACGATTTTTGGGCTGATTAGCAGGAAGGGCATTTTCATTAGCAAGAACAGCCCATTTTCTGCTAAAAATTAGCTGGCGATTTTGTCTTATAACAACCGTTCGATTCTGGAGGGGTTGTCAAAAATCAAATTTTGGAGTAGAATTTTATCTCATACAGTGAAAGAGCTTTTTCGTGCCTTTTCATATAAGAAAAGCCGAAAACCCTTGAAAACAAAGGCTTTCGGCGTTGTTCACTGGCGTCCATAAGAGGATTTGAACCTCCGACCCCACGCTTAGGAGGCGTGTGCTCTATCCAGCTGAGCTACTGAGACATGGCTGGTTTTATGACTAAGCCCGAAGAAACTCGAACTTGAATCCTATATGAAGTTTTTCCAAGGTGGCCGTTGTAACGCAACCTTAGGAGGCGAACGCTCTATCCTGCTGAGCTACAGAGACATCTATTCAATTAAAATTGGTAACGATCACTTTTCATCGTAAGGCGGCCGGTAGAGCATAACCTTAGGAGGCGTGTGCTCTATCCAGCTGAGCTACTGAGACATTTATAAGTTTTATGCAATTTTCAAGGCTCGAAGGAATCGAACAATCTGCCGCTTAGGAGGCGGTCGCTCTATCCTGCTGAGCTACAGGCGCATATGAAATTGTGGAAAAACTGGCGCGCAGATGCTTTGATATTGTACCCCAATTCCCCGCGCCTGTCAACGGCAAGGGGTGTTTTTGTCCCCCGATTTGGACGTTTTTTTTGCAAAATCAGTTGCGCGCGTTACTGTTCTACGGTATAATATGTGGTCGAGCTTTCAATGATAGGGACAGATTTCGGAATAAACTGAGAGGTGCACCACTTTGCAAGATACGAAGCTGAGAAACGTCGCCATTATCGCCCACGTCGACCACGGCAAGACCACCCTGGTGGACGAAATGCTCAAGCAGGGCGGCATCTACCGCGAGAACCAGGCCACGGTGGAGCGGGTCATGGACTCCAACGATCTGGAGCGGGAGCGCGGCATCACCATTCTGGCCAAGAACACCGCCGTCCACTACAAGGACGTGAAGATCAACATCGTGGACACGCCGGGCCACGCCGATTTTGGCGGCGAGGTGGAGCGGATCCTCAAGATGGTCAACGGCGTCATCCTGCTGGTGGACGCCGCCGAGGGCCCCATGCCCCAGACCCGTTTTGTGCTGAGCAAGGCACTGGAGCTGGGCCACAAGGTCATCGTGGTGGTCAACAAGGTGGACCGCCCCGACCAGCGCATCCACGAGGTCATGGACGAGGTGCTGGAGCTGCTGCTGGATCTGAACGCCACCGACGAGCAGTTTGAGTCCCCCACCCTGTTCTGCTCCGGCCGCCAGGGCACCGCCTCTTACTCCCCGACGTGCCGGCACCGACCTGGTGCCCTGTTTGAGACCATCCTCAACTATATCCCCGCCCCGGAGGCGGACATGGAGGCCCCCTTCCAGATGCTGGTCTCCTCCATTGACTACAACGAGTTTGTGGGCCGCATCGCCATCGGCCGCATCGAGCGGGGCACTGTAAAGCAGAACCAGGAGATCGCGGTATGCAACTTCCACCAGCCCGACGCCGCGCCTCAGAAGGCCAAGGCCACCGCCCTCTATCAGTTTGACGGCCTGGGCCGGGTGCCGGTGACCGAGGCCACCGCCGGCAACATCATCGCCATGAGCGGCATCGGCGAGATCACCATCGGCGACACCATCTGCGCGCCCGACGCGGTGGAGCCCATCGAGTTCGTGAAGATCTCCGCCCCCACCATCGAGATGACCTTCTCCGTCAACGACTCCCCCTTCGCGGGCAAGGAGGGCAAGTTCGTCACCTCCCGCCAGATCCGGGAGCGGCTGTTCCGCGAGACCATGAAGGACGTGTCCCTGCGGGTCACCGAGACCGACTCCACCGACGCCTTCAACGTGGCGGGCCGGGGCGAGATGAGCCTGTCTATCCTCATCGAGACCATGCGCCGGGAGGGCTACGAGTTCCAGGTCTCCCCGCGTGCTCTACCAGGAAAATGACGGCAAAATGTGCGAGCCGGTGGAGCGTCTGGTGGTGGACGTACCCAGCGACAGCGTGGGCGCGGTCATCGAGAAGATCGGCGCCCGCAAGGGCGACCTTCTGGAGATGACTCCGGTGGGTGATCGGATGAAGCTGGAGTTCCTGGTGCCCTCCCGCGGCCTGTTCGGCTACCGCAACGAGTTCCTGACCGACACCAAGGGCGAGGGCATCATGGCCTCGGTCTTTGACTCTATGCCCCATGAAGGGCGAGATCCAGCGCCGCAACTCCGGTTCCCTGGTGTCCTTCGAGACCGGTGAGAGCGTCACCTACGGCCTCTACAACGCCCAGGGCGTGGTGTGCTGTTCATCGGCGCGGGCGTGCCCGTCTATGCCGGCATGGTGGTGGGCGAGACCCCAAACAGGAGGACATCTCGGTTAACATCTGCAAAGAAGCGGTTGACCAACATGCGCGCCTCCGGCTCCGACGACGCCCTGCGGCTCACCCCGCCCGCCAGATGAGCCTGGAGCAGTGCCTGGAGTTTCTGGCCGATGACGAGCTGCTGGAGGTCACTCCCGAATCCCTGCGCCTGCGCAAGCGCCTGCTGGACCACGCGGCCCGCATGCGCGAGGCCTCAAGAAAAGGGCTGATTGCCGCAACATGATTTCCGCCCCGGAGCATGCTCCGGGGGCTTTTCAGTCTGCCGGGGAAACGACTACTCCACGTAGCCGTGCTTTACCTGGTCGGAGATCTCGCAGAGGGCCTTGCTGGCCTCCATGTCGAACTGGCGGCACTGGGCCAGGTCCCCGGGAGACCATCCCCACCACCTTGCCCCTCCAGCACGGGAGGCGGCGCACCTGCTTGGCCGCCATGAGCCGGGTGGCCTCCCTGGCGTCGTCGTCGGGGGACACCACCGCGCAGTTGCGGGTCATGATGTCCTTCACCTGGGTCTTGAGGGGGTCCTCCTCCGCCGCCACGCAGCGCAGGATGATGTCCCGGTCGGTGACAATGCCCCGCAGGCCGCCGTCCTCACCGCAGACGGGCAGGGAGCCCACGTTGTGCCGGGACAGGAGCCGGGCCGCCAGGGAGGCCGACTCGCTGGGGGTGATGGAGACCACGCTGGGGTTCATAAGATCGCGTACTTGCATGACAAAACCGCCTTTCTCCCAAACTTTACTGCTAGTTTGGACGGGAAAGGCGGTTTTATTCCTCTTTCAGCCCGAGATTGCGCCGCAGAGGGCCGGGGCCCCGCCAGGCGAAGGCCCGGACCCCCGTACTTGTCCCGGAACGTGCGGTTGGTGAGCCCCTTGAGATCGGAGTTTTCCAGAGCGTCTACCAGAGATGTGGAAAACTCGGGCAGCGGCGAGTGGGCCGGGGCGGCATTGTAGGGACAGGCCCGCTGGCAGAAGTCACAGCCCCAAATCAACGGGTGGACCCTCAGCCGGGCGGCCTCCTCCTCCGTCAGCGCCCCCTTTTTCTGGGTCAGCTCGGACAGACAGCGGGACACGTCCGCCCCCCCTTCCCCCAGGGCCCCGGCGGGACAGGCCGCCCGGCAGGCCCCGCAGCCGGGGCAGTCCGGCGCGGCGGGGCGCTCCGGCACGTCCAGCGCCGCCCCGGTGAGAATGGTACCCAGAAATACATAGGTGCCGTAGGGCGGCAGGATCAGCAGACCGTTTTTCCCCCGCAGGCCGATGCCCGCCAGCCAGGCGGCCTCCCGCTCCGGTAGGGGGGAGTTGTCGGCGGCGGGGACAAACGATTCCCCCGGGTATTTCCGGCGCAGGGCATCACACGCCGTATTCAGCCGCCGGGTGACCACCCGGTGGTAGTCCTCCCCCCGGGCGTAGAGGGACAGGTTGCCCGGCCGCTCCCCGGCGTAGTAGGGGAAGGCCGCCACCAGGACAGTCTCTGGAGCGGGGCAGAGGGTTTCCACCTTCTCCCGGGCACCGGTGGACAAAAACGGAAGCAGCCGCCGGAAGGCACGCCGCCCCAGGCGGCCCCGGCGGCTGCGAACCACTTATCCAGCATTGTACTTGTCCAGCGCCCGCCGGGCCAGCGTCCCGTCCGGGATGCAGGGCTCCGGGCCGTCCTTCCGCTTCTGGGCCTCCTCACACCCCTTGCCCGCCAGCAGCACCACCGCCGGGCGGCGGGCGCCCAGGATGGCGGTCTCCACCGCCGCCTCCCGGTTGGGGATCACGGTGTAATCCTTGCCGTGGGCAGCGAGAAACACGCCGATATCGGCGCAGATGGCCTCCACCTCCTCGGGGCCGGGGTCGTCCTCGGTGAGGATAATCCGGTCGGCCCACTCTCCGGCGGCGTTGCCCATGCCCTCCCGGCGGTCAATGCCCTTGCCGCCGGTGCAGCCGAAGAGGACGGTCAGCTCCCGGCCGGGGTACTCCGCCCGGACGGAGCGCAGGGCGTTCTGTAGGCTCATGCCGTTGTGGGAGTAGTCCACAATCACCGAAATCTGCCCGTCGGCGCTGACATAGTGCTCCATGCGGCCGGGCACGAAGGCCCGCACCAGTCCGTCGGCCACCACGTCGGCGGGGATGCCGTAGACCTCCGTCGCCGCCACGGCGGCCAGGGCGTTTTCCACATTGAACAGGCCCGGTGTGGAAATGGCCAGCTCCCGCTCATAGCGGGGAGTGCGCACGTGGAAGGCGATCTTCTCCCCCTCCTTGCGCACCTGGGAGCCGTACACGTCGGCGGAGGGGAACCTCTGGGAGAAGGTCACCACCCGGGGACAGGCGGCCGCCGCCGCGCGCACCCGCTCCACATGGTCGCAGTCCAGGCAGATGCAGGCGCTCCGAGCCTGCCGAAAGATCAGCAGCTTGGAGTTGAGGTAGTCCTCCAGATCGGGGTGCTCCACCGGGGAGATGTGGTCCTCCCCGATGTTGAGGAACACCGCGCAGGCCAGCTCCACCCCGATCACCCGGCCGTACCTGAGGGCCTGGCTGGATACCTCCATGGTCAGATAATCCGCCCCCGCCGACACCGCGTTCCAGAGGTGGCGCTGGAGATCCAGCGGCTCCGGCGTGGTCAGCTTGGCGGGCCTGCGCTCCACCCCGTCGTCGGTGACGATGGTGGACAGCAGGGCGCTCTCGGTGGCCCTGTCCGGCCAGCCAGGCATCCACGATGGACTTGATATAATAGGCCGTGGTGGTCTTGCCCTTGGTGCCGGTGATGCCGGTGATCCGTAGCGCCCCGGAGGGATGGCCGTAGGCCCGGTCGGCCAAGAGGCCCATGGCCTGCCGGATATCGGTGACCCGGATGCAGGGCAGGGGGACGGCGGGATACTCCCGCTCGCTGACATAGGCGAAGGCCCCCTGTTCCATAGCGGAGCGGAGGTACTCCTCCTTGAATTTGACCCCCTTGCAGACAAAGAGGGTGTTGGGGATGACCAGCTTGGAGTCACAGGACACCAGGGACACCGGGTGGGTCAGGTCGGCGGCCAGGGGCCGCGTCCGCCAGCAGTCCATGGCGGAGCAGGAGCTGATAATAGTCCCCCAAGGGCAGACGGGTTCGGTTGGACATACGGATTCACCACCAGTCAATCATTTTTGGGAAGGCCGAACGCGCGGGCCGATGTGGGCATCGGCCTCTTCGGGTACAAAGGCAGGGGCGGGGCTCCTCTCCGCCCGCCCCTCTCCCACTACACCATCCGCAGCCGGTAGCCGCAGGCGGTGATACACCTTTCCGCCAGGATTTCCATGGCGTCCAGATAGTAGTCGGGCAGGCCGTGGTAGGTGCGGTAGACGGACAGCTCGGTACAGCCCAGGATGGCCGCGTCGCAGCCGGAGGCGCGCAGCCAGCGGTCGATGGCCGCGAACTTCTCCCGGGAGCCCTTCTCGCCCCGCTTGATCTCGTCGTAGATGATGCTCATGACCAGCTTCTGCACGTCGGCCGGGGGGCGTCACGCCTTCCATGCCCCGGGCGGCGCACTCCCTCTGGTAGATGCCGGTCTGAACCGTGCCGTCGGTGGCCAGGATACCCGCCCGCTTTTTCCCGTCCGCCGCCAGCACGCCCACGGTCTCCCGGGGCATGTGGATGAGGGGGATGGCGATATCCCCCTGAAGCCGGTCGGCAAAGTAGTGGGAGGTGTTGCAGGATGGCCAGGGCGGTGCAGCCGCCCCGCTCCAGCAGCCTGGCCCCGTCCAGCAGGCGGCGGTAGCAGCCCTCCGCGTCCCCGCCCAGGATGGCGGCGGTGCGGTCGGGCATGGAGGTATCGCTCCAGATCAGAGTGGGCAGATGCTCCTGGTCGCAGGAGGCGTCGGTGCGATCCAGAATCCGCTGGTAGAAGTCCTGGGTGGCCTGGGGGCCCATGCCGCCTAAAATGCCGAGGCGCTGTTCAGACATACCCGTCCCTCCTGTCATGCAGCGGCATGGGACCCGACGCCGCGAGTGCGGCGTCACAAGCGTTTTGGCCGACGGCCAAAACCTTGATGCCGGGGCAATTCATTTGCCCCGAGCAGATGAGATCATCGGGGTCCCCGCACGGCGCAAGCCGGGTGGGGCGGCCCATGCCGCCCAAAATGCCGAGGCGCTGTTTTGTCATTTTACTTTCTCCATGCACGAGGCATACCAGCCCACGTAGCGGTGCTGGCCCCGGAGGATGCGCAGCTTGTGCATCAGGCCGTTGTCCGGCCGGTAGAACAGGGGGTTGACCGCGGCATTGGCCCGCTCCAAGGCGCGCATCTCCTGGTGGTACCGGGGATTGACGTAGTCGTAGGCCACCTTGGGGGGGATGACCCACCACAGATGGCGGTTTTGGGTCACGGTCAAGGCGCAGGGCTTGTGCTCGATGACATCCTCCACCAGGTACTTGGCCAGGTTGTACCCCGCGCCGGTGACGTAGTAGTTGCTGCGGCCCTGGCGGCAGTTGATCTCAAAGGCCTTGAACTTGCCGTCCCGCTGGTCGTACTTGATGTCGAAGTTGGAGAAGCCCACAAAGCCGATGGCCTCCAGGAAGCCCCGCAGCTTCTCACACAGCTCCGGCTCCGGCTCGGTGATGATCACCGCGTGGTTGCCGATGGCGTGGCCGGTGTGCTCCTCCAGCAGGACGTGGCCCACGCACATGAGGCGCACCTTCCCGTCCGCGCCGGAGTAGTTGGTCACCACCCGCATAAAGCTGTCGTCCCCGGGGATGAAGTCCTGGAGGATCAGCGCGTCCTCATACCCCGCCCCGTAGATCTGGTCGATGACCGCGTCCACCTCCGCCCGGGTCTGGAGGATGTAGGCCTTCTTCTGGGTGGGGAAGGGGTGCTTCCAGTAGGTGTCCGACTCGGCGGGCTTGACCACGAAGGGGCCGTCAAAGGGCAGCTCGAACGCGTGGCCCATGCCCTTGTGGTACACCACCGTGGCCGGGTGGTCGATGCCGTACCGGTCGCACAGCTCGTAGAACTTCTCCTTGTGGATCAGCGTCTCCAGCATGTCCAGGCTCACATAGGGGGCGATGACGTTTTCCGGGTAGCGGGGCAGATTGGCGGAGATGGCGTTGAGGTAGTTGTCCCCGCAGCCCAGCACCAGAATCTTCTTGTCGGGAAACTCACGGGCCACCTCGGTGACGTTCTCCAGCACCTTGTCCACCCGGTCATTGTGCTCCCGCACCCGGTAGTCGATGATCCTGCTCCCCGCGCACACGCTGGCGGGGAACATGCCGTAGACGATGGTCTTTACGCCGTAGGCCTCGTGAAAGGCCCGGGCCATGCTGTACGCATTGATGTCGGAGCCCAGCAGAACGGGCACAAACTCAATTGCCATAGGTAAACGCCCCCTGGAACGTAATCTCATACCAGCTCCCGCCCATGGGCCGCACGTCGGCGGGATAGGCGGCGGCCAGCTCCTCGGCCTGCTCCGCGCTCAGGCGCAGCTCCCGCCGGAGCCGCTCGCCCCCGGCGAAGCACTCGGAGAGCAGCCGGCCCAGGCCGCTGTCCTCCCGCATGTTCTCTATCTTAGTCATATTCCATTCTCCTTAAACCGGGCGGGCGGATGATATCCGCCCCTACGGCCTCGCAGAGTTTCCGCCCGCCAGGGCGGAAATCAATTCAAAATTCGTCTTTCCGGGAATTTACTGCGTAGCCGTTGGCGGCTTTGCCGCCCTACGGATACGGCGTACCCCTTGCGGGTGCTTCCGGAAAGACACCCCGACGCGGCGCGAAACCGGGGGTATCGAGCCAAGTCGCCGGCTTTGCCGGCACGCAGGCTCGTATCTAGGGGGTATTGGATACCCCCTAGACCTAGCCGCTGGCCCGTTTCACCTGATACACGCCCTGGATCTGCCCCAGCTTGTTGATCACGTTGGTCAGCTCCTCCTGATTTTTGACCTCCAGGACGATGCTGACGGTGGCGTAGCCGTCCGGCATGGAGCGGGCGGACAGGCTGGTGGTCTTGACCTTGGCGGCGGAGAGGGTAATGGCCACGTCCAGGGTCAGGCCGTCCCGGTCCTTGGCGGAGATGTCCAGGGCGGTCTGGTAGGAGGCCAGCTCCCCGGTGGCCCAGTCCACCCTGATCCAGCGGCCCGGCTCCTCCGCCCGCTTGGCGTCGGAGGCGTTGGGGCAGTCCGCCCGGTGGACCGACACGCCGAAGCCCCGGGTGATAAAGCCCACCACCGGATCGCCGGGCACGGGGGTGCAGCACTTGGCGAACTTGACCAGGCAGTTGTCAATGCCCTCCACGATGATGCCCGACTGGCTGGTCTTGCCCCCACGGATGGGGACGGTGGGCGGGTTGGAGGTGGAGGTGAATGGGCTCTGGGCGGCGGCCGACTGCTCGGCGTGGAGCCGGTCCAGGCGGGCCATCTCGTCCTTGACCCGCACCACCGCCTTCTGGGCGGACATGCCGCCGTAGCCGATGGCGGCGTACAGCTCGTCCAGGGTGCCGAAGCGCACCTTCTTGAGGATGAAGGGGAGCACGTCCTCGGCGGTGATGGCGGCCAGGAGAGGCCCACGTGCTTGAGCTCCGACTCGAAGGAGGCGCGGCCGGTGGCGATGTTCTCCTCCCGCCGCTCCTTCTTGAACCACTGGCGGATCTTGTTGCGGGCCTCGTTGGACTTGCAGATCTTCATCCAGTCCCGGCTGGGGCCGTGGGCCGACTTGAGGTGATGACCTCCACGATGTCGCCGTTTTCAGCGGGTGTCGAAGGTGACCATGCGGCCGTTGACCTTGGCCCCGGTCATGTGGTTGCCCACGGCGGAGTGGATGTTGTAGGCGAAGTCGATGGGGGTGGCCCCGGCGGGCAGGTTGATCACGTCCCCGCGGGGGGTGAAGACGAACACCTCGTCGGCGAAGAGATCCACCCGCATGGTGCGCACGAACTCCTCGGCGTCCACGTCCTGCTGGCTCTCCAGCAGCTTGCGCACCCACTCGAAGGCCTCCTCGGTGCCAAGCTTGGCGTTGGCCATGCCCTGCTTGTACTTCCAGTGGGCGGCGATGCCGTACTCGGCGGTGTGGTGCATCTCCCAGGTGCGGATCTGCACCTCGAAGGGGATGCCCTCCCGGCCGATGACGGTGGTGTGGAGGGACTGGTAGCCGTTGGGCTTGGGGGTGGAGATATAGTCCTTGAACCGGCCCAGCACGGGGTTGAACAGGTCGTGGATGACGCCCAGGACATTGTAGCACTCGGGCATGTCGTCGACGATGACCCGGAAGGCATAGAGGTCGAAGATCTCGTCCATGGTCTTGTTCTGGGTATACATCTTGCGGTAGATGGAGTAGATATGCTTCACCCGGCCGTAGATGGTGCAGCGGATGCCCTCCTCGTCCAGCCGGTCCTGGATGCGCTTCTGGATGCCCGCCAGAAACTCCTCATGGGCGGAGGAGCGGGCGGCCAGCTCGTCGGCAATCTCCCTGTAGCCGATGGGATCCAGGTATTGCAGGGAGGTGTCCTCCAGCTCCCACTTGATGCGCTGCATGCCCAGGCGGTGGGCGATGGGCGCGTAGATCTCCATGGTTTCCAGGGCCTTCTCCTTCTGCTTGCGGGCGCTCTGGTACTCCATGGTGCGCATGTTGTGCAGCCGGTCGCAGATTTTGATGAGGATCACCCGGATGTCCTTGGCCATGGCCATGAGCATCTTGCGCAGGTTCTCCATCTGCTCCTCTTCCTTGGAGGTGTACTGCACCCGGGTCAGCTTGGTGACCCCCTCCACCAGATCGGCCACCGTGGCGCCGAAGAGCTTGGCGATCTCCTCGTGGGTGGCCCCGGTGTCCTCGATGCAGTCGTGGAGCAGGGCGGCGATGATGGAGTCGGTGTCCAGCTCCAGCTCCGCTACGATCTCCGCCACTGCCAGGGGGTGGGTGATATAGGGGGAGCCGTCCTTGCGCAGCTGTCCGGCGTGGGCGTTGTCGGCGTAGGTGAACGCGCGGAACAGGCGCTGGGCATCCAGCGCCGGGTTGTATTCCTTGATTTTATCCTCCAGCGCCTGATAGCGCTCCAGGATGGGGTCCATACCAGCCACCTCACGTAAAGCAATCAGAATGCCAGCGGGCGGCCCGGCCGGCTCACCCGTTGGATAATATATGCCGCAATTTCCGCATGATACAGGAATCGTCCAGATTCACCTTGCCGTCCACGCTGCGCAGGGCGATGCAGGTGGTCGGTGGTGTGCTCCAGGCGGATGAGCCCCCGCTCGTCAAAGACCTCCAGGCACACCAGGGTGCGCATCACCGTCTCCCGCCGGCCGGCGGAGCGGGCGATGCTGCGGGCCAGGCGGTGGGCCGTGGCCTCCAGCGGGGCCTGCCCCGCGTGGCCCTTCAGGTAGCGCCACAGGGTGACGAACTCCTCCCGGCTGGGCAGCAGGGCCTCCGCCTCCTGCCGGGTGAGGGGCTCCCCCCGGCGGAACTTCTCGTACAGGGCCCGCTCGGCCTGGGCCCGGGTGAGGGCGGGGCGCAGATCGCAGAGCTGGAGCTGGACGCTCCGCCACCCCCGGTACTCGTTGATCTGGGGCGTGAAAGCCACGTCCACCCGGTCGCCCGGCCCCACCCCTGCCTCCTCGGCGGTGGCCGAGAAGAAAATGGCGTCGAACGACCGGCCGGACGCGGTCAGCTTCAGCTTCAGGTGCCGCCCGCCGCCCACCTCGTTCACGGCGGAAACCAGGCAGCCAGACAGGGAGAACACCGGCTTTGGGTTGCCCGCGCCGTAGGGCTCCAGCAGCTCCAGGCCCTCCACTCCCTCCAGGGTGAGCAGGCCCACATCGTCCAGCTCCCCGTCGATGTCCAGGGCGGAAACCATCTCCTCCCCGCCGGTACAGGCGCAGACATAGTCGTTCATGGCGGCGGCAAAGGCCGGGATATTCTCCTCCCGGATGGTGAAGCCCGCCGCCAGGGCATGGCCGCCGAAGCCCTCCAGCAGGGGGGCGCAGCGCTCCAGGGCGGCGAACAGGTTGAAGCCCGCGAAGGAGCGGCAGGAGCCCTTGCCCTTGCCGTCCTGCAGGCAGATCATAAACGCCGGGCAGGAGTACTTCTCCGCCAGACGGGAGGCCACGATGCCCACCACCCCCTGGTGCCATTGCTCCCCGGCCAGCACCAGGGCGTGCCTCTGCGGCTGGGGCAGGGCCTCGGCCATGGCCTGGCACTCGGTATAGATCTCCGCCTCAATGGCCTGCCGCTCCCGGTTGAGGTCGCACAGGGCCCGGGAGAGTTCCTCCCCCCGGGCCGGATCGTCCGTGAGGAGCAGCTCCCCAGCCAGGGAGGCGCACCCCATCCGCCCGGAGGCATTGATGCGGGGGGCCAGGGTGTAGCCGATGGCCGTGGCGGTAAGGGGCCGCTCATCCAGCCCCGCCTCGTGGAGCAGGGCCCGCAGCCCAGGCCGCCCGGTGCGGCGCAGGGCCTCCAGCCCCAGGCGCACAATGGTGCGGTTCTCTCCCGTCAGGCTCATGACATCGGCCACCGTGCCGATGGCCGCCAGATCGGCGTAGCGCTCCAGCAGCTCGTCCCGCCGGGCCGGGCCGCCCAGGGCCAACACCAGCTTGAGGGCCACCCCCACCCCGGCCAGGCACTTGAAGGGATAGGGGCAGCCGGCCCGGCGGGGGTCCACCACCGCCGCGGCGGCGGGCAGGGCGGCCTTGCACTCGTGGTGGTCGGTGATCACCAGCTCCACCCCCAGGGAGGCGGCGCAGGCCGCCTCCTCCACGGCGGTGATGCCGCAGTCCACCGTGACGATGAGGCCCACCCCCTGGCCCCGGAGGGCGGCCACCGCCTCCCGGTTGAGGCCGTAGCCCTCCTCCATCCGGTCGGGGATATAGGGGATCACCGTCCCCCCCTCCCGGCGGAGGAAGTCGGTGAGCAGGCAGGTGGAGGTGATGCCGTCCACGTCGTAGTCGCCGTAGACCGCGATGTGTTCCCCCGCCGCCAGCGCCCGGCGCACCCGCGCCGCGGCCCGGTCCATGTCCTTCATGAGAAACGGGTCCAGGAGCTGGCCCCGGCCGGCGTCCAGAAAGGCGCTGGCCTTCTCCGGGGTGTCCAGCCCGCGGGCGCAGAGGGTCAGCGCCGCCAGGGGCGGCACCCCCGCCGCCTCCATGGCGGCCCGCGCCTGAGGGGCACTGGCCGCCCGGTTCCACTGCTTGTATTTCACGGCCGTATGCCCCCTTCCCTCAAAATTACCCTTTATTATATCAAACTCTCAGCCTTGTGACAAGGCAAGACGCCGTTCAGCGGCGATTTTTTGCCGCCACCCGGCGCGCATGGAGCGGACGCGGCCGCCCCTCAGCCCAGCTCCAGATAGAGCGCCACCAGGTCGATCGTCGCCTTCATCCCCTCAAAGTGCGTCCGCTCCATGCCGTGGGAGGCGTGGACGCCGGGGCCGATGAGGGCGCCCCGGGCGTCCATGCCCGCGTGCCAGGCCACGGTGATGTCAGAGGAGTAGTGGGGGTAGATGTCCACCGCGTAGGGGATGGCGTTGGCCCGGGCCAGCTCCACCAGGCGGGTGACCATGCCATAGTCGTAGGGGCCGCCGTTGTCCTTGGCGCAGATGGACACCTGGCGCTCGGTGCAGCTCAAGTCGTCCCCCACGCAGCCCATGTCCACCGCCAGCAGCTCGTCCACCTGGGGCAGGGTGGCCCCTCCGTGGCCCACCTCCTCATGGACGGTGAAGCACACCTCGGTATCGTACCGGGGCCGCTGCCCGGCGATGTGCATCAGCCTCAGCAGGGTGAGCAGACAGGCTGCGCTCCCTTTGTCGTCGATAAACCGGGACTTGAGGAAGCCGCTGTCGGTGACCACGGTCTTGGGGTCGATGCACACGAAGTCACCGGGGGCGATGCCCAGGGCCTCCACGCCGGCCCGGTCCTCCACCACCTCGTCGATGCGCACGGCCAGGTTCTTCTCGTCCCGCGGGCGGGTGAGCACGTCGTCAAAGACGTGGGCCGCCGGGGACAGAGACAGGATGGTTCCGGTGTATATCCGGCCGTCCCTGGTGTGGATGCGGCAGTACTCCCCGTCCAGGGTGGGCAGGATGGGCCCGCCGATTCTGGTGGTCATCAGCATGCCGTCGGCGGTGATGGAGCGCACCATGAGGCCCAGGGTGTCGATGTGGGCGCACAGGCCGACGCGCTTCCCCTTTTCCCGGCCGGGCACCGACACCACCAGGTTTCCCTTGTTGGTGCGGCGGACGGCGTAGCCGTGGTCCCGGGCGATCTGCTCCGCCTCCCGCACTACCTGGTCCGTAAAGCCGCTGGGGCTGTCAATGGACAAAGCCGCTGGGCAATGTTCATGAGCTGCCCCGGCATCCCTTTGTATCCAGCATTTGCATCGTCTCCTCGTTTGTAGTATGATATAGGATCATACCATAACCGACAGGAGCGGACAACCATGGCCGAAGAAAAGACCAATGTGATGCGTATTTTAGACCAAAAAAGGGTGCCTTACACTCCACACCACTACGCCCACCCCAACGGCGCGGTGGACGGGGCCAGCGTGGCCGCCCTCCTTGACCGGGACCCCGCCTCGGTGTGCAAGACCCTGGTGACCCAGGGGCCAGCCGCCAGCACTACGTCTTTATCATCCCTGTACTCCGCTCGCTGGATCTGAAAGCGGCCGCCCGGGCTGTGGGAGAGAAGTCCATCGAGATGATCCCTCAGGCCAGGCTGCTCCCTCTCACCGGCTACGTCCACGGGGCTGCTCCCGGTGGGGATGAAAAGCCTTTTCCCACCGTGCTGGACGGGAGCGTGGAAGGACTGGACGCCATCGTGGTCAGCGCCGGGAAAATCGGAGCCCAGGTGGAGCTGGCTCCGGCAGCCCTCTGCGCCCTGGTGGGTGGAACCTTCGCGCCGGTATCCAAATAATTTTTCCTCCAGCGGGAACTTTTCTCCGCCTTCTCGTCTAAGGAGCGTGCAAACCCAAACTGCAAAGGAGAATCCAAATGAAGAAACTCCCTTACCCTCACCCTCACCGGGGCCATGGCCCTGCCCGCCCTGGCCGCGGAGGAGCCGGAACTGGTGATCGCCCCCGCCGACACCGGCTACGGCCAGACCATCGTGCTCAATGGAGAAACCCTGGATCTCACCGGCATCCCCGGCGTCTCCGGGGAGGAGCTGCTCCCCTGCGCCTGCTGGCCGAGGCCGACCACGGCTCCGCCTACTGGGATGAGGAGAACAACGAGAGCTGGTTCACCTTCGGGGACAACCGCATCACCGTCAAGTTCGCCGACAACAGTGTTTGGCTGGACGACCAACAGGTGAAATCCACCGCCCAGGTGGCGGACGGCATCACCTTTGTAGAGGCGGGCGTTCTGTCCATGCTGGAGGGCTACACGGTAGACCGGAACCCCGAACTGGATGTCAACCGCATCGACATCACCACCCCAACAACGACCCCATGGTGAAGACCGCCTATCAGATCCGCGAGGACAGCGGCATGGCCTTCGGCATGCGGAGCGACAACGCAGAGGTGGCGACCCTCTTCCAGCTGCCCGAGGACACCTTTGAGCAGGCCATCTGCTTCACCTCCATGAACACCACCCCTGACATCATGGTGCTGGCCAAGCTGGCCGACGGCGCCGATGAGACCGCCGTGAAGGAGGCCCTGGAGGCCCACCGCCAGTCCCAGCACGACACCTTCTCCTGGTACCTGGCCCAGAACCTGCCCAAGGTGGAGGACGCCCGCATTCTGGTGGAGGACGGCTATGTGTTCTACCTCATCGCCGAGAACGCCGACGCCGGCGAGGCCGCCTTCCACGCCTATGTGGAGGCCCAGGCCTAACCTGTCCGTCCATAACAAGTGCCCCGCCGGCTGGCGGGGCACTTGTTTTTTGGCCGGCCGGGCCGTATAATGTTGCCCAAAGGAGGGATCGTTTATGGAATCTGCCGCTCCCCAGACTCCGGTTCAGGCCCTGGAAGCCCTTCAGAACGCCTACAGCCGGTTCCTGGACGCGCTTCCGGAGGCCCGCAGGGCCAGCTTGGGGGAGGCCATCGGCTTCTTCCTCCACTCGGACGGCAATCCCAAGCTTGGCAGTCTGGTGGACGCCTTCGCTGAAGAGCTGCCCGTCCATGTGGAGGCACTGAAAACCCAGCTTGCGGCCTGCCCGGCGGAGGAGGCCGACCGTCTGGCCGCCCAGGCCCTGGAGCTGATGCTCCTCTATCCCCGGCCCAAAAACGGAGCCACCGAGTTTTCCCTGGCCGCCTTTGAGGGCTTTGCCGCCCCGCTGCTCCCCCTTCCTGGCCCCCGCCCGCCGGGCGGAGCTGGCGGAGCGCTACCGGGCGCTCACCCCGCCCCGGAAGATGCTGCCTAACCAGAAAAAGCTTTGGAAGGCCCTGTCCGGGCGCTGAAGCCCAAGCGCCCAGGCGCGGGGCGGCTGATATGTCTGTTATGTCCGGAGCCGCTCCATGAACTCCTCGCCGGTGATCGTCTCCTTCTCCAGGAGGTAGCCGGCCAGCTCCCGGAGCTTGGACTCGTTCTCCCGCAGCAGTCCGAGAGCCTTCTGGTGGGCCGCGCGTACCAGCTCCACCACCTGGCGGTCGACTGCGGCGGCCGTCTCAGCCGAGCAGGACAGGGCGGCGTCGCCCCCCAGGTACTGGTTCTGCACCGTCTCCAGCGCCACCATGTCGAACTCCTCCGTCATGCCGTAGCGGGTGATCATGGCCCGGGCCAGCTTGGTGGCCTGCTCGATGTCGTTGGAGGCGCCGGTGGTCATGTTGTCCGGGCCGAAGATCAGTTCCTCGGCGGCCCGGCCGCCGGTGAGGGTGGCCAGCTTGTTCTCCAGCTCGGTGCGGCTCATGAGCATCTTCTCCCCCTCGTCCACCTGCATGGTGTACCCCAGGGCGCCGGAGGTGCGGGGGATGATGGTGATCTTGGTAACGGGGGCAGAGTGGGACTGGAGGGCGGCCACCAGGGCATGGCCCACCTCGTGGTGGGAGACAATCTGCTTCTCCTGGGGGGAGATGACCGCGTTCTTCCGCTGGGCCCCGGCGATGACGGTCTCCACGCTCTCCTCCAAATCGGCCTGGGTGACGGTCTTCCGCCCCAGGCGGACGGCCCGCAGGGCGCCCTCGTTGACGATGTTGGCCAGCTCCGCGCCGGAGGCGCCGGCGGTGGCCCGGGCGATGGCGCTCCAGTCCACGTCCCCGTCAATATGAACCCGCCTCCCGTGCACCTTCAGAATGGCGATGCGCCCCTGGAGATCGGGCAGCTCCACCGGCACCCGCCGGTCAAACCGGCCCGGGCGCAGCAGGGCAGGGTCCAGGGACTCCGGCCGGTTGGTGGCGGCCAGAAGGACGACGCCCTTGCTGGAGTCAAAGCCGTCCATCTCGGCCAGCAATTGGTTGAGGGTCTGCTCCCGCTCGTCGTTGCCGCCCAGGCCGCCGGTGTCCCGCTTCTTGCCGATGGCGTCGATCTCGTCGATGAACACGATGCAGGGGGCCTTCTCCCCCGCCTGCTTGAACAGATCCCGCACCTTGGCCGCGCCCATGCCCACGAACATCTCCACAAATTCCGAGCCGGAGATGGAGAAGAAGGGCACCTTGGCCTCCCCGGCCACTGCCTTGGCCAGCAGGGTCTTGCCGGTGCCCGGCGGCCCTACCAGCAGCACGCCCTTGGGCAGATGGGCGCCGATGGCGGCGTACTTCTCCGGCCCGTGGAGGAAGTCCACCACCTCCATCAACGACTCCTTGGCCTCGTCCTGGCCGGCCACGTCGGCAAAGGATACGCCGGTGGACGCCTCCTCCACGTAGACCTTGGCCCCCGACTTGCCGAAGGTCATGGCGTTGCCCATCCCGCCGGGCAGGCCGCCCATGCGCTTCATCATCCAGCGGGAGAGCAGCTCCCCAATGACGATAAAGATCACAATGGGAAGAATCCAGCTCACCAGAAAGGAGAGGATGGGATTGGCCTGGGTGGGAATCTCCGCGGTGAAGGTGATCCCCTCCTCCGCCTGGAGCTGGGCCAGCAGCCGCTGGCCGTCATCCGGCCAGACGCCGGTCTTGTAATAGCCCTCCCGGCCGCCGTCGTCCTTCGCAATGAATACGATCTCCCGGCTCGTCTCATCCAGGGCCACCTGCTCCACCTGGCCGCCGTCCACCATGGTCAAAAACTGGCTGTACGGCACCTCCACCACCTGGCGCTCCAGCAGGGACGGGAAGAGAAACACGTTCAGCAGCATCAGCACAATCAGCGCCGCCAGATAGTAGAAGATCAGCGGCTTTTTGGGGGGCGAAGTCTTTATCTCACTGTCCTTCAGTTCTTTCAAATCAAAATTCCTCCCCGGTTTGAAACATTATTTTGGGTACGAAGGAATCATAGGCGCTCTCCCTCCAAAAGTCAACGCGCCCACGGCGCTATTTACATATTGTTTACAAAAGAGGCTCCATCCAGCCGGACGGAGCCTCTTTTGTTCAATATTTGTTCACCATACCGGCAATCAGCGGGGTGGGCACCAGCCACATCAACAGGAACACCAGCAGGTTGGCGGCGGACAGGGAGGCGTAGGAGCATACAAAGGTGAGGTAGAAGGCCAGCAGCAGCCCCGCCACAGCACCCAGGCAGGCCAGCACTGCGGCGGTGCGCACCGCCCGGCGCAGCCGGGCCGCCCCCACCACGGCCTCGGAGTAGGGGGGCTACACCCCCTCCCGGCAGAGGACGGCGGTGAGGATGTCGCTGTGGGGCTGCTCCTCATCGGACAACTCCCGCCGCCGTTCCACCGCCGGGAACTCCATCTTGTCCACCGGCAGCTTGAAGCGCTGGCGCAGCATGGCGGGGATCAGGTTGAAGTCGCGGGTGGCCATCACCGGCGTGACCCGGTTGCGGATGAGGCTGTTCAGCGACGGCTCCAGCGCCCCGTGGAGCGTGTAGTTGAGGGCGAATATGCCCGCCAGCTCCCCGTCGATGGCGCAGAACACCGCGTTTTTCACGTTGAGCCCCTGGGGCAGGGTGATCTCCATCAGGTGCATGAAGGACGCCGAGCCCACCAGCACCTGCTGGTCGCGGATGACGGCGGACAGGCCGCCCTCATACACGCAGAAGTCGGAGGCGCGGCGGTACACGCACCCCTGGGCGCGGAGCAGGTCGTGGAAGAGCTTGTCCAGCCCGCAGCCCGCGTCCCGGATAAGGGTGGCGGTGTCGGACACCACCTTGTCCACCGGAAATTCCCCAAAGATCTTGATGCCGTTGAGGGACACGCAGCCCGGCGGGAAAAAGTCGGTGTCGTTGAGCAGGATGCCGCTGCCGCCGGTGGCAGTGACCCCGTCCCACCCGGCGATGGCGGCCCCCGACTTGCTCAGCCGCTGGGTAAGGCTCAGCCACGGCAGGGCGAAGCACAGCGCCCCGGACAGGGAGGCGCAGGCGGTGAGCATGGCGGACAGGCACCAGAGCAGCCGTTCCGGCGCGCCCCGGCCGATGGAGGCCACCACACTGAGCAGAAGGCACGCGATGAACAGCAGCGGGCAGACCCGGTGGAAGATCCGCTCCGCCCCGTCGGCGGCCTGCATCTGGCGACCGAAGCCGATGGGCTCCCCCGACCACTTGGCGTAGGTGTCCCAGCCATTCCACTTGCCCTCGTCCAGGGTGACCAGATAGGGTTGGGCGGCGGAGGCCGCCGTGCGGCAGGCCATGCGCAGACCACGCCGCTTGCGCCGGGCGCCCCGCAGGAGAAAGAATATCCCCAGCACAATGGCCGCGCAGTAGGGCATCTGACCGTCCCGGGGGTCCAGGCGGTACATGGTCAGCGCGTCGGCCAGGGTGGCCGCGGCGGCAAAGACCAGCAGCGTGTCCATGCCAAGCTCCAGCCGCAGCAGACGGAACAGCCCCCGCATGAGCACGTCCAGCCCCAGCAGCATGGCCGCCCCCTGGATACCCGCCAGGGCAAGCACCCGCAGCTCCGGGGTGAGCACGGCCGGGTAGGGGAACAGCCCCAGGGTCAGGTAGAGGGCGGGCAGAAGCAGCAGGAACACCAGCACCGAGCGTACCCCCATGGACTTGAGGCCCTTGCCGTATCGCCGGGCCAGCTCCGCCGCGGGCAGATCCGGGGCGGGGGCGGCTGGCGGCGGGGCGGCGCTCCCGGAAGACCTCCTCCGGCTCCTCCTCGTCGGTGCCGGGGATGTACCTCCGCCCGGCGCACCTCCTCGTCGTCCTCCTTGCCCTCCTCCTCAAACATGTGTCCGGCGTAGTCGTCCGCCTTCTGAAACAGGCGGTTGAGACCCTCGGCAATGGGGTTGTCCGATGCCGGCCCCTCCTCACCGGGGAACTCCAACACCTTGTCCCCGTCCTCTGGCGGCTCCTCCGGCTCCGGTTGAGGCGGCGGAGGGGAGCCTCCCGCCGGCCCGCCGGGAAAGACACCACCTTGCCCGGCCCGGGCGGCCCGGCGGGAGACGGCGCCGTGCGCTGGGAACGGGGCGTCACCGGAAAGGGGATGGTGTCCTCCTTCCACCGCGGCTTGGCCGCGCCGCCGCCGAACTCCGCCAGAATCTCCTCCAGGGAGAACGTCTCCTCGCCGGGCATACCTGTATTCCGTTCGTCGTCCCGGTCCTTGGACATGGTTCTCACCTGCTTTGCATAATTTGGATGCGCGGGCGGCCATAGAGGCCGCCGCCTTTCCGTCCCGCTTATTCCATTCTCTGCCGCACGGCCTCATAGAGCAGGATGGCCGCCGCCGCGGAAGCGTTGAGGGAGTTGAGCTTCCCCCGCATGGGTATGCGCACCTTGAAGTCGCAGGTCTCGGCCACAAGGCGGCCCATGCCGTCCCCCTCGCTGCCGATGACGATGGCGGCCGGGCCCTTCAAATCCGCGTCGTACAGGAGCCGGTCCCCGTCGGCGGCGGTGCCGAACACCCACACGCCCGCCTCCTTGAGCTCCTTGAGCAGGGCGGGCAGGTTACACCGGGCCACGGGCACGTGGCTCACCGCCCCGGCGGAGGTCTTGGCCACCACGGCGGTCAGGCCGGCGGAGCGGCGTTTGGGAATGATGACGCCGTGAGCCCCGCGCACTCGGCGGTGCGGATCACCGCCCCCAGGTTGTGGGGTCGCTCAGCTCGTCGCACACCACGATCAGGGGCTCCCCTTGGCCGGGCGGCCTCCAGGATGTCGTCCACGCTGGCGTACTCCCGCACCGCCGCTAGGGCGATCACCCCCTGGTGGGAGTGGGTGCGGCTCATGCCGTCCAGCTTGCGCCGGTCGCACTCCACCACCACAACGCCCTTGGAGCGGGCGGTGGAGGCGATGTGTCCCAGGGCCGCGTCGGTCTCCCCGGGCCAGATAGATCTTGTCGATAGGTGCCCGCCCGCAGGGCCTCGGTCACGGCGTTGCGGCCCTCGATGATGCCGTCGGCCTCCCCGGGGGCCGGTCTGCGCTCCTTCATGGTCTGTCCTGCCTTTCTCATTGGTCCGATACTGGACAACAGTATACCACAAGACGGCGGATCAAAAGCCAAAATTGCCGCATTCCTGCAAAAGAGCGGTGGGCCTCCCCTTGTTTTCATAGAAAGTTTACAGGTTTCGCCGCGCCGTTCCTTGTTTTTCAAACTCCTTGTGCTATAACTATAATTACTTTGAATATTGAATGTTTCCCATCAAGGAGGAACGAGACTTGAACTCCAATCAGAACAACAACCGGGGCAAGGGCGGCGGCAACAAGCGCAATATGACGGCCATCGTCTCTATCCTGCTGTGGGCCCTGGTTCTCACCCTGCTGGTCAACCTGGCCACGTCCAGGCTACAGCAGGCCAATTCCGTGGAGGTGTCCTACGGCCAGTTCCGCCAGCTAATCATGCAGGATGCCGTGGAGTCCGTGGTTATGGCAAGCGGCAAGTACACCCTCACGCTGAAGGAGGGCTACTCTCTCTCTGTCGGCGAGGACGGAGAGGTGACCGTCCGCACGCCGGAGGAGGGCGGGCAGGACAGTCAGGCCGCTCAGACGCCCCAGGAGAGCGGGACCACCGGCGGAGTGCTGGACCTGCCCCTGTTGGACGGGACAGCCCCCAGCAGCAGCCGGTCCAGAGCCAGAATCAGGCCCAGAGCGCCGGCGGCAGGGAATCCCTGGTCTACTTCTGCGCCCCTGACTGATGAGCATCCGGGACGATGATCTTGCTCTCTGCTGGAGGAGCACGGCATCACCAACTTCGGCCCCGAATACGTGGAGCCCATCAACCCCATTCTGTCGGTGCTGCTGTCCTGGGTGCTGCCCATGGTGCTCATTATGGTGGTCTTCTCCCTGCTGATGCGTGGGATGGCCGGCAAGATGGGCGGCGGCATCGGCAACCTGGGCAAATCCAACGCCAAGGTCTACGTGGAGCGCAAGACCGGCGTCACCTTCAAGGATGTGGCCGGCCAGGATGAGGCCAAGGAGTCCCTGGTGGAGATCATCGACTTCCTCCACACCCCCAGAAGTATACGGAAATCGGCGCCAAGCTGCCTAAGGGCGCGCTGCTGGTGGCCCGCCGGGCACCGGCAAGACCCTGCTGGCCAAGGCCGTGGCCGGAGAGGCCAACGTCCCTTCTTCTCCATCTCCGGCTCCGACTTCGTGGAGATGTTCGTGGGCATGGGCGCCGCCCGCGTCCGCGACCTGTTCAAGGAGGCCAACAAGATGGCCCCTGCATCGTGTTCATCGACGAGATCGACACCATCGGCAAGTCCCGCGACAACCGCATGGGCGGCAACGACGAGCGGGAGCAGACCCTCAACCAGCTTCTGGCCGAGATGGACGGCTTTGACCCTACCAAGGGCGTCATCCTGCTGGCCGCCACCAACCGGCCCGAGGTGCTGGACCAGGCCCTGCTCCGCCCCGGCCGCTTCGACCGGCGCATCATCGTGGACCGGCCCAACCTGGCCGGCCGTCTGGCCACCCTCCAGGTGCACACCCGCAATATCCGTCTGGCCGAGGACGTGAACCTCCGCAAGATCGCCATCGCCACCGCGGGCACCGTGGGCGCCGACCTGGCCAACCTGGTCAACGAGGCCGCCCTGCGGGCTGTCCGCCTGGGCCGCAAGGCGGTCAACCAGGAGGATCTGCTGGCCGCCTTCGAGCTGGTCATCGCCGGCGCGGAGAAGAAGGGCAGCGTCCTCAGCGAGTTTGAGAAGAAGCTGGTGGCCTACCACGAGGTGGGCCACGCCATGGTGGCCTACAGGCAGAAGCACGCCGAGCCGGTGAGCAAGATCACCATCGTCCCCCATACCCAGGGCGCCCTTGGCTATACGCTCCACCTGCCGGAGGAGGACAAGCACCTGCACACCAGAGATGAGCTGCTGGCCCAGATCACCGTCTCCATGGGCGGCCGCGTGGCGGAGGAGCTGGTACTGCACACCATGACCAACGGCGCGGCCCAGGATATCCAGGACGCCACCGGCATCGCCCGCAACATGGTGGCCATGTTCGGCATGAGCGACGAGTTCGGCATGATGGCCCTGGCCTCCCGCCGCAGCCAGTACCTGGACGGCGGCTACGGCATCGACTGCGCCCAGGACACCGCCGCCGCCATGGACCGGGCGGTGCGGGATCTCATCGACGCCTGCTACAAGAAGGCAGTGGAGATCCTCTCCCACAGCCGGGAGGACATGGACAAGGTGGTGGAGTACCTGCTGGAGAAGGAGACCATCACCGGCGCGGAGATGGTGGCTATTCTGGAGGGCCGCGACCCTGCCCTGGCGGACAACTTCCCCGACCCGGACGGGAAAGGAACGGTCGGGCCCCCGGCAGAGCCCGTCTCCGCCCCCATCCCCCTGAGCGGCGGCGAGCCCCAGCCCCCCAACGGCGGCGGCATGGAGTTCGGCCCCGAGGGCAAGCCCAAGGAATAAGCAAAAAGGAACCCCCGCGAGTCCGCGGGGGTTCCTTTTTGTGCCCGGTCATGGGAACGCCGCCCACTCCAGGCCGGAGGGGCCATCTGAAAAGGCCGCCCCCTCCACTTGGCGGGTACAGGTCCGGCCCAGACTGTCCACCGCCTCCACCAGCAGGAGCACCTCGTCCCCTGCCTCCACTCGGGTTTGACGCTGGAAATCTGATACATCGGCCTCCAGGCGGCCGTGCTCCACCGGAAGGGACTGTTCCCACTCCGGCGCGCCGTTCCGGTACTGGCGAAGGACGGCGCGCTCTACTGTCACTAAGGAGCCCTCGGGGGGCACACAGGCCGCCCAAATACTCCCGTCCCAGGTCCATATCCCGCCGGACAGGGTTCCGCCCTTCCCCTTCCGCGCCGTCAGCTCCAGCGGGGCCAGGGCTTCGGCGGTCACGGTCCACTCTCCCAGCTCCTGGCGGTACTCCGCGCCGGAGGGAGTGCGCGTCCGCAGCGTGAAATGGTACTCCTCACCCAGAGGAAGGCGCAGCTCCGCCTCATAGGCCAGGCCGTCCCGGTCGGCCCGGGCGGTGAATCGCTCTCCGCCCCCCTCCGCCGTCACCGACAGGCCCAACCCCGGCGCCTCCACCTCGGGGACGGCCCGGAGCCGCCAGCAAAAGGTGCCGTCCTCCCCCAGGGCGGCGACTCCCCGCTCCTCCACCTGCCACATCCGGCCGTCCGCCAGGGCGGCGGCCAAAAGCCGGTCGGCCTGGCCGCTTTGAAGGGTGTTCACCCTTAGGACCAGCACGACGCATACCGCGCCCAGCGCCGCCGACAGCAGGGGCCACAGCCGCCTTTTCCACCTGGGTACGGGCCGGGGCGGTTCGGCGGCCGCCGCCTCCTCTACCCCCAGCAGCACCCCTACCGGGAGGTGAAACAGGCGGCTCAGGGCCACCAGCTTGTCCACCTCCGGCACCGCGCCGTCGGCCTCCCATTTGGAGATGGCCTGCCGGGTGACGCCCAGCGCCTCCCCCAGGCCCTCCTGGGACAGGCCCAGCCGCTTCCGCTCCGCCTGAATACGCTGCCCAAGGGTCACAGGCCCCCCCTCCCCTCTCTGCCTCCCAGTATAGCCGAACAGGAGCCCCTTTGGCAACCAAGCCGCCGTTTCCTTTTGTCAACCGCCGGTTGCCCCTCCGCTCTCCGGGTCAAAGAAGGCCGCCAGCCGGTCTTGCCCGCCGAACAGGTTGTTGTACTGGAGGCGCTGGTAGTCCTCAATCCGGGCGGTGAAATCGTTGGTCTCCAGATGGCTGTAGGCCCGGCCCGCCGCGTCCGTATAGCCCACGAAGGTGAGGGCGGGCAGCTCCTCCTGGAGCTGCCACAGGAAGTCCCCGTAGGGGGTGCCCGCAATGCCCGCGTACCGCAGGAGGTACTGGCCCAGGAAGTTGAGGCTGGTCGTCTCCGGCCCCGTCCCGGGCAGGGGATAGTTGGCCCAGATGACAAAGGGCACATAGTATTTGCCCATATACTGCTCCATAGTCATCTGCTCCTGGGTGACGCCGTAGGCCAGATCGAGGAAGCCCTGCTCCACCGAGGGCTGGTGATCCCCGAACATAATCACGATGGTGGGCTCGTCAAAGACCCGGAGATACTCCACCAGGGCGCGGAAGGCCGCGTCGGTCTTGCCCGCCAGGGTGAGGTACTGCTCCGCCATGGGGTACTCCCCCGGCGCGTCGGCTACGGTGACCTGCGCCGGGTAGTCCGGCACGGTATAGCCGCCGTGGTTCTGGATGGTGACGTTGAACAGGAACAGAGGCTTCCCCTCCTCCTTGTGCTCAAGCTCCCAGATAATCTGTTCAAAGTCGGACTGGTCGCTGACGTAGCCGTGCTCGAAGGTCTGGGGCACATCCATGTCGTCGCCGCACTTGTAGGAGTCGAAGCCCAGCCGGGGGTAGGCCCGATCTCGCTGCCACGAGGCCCGCTCCCCAGGGTGGAAGGCCAGGGTGGAATAGCCCTCCGCCTTCAGAATGGAGGCCAGGGAGGCGGTGGGCCCCAGCACATACTGCTGGTAGGGGATGCTGCCCGAGGGCAGGAAGGCCATGGAGTTGCCGGTGAGGAACTCGAACTCGCTGGCGCTGGTGCCCGCGCCGAACACCGAGGTGTAGGCGTGGCCATACACCGCGTTGTCCAGGGAGCGGATGTAGTTGGTGACGCTGGCGCTGAGGGTCAGGTTTCCGTAGTCCTCAAAGTCGGCCCAGGACTCGTTCATGATGGCCACAATATTGGGCCGCTCCACGGAAACCGCCGCCGGCTCCGGCGGCTCCACGCCGGCCATGATCTGTTCCAGCCGCTCCGGCGTGACGTCCTCCGGCTCCTCCACCTCGAGGAACTCCGTGTTGCGGAGGAATACCGCCAGGCAGCCGCCAGCACGGTAGGAGCCGGCGGGGTCCCACACATCGGTCTTAACACCGAAACGCTCCAGCCGCCCGGTGGGGAACAGGAGCAGGAGGCAGGCCAGCCCCGCCCCCAGGCACACCAGCCGCAGGGGCCGCCGCGTTCCGGTGAGGCGCAGGCGGGCCTTGTGTTTCTCCGGATGGAGGAACACAACCAGGGCCGCCGCCAGGGCGACGGCCGCCAGCATCTGCCACGTGGGCGTAAAGCGGTAGCTCCCCGCCACATCGGCGGCGGTGCCCAGGGCGGAGAGATCCCAGGGCAGGATGGGGGTGCCCCGGAAGGACTGGACAAAGCAGTTGGCCGCGCCCCACGCACCGGAGGCGATGTGGATGCCGATGCAGCAGGGGGCGATGCGCCCGGTCAGACCACACAGGGGCCAGTACAGCAGGGCGATGCACAGGGCGTTGGCCAGCAGCGCCGGAAAGAGCATGGCCCAGGGCAGGACGCCGTAGGTGAACTGCATGAGCCAGGCGGCGGTGAACGGGGTCAGCAGCAGGAAGCCCGCCTGCCACAAGGTGTCGGTTGGAATCGAAATGCTTCGTTTCATGGGGTATTCTCCTGAATCTAAGGGTATAGTCTGTGATTATACCGCAGAATTTCCCCTCTGTCAAAAAAGGACGGACGGCGCCGAACCGGCGCACGTCCGTCCTTTTGCTGCTTTACGTCTCCTCCGGCGCCCCTGTGCGGCCGCCGAAGGCCTCGATGGCTCGCTCGTCGGCCTCCCGCTTCTCTTCAATGGCCTCTTTCAGTAACATGTCCTTGACCTTCATGAGGCGGATGGTGTTGGCGCGCTCGTTCTCGTCCAGCTTCATGGTAATATACTGGATGGCCTCCTCCATTTGGGGGATCTTTACATACTCCAGGGCGTTGACCCGGCGGCGGGTCTTCTCGATCTCCTCGGCCAGGAGCTGGGAGGTCTTTTCGATCTCCGCCAGGCGGAGCATATCCTGGAGCACGCCGGACAGGGCCTCCACGGCGCCGTCCAGTTCGCCGGAGGTGGTGGCGAAGCCGTAGGGGTAGATTTCCCCGGCGTCGTCGCTCTTGGTCTTGAAGTGGTACACCGGCACATTGACGCTCATGATGTTCTGGAAGGTCATGTCCAGCTCCACGCTCTGCTTGGGGTAGAGCAGGGCCTGCTCCAGCATCTCGGTGGACATGAGGGCGGAGGCCACGGTGAAGGAGCCGTGGGCGCGCATCAGCCCCTCCTCCACCCTCTTCCGCAGGGCCCGGTTCTCCCGCACCACGTCCATGAACTGCTTCATGAGCTCGTCGCGCTTGTCCTTGAGCAGCTTGTGGCCCCGGATGGAGGTTCTCAGCCGGGTTTTCAGCCGCGTCAGCTCCTGCCGGGTGGGGTTTACGTTAATCGCAGGCATGGCTTACCCCTCCTCTCCTTGCGCCACCATCAGACTTCAGAGGGGCCCCGCCGCGCGGGGACGGCGCCTTTGCGCCGCAAAATCGCCGCAGGCGATTTCCGCAGGGCGGATTCATTCCGCCCGAGGATGGGAAATCCCGGGGCCCCCATGCGGCCGGCCGTATGGGGTTCACGTTAATCGCGGGCATGGATTACCCCTCCTTTTTCGGGAGGTATTTCTCAATGAACTCCGGCTTGATGCGCTTGAGCTCCGCCTTGGGCAGGATGCTCAGCAGCTCCCAGCCCAGATCCAGAGTCTCCTCGATGGAGCGGTTCTCGTCGCTGCCCTGGGCCACGTAGCGCTTTTCGAACTCGTCAGCGAACTTGGCGTACTGGAGGTCGGTGGGGGACAGGGCGGCCTCGCCCAGGATGCTCATGAGCTCCTTGTTCTCCTTGCCGGTGGAATAGGCGGCAAAGAGCTGGTTCATGGTGCCCGCGTGGTCCTCCCGCGTCTTGCCGGGGCCCACGCCCTTGTCCTTCAGGCGGGACAGGGAGGGCAGCACGTCCACCGGCGGGATAATGCCCTTGCGGTAGAGCTCCCGGGAGAGGATGATCTGTCCCTCGGTGATATAGCCGGTCAGATCGGGGATGGGGTGGGTCTTGTCGTCCTCGGGCATGGTGAGGATGGGGATGAGGGTGATGGAGCCGCTCTTGCCCAGCTGCCGCCCCGCCCGTGGCCAGGTGTAGAGGTAGGGGTAGCCCGGCGTCCGGGCACCTCCTTCTTGGCGGCGGACACCTCGCGCAGGGCCTCGGCGTAGTTGGTGATGTCGGTCATGATGACCAGCACGTGCATGCCCTTCTCGAAGGCCAGGTACTCGGCGGCGGTGAGGGCCATGCGGGGGGTGGCGATGCGCTCCACCGCCGGATCGTTGGCCAGGTTGGTGAAGAGCACCGTCCGGTCGATGGCGCCGGTGCGGCGGAACTCCTGTACGAAGAAGTCGGACTCCTCGAAGGTGATGCCGATGGCGGCAAAGACCACGGCGAAGTTGCCCGCGTCGTCCCCCAGCACACGGGCCTGCCGGGCGATCTGGGCGGCCAGGGCCGCGTGGGGCAGGCCGGAGCCGGAGAAGATGGGCAGCTTCTGGCCGCGCACCAGGGTATTCAGGCCGTCGATGGTGGAGATGCCCGTCTGGATGAACTCGTTGGGGTAGTCCCGGGCGGCGGGGTTCATGGGCAGGCCGTTGATGTCCCGGTACTCCTCGGCCAGGATCTCCGGGCCGCCGTCGATGGGCTTGCCCATGCCGTTGAACACCCGGCCCAGCATGTCGCCGGACACGCCCAGCTGGAGGGGGTGGCCCAGGAAGCGCACCTTGGACTCGGCCAGGTTGATGCCCGCGGAGGACTCAAAGAGCTGAACCACGGCGTTGTCGCCGTTGACCTCCAGCACCTGGCAGCGGCGCACGGTGCCGTCGGGCAGCTCAATCTCCCCCAGCTCGTCGTAGGTGACGCCGGACACCCGGCGCACCACCATCAGGGGGCCGTTGACCTCCTGTATGGTACGGTATTCCTTGATCATTCCTCAGCACCTCCCCGGGCGGCGATGTCCGCGATCTGCTCCTCCATCTCCCGGGCCATGTCGGCGTAGACGGCGGCGTACCGGTCGTCCGGCACGCTCTTGGCCCGGCCCATCTGCTCCCGGAAGGGGATGGCGAACAGCTCGGCGGTGGCGGCACCCTTCTCAATGGCGGCGCGGCACAGCTTGTCGTAATCCAGAATCATCTGGATCATCTTGTCCTGGCGCTCGTAGCTGGAGTACCAGTCCACCTCCATAAAGCCGTTCTGCTGGAGGAAATCCTCCCGCAGCATCTTGGCGGTCTCCAGGGTGAGCTGGTCGGCGGCGGACAGGGAGTCCTTGCCCACTAGCTGCACAATCTCGTTGAGGCTGGCCTCCTCCTGAAGGATGGACATGGCCTTGTCGCGGTTCACCATGAACTGGGGCCCCAGGTGCTCGTCATACCAGGGCTTGAGGGAGTCCAGGTACAGGGAGTAGGAGTTGAGCCAGTTGATGGCCGGGAAGTGGCGCTTGTAGGCCAGGGAGGCGTCCAGGGCCCAGAACACCTTGACGATGCGCATGGTGGCCTGGCTGACCGGCTCGGACAGGTCGCCGCCGGGGCGACACCGCACCCACCGCGGTCAGGAGCCCCGGCGGTGCTCGTCGGAGCCGATGCACTCCACCATGCCCGCCCGCTCATAGAACTGGGCCAGGCGGGAGGACAGGTAGGCCGGATAGCCCTCCTCGCCGGGCATCTCCTCCAGGCGGCCGGACATCTCGCGCAGGGCCTCGGCCCAGCGGGAAGTGGAGTCGGCGATGACGGCCACGTCGTACCCCATGTCACGGAAGTACTCGGCGATGGTGATGCCGGTATAGATGGAGGCCTCACGGGCGGCCACCGGCATGTCAGAGGTGTTGGCGATCAGAACCGTCCGCTTCATCAGGGACTCGCCGGTGCGGGGGTCCACCAGCTCGGGGAACTCCCGCAGCACGTCGGTCATCTCGTTGCCCCGTTCGCCGCAGCCGATGTAGACCACGATGTCCACGTCCGACCACTTGGCCAGCTGGTGCTGCATCACCGTCTTGCCCGAGCCGAAGGGCCCGGGGATGGCGGCGGTGCCGCCCTTGGCCACGGGGAACAGGGCGTCCACGATGCGCTGGCCGGAGAGCAGCGGGGTTCTGGGGGGATACTTGTGCTTGTAGGGCCGCCCTACGCGGACGGGCCACTTCTGCACCATGGTCAGCGCGTGCTTCTCCCCCTTCCCGTCCACCAGCACCGCCACCGTGTCCAGCACCGTGAAGGAACCGGACTGGATGGACTCGATGGTGCCGGACAGGGTGGGGGGCACCATGATCTTGTGGAGCACCACGCTGGTCTCCTGGACGGTGCCCAGCACGTCGCCTCCGGTGACCTTGTCGCCGGGCCTGGCCACGGCGGTGAAGTCCCACTTCTTCTCCCGATCCAGGGCGGGCACCTCCACGCCCCGGGGCAGGTTGTTGTTCCCCGCCTTCCGCATGATGCCCTCCAGGGGGCGCTGGATGCCGTCGTAGATGTTCTCAATGATGCCGGGGCCCAGCTCCACGCTCATGGGCGCGCCGGTGGTCTCCACCACCGCGCCGGGGCCCAGGCCGGAGGTCTCCTCGTACACCTGGATGGACGCCGCATCGCCGTTCATGTTCAGAATCTCGCCGATCAGGCGCTGCTCGCCCACCCGCACCACGTCGGCCATGTTGGCGTCCTTCAGCCCCGTCGCCACCACCAGCGGGCCGGAGACCTTGACAATTTTTCCGCTCAATGCTTCAACCTTCTTTCTCGTCGGCGCAAACTGCACATCCTTCGCGTCCCCGTAAACGGGAACGCTCACTCGTTCCGTTGCGCCTCCTCCTCCCCGCCAGACCCACTTCGTTGGGCTCCGCCGGGGGTCCGGACGGCCATAAAGGCCGCCCCTACCGCAGGGCGTTCCGGACGTAGGGGCGACCTTCATGGTCGCCCGTCCTTCCGGCCATTGCCGATGATCCGCTCCCTCGGCCTGCTCCGTCTTCGGCGCGGGCGGGTGTGGGCACCCGCCCCTACAGGGCGCCCAACGCGTTATGGGCGTAGGGGGAGCTACAAAATATCCGCGCCCACGGCACGCTCCACGGCCCGCTTGACGTTGGCCATACCGATGCCCAGGGAGCCATCCTTGCCGGGGAATCAGGATGATCGCGGGGGTCAGCGCGTCCTTGTACCGCTCCAACTCCGCCTCCATGTGGGCCGCGTACCCCTCGGTCAGGTACACCACCGCGTAGTTCTCCTTCGCCAGAGCGTGAAGGGTGCGCTTTGCCTCTCCTCCGCGCTCTCCGCCGGGAACACGTCCAGCCCCAGGGCCTTGAAGCCCAGCACGCTGTCCTTGTCGCCCAGCACCGCGATTTTATAGTTAGACATAGGCCTCACGCAGCCTTTCCCGAATAGTGTCCGCGTCCAGCCCGGCCATACGGCCGGAGAGGATGGTGCGGATGGCGGTGAACTCCGCCTCCCGGGCGTACAGATAGCCTACCACCGCCTGCTCCCCAAAGGGGATGCGGCGGGCCTGGGCCAGGTAGCCCATCACCGCGTCGTCGCACAGCCGCTCAAAGGCGGTGAGCTCCCCGCTGCCGGGAGCGGTGAGGGCCGCGCCGGCCGCCGCCGCATCACTGAGGGGACCGGCCCGGAACACCGCCGCCAGATCATTGCCCTTGCCTGACGTGAGCACGTGGGCCTCCACATTTCCCGGGCAGGAGTACCTGGCTCAAAAGTCGCTCCCTTCCCCATCCGGGCGCACCGGACGGCGGAGCGCAGGTTGGCGGCGTCGATGAGCAGCCGCACATACCCTCCAGGAAGGGCTGCCCACCGCGCGGGCCGTCTCCGCCATCTCCGCAAAATAGGCCCGGTCCAGCACAAAGTCGGCCAGTTGAGGGTCATTTCCACCATTGAGGGTCTCCTGGCCTGCACAACCGCCCGGCGGAAGGGGCCGGTGAACTCCCGCAGGCTGTCCCGCTGAAAGGCCTCCTTCACCTGGGCGGCGCTCCACCGCCCGCCCTCCATCAGCAGCCGGTCGGCGTCCGCCCCCACCGCGGCCCCCTTTACCAGGGCCTTGGCGTTGTGGTAGTCGTACTTCATCTGAAACAGCTCCACCAGCCGTTTGTCGGGTACTGCGCCGCCCAGCTCCCGGGGCAGGGCCGCCCGCGCCGCCGAGAGCAGCTCGTCCAGCCCACGGTTGGTCAGGGCCGGCAGCTCCTCATAGCCGCACTCGGCCAGCACCTTCACCGCCTCGTCGTCGCTGCGGGCCTCCACCATCCGCTCCATCCGCTCCCGGGTCACCAGGCGGTTCTCCATCGCCCGCACGCGGGCCGAGATGGTCAAATAATCCGTGTCTCTGATCTTACTCAAGTTTTCGCCTCCCTATCGGAGCGCTCAGCCAAAGAGCACCTCCACAACCGTCCGGTCCATCTCGCCCCGCAGGAGGCGCACCAGTGTTTCAAAGGTGCAGTTCACTTCCACGTCCCCGTCGCTGAGAATCAGCCCGCCCCGGATGGGCCGGGTCTGGACAGACAGGGTCAAATGGCCGTCTCCCAGCCTCTCGTTGGCCTGGGTGACCACCTGCTTGCCATAGCGCGCCCGGTCCTTCTGGGACAGAATGACCTCCTCCCGTCCCGTGGACGACGCCTCCGCCGCCAGCCCCGCCAGCAGCCCTACGTATTCCCCGTCCGGCAGGCTTGTCAGCCGCTCCATGGCCCTGTCGTAGGCCTTGGCCAGCATCTCCTGCTTGGCGGCCAGCTCCAGCTTGCGGGCGTCCAACTGGGCCACGCTGGCAAGCCGCGCCTGGCGCTCCTCCGCGCTGCGGCGGCCGCGGGCCGCGATCTCCTCCGCCTCCCGCTTGGCCTGGGCCTCGTAGCGGGCGGTGATCTCGTCGGCCTGCCGCCGGGCCTCGGCCTGGATGGAGGCGATCTCCGCCTCGGTGTCGGCCGCAATGCGCCCGGTGATTTTCTCAATTCCGTCCATAGCCGCCTCCGCTCAGAAGCCGAACATGATCATCAGGAAGGAGATGAGCAGGGACAGGATGGCGTAGAACTCCACGATGATACACAGCACCATGCCCTTGGACCAGTCGTTGGGGTTCTTAGCCACAATGTTGACCGAGGCGGCGGCCACCCGGCCCTGGGCGATGCCGGAGAGCAGGCCGCCGATGGCCATGGGCAGGCAGGCGGCCAGAATCAGCAGGCCGTTGGCGATGGACAGCTCGGCCACGGTGCCGTCGAACAGGCCCATTTTCATCAGGGCCAAAAGCCGATGACCAGCCCGTACAGGCCCTGGGTGCCGGGGATGACCTGCAGGATCATACACTTGGAGAACTGGGAGGGTCCTCGGCCAGCAGGCCGGCGCCCGCCTCACCGGCGATGCCGGTGCCCTTGGCGGAGCCCACAGGCCAGGCCGGCGGCCAGCGCCGCGCCCAGGAAGCCAAAGAACGCACCCGCGTACTGGGTCAGAAATTCACCGATCGTCATGTTACTGTTCCTCCTTAATATCGACAAACTTGGTCGCAATGTTCAGGGGCCGCCAGGGCGTCCGCCCTCCTTGTAGAACTGCTTGAAGAACTCCAGATATTGCAGGCGGGACGTGCACGTAGGTGCCGATCACGTTCAGGCCGATGTTGAAGGCGTGGCCCACAATAAAATCACGAAGAAGATGGGAATCCCCACCGCCGGGGGCAGGCCGCCGCCGGGCATGGCGCCCAGGATGTTGAACACCTGCCCGATCACCGAGCCGGCCAGCATCATGACCATCAGGCGGGAGTAGGAGAGGATGTCCCCAAAGTACCCCGTCACGCCGTTGTAGACCGCGCCGATCACCGCCGTCACCTTGCCGAAGCCCTTGGCGCTGCGGCCCTGGGCCAGCAGCATCAGGCAACCCAGCACCAGCACCACAGGGATGCCGGCCACGCTGCCTACGGAGGAAACGCCGGTCAGGTTCAGGGCAAACAGCCCGATGCCCGCAAAGATCACCCACCAGGTGCCGACGTCCCACACGGCATCCCACACCTGGCCGTCCCGGCAGAGCATCCAGAACTTGACCGCCATGCCCACCACAATCTGCACGAAGCCTACCGCCAGGGCAAAGACCAGCACGGTCATGGGGTCCTCCATCACGTTGAGCAGAGGGGCGGGCAGGCCGCTGCCCTCCGGCACGGAGAGGAAGGGGACGGCCGGCTGGGGCAGGCCCAGCATGCCGGTGAACTGCACCAGAAAGTCGGAGAAAAATCCGCCGGTTAGCAGCCCGATCACCGCCGACGAGACGCCGCACATGGTCATCAGCCGGATGAGCTGGCCGAAGCCGCCCTTGGGCCGCACCTTATGCTGGATGAACAGGCAGGCGCCCGCCAGAAGCAGGCCGTAGCCCAGATCCGCAAACATGAAGCCGAAGAAGAAGATATAGAACGGGGCCATCAGGCCGTTGGGATCCACCCCGTCGTAGGCGGGCAGGGAGTACATCTCCGTGATGGTGGTCAGCGGCTCGGTGATGGCGTTGCTCTTGAGCTTGACGGGCACCACCGGGTAGTCCTCCGGCGCCGGGTCGGACGTCTCCCAGCAGCAGGTGAACTCCCCCAGCTTGCGCAGCAGCTTCTCCTCCTCGGGCACGGGCACCCACCCGTCCAGGTAGAAGGCCGTCCCGGAGTCCAGCAGGCGGCTCTTGGCCTCCTCCCGGGCGATCTCCTGGACCGCCCGGTCCAGGCACAGCTCCAGCGCCGCCCGCCTGGGGGCGAAGCCGGCCACCGCGGCAATGGCCTCCTCCAGTGTACGGGCGGCCTCCGCCTGCCCGGCCTCCAGCCGTTTGTCGTTCTCGGCCGCCGTTCCGGTCCAGCCCCGCAGGGCCGCCCGGGAGAAGCCGTACTCCTTGAGCACCTCCTGGCAGGCCTCCTCCGCGCTGCGGTGGCAGAGGAACACCAGGTATTGCAGCTGCGTGTCTGCCCCGGCCCGGAGCACCTGGGTCAGCTCACTTTTCTCCGCCAGCTCCCGCTCCAGCGCGTCCAGGTCGGCGGAGGCGGCCACGGTGCCGAAGGACACCGCCACCTCCGGGGTGGAGGCCGTCTCCAGCGGGATGTCCAGCGCCAGCCAGGGCGCCAGAGCCAGCCGCTGGGTGCGCAGCTTGTTCTGCTCGGCATAGAGGGCGGTGATCCGCCGCTCCAGCTCCCCCAGCCGCCCGGCGTCCGCCAGGCCGGCCTCATAAGCCGCGTCGTCAAAGAGCTCCCCCTCTGTGACCACCGGCCGGGGCTTGAGCAGCCCGCCCTTCTGCTTGGGGCCGTATTTTTTCAAGGTTTTGAGCGCCCCCTCCACACGGGCCCGCGCGTCCCGGGCCGCGTTCAGCGCCCCGGGGTCCGGCCGCGTCAGGGCAGCCCACTCCGGGTCGTCCCCCAGATGGGGCGGCTCGTCAATCTCCACACAGCCCATGTGCTGAAGCAGCCGCAGCAGGCTCTCCCGCTCGGCCTGCATGCCGATAAGCCGCAGCCGCTTCATTTTAACAATGGACATTCGTTTTCACTACCCTTCTCACGATGCTCTCAGCGGCGTCCGCCAGGCGGGCCTCCGCCTGGGCCCGCAGGGCGTCGCAGGATTTCCGGGTCTGGGCCATCACCTCCGACGCGTGTTCGGCCGCCTTGGCCTCAGCCTGCCGCATCAGCTCCCTCGCCTGGGCCTCTGCCTGGGCGCGGGCCTCCGCCAAGCGGGCCTTCCCCGCCCGTTCCGCCTCGGCCACCAGCCGTTTGGCCTCCGCCTGGGCCTCCGCCCTGCGGGCCCGGTTGGCCTCCTCGGCCTCGGTCACCTGCTTCATTGCTTCCAGAGACATGCTCTCACCGCCTTTCTCTATCATCCGGGTCGCCCGAAACAAATTTTCCCGATGATATATGAATGATACTTCAAATCGGAGAGAATTTCAAGTTTAAAATTATAAGTTTACTTTTTAACATAATTCGTTTTCCTTCTGCCTCTTCCGCTGGGAGCCGACGAAAAAAGCGGACGCATAGGGCTATGCGTCCGCTTTTGGGCATTATTCGCCTGTCATGGCCAGCACGGCCCAGTCCTCCCGGGCCTGCCCCGCCTGCTCCAGCACGGGCACCACCGGGGTCTGGTTCAGCCGGGGCAGGGTCTCCCCCTCCCCCAGGCGCACCAATACGCGGTCGGCGCGCTCCAGCAGAGCGGCGGTCTGGCCGCTCTCCACCGCCCCGCCTGCGGCGGCGGAGGCGGTGGTCACCAGGGACACCTTTACCTCCGGGAACTCCGCCAGTCCGGCGCGCACCTCCTCGAGAAAGACCTCCAGCGCGGCGGTCCGGCCGTCAGCGGGATAGTTGGCATCGGCCTTAATCCAGCCCAGTTCCCCGTCGGTGGGGAAGGCCCAGTTGTCCAGCAGGATCTCATCAAAGCCCAGGGCCGCCAACTCCCGGCACACGCCCACCACATATTGGCGGGCGCTCTCATTGGCCGGGCTGAGCCAGCGGGTATCGCCGCTGTCCCGCCAGTTGCCCGCGTTGGTGTGGATGGCCAGAGACATGTCGCTGCGGGGCACAAGGTTGTCCCGGAAGCAGGACACCCGGGCCACGGTATACACCTCTCCGCCGTTGAGGAGCTGGATGGCCGCGTTGAGGGCCGGGTCGGCGGCGGATGCCTCCGCCTGGATGGCCAGGGCCAGCCCGGAGATATAGCCCAGGCTGCCGTCGTCCGCCTTCATGTCAAAGAGAGCGGCGGTGGCGCCGGCCGCCTCCACCTGCTGGGCGGCGGTGCCGTCATAGAGGGCGGAATTGGGTAGCAGAATCCCCCGGAAGTCCTCCTCCGGTTCCGGTGTGGGTGTGGGCTCCGGCGTGGTCACCACCACCGGGGCGCCCGTAGCAGGCGCCGGCTCCTTCTGCTGGAAAAAGGGCAGATTGATTTTAATGCCGTTGGCAGAGTAGTCGATGTATGGCTCGAGCCACAGCAGAGCACCCACCGCCACCGCCAGCACGACCAGCAGCAGGACAATCAGCACTTTCAAAAAGGTGCGGACGCGGCTGCGTCCGTGGTAGGAATCGTATCCGTTGCGCCTCACCGGCGTCCCCCCTCTTCGCGGCATTCACCCGGCCACGCCTGAATAGCTTGGCCGTTTTTTGCCCGTTCTATCACGGTCCGGACTGCTCTGTCCCAGCCTGAAGCAGCGCGTCGTCCAGCTTCTGGAAAGCGGCGGCGATCATGGCCCGGTCCTCCTGGCTCATGCCGCTGAGCAGGGAGCTGAAATATCCGCTCACGTCAGTGGCCGCCTTGGCCCGCAGGGCGTTGTACTTCTCCGTAGCGCAGACATAGATCACCCGCCGGTCCGTCTCGCTGCGCTGCCGTCTGGCCAGCCCCAGCTTTTCCAGCCGGTCCACAATGCCCGACACCGTGCTGTTGGCGCTTCCGGTGCGCTCGGCCAGGGCGCTGATGGGTACCGGCCCATCCTCCCCCAGCACCGTGAGCACCAGGGCCTGGGGAAAGGTCAGGTCCAGCCGGCCGAAGTGGCTGCGGAACTGCTGGGACATGTGCTGTGTCACCCGCAGATAGGACATGAAAATATTGGGCTGTTCCATCGGTCAATACTCCCTCCTGTCACGCGCATCCACAGAACCGCCTCAGCCCATGGCCTGGGTGGTAAGGCGCTGGAGAATCACGGCCAGTTGGGCGCGGGTAGCCACGCCGCCGGGCAGCAGCCTGCCGCCGTCCCCCTCCAGCCAGCCCATGCCCACCGCGTGGCGCATGCTCTCCACCGCCCAGACGCCGGTCATGTTGGCGTCGGAGTACAGGTTGAGGGAGCCCTCGGCCAGCGGCACGCCCCGGTATTGGTCAAAGCGGGTGAGGAAGGCCGCCAGCTCCTGGCGTGTGACGGATTGATCCGGCTTGAAGTCCCCCCGGCTGTCGCCGTTGGCAATTCCGTTCTCCTTGGCCCAGGCCACCGGCTGGGCATACCACGCCCCGGGGGACACGTCCCCAAAGGAGACGGTGGCCGTGGGGGCCGGCGAACCCTCCATCCGCCACAGCACGGTCACTACCGTGGCCCGGGTCACGTTGGCGGTAGGGGCAAACTGGCTCTCGCTCACGCCGGTCATATAGCCCTTTTCGGTCACCTCATTGACTGCCGACTCATACCACGCCCCGCCGGGCACATCTGTATACCCGCCCGCGGCTGCCGCGGGCAGGGTCAGGCTGGCACACAGACACAGGGTACAGGCCAGCGCCGTCCATCGCTTTTTCAAGGCATTCACTCCCAATCTTGTTAGGCTGTCCCCATTCTACGACATGGATTTTACAAATGTGTGAACAACCGCTGAATAAAACGCCCGCCGCCCTGCAAAAACGCCCCCACAGCCGGGCGCACAGCGAAAGAGGGGCGGGCGCCGCAGCGCCCGCCCCAGCCTGTCGAAAAGGTATTTTCGACAGGCTGCTGGACTTTTTGAAACTCTAAAAAAGTTTCAAAAAGTCGTTTGATCCAACGCGAAAGGGAACCCTGACGGTTCCCTTTCACACTATTCTTCCCTCCGAACACCTCGGCAGAAAGGCTTAATGGCAACCCCAGGCGGGCGCCGCAGCGCCCGCCCCTCTTCTGCATTCACACCGCCAGCGCCCAGTTAAGCATCAACAGGAGCCCAAAGCCGGGCACGCCCAGCACGCCGAGCACCAGAGCGTTGACCAGATTGACCCCCAGGTGGAGGCCCACCAGGCCGCCCACACCGCTCAACGCCCACAGGGCGGCCAGGCCCACGCCCGTCCGCGCGGCCAGACGCACCAGCCACTCCAGCGGCCGCCGCAGGGCCGCCAACAGCAAAATCAGGATCAACCCGCCCACAATCCAGGGCAGGGCATTGAGCAAGGTTTCCACCGCCATCCCCTCCCAGCTTTCCTCTGCCAGTCCCTTGGCGGCGGGTTCCCCCCGCAGTTATCCCGGCTGCGCCTGCGCCTCCCCGTCTAGCTCCTTGACCCGCCGCAGCAGGTAGGAGTACCGGGCCTGGAGGGCATTGATCTCAAAGACATAGGACTCGATCAGATCCGGGTCCTTGGCGGCGTTAAAGCCCGCATAGGCCTGGGCAATGAGGCTGCGGGTCTGTCCCAGCCCCTCCAACAGCGCCCGCCGCTCGGTATCCTCCGCCCGCTCCCGTCTTTTCCGCAGGAAAAACACTCTGGCCTCCTCCGCCATAACGGCGCCTCCTTTGTTTTTGGTTTCCCATCTCATGGTATGTCCAGTCTGGACAAATATGCCGGAGCCTAAACCAAAATTTTCCGCGTATGGCGCTCCGTCCTGTGCACATACTATGCCCGGACAGGAAAGAGGCCTGTTCCTCCTTGCATCTCCTTTTAAGCCGGTGCCGGGTGAGCTCACCCTCTGGCGAAAGGCGAAAGGAAGCGCAAGCTGTCCAAACAAAGCCGCCCGCCCCGCGACGAAGCGGGGTCAGGCGCAGAAAGGCCGCCGGACAATTGTCCGGCGGCCTTTCGCGTTTTCTTGACACTTTAGGCCGGTTTGGAGTAATATAATAAGATGTAATTTTCTAATTTTGGAACGAGCGAGGAGAGGCCCATGGCGAAAAGCAATTCCCCCAAAAATTACGGAAACGACTCCATTTCCTCCCTGAAGGGGGCCGACCGGGTACGCAAGCGCCCGGCGGTGATCTTCGGCTCCGACGGGCTGGAGGGCTGTGAGCACGCGGTCTTTGAGATCCTGTCCAACGCCATCGACGAGGCCCGGGAGGGCCACGGCTCCCTGATCACCGTCACCCGGTATGAGGATCACTCCATCGAGGTGGAGGACTTCGGCCGGGGCTGCCCGGTGGACTGGAACGAGAAGGAGCAGAAGTTCAACTGGGAGCTGGTGTTCTGCGAGCTGTACGCCGGCGGCAAGTACAACAACAACGATGGCGATAACTACGAGTACTCCCTGGGCCTCAACGGCCTGGGCTCCTGCGCCACCCAGTATGCCAGCGCGTACTTTGACGCGGTGATCCACCGGGACGGCTTTGAGTACACCCTCCACTTCGAGAAGGGCGAGAACGTGGGCGGCCTGAAAAAGGAGCCCTACTCCGGCAAAAAGACCGGCTCCCGCTTCCGCTGGAAGCCGGATCTGGACGTGTTTACCGACATCAATATCCCCGTGGAGTACTACACCGACGTGCTCAAGCGCCAGGCGGTGGTCAACGCCGGGGTCACCTTCCGCTTCCGCAACCAGGTGGGGGGGAAGTTCGAGACCACCGACTTCCAGTACGAAAACGGCATTGAGGACTATGTGAAGGAGCTGGCGGGGGAGAACTCCCTCACCCTGCCCGTGTTCTGGCAGACCGAGCGGCGGGGCCGGGACCGGGCGGACAAGCCCGAGTACAAGGTGAAGCTCTCCGTCTCCTTCTGCTTCTCCAACACGGTGCAGATTATCGAGCACTACCACAACTCCTCCTGGCTGGAGCACGGCGGCTCCCCGGAGAAGGCGGTGAAGTCCGCCTTCGTGAATGGCATCGACGCCTACCTCAAGGCCCAGGGCAAATACCAGAAGAGCGAGAGCAAGATCACCTGGGCCGACGTGGAGGACTGCCTGGTGCTGGTGAGCAACAACTTCTCCACCCAGACCTCCTACGAGAACCAGACCAAGAAGGCCATCAACAACAAGTTTGTCCAGGAGGCCATGACCGAGTTTCTGCGGGCCCAGTTGGAGGTCTACTTCATTGAGAATCCCCTGGACGCAGGGAAGATCGCCGAGCAGGTGCTCATCAACAAGCGCAGCCGGGAGAACGCCGAGCGCACCCGGCTGAACATCAAGAAAAAGCTCTCCGGCAGTGTGGACATCGCCAACCGGGTACAGAAGTTTGTGGACTGCCGGACGAAGGACACCACCCGCCGGGAGCTCTACATCGTGGAGGGCGACTCGGCCCTGGGCAGCGTCAAGCTCTCCCGGGACGCGGAGTTCCAGGGCATCATGCCCGTCCGGGGCAAGATCCTCAACTGCCTCAAGGCCGACTACGCCAAGATCTTCAAGAGCGAGATCATCACCGACCTCCTGAAGGTGCTGGGCTGCGGCGTGGAGGTGCACGACAAGCACGCCAAGGACATGGCCGCCTTCGATCTGATGAACCTGCGGTGGAACAAGGTGGTCATCTGCACCGACGCCGACGTGGACGGCTTCCAGATCCGCACCCTCATTCTCACCATGCTCTACCGCCTCACCCCCACCCTCATCCAGCGGGGGTACGTGTATATCGCCGAGTCCCCCCTGTATGAGATCACCTACAAGGACAAGACCTGGTTCGCCTACTCCGACGCGGAGAAGAACGAGATCGTGGGCGGGGAGCTGGCGGGCAGGAAGTGCTCCATCAACCGCTCCAAGGGCCTGGGCGAGAACGAGCCGGACATGATGTGGCTCACCACCATGAACCCGGAGACACGGCGGCTCATCAAGGTCATGCCCGAGGACGTGGAGCGCACCGCCGCCGTCTTCGACCTGCTGCTGGGGGACAACCTCCAGGGCAGAAAAGACCACATCGCGGAGAACGGCTACAAGTATCTGGAGCTGGCGGACATCTCCTGACCGGGCATACGGCCGCTATATAGGGCGGCTGACCGTTCCAAGCAGCCCCTTTCCCGGGCCGTGCAGCAGTTCAAGGCCGCGGTCAGCCGTCGGAGCGGCCCGGAAAGGCCTGTGGCAGTCCGGCTATTACGGCCCTATCATCCGAAATGACGCCGATCCGGCCGAAACCCGCCAATCTATCGCCGACAATCCTCTGAACTGGATTCTGAATAAGGACTGATACCAATGCCCAAAAAGAAGGCCCCCGAGGAGGGGGCAAAGAAGGTAATCAACCCCAACGTCATGGGCCTGCGGCCCGAGGTGCTGGAACAGCCCATCACCGAGACGCTGGAGATCAACTACATGCCCTACGCCATGAGCGTCATCGTCTCCCGGGCCATCCCGGAGATCGACGGGTTCAAGCCCTCCCACCGCAAGCTGCTTTACACCATGTACCAGATGCACCTGCTGGGGGGCGCCCGCACCAAGAGCGCCAACGTGGTGGGCCAGACCATGAAGCTCAACCCCCACGGCGACGTGGCCATCTACGACACCATGGTGCGCCTCAGCCGGGGTTACGGGGCCCTGCTCCACCCCCTGGTGGACTCCAAGGGTAACTTCGGCAAGGTGTACTCCCGGGACATGGCCTGGGCGGCCAGCCGGTACACCGAGGTGCGGCTGGACCCCATCTGCGCCGAGCTGTTCCGCGACATCGACCAGGACACGGTGGACTTTGTAGACAACTACGACGGCTCCATGCAGGAGCCCACCCTGCTGCCCACCACCTTCCCCAACGTGCTGGTGAGCGCCAACCAGGGCATCGCCGTGGGCATGGCCTCCAACCTGTGCGGCTTCAATCTGGGCGAGGTGTGCGACGCCACGGTGGCCTTTCTGAAGAACCCCCAGGTGAACCTGCTGGACCACCTGAAGGCCCCCGACTTCCCCACCGGCGGCGAGCTGCTCTACGACGAGGGGGCCCTTCGGCAGATCTATGAGACGGGCCGCGGCTCCTTCCAGGTGCGGGCCAAGTGGCGCTACCTCAAGGGTGAAAACCTCATCGAGATCTACGAGATCCCCTACACCACCACGGTGGAGGCCATCATGGACAAGGTGGCCGAGCTGGTGAAGGGGGGCAAGATCCGGGAGATCGCCGACATGCGGGACGAGACCGATCTGAACGGCCTCAAGATCACCATCGACCTCAAGCGGGGGGACCGATCCGGACAAGCTGATGGCCCGGCTCTTCCGCTCCACCACCCTCCAGGACTCCTTCTCCTGCAACTTCAACATCCTCATCGCGGGCATGCCCCGGGTGATGGGGGTGCGGGAGATTCTGGACGAGTGGACGGGCTGGCGCATGGAGGGGGTGCGGCGGCGCACCTACTTCGTGATGAAGAAGAAGCAGGACAAGCTACACCTGCTCCGCGGCCTGAAAAAGATCCTGCTGGACATCGACCGGGCCATCAAAATCATCCGGGAGACCGAGGAGGACGACCAGGTGGTGCCCAACCTGATGATCGGCTTCGGCATCGACGACGTGCAGGCCGAGTACGTGGCCGACATCAAGCTGCGCAACATCAACAAGGAGTACATCCTCAAGCGCATTGAGGAGGTGGCCGGGCTGGAGGAGGAGATCGCCGACCTCCAGGACATCGTGAACAACCCCGGCCGCATCAAGAAGCTCATCGTGGCCGAGCTCCAGGCGGTGCAGAAGAAGTACGCCGTCCCCCGGCGGACGGAGATCGTCTACGAGTACCAGACCGCCGCCGCGGAGGACGCGGAGGACGAGACCCCGGACTACCCGGTGCATGTGTTCTGCTCCCGGGAGGGCTACTTCAAGAAGATCACCCCCCAGTCCCTGCGCATGAGCGGGGAGCAGAAGTACAAGGAGGGGGACGGCCCCTGGCTCCAGTGGGAGGCCTCCAACCGGGACGAGCTGCTGGTCTTTACCGACCGGCAGCAGTGCTACAAGGCCCGCCTGAGCGACTTCGACGACTCCAAGGCCAGCCTGCTGGGCGACTTTTTGCCCACCAAGCTGGGCATGGATCCCGGCGAGGGCTTCGTGTGGGCCTGTGTCACCGCCGACTACTCCGGCCACCTGCTGTTCTTCTTTGAAAACGGCAAGGTGGCCCGGGTGGCCCTGTCGGCCTATCAGACCCAGACCCGCCGCAAGAAGCTCACGGGCGCTTACTCCGACAAGTCCCCCCTGGCGGCGGCCTGCCTGCTGACAGAGGACACGGAGATGGCGGTGACCTCCACCGAGGGCCGGGCGGTGGTCTTCCACACCGCCGCCCTCACCCCCAAGACCACCCGCTCCACCCAGGGGGTCAACGTCATGACCCTCAAGCCCAAGTACAAGGTGGCCGACGCCCGCCCCCTGGCGGGCACCACCATCGTCAACGCCGCCCGCTACCGGGCCGCGCTCCCTGCCCATCGCGGGCATGCTGCTCCGGCCGGAGGACCGGGCCGAGGAGCAGATGACGTTACTGGAATAAGATAAAGAAGGTATCGGCTATGAATCGTGTCGCAAAGCAGTATGTCCTTCCCTATCTGTGGATCACCCTGGCGTCTGCGGTGTACGCCGTGGGCTTCAACTGGTGCTACGAGCCCAACCAGATCGGCTTCGGCGGCATCACCGGCGTGGGCCAGATCATCAACCACATCCTCCCCTGGGCCCCATCGGCACCGTGGTCATCATCCTGAACATCCCCCTGTTCCTGCTGGGGTGGAAGCTACTGGGCGGGCACCTGCTGGTGTCCTCCCTTTACTCCATGTTCATCTCCTCCATTTTCATCGACATTCTCCACATGATCCACACCTTTGAGCCTATGGAGCCCATTCTGGGGTGCATCTTCGGCGGCGTGATCATGGGCGGCTCCCTGGGCGTGGTGTTTCTCCAGGGCGCCACCACCGGCGGCACCGATCTCATTGCCCGCCTGCTCAAGCTGAAGCTGGCCTGGCTGCCCATGGGGCGGCTGCTTCTGGCGGTGGATCTGCTGGTCATTGTGGCGGTGGCCGTCGCCTTCCGCAACATCTACAGCGCCCTCTACGGCGTGGTGGCCCTGTATATCTCCTCCTTCGTCATGGACCAGGTGCTCTACGGCATGGACAACGCCAAGGTGGCCTATATCATCAGCGACGCCTACGACCAGATTTCCCACGCCATTATTCACGATATGGACCGGGGCGTCACCCTTCTCCACGGCGAGGGCGGCTGGTCCGGGGAGGACAAGAAGGTGCTGCTGGTGGCCTTCAAGCAGAAGCAGATCGTGGCCCTCAAGCAGACCGTCAAGAGCATCGACCCCAACGCCTTCCTGATCGTGTGCGAGGCCCACGGATCCTGGGCGACGGCTTCCGGGAGTATAAGCACAACGATCTCTGAGCTGTCCAGGGGCGGGGAACGCGCCCTGGACACCCCCGTCCTGCATATGCCCTGCTTTTTGCCCGCAGGCGGATAACCCCCTGTGCTCTGTCATTTTACGCTGGAAAGGCGACCTGTTTATGCCCGGTTTTGAGAAGGTACGCAAAAATCTGGAGGCCCACGGCTTCGATGTGACCTGCTTCGACACGGCGGCGGAGGCCGCGGACTACCTGGACCGCAGGCTGGACGGCAAAACGGTGGGGCACGGCGGCTCCATCACCCTCAAGGAGCTGGGCCTCCTCGAGCGGCTCCAGAGCCACGCCGTGGTGCGCAGCCACTGGCTGGGAGACAGCTTCGCAGACGCAGCCGCCGCCCCGGTCTATCTGACCTCGGTCAACGCCCTGGCGGAGACCGGCGAGCTCATCAACATCGACGGCACGGGCAACCGGGTGGCCTCCACCATCTTCGGCCATGAGGAGGTCTACTTCATCGTGGGCATCAACAAGCTGGCCCCCGACTACGACGCCGCCCTGTGGCGGGCCCGCAACGTGGCCTCCCCCAAAAACGCCCGGCGGCTGGGCAAAAAGACCCCCTGCGCCGTCCGGGGGGACAAATGCTATGACTGCAAAAGCCCGGAGCGCATCTGCCGCGCCCTGGCGGTGCTGTGGGAGAGGCCCACCGGCATCGGCCGGGCCGAGGTGGTGCTGGTCAACGAGCCTCTGGGCTACTGAGGAGAGGAGGGCGTGGCATTGAAACGAGGCATAGCTGCGGCGCTGGCGCTGAGCTGCGCCCTGCTGCTCACCGGCTGCTCCTCCCTTCTGGAGAGCCCCTATGCAGTGGTGGAGCCGCACACGGAGCGTCCGGCCACGGCCGAGGACTCCTCCGCCGTCCAGGCGGGCACCTATTCCGAGCTGGTCAACACCGTGCTGTTTTTTGTCTCCCAGGGGACAGAAAGGGGCTGATTCAGCTTACCGACGACTATGACGGGGATGTGGAGGAGGATCTCAACCGGGCCTGCCTGGAGGTGGCCAAGGACGACCCTCTGGGGCCTATGCGGTGGACTTTATCAAAACGACTGCACCAAGGTGCTCACCACCTATGAGGCCACCATTACCATTTCCTACCGCCGCACCCGGGAGCAGATACGCAGCTTGGTCAACGTCACCGGCACCAGCGCCATCCGGGACGAGGTGCGCGCCGCCCTGGCTGATTTTCAGAGCGAGGTGGCCCTGCGGGTGGGCTACTTCACTGAGAGCGCCGACTCCATTGCCGCCCTGGTGCGGCAGGCCTACTACGACGAGCCCGCCGGCGCCCTGGGCATGCCGGAGTTTACCGTCTCCCTCTACCCGCCTCCGGGCAGCAGCGCATTGTGGAGATCCTGCTCACCTATCCCGAGGACACCCAGGCGCTGCGTCAAAGAGCGATGACCTCCAGAGCACGGCAGATGCCCTGGTGCTCCCTCTCCGGCCCCATCAGCTCTCCCCTCCGCCCGGCAGGCCGAGCTCTTTCCCTGGTTCGGGAGCACGTCCGCGCCCGGCCGGACGGCGGCTCCACCGCCTGGGACGCCCTGCTGGGCGACGGGGCGGACAGCGAGGGCTGGCCCTGACCTTTCAGCTCCTCAGCGGGAAGATGGAGGTTGGCTCCGTTCTGGTGGAGGGTACTCTGAACGGCGAACCCCACTTCTGGAACCAGCTCACCGCCGACGGCGGCGCCCACTATGTCGATCTCACCCGCGACGCCTCCGGCACCACCTATTCCGCCGCCGATCTTCTCTCCCTGGGCTACGTGGGAGGGCGCGGAAGAAAATGCAGAAAATTTGAATTAACCCCTTGACAGCGGCGGAACGGTTCGCTATAATATAATCCGTCGCTTGCAGGTGTAGCTCATCTGGTAGAGCGCCACCTTGCCAAGGTGGAGGTAGCGAGTTCGAGCCTCGTCACCTGCTCCAGAACGAAACGGGACGGCCGATGGCCGTCCCGTTTCGTTCTGGATTCCGTAGTTCTTTTATGCTCGGGGCAACTGAATTGCCCTCCGCCAGGTTTTGCCTCCGGCAAAACTTGTGCGCCGCACACGCGGCGGCCCCGCTATCGGAACCGTTCAACCGTCAGCCCGTCCTTTGCTCCAGGAAGCGCGCAGCTCCTCCGGGGCGGCGCCTGTCAGCTCCTCCTTGTCGCAGAGCTGGCCGTGGTTCTTTCCCAGAATGAGCACCAGGTAACGGTCATTCTCCGCCAGCCGGAGGAGCTTGCTATATTGCCATTGAGTGGCCGCGCCGGCGATTTTGGTCTCATAGTGTTCCTCCAAAAGCGCACCGTGCACACCTCCATCCCCGGCAGGGCGTTCCGCCTGGCAAAGAAGGCGTTGATTGCGTCCTCCCCAGCAGAACGGCCAGCATCAGGACGGCCACCGCCCCATTGAGCGCCACAGTTCCCCACTCGCCCCAGGAAACCCAGGCCGACAGCAGGCTCAGCACCAGGAGCACCCAGCACCAGACGCGCAGCAGCCGTGAGCGCGTCCTGCGGATGGTTTTACGCAGAGCCCTGGCCAGCGCGGACAGCGCCCTCCGGTCATAAGTGGTACTGCATATGATTTCCATAGAAAAACCTCTCTTTCGTCTGCGTGGGTATAGAATAGCAAATATCCCGCGCCGCTGGCAAGAAAGATTTTCTTACGATTCCTTGAAGCCTCTGTAAGAAAGAACCCTATGCTTCGGGCCGCCCGAGCGGGCAGCCCGTTTTTTCCCGGAAAGGAGTCTCTATGCCAAGCTCTTCCATTGAGGCCCTGGGCCGCCTGATCTCCCGCCAGGTGGCCGGGCACCCTGACCGCGCCCGCGCCCTGCTCCGCACGGCCTACACCCTGGTGGGGGTACAGATGAAGTACTTCCCGCCCAAAAACGTGCTCCCCGCCCGGTGCGCCATGCAGGGGGACACGGCCCGCTCTATGGCCGCCGCCCTGGGCCGCCCCGGCCGGGCGGCCTGCGTCAACATCTTCCTCCCCTGCGAGGTGCTCCACGCCCTGAACATCCCCCCGGTGCTGCCCGAGGGGCTGTCCTGCTATCTGGTGTCCACGGCGGCGGAGCGGGTGTTCGTGGAGGCGGCGGAGGAGCGGGGCGTGCCGGAGAGCTACTGCTCCTACCACAAAATCCTGCTTGGCCTGGCCGAGACCGGCGTCATGGCCAGGCCCCGGTTCATCCTCAACACCTCCCTGGCCTGCGACGCCAACCAGCTCACCTTCCGCCGGCTGGCGGAGTTCTGGGACATCCCCACGCTTCACGGTGGACGTGCCCTACGCCCCCTCGGAGGAGAGTGTCGCCCAGGTGGCCGAACAGCTCCGGGCCATGGCGGCCTTTGTCCAGGCCCACGGGGGAGGCGCCCCCTGGAGGAGGACGCGCTGCGGGCCGCGGTGGCCCGCTCCCGGGCCACCGTGGAGGGCTACCACCGCTACCTGTCCCTGCGAGCGGAGCGCTCCCTCTCTGACGAGATGACCTCCGAGATGCTCTCCGTCTTCGCCACCCACTCCATGCTGGGTTCGCCGGAGGCCCTGCGCTACACCGAGCAGCTCTGCGCCCAGGTGGCCGCCCTGCCGGAGGGGCGGCGTGGAAAGCGGATTCTGTGGCTGCACACCCTCCCCCACTGGCAGGACAGCCTGCGCGCCCTGCTGAACTTCCGCCCCGACGTGGAGATTGTGGGGTGCGACATGGCCCTGGATGCCGATGTGCTCCCCGAGCCGGAGCGCCCCTATGAGTCCATGGCCCGGCGGCTGGTCTGCTCCTCCTTCAACGGCGGTGCGGAGCGCCGGGCGGAGCGGGCAGCGGAGCTGGCCCGCCTCCTCCGGGCCGACGGGGCGGTGTACTTCTGCCACTGGGGCTGCAAGCAGACCTCCGGCGCGGCCCAGCTCGTCAAACGCCGGCTGGAGGCCGCCGGGTTCCCCACCCTGGTGCTGGATGGGGATGGCTGCGACAGCGGCAACGTGAACGACGGCCAGATGGTCACCCGGCTCCAGGCCTTTCTGGAGCTGCTGGAGGGATGCAGATGATCGGATATACCTGTAAATACACCCCCGTGGAGCTGCTGGCCGCCCTGGGCGGCCAGCCGGCCCTTCTCAACCGGGAGGCTAACGCCTTCTCCCACGCCGAGGCGCTGACCCACAACCACTTCTGCTGCCACGCCAAGGCGGTGCTGGAGGAGTGCCGCCGGGACGGCGTGAGGGAGCTGGTGCTGGTCAACTGCTGCGACTCCATCCGCCGCTGCTATGACGTGCTCCGCGCCCAGGGCGGGCTGGATTTTCTCTTCCTGCTGGACCTTCCCCACCACGACGACGGCTGCGCCAAGGCCCGGCTCCGGGGGGAGCTGGAGCGGCTGGCGGCGGAGTACGGGGCCTACCGGGGCGCCACCCTGGACGAAGCGGCCCTCCGGGCCGCCTTTGCGCCCCCTGTCCCCCTGCCGGACGGCCCCTTCCTGGCCGTCACCGGGGCGCGGGCCGGGGCGGGCCTGCTGGAGGCCCTGCGGCGGGTCTCCCCCCTGCCGGTGGCCGATCTGACCTGCGGCGGCAACCGGAGCCTGCCGCCCCCGCAGGAGGGGCTGGACGGTCTGGACGGCCTGCTGGACTGGTACGCCGGGCGCCCTGCTGGGGCAGATTCCCCTGCCTGCGCATGGACGCGGTGGGCCGCCGGGAGGAGCTGCTGAACCACCCCGGCCTCAAGGGCCTGGTGTACCACACCGTCAAGTTCTGCGACTTCTACTCCTTCGAGTACGAGAACCTGCGCAGGCGCACCGCCCTGCCCCTGCTCAAGGTGGAGACCGACTTCACCCCCCTGTCCAGCGGGCAGCTCTCCACCCGGCTGGAGGCCTTTCTGGAGGGGCTGGAGCTCCGCCCCGCCCCCTGCGGCCGCCGCCCGGCGGGGGGCCTATGTGGCGGGCATCGACAGCGGCTCCACCACCACCAACGTGGTGGTGCTCGACCGGGCGGGGAACGTGGCCGCCTCCGCCATCGTCCGCACCGGCCCAAAGGCCAGCCAGGGCGCGGAGAAGGCCTTCGCCGCCCTGGGCGGCTTCACCCCGGAGGACATGGCCGCCATCGTGGCCACCGGCTACGGCCGGAACAACATCCCCTTCGCCACCGGGCAGGTGACCGAGATCACCTGCCACGCCCGGGGGGCCTACCACCTCTACCCGGAGGCCCGGGCCATCGTGGACATCGGCGGCCAGGACAGCAAGGTCATCTGTCTGGACGAGTCGGGCGGCGTGACCAACTTTGTGATGAACGACAAGTGCGCCGCCGGCACCGGACGGTTCCTGGAGCTGATGGCCCGCACCCTGGAGCTGAGCCTGGAGGAGATGGCCCGCGTCGGCCTGCACTGGGAGCAGGAGCTGACCATCTCCAGCATGTGCACCGTCTTTGCCGAGTCGGAGGTGGTGTCCCTCATCGCGGACAACCACTCCGCCGCCGACATTGTCCACGGCCTGAACCAGTCGGTGGCCGCCAAGACCGCCGCCCTGGCCAGCCGCGCGGGGGCCAAAGGCCCCTATATGATGACCGGCGGCGTGGCCCGCAACCGGGGCGTGACGGAGGCCCTGGAGGCCCGCCTGGGCGCGCCCCTGTGGCTCCCCCCCGAGCCGGATCTCTGCGGAGCCCTGGGCGCCGCCCTCTTCGCTCTGGACAGCATACAATAAAAGGCCGCGGCCCGCAAACAGCGGGCCGCGGCTCTCGTTATATACGTTTATTTCCCCCGGCGGGCGTCGCAGACGAGCTTGACGAGCTGGATCACCAGGGTGGGCAGGAAGGCCAGCAGGACGATCTCGCCCAGGTTGGCAAAGCCGAAGGCGGGGGCCACCATAAAGAGGCTCTTGAGCCCGGGGGTGAAGAGCACCAGCAGCAGAAGCACCACACCGGCAAGGAAGGCCAGGACGGAGTACTTGTTGGTGGATAGCTTCAGCCGGAAAATGGACTCGGAGCCCCGGCAGTTGAAGCCATGGAACAGGCGGGCCAGAGTGAGGGTAGCGAAAGCCATGGTGGAGGCCATCACAGCGTCGCCCCCCTGGTAGCCCAGGTAGAAGGCGATCATGGTGACGATGGCGATAAGCAGGCCCTGGCCGCCGATGCGGGCCAGGAGGGGCCGGTTGAGAATGGGCTCCCTGGGGTCCCGGGGCTTTTGGTCCAGCAGGCCCTTCCGGGCGGGCTCCATGCCGATGGCGATGGCGGGCAGGGAATCGGTGAGCAGGTTGATGAACAGCAGGTGCACCGGCTGGAAGGGCACGGGCAGGGCCAGCAGGGAAGCGTAGAGCACGCAGAAAATGCCGGCGGTGTTGCCCGAGAGAAGGAACTGGATGGCGTTTTTGATGTTGGCGTAGACGCTGCGGCCGTTGACCACCGCCTTGACGATGGTGGCGAAGTTGTCGTCGGCCAGGATCATGGAGGCGGCGTCCTTGGACACCTCCGTGCCGGTGATGCCCATGGCCACTCCGATGTCCGCCTTTTTGAGGGCGGGGGCATCGTTGACGCCGTCGCCGGTCATGGACACGATATTGCCCCGGCGCTGCCAGGCGTTGACGATGCGGATCTTATGCTCCGGGGATACCCGGGCGTAGACCGAAATGCGGGGCAGGCGCTCGTCCAGCTCAGTGTCAGTCATGCCGTCCAGCTCCACGCCGGACACCGCCTCGTCCCCGTCCCGGAAGATGCCGAGCTGCCGGGCGATGGCGGAGGCGGTCACCTTGTGATCGCCGGTAATCATGATGGTGCGGATGCCGCCCCGCTTGGCGTCGGCCACGGCCTGGACGGCCTCGGGCCGGGGCGGGTCGATCATGGAGATGAGGCCAATGAAGGTAAAGCCGTTCTCATCCTCCAGGGTGAGGGGGCGCACGGCGTCCAGCTCCTTATAGGCGAAAGCCAGCACCCGCAGGCCCTCCATGGACAGCTCCATGTTGACCCGGGCCAGCTCCTCCCTCCGCTCGGGGTCATCTCCACCTTCCCTCCCGGGTGAGCAGGTGGGTGGAGCGGTTCAGCAGCACGTCGATGGCTCCTTTGGTGAAGAGGGTAGGCACCCCATCAATGTCGTGGAGGGTGCTCATCAGCTTGCGGTCGGAGTCAAAGGCCAACTCGCCCAGACGGGGTGCTGGGCGCGGTAGCTCTCCTCGTCCACGCCGAACTTTTCGCCCAGCATCACCAGGGCCACCTCGGTGGGATCGCCGATGGCGGTGCCCTCCTTCTCGTTGTTGGTGGCGTCGCTGGCCAGCAGGGCCGCCTTGAGCAGCAGCCTCTGTACGTCGTTGACCAGGCTCAGATCCCTCCCTCCAGCAGGGAGCCGTCGGCGTACACCTTCTGAGGGGTCATCTTGTTCTGGGTCAGGGTGCCCGTCTTGTCCGAGCAGATGACGGAGACGGAGCCCAGGCTCTCCACCGCCTTGAGATCCTTCATAATAGCGTTCTGGCGGGCCATCTTCTGTGCCCATGGCCAACACGATGGTGACAATGGAGGACAGGGCCTCGGGGATAGCGGCCACGGCCAGGGCCACGGCAAACATGAGGGAGTCCAAAATGCCCATGCCGGTGCGGAAGATGGACAGGGCAAACACCACCGCGCAGATGGCCATGATGACCATGGCCAGCTTGGCGGAGAAGCTGTCCAGGCTCTGCTGCAGGGGTCTTGCGCTGCTGGGTCTGGTTCATGAGGGCGGCGATCTTGCCCAGCTCGGTGTCCATGCCGGTGCCGGTGACCAGCACCGTGGCCCGGCCGTAGGTCACCAGGGAGCCGGAGAACACCATGTTCTTCTGGTCGCCCAGGGCCACCTGGTCGGCATCGATGGCCTCGGCCGTCTTGTCCACGCCCTCGCTCTCGCCGGTGAGGGAGGACTCGTTGACCTTGAGGGAGAAGTTCTCCAGCACCCGGCCATCGGCCACCACCATGTCCCCGGCCTCCAGCAGGACGATGTCGCCGGGCACCACGTCGGCGGAGGGATCTCCACCCGCACACCGCCCCGCATCACCTTGGCCGTGGGGAGGCCATGGCCTTGAGACTCTCCAGGGACTTCTCCGCCTTCTCATACTGGACGGTGCCCAGGATCGCGTTGAGCACCAGCACGGCGAAGATGACGATGGTGCTCTCCACATTGCCGGAGAAGGCGGAGATCACCGCTGCGATAATGAGTATGAGTACCATGAGATCCTTGAACTGCTCCAGAAAGACCTGGAGCGTGCTCTTTTCTTTCCCTCGGAGAGCTTGTTGGGGCCGTACTGCTCCGCCCGGCGGCGGGCCTCCTGGGCGGACAGCCCTCCGCGGAGGCGTTCTGCGCCTCCAGGGCCTGCTGCGGTGTCTTTCTGTAATAGGCCTGTGTCATATCACTCGTTCCTTTCCCAGTGTTCTCCGGCGGAGAGGCGACAAAAAGACCTTCCGCCAACCGCTGCATGCCACAGCAGTTGTCGAAAAGTCTTGTTACCGCATTGGGCGCATGCCGCCAGGCCGGAAACCCGGACCGTGGTGTTGACGGCATACCTTCAAACTACTCCCTTTTCAACTGCTGTTATCATAGCATAGTCTCACCTTTAAGTCAATCTAATTTTCCATTATGGGCCATTCTGCCCCTTATACCTTTTCCGGTTGACGGGCGCACCGGCTTTCGCTATACTGGGAGTACAATTGGTAAGGATCAAAAAGGAGAGTCCCATGCATTCAAACTTTGTCAAGCGCCTGCTCAAGGCGGCCTGGGTTCTGGAGCTGGTGGTCGCCGTCCTCATTCTGGCCGTCACCCTGCTGGAGCTGTTCCTTCTGGGGAGGGAACCCTTTCCCAGGTGCTGGGGAGCTTCAGCGCCGACGCCTTCTTCGCCGACGCCATGACCATCGTGGTGGGCATCGAATTTGTCAAAATGCTGATGCTCCACACCCCCCGGGCGGTCACCGACGTGCTGCTCTTTGCCATCGCCCGGCAGCTTGTGGTCAACCACTCCAGCGCGGTGGACACCCTGCTGGGCGTGGCCGCCGTGGCCCTGATCTTCGTCATCAAGAAGTTTCTCCACACCGACGGGGATGACGCGCCCGCCGGAGACGGCCGCCCCTGAAGGCCGGAGAAGCGGAAGCCGCTGGGCTTCCGCTTCTTTTTTGCGCCGGGTGAAAGATTTCCCGCCTCTCAATCGTATTAGGGTGAAAGCGCTTTGACTCAATGGCAAAGGATGTGAGACACATGCCCGTCACACTGGACCGCGGGGAGGCCGAACGGCTGGTGCACGCCTATTCCGACCTGATCCTCCGCCTGAGCTACACCTACCTCAAGAGCACCGACGACGCCCAGGATATCTGCCAGACGGTCTTTCTCAAGCTGCTCCAAAGCCCCAGGCCTTTTCCTCTCCGGAGCATGAGAAGGCCTGGATCATCCGCACGGCGGTCAACCTGTGCAAGGACCATCTGAAAAGCGGCTGGCGGCGCGCTACCGTAGCCCTGGACGCGGCGGAGGCCGTACCCGCCCCCGCGGAGGAGGAGGGCAGTCTTCTCTCCGCCGTCAACCTGCTTCCCCCCAAATACCGCACCGTTATTTACCTGTACTACTACGAGGGCTACGCCGCCCGGGAGATCGCCCAGCTTCTGGGCGAAAAGCCCGCCACCGTTTCCACCCAGCTCAACCGCGGACGCCAGCAGCTCCGCACACTCTTAGAAAGCGAGGGAATGACATGAGCAACCGCTATCGGGATTCCATGGACCGGCTCCACTTTACCCAGGAGCAGAAGCAGGAGATGGTGGACCGCCTGATGGAGGCCGGGCCGGTCTCCTCCGTCCGCCGCCCCCTCCGGTTCCGCCGCTTCGCGGCGGTGGGGCCGCCGCCCTGGCGCTCAGCCTGGGGTGGCGGGGCCACCGGCGCCCTGGGCAGCGCCGGGGACGCCTTTGCCGGCTTGTTCGGCGGCGGCCCCGCCGAGACGGAGATCATCGACCGCATCGGCTACCCCATCGGGGCCAGCGCCACCAGCAACGGCGTCACCATCACCGCCGATGCCATCATGGGGACACCTACTCCTACGCCATCGTCTACTCCATCCGCCGGGACGACGGTTCCCCTGGTCAGCGACGAGACGCTGGCGGCCGGAGCCGAACGGGATGGCCTGCTCCCCCTGAGATTCCGCAATTACGGCACTCAGGTGCGCACATCCGGCGGCGGGGCGCACGGCTCCTCCTGGTTCTATGACGCCGACCCCGCCGACAACGCCATCCAGTTCGTGGAGATGATGACTCAGGACCAGCCCCTCAAGCCGGGCACCGCCTCCGTCAAGTTCCAGGATCTGTCGGTCTACACGGACAACGACTACCGCACCAGCGAGACACTGGCTGAGGGCACCTGGAGGCTGAAATTCGACTTTGCCTTTGAGGACTCCTCCATCTCCCTGCCCGCCGGCCAGTCCTTCACCCTCAACGGCATGGACGCCACCCTGGATGGCGTCACCCTCTCTCCCCTGTCCATCCAGGTGGACTACACCGTCCATCAGGAGCTGGTGTGGAGCGAAAACCGGGAGAGCGGCCGGGAGAACGAGTATGACCGGGAGCAGAGCTACCGCTACTTTGAGTCCCTGCCCGTGGTGATCACCTACACCGACGGCACCACCCAGGATCTCACCAACGCCGGCGGCGGCATCACCCCCGGAGACGGGGAGACCGTCTGCCAGAAGAGCCGGATCTTCGACGAGCTGCGCCCCCTGGACGAGGTGGCCTCCGTCACCGTGGGAGACATCGTCCTCCCCGTCAGCGCCGGATAACCGCCCGTCCATAGGCCGCGCATATACCCCTATAAAGAGATCATATAGGGCCCGGCCATTCCCCTGTGTTATAATAGAGGCAGCAATAACAGACAGGAGGAATCCCTATGATGATCCAAGGCGTTCTGGGCCCCATCGACACCGCTGAACTGGGCCAGACCCTGATGCATGAGCACATCACCTGTGCCGACTGGTCCATGCGCATGAATTTCGGCGCCCGCTTCTTTGAGTTTGACCAAGTGGCCGAGATCGCCGCGGGACAGCTCGGCAAGGCCAAAGCCCTGGGCGTGCGCACTGTGGTGGACGGCACCCCCGTCAACCTGGGCCGGGATATCCGCCTGATCCGGGAGGTGGCCCGCCGCACCGGCCTGAACTTCATCGCCTCCACCGGCTTCTACTACCAGGAGGAGCCCTGGCTGTACTTCCGGGACGAGGAGGAGATCTACGACCTGCTGATGGGCGACTGCGCCGACGGCATCTCCGGCACCGGCAGCAAACCCGGCATACTCAAGGCCGGTGTGGGCCGCGGCGGCCTCACTCCCCTGCTGCAAAAGGTGCTCCACGCCACCGGCCGGGTGGCGAAGGAGACCGGCCTGCCTCTGTTCTGCCACCATGACCCCTCCACGGCCGCCGGCGGGGCGATTCTCGACCTGCTGGCCTCCTGCGGCGTGCCCGCCTCCCGGGTGATCCTGGGCCACAGCGGCGACACCGACAACCTGGAGTACCTGACCGCCATGCTGGAGCGGGGCTGCTGGCTGGGCATGGACCGCTTCGGCTTCTGCGACCGGGACCTGGGCCTGGAGCCCCGGGTGGACACCATCGCCGCCCTGTGCCGGGCCGGCTGGGGCCACCGGCTGCTGCTCAGCCATGATCTGGCCGCCTATCTGGCCTTCTGGGACAGTTGGGAGACCACCAAGCACTCCGACTGGCTGCATCTGGAGGAGGATTACACCTTCATTCACCGCCGGGTGCTCCCGCTTCTGGAGGAGCGGGGCCTGAGCCGGGCGGACATCGACCGCCTGCTGACGGGCAATCCCTGCGCCTTCTTTGAGGGCGTTTAAAAGAAAACACAGGAGTGGAGGCCCACCTGGGCCTCGCTCCTCAGCCTGTCGAAAAGTCTTTCGACAGGCTGACGAACCTTTGAAACTCTGAAAAGTTTCAAAAGGTCGTTTGATCCAACGCGAAAGGGAACCCTGACGGTTCCCTTTCACACTATCCTTCCCTCCGACCCTTTGACAGGAGGGTCTATTGACAGCCTGAGGAGCGGAGGCCCACCTGGGCCTCCGCTCCTGTTCGTTATGCCGGGTAGCGGGTGCGCACGGAGAAGCCCTCCCGTTCCAGAGAGCTCCGGGTGATCTCCCGGCCCCAGTGGATGGAGCTGTTGTAGTTGCCCTCGGTGACCATCACCGAGTTCTCCTTCTTTTCCAGCACCACCACCGTGTGGTAGTCGCCGATGCGGATCATATCTCCCACGCGGATGGCCTCAAAGCTCCGGTGAGTGCGGGCGGGCAGCGTACCAAAGGCCGCATCACTACAGATGAGGGCAAAGCCCTCACAGCCGTAGCCGCCGGAGCGCAGCGCCTGGGAGGCGTAAAAGTTGTCGTTCGTCCAACGCATTCCCTCTGGGTAGTCGGCCTTCAGCGCGGTAATGGCGGCATAGACCGCCTCCTCCGTGGGACCTTCGGGCTCCGGCCGCTCCGGGTTTTCCTCCCCCGACACGGTAAGCAGCACCGTCTTGATATGTACCCCGCTGTCACCGCCCTGTTCCATCTTCAGCACCACAGCCGCCTGGCCGGGGGCCACCGCTGTGATGAGGCCGGTGCCGCTGACCGTCACCACCTCCCGGCTGGAGTCGGAGGTGCAGTAGGCGTCAAAGCTCAGTGGGCCGGGTACAACGGCCCCATAGGGAAGCCGTAGGTGAGCTGCTGCCGCTCCCCACCGCCATCTCGGTGCGCTCCACGGTAAACGTGATGTCTTCAAGCGCCGCAGGGGTGGCGGGGCCGTCCAGGCCCACCTCCGCGCCGGCGGCCTGGAGCTGCTTGGTCAGACGCATGAACAGGGTCACGCCCTCCGCCCGGGTCACCGGCCGGGCCGGGTTCATCCGCCCGGCGCTGTCCCCCTCCATCAGGCCGCACCGCCGCATCTCCTCCACGCTCTCCGCCGCCCATCCGCTGATGGAAGCAGTGTCCTGAAAGCGCGCGGGGCACCGGCGTCGTCGGGCAGAATGATGCCCTTTCCTCCAGATAGCGCGCCAGCAGTGGCCTGCTCCCGGGTGATGGTACCCTCCGGGTGAAAGGTAGTGGCGGAGGCGCCCTCCACCACGCCGCTGGCACTGGCCCAGTAGACTGCGGGAGCAAAGTAGTCGGCAGCCGTCACATCGGTAAATTGCCCCGTCTGCTCCACCGCGTCCCTGTCAATGCCCTCCAGGCGGCTGAGTATGGCCACAAACTGGCCCCGATTAAGCACCTCGCCGCCCTCAAAGCTCCTCCCGAAGGGGAGAATCAGGCTGTTATCCAAGGCATAGGCCGTGGCCTCCCGATACCAGGCCTCTGCGCCGTTGTCGATCCAGCGGTCATAGTACCAGTCCAACCGGTCCACGTCCCAGTAGTCCCCCGCGGCCAGGGCGGGCGCGGCGGAACCCGTCAGCGCGGCCGTCAAGGCCAAAGCCGCCAGCCTGCGGCCCCAGTGTCGGTTCTGTCTCATTCAATTGCCCCCTTTTCCAGTCCGTTTCTGTCCTCTACTTTACGGGATAGCCCCCCTCTTTGTCAACCGGCAGTTCCCGCCAAATCAGCAGAGCGGCCGGTCCGTAGCCGGACCGGCCGCTCTGCTTTACCGCTGGTACTCGAATTCCAGGTTATAGAGGGAGACGATGTCCCCGTCCTGAATTCCCATCTCCTCCAGCCGGTCAAACAGGCCGGACTGGCGAAGCATCCTGTCAAACCAGTTTCGGGACTCGTAGTCCCCGAAGTTGACGTTGGCCATGAGCCGCTGGAGCCAGGGGCCCTCCACCAGCCAGGTGTCGTCCTCGTGGGTGATCTCCAGGGGCTCGGACATGTCCACCTCCGGCGGGCGCTCCACATAGGTGGGCTCGTACACCGTGATGGGCGGCAGGTGCTCCAGCTCCCGGGCGGCGGCGTACATCAGCTCCCGGGTGCCCTGCTGGGCGGCGGCGGAGATCTCATAGAAGGGCAGGCCCAGGCCCTCCACATGGGTTCTCAGGGCCTCCAGAGCGGAGCGGTCAGCGGCAATGTCCACCTTGTTGCCCGCCACCAGCATGGGACGGTTCTCCAGCCCGGAGCCGTACTCCTTCAGCTCGGCCTGGATGGCCTCAAAGTCGGCCACCGGGTCGCGGCCCTCGCTGCCCGACACGTCCACCACGTGGATAAGCAGGCGGCAGCGGTCGATGTGCCGCAGGAAGTCGTGGCCCAGGCCCGCCCCCTCAGCCGCCCCCTCGATGATGCCGGGGATGTCGGCCAGGACGAAGGAGACACCCTCCTCCACATACACCACGCCCAGATTGGGAAACAAGGTGGTGAAATGGTAGTTGGCGATCTTGGGCCGGGCCTTGCTCACCACAGAGAGGAGGGTGGACTTGCCCACATTGGGGAAGCCCACCAGGCCCACGTCGGCCAGCAGCTTGAGCTCCAGAATCACCTGCCGCTCCTGGCCAGGCAGGCCCGCCTTGGCAAAGCGGGGCACCTGCCGGGTGGGGGTGGCGAAGTGCTTGTTGCCCCAGCCCCCGTTCCCACCCCTGGCCAGTACAAAGCGGTCGGTTTGGGACATGTCGCAGATAATCTCGCCCGTCTCCGCGTCCCGCACCACCGTGCCGCGGGGGACCTTGATGACCAGATCCTCCCCGTCCTTGCCCGAGCAGCGCTTGCCTTGGCCGTCCATGCCGTTGGCGGCCACATACTTGCGCTTATAGCGGAAGTCCATCAGGGTGGACATATGCTCGTTGATCTCCAGAATCACGCTGCCGCCCCGGCCGCCGTCGCCGCCGTCGGGGCCGCCCGCGGCCACGTACTTCTCCCGGTGGAAGGCCACCGCGCCGTTGCCGCCGCTGCCCGCCTTGACGGTGATGCGGGCGGTATCTACAAAGGGTGCTGCCATAAAAACCTCCTTGCCACAGGGTGGCTCGTCCCATAGGGGCGGCCCTTGCGGCCGCCCGGAGCCTGCGCCCCGATAAAATAAGCCCCGAACGGGAATCCGTCCGGGGCTAGTTTACCCATATTTACTGGGCGATCTCAACGATAGAGACCTGCTTGCGGTCCTTGCCCAGGCGCTCAAACTTGACTCTGCCGCTCTTCATGGCGAACAGGGTGTCGTCGCTGCCCTTGCCGACATTGACGCCGGGGTGGATATGGGTGCCCCGCTGGCGGACCAGGATGTTGCCGGCCAGGACGAACTGACCGTCACCCCGCTTCACGCCCAGACGCTTGGCCTCGGAATCGCGGCCGTTGCGGGTGGAGCCGACGCCCTTCTTGTGGGCGAAGAACTGAAGACCGATGTTCAGCATGGTGTCACACCTCCAAACTTGTGTGTTAAAAACGTCGCCGTGACGGAGGTCATTCCTCCTCCATCACGCTGATATGGTCGGGATACTCCTCGTGCAGGCTGGCAAAGTGAACCATGAGAGCCGCCAGAAGGGTCTGACAGGTGGTCTCATTGGCCTCGCTCAGGCCGCCGGGGATTTTCATGGTGATGGAAGCGTCGCTCTCCCGCACCTTGACCGATGCCCCCAGGCCCAGCACGTCGTTGACGGCGCACTCGGTCAGGCGGACGGCGCTGGTGACTGCGGCGCAGATAATATCGCTTCCCTCATCGGCGTAGCCACTGTGGCCCTGCACGGTGAAGCCCACAATGCGCTCTCCCTCCATGTGAAAGGTGACGGTGGTCATCTTACACGGAGATCTTGCCGATGGTCACCTTGGTGTAGGGCTGACGGTGGCCCTGCTTGCGGCGGTAGCCCTTCTTCGGCTTGTACTTGAAGACGATGACCTTCTTGCCCTTGCCGTTCTTCACCACGGAGGCGTCCACCTTGGCGCCCTCCACCACGGGAGTGCCCACGGTGATCTTGTCGCCGTCGATGACAGCCAGAACCTTGTCGAAGGTCACGTTCTCGCCGGCCTCGCTGGCCAGCTTCTCGATGAACAGGGTATCACCCTCGGTCACCTTGTACTGCTTGCCGCCGGTCTCGATGATCGCATGCATGTAGTTTCAACTCCTTCATTACGGGCTCGCTGTCGGGGGAGGAGGTTTCCCTCACTTGTTTGTCGCGCTGCGCACCCTCCGCGACGGCCAACGGCTCAACACTCCGCTGAAACTGCTGCCAGACTGCGTCCGGCCTGCTCTCAGTCTGCGTGTTTTGCTGCTGCCCTGCTCTCAGGCGTCTCCGCGCTTCGTTCCCATTCAAAGCGGCTCTGATAGTATATCAGCACAAATCTGATAAGTCAAGCTTTTTTCTTCTATTTGGTTACCGGCTCACCTTTTTCCGGTATGTTGTCGGCTCAAAGGCTCCAATGGCCTCACAGACGCCGCACACATCCGGCCGGTGGTCGAAGACAGCGCCACAGAACACACAGCGGTAACCGTCTACTGTGACCACCTGCTCCTGGGACATGGGTTCGGACTCCTTTGCCGGATGGTTGCGCTTGAGCCCTGCCAAGGCACTCATAAAACGGAATTCATGGTCCTTCTCAATTTGAGAAATCTGCTCAAAGAGCACCGCGATCTCGTCCAGCCCCTCCTCGCGGGCGGTTTGGGCATAGCCGGGATAGAGCTTGGTCCACTCCCCATATTCCCCGGTCATCGCCTCCTGAAGGTTGTCCGCCGTGCTGCCGATGCCGCACAGCCTCTGATACATCAGTTTGCCGTGGACTCCTTCATTCTGTGCCATCCGCTCAAAGAGCTCGGCCACTTCAGCATAACCCTCCTGCCGGGCCTTGTCGGCAAAAAAGAGATACTTATTGCGGGCCATAGACTCCCCGCTGAAGGCATTCCACAGGTTCTGCTCGGTACGCGTCCCTTTTATATCCATATTGATTCTCCTTAAATAATAATAATTACTATTATTATATTATTTTTCTTTTGGTTGTCAAGAGAAAAATTCGTACCGATCAGCCCGCCATAACGGAGTTCTGTTGTTGGCTGCGACCGTTCTGCCGGGATGGCAGCACCTAGTGGGCCAGCCGTCCGAAGTACCAGCCGGTGACACCGTCCTTCTTCACCAGCGCCCGGTCGGAGATGCGCCGCACCACCGAGAGGGTGTCGCCGGGGCGCACCGCCAGACGGTAGTCGGTGGAGTCCTCACACCGGGTCACTCCCCGGTCCACATAGAGATACTCGGTGAGCACCTCCAAGACCCGGCCGGTCTCCAGGTGGCGGCAGAGGGAGAGCTCCGCCCCCCGCTCCAGCACCTCCAGGGCGTTGCGGCCCCAGCGGATGTTTACCGAGTCCGCCGACGGGGCCTGGGGGTCCAGGGCGGTGGCGGTAGGCAGGCCGTCGTAGGCGAACCAGGAGAAGGCCCCGCCGGGCCTTTCCGGCAGCACCAGGGCGTTGAGCTGGCCGTCCACCTTGAGGGAGCAGCCGCCGTCGATGGAGGCGATATGCCGCCCCTCCGCCAGCAGCGGGGCGGCGGAGGGAACGTGGGGGTGATAGAGGGTCACCGGCCAGTGGCCCACGATGCACCACCGCCGGAAGGAGTGTCCCTGGGAGAGAAAGTCGTCGTTTTTCATGCACTTCCAGGCGTCCAGCCCCTCCAGGTGCGCCTCGTCGGCCACGCCGCCGTGGACGAAGAGGTAGTCGGGGGTGAGCAGGATCTCCGGCATGGCCTCCAGGAAGGCCAGCTCCGGGCCGAAGCGGGCCCGCACCACCTCCCGCAGAGCGGGCAGCTCCTCCGGCCCCCGGGTCTCGAAGCCGGCGGCGTGCCCCATCTGCACCAGCAGACAGCGGTCCCGCCACACGTCCACATAGTGGCGGTAGAACCGCTCCTCCTCCCCTCGCGCGGCCACAAACTCGCTCACCAGGTTGTCGCAGTTGCCCCGCAGGCCGTACACCGTGTTCCACTCCGCCAGCTCCATGATGAACCGGAGGGTGGTGAGGCTGTCCGGCCCCTTCTCCACCAGGTCGCCCACCAGCACCAGGATGTCATCGGGGCCGTAATGGGCGGCGGCCAGCACGCCCTTGAGAAACGGCAGATTGCCGTGGATGTCGCTGATGGCCAGCACCCGCCGCCCCTCCGGGAAGGTCAGGCGCTTTACCGTTGCTGTTCTCGGCATAGATACACCTCGCTTTACCACGCTCTATTTTACCACAGGGGGCGGAAAAATGCTATCGCCCCTTTCCCCCGATTTCCACCACGCGCTGCGCCCAAGCCCGGTAGAAGTCCGCCTCGTGGGACACCAGAAGCACCGTGCCCGGGAACCGGTCCAGCGCCCGGGCCAGGGCCTCCTTGGCCGCCCTGTCCAGGTGGTTGGTGGGCTCGTCCAGCAGGAGAAAGTTGCAGGGCCGCAGGGTGAGCAGGCACAGCTTGACCCGGGCCTGCTCGCCGCCGCTCAGCGTCGCCACGGCCTGGAGGGCGTGCTCCTGCCGGACGCCGCACCGGGCCAGCGCCCTCCGGGCCTCCTGCCGGTCCAGGGCGGGAAAGGCGCCGGTCACCAGCTCCTCCGGCGTCCGTGTTCCATCCGTCCAGGCCAGGGCCTGGGGGAAATAGCCCAGCGCCGCCTGCTCCGAGAAGCGGAAGCGCCCGGCCAGAGGGGGTAGCCGGCCCGCCAGGGTGTTGAGCAGGGTGGATTTTCCCACTCCGTTAAACCCGGTCAGCACCACCTTCTGTCCGGCATGCACGGAGAGGTCCAGCCCCTCCAGCACCGGACTGCGGTACCCTACCGACAGTCCCACCACCTCCAGGTCTCCCGTCCGGCCCGCGGGCAGCGGCTGGAACTCGAACACCGGCGGGGCGCTCCGGCCCTCCGGCGCCGCCAGCCGCTCCAGACGGTCCAGCCTCTTCTGCCGCCCCCGGGCCATCTTCGCGTTGCGGCCCGCCCGGTTTTTGCGGATATAGGCCTCCGTCCGCGCGATCTCCCGCTGCTGGGCGGTATACTGCCGGAGGTGCTCCCCCTCCAGGCACTCCTTTTTGGCCTGATAGGCGGCGTAGTTCCCCGGATACTTGGTGAGGCGCCGCCCCTCCACCGCGCAGACGGCGGTGACGGCCCGGTTCAGAAAGGCGGCATCGTGGGACACCGCCAGGAAGGCCCGCTCCAGCCCTGTCAGCGTGTCCGCCAGCCACGCTGCCTGCTCCTGGTCCAGAAAGTTGGTGGGCTCGTCCAGCAGCAGCACGTCCGGCTCCTCCAGCAGCAGCCTGGCCAGGAGCAGCTTGGCCCGCTGGCCGCCGCTCAATTCCCCCACCGGGCGGTCCAGCCCCAGCTCCGCCAGCCCCAGTCCCGCCGCCGCCTTCTCCACACGGGTGTCCACCTCGTAAAACCCACGGGCCTCCAGCTCCTCCTGCCGCCGGGCCGCGGCGGCCAGGGCCGCCCCGTCGCCCTCCGCCGCCCGGTCGTACAGCTCTGTCATGGCCCGCTCCAGCGCGTAGAGGGCCCGGAAGGCCCCGTGCAGCACCTCCCCCATAGTGTGCTCCGGGTTCAGGGCGGCATACTGGTCCAGGCAGCCCACCCGGATACCGCCCTGCCACACAATCCGCCCCCCGTCGGGCACCAGTTGGCCGGTACACAGCTTGAGCAGGGTGCTCTTTCCTGCTCCGTTCCGGCCCACCACGCCTACGTGCTCCCCCCGGTGGAGGGCAAAGGCAGCATTCTGAAACAGAGGCTGCCCGCCAAAGGCGTGGGTCAGCCCCGTGATCTCCAACAAACTCATGGTATTGCTTGTCATCCTTTCTGAAAAACGAAAGCGGGCAGAGGGGCCCTCGCCCCTCTGCCCGCGCTCCTCTGCGGTTCAAAAAAGCGATGGACGAAACATCGTCCATCGCCTGCAAAATGGGTACGGGAAGCCGGAGCGCCCTCTGGGCCGCCCTACCGCTTCCCGATGAAACCCAACCGCGGTTCAGCCGCGCAGCTCTGCACAATGTTTCACCGGTTCGGATTGTGCAGAGCGGAGTCTTTTTACCCGTTTGTCAGTCAGATGAAAGTTCATTGGCTGTTCTCCTTGCTGTGATACGCTCTCAACCATAGCACAGGTCCCCGGCTTTGTCAAGCCGGGGACCTGCACGGAGAGGCAACCGCCTCAGGCGGCCAGATTGCGGACGATATTGAAGATGGAGATGGCCAGCACCAGGAGCTGGACGGCGTTGAAGGCCTTCTCCACCGCCGCCTCGGAGCACTTCTTGTTGAGGCTGGCCCCGATAAAGCCGCCAGCGATGGCGCCCACGATCATCACAGGGGCGATGGACAGGTCGAACACCCCGAAGCCGGTGGTGAGGGCCACGGTGGTCAGCTTGGAGATCTGGGCGAAGAGGATGGTCACCAGGGAGCACACCGTGGCCGTCTTGGTGTCAAAGGAGAACAGGTAGATGATGAGGGCCACGTTGATGGGCCCGCCGCCGATGCCCAGGAAGGAGGAGCAGATGCCCAGGAAGACGCCCACCAGCAGGGACACCACCACGCCCCGCAGCTCCTGGCTGGGGATGCGGCTCTTGTTCTTCATGTAGAGGAACACGGCCAAGATGAGCAGGGAGAGCACCACGTTCTGCACCACGGTGACGGCGGAGTTGGCCCGGAGGGCGTCCACAATCACCTGGAGCAGCTTCTCCCCCGCCAGACCGCCCATCACCGAGCCCAGGGCCAGGGGGATGGCGGTGCCGAAGGGGATTTTGGTACGGGCCAGCATCTGCTTGCCGATGGACACCACCGACATGGAGAACACCGTCAGGGAGGAGAGCACGCCGATGGTCTGCACATCAAAGCCGTGGAGCACGTCCATCAGCGGCTTGATGATGACGCCGCCGCCCATGCCGGTGAGGGAGCCCACCGTGGTGGCGCCGATGGCGATGAGGAAGTAGAGCACGTACTGCAAGGGAACGCCTTCTTTCGATGGAATTCAGCGCCGGCTCAGCCGCCGCAGGGGCCACGGGGCGGAGTTGAGGGCGGGTCCTTCATGCAGAGGTGGACGGCGGCGGTGGTGAAGGTGCGGGGCAGGGCCAGGATGTTGGGGTTGGGGCCGGTGTACTTGCGCATGGCGTCGGCCAGGGCCTCCTCGAAGGTGGCGCGGGTCTTGAGGCCCATGCCGCGGGCGATGCCCGGCTCCCGGGCGCCCACGATGTAGATGGCGCTGGTGTGCTCCTCGGCCAGATGGCCGCAGCTCATCATGGAGAAGCCGTGGAAGGGGTGGAAGGCGTTGGCGAAGCGGTACTTGCGGATGTACTCCTCCTTGGTGGCGAAGTACTCGCCGTACCGGTTCATGTCGGGGAGGATGTTCATGTAGTCGTGCTGGAACAGGTCGTACAGCTCCCGCAGGTAGGGCCAGCGCTCGTCGTGGAAGTAGCCGTCGCAGATGGAGGACACGATGAACACGCACCGGTCGCTCATGATGCGCCTGTGGCGGATGACCTGGGCGGACAGGGCCTGCATCATCTGGATGGGGTTGGTGCCCATGCCGTTGCCGTAGTGGAAGTTGGTGGGCATGCCGAAGACGATGATGTCGTACTTCTTCTCCGCCCAGTGGACGTAGGTGCGCTTGTCCGCCATCTTCCAGGACACGGGCTGCATCTCCCTGGCCCAGCCGGAGTGAATCTCGATCTGGCGGCTCTTGGTGTCCAGCACGGCGTCGCAGCAGAAGAACTTCTTGCCCATCTTCTCCTCCATCCGCATGCCCTGCTGGTCGAACTTGTGCCGCATCTCGCTGTTCGTGGACACGGGCACGAAGTCCTGCCGGTGCATGACCTGGGGCACGTGGTGGGCGGAGATGCTCCGCCAGTGGGAGATGCCGGTGGCGCAGTGCTTATAGCCGCCGGAGTAGCCGCCGTAGGGGTTGCCCTGGGTGTGCCCGATGAGCACCGCCACGTCCGCGTCGTAGACGTACTTGTTCATGATCACGTGGTCGCCCTGGGCGGTGTAGCCAAGGTCTACCAGGTGGTCGTAGTCCTCGCTGTCGTGGCTGGTGATCTGGCCGGTGGGGTAGAACTCGCCGAACAGCTCGGGGCCCAGGATGGTCTGCATCTCGGCCACGGTGGCCCGGGGGTGCAGGCCGTTGGAGAACAGCAGCAGCACGTCCTTCTGCTCCACCCCGGCGGCGTACAGCTCGTCCAGGCAGGCACGGATGGCCACCTTCCGGTGGCTGGTGGGCTGGTTGCCCCCCTTGACGATGTCCGGAATGACGATGACCACCGACTTGCCCGGCCCGGCCAGCTCCTTCAGCGGGGGCATGCCGATGGGGTTGCGGATGGACGCCAGGGTAGCGGCGTACAGGCTGTCCCAGTCCTGGGGCAGACAGGGCGGATCCGCTACTGTCTCCCCGGGGATGAAGATATCGGTGCTGTCGGGCAGCTCCGCGCCCAGCAGGCCCTGCCCGTATTCAAATTCCAGTTTCATAATTTACCTCCGTCCTCAATGGCCCAGATACAGGCGGATGATTTCCAGATACTCCTCGGGGTAGAAGCCGATCTCGCCGCTGAACCGGGTCAGGGCGATGAGGCCGCCGTCGATGTCCGCGATGGAGGCCAGCATGGCGGCGTTGTCCGCCTTGAGGCCGCCGCCGTACACCACGTCCAGGCCGCCGGTGCGCTCCTTGACGAAGCGGGCGATCTTCTCGATGTAGGGCTTGTCGGCCGGGGTCTTGCCGGGCCCGATGGACCAGATGGGCTCGTAGGCGATGACCACCCGGCTCTTGTCCGTCCCGTCCAGGCCGATGGCGAGCTGGTCGCCCAGCACCTGCTGCCAGGCCTCCTGCTCCTCGCTCTTCTCGCCGATGCAGTAGAGCACCTTGAGCCCCGCGGCCTGGGCGGCCTTCACCTCCTGGTTGAGCAGGCGGTTGACGGCGGCGGTGTCGGTGACGCCGGCCTCCGCCAGGATGCCCGCCTTGTCGTTGCGCTCCTCGCAGTGGCCGATGAGGACCCAGCCGCAGCCCAGGGCGGCGGCGGCGTGGGCGGGCCGGTTGGTGGTGAAGGCGCCGAAGTTGCCGCCCACTGCGGTGTCGGCCCGGAAGACCCCCTGGCAGCCCAGCTCCACCCGGCTGTCGGCGGTGCGGGCCGCGGCCGCGGGAATCAGGTGGGCCTCCGGGAAGAAGTCCACAAACTCCGCTTCCGCCGGGTCATAGCCCGTCAGGCCCTGCTGGGTCCCGGCCACAATGGCCCTGCCCCACTCGGCCACGGGGGCCAGGCGGTTGACCCCGCCCAGCTCCACCGGCACGTCAAAACGCTTGAGATTCAAAAAAATGTGTTTCATTCAGTTGACACCCGGCTTTCCCAAATTTTGAAACATATAGCCCTTGTAGCCCTCCACGCCCGGCTGGTTGAAGGGGTTGACGCCCAGCAGCTTGCAGGAGAGATAGCAGGCAAAGAGGAAGAAATAGAACAGCCCGCCCAGGGTGTGGGCGTCGATTGCGGGGATGGAGAAGTTCAGGCAGGGGATGCCCCGGTCGCCGTGGGCCCGCATGGTGGCCTGGCGGGCGGTGTTGTTGATGTCCCAGAAGTCCTTGCCCGTCAGGTAGTCGAAGTAGTCCTTCTTGGCCTCGGGGGGCAGGAGCACCGACGCGTCGCGGGCGCGCACCTCCACGAAGGTCTCGAAGAGGATGGGACTGCCCTCCTGGATGAACTGGCCGATGGAGTGGAGATCCTCCGAGTTGGAGGCCGCCACCGGGTACAGGGCGTTGCCCTCCTTGCCCTCGCTCTCGGCGAAGAGCTGAATCCACCACTTGGCGAAGTAATCCAGCCGGGGTTCGAAAAAGGAGAGCATCTCCAGGCGGTAGCCGTGCTCCAACAGCAGCCGGCGCAGGCAGGCGTAGCGCAGGGCCGGGTTCTCCTCCGCCGGGGCGGCGAGGAGGGTATCCCGCATGTCCCGCATCCCCTGCACCAGCGCGCGGATGTCCACCCCGGCCACCGCCATGGGGAAGAGCCCCACGTCGCTGCCCACCGAGTACCGCCCGCCGATGGTCTCGGGGAAGGTGAGGAACGTATAGCCCTGGTCGAGGCAGAGCTGGTGGAGGGTGGAGCCCGGCGTGCCGGTAGCGAAGATGCGCTTTGCCGCGCCCTCCGCGCCGTAGCGCCGCTCCAGGTACTGGCGCAGCACCCGGAAGGCAATCCCCGGCTCCAGGGTCTCAAAGTTCTTGGCGATGCAGTCGATGTAGATGGATTGATATCCGTCCAGCTCCCGCAGAGTGCGGGCCATCTCGCAGGCGGAGATGGTGTTGCCCGCCCACAGAATGGCGGGGCCCCCCTCCGGCCGCAGGGCCTTGATGGCGGCCCGGGACGCCTGGTTGGAGCCGCCGATTCCGATGACCACGAAGGCATCGGCGTCGGCCCGCACCCGCGCCGCCTGCTCCAGCAGGAAGTCCACCCGCTCGGGCCCGGCCGCCTCGTCCACACTGTGCCAGCCCAGGTTGTCCCGGTACCGCTCCTCTCCCGCCGCCGCCTCGGCCAGCAGGGGCGCGGCGGCGCGCATCTGCTCCTCCAGCGCGCCGGGGGCCAGCACCGGCCGCGCGTCGGTAAAGGACAGGGTGATGCCGTCCATGCTCAGCCCTCCTTGGCGTAGCGGGCCGCCATGTCCTCCAGGGCGGCCGGCTCCACCAGGGGGGCCTTGCCGTAGCTGCCGAACTCCACAATCAGGGTGCCCACGGCCTCCTTCACGCCACGGCGCATGGCGTCGGTAATGAGAGCCACGGCCCCCTCGTCGCCAGTGCCGTACATGACGGTGTCCATGATGGGCGCCAGGAAGGCGCGGGATCAAAGGCATCCCGCTTCTCGTCCAGCAGCTTCCAGACGCCGCCCACCCTGGCGTCCTCCTTCAGCTCCGGGTGGTCGCGGAACAGCTCGCGGAAGTTGCGGGTGACGGCCAGGCGGATGTCGGTGTCCACGTTGATCTTGCCGATGCCGCAGGGGATGGCCGCCTTCAGCTCCTCCTTGGAGATGCCGTAGGCGTTCTGGATGTTCCCGCCCAGGGCGTTGATCTCATTGACGATATACTGGGGAACGGTGGAGGAGCCGTGGGACACCAGGGCGCCCTGGATGCCCTCGTGGTTCATGCACTCCTTGATGGCGATGGGGATCTCCTTCCGCAGCTTCACGTCCTTGCCCTTGCTGGCGCCGTGCATGGTGCCGTAGCTGATGGCCAGGGCGTCCACCCCGGTCTTTTGAAGAACTCAATGGCGGAGAGGGGTTGGTGTAGGTGGAGTTGGCGGCAAAGACGTGGTCCTCCACGCCGGCCAGCACGCCCAGCTCGCCCTCCACGGACACGCCGCGGGCGTGGGCGTACTTGACCACCTCGCGGGTGAGCTCCACATTCTCCTCAAAGGGGAGGGCGGAGCCGTCGATCATCACGGAGGTGTACCCCCTCAATGGCGGCCACGCAGGAGTCGAAGTTCTTGCCGTGATCCAGGTGGAGCACCACGGGGATGGGGCTTTGCTCGGCAAACTTCTTCACCGCCTCGGCGATGTTGCGGGCCCCTTCTTCTTGTCCTCCAGGGTGCCGTTTGCAAAGTCCACCCGGCCGCCCATGAAGGCGTTGGCCAGGTCGGCCCCTGCAGAATGGCCGGGGAGCGGAACATCTCGTGTACGGCGATGACCGCCTCGGCCTGGGCCACGGCGTTGACGTTGAAGGCCCCCTGGGCATAGCCATATTTCACGGTGGCGTCCAGAACCGGACGCAGAGGTACCAGAGGCATAGCAATTCTCCTTTCGGTTATTCCCTTATCTTGTATAGACGGTGCGCCCGCCCACCACGGTGCGGGCCACCTGGTAATCGCCGTCCAGCAGGACCAGATCGGCGTCCTTTCCCACGTCCAGCTCCCCCTTGCCGGCCCAGCCCATGAGGCGGGCGGGGTTGGCGGTCATGAGGCGGGAGACGGTCTCCGCCCCCTCCCCGGTGAAGGCCATGAGGTTGCGCAGGGCCTGGGCCATGGTGAGGGTGGAGCCGGCCCGGACGCCGTTGGGCAGCTTGGCGTCCCCGTTCTCCACAATTACGTCGTTGACTCCCAGCTTGTAACTGCCGTCGGGCAGGCCGGCGGCCATGATGGAGTCGGTGACGGCTACCACCCGGTCGTACCCCTTGGCCTTGAGGTAGAGGCGCACGGTGCCCGGGTGGAGGTGGCGGCCGTCGCAGATGGCCTCCACGTACACATCCCGCTCCAGGGCCACGCCGAAGATGGCGGGGTCGTGCTGGTGGAACAGCCGCATGGCGTTGCCCAGATGGGTGACCGAACGCACACCGGCGTCCACACAGGCCGCGCACTGGTCGTAGCCCGCGCCGCTGTGGCCCATGGCGCAGACGATGCCCATGGCGTTGAGGCGGGGGATCAGCCCGGGCACGCCGGGGATCTCGGGGGCCAGGGTGGTATAGCGCACGTGGCCGCCGGAGGCCTTCTGATACTTGGCAAAGAGCTCCGCGTCGGCGGTGTGCATCAGCAGGTGCTCGGGCATGGCCCCCTTGTACTCGGAGGACAGGCAGGGGCCCTCCAGGTGGACGCCCAGCAGGGCCGCCCCGCCGCAGGGGCCGCCCTCGATGACCTGCCTGGCCTGCTCCATGCACCAGAGGGTCTGCTCCGGCGTGTCGGTGAGCACCGAGCACAGCCAGCCGGTGACGCCCTGGGAGGCGAAGAACCGGCCGATCGTGCGCAGGCCCTCGGCGTCGGCGGCGTTCACGTCCACCCCGGTGGCGCCGTGGGTGTGCAGGTCCAGAAAACCGGGCAGCACCCGCAATCCGGCGGCGTCCACCTCCGGCAGGCCCTTCTCATTGTGGTGCCCGCGGCTCAGGGCGGTGATGTGCCCGTCCTCCACCGCCATGTCCAGGGGGGTAAAGGCCCCGTTCCACAGGACGGAGCCGTTTTTCAGATAAAAGGAGTTGTCCATGGCGGCCTCCTCAATAGGCCGTCTGGGCGGCGTTGGCGTTGACGTAGAGCAGGGCGTCGGGGTGGTTCTGGGCCAGGGTGGCGGGGAACGCGGCGGTCACCTCGCCGTAGGCCGCCCGGCGGCACACGGCCCGGTGCCAGTCCCGGAACACGCCCAGGCGCAGCTTCCGCGCCCCCAGAATCTCTTTCATGCCAATGGTGACGCACTTCCTGGGCATATCCTCCAGCGCGCCGCCCAGGTCGCCCACGCAGTTGGTGGCCCTCGTCTCCGGGTGGATGTCCAGCACCCGGGTGGGGAGCTGGGCGAACTGTTCAGCCGTCAACTCCGGCTGGGGCTCGTTGAAGGCCAGGTGGCCGGTGATGCCGATGCCGCCGAAGGCGATGTCCACGCCGCCCAGCTCCTCGATCAGGGCGGGGATGCGGCCCAGGTCGTTGGGATCGGGGAAGACCCGCTGCTCCTCGGGCATGAGCAGCTCCGGGGCGATCTTGCCATATACCTCCCGGGCCATGAAGCCCCGGAAGGACAGGGGATTCTCCTCGGCGATCCACTGGCCGTCGTCGGTGAGGTACTCGTCCATGTTGATGAACCAGCAGTTCCTCAGGGAGAGCTGCTCCCGGTTGACCAGCCGCACGAAGATGGGGTACTGCCCCACCGGTCCCACCGGGCAGATAAAGACGGTGGGCTTTCCGGCGGCGTTGTTGGCGCGGATGGCAGCGCACATCTCGGCGGCCATCTCGTAAAAGACCTCGCCGGAGTCGCCCAGCTTGAGGATGGGGAGCTTGGCGCCCTTGCCCAGCTCCTGGGCGGAAATATGATAGTAGTCCATAGTCGTACCTCCTTTTGTCATTGAAACAGGTGCTCCAAATTCATCTGGCGGATCATCTTGACGATCTCCTTGGTGCGGGAGCAGCCGAACTTGCCCAGCAGGCCCTTGATCTGGGTCTTAATGGTCACCACCTCCACGCAGCGGAGCCTGGCGATCTCCGCCACCTTCTTGTCCTGGAGCAGCAGCTTGACCAGCTCGTGCTCCGCCGGCGTCAGGTGGGCCACGTTGTTGATGAAGAAAATCAGGGAGCGCTCGCTGCGGCGCAGACGGGCGTACTCCTGCATGACGGTGTTCTGGATCTTTGGGTCCAGCTCCGCCCGCCCCTCGCTGGCCCGGCGGATGTGCTCCAGCAGCCTCTCCTCCTCACAGCCCTTCACCACATAGTCCACCGCGCCGGTGCCCATGGCGCTGGTGATCATGTCGTCGGTCTCATGGGCGGTGAGGAACAGGATTTTGACCTCCGGGTGCCGCGCCGTGATGACCTCGGCGGCCCGGATGCCCGCGTCGATGGTCTCCATTTCGATATCCATCAGAATCACGTCGCAGGGGACGGTGTCCGCCAGGGAAGCGATCTCCTCTCCGGAGGCGGCGGAGCCCACCACCTCCATATCGCTCTGGGCGGAGACCACGTCGCAGAAGTCCTCCCGCAGCAGGGGGAAGTCCTCCGCCACCATCACCCGGATTGTCTTTGCCATTGTGTGATCACTCCTTCTGACGGGGGTCGTAGAGGGGCAGCATGATCTGGAACCGGGCCCCCTCCCCGTCGCGGCTCTCCAGGCGCAGGCGGCCCAGGTGGCTGCGGACGATCTTCCGCACATAGTACAGGCCCATGCCCCAGTTGTAATTGGTGTTTTTGCTGGTGACAAAGGGCTCGAAAATCTTGCCCTGGCGCTCCGGCGGGATGCCCGGGCCGTTGTCCTCCACCTCCAGCACGGTCCACATGCGCTCGGCGCGGACACGAAGCACCACCTGCGGCTCCTCCCGCCCCGCCTGAACGGCCGCCTCATACCCATTGCACAGCAGGTTGCACACCGCCTCGCTCAGGTGGCTGAGATCCGCCAGCACCAATCGGTCGGTGCCCACATCCAGGCGAACCGGCTGGCCGGGGTACTGCCGTGAAACCGCTCCACCGCCGCCTCCACCAGCCCCTCCACCGGCACGGCCGTGAGGGCAATGGAGTTGTTCTTGACCGTGCGGTAGAGCTCGTCCATCCTCCGCAGCATTCCCTCGTTCAGCTCGTTGAGCTGAACGGCGCAGGCGCGCACCTGCGCCATGTCCGGAGGGTCCCCCGCCAAAGCCCGGGACAGCTTCTTGTGGAGCACCCGGCTGGACAGGAGCTGGTTCTTTACCCCGTGGACAAAGACGGATACTCCGGTGCCCGCCGCGTCGAACTTCCGCTTGAGGATCATATCCTGCCGGGTGTCGTCATAGGTAAGCTGGGTATAGCGCACCAGATTGTAGCTGCCCAGCACCACAAAGAACACCGTGCACAGACCCAGGATGATCCACCCCAGAGCGGGCAGCGCCCCGCTGATGTAGCTGCTGATGCCCAGGCGGATATACTCGGAGATGAACATGTTGTAGATCTGTGCCGGGTCCTTGCTGGCGTAGAGCAGGTAGAGGGTGGAGATACTGGCGAAGGAGAGCAGCACATAGCGGGTGTTGCGCTTGAAAACTGGCATGGTGGTGGCATGGTACTCCTGGAAAACAGCAGACCCGCCGCCGCCAGATAAAGGATGATCCAGGCCAGCGAAACGTGAATGGTCAGCGGCAGGAGCCAGAAGCGCCCACTCACCACCGTGCGAAACACGGCCGGATAATAATAAACGAGGGACAATGCCGGTACCACACATGCCGCAAGGCGCAGGCTTTTCATCCTGCGCCGGAGGCCGGGATCATGGTGGCCTCCAGTGCGGCCTGTAGGGCAAACAGGGGAAACAGGGAGCGGCCTACTGCCACCACATAGCCCAGCCGGTCCATAGGGATTGGAAGCGCATGGAGCCAAACCTGCAGCTTTGGAACCAGAAACAGGAACTCCCGCTGTTGGGCTGCTGTGCCGCCGATGGCCGCGATATAGACAATGATGCCCGCAAACATGACCAGGTTACACACACTCATGCCCAGCAAATACAGGAGAGCGAGTCCTTACGCCGCAGAGCCACATACAGCGATGTGGCCAGACACAGTATCAGTACGAGAATCAGCACGGTGCCTCTCCCCTGCGTGGATTCAGTTCTTTATTATATCGCGTTCTCTCCGCCAGTGCAACGCATAACACAAAGAGCGCCGGGGCTCCGCCAAATACGGAGCCCCGGCGGGGTTGGCAGTCATTTACTTCGCGGCGCTGTAGGCGTCGTAAGCCTCCTGCATTACATCAAAGAGCACATAGTCCTCCACAGGAACATTCTCGGTAATGGTGCCATTATCCAGGAAAATGCCCTGCTGGGTCTCATAGACCGTCTTGATGGCATCCATGTCGCCGCAGACCTCGGTGATGGTCTGCCAGTCGGCCTCGCCAACTGCGGCCAGCATGGTGTCCTCGGGGGCGTCCAGCTCCTTGGCCAGCAGCTTGGCCATCTCCTCGGGATGGGCAGCGCGCCAGTCATGAGCCTTGTCCAGGGCCTGGGCAAAACGCACCAGGATGTCGTGGTTGGCCTCGGCGTACTCAGGGGTACAAATGTAGCTGGAGGGAAGATGGCGCTGTCCAGGAAGTCGGCGTTGGTGCCCAGATCCACGTAGTTGTCGCCCAGAGCGTTCTGCAGGGTGACGGTATTGGGGACCAGGAGGCGGCGGCGTCAATCTGCCCGGAGATCATGGCGGTGGTCATACCGTCCACGGTCATCTCTACGGTGTTGATATCATCCATGGTCATGCCGGCACGGGCCAGGGCCTGCTCCAGAATAATCTCAGAGGAGGTGCCGGAGGACACAGCAACAGTCTTGCCCTTCAGATCCTCGATGGTTTCAATGCCCTTGGCCTTGTTGCCCACCACCACATCCGACAGGGAGGTGGTGTGATCCATCTGGAAGATTTTGCCTCGCCCTGAATGCACAGCTTATGGGCACCGTGGCCGATCTGGGAAATGTCAATGTCGCCGGAGGCCATGGCGGCAATTTCGGCGGGGCCGCCCTGGAACTCAAAGGTCTCAACGGTCAGGCCCACTTCCTCAAAGTAGCCCTGCTCAATGCCCACAAACAGGGAGCCGGCGGAGCCCAGGTTGGGCATGTACGCCACGCGGACGGTGGCGGGCTCATAGGTGGGGTGTCGGCCGCGGGGGTCTCGGTGCCGATGGCAGGGGACTCGGTGTTGGGCGCTGGGGACTCATTGTTGGCGGGAGTCCCGCAGGCGGCCAGGGAGAATACCATTCCGCAGGCCAGTGCAAGAGAGAGCAGTTTCTTCTTCATGATAGTTCCTCCTTAATTATTTATGATGATCCGGCTCATCCCGGAACAATCATACTTACTTGCGGACAGAGAGGTACTCCTGATAGACCTGACTCCAGATGTGATTCTTCAGTTCCAGGAATCGAGGACTCATCTTGGTCTCCTGATCGCGGGGATAGGGGATGTCGATGTCCACAATCTCCTTGACACGGCCGGGGCGGGCACACATGATGACCACCCGCTGGGCCAGAATGATGGCCTCCTCTACGTCGTGGGTGATGAAGAAGCAGGTCTTCTGCTCCTTCTCCCAGGTGTTGAGCAGCTCCTGCTGGAGTTGGGTACGGGTCTGTGCGTCCAGGGCGCCGAAAGGCTCATCCATCAGCAGCACCTTGGGATTGACCGCGTAGGCGCGGGCGATGGCGACGCGCTGCTTCATGCCGCCGGAGAGCTCTTTGGGGTAGGCCTTGGCGAAGCCCTCCAGATCCACCATCTTCAAATACTTGTGGGCCAGCTCCTCGGCCTCCTCCTTGCTCTTACCCTGGAGCTTGAGCCCAAACTGGACGTTCTTCTCCACGGTGAGCCAGGGAAACAGGGCGTACTGCTGGAACACGATGCCACGGTCGGGGCCGGGACCTGTAACCTCTGCGCCATCTACCAAAACCTTGCCCTCGGTAGGGGTCTCCAGTCCGCCGATAATATTGAGCAAGGTGGACTTACCGCAGCCGGAAGGGCCGACAACACAGATAAACTCATTTTCATGAATATCCATATCCACGCCGTTGAGGGCCACCATCTCACCGTTGCGGCCGTTAAACTTCTTGACGACGTGGTCGATATGTACCTTTACTGCTGAATGGTTTCCTGCCATCCCGTAAACCTCCTCTCAAGGAATTTCACAATCTTTTCAAAGCAGATGCCGATAATACCCAGAAGAATGATTCCCATGAGCATTACGTCCATCTGGTAGTATCCATTGGCCTGCTGAATCATCATGCCGATGCCCTTGTCGCCGCCCACAATCTCAGAGGCCATCAGAGTGGTCATGGAGGTGGACAGGCCCAGCCGGGCCGCGACCAGGATGAAGGGAGTGGAGGCCGGGATGGTAATTTTGAAGAAAATGTCCTTCTGCTTGGCGCCCAGTACACGGGCCGCCTTGATCAGGGTGGTGTCCACTCCCTTGACGCCCTGATAGATGGTGATAACCATGACCAGGAACGCGGCGATGAAGATGACGGTGACCTTACTGACCTGGCCTACACCCAGTGCTGCGATGATCAGGAACACATAGGCCAGCGGGGGGATGTTGCGGATAAACTGAATCCAGGGCTCCACCACGTGGCGAAAGGGTCATACCACGCCATGAGGAACGCCACCGGGATAGATACTACAAACGCGATGGCAAAGCCGGACAGCACACGGGACAGGCTGGCCCACATGGCCCACAAAACGCCGCTGGCGGCCTTACTGATAAAGGCATCCACCACAGCTTTCGGTGTAGCGAACACCAGTGGCCACGTATAGGCGGCGAACAGCCAGATTGCAATCGCAACGGCCAGTGAAATGAGCACCCATACCCAGTTGGGTATTTTGCTCCAGAAAGACGATTTTTCAGTCGCATCGAAACCGAGCCTCCTTTGTTGCTTTCAGTATACAAAACCAGCCGGTTTCGAAAAGTATGAAGTTTTATCATACTTTCCCGGCTGCATCAAAACCCGGCCGGAGCAAACGCTCCGGCCGGGCTCATGGGAACCGCAGGTTCAGAACAGCCGCGCCATGGACGGCAGCTCCGGCCCCAGCAGGGGCCGGCACCAGCCGCAGAAGGCTTCGGTCACGTCGGTTCCGCCGGCGGTGAGGTACTCCGCCGGGAGCACCCGCTCGCCCAGCATGACCTCCTCAATGGGCACCAGGAAGGTCTCGCAGCGGTAGGGCGCGGAGGACAGGCGGCGGAAGGCCACCATCTGCCCCGTCTCCCCGGCCAGCACCGCCCGGCAGGCCGCGCGGCCCGCCTCCTCTGCTTCGGCGGCATCCACCGGGGACTGCCAGGCGATGGAGGCCCGGGCCAGGATGCCCGGCTTCTCGCTGCGGGCCTTGATGCCCAGCCGCCGCACCACCATCTGCGCCAGATGGGAGGACACATCTCCGAAGTACGTGGAGCGCCCGGTCTGGAAGATGGGGGGCACGATGGGCTTGCCCTCGTCGTCGTGGAGACCCTCGCTGGCCACCACGACCACGCCGCCCAGCTTGCGGTACATATCGCCCACCCTGTCCAGGAACTCGTCCTCATGAAACGGCCGCTCGGGAGGGTAGAGCAGGTGGGGCGCGTCGCCCTCCTGCTCCCGGGCCAGGGCGGCGGCGGCCGTGGTCCAGCCCGCGTTGCGGCCCAGAGCCTCCAGCACCACCACGTGGATGGGCAGGCTGCGCACGTCCACCCCCAGTTCCCGCACCGTGCCCGCCATGTAGCGGGCCACGCTGCCGAAGCCGGGGCAGTGGTCAGTGACAGCGATGTCGTTGTCCATGGTCTTGGGGATACCCATGACGGAGATCCCCCTGTCCCGGCACACCGCCGCCAGCTTGCCGCAGGCGTCCATGGTGCCGTTGCCGCCGTTCATCAGCACGTAGCGGATGTGCTTCTCCGCCAGGATATCCGCCATGCGGGCGTAGTCCTCCGCCTCCAGGGCGTCCCGGGAGGTGCCGATGGCGGTGGCGGGGGTGGTGGGCAGCCGCTCCAGCTCCTCCTCGGGCACAGAGCCGAAGTCCAGCAGCTTCTCCTTCAGCAGTCCGCCGGTGCCGCCCACAGCGCCGTAAACATGCTCCACCAGGCCGCTGGCCTGGGCCTCCCGGACCGCCCCATACAGGGAGCAGTTGAGCACGGCGGTGGGGCCGCCCCCGTGAATGATGATCAGGTTCTCCTTCAATGGGGTTCCCTCCTCGTTTTCAGTCCATTTCGTCTCATTATAATGCCGTCCGCCAGAATCCACAAGGAGGATTTCTCGTCATACCTTTTGACAAAGAAGAGGGGATGCGCACCAGGCTGGCGCGCACCCCCCTCTTGAACTCCGCTACCGGGCCGTACGGGCGGCCAGGGCCACCCAGCCGTTCTGCTCCCGCCGCTCAAACACGGCCAGGCCATTCCGCTCCAGAGCGGCCTCCACCTCGCCGGCCCGGGTGTCGATGATGCCGGAGCACAGGAACACCCCGTCCGCGTCCAGGAATTCCCCCGCCTTGGCGGACAGGGGTATGATCACGTCGGCCACGATGTTGGCCAGCACCAGGGCGTACTTCCGCCGGGCCAGCTCGGCCACCAAGGCCCCGTCGGTGAGGACATTGCCCGCCCGCACGGTATAGCGGTCCCGCCCGATGCCGTTGAGGGCGGCATTCTCGTAGGCCACGTCCACCGCCTTGGGATCAATATCCACTGCCGCCGCCGCGGAAGCCCCCAGGACCAAGGCGGCGATGGAGAGGATACCGCTGCCGCAGCCCAGATCCAGCACCGGCTTTCCGGGGACGGTGTACTGCTCCAGCCCCATGAGGCAGAGCTGGGTGGAGGCGTGGCTCCCGGTGCCGAAGGTAAGGCCGGGATTGAGGTACAGGGGCGCCTTTCCCCGCCGGGACGGGCTCTCCCCGCTCCCACTCGGGCACGATGTAGAGCCTCTCCCCCACCGGCATGGGCTTGTAGTACTTCTGCCAGGAGTGGGCCCAGTCGTTGTCCCCCAGGCTGGCGAGCGAATAGGGCTGGTCGATGCCCGCCAGCCATCCCTCAAGCTGCTTTCTGCCGTCGGCGTCGTCGGTGATGTAGAACTTCACCCGGCAGACGCCCTTCATGCGGGCCAGCAGGCCGTCGTCCACGTAGTCCCAGTACTGGCGGTTCTGCTCCAGAAAGGTCTTGAAGTCCTCCTCGTCCTCGATGGCCAGCCCGGTGACCCCGTTGCCGGTAAGCCGGGCGCACAGAGGGCGTCCAGCTCCGCCTCGGTGGTGTCCAGGGTCACTTCCAGCCACTTCACGTCCTCCATCAGCGGTGCCTCCCCAGGAAGAACAGGGCCACGGTGCCCGGGCCGGAGTGGGCGCCGATGACGGGGCCCACGTTGTTGAGCACCACGGTCTGCACGCCGAAGCGGCGCTTCACGTCCTCGGCCACCCTTGTTGGCGTCCCTCCTCGCAGTCGCCGTGGCTGATGAAGACGGTCTGGCCCGCGGGGTCGATGGCGGTCTCCGCCATGTGGTCCACCAGGGCCTTGAGGGATGCATTGCGGCCCCGGGCGGTGCCCACCTTTGTCAGGTGGCCCTCGTCGTCCACATGCATGACAGGCTTGATGGACAGCATGGTGCCCAGTACGGCGGTCGCGGAGGAAATGCGGCCGCCCCGCTTGAGGAAGTGGAGGTCGTCCACCGTAAACCAGTGGCACAGGTGAAGTTTGTTCTCCTCCAGCCAGTCCCGCACCGCGCCGATGCCCCTGCCCTCGTTCTTCATGCGGGCGGCGTACCACACCAGCAGGCCCTGGCCCAGGGAGGCGCACAGGGAGTCCACCACATACACCTTCCGCTCCGGATACTGCTCGGAGAGCTCCTGGGCGGCGATCTGGGCGGAGTGGCAGGTGGCGGACAGGCCGGAGGAGAAGGCCACCACCAGCACGTCCCTCCCCTCCTTCAGGTGGGGCTCTATGGTCTCGGTGAAGTCGGACACATTGACCGCCGAGGTGGTGGCCATCTCCCCCTCCCGGAGCTGGCGGTAGAAGTCCTTCGGGTCGATCTCCCGGTTGTCCGGCCAGTTGCGGTAGGTCTTGTTCCTCATGGTAAAGGACAGGGGCAGCACCTCCACCCCCAGTTCCTTTACCAGCGCGTCCGTCAGATCGGCCGACGAGTCGGTCAGCAGGACATAATCATTCATCTGCAAATTACCTCCAGTATTCACACATACCGGGCACGCCCGGTTATTTTCGGTTCTTCTCCGGCTGGGGCCGCCGCTCCCGCAGCAGTTCCAGAATCCGCTGACAGGCCAGCCGGTCGGCATAGCTGCGCAGAGCGAGGGCCAGGGCCAGGCCGGGCAGCTCCTCCGCCTCGGCGCTGCCGTCCAGGCTGCCCGCCGTCACGTCCAGCGCCCGGTCCAGCTCCTCCCGAAACTGTTCGTACAGCTTCTGGGGCGGCCGCCCCTCCGACGCGGCAGCCAGCAGCAGCCCCGCGTCCTTCACCGAGAGCACCTGCTTGAGGGCGCACAGGGCGGTCAGATAGGCCAGGTGGGTGCGGGAGTACCGCTTTCCCTCGGCCCGGGGCATGGCCCCGTCCTTGATGTAGTTGTTGACCATGGCGGAGGTAAGGCTCTCCCCCTCCCCATAGTGGATGAGCTGACGGGGCATATAGGAAATGAGCTGGTCCATATACAGGCCGATGTCGGGAAATGCCTCCCACTCCACCGGGCGCTCACGCTCGAGGCGCTCCTTCAGCTCGCGGATTTCCTCCACGGACGCCTCCTCCTTTCTGGTTTCAAACATGACGTATCAAAATATTGGTGTTATTATATCACATCGGTTTTCGGTAAGTAAAGGCCCGCAGGGCATGAAAAAGGGCCGCTATGGTCACATAACAAAATTATGTGACCATAGCGGCCCCCGATGCGGTTACATCTCCCAGTCGGCGTAGTCCTCCGCCTCGGAGTCGTCCACAGCGGCGGTGGACAGGCCGGGCAGCATGCCTCTCAGCTTGGCCACCACGGCCATGATCTTGTCCCAGTAGAGCACCGCCGCATAGAGCAGTGCGCCCAGGACAGCCAGCAGGGAAAAGAGCTTCACAAGGGCCCCGAACAACTTCTTCATGGACAGAAAGCCTCCTTCTGCGTTGACACTCTGTGCCGTATGCTTCCAGTGTACACGTTTCCGGTGCAAAATACAAGTGTCCCCTCCCACTTTCTTGAAACTTTTTTCCCTTGTAATTTGAGGCAAAATAGAATACAATAAGAGAACAAATGGGATCCATTCTGCCCCCGCTCCGGCGGGTGTACGCTTGCATTTTCCCACGGAAAGGAAGGATGCGTCCATGAAGCTCCAAACCGAAAAGGGCGAGATCACCATCAGCAGCGACGTGTTCACCAACATCACCGGTGCGGCTGCCACCAACTGCTACGGCGTCAAGGGCATGGCGATGCGCTCCAAGACGGACGGTCTGGTGCATCTGCTGCGCCGGGAGTCCATGGGTAAGGGCGTCAAGGTCACTTACAACGAGGACTCCTCCGTCTCCATCGAGCTGCATATTATGGTGGACAACGGCGTCAACCTGATGGCGGTAAGCCGCTCCATCATGAGCGAGGTTCGCTATATCGTCAGCCGCACCACGGGCGCCGAGGTGCGCAGCGTGGATGTGTGCATCGACTCCATGGTCATCGGCTGAAACGGCCCGCGCCCATCGAAAGGAAGGAACAACCGATATGAGAGAGAGCATTGACGGAGCGTCGTTTGCCCAGGCCATGATCCATGCGGCGGCCTCCCTCAATCTGCAGAAGCAGCAGATCAACGAACTCAACGTCTTCCCCGTGCCCGACGGGGACACCGGCACCAACATGAGCCTGACCCTCGGCACCGCCGCGGCGGAGCTGCGCAAGAAGCAGCCCCGCACCGTGGGGGAGGCCGCCGCCACCAACGCCTCCGCCCTGCTGCGGGGCGCCCGGGGCAACTCCGGCGTCATCCTGTCCCTGCTCTTCCGCGGCTTTGCCAAGGCGGTCAAGGACAAGGACACCATCGACGGCCGCGATCTGGCCATCGCCCTGGATTTCGGCGTGGCCGCCGCCTACAAGGCGGTGATGAAGCCCGCCGAGGGCACCATCCTCACCGTCTCCCGCCTGACGGCGGCCAGGGCAGCCGACGCGGCCCGCCAAACCCCCAACGACCCGGAGGCCGTGCTGGAGGCCGCCATCGCCGAGGGACAGCTCGCCCTGGAGCACACCACCGAGATGAACCCCGTCCTGAAGAAGGCCGGTGTGGTGGACGCCGGCGGCAAGGGCTTCCTGGTGATCCTCCAGGGCATGCTGGACTCCCTGCGGGGCGTGCCCATGCCCGAGGGGGACAGCGAGGGGGAGGCGAAGGCGGAGAGCAAGACCGACTACGCGGCCATTGCCGCGGAGGAGATCACCTTCACCTTCGACACCGTGTTCATTGTCCGCAAAACCTCTCCCCACAAGGGGCTGGAGGCCTTTGAGGCCTATCTGAACAGCATCGGCGACAGTCTGGTCATCGGCGAGGACGACGACTGCTTCAAGGTCCACGTCCACACCGACATCCCCGGCGCCGCCCTCACCGAGGCCCAGAAGTACGGCACCCTGGAGCTGGCCAAGATTGAGAACATGCGCACCCAGGCGGAGGATCTGGCCGCCGGCCGCCACATCCAGAGCACCGACGATCTGGACGCGGTGGAGGCCGAGCTGGAGGAATCACGGGGTACGGAAGATCGCCCCGCCGGAGAAGAAGTACGGCGTGGTGGCCGTGGCGGCGGGCGACGGCCTGGCCGCGGTGTTCCGCGATCTGGGGCCGACGGCGTCATCAGCGGCGGCCAGACCATGAACCCTCCACCGACGACATCCTGCGGGAGATCGATGCTACCCCGCCGAGGTGGTCTTCGTCCTGCCCAACAACAAGAACATCATCATGGCGGCCGAGCAGTGCGTCCGCCTGGTGGAGGGCAAGCAGGTGGTGGTGCTCCCCACCAAGACGATCCCCAGGGCATCTCCGCCCTGATGGTGATGGACCCCGAGGCGGAGGTGGAGGACAACCGCGCCGCCATGGCGGAGGCCATCGGCCGGGTGCACACCTCCGAGATTACCTACGCCGCCCGGGACAGCGACTTCGACGGCTTTGCCATCAAGCGGGGCGACTATCTGGCCCTGACGGAGCACCAGCTCTTCGGCACTGACCGGAAGCTGGAGAAGCTGCTCCGCCGCCTGGCGGAGGCCGAGGCCCAGCAGAGCGCCGAATTCATCAACATCTTCTACGGCGAGGACGTCAGCGAGAAGGAGGCCCAGAAGGCCCTCAAGCTCTTTACCGAGTGCTGTCCCAACGCCGAGATCACCTTGCTCTCCGGCGGTCAGCCGGTCTATTACTATATGATCTCCGCCGAATAAGCCCACGCAAGAAAAAGGTAGGCGTACCTTTTGTTTCTGCATCAGAGCACCTTGGACAAAACTCCTTGGTGCGCTCCTCCTTCGGATTGGCGAAAAGGCGTGGGGCTCGTTCTGCTCCAGGATGTGGCCGCCGTCCATGAACAGGACTCGGGTGCCCACCTCCCGGGCAAAGCCCATCTCGTGGGTGACCACCACCATGGTCATGCCCTCGTCGGCCAGCTCCTTCATGACCTCCAGCACCTCGCCCACCATCTCGGGGTCCAGGGCGGAGGTGGGCTCATCAAAGAGCATGACCTTGGGCTTCATGGCCAGGGCCCGCACAATGGCGATGCGCTGCTTCTGGCCGCCGGAGAGCTGGTTGGGATAGGCGTCCGCCTTGTCCTCCAGATTGACCCGCTTCAGCAGGGAGAGGGCCAGCGCGTCGGCCTCCTCCTGCCCCATGAGCTTGGTCTTGACCGGGGCCAGGGTGATGTTCTTGCGGATGGTCATGTTGGGGAAGAGGTTGAAGTGCTGGAAGACCATGCCCATCTGGCGGCGGATGGCGTCGATATTCACCTTGGGTCGGTGATGACGGTGCCGTCAAAGGTGATGGTGCCCTTGGTGGGCTGCTCCAGCAGGTTGAGGCAGCGCAGGAAGGTGGACTTTCCGGAGCCGGAGGGTCCGATGACGACCACCTTCTCCCCCTCGCGGATGGTCTCGGAGATGTCATCCAGCACCAGATTCCGCCCGAAGCGCTTGGTCAGATGTTCAACGGCGATCACTTTCCCTCAGCCTCCTCTCCATTTTGGAAAATACGATGGACAGCACCTTGGTGATGCAGAAATAGGCCACGGCAATGATGAACAGGGGGCCGAAGGCGTCGTAGGTCTTGCTCTGAATGGCGGAGTACACCTTGGTCAGGTCAGTCAGGGCGATGTAGCCCACCACGGCGGTCTCCTTCACCAGGACAATGAACTCACTGGTATAGGTGGGTAGGCAGTTCTTCAGCGCCTGGGGAAGATGACGCTCCACATGGTCTGCACCTTGGACAGGCCCAGGGAGCCGGCCTCCATCTGCCCGGGATCCACCGCGTTGATGCCGGAGCGGTAGATCTCCGCCATATAGGCCGACGAGTTCAGGCCGAAGGCGATGACCGCAACCACCATCTTGTTGTCGGTGACGTTCAGCAGCACGACATTGTACATAATCAGCAGCTGCACCACCACAGGAATGCCGCGGATGATATCGATGTAGGCCTGGGCGGGCCAGCGCAGGATTCTGTGCCGGGACATTTTCATCAGGCAGAGCACCATGCCCAGCACCGTGCTGATGCAGATGGCGCCCAGAGTGATGCCCAGGGTGACCCCCAGGCCGTCCAGATAGAGCCGCCAGCGATCCTCCACGAGGAACGCCTGGTAGAGTTTATCCCCGAAGCCGAGGAGTCCGTTCATAATATCCACGGAAAGTCTCTGCCTCCTTGTTCAGAATTGGAATGTGCGCGTGGCGCAGGAGAGCCTGCTCCGCACAGGGCGGCGCAGGCTTTCCCGTTTGACTGGTTTATGCTGTAAATTACGCGGCGGGCTTGGCGACCACGATGGACTGGATGGCCTCGTAGTAGCCGTCGGTGAAGTTGGCGTTCTTCTCCCGCTCCTCGTCCGGGTCAGGCCGGCGGCGATGAAGTTGATGCGGCCGGACTGGAGGGCGGGGATCAGGGCGTCAAAGTCCATGTTCTCGATGGTCAGGGTATAGCCCATCTCGGCGCACAGGTACTGAGCAAAGCCCACGTCGAAGCCAGTGGGATCGCCGTTCTCGTCCAGGTACTCAAAGGGCTCGAACTCGCAGTTAGTGCCCATCACCAGGGCGCCCTTGGGGTTCTCCACGGTCTTCAGCTCGGGGAGCTGGGCGTCCTCATTCTTGGAGATGTACTTATCCACCAGAGCGTCAAAGGTGCCGTTCTCCTGGAGGGTGGCCATGGCGGTGTTGAACTCCTCGGCCAGGGCGGCGCCCGTGTCGTTCTTCTGGGTGGCGATGGCGTAGGTCTCCGTCTCCTCGGAGGCGGGGAAGTCCAGCACCATCAGCTTATCGGGGTTAGCGTCTACCAGGGACTGGGCGGGGTGGGTATCCACGATTACACAGTCCACGCGGCCGTTGATCAGCTCCATGCCGCACTGAGCCACGGCCTTAAAGGCGCTGACCTCGGCATCGGGGATGGCAGAGGCCACATCATTGCCGGTGGTGCCCTCCTGAACGGCGATTTTGGCGCCTTCCAGGTCGGCCACTGAGGTCCAGTTGGCGGGACTGTCGGCGGCGGGAGCGCCGCTTTCTGTCACAGGGGGCGTGCTGCCGGCGGGGTTTCGTTGGTGTCGTCGCTGCCTCCGGAGCAGGCGGTCAGCAGACCGAGGGACAGAACTGCGGTCAGGCCGAGGGCGGCCAGCTTCTTACTTTCATAGTGCATTCTCTCCTATTCCTTGTGTGCCCTGCGTGGGCTTTTGATGTTCTTATTATACATCATATTCATAAAAATGCAATATTTATTCATTCGTCAAAGCACAAAGAAAGGGCGGAGCCATGCGGCTCCGCCCTTTGTCCAATCAGAGAGGAATTTAACCCTTGGTAGCGTGGAAGAACAGGAAGTTGCCCAGCGGGTGTAGTACATGCCGTGGACATCGTCCGCCACCATGTAAGGCTGAGAGTAATAATACAGGGGGGCAATGGCCTGGTCCTCGCCCACGAGCAGATCCTCGGCCTGGTGCATCAGCTCCATACGGCCAGCAGCGTCGGAGTCGCTCAGGACCTTGGTCATGATGGCGTCGTACTCCGCGTTGGAGTAGTGAGCGTCGTTGTTGCCGTTGTCGGTCATGAACATATCCAGGAAGGACACGGGGTCGTTGTAGTCGGCAATCCAGCCGTTGCGGCAGATGCTGTAGTCGCCCTTGGAACGGGTCTCCAGGAACACGTTCCAGTCCTGGTTATTCAGAGTGACCTCAACGCCCAGGACGTTCTTCCACATGGACTGGAGGGCCTCGGCCACGGCCTGGTGCTTGTCGTCGGTGTTGTACAGGTAGGTGGTCTCGGGGAAGCCCACGCCGTTCTCATAACCGGCCTCGGCCAGCAGCTTCCGGGCCTCCTCGCAGTTGGCCTCATAGTCGTCCTTGGACACGCTCCAGTAGCTGCCGCCCACGGTGCGGAAATCGTCGCCGGAGGTACCCTCGGCGTCTACCACGCTCACGGGCACCCAGGCGTCAGCGGCAATCTCGCCGGCCTGCGTCACTTGCTCCACGATGTAGTTGCGGTCGATAGCCAGGGAGAAAGCCTTGCGCACCAGGGGATCGTTGAAGGGCTCCTTGGTGTTGTTGAAGCAGGCGTAGTAGCTGCCCAGATAGTCGCCGGGGATCACGGTGCCGTCAGTCAGCAGCGTGGCCATCTCATCCGGGGAGGATTCTGCATGTAGTCCAGGTCGCCGTTCTTGAACGCGGTGAGCTGGGCGTTGGCATCGTCCATCAGCTTGAAGGTCAGCTTCTCCAGGGTGATGCTGGAGGCGTCATAGTAGTTCTCGTTGGGCACCATGACGATCTCGGCGTCGTGGGTCCAGGAGGCCATCTTGAACGCGCCGTTGGTCACATAGGTGCTGGGATCCTGGGTCCAGGTGGCGTTGCCCTCCACGATGTCCTCACGCAGAGGCATGCAGTTGGGGAACGCGCAGATGTCCAGGAAGTAAGGGCAGTTGTAGGTCAGAGTGACCTCAAAGGTGTGCTCGTCGGGAGCGGCGACGCCCAGCTCCTCCTTGGGCAGCTCGCCGGCGATGATCTCGTTGGCGTTCTTTACCATGGCGATAATGGTGTTGTAGGGAGAGGCGGTGGCGGGATCCACCAGGCGGCGCCAGGAGTACACGAAGTCGTTGGCGGTCACGGGCTGGCCGTCAGACCACTTGGCATCCTCACGCAGCTTGAAGGTGTAGGTATAGGTACCGTCCTCATTCGGAGTGACAGTGGGCTCCTCGGCGGCCATGCCGGGCTCCAGCACGGCGGTAGCACCGTTGCGCCCGTCGCCGGAGGGATCGCTGTCCACCCACTTGTAGAGGCCCTCAAACAGGTGGGTAATCATAACGTTGCCGTCCACAGTACGGTTCATGCTGGGATCCATGGTCTCGGGCTCGGACGCGAAGCACACGTTCAGCTCGTTCGCAGCACCGGTGGTGCCGGTCTCCACGGGAGTGCTCCCCTCGGGAGCCGGGTGGTCTGGGTATCTCGGTGCCGCAGCCGGCCAGCAGGGACACGGACAGCGCAGCGGTCAGGCCCAGAGCAAGGACTCTGCTCTTCTTCATTCGCTTTGTACCTCCAATCAATTGTGATCCTCTATTTTGTACCAAAATGCCCAAAAGCATTGATACACTATGTATCGCTGCCCCGTTGGGCAGCGGACAGGTACCCTGTCCATTGCAAAATACATTTGTCTTTAATAGTCTACATTATAGCACATGGCAGACGCTTTGTAAAGCCGCACTTTACCAGATACTGTCTGCTCCAAATCACGGCAAGGCTCTGAAATCAGCCCAGCAGATGACAGCCAGCCCAGTAAAGTCACGGACATTTCCTGCGGGAAATGTGTCGCTTCGCTCCAAAGCCGCGCCTTCCAGGGGAACCAGTTCCCCTGGATACGCGCCTGCGGCGCGATACCCCCCTCTCCGAGGGGACCGAAACCGACCGTCACGTAGGGCGGGGCTTGCCCCGCCGTCGGCAAAACCACTGTGCCGGAACCTCGCTTACCCCAGCAAGTGACACGCGGCCCAGTGGCCGGGCGCGTGCTCCTTGAACTCCGGCACGGCCTCCTTGCACTTGTCGGTGGCGTAAGGGCAGCGGGTGTGGAACCGGCAGCCCTTGGGCGGGTGCATGGGGGGGAATATCGCCCTCCAGCACGATGCGCTGGCGCTGGCGGCTGACCTCGGGGTCTGGCACCGGAACGGCGGAAAGCAGGGTCTTGGTGTAGGGGTGGAGAGGATTCTTGTTGAGCTCATAGCTCTCGGCCAGCTCCACCAGGGAGCCCAGGTACATGACGCCGATGCGGTTGGAGATATGGCGCACCACCGACAGGTCGTGGGCAATGAACAGGTACGTCAGGCCCAGCTCCTGCTGCATGTCCTCCAGCATGTTGACCACCTGGGACTGGATGGACACATCCAGAGCGGAGATGGGCTCGTCGCAGACGATGAACTCGGGCTTGACTGCCAGGGCGCGGGCAATGCCCACGCGCTGCTGCTGGCCGCCGGAGAACTCGTGGGGATAGCGGTTTGCGTGCTCGGTGTTCAGGCCCACCATGCCCAGCAGCTCTTTGATCCGGTCGGTGCGCTCGGCTTTGAGGAGCAGAGCTTATGGATGTCCAGAGCCTCGCCGATGATCTCGCCCACTGTCATGCGGGGTCCAGAGAGGCGGAGGGTCCTGGAAGATAATCTGCATCTTGCGGCGGTAGGGCAGCATATTGACCTGCCTGCACTTGGGAACCTTGACGTGCTGCTTCTCACCGTTCTCACCGGCGGGCCAGGGGTCCTGTCCCTCGAAAATGGTTTCGCCGCCGTACTCGATGCGGCCGGAGGTGGGGGTGTAGAGCTGGAGAATGGTTCGGCCCAGGGTGGTCTTGCCGCAGCCGGACTCGCCCACCAGACCCAGGGTCTCGCCCGGCGGATAAAGAGGGACACGTCCTCCACCGCCTGGACGCCGGGCCCGTGAACGCCCTTGACCGGAAAGTATTTTTCAGGTGGTCCACTTGAACCAGGATGTCATTCTTCTCACTCACGGCCGCTCACCTCCTGATCCTGTACCGGCTTCTCCTGTCCGGCCTTGTCGAGCTGATCCTGCACCCGCAGCCAGCAGGCGGAGCGGTGGCCCTCGCCCAGCTCCACGTAGGGGCATCTTCTGCAGGCAGATCTTCATGGCATGCTCACACCGGGGGCGAAGGGCAGCCCTCGGGGATTGAGCATGTCCACGGGCGTACCCTCGATGGGGATCAGCCGCTCATAGCTCTCGGCGTCCACGCGGGGCATGGAGCGCAGCAGGCCCACGGTGTAGGGGTGGCCGGGCTTGTAGAAGATGTCGTCTACCGGCCCCTGCTCCACGATCTTGCCGGCATACATGACGGAGACCTTGTCGCAGATCTCAGCCACCACGCCCAGGTTGTGGGTGATGAAGATAATGCCCATGTGAGTCTTCTTCTGGAGCTCCTTCATGAGCTCCAGAATCTGGGCCTGAATGGTCACGTCCAGAGCAGTGGTGGGCTCGTCGGCAATCAGCAGCTTGGGGTGGCAGATGAGGCCCATGGCGATCATGACACGCTGGCGCATGCCGCCGGAGAACTCGTGAGGGTACTGCTTCATCCGCTTGGCCACGTTGTTGATGCCCACCAGCTCCAGCATCTCCATGGCCCGCTTGGCGGCGTCGGCCTTGGAGATTTTCTTGTCGTGGGCCCGGGCCTCGATGAGCTGGTTGCCCACGGTGTAAACGGGATTGAGGCAGGTCATTGGGTTCTGGAAAATCATGGCCACCTCGCTGCCCCGGAAGGAGGCCATCTCCTTCTTGCTGAAGGCCAGGACATCCCGGCCCTCGAAGGTGATGGAACCGCCGATGACCTTGCCGGGGGACTGGAGCAGGCCCATGATGGAGTAAGCCTCCTGGCTCTTGCCGGAGCCGGACTCGCCCACAATGCCCATGACCTCGTCGTAATCCAGGTCATAGCTGATGCCGCTGACGGCCTTGACCTCACCTGCGGGGGTAAAGAAGGAGACCCGCAGATCCTTGACTTCCAGCAGCTTGCCGGACTTTTCGTTCTGTTCCATTGATTGTCTCCTCCTCTCTTATTTCTTCAGACGGGGATCCAGGGCGTCCCGCAGGCCGTCGCCAAACAGGTTGAAGGACAGGATCATAATGCTGATGATGATAGCGGGAATGATCAAACGGTAGGGGTAGGTGCTGATGCCGCCCAGCGCGTCGGAGCACATGGAGCCCAGGCTGGTCAGGGGAGCCAGCACGCCCACGCCCAGGAAGGACATGAAGGACTCTGTGAAGATGGCGGACGGGATCTGCAGGCAGGTGGTGGCCCGATCTGGCCGATGCAGTTGGGCAGCAGGTGCCGCTTGATGATCCGGCCGCTGGAGGCGCCAGGGCACGGGCCGCGGTCACGTATTCCTGTTTCTTGAGGGTGAGGATCTGGCCGCGGATGATGCGGCTCATACCCACCCAATACAGGCAGGCAAAGGCAATGAACATGCCCATCAGGTTGGGGCCCACCTTCTTAAAGAACTCCGCCAGGAAGAAGCCCTGGTGGTCGGTGATGAACTGGGTGACATGGGGCCCATGGCCGTGGCGATGAGCAGGATGATCAGCACGTCAGGCAGGGAGTAGATAACGTCCACGATGCGCTGCATGACCACATCCACCGTACCGCCGAAGAAGCCGGAGATGGAGCCGTAGAGCGCACCAATGACCAGCACGATCAGCGCGGCGGTGAGGCCGATGATCATGGACACTCGGGTGGCAAACATGGTGCGCACCATGATATCGCGGCCGTAGCGGTCGGTGCCGAACACATGGGGGAACACCTTCTCGCCGTCGGCGATGCGCTGCAGCTCGTCGTTGGAGTAGCCGAAGGGCTGGGCGGAGTAGCCCAGGGCCTTGTAGATCTCCTCCTCGCTCATACCCTCGTACTCGGCGCCGCCGCCGGCCTTGGCCTGGGCGCGGATGAGCGCCTTGTCCTTGCTGCTGAGCTCCTCGCCGCGGGCGGCCGCCTCCGCTTCAGCGGCGGCAACGGCCTCGTCGGGGTCCTGGGAGGAGGTGGCCTCCTTATAGGCCTGTTGGGCCTCAAGGGAGTAATGCCAGGGGTAGAGGTTCTCTGCGCCGGCGTTGAACTGGTCGTATCCGTAGGGTACCAGCATGGGGCCAACAAAAGCGAACAGCACCAACAGTACAATCACGCCCAGGGCCACCATGGCCACCACGTTCTTGCGCAGGCGGCGCCAGGCATCCGCCCAGTAGGATACGCTCTTGCGCTGCTGGATGAAGTCCTCCTTCTCCCCGCTGGTAGCCGGGGCGAAGTCCGCCGCCGTCAGGTCGTTCAGCTCCAGCAGGGGGTCCACATCGGGCTGAAGGGAGCCAAAGACAGCTTTTTTCTGTTTCTCTGCCATTTTTACTCTCCTTTCGTCAGATCGATGCGGGGGTCCACCACGCGGTAGAGGATGTCAACCACCAGGTTCATGATGACCACCAGGGTCGCCAGGAAGATGGTGGTGCCCATGATGATGAAGTAGTCGCGGTTCTGCACGGACTGCACCAGATAGCGGCCCAGGCCGGGAATGGTGTAGACGGTCTCCACCACGAAGCCGCCCACCAGGGTGAAGGCGGTGAGGGGGCCCAGGTAGGTGATGACGGGGATGACACCATTGCGCAGGGCGTGCTTGAAGATGATCCTGGGAGTCAGCAGACCCTTGGCCCGCGCGGTCTTGATATAGTCCTGGCCCAGGGCGTCCAGCATGGAGGAGCGGGTCAGGCGGGCAATATAGCACATGGGGTAAAGGCCCAGGGCCAGACAGGGCATCAGGTAGGCCTTGGCCCCTGGGAGGCGTCAAAATAACGTTGATGCCCATGAATTTAAAGGGCGCCCCATCATTGCAGAAAAGCATCAGCAGGAAGGTGGCCACCACGAAGCCGGGCATGGACACACCCAGGGTACACACCACCCGTAAGACGCTGTCCACCCATTTTCCCCGGTTGTAGGCCGCCAGACAGCCCAATGGTATGCCCACCGCCACGGCCCATACCAGGGCGATGACGCCGATCTTTGCGGAGGGGAACTTCTCCGTGATGATGTCCAGCACCGGACGGTCCTTCTGCATCTTCAGGGAGACACCGAAGTCCTGGTCCACGATGACTCCCTTGAGGTAGCGCAGCATCTGAACTCAGGGGGTCATCCATCCCGTACTTGGCCTCCATGGCCGCCTTCTGCTCCGGCATAATCTTTTCGTCGTTGAACGGGCTGCCCGGCACGGACATCATCAGGACGAAGGTGACGCAGGCAACGACCAGAATGGTGATGAGGGCCATGATCACCCGTTTCACAATGTATTTTGCCATTCTTTCACTTCCCATATTATTCTCTGTTCACGCAATCGAAACTGCCCCATCGTAAGTGTTTCTCCATTTTATCGTAATTTGTCCCATGCGTCAAGAGTATGGCCCTCCAAATTTGATGGAAACTCCCCTAATCTTGCATGTGTCCTTCATACAAAGACAATTTTCCGCTTATCTGTCCACATATTATTTCGCTGTCAGACGCTTTTCGAGTTGTGCCAGCCAAAACCGCCTTTTTCATAGTGTGGAATTTAAATATTCCGTATATTATTCACCTATTCGCCCTTTTATGCAATTTCGGCCGGGCATGCAATTCCCACCGCTTGAATCGCTTTTCTGCATAAATTGCAAAGGCGGGCACGGACCGATGTCCGCGCCCGCCATGGGCCCCGCTCAGTCGAAGCCCAGGCCCATATAGCCGTGGGTGCCCTCCCCAGAGCGCCCGCTTTCGGCGCTGTACCACTTAATCATGCCGAAGGGCTGGAGGTAGCTACCCTTCATGCCATCCCACAGGGCAGGGTGCGCACATAGCAGCGCGCCCGGGAGCACCCGTTCCAGCGCCGCCAGCCCGCGGCCCATCTTGTCCGGGGACAGCAGCAGCCCTTGAACAGCACACTCTCCCCGTCGGTGTACTCGGCGGCGGCGCAGCCCTCCCGCCGTCCACGCTCAACCGGTACAGCCCGCCCCCGACAGGCGGCCCATGCCCTGCTGGTAGCGGATCAGCTCCTCCGGGTAGTCCACGGCGGGCGCCCCTCCAGCAGGCGGCGCCGGATGGCGTTGTACTCCCCGGCTCCACGGGTTCTGCCCGGTCGCCCTCCGCCGCGGGCTGGAGCATGCTCTTGAGCAGCTCCAGCTTCCGGGTGGAAAAGCAGGGCGCAAAGCCCACTGTACCGAAGAATTTGAACAGGCTTGGCTCGGCGGGCACAGTGGTAACGCAGTCCGCTCCCCGCTCGGCCAGATAGCCGTCCACGAAGCGGAGAAGCTGCCGGCCGTAGCCCTTGCTGCGCGCCCGGGGCGGTGGCCAGGGCGTAGATATACCAGCCCGAGGCGGTTCCGCCGCCGGGCAGGATCAACGTCTGGGGCAGCAGGGCCAGCATGGAGGCCAGCCGCCCCTCCTCCACCACCTCAAGAACGTCGGCTGAGGCCCCGCAGCACTCGTAGAACCAGTCGATATAGCGGTCCTCGTCCCCAAAGGCCGCCTTCCACAGCGCCTTCTGGGCCGGAACCTCCTCCGGACGGCCGGGACGCATCTCCAACATAAGCTGCTCCTTTCTTATCGCTTCAAAACCGTCACTTCATAACCGCCGTGTGCTTTTCCACCATCAGGTCGGGGTAATAGCTCTGCTTGGCTTTGCGCAGGCCCTCCACGCCCATGTCGTCCTCCCGGTTGAGGTACCGGATCTCCGGGTGGCGGGCCCGCACCCAGCGGGCGAACTCCCGGTTGATCATGGCGTAGGCCCCTGAAGCTCGCCGTAGGCCTTCTCGAAGTGCACGTCGTAGGTGTCGGCGGACAGCCTGTCACCGATGGTGAAGGCCACCACCTCGCCATATACCCGGATGAGGCCGCCCTCAGGCCCAGCTCCTCATAGTGCTCCATGGCGGTGCGCAGGGCGATTCCCTCGTCTCCCAGATCCCGCTCCTCGGCGTCTCCCTCCCGCTGGAGGGCGGCGGTACCACTCCTTGTCCATCTCCAGGCACTCGGGCAGGGTGGCCGGGGTGATCTCCTCGTAGGTCCAGGTGGGGTTGTTCTCTACAAAGCGGTTGATGTGGTTGCGCTTGGCGTGGAGCTTCTTGCCCCCAGCTCGGCCAGCCGCTCCACCTCGTAAAGGTAGTCGTAGCCGTCCCGGTCCGCGGTGTAGGCGAACCGGCCGGGGAAAATTCCTCCAGCTCCGCCATCTGCCGGGGCGTGAGGCACACCAGGCGCAGGGCTCCCCTTCTCCGCCGCGTCGGCCTCCAGCGCACGGATGACGGCAGCAATGTCTCCGGAGCCCGCAGGGTACATATAGCTGCACCCCAGGCGGCCGCACACATGGGTCACCAGAAAATCGTCCACCCGGGCGATGCGCTGGTTATAGGCCCGGCTCCAGACGTAGAGATTGGTAAAGTTATAGTCGCACCCCCGGTAGTTGCCCCGGGCGAGCAGTTCATCCACCCAGGCCTTGTCCGCCGGGGTGGGCGCATGGAATTCGATCATGCAGGTTTCGTCTCCTTAAATTCCTAGTATGCCGAAATGATATCACGCCCGTCCGCAAATGGCAAGCAAAACCCGTCAGGCACCGTCCCACCGGCAGCCGCCCAGCTCCACCCGGCCGTCGGCGGTGAAGGGCACCCCCTCTGCCTCCAGCATCGCCCGCTGGACGCCGGGCCAAATGCTGGGGTGGTGGAGCCGTCGGCACGCACCACCCGGTGGCAGGGCACGCCGGGCGTGCGGCAGGCCCGCATGGCGTAGCCCACCGCCCGGGAGGCCCTGGGATTGCCCAGCATCAGGGCGAGCTGCCCGTAGGAGGCGCACTTCCCCGCCGGGATGCGCCGGACCAGCTCATAGACCCGCTCATAAAAATTCATGTCAATGCCTCCTCCGAATACCGATAACAGAGCACGGCGGCCGCCCGAGGGCGGCCGCCGTACCGTATTTCCGTTGTCCTCACCAGCCGGGTAGACCTGGCTCTTCTTGGGCAGCAGCAGGCCGCCGCCACATAGAGCCACAGCCCTGCGGTGCCCGCGAAGCACAGCGCCACCCAGATGAGGCGCACCAAGTTGGCGTCCACATTAAAGTACTCGGCCACGCCGCCGCACACGCCAGCCAGAGCGCCGTGATCCAGCCGGTACAGCTTTTTGTCTCGTTCATCTGAAAATCCTCCCGAGGTGATTTCGAATTCTGGACATAGGATACCACGGGAGGGTAAAAAGTCCTTCGGGCTTTCTTAAAATCCATGAAAATTATTTGCCGTCCTCCACCAGCATGAGGCAGCCGTCGGCGTCGTATCTGAGCCGCTGCACCTCCGCCTTGGTGTTGCGCACGATATCGTCCATGCGGATGCCCTCGGTGATGGTGGCGATGAAGGTGTAGGCCACGCCGTGGCGCTTGGCCCGGCCGGTGCGGCCGATGCGGTGGGTGTAGTTCTCCAACTCGTCGGGCACGTCGTAGTTGAACACCGCGTCCACGTCGTCGATGTCCAGGCCCCGGGCGGCCACGTCGGTGGCCACCAGCACCTTGATCTCGCCCCGCTTGAACTTCTCCAGGGTCTTCTCCCGGATGCGCTGCTGAATGTCGCCGTGGATGGCCTCGCAGGAGATGCCCGCATCTTCAGCAGGCCGGCCAGCCGGTCGGTCATGTTCTTGGTGTTGCAGAAGGCGATGGCCCGCTGTACTCCCGTGGGTGATGAGGGCCGCGATGGTGTCCAGCTTGGCCTCCCGGCCGTCCAGATCAATGCGGTACTGGGTGATGTCCGGCTTGGACTCCTCCACTGGGCGGACGGTGATCTCCACCGGGTCCCGCTGGTACACCCAGGAGATGTCCATGACCTCCCGGCTGATGGTGGCGGAAAACATGCCCAGGTTTCTGCGGTGCTTGAGCTGGTCCAGGATGCGGGTCACGTCCCGCACGAAGCCCATGTCCAGCATCCGGTCGGCCTCGTCCAGCACCACGGTCTGCACCTTGTCCAGCCGGACGGTGCGCCGCTTCATGTGGTCCATGAGGCGGCCGGGTGGCCACCACGATCTGGGGCTTCTTTTCAGGGTGTTGATCTGCCTGTCGATGGGGCCCCTCCGTAGAGGCAGACGGTGCGCACCCTCCTTGAACTCGCACAGATCCCGCAGCTCCTCCTGGATCTGCACCGCCAGCTCCGGGTGGGGCCAGCACCAGGCCCTGCACGTCGGCGCATTCCGGGTCGATGTGCTCCACCATGGGGATGCCGAAGGCAAAGGTCTTGCCCGTGCCGGTGGGGCCTTGGCAATGACATCCTTCCACTCCATGAAATAGGGATCGCCCCGCCTGGACGGGGTGGCCTGGACATAGCCCTTCTTTCAATGGCCCTCATGATGGCCTCGGACAGCCCCAGCTCCGCGTAGGTTTTGGTCCCGTTCACCTGCTCGCCGTTGATTTCCATTCGGGTACAAACATCCTTTCGTTTCGTTTTGCCTGATTCAAGGTCCCCACAGGCAGCCGAAACCCGTTTCGTACCCAAACGCCCGCCTCACCGCGGGGGCGCGACCTCAAATCCATCGGCCGGAAGCGGCTCCGGCCTGTCTCGCGCCAATACTATATCATAGCCCCGCCCATTACGCAAGTGCGCCGCCGCTCCCGCCGTGCTCCTCCGCCCAGATCTCCAGGGCCTCCCGGGCCCCGTAGAGGCTCCCGCGGTAAAAGTAGTAGCGGCTGCTCCGGCGGGCATAGCGGCGGTAGACCTCCAGATACTCGTTCAGGAGGTAAACCCCCTCCGCCTCCAGCCAGGGCAGCAGCTTCTCCAGCGTGCGCTCCATCTCCGTCAAAAGGGCCGTGTCCTCGGGACCATAGGCCCCCTTTCCCTCGCCGTAGGGCGGGCACGTCTCAAAGGCCGATTCCCAGTCATTCACCATCTTCCCCGTCCTCCTTCATATTCTCCAGCGCCACCCGCGTCGCCTCAATTACAAAGCGGGAAAACGTCACGTTTGTCCCCTGGATCACCTCGTCCACCTGCTGAATAATTTCATTGGGAAAACGTATGTTCTTGGGCGTTGTCTCCGGAATGGAGGGCAGTTGAAATTTTCTTCCCATACAAATCACCATCTCTACTGTATGGCAATCTGTGGGCTTTGTAAGCACTACATATTGTAAGGCAAATCGTAAAGCACGGCCGCTCCTCTCCGCGTAGGGGCGACCCTTGTGGTCGCCCGCGGGCGGTCATAAAGGCCGCCCCTACAAGGGCTTGTCACCACCGTCGGCCTTTCGTAGGCGCCGATGCCCACATCGGCCCGCCCTGCACCGTGTCGGCGCGCCTTCCATACTCCCCCTCTTTATATCTGCTTTCTTGTCATGCCTGGCGCTTTCTTGCCGAAGCGGGGAAGACGGGTCGGGGCGGGGGATTCCGATTTCCCCCGCCCCGACACCCCACCCCTTGAAACGGCCAATCAGGGGGGCTGCGGCCCCCCTATTGGATGTACCCCCCAGGAAGGGAGGGTATACCAGCCCGTCCGGAGCGGCGGGGGCGTTACAACGTAAGCCCCCGCCGCCGGAAAGCCGCCAGCAGGACGGCTCGGGGGAAACTCCAAGAAGGGGGAATCGCAATTCCCCCTTCTTGGTCGTTTCAAGGGGGATGGGCGTTGGGAAGGGGGGAAAATCGAAATTCCCCCTTCCCAACCGGCTCTTTCGCCCCTTTCTGGCCGCTCAGAAAGGGGCCCGCCGGAGGCTTGACAAGAAAGCAGGTGTCAAAAAGGGTTCCCATGGAAGGCGCGCCAGCCCGGCATAAGGCGGGCCGATGTAGGCAGAAGGTGAATTGCCTCAGAGAGGCAAAAGAGGCCGCCCCTACAGTTGAACGCACAGCACATAAAACCCGGCCAGTGTCCGGCCCCTACCTGCGCCGGAACACATGGACGCGGAAGGAGGCCCGCACCCGCAGGCCGTCCAGGGCGGCCAGCCGCTCCGCCCCCTCCCTGGGGGTCTTCCAGTAATAGGGGGTCATCTGGAACAGGTCGCGCAGCGCCTCCCCCGCCACGTCCACCACCGCCTCCACCGGCTCCACCCGCTCGTAGGAGAAGCCCTCGTAGGGGACGTCCTCCTCCCGGTTGCGGTAGGGCTGGTCGTAGAGCACCTGCTTGAGCTCCCACAGGTGGTCGGCGGCGGGCACCACATAGAGGAAGGCCCCGCCGGGGCGGAGCACCCGCCGGAACTCGTCCAGGGCCAGGGGGGAGAAGCAGTTGAGCACCAGCCCCACCGAGGCATCCGCCAGAGGCAGATGGTAGGCGGAGGCCACGGCGAACTCCCCCTCCGGCACCCGCCGGGCGGCCAGGCGCACCGACGGCTTGGACAGGTCGATTCCCGCCAGGGGCGGGCGGCCCAGGGCCTCCCACAGTCCGGCGGTGTAGTACCCCTCGCCGCAGCCCGAGTCCAGCACCGCCTCCCCCGGCGGGGCGTACTCCGCCCCCAGGGCGCACAGGGCGGCCAGCAGGTGGCCGTAGTATCCCCCGGAGAGAAACCGGCGGCGGGCCTCCGCCATGCCCTTGTCGTCGCCGGGGGCCTTGGAGTGCTTTTTGTTGGCGGGCAGCAGATGGACATACCCCTCTCTGGCCTTGTCGTAGGCGTGGCCGTTGGGGCAGGCATAGGCCCGCTCCCCCCGCTCCAGGGGGGCGGCGCAGATGGGGCAGGTAAACAGAGACTTTTCCACAGAACCTCGCTCCTTTGTGGAAGGTATGACAGGAAATTGGGCCTCCGCACGGGCGGGAGGCCCCGGCCGTTCACCCCTCCAGCAGCTCCTTGCCGGAGATGCCGGGCTCCGTCATGGAGTAGGGGTCCAGAATTTTGTCCAGGGCCGCCTCGTCCAGCAGGCCCTCCTCCAGAATGAGCCGCCGCACCGGCGCGCCGGTCTCGATGGCCCGCTTGGCCACCTCGGCGGCCTTCTCATAGCCCACGTGGGGGCACAGGGCGGTGATGATGCCCACGCTGTGCTCCACCATGTCCCGGCACCGCTCCCGGTTGGCGGTGATGCCGGTGACGCAGTTGTCCACAAAGGTATGTACCGCGTAGGTCAGGGTCTCCACGCTCTGGATCAGGTTGTAGAAGATGATGGGCTCGAAGGCGTTGAGCTCCAGCTGGCCCGCCTCGGCGGCCATGGTGACGGTGACGTCGTTTCCGATGATGTTGAAGGCCACCTGGCTGACCACCTCGGGGATGACGGGGTTGACCTTCCCGGCATGATGGAGGAGCCGTTCTGCCGGGGCGGCAGGTTGATCTCGCTGAAGCCGCAGCGGGGCCGGAGGACATGAGCCGCAGGTCGTTGGACATCTTGGACAGGTTGACGGCGCAGGTCTTAACCGCGCCGGACACGGCCACGAGCCCGTCCAGGTTCTGGGTGGCGTCGATGAGGTCGGAGGCCTGCACCAGCTCAAGCCCGGTGACCTTGGACAGGTTGGGGATGATGCGGCGCAGATACCGCTCGTCGGCGTTGATGCCGGTGCCGATGGCGGTGCCCCCATGTTGAGGCGGCGCATCTCGTCCTTGGCCCGCTCGAAGCGGGCGATGTCCCGGCGCACCACCCAGCTGTAGGCCCGGAACTCCTGCCCCAGACGGATGGGCACCGCGTCCTGCATCTGCGTGCGGCCCATCTTGAGCACGTCGTCAAACTCCTCCGCCTTGGCCTCCAGGGCCTCAGAGAGCCGCTCGAGCTGGATCTGGGCCCGCACCAGCAACTTGAGCACCGCCAGCTTGCCCGCCGAGGGGAACACATCGTTGGTGGACTGGCCGTAGTTGACGTGGTCGTTGGGGTTGACTAGGGCGTAGTCCCCTTCTCCCCGCCCAGCAGCTCGATGGCCCGGTTGGCGATGACCTCGTTGGCGTTCATGTTCAGGCTGGTGCCCGCGCCGCCCTGGATGGGGTCCACGATGAACGCCTCGTGGAGCCGGCCCGCCGCAATCTCATCGCAGGCCCGCACGATGGCGTCGGCCACCCGCTTGTCCAGCAGGCCGATCTCCAGGTTGGTGATGGCGGAGGCCTTCTTGATCTCCGCGATGGAGTTGATCTGCTCCGGATGTACGGCCAGCCCGGTGATGGGAAAGTTCTCCGCCGCCCGCAGGGACTGGACGCCGTAGTAGACGTCCTTGGGGACAGACCTCTCCCCACGGAGTCGTGCTCAGCGGTATTGGATGCTCATGGTACAGGTGCCTCCTCGCAAGCAGTCCTTCATTTTATAGGGACATCATAGCACCATCCGTTTTATTTTGCAAGCAATCCTGCAAATTATAGTCCCTCTCCGTGCCATGGGCAGGTCACCAGATGGTCGTTGATGAGCCCCGCCCCTGGAGGTAGGAGTAGACAATCACCGGCCCCACAAAGCGGAAGCCCCGCTTTTCAGGTCGGCGCTCACCCGGCGGGACAGGTCGTCCTCGGCGGGCATGTCCTCCGGCCGCTCCAGCCGGTGGTCCACCGGCACGCCGTCCACCCAGTGCCAGAGGTAGCGGGCAAAGCTGCCCCACTCCTCCGCCACGGCCAGAAAGGCCCGGCATTGGTGACGGCGCAGCGGGCCTTGCTCCTGTTTTGATGACGCCGGGGGCGGCCAGAGCGGCCTCCACCTCGTCCTCCCCACCCGGCCAGCGCTGCCGGCTCAAAATCCGCGAAGGCCGCCCGCAGGGCTGCCCGCCGCTCCAGAATCAGCTTCCAGCTCAGCCCGGCCTGAAAGCCCTCCAGCTCCAGCAGCTCGAACAGCGCCTGGTCGTCCCGGCAGGGCCGGCACCACTCCGTGTCGTGGTACAAAATCTCATGCTCCGTTTTGCCCAGGGACAGCGCGCCCTCTCCCATGTCAGCTCTCCTCTCCTTTCCCGCCCGGTTGGGCGGGAAACGCGATATCATCTGCACTATAGCATAGAAATGGGAAAATGGAAACCCGCCGGCAAAGTCATTGCTGAGAAAAATTTTGTAAATAAAGAAAAATCAGGTGACTTGCCAGGCGGACCGTGTTACCATTAAGATACCAGCCAGGGGACATGGCCTGGCAAATATAAAATCAGGAGGACCCTCTCGTATGAAAAGCACCGCGGAAGACATCTGCTCTCCCTGCTGGCGTCGGCAGCTCTGCTGGCATCCCTGCTGCCCGCCGCCTTTGCGGCTGAGGCAGAGGGCGAGAAGCACATCACCATCCTGGGCACCTCAGACATGCACGGAAATATCTGGGGCTATTCCTACGAAGACAACGCGGAGACCGACAACAACGGCATGGCCAGGCTCTACACCTACATCCAGCAAGTGCGGGCCGAGAACCCCAACACCTTCCTCGTCGACGCCGGCGACGACATCCAGGGCACCATCATGACCGACGATCTGTATAACAAGACCCCGGAGGAGCCCCATCCGGTCGTCACCGCCATGAACTACATGGGCTATGACGCCATGACCCTGGGCAACCACGAGTTCAACTGGGGCATCCCCACCATGCAGTCCATTCTGGGACAGGCCAGCTTCCCGGTTCTGGCCGCCAACGTCACCGGCGCCCAGGGCGAGCCGGTCACCGGCGCGGGCTGGACGATTGTGGAGCGGGGCGGCGTGAAGCTGGCCGTCATCGGCGTGGTCACCCCGGATGTCCCCATCTGGGACAGCGGCAAGGACGGCATTGACGACGCCGTCTATGAGGCCGCCAACGTGGCCGTCGGCAAGGCCATCGACGGATCGGCGACCAGGCCGACGTAATCATGGTGTCCGCCCACATGGGCATGTACGCCGAATTTGACGAGGAGGGCGGCTCCGACTCCGCCCAGAAGATTCTGGACGACAACCCGGAGATCGACGTGCTCCAGGTGGCCCACAACCACGTGGTGGTCAACGAGAAGCAGGGCTCCACCGTCATCGGCGGCGTGCGCAACGGCGGCCGGGACATCGCCCGCTTTGATCTGACCCTGGACGCCGACAATCAGATCATTGACAGCTCGGTGGAGATTGTGGATATGACCGGCGTGACCCCAGCCAGGAGCTCCGGAGATCCCCTGGTGGCCGAGGCCCATCAGAAGACCATCGACTACATCAACGGCGGCGGCTCCGGCGACGAGGGCGAGGGCGGCGCGTCCCTGGGAAGCACTACCGCCCGCTTCCAGCCTGAGAACGGATCCGCGGCATCCCCGCCGGCCGGGTGATGGATACCGCCGTCATGGATCTGATCAACACCGTCCAGCTGGAGAACTCCGGCGCCGACGTCTCCGCCGCCGCCCTCTTCAAGGGCACCAGCGATCTGCCCAAGGGCGACATCAACTACGGCAACATCTTCGACATCTACAAGTTTGACAACACCCTTTACCGGGTGAGCGTCACCGGCGCGGAGCTCAAGGCTTACATGGAGTGGTCCGCCGAGTGCTACAACCAGTGGCAGGAGGGGATATCAATATCTCCTTCGACCCCGAGTACCCCGACTACCTCTACGATATGTTTGCCGGCGTGGACTATGAGATCGACCTGTCCCAGCCCAAGGGCCAGCGCATCCAGAACGTCATGTTCCACGGCGCACCCTCCAGGACGACCAGGAGCTGACCCTGGCGGTGAATAATTACCGCTACTCCTCCGCCCTGAAGGCCCAGAGCATTATCTCCGGCACCAAGGAGTGGGAGTCCTCCAACTCCATCCGGGATATGATCGTGGCCTACTTTGCCGAGCACTCCCCGTGGCCCCGAGGTGGACCACAACTGGAAGATCGTGGGCGTGGATCTGAGCGAGGACGACCCCGTCGGGCGGAGCTGGTGGGCTACATCAACGCCGGCCTGCTGGACACCCCTACGCCGAGAGCTACAACCTGTCCGACTATGATTCCCTGGTGGCCCAGGCCAAGGCAAAGGCCGAGACTCTCACCGTGACCGTAAACGGCGCGGCCAAAGACGTGGCCACGGCTTTCGACGCCCAGGGAATACCTACTACCGCCTGCGCGACCTCGCCTTTGCCCTGAAGGGCACCGGCGCCCAGTTCAATGTGACGTGGGACGGCAGTGTGGCCGTCGCCACCGGCTCCGCCTACGAGGGCGAGGCCCTGGCCCTGCCCGGCTCCGCCCCCACCGGCGAGGCCGTCAGCCTGACTCTCACCGTGGACGGCACTGCGGTGAGCCAGCCCGCCGTACTCGTCAACGGCAACTACTATCTGGCCGAAGGCTTCCTCGCCCAGCTGGGCGCGGAGTCCGCCCTGGTGGAGGGCGTTTTGGCCATCACCGCCGCGTAACCGCTTTCCGTCAGCAAAGGGCCGCGCCTGGGCGCGGCCCTTCCTTGCGTATTTTACCGGACTCCGCCAGAGCTTTGAACGATCCATTCCCTTCATACGGCCGTCTTGTCCAATTTTCTCTGGCCCCTTTGAGCAATCTGTGATATAATCCGCTCCGTATGATGATTTTCGCATAAAAGGAGTACGACATGATTACAGTTTCCGACCTGGGCCTGGCCTACAGCGGCCAGCCCCTCTTTTCCCACGTGGATCTCCAGTTCACCAAGGGCAACTGCTACGGCATCATCGGCGCCAACGGCGCGGGTAAATCCACCTTCCTGAAAATCCTCTCCGGCGAGCTGGAGCCCACCTCCGGCGAGGTCTCCATCCTGCCCAAGACCCGCATGTCGGTGCTCAAGCAGGATCAGAACGCCTACAACGCCTACAACGTCATGGACACCGTCATCATGGGCAACCAGCGCCTCTACGACATCGGCAAGGAGAAGGAGGCCCTCTATGCCAAGGAGGAGATGACCGAGGCCGACGGCATCCGCGCCTGCGAGCTGGAGGAGGAGTACGCCGAGCTGGGCGGCTGGGAGGCCGAGAGCGACGCCAGCCGCATCCTCCAGGGCCTGGGCGTGGGCACCGAGTTCCATTCCAACGACATGGCCACCCTGGACGCCCGGCTGAAGGTGAAGGTGCTGCTGGCCCAGGCCCTGTTCGGCAATCCGGACATCCTGCTGCTGGACGAGCCCACCAACAACCTGGACATCAACGCGGTGAACTGGCTGGAGGACTTCCTGCTGGACTTTGAGGGCACGGTGATTGTGGTCAGCCACGACCGCCACTTCCTCAACACCATCTGCACCCACATCGTGGACATCGACTACAACAAGATCAAGATGTACGTGGGCAACTACGACTTCTGGTACGACGCCTCCCAGCTCATGCAGAACCTGATGAAGAACCAGAACAAGAAGAACGAGGAGAAGGCCCAGGAGCTGAAGGAGTTCATCTCCCGCTTCTCCGCCAACAAGTCCAAGAGCAAGCAGGCCACCGCCCGGCGCAAACTGCTGGAGAAGATCACCCTGGAGGAGATCCCCGCCTCCTCCCGCCGCTACCCCTGGGTGGCCTTCTCTCCCGACCGAGAGGTGGGCAAGGACATCCTCTTCGTCACCGACGTCAGCAAGACCATCGACGGAGTGAAGGTGCTGGACAAGGTGAGCTTCATCGTGGGCCACGGGGACAAGATCGCCTTCGTGGGCGACAACGAGAACGCCCAGACCGCCCTGTTCCAGATCCTCACCGGCGAGCTGGAGCCCGACGAGGGCACCGTCAAGTGGGGCCAGACCGCCACCTTCTCCTACTTCCCTAAGGACAACACCAAGTTCTTCAAGGACTGCGACGACAATCTGGTGGAGTGGCTGCGGCAGTGGTCTTCCGACCCCCACGAGGCCTATCTGCGGGGTTTCCTGGGCCGGATGCTCTTCTCCGGCGACGAGGTTTACAAGCCCGTCAAGGTGCTCTCCGGCGGCGAGAAGGTGCGGTGCATGCTCTCCCGGATGATGCTCTCCGGGGCCAACGTGCTGCTGCTTGACCAGCCCACCAACCACCTGGATCTGGAGTCCATCGCCGCCCTGAACAACGGCCTGGAGGCCGTCAAGTGCAACGTGCTCTTCGCCTCCCACGACCACCAGCTGGTGCAGACCGTGGCCAACCGGGTGTTCGACTTCACCTCCGACGGCAAGCTCATCGACCGCAAGATGACCTACGACGAGTACCTGGAGAGCCAGAAGGCCGACTGATTGACCGGAATAGCAAAACCGCCGCGGACTGGCGTTCCGTCCGCGGCGGTTTTATCCCTCCGGCGCGCAGGCCGTTTCCGCCGGAAGGGTTTTCTCCGGTAGAGCACCAGCCCGGCCAGATCGGCCAGTACCCAGCCGATGGGTACCGCCCACCAGATGCCCTTCAGGCCCAGGGGGCCAGCAGGTAGGCCAGGGCCACCCGCGTCCCCAGGAGACCACGGTGAGCACCACCGCCGGGCCGCCCCAGGCCGCGGAACAGGCCGTAGAGCAAAACAGGATGCCGATGCCGCAGTAGCACATGCCCTCAATGCGCAGGTACTCCACCCCCACGGCGATAATCTCCGTCTCGCCGGGCTCCACAAACAGGCCCATGAGGGGGGCGGCGAAGAGGCACACCAGCAGGGAGCTGACCAGGCAGAAGCCCACGGACACCCACAGGGCGGAGCGGATCCCCTTTCGGATGCGCTCCGCCTTCTGCGCGCCGGTGTTCTGGGCCACGAAGGTGGAGAAGGCGTTGCCGAAGTCCTGGACGGGCAGGTAGGCGAAGGCGTCGATCTTGACGGCGGCGGCAAAGGCGGCCATCACGTTCACCCCGAAGGAGTTCACCAGCCCCTGCACCATCAGGATGCCGAAGTTCATCACCGACTGCTGCACGCAGGTGAGCAGGGAGTAGTTCATGATGCGCCCCAGCTCCCCCCGGGACACCTTACAGTGCCGCCGCTCCAGCCGGAGCAGGGGCACCCGCCGCCAGCCGTAGAGGGCGATACCGGCGGCGGACACCCCCTGGGCGAGCACCGTGGCCCCCGCGGCCCCGGCCACCCCCCAGCCCAGTCCCAGGACAAACCAGAGATCCAGCCCGATGTTGAGGACGGTGGACACGGCCAGAAAGGCCAGCGGGGCCACGGAGTTGCCCACCGAGCGCAGCAGGCAGGCGAAGTAGTTATAGAGGAAGGTGAAGCAGACGCCCAGCAGCACCACCCGCAGGTAGGCCCGGGTCTCGTCCCAGGCCCCGGCGGGGATGCGCAGCAGGGTCATCACCGGCTCCAGCAGGGCCAGCACTCCCACGTTGAGCAGCACCGCCACAGCGCCGATAAACACAAAGGAGGCGAAGAGGCACCGCTTCAGCTCCTCCTCCCGCTCCGCGCCGTAGAGCATGGACCACAGGGCGCCGCTGCCCATGCACAGGCCCAGCAGCACCGAGGTGAGAAAGGTCATCAGGGTAAAGGAGAACCCCACCGACGCCAGGGCCGACGCCCCAGCGCCCGGCCCACAATGAGAGTGTCGGCAATGTTGTAGCACTGCTGGAGCAGGTTGCCCGCGATCATGGGACCGGCGAACAGCAGCATAGGGCGGGTGATTCCACCCGGGTCAAATCCATCTGCATTGGCTCACGCACTTTCGTTTTGAATGTTTTATCTTTCTTTTCGTAAGAATCATAGCAAATCCAGAGGAAAAATACAAGGCTATACTTGCCTTTTTCTTCAGCCGGGATAAGATAACAAACACAGCTTGACAGATAGGGGGCGGAGGCGTTGTTTTAAGTGGTCTGGACGACATCGACCGGCGGCTGGTGGAGCTGCTCATCCACAACGCCCGTATGTCCTACTCAGATCTGGGCCAGGCGGTTGGGCTGTCCCGTGTGGCGGTGAAGGCCCGCGTCCGCGCCCTGGAGGAGCGGGGCGTGATCGAGGAGTACACCACCATTGTCAATCCCCAGAAGATCAGCGGTGCTGTGTCCTGCTACTTTGAGCTTGAGGTAGAGCCCGCCCAATTCAGCGCGGTGGTGGATACCCTGCGCGCCAGCGATACCGTGACCCAGATCTACCAGGTGTCCGGCCGCAACAAGCTCCACGTCCACGCCGTGGCGGCTGGCCAGGGGGAACTGGAGGACTTTCTGGACCGGGTCATCCACCGTCTGCCCGGCGTTGCCAGCCTGAGCTGCAACATCATCCTCTCCCGCATCAAGGACATCAAGGGCCTGCGCCTGTAAGAAAAATCGTGCACTTTCCGCCAAAGTGTGCTATACTATGGATTTGAATTCATTTCATCCGGAAAGGGTGGTTTTCATGCGAAAAGAAATTCTGCTGCCCGCCGTGGCGGTGGCTGGCGGCGGGGCCGGCTTTGTCCTGCGCCGCTGGGAGCTGGCCACGGCCTTTGAGGCGGACACCGGCTTACCCATTCCCGGCGCCCCGGCCACTCTCGCCCTCATCGCCCTTTCGGTTGCCATGGCGGCGGTTCTGGCCCTGCTCTGCCGGGGCAAATACCCCTCCTTCACCGGCTACGACGAGGCCTTTCAGGCCAAGGGAAACACCCTGTACGCCACCGCTATGGTGCTCTCCGCCTTCCTGCTCTTGGGGGCGGCGGTGCTGATGGTGCTCTCCTTTGTCCAGGGGACCAACACCGTCTACACCCGCCTGCTGCTGGCCGCCCTGGCGGCGGTCTCCTTCTTCTGCGTAATGCAGACGGCGCAGAACAGCTTTAAGGGCCTGGACAGGGGCAAGTACAGCTTCACCCTGCTGATGCCCGCCTACACCTGCTGCGTGTGGCTGATCGCCGCCTACCAGGTGCGGGCCGGAGATCCGGTGCAGCTGGACTATGTGTATGAGCTTTTCGCCATCATCGCCTCCCTGCTGGGACTCTACTTCCACGCCGGCTTCTCCTTTGAGCGGGGCCGGGTGTTCTGGGCTGGGCTGTTCTCCCTGCTGGGGATCTACTTCTGCCTGACCACCCTGGCCGACCAGCACGATCTGGCCACGACGCTGCTCTATGGCTTCGCCATCCTCTATTTGCTCTCGTCCACGGTGACGCTTCTGTACAATGCCGGCCGGCCGGAGCTCCTGGCCCGGGCCGAAAACGATACAACGGAGGGAACGCCCGATGAATCCTGAGAAATTCTATATCACCACCCCGATCTACTACCCCTCGGACAAGCTGCACATCGGCCACACCTACTGCACCGTGGCCACCGACGCCATGGCCCGCTACAAGCGCCTGCGGGGCTGTGAGGTCATGTTCCTCACCGGCACTGACGAGCACGGCCAGAAGATCGAGGACAAGGCCAAGGAGGCCGGCGTATCCCCCAAGGAGTTTGTCGACCACATCGTGGAGGGCCCCCGGGGCGTGCTCGACCTGTGGAGGCTGATGAACATCTCCAACGACCGGTTCATCCGCACCACCGACGACTACCACGTGGAGTCCGTGCAGAAGATCTTCAAGCAGCTCTATGAGCAGGGGGACATCTACAAGGGCAAATATGTGGGCAAGTATTGCAAGCCCTGCGAATCCTTCTGGACGGAGACCCAGCTCAAGGACGGCAAGTGCCCCGACTGCGGCCGGGACGTGGTGGATGCCGAGGAGGAGGCCTACTTCTTCCGCCTGTCCAAGTACGCCGACCGCATCCGGCATCTGCTGGAGGACACCGACTTCCTGGAGCCCCGCAGCCGGGTCAATGAGATGGTGAACAACTTTATCAAGCCCGGCCTGGAGGATCTGTGCGTCTCCCGCACCTCCTTCTCCTGGGGCGTGCCGGTGGACTTCGACCCCGGCCACGTGGTGTATGTGTGGATCGACGCCCTGTCCAACTACATCAACGCCCTGGGCTACGGCAACGGCCGCTACCACGACTTTGAGAAGTTCTGGCCCGCCGACGTGCACTTTGTGGGCAAGGAGATCGTGCGCTTCCACTCCATCATCTGGCCCGCCATCCTCATGGCCCTGGGCCTGCCCCTGCCCAAGAAGGTGTACGGCCACGGCTGGCTGCTGCTGGACGGCGGCAAGATGAGCAAGTCCAAGGGCAACGTGGTGGACCCCTACCTGCTGGCCGAGCGCTACGGGGTGGACGCCCTGCGCTACTTCCTGCTGCGGGAGTTCCCCTTCGGCACCGACGGCAACTTCTCCAACGAGGCCCTCATCGGCCGCATCAACACCGACCTGGCCAACGACCTGGGCAACCTGGTCAGCCGCACCACCGCCATGGTGGGCAAGTACTTCGGCGAGCGCCTGCCGGAGGGCTGCGGCGCCACCGGGGACGAGGCGGAGCTGGCCGCCATGCTGACCCAGGCCCAGGGCGAGGTGAACCTCTCCATGGACTTTCCCGGAGGACGACCCCCGGAAGTACGACGTGGAGCTCATCGCCCTGGCCGCCGGCCTGCGGGGCCGCTACGAGGCGCAGATGGAGCACTACGCCTTCCAGGACGCCCTGGTGGAGGTGTTCAAGCTCATCGGCCGGGCCAACAAGTATATCGACGAGAACAAGCCCTGGGCACTGGCCAAGGACGAGGCCCAGAAGCCCCGCCTGGCCCACGTGCTCTACAATCTGCTGGAGTGCGTGCGCCTTTCCGCCGTACTGCTCACCCCCTTTATGCCCGAGACCTGCGGGAAAGATCTTCGCCCAGCTCGGCGTAGACGAAGGGCGCGCGCACCTGGGAGTCCGCCGGAGCGTGGGGCCTGCTCCCCGCCGGCGCGGCGGTGAGCAAGGGGGAGAACCTGTTCCCCCGCATCGACGTGGAGAAGGAGCTGGCCGCCCTGGACGAGCTGCAGGCCGAGGCCCGCAGGGCCGCCCTCCCCGCCGTGGAGGTGGAGCCCTTTGCCCAGGAGAGCGTGGACTTCGACACCTTCTGCAAGAGCGACTTCCGGGCCGTGAAGGTCAAGGCGTGTGAGAGCGTGAAAAAGAGCGCCAAGCTCCTCAGGTTCATCCTGGACGACGGTTCCGGGACTGACCGCCAGATCCTCTCCGGCATCGCCATGTACTACAAGCCGGAGGAACTGGTGGGCAAGACCCTGGTAGCCATTATCAACCTTCCCCCCCGCAAGATGATGGGGCAGGAGAGCTGCGGCATGCTGCTCTCCGCCGTCCACACCGAGCACGGGGAGGAGAAGCTCCACCTGGTTATGGTGGACGACGCTATCCCCGCCGGCGCCAAGCTGTGCTGAGCGCATCCTGTATAAACAGAGGGGGCGCGCCTGCGTTTGCAGGCGCGCCCCTTGCTGTTCTCTATCCCCTGTCCCGGCGCAGCAGGCGCCGGAAGCTCAGGTCGATGGCCAGGGCCCCCAAGGGGGCAGTGACCAGGATAGCGACTACCGCCACGGTGAGCACCACCTGCCCACAGGCCAGGCCCATGGCCAGAGGGACACCGCCGATGGCGGCCTGCACTGTAGCTTTGGGCAGATAGGCCAGCACGGCAAACAGCCGCTCCCGTCCGCTCAGGCGGCTCCCCGCCACGCAGAGGAGCACCCCCACGGCCCGGAAACACAGCACCCCCAGCACCGTGGCCACGGCGGCCAGCCCTGCCGCCGCGGCGTAGCCGATGTCCACCTCGGCCCCCACCAGGACAAAAGAGCATCACCTCGGCCGCCACCCACAGCTTACCGAACTTGGCAGTGAGCCGCTCCGCCGCCGGCCTCCGCCAACGGCGCAGGCCCAGGCCCGTCCCCAGAACAGCCAGCAGCCCGGAGAAGGGGACCACCCCCTCCGCCGCGTCCTCCAGGGCAACCAGCAGGAAAGCCAGCGCCAGCAGCACCACCACCTTGGCCGAGTCCCGCAGGTGGAAGCGGGTGAAGCATTTAGCCAGGACGTATCCCAGCCCCAGGCCCGCCGCCCCACCCAGCACAATGGATACCGGCACCCCCGCCAGGGCCGCAAGGGGAAAAGCTGCCTCCCTGAGCCATGCCGGTAAAGGAGGTAAAGAGGACGATGACGAACACATCGTCCACCGAGGCCCCGGCGAGAATCATCTGGGGGATGCCCTTGTCTGCGCCATAGCCCTCCTCCATCAGCCTGAGCATCCGGGGAACGATGACCGCGGGGGACACCGCCCCCACCACTGCGCCCATAATGGCGGCGTCCAACACGTCCACCCCCAGCAGCCGGGGAGCCAGCAGCACCATGCCCAGCACCTCAAAGGAAGCGGGCACGAAGCACAGCAGCACGGCGGGCCGCCCGGCCCGGCGCAGATCCTCCAGCTCCAGGGACAGGCCCGCCCGGGTGAGGATGATCACCAGGGCGAGCTGCCGCAGGTCTGCGGAAATACCTAACAGGGATGGGCTGAGCAGGTTGAGTACGCAGGGCCCCAGCAGAATCCCCGCCAGCAGCATCCCCACCAGGGACGGCAGGCGGAGCCTGCGGGCCATGGCCCCCAGGGCCATGCCCAGCAGCAGCACATAGGCGAGGCTGGTTAACATAACAAATCATTCCTCTCCAGAGGGCAGAAAAAAAGCCAATGCCCCCTGCAATCTCTTGCAGAAGTCATCAGCCAAGCGGCGGTTCGGGCCAGCGCCCCGGGAGAACCTCATTCCCGTGTTCCGGCTGCTATCCTACCATACATCCCTTCCCCTGTCAAGACCGCCTTTTTCGATATCCTTAGAAATTCCTTAGAATTACCTGTTATCCTGTGGACAGACCACAAAAAGGAGCTGTCCGCAATGGAAACACATCATATCACCCCCGCCCGGGGGTTGTCCGAGACGGGGCTGAAATGGATCGCCCTGGTCACCATGGTGCTGGACCACATTCACTACTTTTTCAGCTTTACCGGGTGCGTCCCCGAGTGGTTCAGTATGGTGGGGCGGCTGGGCGCGCCCCTGTTCCTGTTCTGCCTGGTGGAGGGCTTCACCCACACCCACAGCCGGAAGCGGTACTTCGCAAGGGTCTACGTCCTCTCCACCGCCATGTCTCACCCTGCTGCTGCTTATGGCCTTCGGCGGACTGCTGGTGCGGCCTGACGGGTTCTACCCCACCAACGGCATGATGACCACCTTTGTCATTCTCATGGTGATATTCCAGGGCATCGACTGGCTGGGCCGGCGGCATATTGTCCGGGGCCTGGCGGCGCTTCTTCCCCCCCTGGCCTGGCCCTTTCTGGCCACCGGGCTGCTGGCGGCGCTCCCCGCCCTGGCCTCCCCGCTGGGCATCGCCTGCTACACCGTCCTCCCCATCTGGGGCGTCACCGGGGACAGCAGTTGGCCGGTGCTGGCCATGGGGCTGGTGCTCTACCTGTTCCGCCGGAACCGGAGGGGCGCAGGTACTGGCCTTCGCCGTGTTCTACTTCCTCTACGGGGTGGTGTATATGGGCCTCATGGCCTCCCAGATGCCCGATTTCGCCTGGAGCCAGCTCTTCACCCGGTACTACGAGATCTACGGCATCCTGGCCGCACCCCTCATGCTGTGCTATAATGGACAGCGGGGCGGGAGGCCACAAGCGGCTGTTCTACGCCTTCTATCCCGCCCATATCTACATCCTCTACGCCCTGTCGTGGGGGCTCTATCTTCTGCTGAACTGAGGTGGTATCCATGGCCCATATTCTGGTGGTGGACGACGACGGGGATCTCCGCGCCCTGCTGAAAACCGCCCTGGAGCGGGACGGACACCAGGTCTCCCTCCTCGACCGGGGCGGGGCGGTGAGCGAGGCCCACTGCCGCTGGGCGGACTGCATTCTCCTGGACGTGATGATGCCGGGGGAGGACGGCTTTGCCACCTGCCGCCGCATCCGCGCCCTGGCCGCCTGCCCCATTCTTTTTCTCACCGCCAAGACCGAGGAGGCCGACGTGCTCACCGGCCTGGGGCTGGGCGGGGACGACTACCTGTCCAAGCCCTTCCGCATCGCGGAGCTGCGGGCCCGGGTGGCCGCTCACCTGCGGCGGGAGTCCCGGGCGCCCCGCAGCCGCATCCGCCGCGGCGGGCTGGACTTCGATCTGGAGGAGCGGGCCGTCTACTGCGGGGAGGAGCCGCTGCACCTGACCCGAGGCGAGTATGCCATCTGCGCCCATCTCTGGCCGCCCACCCCGCCCAGACCTTCACCAAGGAACAGATCTACGAGGCGGTATTCGGCTTTGACGGCACGGCGGACTCCTCCGCCATCACGGAGCACATCAAGAACATCCGCGCCAAGCTGCGGGCCGTGGGGCTCTCCCCCATCCAGACCGTGTGGGGGGTGGGCTACAAATGGGAAAGCGCATGAGGCGGCGGACGGGGCTCACCGCCCTGTTCTGGCGCTACCTGCTCGTCACCGGCGGGGCGGTGGTGCTGCTGGCCGTCCTCTGGTGGGGCGGCCTGTCCGCCCTGCTCCGCAGCGGCTTTGTCCTCCCGGCGGGCACCGCCGCCGGGCAGGCGGACGGGCTGGTCCGCGCCCTGGAGGCCGGGGAGCTGACCCCGGCGGAGCTGCCCCACTACTACCGCTGGGCCACCTTCGACGGCTCCGCCCAGGTGGTGGGGCAGCGCGGCATGGACGAGCGGCGCCTGGGCTATGCCCGGGCCGCGCTGGGGGGCGACCGCACCCTCCACGGCTTCCCCTACCAGCAGTACCACCGCTCCGCCCAGCTCCCCGACGGCACGGTGTGCCTGCTCCAGTTCGACTACTCCATGCCCTACGGCTCCCCGCGCTCCAGGAGGCCTCCCGGAGTTTCAGACCTGCGCCACGGCGGTGCTGCTGGCGGCCTGGCTGGCCGCCGGGGCCCTCTCCACCCGGCACTTCGCCGGCCTGCTCCGGCGGGACGCCGCCCTCCTCACCGCCGCCACCGGGGCCATCGCCGCCCGGCGGCTGGACGTCCCCTGGACGGGGCGCCCGGGTGCGGGAGCTGGGGAGAGCCTGGCCGCCATGGAGCAGCTCCGGAAGGCCCTGGCCCGGTCTCTGTCCGAGCAGTGGGCCATGGAGCAGGAGCGCACCCAGGCGCTGGCCGCCCTGGCCCACGACCTCAAGACCCCCCTGTCCATCGTCAGCGGCAGCGCGGAGCTGCTGGAGGAGGACGCCCTCTCCCCCGCCCAGCGGGAGCGCGTGGACGCCATTCTCCGCAGCGCCGGACGTATCCGGGACTATATGGAGCAGCTGCGCGCCCTCACCGCCACCGGGGGCCCGGCGGAGGCGGGCGGACGGGCGACGGCGGAGCTGTCCGCGCTGGCGGAGGGCTGGGCGGCCGCTGGGCGCGGCCTGTGCGCCCCCAGGAGGGCTGCGCTTTTCTCTGGACTGCCCCGCCTCCCGCCCCTGTACCCTGTTCCGGTCGGAGTTGGACCGGGCGGTGCTCAACCTGCTGGACAACGCCGCCCGCTTCACCCCGGAGGGGGGCGCGGTGCGCCTGTCGGCGTATGTGGAGGAGGCCGTACTCACCGTGGCCGTGGAGGACTCCGGCCCCGGCTTCTCCCCCGAGGCCCTGGCCCGGGCGGGGCGGGGCTTTTACACCGGCGACGCCAGCCGGCCCCCGGGACGGTCACATGGGCATGGGCCTCACCTTCGCCCGGCAGGTGGCCCGCCGCCACGGCGGGACGCTGACGCTGTCCAACACGAGCCGGGGGGCGCCCGGGCGGCCCTCACCCTGCCCCTCTGAAGAAGGCGGCGCGGAAAACCGCGCCGCCTTCTTGTATTTTTCCCCGTTCCGCGCTATCATAGAGGGAGAACCCATCCCAACATTGTGAGGTCTGCCCTATGATTTTTGACACCCACGCCCACTACTACGACGAGGCCTTCGACGCCGACCGGGACGCGCTGCTCGCCTCCCTCCCCGGCCGGGGGGTGGCCCTGGTGGTCTGCCCCGGCTGCGACCCGGAGTCCTCCCGCCAGTCCATCGCCCTGGCGGAGCGGTACGGCTTTCTCTACGCCGCCGCCGGATACCACCCGGAAAATCTGGAGGGGGCGGCCCTCTCCGATCTGGACGCCGTCAAGGCCCTGTGCGCCCACCCGAAGGTGGTGGCGGTGGGGGAGATCGGCCTGGACTACTACTGGCTCAAGACGCCGGAGGAGCGGGCCAACTCCCGGGACTTTCTTCGACGCCCAGCTCTCCCTGGCGGAGGAGCTCAACCTCCCCGCCATCGTCCACGACCGGGATGCCCACCGGGACTGCCTGGACATCGTCCGCGCCCACCCCGGCGTCCGGGGGGTGTTCCACTGCTACTCCGGCAGCCTGGAGGACGCCAAGGTGCTGGTGGACAAGGGCTGGATGCTCTCCTTCACCGGCAACATCACCTTCAAGAACGCCCGCCGGGCCCCCGACATCCTCCGCTGGCTGCCCCTGGACCGGCTGATGCTGGAGACCGACGCCCCTACATGGCCCCCGAGCCGTACCGGGGCCAGCGGTGCGACTCCACCATGATCGCCCGCTCCGCCGAGACGGTGGCCCAGCTCCGGGGCCTCACTCGGGACGAGGTGGAGGCCGTTACCCTGGAGAACGGCAAGAAGTTCTTCGGCATCGCCTGAGGGGCGGATGGCCCCCGCCGTCCGTCCGTCCTGGCTCTGAATTGATAAGGGAGGTAATCCACTATGATGACCATTTCCTATGAGTATGAGGGCGCGCTCTACGTGAACCTCACCAACAGGTGCGACTGCGCCTGCGTATTCTGCCTGCGCCACAACGGCCACAAGGGCTCCATCTACGCCGACAACCTGTGGCTGGAGCACGAGCCCACCCGGCAGGAGGCCCTGGACAACCTGCTGGCCCGGGACTTCTCCCAGTACCGGGAGCTGGTGTTCTGCGGCTTCGGAGAGCCCATGTACCGCACCGACGACATCGTGTGGCTGGTGGACGAGCTGAAAAGCGGGTGCCCAACCTGCCCCCGGTGCGCATCAACACCAACGGCCACGCCAACCTGTTCCTGGGCCGGGACGTGGCCCCCCTGCTCCAGGGGCGCATTGACACCATCTCCATCTCCCTCAACGGCTCCACGCCGGAGGAGTACTGCGCCGTCACCAAGCCCCGCCAGGGCATGCAGGCGTGGGACGCCATGCTGGACTTTGCCCGGGAGTGCAAGGAGTACGTGCCCCACGTGGTCATGACCATCGTGGACAAGGACAAGACGCCGGAGGAGATCACCCGCTGCCGCAGGCTGACCGAGGACTTGGGCGTTACCCTTCGTATCCGGGCCTATATCCCGGACTGAAACAGCTCTCTCATATGGGCAGGCGCGCACCCGGCATAGCCGGGCGCGCCTGTTGTTTTGTCTCTATGCGGCGGAGTCCTGCTCCAGCTCCTCCAGCGCCTCCCACTCGGAGTCGGCGGAGAACCGGAAGCGGCCCATCTGGTCGTAAACCTCCACATGCCCACGTACATAGCGAATCTCGTAATTCATTGGTCAGCGCTCCTTTCTGTCTCGTTGTGAGTACAGTATAGGAAATGCACTGTCCAATAAACAGGATTATTTCTTCAAGTCCGCCTGAAACTGCTCCCACGCCTCGGGGCGCTCCACAAAGGCTTTGGGGCAGAGCTTCCCCGTCACATCATAGTGGCGGATCACCTGGCTGGTGTCGAGGCCGTACTCCTCCATGAGCCAGCGGGTGAGACGCACCAGGGACTCATAGGTGGCGGAGGTGAATTCCCCGCTGTCGTCCGGGTGGCAACACTCGATGGAGATCGTGTCGTCGTTGCGCTGGTTGGAGCAGTAGGCCACCTCGTTGAGCGGGACGTTCTGGAGCACCTCTCCGTCCAGCCCCACCAGGAAGTGGCTGGAGGCGTAGGTCTCCCCCGTCTGGGCCAGGTTGGTGAAAAAGCTGTGGTTCTGCGCCGCCGTGGTACCCGGGTTGCCCACGTAGTGGATGACGATGCCGTTGACCTCCTCCAGAGGCGTGCCGGGCCGGGAAAACTCGTTGAGGGGGAGCAGCTCCACCGTGATCCAGTCCGGCGTCTCCGGCAGGGGGCGCTCCCTGGGGGCGAAGGGGTCGATCCACTTGATGACCAGCAGCACCGCCACCAGGGCCAGCAGACACGGAATCAGCCGGGGCCGGTGCCTCACCCGCCGCCGGCGGCGTACCGGAGTCTCTACGGGCATGCTTCCCCCTCCTTTCCACAAATTTATCTCTATTATAGCAGGGTTTTGCTCCGCCGTCTTTTACGGTTTTCTTACGTTTTGCCTCCGCCCCCGCGGGATCTGCCCGGTCGGCCGGACAAAAAGCCCCCCGGCCGGCGCCGGGGGGCTGGTTTATGGTTCGCGGAGGGCCTGGTCGAAGGCCGCCTTGACCTCGGGCAGAAAGCAGACAAAGGTGACGGTCTCCAATGTGTTATCCTGCGCCGCAAAATCACGCACTGTATTCACCGCGATGGCGGCCGCCTCCGCCAGCGGGTAGCCGTACACCCCGGCGGAGATGGCGGGAAAGGCCACCGTCCGGCAGCCGTGCTCCACGGCCAGGGTCAGGCTGCTCCGGTAGCAGGAGGCCAGGAGCTCCACCTCTCCGTGGCCGCCCCCCTTCCAGATGGGGCCGGGGGTGTGAATCACGTATTTTGCGGGCAATTTATAACCCTTGTAATTTGCGGGCAATTTATAACCCTTTGTAATCTTGGCCTGCCCGGTCTCACAGCCGTGGAGGGTACGGCACTCGGCCAACAGCTCCGGGCCGGCCGCCCGGTGGATGGCTCCGTCCACACCGCCGCCCCCCAGCAGGGTGCGGTTGGCGGCGTTGACAATGGCATCGGCCTCAATCCGGGTGATGTCGCCCAGCACGCACTCAATCCACGCCATGCTCCTCCTCCTCGCGGGCGTCCTGCTCCGCCTCGGCCTCCACAGCCTGATAGGCCGCCGGGGGCTGGAGCGCCGCCGGGTCGGTAAAGACCTGCTCGAAGGTCTTGGCGTCCATGTTCTCGTACTGGAGCAGATACTCCGCCACGATGTCCAGCTCCCTCCGGCGATGGGTGAGGATCTCCCCGCAGCGGGCGTAGGCCCCGTCCACCAGGGCCTTCACCTCCTCATCGATGAGGGCAGCCACCTCCTCGGAGTAGTTCTTGGTCTGGGCCATGGAGCGGCCGATGAATACCTCGTCGTGGCCGGAGTCGAAGACCACATTGCCCACCTTCTCGCTCATGCCGTAGCGGGTGACCATGTTGCGGGCGATGGCGCTGGCCTTTTGCAGGTCGTTGCCCGCGCCGGTGGAGATGTCCCCCAAAGCCAACTGCTCGGCGGCCCGGCCGCCCAGGCAGACGGCGATGCGCTCGGTGAGCTGCTGCCTGGTCTGGAAGGTCACGTCCTCCTGGGGCAGGGAGATGGTCATGCCGCCGGCCATGCCCCGGGGGATGATGGTGATCTCATGCACCGGGTCCTGGGTGGGCAGGTCGTGGATGACAATGGCGTGGCCCGCCTCGTGGTAGGCGGTGAGCTTCCGCTCCCGCTCGATGACCACCCGGCTCTTCTTCTCCGGCCCGGCGATCACCTTGATCACCGCCTCGTTGAGCTCGGCCATGCTGATGAAGCGGTGGTGTCTGCGGGCGGCCAGGAGGGCGGCCTCGTTCATCAGGTTCTCCAGATCGGCGCCGGTGAAACCGCCGGTGCCCTTGGCCAGCTCCGCCAGGGACACGTCGTCCCCCAGGGGCTTGTTGCGGGCATGGACCTTCAGGATGGCCTCCCGGCCCTTGATGTCGGGGTGTCCCACGTATACCTGCCGGTCGAAGCGGCCGGGGCGCAGGAGGGCGGGGTCCAGGATGTCCTGCCGGTTGGTGGCCGCCATGACCACCACGCCCTCATTGTTGCCGAAGCCGTCCATCTCCACCAGGAGCTGGTTGAGGGTCTGCTCCCGCTCGTCGTGGCCGCCGCCCAGGCCGGCGCCGCGCTGGCGGCCCACGGCGTCGATCTCGTCGATAAAGACGATGGCGGGGGCGTTCTTCTTGGCCTGGTCAAACAGGTCGCGGACGCGGGAGGCGCCCACGCCCACGTAGAGCTCCACAAAGTCGGAGCCGGAGATGGAGAGGAAGTGAACCCCCGCCTCGCCGGCCACGGCCTTGGCCAGCAGGGTCTTGCCGGTGCCCGGCGGGCCCACCAGCAGCACGCCCTTGGGGATGCGGGCCCCCAGCTCCAGAAACCGCTTGGGGTCCCGGAGGAACTCCACAATCTCCTGGAGCTCCCCCTTCTCCTCCTCGGCGCCGGCCACGTCCTCAAAGGTGACCTTCTTCTGCTCGTCGGCGCCGGTGCGGGTGCGGGCGCGGCCGAAGCGGGCGGTGCGGTCCACACCGCCGCCGCCTCCTCCGCCCCCGCCGGCCCCGGCCTGGCGCAGGAACATGAAGTACCACAGCAGGCCGAACACCACCAGGATGACGATCCACGGGATAAAGCTCATCCAGTAGGGAGGCACCCAACCCTGGGGATAGTCGTAGTCGGTGATGATCCCCTGCCGCTTCTGTTCCACAATGAGGTCGTTAAAGTCCTGGTAGAACCAGTCCGGGTTGCCGATCTGATAAGTGAGCACACTCTGGCCGCCCTGGGGCTCCTTCAGGTACAGGGTCACGGTATTGTCCTCCAGGGAGACCCGGCTCACCATCTGCTGCTCCAGCAGCTGGCGCACCTGGGCATAGGTGACCTTCTCCTGATTCCCCATCCCGCCCCGGAGGGCGAAGATGGTCATCAGCAGAACCACGGCGATGAGCAGGTAAAAGCCCACATCGCGCAGGCTTCCGTTTCGTTTCAAACTGCGGACACGTCCTTTCCGGGCAGATTGGGCGCCTCAGGCGCCCGTTATTCCTCTCCTCCGTACACACAGGGCTTAAGAATGCCTATGTAGGGCAGGTTGCGGTATTTTTCCGCATAGTCCAGCCCGTAGCCCACCACAAAGTAGTCGGGGATGGTAAAGCCGGAGTAGTGCAGCTCCACCTCCTTGGTGCGGCGGGAGGGCTTATCCAGCAGGGTGCACAGCCGCACGGAGGCGGGGCTGCGGGCCTGGAGGAGCTGGAGCAGATAGCTCAGGGTGTTGCCGCTGTCCAGAATGTCCTCCACCACGATCACGTCGCGGCCCTCGATGTGCTCGCTGAGATCCTTGATGATCCTGACCTGCCCGGAGCTGGCCGTGCCCGCCCCATAGGAGGACACCGCCATGAAGTCCACGGTGCAGGGCAGGTGGATCTGGCGCACCAGGTCCGCCATAAACACGAAGGAGCCCCGCAATACGCTGACCAGCAGGGGCTCCCTCCCTGCGTAGTCCCGGTCGATCTCGGCGGCGATCTCCGCCACCCGCCGGTGCAGCTCCTCCTCGGAAAAGAGCACCCGCTCCACGTCCTTGTCCAGCATGTGTTCCATACCTCTCCCTCACTCTTTCTTCCAGAATAACAGCTCATAGGCCGCCTGTCCAGGGACGGCCGTCCGGCTCTGCTCAGGCCCGAAGCCCGCCACCGCGGCCACGCCCCGGCCGTCGGCCAGAACCGGAATCCGCTCCCGCTCCCGGCGGGGCACCTTTTCGTCAATAAACAGCTTTTTTAGCGTCTTGGTTCCACCCCGCCCGGGCAGGGTAACCGCGTCTCCCGTCTGCCGGGGGCGGAGCACCAGGGGACCCTCCAGCGCCCCCTGGGCCAGATACAGGGCCCCGGGCTTCCGCTCGCTCTCGTCCGGGCAGCGTACCGGGCGGCAGCGCACCCGCCAGGGCGTGCCCTCCACCTCGGTCTCACCGTCCAGGGCCAGAGGCGTGGGCAGAAAGGGGGGCAGGGGGTCGGACTGGGTGGTGAGCAGCAGCTCCCTGTATACCCGCTGAGCCAGCCGTCCGCCGGGCAGGAACACCACGGCGGAGGGGTCGTCTCCCCGGGCCAGCTCCACCACCGCCTTGAGGTGGGCGGCGGAGCAGTTGGTGCTGCCGTCCCCCATCATCTCCAGCAGGCGGCGCACCGCACGGGGGGCGATAGCCGCCGGGAGCTGGGCGATGTACCTGGCCTCGATCACCAGGTCGTCCTCCGCCCACCGGGCGTTCTGACAGGCCGCGGCGGCCTGGGCGTTCAGATAGTCGTTGTCGGTGCGCAGGTAGCCCATGGTCTCCGCCGCGCTCTCAGTGAGGCGGGGATTGAGCTGACGCAGCACCGGCACCACCTGGCGGCGGATGCGGTTGCGGGCGTAGCCCTCGTCGGTGTTGCTGCTGTCCTCCACGTGGGCCACGCCGTTGGCCTCCAGGTAGGCCACAATCTCCGCCCGGGAGGTGGTGAGCAGGGGGCGCACCACCACTCCCCGCCGGGGCGGGATACCCGCCAGGCCATGAAGCCCCGCCCCCCGCACCAAGTGGAGCAGCAGGGTTTCCAGGTTGTCGTCGGCGCTGTGGGCGGTGGCGATGCGTCCACAGCCCATGGCGTCCGCCGCCCCCCGCAGGAATTCATAGCGCATCTGGCGGGCGGTCTCCTCCACCCCCAGGCCCCGGGCCCTGGCCTCATGGGCCACGTCGCCCGCGCCAATGACGCAGGGGATGTCCTGCCCGGCGCACCACTCCGCCACAAAGGCGGCGTCCCGGTCGGATTCGGCCCCGCGCAGGTTGTGGTTGTAGTGGGCGGCCGCCACCCGGAAGCCCCCCTCTCCGGCCCAGGTGTGGAGCAGGTGAAGCAGGCACATGGAATCCGCACCGCCGGACACGGCGCACAGCACCGTGCCCCCCCGGGGGAGCATGTCGTATTCGGTTGTCAGGGCTTTGATGGTTTCCAGCATAAAGTCTCCTCGTATAATATGATTTGCAGACCGTTTTGTAAGTGTGTCTGCTTAGTGCACTTGTTAGATTAGATATCAGCAGGCTTAGAGATGCCCATGATACAATAGCTGTAGGACAGCAGGGTTAAGTTCTGAAATCTCCCGTTGAACCGAAAGGTTGCTTCATGGAAAGTCCGTTCCCCTGAGCCGGAAGTTAGCTGCAAACTCATTGGCTGTTTGCCCGAGTGTAGGCCGCCCTTTCAGCAGTGAGGGATATCGCATCGGCCTGCTCTGGAATGATTCTGATAGGCGAGGTTGCGGATGCTCCGGTTATCATGGGTATCTCAAAGCCTGCTGGCCTAAAATCTCCATGCGGGAGGTGAAAATTATGAACCCATTATTCGTTGGTATTGATGTGAGCAGCAGGAACAATGTGGCCTACCTGATGAAACCAGACGGCAGCAAGTACTCCAGTTTTTCTGTGCAGAACAACCTTGGCGGGGCTAAACTGTTGTCAGAAAGAATCGTATCGGCACTCGGCTCCATGCAGCTCAGTGATGTTGTGATCGGTCTGGAGGCCACCTCTATCTACGGGGACAGCCTTGTCTACGCTCTCGAGAAGATGGCAGACTGGGGAAGTTCCAGCGAAAGATTCATGTCCTTAACCCCAAGCAGGTGCGGAAATTCAAGGAAGCCTATCCTGACCTGCCTAAGAACGACTGGGTGGACGCCTTTGTGATTGCCGACCATCTGCGTTTTGGCAGAATCGCCAGGGAGGTCTACATGGATGATTACCGTTACAAAGCACTCCAAACCCTGACGCGGGCCAGATTTGAGGTCATTCAAAATCTGACTCGTGAAAAACAGCGGTTTGCCAACTACCTGTTTCTCAAATGCTCCGGCATGGCCCAAGATAAGGATATTGCTAATTCCAGCTCCACCACGATTGCGCTCATGGAGCGCTTTGAAACAGTGGATGATCTGGCAAACTCTGATCTGGAAGAACTGACCGCCTTCGTTACAGAAACAGGGCGTGGAAGATTTGCAGATCCAGCTGCCACGGCCAAAGCGGTGCGAGCTGCTGCCAAGGGCTCCTATCGTCTACCCAAAACGGTAAATGACACCGTGAATCAGGCCATGTCTGTCTCCATTGCCTCTATGCGGGCCTTGAAAGAGCAAGTCAAGGTTTTGGACAAGGCCATTGAGCAGCAGTTTGAAATCATCCCCAATACCCTGACTTCCATTCCCGGCATTGGCAAGGTTTACTCCGCCGGCATCATCGCTGAAATCGGCGACATTCACCGGTTTGATTCTCAAGCCTCCGTTGCCAAGTTTGCCGGCCTTGTCTGGCACAAAAATCAGTCCGGTGAATTTGAAGCGGAGCATTCCCGAATGATTAAATCCGGCAACCGCTATCTCCGCTACTATCTGCTGGAAGCCGCCAACTCTGTGAGAAGATGCGACTCCGAGTTCCGGCGCTACTACGACCTCAAATTTAAAGAGGTCAACAAGTACCAGCATAAACGCGCACTCGCTTTAACTGCCAGAAAACTGGTTCGGTTGGTCTTTCGGCTGCTGAAGGACAACCGCCTGTATATCCCGCCGGAGAGCTGAGTACACCACTCGCAACTCTGGCGCTCCCGCCCTGTTTCAAAAAATCTTAGGGGGCAGGGCTTAGGTTCGTGTTGCCTTTTCTGCCTACGCAACTGTTTTCCTGCATTTATTCTCGATTTTTCCTGCCATCACCCTCTTGACTTCATACCATTAGACTTTACGGTGGGCGGATGTGGGCATCCGCCCCTACGTAGGGGGCGATGCCTACATCGCCCCATTCCGCGTCAATATTCGCTGTGCCTCCGGTCGATGGACGAGAAGGTGGTGTACTCGGGCAGCCACTGGAGCTCCACGGTGCGGGTCTCGCCGTGGCGGTTCTTGGCGATGATGCACTCGGCCAGGTTGTGGTTCTCGTCGCTGTCGTTGTAGTAGTCGTCCCGGTAGAGGAACATAACGATGTCGGCGTCCTGCTCGATGGCGCCCGACTCACGCAGGTCGGAGAGCATGGGCCGCTTGTCGGAGCGGCTCTCCGGGCCGCGGGAGAGCTGGGACAGGCACACCACCGGCACGTTCAGCTCCTTGGCCATGATCTTCAGGGCGCGGGAGATGTCGGAGACGATCTGCTGGCGGTTGTCGCCGCTGCGGGTGGGCCCGCCGGCGGAGGTCATAAGCTGGAGGTAGTCTATGACCACCAGCCCCAGATTATCCACCCGGCGGCACTTGGCGTTCATATCGGCCACGGAGAGGGAGGGGTTGTCGTCGATTAAAATCTGCGTCTGGTTGAGGGCCGCCGAGGCGGCGGCGATCTTGGTCCAGTCCTCCTCCCCCAGCTTGCCGGTGACCAGCTTTTTGTTGTCCACAAAGCTCTCGCCGGAGATGAGGCGCATGGCCAGCTGCTCCCGGCTCATCTCCAGGGAGAAGAAGACCACCGTCTTGCCGGAGAACTTGCCCGCGTGGAGGAGCATGTTCAGGGCGAAGGAGGTCTTGCCCATGCCGGGGCGGGCGGCCAGGAGGATCAGATCGGACTTGTTCAGCCCCGAGATGGCCATATCCACGTCGGGCAGGCCGGTGGACAGGCCGGGTACCGCCGAGTCGCTGGCGGCCAGCTCGTTGAGCCGCTCGTACACATTGAGGATGACGCTGGAGATGTGGGCCAGACCCTGGGCGGACCGGCCCTGGCGGATGGCGTAGATGCGCTGCTCCGCCGCCTCCAGCACCTCCTGGGCGGTGCCGGTGCCCTCTTGCACCATGGCAGTCAGCTCTCCCGCCGTCTCGGCGATGCGCCGCAGCAGGGCCTTGTCCTTGACGATGGCCACGTACTCCTTCACGTTGGCCGCCGTGGGGGTGATCTCCATGAGCTGGAGGACGTAATTGCGGGAGGTGTTCTCGTCATACACCCCGTTCTGCTTCATGTGCTCCAGCACCGTCACCGGGTCGATGGTGAGGGAGAAGTTGAACATGGAGTAGATGGTCTCATAGATCTCCCGGTTGGTGCGCAGATAGAAGTCCTCCGGCCGGAGGGCCTCGATCACCTCGGGCACGCAGCGGGCGTCAATGAGCATGGAGCCGAGCACGGACTGCTCGGCCTCAGTGCTGTGGGGCATCTGCCGGGTCAAAAGCTCCTCTTCACTTGGCATGTTCCTCACCTCCGGGAGCATGAAATGCGGGCGGGATAAAACACAAACGCCGCAGGGGCGACCCCTGTGAGCGCCCGCGGGCGGCCATAAAGGCCGCCCCTACCCAGGGCAGACCGGCTGAGCGTATACAGGGACGGCCTCTTTGCCCTCCCGTTCCCGGTTCAGGCCTCGGCCACGACCACCTTGAGGGTGCCGGTGACCTCGTACCCCAGCTTGACCTTCAGCTCATAGCCGCCGAAGGCCTTGATGGGCTCGTCCTGGACGATCTTGGTCTTGGGGATGGCGATGCCGTGCTGGGCCTGGAGGGCGTCGGCGATCTCCTTGCTGGTCACCGCTCCGAACAGCCGCCCGCCGTTGCCGCCCTTGGCCACTACCTTCACGGTCAGCTCCTTGAGCTTGGCGGCGGTGGCCTCTGCCTCCGCCTTCTCGGCGGCCTCCTGGGCCTTTTTGGCCTTCTCCTGCATCTTCATGGTGTTGACGTTCTCCGCCGTGGCGGGCACCGCCAGCTTCCGGGGCAGGAGAAAATTGCGGGCGTAGCCGTCGCTGGCCTCGATCATCTGGCCCTTCTTACCCTGGCCCTTCACGTCCTGCTGCAAAATCACTTTCATCGGGATAACTTCCTTTCCAAATCTCAAAACTTATTCAATAGGGCACGTGAAATTCCGACACCCGCCAGCCGCCAGCGGTGCGCTCCATGCGAATGGGCCAGCGCTCTGTGCTGAGCGGGCGGGCGCCCGTCTCATCCGGCTGCACGGTCAGATCGGCGTAATGCCCCACCAAGTAAAACTCCACAGCGTCCTCGCTCTGGCTCACCAGCTCATAGGTGTCCGGCACATCGGCCCAGCCATACTCCAGGCTGCTGCCCCGCTCCAGCTCCAGGAAGCATGTCCGGCCCTCCCCATCGGCGGTGAAGATGGGGAATCGCTCCCCGTCCATATTCTCCGTCCACAGCAGCTCCTCCTGGTACGCCGGGGTGAAGATGCCGTCCAGCATGGCCTGGAAGTCCTCCCACCGGGCGTACCGCCCCTGGGCCACCAGATAGGTCCAGCCGCTGTCCAGGGTGACCGTCTCATAGTCCCCCAGCTCCGGCGGATCGCCGCCGTCCAGGGGATAGCTGTCCACGCCGCTGGTGGAGCAGCCCATGAGGAAGCTGGCGGCGCTGTACGCCCGCAGGAAGAGCGCCTGCTGCTCCGCGTCCAGGAAAGCGGGCGCCGGCTGGTCCGCCATCCAGTCCGGGATGGGGGGCTCCGCCGGAGCTGGGGCCTCCGTCGAGGCCGGAGTGACCTCCGCCGGGGGCGTGGGGGCCTCTGCCGCCGGGGCGGTGCAGGCACCCAGAACCAGCGCCAGGCCGGCCGCCAACAGCACCAGCGGTCGTTTCACAGTTCTCACTCCTCCTCGAGATATGCGTCAATGGCCTGGAGGAGCATATCGTTGACCTCGTCCACGCCTTTGCCCGGCACCTGGGCGCCGGCGGTGGCGGCGTTGCCGCCGCCGCCCAGCTTCTCCAGCACCACCTGTACGTTCACGTCCCCCATGCTGCGGGCGGAGAGGATCACCCGCCCCTCCTGGTCGGGGAAGAGGACGAAGGAGGTGTCGATGCCCGAGATGTTGAGCAGCTCGTCGGCGGCCTGGGCGGCGGTAATGCGGCCCACGGTGTGGTCCACCTTGGCTACGGCAATGCCCTCATGGTACATTTTGGCGTTCTGAATAATGTCGTACTTGGCGATGGTGCCCTCCAGGTCGTTCTGGAACAGCTTCTTGACGTCGCCGGTGTCCGCACCCGAGCGGCGGAGAAAGGCGGCGGCCTCAAAGGTGCGGCTGCCGGTACGCATGGTAAACTGCTTGGTGTCCAGTACCATCCCGGCCAGCAGGGCCTCCGCCTCGGTCTTGAGCAGGTCGGCGGGCTCCAGCAGGTACTGGAGCAGCTCGGTGACCAGCTCGCTGGCGGAGGAGGCGTAGGGCTCGTGGAAATTGAGGGCCGCGTCGGCAATATAGGAGGAGGCCCGGCGGTGGTGGTCGATCACCGCCACCTTGTGCACTGCCTCCAGCAGATCCTGGCTCACCACCTGCTCGGGCCGGTTGGTGTCCACCACCACCAGCAGGCAGTTGGCGTCGGCCAGCAGGATGGCATCCTGCTGGGAGAGGAACACATCCTTGTACTCGCCCAGCCCCCCCAGCCGCTCGGACATCTCGCTGGCCGGGTTCTGCCCGGCCTCCTTGATGATGTGCACCGGCGCGCCCTTCTTCCGGGCCATGGCGCACACGCCGGCGGCGGCGCCGATGCAGTCCATGTCGGGGTACTTGTGGCCCATGACAAACACCCGGGAGGCGTCGGCCATCAGCTCGCCCAGGGCGTTGGCCATGACCCGGCTCTTAACCTTGGTGCGCTTCTCCAGCTCCTTGGTGCGGCCGCCGTAGAACTCGAAGTTGAACTTGTTCTTGACCACCACCTGGTCGCCGCCCCGGCTCAGGGCCATCTCCACCGACAGGGCCGCGTACTGGAACAGCTCGGCCAACGTCTCGGCGTCCTTGCCGACGCCGATGGACAGGGTGGCCTGGATGCCCGAGGGGCTGACCACCTCCCGCACCGTCTCCAGGATGGAGAACTTGCCCTCCTGAAACTGGGCCAGAAACCGCTCCTCAAAGACAAAGAGGTAGCGGTCCCGCTCGTACCGGCAGAACAGCCCCTGAGCCGGGGCCACCCACTGGGCCAGCCGTTCGTCGATGCCGCTGCGCATGGCGGAGCGGGCGGAATCGGTGGCCCCCTTCATCAGCTCCTCATAGTTGTCCACGGTGAGAATCCCCACCACCGGCCGGGTGGAATAGTAGATGTCCCGCACCTGGGCGAAGTCGGTGACGTCCACCCAGTAGGTGGTGGCCAGGTAGCCCCGCCCGCCCTGATCCTCGGTGCGGACCAGGTGGCCGAAGACCAGGAAGCGCCGTTCCCCGATGCGCACCTCGGTGGGGCACTCGGTTTTCCCCTCCATAAGCCAGCGGGAGGAGAAGTCGGGCACCGCCGCGGTAATTTTGGTGTCGAACAGGTGCTCCCGCTCGCCGGTGAGCTGGAGAAAGCGGTCGTTGGACCAGATGACCTCGTCGTTCTCCGGCCGGAAGATCACCATGGGCAGCGGGGCGTTGACCATGGTATCCTTGGTAGCCGTATCCATGTTGCAGGTGACGCTCTCGATGTATTTGATGATCTCCTTCTGCCTCTGGGCGTTGCTGCGCCGGAAGTAGAGGTAGAGCACCGCCACCACCGCCGCCTCGATCACCGCCACTGCCACGCTGAACAGGGCCGACACCGCGGCGAAGAGGAGCAGGAACACAAAGTAGAGCCGCAGGCTGGGCTCCAGCAGATGGGTCAGCTTGTTTTTCCGCATTGAGACACCTCCCAAGCAGGTCGTTCGGTGCAGAACACACATAATAAGAGATATTATTATATCAAAGGGCCGCCCCAAAAACAAGCCCGCTTGCCCTGGTTCTTGCCTTGTGATAGAATATTCCGGGTATTGTATCATGCTTTACATTCTTTTTTCCCCTGTACTGCCATACTTTTGGAAAACAAATGAACGATCGAGGAGGCATTCCCATGAAGGAATATCCCGTGCAGCGCGCCGCGGTGCTCAAGCCGAAGCCCGATCCCGACACGCTGGTCTTCGGCAAGACCTTTACCGACCATATGTTTATCATGGACTACACCGCCGGCCAGGGCTGGCACGACGGGCGCATCGTGCCCTACGGCCCCCTCGCCCTGGAGCCCTCCGCCATGGTGCTCCACTATGCCCAGGAGGTCTTTGAGGGCCTGAAGGCCTACCGCGGCCCCGACGGCGGGGTGCAGCTCTTCCGCCCCATGGAGAACGTCCGGCGCATCAACTCCTCCTGTGAGCGCATGTGCATCCCCCCCCTGCCGGAGGAGGACGCCTTGGCCGCCATTGAGCAGCTCGTGCGCCTGGAGGCCGGCTGGGTGCCCTCCAAGCCGGGCACCTCCCTGTATATCCGTCCCTTCATCATCGCCACCACTCCCTCCCTGGGCGTGCACGCCGCCCACGACTACCTGTTCTGCATCATCACCTGCCCGGTGGGCGCATACTACGCCGAGGGAATCAACCCGGTGAAGATCTATGTGGAGAACGAGGACGTCCGCGCCGTCAAGGGCGGCACCGGCTACACCAAGTGCGGCGGCAACTACGCCGCCTCCATCCGCGCCGGGGAGCGGGCGGAGCAGAACGGCTACGCCCAGGTGCTCTGGCTGGACGGCGTTCACCGGAAGTATATTGAGGAAGTGGGCTCCATGAACGTCATGTTCCAGGTAGGCGATACCGTGCTCACCCCGGAGCTCACCGGCTCGGTTCTGCCCGGCATCACCCGCAAGTCCTGCCTGGAGCTGCTGAAGTCCTGGGGGCTGAAGGTGGAGGAGCGGCTGATCACCGCCCAGGAACTCTTTGACGCCGGGGCCGACGGCACGCTGAAAGAGGCCTGGGGCACTGGCACCGCCGCCGTCATCTCCCCCATCGGCGAGATGGGCTGGGAGGACCAGCACGTGGTGGTCAACGGCGGCAAGATCGGCCCCCTGGCCCAGCGCCTGTATGACACCCTCACCGGCATCCAGTGGGGTACCCGGCCCGATCCCTTCGGCTGGGTGGTCAAGCTCTGATTTTGCGCTTTTTCCCTTTCCATATAATTTCCATTCTGAAACGCCGTGCGGGGCCGCCTCATGAGAGGCGGCCCCGCACGGTTTAACCTCCGGTTTTCTTTTCCCGGCCAAAACCTGAACACCGCGCCCTTGCCCTCCGCTCCGCCGTCTGCTAGGATAGAACCGCAGGGGCGGCCCACCCGCTCTCGCGCAGCAAGGAGGCGTCTGTATGAAATTGAACGAAACGATCCGCCGCCTGCGGCGGGCAAAGGGGCTGACCCAGGAGCAGGTGGCCCAGGCCCTGGGGGTAAGCGGCCCGGCGGTAAACAAGTGGGAGCGGGGCGCATGCTGCCCCGATCTCGCCCTGCTGGCCCCGCTGGCCCGCCTGCTGGACACCGATCTGAACACTCTGCTCTCCTTCCGGGAGGAGTTGACCGGTGCAGAGATCGCCGCGTTTACAGAGGAGCTTTACACCCTGGCCCAGAGCAGGGGCATCGATGCGGCCTTTCTGCGGGCGGAGGAGCTGCTCCACCGGTGGCCCGGGTGCGACCGCCTGACCATCTCTCTGGCCATGACGCTGAACGGCCTGTTCTTCACCCTGGGCGTGGCCGAGCCGGAGCCCTACGAGCGCCGTCTGGAGCCTCTGTACCGCGCTCTGGCCGACAGCGAGGAGCCGGATATCCGGGACCAGGCCCTCCACCTGCTCATCGGCAGACACATGAGGCGGGAGGAGTACGCCGCGGCGGAGGAGCTGCTCTCCTCCCTGTCCGACCGCTGGCCCCACCGGGACGCTTTGCAGGCGGGGCTGCTCCGCCGGACAGGCCGTGGGGAGGAGGCCGCGGAGCTGTGGGAGCGGCGGCTGCTCAATGCCGCGACGGAGGTCTACGAGTCATTGGTAAGCCTTCAGGAGCTGGCCCTCCAGGCGGAGCGGCTGGAGGACGGGGCCCGGCTGGCCGCCCTCATTGAGGAGACGGTGGAGCGTTACGCCCTCATTCCCGGCGTCGCCTCCTCCGGACGGCTCCAACAGGCCGCGGCAGAGGGGGACAAGACGGCCGCCCTGTCTGCCTTGCGTGATATGCTGGAGGCGCTCAACCGCTCCTGGGACGGCGGGGGGCTCTATCCCCACCTTCTGCCCGGTACGCAGGTGGCCGTCGGGTCCGTTCTGTTGCCCGGCCTGCTGCTGGAGCTCCAGCGGGAGCCCGAACTGGCTTTCCTCCAGGACGAGCCGGAATTTCAGGCCCTGCTGAAACGCTATGGCGGCGGGACGCATTAAGCGTCCCCCCGCCGCCCCAGCCTGTCGAAAAAGTCCTTTCGACAAGCTGCTGGACTTTTGAACACTTCAAAAAAGTGCTCAAAAGTCGTTTGATTGGACGTGAAAGGCAACCCTGGCCTGGTTCACCTTCAGACAACCCTGACGGTTTTCTTTTCCTTCACACTATCTTTCCCTCCGAATCCTTCAGATAGAGGGTTTATCGACAGTCTGTGGCGGCGGGACGCATTAAGCGTCCCGCCGCCCTTCTCTTTTTCACTCGTCCTGTGGTACAATGGCGGAAATAATCCAACACGGAGGTGATCCCATGGTCAAGCGCCGCGCCCTCCTGGCGCTGCTCCCCCTGCTTCTCCTGGCTGGCTGCAAACAACCGGAGAAGTTTTCCACATCCTCTGGTGTATCTGTGGAAAATCCCGCCGCCGATGCGCTGGCCTCCGCCCAGCTCGGGGAGCTGGACGGCCTGCTCTCCGAGGCGGAGCTGGCCCATGTGCATACCCTTGTGGAACAGCTCCTCCCCCTGCGCCAAGCCCGGGAGGGGGAAAACGGTGGCGGTTGTCCACTGAGGAGGCCAATCTGGTGGACCGCCTCAACCGGCTCTATGAGCGGTACACGCTCAAATACCTGGGGGGCGGCGGGTCCTGGGGCTATGCCTCTCCCGCCGAGCGCCCGCTGGCCGACTATGCCGTGGAGCCGGACGGCGGCCTCCGGCTGACCTCTGGGGAGGATATCTACCGTTCCCTGTGGGCACAGGTGAACGCCCTTCTGCCCGAGGGTGCCCTGGACGGCTTTTCCCGCTTCACTGTCTTTACCGACGGTCTGGATGAAACCCTGGCCTATGTGTCCCCCCTGGATGACACAGGGACGCGGTGGGAACTGGCAGTGGACCCGGCGGATGCCGGGGAGTTGGACTGGTTTACCGAAACCGTCCTCCACGAGTATACCCACTACCTCACCCTCAACGACACCCAGGCGGACTACGGCGCTCCGGAGAGCGGCGCCCGGTACTGCGAGGAGGGCATGGTCGCCCGGTCCGGCTCCTATCTGGATGACTTCTACCACGCCTTCTGGACGGACTACCTGCATGACCGCCTGGCCAATCCGGACAGCTATGGCTTTTACCTCCGGCACCAGGCGGATTTCGTCACCGACTACGCCTCCACCGACCCGTCGGAGGACATTGCGGAGAGCTTCACCTACTTTGTCCTGTGGGACGCCCCGGAGGGGGATGCCGTCTGGGAGGAGAAGCTGAACTTTTTCTACCGCTATCCCGAGCTGGTGGAGTTCCGCACCCAGGCCCGGGCCCGGCTGGGTCTCTAGCAGACCAGCGCGCGGAAGCCCCGGGGGGCCCCGGAGCGGAACGTCCTCTCCTCCCCGGTGAAGGGGTCGGTCAGAGCCAGCTCGTGGGCGTGGAGGCACAGGCGGCCCAGCGGGCTGGCGGCCGCGCCGTAGTCCCGGTCTCCCGCTACGGGGCAGCCCAGCTCGCTCAGGTGGGCGCGGATCTGGTTCTTGCGCCCGGTGTCGATGTCCACCTCCAGCAGGGTGTACTCCCGCCCCGCCTGGATGGTGCGGTAGTGGGTCACCGCCTCCTTGCCGCCGGAGCGGACGGAGTAGACCTTGTGGGCGGCGTTCTCCCGCAGAAGGGTGCGGATGGTGTCCTCCTCCCTGGGGGGCCGGCCCTCCACCACCGCCAGATAGCCCCGGCGGCGCACCAGCGCGTCCCAGTGCTCCTGATAGGCCCGCTTGGTCTCCTCGTCTTTGGCGAACAGGAGCACGCCGGAGGTGTCGCGGTCCAGCCGGTGGACGATGAACACCCGCCCTCCGGGCCTGGTGCGGCGCACGTACTCCCCCGCCATGCGGTAGGCGGTGCGCACCTTCTCCCGGTCGCTGGCCATGCTCAGCAGGCCGGAGGGCTTGTCAATGACTAGGATGCGCCCGTCCTCATAGAGCACCGGGAAGGGGGCCCGCCGCGCCTCCGCCCCCTGGGCGAGCACGCTCACCCGCTGGCCGGGGGCGAGGGGGTGGTCGTGGCGGCGGACGGCCGCCCCATCCACCTGCACCTGCCCCCGGGCGAGCAGCGACTTGACATGGTTGCGGCTCCCCTTCACGTGCTCCAGCAGGAAGGGCAGCAGCGGGCCGCCCCGCTCCACGGTAAACTGCATCTCTTTCACACCATCACATCCTAGGAGGGATTTTTATGAACGAAGTTCTGTCCCAGCTCCACGCCCGCAAGTCGGTGCGGGCCTTTCTGGACCGGCCCATTTCCCCGGAGGCCCGACGGGCCATCCTGGAGGCGGCCTGCGCCGCCCCCACGGCGGGGAACCAGCAGCTCTATACCATTTTAGACATTACCGACCAGGCCGTCAAGGACACGTTGGCCGACACCTGCGACCACCAGCCCTTCATCGCCCAGGCCCCGCTGGTGCTCCTTTTCTGCGCCGACTGCCAGAAGTGGTACGACGCCTTTGCCGCCGGGGGCTGTTCCCCCCGCCGCCCCGGGCCGGGCGACCTGTGGCTGGCCCTGTCCGACGCCAATATCGCCGCCCAGAACGCCGTCACCGCCGCATGGAGCCTGGGCATCGGCTCCTGCTACATCGGCGACATTCTGGAGCAGGTGGAGACCCACCGGACCCTGCTCCGCCTGCCGGAGTACGTGGTGCCCGCCGCCCTGCTGGTGTTTGGCTACCCCACACAGCAGCAGCAGGAGCGGGAAAAGCCCCGCCGCCGCGCCTTGGAGCACATCGTCCACGAGAACGCCTACCGCCGCATGGAGCCGGCCGAGCTGGAGGCTATGCTGGCCGACAACGCCGGAGCCCGGCCCTACGGTGCGTGGCTGGACGCCTTCTGCAAGCGCAAGTACAACTCCGATTTCTCCCGCGAGATGTCCCGCTCCATGGCCGAGTACCTCAAGCCCTTTCTGCCGTAAAAACGCCCGCTCCCGGTTTTGGCTGGAAACCGGGGGCGGGATTGCATTTTCCAGCCTGCTTCGGTAAAATGGAGCCGGTACCAGCCAACCGGGAGGAGAGATGCTTATGAGTCCAGCAGATGAAGCATGGGTGAAGGAACTTTATGAAGCCAATGCCCTCAAACTGTATAAGGTCGCTTTCCGCCGGCTGGGCGATAAAGACGAGGCTGAGAATGTCGTACAGGAGGCATTCTTATTGCTCCTGGCTCGGTTTGATACCGTAAGAGTTCATCCAAACCCCTCCGGGTGGCTGATGAAAGTCGTTCAAAACCTAATCCGCCATTCTATGGACAGGAACCAGAAGCAATCTAGCCATGAAATTTCCATAGAGGAACAAATCACTCAAATCAGCGCCCCTCCAAAACAGTTTTTTTCTCTGCGCGATATACTGCCGCCGGGCCTCACCCAGCGGGAACAGGATCTGTTGGTCTGGTTCTATGAGGAAGGGCTGTCCTACGAGGAGATTTCTGCACGGCTGAAGATTCCGATCCTGACCTGCCGGACTCAGATGTTCCGGGCAAAGCAACACTATAAAAAGCTGGCGGAAAAAGAAACAGATTTTTCAGAATTGATGTAATGTTTCTATCAGTCTTTCTGATATTCCTAAGAAGGAGGTGTCATGATGCCCGAGAAGAAACGAGCCCCACACCAGTCGGGCAGAGGGAAGGGCAACGTCTCTCAAATCCAAGGACATCTGTGCGACAAAACAGCGGACGAGCTGTTGACAGAGCTGGAAGCCAGGATGGATGAAATGACAGACCTTACCTATGATGAGGATGTGATTGACTCCTATCTGGCCGCCCTGGACAAAAAAGCTCCTCTCGAAAAAGATTTTGATGTGGAACGGTCATGGGAAAAGTTCCGTTCACAGCATGCGATTTTATTCGACGAGGACATTTTGCCCAAACCGGAGGTTCCCCAAAGAGGATCTCATGGATTCCGTTTCCGCAGAGCCTTCGCAAGAGTTGTCGTTGTTGCGGCCATCGTCGCCGTATTCACTATGTTTTGTGCACAGGCCGCTGGCATCGACGTGTTCGGTGCAATCGGGCGATGGACGGAGGAGACATTCCGCTTTGCTGCCCCGGCAGGCCCTGCAACTTCCGCGGTTTCCGCAGTTCCTGTTGACATTGATGGGGTTCTGATCTACGAAGTGGAGCAATACCCCACGCTTCAGGATGCTTTTGACGCCCACTCCATTTCTGAACCGCTGGCCCCGTCCTGGATTCCGGAGGGGTATGTGCTGGACTATGTGGAGGCCAGCCCTTCAACCGGACAGGTCGTATTCACTGCCTCCTACAGCAGCGGTCAGAGCATCCTGAACCTTATGTATTCCTATCGAATGGACGGCACCTTTTCCTCATCCATCTTTGAAAAAGATGGTTCCTCTGTGATCGAGTACACCAAAAACGGCATTGTCCACTACATCATGTCGAATGTGAATGTACGGGTGGCTGCCTGGGTGAACGGTACCTGTGAGTGCTCTATTACGGGACCGTTGACCGAACAGGAAATGATCACAATCATTGATTCTATTTATACATAAGAGAGGAGCAGTCAACTATGAAAAAATCTCTGCGCTGCATCTGTGCAGCAATTTTTGCGCTGGCCTTCTGCACAGGCTTCGTCATCCATGCTTCGGCGGTTGAGCGGGCAAGTTCCTATCTTACGAGATATTCTGCCACGCTTTTCGCGGGTGACCGCGGCGCCGTTGAAATAACGATTTCCGTCGTCGCAAATCAACGTGTTTCAGAACTGGGCGCCAGCTACATTTTGTTGGAGGAGTCCAACGATGGCGGAAGGACCTGGAGCACCGCCAAAGAGTACGAGGGCGAAAGCTGGATGACCGCCGAAAACCGCTCCAGCTACAGCAGGACCCTTTCGTATCAGGGAACCATCGGACATCAATACCGGGTAACGGCGGATGTCTTTGCCAGAGACGCCAACGGCATCGACAGCCGTACCACTCCCACCTCCTCCGCGGTTACGGCAAAAAGATAGCTTAAAATATAACATTTTTCAATTTTGATGAAATGTATTGTATTAACTTTCTGATATATGTATAACCAACTAAAGGTCAAATATTATAACCGCAATTAGAAAGCAGGTGTCTCCAATGCATCTATAACTCTGAAAAGTTTAGCTTTGGAACTAATACTTTGCGCAAGAAATTTCTTATTACGGGGTGATACTGTGAATATTAGAAAAAGATTCTTTGCTATAGCACTGTCTTTTGTTCTTTTCATGGCTAACCAACCCGTCGCTTTTGCCGCAACCACTCAGCCATCCAGTCTGCAAAAGATAAATGTAGAAGAACGCAACGCAGTAGGGTTAGAAGAATTTAAAAATTATATTAGCAAGTTTTTTAATAACCCCGAGGAATACACACTTTATGATAAAAGTGGAAATGATATCAGCGATGAATTCTATGAAAAATATAATAATTTATTTGAGAAAGGTGACTTCTCTGTTCTTCAAGAGATTTCTGAATCTACGATTTCTTACATGAGCTACCACCCATTACCTGGTTCTATAGATAATATATCCTCTACTATCTCTCGAGCTAACAAACGCTATACATATGATTTGTACACTGTTGGTATTCTTATTGAAGGAGTAATGGACTTTGAAGTACAGATGACGCCTAGACTTACTTATTATGTTGATTCAAGTGGTAAAATCGTACAACCTGTAAACGATCCTGTATTGGATATAGCAATTCACGACTTCGTTGTATATGATTTTTCGTTCAAAAACATCGAGGTATGGTCCTATGTTTCGGCTGATGGTAAAACAGTTTACTTTGGCGGTGAATTTTGTGTATATCGCGCCTTGGAGGGAACGGCATTTTATTCAGGAAAGATGAAGGTCGAAGCGGTTGCTCATGCTGATGGTACTTTTGAAAAGCCTACATGGGAGCAGACAGGCACTTATCTTGAGCCTCCTTTTTAATTAAATCTCATACATGAGAAAGGACTGTTAATATTGAAAAGACTGTGTTCCCTTTTATTAGGACTGGCTTTAATAACTGGTACTTCTATTTCTCCTGCGTATGCCTCAGAAATAGAACCGCGATACTCCATTGAAACCATTGAAGTTGAATTAGAGGTCCCCGCGACGATCCCTTCCCAGCAGCTTACAGATTCTACTGGTAGAACTGTATCATTTCCAAAGTTTAGATCTAGTTGTATTGTAACATGCGCTGTTGATATAGACACAAGAACGGGAAGTATCGTTCGAGCCTCTGTCAAAGATTCATCGTTAGATCTCGGATTAGCTGAACCACCCTCAAGCGACCTTGAACATAATTCCGCTATGAACATTTTGTATATTCAAGTGATCAATCCATCGGACTGCATTACAATTGCATCAGACAAAAAGAGTTTTCGAATTAATGCCGAAATGGAGGCAAAAGTTCACTATGAAATAATCTGGATGAATACAACACCACCTGTTCCCAGCCTTTACGAAGATCTTTACTTCAACATTTCTGGAAGCGCAACTTATAGGACGGCATAATAAAGATATATAACTTATAATAATTACCAGGGGATGATTATGCGGAAAGCACTTAAACGTGCAATAGCTTATGGAATATATTACATAATATTTATTGGCGTGACCATTTACGGCACAATTAGAGGATGGCCACTCCGCATACCTATACTCCTTGTTTTCCTAATTTTACTATATGCCTGCGTGGGAGGCAAAAGCAATGCCATTACAGAATATCGCTATCATACCGATAACCCAATGATTGCGCCTGACTTACCTATACAGCCTGAACGGAGCTCCGCTTCAGTTTCCTTTCTTGCATCTTTTCTTTTGCTTCTTCCACCGGGGCTGTATTTGATCATTAGTGTGTGCATCGGTTTATTGACCTAGCTTATGGCGGAACCACTTTGCAGCATCCTCGTTGTGGACACCCCACCCTCGCTATGAAAATGCTACGTCTGATACGGCTGTGTATTCCGTAGATGTTTTGAGCCCGGCCAGCGGTTCCGCTGTCCGGGCTCTCTCTTTGGTACAAACAGCAGGAGCGCCGCCCATTTGGGCGGCGCTCCTGTTTACTTTATAAATGCTCGCCCTTAGCGGGGGTTCTTGATGGCGGCCTGTCCAGCGGCCCACCTGTAGGGGCGATTTTTTCAGAGGAAATATTGCTTAAAGTATCACTCCGAACCGTTTCCTCTATCGACACGGAAGCTTTATTTTTTCTGCCTTTAATGCTACATTCAACAGCATTGTGCTCCCCTGACAGCAGGTTTAGCTCCCACCGAAAATGGTCGTTCGTGATTGGAATAACTCGGTCTACCACTTTGTCCAGTAGCATCTCATCCAGCTTGGGCTGTGTAAAATCAATGAGGCAGTTCAGCGTGTCTCTGATCTTTTCAACATTCAATACAGGTTGCTTTTGAACAGGTATGGTAGTTCTTTGACTCTCTATTGCTTGAAGCTGCTCGGCAATCTCAGACTTTTGGCTCATAAATTCTTCTTTTGAGAGTTCTCCATCCGCTCTCATTTCGATTAGATTTTGCAGCCGAGTTTTCAGCTTTTGAGCACGTGCCTCTAGTCTCTTATGCTCTTGATGCTCCTCTTGATGTGATTCCTTCCCACACTGAGCAAGTATCTTGCATACCTCTATGACTGCGGCCCGGCGGTCTATCCATACATTTTCCAGAACCGTCTTTGCCATAAGATCCAGTTTCCAATCGCAGATAGAGCGGATTTGGCAGGTGTGCTCATCTGTCAATCCATTGTCCATCATATATTGCAAAGACGCCCCATTTCGATGGCTGTAGCATTGGTATCCGTAGACCTCTTTCCCGTCCCTTTTATTCGTTCTCCAGTGAAACCGCTGGAATGAGCACCCACATGAGCACCGCAGCTTTTTAGACCATAAAAATTTCGATGGGTTACGACCGAACTTACGTGTACCTCCACCTAACTGCGGCATAGACTGAATTCTACTTTCACGAATTTCCGCGCAACGATTCCAATCCTCCTCTGAGATAATCGCTGGGAAGTCGCCTTTGATAAGCGTGTGCTGACTGGTATCATGGTTTGTGATGCGCCGATGCTCCAAGAAATCCACCGTCACAGATTTATTGTAACCGATGTAGCCCTTATATGTTGCATTTTTTAGAATGCGCCCCACCTTGCTACAATCCCACTTTACTTCACCACGTCCGTTCTGGCAACCACGTCTCGTCAATTCATTGACTATCGCCTTTTCGCCATATCCATCCAAGTACATGGAATAAATCAGTCTAATGATTTCTGCCTGTGGCTCATTGATGACGTAGGTACTTCCTACCCGGTCATATCCTATAATATTCCCTGTACCATACAAGACCCCATTTTGACGGCTGATGGCCTGCCCGGCCAGCACTCGTTCGGAGATTTTGCGACTCTCCTCCTGGGCCAGCGTCGCCATGATGGTGAGGCGAAGCTCCCCGTCTCCATCCAGAGTCCAAATATTATCCTCTACAAAATATACTTCTATGTCGAGCTTCTTTAGTTCACGTACAGATACCAGCGCATCAACGGTATTGCGTGCAAAGCGACACACTTCACGGGTCACGATTAGGTCAAATTTCCCTTGCCTTGCGTCCTCCAGCATCTTCATGAAAGCAGGGCGCTTTTTTGCTTGCGTGCCTGTAATTCCTTCATCAATATATCGATCCACCACTGTCCAATTGGGATGATAGCGCTCCTGGTCATCGTACCATTGCATCTGATTTTTTCAGGGCTGCAAGCTGGGCCTCATGTTCCGTGGAGACCCGCCCATAGAAAACCATTTTTCGCGGCCGGTTGCGGTCTAGCGTCTTGAATACTGATTTCATATCAGTCACCATGCCGACCGTTTCACTATCGGCACAAATAGAGATGAAAGAGTGCAGACAAACGGTCGCCTTTCTTATAAAATTAGCTTGAGGAGGAAGCATACTACAATGCACGGGGAGGTGAGTCGTAGACTGCTTCCAGAGTTTAAAACAGTATATCAATCAGTGCTGGAACCATCTTTCAAGCACAAATAGGTGGAGCTGCGAGCCCGCACACTAGGAATTGTATTAACACCTGTTAATAGCTTGGTGGTTCAGTCACTGCTTCCTCCGCACTATTTTGCGAAAAGGAGTATGTAGTTTGAAAGTCGTATTTCCAACCTGCTGCGGGCGTTGACATTCACAAATCCTTTCTGGTGGCAACCATCATCAAGACTCCACAGGATAGTTTGCAGCCCATATATCAGAAGAAACGCTTTTCAATGTTCAATTCTGACCTGAACCGCTTTGCCGACTGGCTCCATGAGAACGACTGCATGGATGTTTGTATAGAGTCCACTGGGAAGTATTGGATTCCTGCCTTTAATATCTTGAGAAGCGAGGCGTCCGGGTCATCATCGCCAATCCCAAATGGGTCAAAGCTGTAAAGGCAACAAGGATGATACCAAAGACTCAAATGGATTGGAGATTTGTTCCGCATCGGCCTGGTGAAAAGCAGCTTTATCCCGGACAAGGATATCCGCATCCTCCGTGAGTTGACTCGTTACCGCTATAAACTGATATCCATGCGAAGCAGCGAGAAAAACCGCTTTCAGAACGCTTTTACCGTCTGCAATGTGGCGCTGGATTCCGTCGTGTCCGATATGTTTGGCAAGTCCGCAGCTGCCATTACGGACTACCTCACATCCGACGAGGATTTTGACCCACAGCATTGCGTTTCTTTGTTGCAGCGCTCCCTCAAGAAATAAAGCAGATGATGTTCTCGAATCAATTGAGGGATATGAAATCACACAGGAGCAGAAAACTCGTATTGGAATCGTCCGGGACCACCTGCACTACATTGGCTCCTTGGTTGAGCGGGTAGATACCTGTATTGATACCATGGTCAACAGATACGAAGGATACATCATACTTCTTTGTACGATACCAGGCGTTGACCGCAGCAGCGCAATTACCATCCTGTCTGAAATTGGTATTGATATGACGCAATTTGGTTCTTCTAAGCGTCTGTGCTGTTGGGCCGGTCTTACCCCAGGCAATAACGAATCTGCCGGGAAGAAAAAATCTGTCCGCATTTCACGTGCGGGAGTATATCTCAAACCTGCGCTGGTGCAAGTCGCCCACGCAGCCGTGAAGGACAAGGCTTCCCCCTACTACGTGCTCAAATATGAACGTATTGCCAAACGCCGGGGCAAGAAACGGGCCATCATTGCCATTGCCAGAATGATTTTGACTGCTGTTTACGTCATGCTCTCCAACTTAGAAGAATGGAATCCTGTTGACCTGTATAAGGTTGATATGCCTGAGCACTTGAAGGAAAAACAGCTTGCCAAGGCCGTGAAGCAGGCGGTTCGATTCCTTGAAGCACAAGGGCTAACCGTTCTTGATTCTGCCTGACCATCTTCCACAGTCCTTCCGTTGCCCTGCATACTTTGATGTTGACAGGGCTGGTTTCGTATGCTCTTTTTTATTTGCCCTCGACCGGCTCTTTCTTTAACACTAGTCACCTCCAATGCAAAGAATAATCTTCTCTTGGAGATTTGTTAAGGATGCCGATCTGCCTCTGCGATTCGCAGGGCTTCCTTATAGACGCTACGCGGGATCTCGCCTTTTTCATATAAAACGTGAATTAAGCAAACTGCCATTTTATGGTGAAAACGCGTCTGTTCCAACGAGGCACCTCCCATAAATTCCTATATCAATAAAACAGCCGCGCCAGGACTGTCGGGCCGTTATAACACGCGGCGTACTCTGGCGCGGCTGTCTCCGTGCTTGTTTATATCAATTCACCGTATTTGCCACGCGCCCCCAGTGACAGGGATATTGCAGGCCGCCCTTGGCAGGGCTGTCAAAACTCCGCAGCGTCGCTCTGGGCGTGCGCCGCAGGGTTCCCCCTCTGACGTGGGAGGTCGTTACGAAAGTCTCATTATGCCCCCACGCTGTCGTCGCGCCCGGTGTGCCATGCCGGGTCTAAGGACTGCGTAGATCGCTCGGCCAGCTTGTCCATCACCCTCCCAAAGCTGGCTGTCATGGCGGCGCTCCTTACGTCGCTGTTCACGCGGGGTTGTACCTGCAATACCGTGTATTTACTTGTAGAAGGAAATGAGGAAAGTATGTCCTTCACTAAGCACGTAAAAACACCCCATTTGTTAAGTCATTTCGAGCATCTTTTCGACTTTTTTTCTTGCAGCGCGAAGGGCAAGAGATATTCCGGCCTTTGAGACCCCTTCAATCGCTGCAATTTCAGTAACACTTTTGCCTTCGGCGTAGTGCATCCACAGGCGGCGGAACTGTGTCGTGCTCAAACAGCTTTTGATCTTTGCCATGAGCACAGCACAGTTTGCCTCCTGGCCTGCCTGCTCAATATCTCTCAGCAGTAACTCCTCTGCGGATGGCTCCATAGAATCTATCCGCTCATCCAGTGGCAGGCAGTTATCATAGAAACCGCGTCCGGCCTTATCCATCTGATGGTAGTTCCGGTCAGACCATTCCTTCCACTTCAGAAAGTCCGCCTCAGAGGAGAAGTCTGCACGGGTCAAGTAAATATGTACGTCTGTCACGCTCTTGCACACGATGGAATCAGGGTGCCTTTTATTCAATGCGTAGTCGCTTTTTCGGTCAAACATGGTAGCTCCCTCCAAACAATTTATATGGCTCAGATAAATTGATTTGGGAGGAGAGCGGCACCCAGGGGTGCCTGATTGCCTACAATTTCTTCCTCACATCACAAGACGCTTGTTCTCTCCAAACACAAATAAGGTCGGTGATAAAGTGTCCTTCATCGCTGACCTTGCTGTGAAGCACAATACCCCCACTTATTTACTTTAGGAGAGCACAAAAATATTTCAGGTATCTATGCTCTGTTGATGTACTGTTTTGCAAATAATTCATTTGTATTACTTTATTTTATGCCGAAATAATAACCATTAGAATATTTGTAATGCAAATACTCTAATGGAGGGCGTTGCCGTGAAAGAGAAGAAATCGCTTCATGTCGAAATGGGTCAGCGTATCAGGAACCGACGTGAGGAATTGAAGTGGTCACGTGAAACGTTGTCTGAAAAAACAGATGTCAGCGCCCGATTCTTAGCATGTGTAGAGAATGGGCAAAGCGGCCTTTCCCTTGAATCACTTGGAAGGATGTCCTGTGCACTGGGCGTCTCTACCGATTTCCTCCTATTTGGTAGCGGAACTGCACCAATTCCAAACGACTTAGCAGATGCTCTTGCATCTATTCCTCCAGACTATCACGACCTGTTAGTCAAGCAGGTACGTCTCTTTTCCGATATAATCAAATGATAGATTTGCATTTCAGTCAACTATTTAGTAGAATAAGGATACTATTACCACAAAGAAGGAGGGGGGTGCCTATGAATCAAGCTGATGAGGCATGGGTACAGAAACTCTATAGATATAACGCACCCAAACTGTATAAAGTAGTTCTTCGGCGTTTAGAGGATGCAGAGGCGGCACAGGATATTGTGCAGGAGGCATTTCTGGCACTAATTGAGAAAATTGAGCTTGTGAAGTGTCACCCCAATCCTGTTGGGTGGCTGATGAAGGCAGTCCACTTTTTGATTCTACAAACAATTAGCACTAATCAGAACCGTGTGGATCACGAAGTCGAAATAAATGACCAGCTAGAACAGCTGACTGCTCCGCCCGTCCAAATTCTTTCCCTCCGGGACATGCTCCCACCCGGCCTTACCCAACGAGAACAAGATCTCCTTGTTTGGTTTTTCGAGGATGGGTTGACCTACGAAGAACTATCTGCCCGGCTCAAAATTCCTATCTTAACCTGCCGGACTCAAATGTTTCGTGCAAAAAAGCACTATAAAAAACTATCAGAAAAAGAAAAAGATTTTTCAGAATTGATGTAATGTTTTGACTCTTTTTTCTGGTATTTCTATGAAGGAGGTGTCACGATGCCTGAGAAGAAACGTACTCCGCATCGATTAAGAGAGGAAATGAGGGGCGTCTCTCAATCCAAAGGGCATCTCCATGATAAATCAGCAGAGGAATTGTTGACTGAGTTAGAGGCCAAACTGGACAGCATGACCGACCAGACCTACGATGAAGAGCTGGTTGATGCTTATTTGGAAGCCCTGGATGAAAAGGCCCCTCTCCCAAAACAGTTTGATGTTGAATCATCATGGAATCAGTTCCGTTCCAAGCACTCAATTCTGTTTGATGCAGATGATATTTTACCTAATCCAAAGCACTCTAGGTCCTTTTCTCACAAGTTCCGTTTTCGCAAAGCCATTCCCCAACTTGTCGCCGCAGCCGCCATTGTCGGGGTTCTCGGTATGTTCGGTGCCCAGGCCGCAGGTATCGACGTGTTTGGTGCACTCGGTCGTTGGACCGAGGAAACCTTTCACTTTGTTGCTCCAAAAGCTTCTGCGGCTCCCACTTACCACACAGTCTCAAATGGAGATGGATTCTACGAGCTGGAACAATACTCCACGCTTCAGGATGCCTTTGATGCTTACTCCATTTCTGATCCGTTAGCCCCGTCTTGGATACCCGAGGGGTACACACTGGACTATGTGGAAGTCAGTCCCTCAGACACAGAAATCATATTTAGTGCGTCTTATAGTAAGGAGCAGAACACCCTTTCTTTTCTGTATTCCTATCGGAAGGATGGTACCTTTACCTCATCCACCTTTGAAAAGGACGGCTCCTCTGTCGTTGAGTATATTCAAAATGGTATTACTCACTATATTATGTCAAATCTGAGTGTGCAGTTGTCTGCTTGGGTAAATGGTAACTGTGAATGCTCCATTACGGGACCAATAAGTGAAAAAGAAATGATCGCAATTATTGACTCCATCTATGCTTAGGGGAGGAACAGTCAACTATGAAAAAATCTCTGCGTTGCATCTGTGCGGCAATTTTTATGCTGGCCTTCTGCACAGGTTTTGTTATCCATGCTTCGGCGGTTGAGCGGGCAAGCCTCTATCTTACAAGGTATTCGGCCACAGTGTCCGCAAGTAACAACGGAGCTATTGAAATGTCGATTTTTGTCGTTGCAAATAAAAGTGTATCAGAGCTGGGTGCCAGCTATATTTTGTTAGAGGAGTCCGACGATGGCGGAAAGACTTGGAGCACGGCCAGAGAATATGAAGGCCAAAGCTGGATGACCGCCGAAAATCGCTCCACCTACAGCAGAACCCTCTCATATCCGGGGACCATCGGGCACCAATATCGTGTGACAGCCGAAGTTTTTGCCAAAGATGCAAATGGCGGTGACAGTCGTACCACTCCCACCTCCCTCTGTAGTTACTGCGAAAAGATAGCTCAAAAATATTGGCGGCATTAAGCCGCCAATATTTTTATTTTGGTGAAATATTTTAGGAAGCATTTCTGGTATTAAAATAGAGGGAGCTTTAATGAGCGACCGCTGGAATGCAAGAGCATGATGGAAGAATGGGGGTATACAGGAAAGCATTAAATATGGTTAGCAAACCGAAAATAATTAGGCCTTAGTATGGTGATTATTATGAAAAAGTGTATCATCGCATCTATCCTCGCTTTAATGCTATCTTTAACAACATTTGCCCAAGCGACCGCTTTACCAGAAACTAAGATAAATGATTGGGCTGTCCCTGATGTCGGAAGGGCAGCGCGACTCGGACTTCTAACAGATACCCTTGGAACTGATTACACGAGGGACATTACACGCCTCCAATTTTCGGAACTCGTTGTCAACTGTGTGGAAAAGGCCACAGGTGACACCATTGATGGAAGTTCCGTAAAATTCACAGATACTACAAGTATCGCAGCGCAGAAGTCGGCTGTAGTCGGAATCGTTAAAGGAACTGGAGATGGAACAAGCTTCTCTCCAAACCGCTTAATTACCAGAGAAGAAGTTGCAACAATGCTCTATCGTGCAATCCAATACACAAATCCAAATAATAATCTAGACACTGCTTCTCTTACAAAGTTTTCCGACAATGCACAAGTATCTAACTGGGCTAAGGATGCTATGAGTTCCATGGTTGGCTGTGGAATTATTAACGGCACTTCTGACAACACTCTTGCACCTAAAGCCAATGTGAGCATTGAGCAGGCTGCAATACTTATTTACCGCCTATATGGACAGTCCATTCTAAAGGATATAACCCCTCTGGCCGAGGCATTTGTATCTGACCAGAAAGCCATAATCACAAAACTCCAAGGGGCTTATACTAGTACCCCGAGTACATTCAGTGATTCACGTATCGATTCTATTCAGATGGCAGAAGTGTTCCAAGAAAATGGAACCACCTATATTCTGTATTCACTAAAATATAGTGTAAAAGCCGACAATCCTGAGGCAGTTATTGTGTTTGAAGATACATTGAAGGACGGCTGGTTGGTTATAAACGCGGTTACCACGTATGTTGTCCAAATGGATGGCGGCAAATTCACATCTTTAGGCGGATACACAACCGAGTTTTCAGCTGACGGAAACAAAGAAATGTATAAAATTGACTTTGAGAACTGGCTGGCGGAAAACATTCTTAATTGACCATACTCAAAGCAGGCATTCAGCAGATGCTTTTGACCTTGTCATCATGAACCTAGGTTACAGCAAACCATAGACACAGAAAATGTCACGAGATTCAGGGGGCAGGAGACGCTGTGTAAAGGGGGGATAGTGTTCTGAATAGATACTGCTACTCTGCCGGAAACACTCAATTTACAGAAGGAGGTATACTTATGAAGAGGCTACTTTGTTGCATTATGGCCCTTACAATGATTGGGTCAGCAACCGCTTTTGCGGCTGAACCTGTTGACAATTCCGCCATTGCAGAGAAGGCCCTGTCTGAGGTCACCGCTCTCTATGAAGATCTCTATACCATCACCAACGCGGAAGCTGAAGTCCAAAATTCAACCTATGATGATATGGGCAATATCATTGTTGACGTTGTTGTATCCTTTGACCGTACACTCAAGGCTACCTGTGCTGAGGATATGCCGTATATCCAGGGCCTTGAGATTGCATTGACGGAGTTGACAGATCCAGATGAAATCAGCGCAGCCAGTGCCTATATTGATGCGAAAAAAGCGGACCTGGAAGACAACTATATCGGGGTAGCTCAGGATACTTACATTGAGCTTCAAGTAACAGTCCCTATAGCAACAGCCCGCTCAAATGCAGCACAGGCCATCGGGATTGATAACATCGAATATGTCGGTATGAATGAGAATGTTCCTGCAAAGGAACTTGCTCCTGACAGCAATCAGGCTATGATGGAATCCGGCCAAGCCGCTATTCTGAATATTACCGAGAGAATGGCTACTCCTAGTACTCGGGCCTCAACCATCAACTCTGTAATCAAAAATTATGATCGTGTCCGCGCACGTGACTATGCACGCGACTGGTCATGCACGAACGGTTCCTTGTATGATCATGCTACATGCCACAATCCAGAGTATACATTTTATGCGTCAAATGATTGCACAAATTTTGTCTCTCAATGCCTCGTTTATGGTGGGCTTCCTACAGACAGTAAATGGAAGCCATATACTGAGCCCTGGAAAACAACAGGCAATGCTGGGAATGGCATCCGCCAGTATTTGACCAACAATGGCCTTTTCTTCCACAGTACCAACGAAAAAGAAGCCTTTGCCGGAAGCATCATTAACTGGCTGAATAGTGATGGTACGAACGCCGGCCATGTCGGTCTTGTGGATCAGAATGATACCGCTACGATGACCTTCTGCGCTCATACTCGTTGCCGTAGAAGTTGTCCTTGGACTGGAGAGAAGGTTGATTTTTACATTCCCTATTGGGATTCCTATGAAGGTGACTGGACTAAGTGACGAATCCGCCAATTCGATGTATCATTTCGACATTTCTAATTGATAGTGGCAAGCAATGCCTGTGTTAATACACGCGCCCGTCTGCTTGTTGTGGGCAGCACCCCCAAGCCCCCTTGAACAGCTCTGTACCGGAGCTGGCTACGCGTCCTGCGGACGCTAAAGAGCATGGTCAGATTACTTCTGCCACCAATAGGAATTGGGAGGAGGAAAACCCATGAATTATTAAGTCCCATTTCGTAAGATTAATCTTACGTTAGTAATCCGCAGATCCTAATACCCGCTATGGAAGGAGAGCTATTATGAAAAGGACTATAAATGCGATTGCGGTATTCACAGCCCTTTGCGTAGTTTTGACCACCAGCTGCTTTGCTGCTGATTCTTCGACTCTCCATAATTCTGATTCTTCTCAATACATTGTTACAAATTTTTGCATTGACGGGGCTGAGAGGGAGTGCATTGCGGAAATCACTAGTACTCCCTCAACCGAACCTGGAGTTATCGCTCATCGAGTTTCCTATTATATACCTACTACAGATGACCAACAGATAGAAACAGACCGAATAATCTCTCAGATTGAAAGCGGAATCACACCATTTGCCCATTCTAGTCAGAATGATATTTTTTATGAATGTCAATTTGTCCTAGAAATCCTAGAAAAGCGTGACCCCCAAATCATTAAGATTGATGGGAAGTATGTTGACTTCAACTATATTCAAATTGAGGAAGTTAACTATGGAAACTTTCCCCACCCCGCTGGTGAAGGGCGTGTAAATGTAAGTGATGAAGAGATCATAATCCGTCAAATCGGATACAATAAATATCCAGGCACACCTTCTTCTAAAGAAGTTTCTTTTGAGCATATAATTTCGGCCGAACCTGGTTCCGGATTCCACGTCCGAAACGAGGATAGTCTACTACAGTGGACGCCCCATCAACTTGGGAACCAGTTGCTGATGTAGAAGGTTATGGAGTATTATGTGTTGCTGGACATTACGGTGCCACAGTAAGAAATTCGATGGGGGAGACCTGCGAAATTGATCTGGTTTGCAATGTCGCAAGCACTTCTATATGGGGCTAGACATTATGAAACCATTTCGATACCTCGTTACTTACATTGTAATCGTCCTTCTTATCGTCTTTTTTGGATACCTGAATGTGCAAAGATTTAACCTTTATGAAATACTCCCTTTCAAGTGCGTGTTACTTATCGAACAGTTAATCATTCCACTTTTCCCTTTTATATTTGGTGCACTCCTAGGCCGTAATTGGAAGTATTTGAGTCTTAGTCGGTGGCATATTATTCTGAATATAGTCCTACTTATTGTTCTATTACCTCTAGGATTTACCGAACTGACGGTAGCTATTTGGGGTGCTCCTAGCTTTTTAGGCTCTCTAGCAAAGATTGCTGGTACCAGCGGGACACGGATACTATTTCTGGTTTTTACTGGTATGCTCTTTGGTCGACTAACACTATTCATTCATGGACTGCCGTTAGCCCGTTTTCAACGCACAGGGTATCACTCAACCGACGCACGGCGCGGGTACTGCCCCAAAAGTTGCGGAATTTGCGGGTGCAATCCAGTGAGGTGGAGTTCCAGATGATGTGATTATGGACGTGCGCACGATCTATGTGGGTGCAGACGATAAAGGCGTGATTGCCCTTGGTGAAGCGTTTGGCAAACTCCACGCCGATGCGGTTGGCCTCCTCCGGCGTGACCTCTCCGGGCACAAACGCCTGCCGGACATGGTAGGCGATCACGTCGTCCGCCCCCCTCCGCCTGCCGGTTCTGGCGAGGTACTGCTGCTTGCTGAACAGAAATTCCGCGTCCGCAATGGGGCTGTTGCAGCCATGGGCCGTAATGAGCCTGCCCTGGTCGGTCTTGTCCGGGTTCTCAACATAGTCCAGAATATCGCGGATGGCGTTGCCCACGCTCCGGCCCTTGCCCGTGTGCAGGGGCATGATACGGGTGGTTGCCAAAAGCGGCCCTCCTTTCCTGGCACATATAAGAACAGCCCCGGCGCTTCTTGAGCGTCGGGGCCGTTTTTGTTTGACTTATCCGTAAATCCAGTCCTGAATGGTATAGCGCAGGGCCTGGAGCTTTCCCAGCAGCCACGCCGCCGCCATAGGCAGACCCATGGGAGAGACAAGGAACGCAATTACCAGGAGAATGATGCCGTTTTGAACCGAGTAGGTGACGAGCACCGCTACGCCCAGAACCGCCACAAGGGTTCCCGCGAGGCCGAAGATAAAGGCGGTGCAATAGAGCAGGCCGGAGCAAATCCAGACCAGCAGGGCCAGGGCCACAATCAGGGGGGCCGCGAGTATCTTTAACAGTAACCTCATATCTCATTCCTCCTTGGCGTCTTTTTCCACTATCATCTTACCATAGGTCGAGGCCAGCCACAACGATGCGGAAATTCGCCGAAAATTTCGGCGAATTTTTTTCAGCTTATTGCAGCTTGGAAAGTTGGGAGAGCACATGCCCCGCCGCTGACCACAGGCGTTCATACCCCTGCCGCAAATCCTCCAGGTCCGCGTCATAAAAGCGCCCGGTCTCATGGACGCGGCGGGTGAGCTGGTTCAGATTGTTGCTGGACCGGCGCAGCAGGCTCACCAGCTCCTTCAGCTCCGGCAAATCCAGTTGCAGCACATAGCCGTCTATCGCCATCTTGCGCAGGTATGCGCTGAGATTGTCCGTCCCGAACTGGGCCATTTTCTGCCGGATCAGCTCCATCTCCTGGGGTGAGACCCAAAAGAGGACCGGCACATTTCTGGTGCGCTTCGCCATGCTTACCGCTCCTGTTCCCTGACCTTTTTCTTGTCCGTGTGCCCCGGCTCGGCTTTCGTCTCACTCAGCTTTTTCCGCACGGAGGGCTTGCGCAGCCGCAGGGATTGGGCGCGGTCCTCGTCTTTGGTAATCAGGACATAGACGCCTTTGCGCCCCTCCAGTGTGGAGATTGACAGGGAGCGGAAGGGCAGCATAGAGACAAGCCGGTTCTGGTTCTTACTGTTGGCACGGGCCAGGAAGTCCGGGGAGACCTGGACCATGAAGTGGGTGCCGCTGGGGCTGTTGGGCCTCCCGCGCTGCCTGGAACGCGGAGAGGATACGGGCGGCCTCGGCCCGGATGTCGTCTTTGGTGAGGGGTTGGGTCAGCAGATACTCATGCCGGGCCGCATTGATAAATAAATCAACGAGGCCGGGATTGTGCCCATCCACCACGAACTCCACGTTGCGGTCATTCCCCCAGGCGTCCGGGTCCTCATAGATGGGGATGGTCCTGGCCCACGTTTTGTTGTCACGGGAGATCCGTCCGTCATGTTCCTTGTGGCGTACTGTGTTGGCGAGGACGTAGAGCGTCCGGTCATAGCCGAACTGCTCCACCACCTGGGAGACGGCTTCCCGCCCCAGGCAGTTGTCCCGGTAGTGCTCCGAGATAGCTGCGTCAATGGCCGCCGCGCAGGCGATATTGGCCTTGCGAGAGGCCCGGTACTGCTCCAGCTCCCCGTGCTCATGGGCATAGCTTCCGGGATAGCGATACACTGGAAGCTCCCGCTGGGCCTGAAGGGCGGCGTAGGCCCGGCCCGAGATGCAGTCCAGCATGGGGTCCAGGTCGGGGCTTTTCTGTTCTGTCCACCCTCCGTAGATGGCCTCCATGGGCGAGGGTACAGCCAGCAGCGCGGCGGCCTGGGCCTGGGGTATATCCATGAGCTCCGCTGCCGCCAGAATGTCCTCCCGGACGGCATACTCGTATGCGTGGTTCAGAATCTCCTCCGGGGGCTGGCCCATCAACCAGTCCCGGTACTTGGTCTGTTCGGCGGCCAGTTTTTCATAGAGCTGCGTGTTCATTTCCTCTTGCTTCATGTTCAAACACTCCTTCCGAAATTAGTTTCAGCGTGGTATAATGAGAAAAAATGCCGAGGGTGATTTTAATGGCGTACAGCGAACAGATGTGGCAGGATGCAAAAAAGAAGTGCCGCTTAAATAATGAGGATATTGCGCTTGCAAAACGGCTGGGTCTCAATCCCCGCAGTCTGGTAAAAAACATTCCCAGCAAAAGTGAGCCGTGGAAAGCGCCCGTGAGCGTGTGGCTGCATGAGATCGAAGCCAAGCACCAGAAAAAAGCGGCGCAGAAGCAGCGCCGCCGTGCGAAAACAAAACAGGCAGAAGCCGCCCCTGACACCAAAGAAACGCCCTGATGTCAGGGGCGAAATTCTATTCAGCGCACTTCCTCATGGTGTTTTGCTTTTTTCTCCGCCGCCCTGGGCGGCACGGGCCGTTTCAGCCCCTCCAGTACGGAGGGGCGTGTGCTCTTGGCGATCTCCTGCTCCTGTGACGTGGGCTTGCGCTGTGCACCCATATCAAGCTGGGCGTTCAGCTCGGCCAGCCGTGAGCTTTTGGCAGCCAGCTCCGCCTCCTGGGGGAAGGGCTTTCCCAGCTCCTTTTTCGCCGCCGCCAACTGCTCCCGGAGGTTGCTCAACCGCACCTGTACGCCCTCCATGCGGCTGTGCATATCGGCAAGGGTGTTGTCAATACGGAGCAGGTTGCCCCTGGCGTCAAGGCCCAGCTTGGTCCGGTGGGACATTTCCCCCTTTAAGGTCAGAATGAAGTCGCTGCCGAAATTCTCCACGGACAGGAACATGGTAAAGCCCCGGTAACTGCCGATCTCCGTCAGCTCCGGGGTCTTGACCTCCTTGCAGGTCCCCAAAAGGGCCGCACCCGCGTTGTCCTTGTCGGTCAGGGTGTCGCCCCGGACCACCATCCCCGCGAAGCCCTTTTCTACCTCTACCGCCTTGCCGTCCTCACCGCCCCTGGTGACGATGGGATGGGGATGGGCGGCCAGGGTCTCCATATCCTTCTGAAATCCGGCGATAAAGCCCTCGCACTCCTTAATCTGCTCCGGGAAATGGCGCAACACATTGTCCTCCATCTGGAACTGCTTGCTCTGATGGTCCGCTTTCAGGATGCGCAGGCGGGACACGTCAATGTCCAGGTCCATCTTCTCCCGGATGAGGGGATTGCCAGCGCACAGGGCCTTGATCTCCGCATAGGAAAGGGCGGTCTCGTCCACGTCCTCGCAGGAGCGCACCGGGGATTTGGAGGTCATGATCTGAGAAATGAATTTCTGCTTGTTCTCCACCGTCTGCCACAAGTAGGAATCGAAGGTGCCCTCAGTGACATAGCGGTAGATATGCACTTCCTGGTTCTGGTTGCCCTGGCGGACGATACGGCCCTTGCGCTGTTCCAGGTCTCCGGGCCGCCAGGGACAGTCCAGATCGTGCAGAGCGATAAGCCGGTCCTGGACGTTCATACCCGCGCCCATTTTGAAGGTGCTACCCATGAGCACCCGGACCTGACCGCGCCGGACCTTGGAAAACAGCTCCTTCTTGCGGGCGTCGGTGTTGGCGTCGTGGATAAAGGCGATCTCATGGGCGGGGACGCCCCCGGCAATCAGCTTGTCCCGAATGTCCTCATAGACGGAAAAGGGTGCGTCCGGCTTTACATCGTCCAGGCTGTCCACCAGCGCGTGGAGGTCTGCGCCTCCCACTATTTTATCTCCCACCGCCATCGCGCTCCTGTCCCGCTGGGCAGCGGCTTTGGACTTGGGCGTGGAAATATCGCAGAACACAAGCTGGGTCAGCCTGTCCGCCTGCCCCTCCCGCCAGATGCGGAGGATGTTGTTCACGCACATGTTTACCTTGCTGTCGGGGTTGTCCGGGAGCATGGGGTTGATAAGCCGCTGGTCCAGGCCCAGCTTGCGCCCGTCCGACGTGATCTTGAGCATGTTGTCGATGTGAGGGTCAATCCCCGCATGTACCTTTGAGGCCCGCTCAGAAAGGTCCTGCACCATGGCCTTTTTGATGCTCGGATGGTTCGGCCTTCTCCACATGGTAGACTGCCTTGGGGGTGGGGAGGTTGAGCTGGTCGGCGGTCTTGATGTCCGCCGTCTCCTTGAACATGGACATGAGCTCTGGCAAGTTGAAGAAGCGGGCGAACCGGGTCCGTGCCCGGTAGCCGGTGCCCTCCGGGCCAGCTCAATGGCCGTCACCGTCTCCCCGAAAATGGAGGCCCAGTTGTCAAAGTGGCTCAGGTGGGTCTTTTCCAGGAGGTCTACCTGAAGATACCGCTGCATGGTGTAAAGCTCGGTCATGCTGTTGGAAACCGGGGTGCCGGTAGCGAACACCACGCCCTTGCCGCCTGTGATTTCGTTGATGTACCGGCATTTCAGCAGCATATCGCTGGACTTCTGTGCATCGCTGGTGGAAAGGCCCGCCACGTTGCGCATTTTGGTGTAGAGGAACAGGTTTTTATAGCTGTGCGCCTCGTCTACAAAGAGGCGGTCCAAGCCAAGCTGCTCAAAGGTCACAACGCTGTCCTTCCGGGCGGTGGTGTGGAGCTTCTCCAAGCGCACAGTCAGGGATTTTTTCATCCGCTCCAACTGCTTGATGGTGTACCGCTCCGCACCGCTGGCCTCCAGTTCTGCAATGCCGTCCTCGATCTCCGCAATCTGCTCCTGAATCAGCCGCTCCCGGCCGCTCCATGGAGACCGGCAGCCTCTCGAACTGGGAGTGTCCCATTATCACGGCGTCGTAGTCGCCTGTGGCAATTTTGGCACAGAACCGTTTCCGGTTGCGGGCCTCAAAATCCTTTTTTGTGGTGACAAGAATGTTTGCGGCGGGATAGAGGCACAGGAACTCGGAGGCCCACTGTTCCACCAGATGGTTGGGGACGGCAAAGAGGGACTTGCGGCACAGGCCAAGCCGCTTGCTCTCCATGGCGGCGGCCACCATTTCAAAGGTCTTGCCCGCGCCCACCTCATGGGCCAGAAGGGTGTTCTTTCCGTAGAGAATGTGGGCAATCGCGTTGCGCTGGTGCTCCCGCAGGGTGATTTCCGGGTTCATGCCGGTAAATACGATGTGCTTCCCATCGTACTCGCGGGGCCGAATGGCGTTGAAGCGTTCATTGTAGGAGCGTACCAGCTCCTGACGGCGCTGGGGTTCCTTCCAAATCCAGTCCTTGAAAGCGTCCTTGAGGGCCTGCTGTTTCTGCTGGGCCAGGGTGGTCTCTTTCTGGTTGAGCACCCGGCGCTCGGTGTCGCCGTCCCGGATGGTATCGTAAATGCGGACATCCCGCAGGTTCAGGGTGTCCTCCAGGATGCGGTAGGCGCTGGCCCGCTCTGTGCCGAAGTTCATGTAGGCCGCCACATCGTCGTAGGGGATGGCGGTCTTGTTGGTGACAGACCACTCCACTGTAAACTGGGAATACAGGACCCGTATTCTCCCGCGCAGATACCCCGGCGTCTGCAAGATCTCATACATGAACTGCTGGATATACTTCTGGTCGATCCACGTCGCGCCCAGGCGCAGGTCGATCTCGGAGGCGTCCAGGTCCTTGGGAAGCGCCTGCCGCAGCGCCTCCACATTGTCCTGATACATGGGGTCCGCGTCTGCTGCCCTCTGCGCCTCCACCAGCTTCTGCCGGACGTTGCCGGAGAGGTATTCGTCTGCCGCCGCGTACTGGGGACCGCCCGCGCCGTCCGTCTCATTGGGGACGCGGAAAATGATGCCCCGCAGCTCGGCGGCCAGCTCCGCCTCAGTCTTGCCGGTGAGCTGGGCCATGTAGGGCATGTCTACCCGCGCCTTTTCTGAGATAGAGACGGCCAGGGCCTCGGAAGCGGTGTCCACATGGGTAACAGCCCGGTGGGGCTGGATGGTCCGCTTGGTGAACATATCCGCCTTGCGCTGGAGATTGCCGTCCTCGTCCAGCACTTCCAAAGAAGATAACAGGTAGTAGGAGTTATCGTCTGAAAAGGCCAGCTCGTTGCCCCGGTTGCTGATAAGGCCGAAGCGGGCGGTGAAGGCGTCATAGAGGGTGTTGAGCTTTTTCTGCTCGGCCTGAATGGAGAGCGCGTCCGCGTCGTCCATTTGCAGGTCGATCAAGCGGTTGACGCAATCCCGCAGTTCCACCATGCCGATCACGCGGGCCGTGGCGGTGGCGTTCAGCCGGGGCTTTACCATGATGCTGTTCTCCCGGAAGTACACCTCGCCGTCCACCACGGTGTAGGAGTAGTTCTTCACATTGGGGTCTGCGGGGATGGCGGCCTCCGATACGGGTTCTTCCTCATCGCCCAGTTCCGGCACCTCCACTTCCGGGATTTGGCCGTGGATGCGCCCCACCGCTTCATGGAGCTGCTGGGCAAGGTCCGCGCCCTCGATGGGGAGCACGGTATAGTCCTGGTGCCCATACTGGGTGCTCTCCGAAGCGGCCCGCCCCAGTACCATCTCCGGGTGCGCTGTGAAATAGTGGTTGATGGTGAAGCCCTCCGCCGTCTCACGGGTCCGCACCCAGTCCGGCACAATGTCGATGAGGTGGTCCCGCTTTTGCAGGAAGATGATGTCGGAGACTACTTCCGTCCCGGCGTTGGCCTTGAACGCATTGTTGGGCAGGCGGACAGCCCCCAGCAGCTCGGCCCGCTGCGCCAGATACCGGCGTACCTTCTCGTCCTTGGCGTCCAGGGTATAACGGGAGGTGAGAAACGCCACGATGCCGCCCGGACGTACCTGGTCCAGCGCCTTGGCAAAGAAATAGTTATGGATGTGGAAGCCCAGCTTGTTGTAGGCCGGGTCATTGACCGGGTACTGTCCAAAGGGCACGTTGCCGACTGCCACATCAAAAAAGCTGTTTGGAAAGTGTACCTTTTCAAACCCGCGCACGGCGATCCGGGCCTCTGGATAGAGGAGGGACGCGATGCGCCCGGTGATGCTGTCCAGCTCCACGCCGTAGAGCTGACTGCCCGCCATGGCCTCCGGCAGCAGGCCGAAGAAGTTGCCGACGCCGCAGGAGGGTTCCAGAATATTGCCCTTCTGGAAGCCGAAATTACCCAGGGCCTCATAGACCGCCTTGATAACGGTTGGACTGGTATAGTGGGCGTTCAGGGTGGAGGACCGGGCGGCGGCGTATTCGCTCTCGTCCAGCAGCCCCTTCAGCTCTGCATATTCTGTGTGCCAGTCCTCCTTGTCCTGGTCAAAGACTTGGGGCAGACCGCCCCAGCCCACATAGCGGGAGAGGACCTCCTGTTCCGCCTCCGTTGCGCCGCGCCCCTCCAGCTCAATCGCTTTCAGGGTGCGGATGGCTTCCACATTCCTCCGGTACTTCTCCTTCGGCCCGCCCTCACCCAAATGGTCGTCTGTGATGTGGAAGTTGCCAGCCGGAGGCATGGAGGGACCCGGCCCTAGCCGCTCCGGTTCGCCGGTGCGGATGGTCTGCACCACAACGTCATAGGGCAGGTGGTTTTTATCCCCTGGATAGACAGCGGTGGTCTGCGTGGTGTACGCCGGTTCCGCCGTCTCCCGGACCTCCGGCTGGAACAGTCCCGCGTTGCGCTCGTCCTGCCGCAGCCATTCCTCGAATTGACCGCGGCTGACCATCTGCTGGCTCCATGCGTAAGGGCCGGTATCAATGCGGATTTCCTGCTCGCCAATGTGGCCGATGGCGCCGCTGATCTCCTGGTCGGGCGCGGGCAGCACCACATGGTCGCCCACCTGATAAGTTGGGGTGCCCGTCAGATGCACCGCCTCCCGCTGAACCGGCGTGTGGGAAAAGCCGTCCAGCTCCTGTTGATACAGGGCGCGGAGGACGGCGGCCAGCTCTTTCCAGGAGGCGGAGACGGTGGCAAGTATCTTGTCATCGTCCCGGATGATCTCGGCTTCCATGCCGGTGGTGGTCGTCCGGTAGTCCGCCGCCTCGCCGGTCACAAGGCCCATGGTCTCCACCCGGCCCGAGAACTGGGCGGAGAGACGCTGGGAGAGCTTGGTGTTGCCCTCGCCGTTCCGCAACCACCGGGAAACATAGTCCTTGTCCCGGTCTTTCAGCAGGCCGGAGGCCAGCACCTCCCGCAAGTCCTGGTCGAACCGCTCTAAATCAGCGGGTAGGAACTCGGTAATTGCGCCGTTGCGCTGGTCCTGCTTCAGCAACCGCTCAAAGTTCTCTCGCGTCTCCAGCCGGTTGACGGGATAGGCCAGCGTGGGGTCCAGAAGCTCCACCTGTCCCCGTTCCAGGGAGGCGATCTTGTACTCCCTATCCTCCAGATAGACAAAATCCCCAGCGCCGTAGGCTGAGGCCAGCGGGTCGCGGGGCTTGCCGTCAATGGTGATTACCCCCGGCACCGCTCCATCCTCCGGGATGGCCTCCTGTATCTCTGTCCATTCCTCGTCAGAAACCGCAAGGTCTACTTCATGGGTTGGCTCCCCGGCCCCGATGATGATGGTATCGCCGTTGCGGGACACCGGCTGGCCTGACAAGTCCGGCTGGGCCGGTTCCGTCAGGGCGGCATAGGTCTCCTCCAACACGGTCTGGTGGAGACTGTTGTGAAAGCCGGTCAGGTCATAATAGAGGCGCATAAAATTGGGGTCCTCAATAGACAGCACCGCCCGTTTGATGGCCTCCTCACCCTCAAGCATGGCGTTTTCCCGGTCCGAGTTCTGTACGGCGTTCCGGTATGCCTGATCTGAAAGCACCTTTTCCCGCACAATGGGCAGATAATGCTCGTAAATCTCCCGGACGGTTGGGGACGGCCCCAGTTCTGGCACTTTGACGATCTCCGGCGCGGACGCAGGCTGAAATACACCATTGTCCAGATACGTCTCAAACAGGGGCCGGAACATCTCGGCCACGCCGCGCTCCGGCATGTCAGGGGTCGTGTACCAGACATGCTCCTCGTCCACATGGTCGATCACCAAACGAATGACCGAATCGTTTTCATCCGTGTGACTGTCTAAAGCGTCCCCTGGCCGGTAGGTATGGCCGCCCTTGGTGGTATAGGTCTCCAACGCATCTGTACCAGTGGCCCGCTCCACATCAGCCATGACCTGACGAATAAAGGGGTCGCTGCCCAGTTTTTCCGGGTCCACTACCTTGCCGTCCACAATGCCGCGCTCGGCCAGCCGCTCCCGTATCTCCACCGGGTCAATATTTTCAAAGTTGTCCTGTTCTTGCTCGGTGAAGAACTCGTCCCGCTGAATGAGCTGGGCGATCCGGCGCTGGACCTTGGGCCACGGCACATCGCCCGCAGCGCCGTCCGCCGTGACCGGGAACGCGGGCAGGCTGTCGCCATACTCCTGTTGCAGCCATGCGGCGGTGTCTTTTTCCCGCCCATGCTCCTTCATGTAGCGGACCACGGCCCGCTTGCTCTCCATGTCCCCGTTCCAGTCCCGCAGGGCCGCGTCAATGTCCGCCTGGGTCAGCGCCCCATGGCGGTCCGTGGTAGGGATTTCCGGCTGGTGCGGGACCTCCGGGCTGTCAGGCGTCCTTGCCTCGTCCGCACCGGCTTCGGCCTCATGAGCGGGAATGGCCTGCTCCTTGTCCCGTGCGATCTCCTTTTCCGCCAACAGGCAGACCTCCCCCCAGGTCAGGCGGGTAATAGCGGTAGGGTTGAGATAATTGCCCTCCCACACATGGAACTGGTCCGGGAAACCACGAAAACCGATGGTGGTCCCATCGCTGGCCGGGTACTGATGCAGGACCTCGCCAAACCGCAGGCGCAGATAGCTGACCCGCAGATGTTCCTCCGGGTGGTCGGCAAAGAACTTGGTCAGGGCCTCCCAGGTGGCGCTCCCATCTTCATGGCGCAGAATTTCCGGGAGATACTTTTCGTGGAAGGGCGGCAGGGAGGCAGGCGGCGGGCTGACGGTCTCAGCGGCGGGCTGCGTGATGAGTGCGTCCAAGGTAAGCTGCTCCGGCTGCATGGGAGGCGGATAGGGGGCGCGGGGCACCGGGGGCGGCAGCGGTTCCCCGCGCTGCTGAAAGCCCCGCACGATAGCGTCCCAGCGGCCTTTTTCCACCGGAGTGAAATAGTCCTGAGCGGATGCCAGCTCCTTCAGCCGTGCCGCCGCCCGGCTCCATGGGATGTGTATGGACCCGCCGGGCTGGTAACGCCTGAACTCGATGTCTTTCGTGGTATAGATCACCGTCCCGTGGCTTCCGTCCTGATAGGTTTGGCTGTGGGAGTAAAAGGACCCGTATTCCTGCTTCAAAAAGGCTACGGCGGCCTTTGTGTCCGGCATCCCCAGGAACAGGGCGTAAATCCGCAGCTTGCCGTCCAGATTGCCGGACCCCCGGCGCAGCTCCGCGTCCCACTCCGCGTCGGAGATGGAAAAAGCGGAGGGCGTTTCCACGCTCTCCGCTTCCGCGATAGACTGCCGCTGTTCCTGTTCCGAGGGGAACAGGGTCAGTTGTTGTTCCTGTCCGGTTAGCTGAATACCAGCTCGTTCAGGATGATCTCCTCCGCCTGCGCTTTCAGGGTGTTCATCAGGCCCGCCCACTTCATTGGGTCTGCTGCTTTCAACGCCTCCGTCACGCCCGCCTCCTTCGCCATCTGCGGCATCATCTCGGACAGACGCCGGTGGGCCGTCTCGTCGATCTCCCGCAGGTGCGGGTACAGCTTCCCCTCCAGCACCAGCTTCTGAAACAGGATGGGCCGGTGCTCCTTCAGATGCTGCCTGCGCATCCTCCCGTACTTGCCCAGCGGTGCCGCCTCCGGCTCCTCCGTCAGCTTCAGGTCCGGGATCAGATAGTCCCCGTTCTGTGTGTAAGTCAGCTCGTTCTCCATGGTTCTGGCTCCTTTCCGTGATTTTCTCCCGCTCATAGCGTTTGATGGTGACTTCAATGTGGCGCAGCACCTGTTCGCTGACCTCGCTGACCGCCGTGCCCAGGGCGGAGACGGCGGCGGGGGTATTCCAGTCAAAGACGCTCAGAAAGTCCTCATGCCCGAAATACTGCTCCGGGTCCAGCCCGCAGCGGGCCATCAGCGTATAGGTGATGCTGGTGGAGGCGGCGCTTCGGAACGACGCCCCTACGTTGTAATCATCATATTCCTCCAGAAACGAATCTTCAATGATGCCGAGAATATCCCGTTGGTGGTCCTCCCAATAGTCCTTTGCCAGCCGATCCGCTACAAGCTCCAGCTGATATTCCAAACCGTTCGCGCCGGAAACCTCATAGCGGGCCTCCAAAGCCCGCAGTACCGTGTCCATGTGCTCGTCCTGTAACTGCCAGAGATAGGGGCGGCGTGCATTGTCTCCGCCGCCTGTGTCCGCCACGTCGAACACATAGCGCAGGCTGGGCTTTTCGCCGCTGCTATCCACCAGGGCGATGCCCCTGGACCCGCGCCGGACATACCGGCGCATCCGTTTGTTCCAAAAGTCATACTCCGCGCAGGCCGTGGCCTCCGGGCGCTGGGCATAGATCATAAGCTGCTCATGGTAGGGGTATTTATAGAGGCGGGCGGCGGTGGCGAGAAAAGCCGTCCACTCCTGATAGCTTCCGGTGATCTGCTCGGCGGTCCTGGCCGCCATCTGCTCATAAAACTGTGCTCTGTTTGCCATGCTCAAAACCTCCCTTCGGATGGTAAATAGCACAGGGGACGGCTGTGCGCCGCCCCCTGCCGGTCAGTCCATAAAGTCCGGGATAAGTTCCAACTGCTCATAGTCCGCGTCGCTCAGTTCCCGCAGCTTTTCCAGCGCGCTGTCCGTCAGCTCCCGCAGCTCCGTCTCGTCCGGCTCCAGGTATCCCCGCATCTCCTCCAGGTTGGCAATCAGGCCCTCCCTGGTGCCGGGGTCGTAAATGCTCATCAGTTCCATTTCCTCATAGGTAAAGTGCTTCATGGTTATCGCTCCCTTTCTGTGCTTTTTTCCGCTGTTTTTTCCTCTGCTCCTGTGCTGGTGGTGCAGTTCTAAGCTGTGCCACCACAGATTTTTTCTTTTCCGTCTGCTCCTTATGGACCGCTTGCGCAAGGTCTACAAGGGAAACCTGCTGACCGGCCTTGACCTGGGCCTCCAGCTCGGCCACGCTGGGAGTGTTGTTGAGGATGCCGTCGAGCTGGTTGTCGTTCTGCTCCAGGCTGTCCTCGGCGGCCCGGAGGGGGTTGCGCCCGGAGAAAAAGCCGGGCAGCTCGGAAAAGGCGTACTGGTCTACATAGTGGCAGGATAACACGCCGCCCTGCTTGAGCACCACGATGTCGCTGATGCTCATGCTGGGGCTGTGGTAGTCCGCCGGGTGGTCCTCTTTGAAGCGATGCCAAAGCTGATCGAGCTGCTGAAGGGTGTCACCCTGGCCGGTGAGCGGGGCGGTGTAGACCAGATCATAGTTGCCCTTCCGGGGGGACGCGCCCTCCGCCCGAAGGCGCTCCAGAGAGATATCGCGCAGGTCCCTCAGCTCCGGCCCACGGTGAAGCTGATAGAGGGCGAAGCAATCCCCCTGGTGGTCCAGAAAGGCCGCCTCCCGCCTCTGCTGTTCCTCCTCACGGAGACGGTTCTGGATGGCATCGTCAAAATCCGGGCTGGCCTCCCATTCCTCGCGGGGAACGGCAAAGAGGCCGTCGTGGTTATCAAAGTCCGTCTCGTCAAAGACCATCTCCGGGTTCTCGCCGGGGCGGATGAGATAGACGGTGAAATCGCTGCCATACATAAGCTCCGCCGTATCCAGGGAGAGCGGAAGCAGGTCATTCTCCGTATAACCGGCTTCGGTCAGATGTTCCATGCTCATGGAGGGGTCCGGCATGGGGTAGGTGTCCAGCTCCGTATCAAACAGCACCGCGTCCTCGGCGGCAAAGTGCTCGATCAGCTTTTCGCGGCTGGAAACCGCAGGCGGTTCCAGTTGGGCCTCCTGCAACTTTTCCACCAGCTCCAAGGGAACCGCCTCCACCTTCTCCGGCCTCTCTCCCATGGTGTCGAACACTTCCTCCCGCACGGCGGCCAGGGGGTGCTTGATGGGAGAGAGCGCCACGTCCTCCGCGTCGATTACGCCGCCGTCCCGCAGCCGCATGGTCTCCTTGTCGTAGAGGGTGTAGTCGTAGCCCTCGTCCCGAAGCTGGATATGGAGATAAGCGGCGTCGTCCAGCAGATACAGGGCCTCCAGCTCTTTGGAATCCGTCTGGTCCAGTGCCCGCACCTGCCGGGCGGTCATGTCTCCCGCCTCCAACTGATACAGCAGCTCCCGGCATCGGTCTGTTGGACCGACATAAATCACCTCGCGGGGAATGTAACTGTCGCCGTTCCATTCGCCGGCCTGGAGATAGCCCTGGTCCTGATAGGAGGTGGCGTTGGGGTTAGCCTCCAAGCGGAAGGTCAGGCCCTGGTCCCGGATGTCGCTCAATTTCTCCAGCCGATCCAGCATTGCCACAGCGGTGGGCAATCCTGTCTGCTCTCCTACACGGTCCAGCGTATTACGGATGTCGGCAAAATGGCCCGCCCGCAGCTCCTCCATGATCTCCACAATCGCCTGCTCCCTGGGGTCCAGCGAATAGGGGTGTTGCAGCATCCCGGCGGCTTCCAGCTCCGCCATGTAATCGTAGAGGGCGGCGGCAAACTGTTCCGGCGTGTCCAGCCCCTCGAAATTCGCCGAAATTTTCGGCGCATTTTCCTGTTCCAGCTCAATGCCGCGCTCCTTGCAGACCTCGGCGAAGTGGCGGTCAATCTCACCGATGAGCTGATTGGCTGTCTTATTGATGGTCGCCAGACAGGCGCGCAGCTCGGACAGTTCCTTGTCCTTGCTCCAGGACGCAAGGTAGCCGAAGCTGTTGGCCCCGGTCTCAACGCCGCAATACTGGCAGACCACATAGGACACGCTCTCCGCCTCCAGCTCCTGGGCGGTCCGCACCGCCTTGTCCTCACGCACACCCCTCTGATTATGGAGGATGGAGTGGGTGATCTCATGGACAGCGGCGCATACCGTCTGGACCTCGCTCATACCCGCCCGGATGGAAATGCTCTGCTCGTCCAGACTGAAATAGCCGTCCAGGTTCTCCGCCATGGGCTTGATCTCCATAGGCACCGGCGCGGTCCGGCGCAGGGCCTCCATAAACGCCTCGTACTGCTCTACATCGCCGGTCAGGTCCTGGGCCAGCTGTGGGAGGGGCTTGCCGTTGGTCTGAGACACGTCGAACACCGGCACCGGGCGGAACCGTGGCACCTGCACCTCCCGTTTCTCTGTGATAACCTGACCGTCCTCGTCCAGCACCGGCGCTTTGGTGTCCGGGTCCAGCTTCTGCCGCTCCACCGTTTTGACGATGGGAATAGGAGCCATGATATAAATGGCCTTTTCCCCCTTGTTGATGAACCGCTCAAACTGTTCCTTCCACCGCTTGGCGCTGGCTACACGGGTGGCGTTGGGCCGCTGCATGTGGATGAGAAGGACGTTGCGGGCGGAATAGGTGTGAAACCGGGACATGACGGCGAGGTAATCCCGAAACCGCTCGCTTTCAAACACGTCCCGGATGCCCTGCTCCAGCCGCTGGTTCAGGTCCTTCATACGTTCCTCGCGGCTGGGATAGCTTTTCTTTGCCATAAGGCGCTCCTTTCTGCACATAAAAAATGCCCCCGCACAGGACGGGAAACACCGTCCCGTGCGGGGGTGGTTTGGATTGAAAAATAGAAAAAGTAAATGCGTTTTGTGGGCTGCCTGGGAAAGTGGTTTCCCGCTCCGGTTTTACCGCTGAAAAGCCCCGGAAATCCGGCCTTTTCAGCGGCCGCTTTTTCTAAGGTCTGCCCTTGTTCCGGGCCGCCCACTCGCGCTTGCTGCGGCGGGTCCTTCGTGCGGCGCACTCCGGGCAGTATAGGGTATTTTTCGCCTTGGGGACAAAGGGCCGCCTGCACTCCCGGCACCGCCTCCGGCTGTCTGCCATAATCTCCGCTTGCAGCTCCCGGTCTGCGGGCAGGACGGCGGCGCGGAAGTACCGGCAGAGTACGGAGCAGGTGAGCATCTGTGGGCAGGGGCACGGCTCATACCCATCGTCCAGCAGAAGGCAGTTGCCGCCGTTGCAGTTGGCGCACAGGGACCGGATCAGCCGTCTGGCCCGGCGAAGCTGGGCCTCGGTCATACGGGGCGGGTCATTCATGGCTGAACTCCAGCCGGAAGCTGGCCCGCGTCCCGTCGTCCGTGAGTGCCACCGTGGCCGTATAGGTCTTGCCGGTCTTTTCCGACCACAGACCGGAGATCTGGGTGCGTCCGTCCTTCAGCAGCGCGGCGACAATAGCCTTAGTGGGCGTTTTCTTTTTGTTTTCCCACCACTTGCTGTTTTTCCAGATGGCGAAACCGCAGGCCCGGTTTTCACAGAAAAAGCCCTGCCTGCCCTCGGTGACGGTCCCGCCGCACCGTGGGCAGCCCACCGCCTCGCGGGTGGAGGGGAACAGAACCGCGCTGCCCTCTACCGGGCGGCAGGTCTCCACCAGTTCCCGCAGCATGGCGGCGATCTCGTCCATGAAATCGCCGGGGGCCAGTGTCCCGCGCTCTACCTCTTTCAGCCGGTGCTCCCACTCGGCGGTCAGCGTGGGAGACTGTAACTGCTCCGGCAGCACCGTGATGAGCGCCGTGCCCAGGGGTGGGCAGGAGAGACGGTTTTCTTTGCCCTTTCCGCTCCACAAAACCAGCGGACACCAGTTTTTCCAGAATAGCGGCGCGGGTGGCCGGTGTGCCAATGCCCTGCCTCTCGGCATCTTCCGGCATATCCTCCTTGCCCGCCATCTCCATGGCGGAGAGCAGGGAGTCCTCGGTGTGGTGCTTGGGCGGCGTGGTCTTGCCGGACTTGACCTGGGCGGCGGCCACCGGCAGCGTCTGCCCTTCCGTCAGTCCATCCGGCCCGCTCCCAGCCTCCGCGTCTGCCGTCTGCGCGTATACCTTCCAGCCGGGGGACAGAACCGACCTCCACTTGACGGTATAGGGGTCTCCGCCGCATACCGCCGTGATGCAGGTCTCCGCAGAGCGGCAGGGCGGGCAGACGGCCCGGAGCAGGCCCAAAGACACTAGCCGCAGTATCTCCCGTTCCCCAATGGGCAGGGCCTCCAGATCCGCCTTGCCCGCGCTGGCCGTGGGCACCACGGCATGGTGGTCGCTGACCCTGGCGCTGTCGCAGACCTATCCGGCCAGCACCGTCTCCGGCGCGGTCACACCGCAAATGGAGGCAGCCGCCTCGACCAGTGCCGGGACGCCCGCCTCCATATCGTCCGTCAGATACCGGCTGTCCGTCCGGGGGTAAGTAGAGAGCTTCTTGTCATAGAGGGCTTGCAGGTAGTCCAGCGTCTGTTGGGCGGTGTAGCCCAGGGTGCGGTTGGCCTCCCGCTGGAGGGTGGTCAGATCAAAAAGGGCGGGTGGCTTCTCCGTTTTCTCCCACCGCTCCACAGACTGGACCACGGCGGCGCTGCCCTGGCACCGGGCGGCGGCCTCCTGCGCCTCTTTCTTGCTGGCCTTCCGGTCCCCGGCCAGGGAGAGACCGTCACAGTCCAGCTCCACCATGTAGAACGGCTCCGGCTGGAACGTGGCGATCTCCGCCTCCCGCTGGACCACCAGCGCCAGCGTGGGGGAGACCACGCGGCCAATGTTCAGAGTGCAGCCATAGAGCAGGGAGAACAGCCGGGTGGCGTTGATGCCCACCAGCCAGTCCGCCTTGGACCGGCAGAGGGCGGCCTGATGCAGCCCGTCATACTCCCGTCCGGGGCGCAGATGGGCAAAGCCCTCCCGAATGGCCTCGTCCTCCATGGAGGAAATCCACAGCCGGGAGATGGGCTTGGAGCAGCCTGCCAGGGCATAGACCGTGCGGAAAATCAGCTCCCCCTCGCGGCCCGCGTCGCAGGCATTGACCACCTCGGACACGTCCTCCCGCCGAAGGAGGGTCCGCAGTACGTCAAACTGGTCCCGCTTGTCCTTGGCGATGGTAAACCGCCAGCTCTCCGGCAGGATGGGCAGGTCCTCCTTCCGCCACTTGGCGTAGGCCGGGTTATACGCGGCGGCGTCCGCCAGCTCCGCCAAATGCCCCACACACCAGCTCACCAGCCAGCCGTTTCCTTCCAGATACCCCTCCGGCGCTGTCCAGCCCCAGCACGGCGGCCAGACTTTGGGCTACCGAGGGCTTTTCCGCAATTACCAACTGATACAAGTTTGTCTCACTCCTTTTTCAAGCAGCATAAAACGCTTGCACGGCCTGTATAATAATGATAGAATACTATCAAGAAAATATAATTGGAGGTTTTGCTATGATTATCAAGCCATCCACCGCTCTGCGGAATGATTACGGCTCCATCTCCGACTTGGCCCACACGGAGGATGCGCCCATCTACATTACAAAGAATGGCGAGGGCGATCTGGTCATTATGAGCATTGACGCCTATGAGCGCCGGGAAGAAGTTTTGAAGCTGCGGGCAAAGATAGAGGCGGCGGAGCAGGCGCGGTTGTCCGGCCAGCCGGTCTATTCCATCGAGGAATCCCGGAAGCGTCTGGAGGCCATCTATGGACAGGATCTGTAAGCTGGATATTTTAGCGCCCGCCCAGGCAGAACTAGAGGAAATTGCGCGTGTCCACATGGCCCTCTCCGGCCCCCGGTCCGCTCAAGAAATCACCGATAAAATCTACGATGCCATGGAGCAGTTGACGCGTTTTCCGCTCTCCGCCCGCCGGTCCGGGATGAGCAGTTGCGTGTCGGAGGGTATCGCTATATCCTGGCGGGTAAATATCTGGTGATCTACCGTCTCCTGGGCGATACGGTGGTCGTGTACCATATTGCCCACGGCGCGACAGATTACCCCAAGCTGTTTCGGACCTCCTATTTCTGAACATGATCTGGACGGTTCGTGATGCGCAAGTTGCCCTTGCGCCGGTCTTTGAGCAATATGGGGTCTCCCGTGCTGTCCTGTTCGGTTCCATCGCTCAGGGGACAGCCACACAGGAAAGTGATATAGACCTTCTGGTAGACAGCCACCTGCGCGGCATGAAGTTCGTGGGGCTTATGGAGGCGATCCGGCAAGTCACTGAAAGGCCGGTAGATGTGTTTGACGTGACCCATATTGAACGCGGCTCCCCATTGGACTGGGAAATTCACGCCACGGGGATCACAATTTTCGAGAACGCAATATGAATCAGGGTATGAAGGACGGCCTGCCGCTTGGCGGGCCGTCTCTTTTCATACTTTTGCTGGATAAAGCTGCATGACGCCCCGGTGACAGGGCAGGACGCAGCCCTCCCCAAAACGCTTGCAGCCGTGGCAGGGGTGCCCTTTGGGGCAGGAGCAGGGCGGGATGGACGCGGCCTACGTGTGGCCGGCATCATCGTCCGTTCATAGGGATGTCAGTGAAGCATCTCACAGTTCCTCGTCCTCCGTCTCCGGCTCGTCCGGCTCCGCATCGGCGTCCTCCTCGCCCTCGCCGTAGTCATAATCATCCAGATCGGCGCTGCCCCTGGTGCTGGCCTGTTTGCCCTTGACCAGCTTGAAGTAGGCCAGCGCCCCACCGCCGCCCAGCAGGACCAGGACAGCCAGCAGCACGGCGGGGTTCAGGCCGCCTACCTTTCTCCGGCTCCGGCGTTTCCTCCGGTTCCGGGGTGGGTTCCGGCTCCGCCTCCTTTCCCGCGCACTCGGTCATGTTGACCGCACACACCGGGCAGGCGGTGTTGACTGCCCCAGCCGCGCACTTCTCCATGCAGGAACATGCGGCGGGTTCCCCGTCCTCCATGAGCGCCATCAGGTCGGCCTCGTCTACGGCGTTCAGGAAATAGACGGTGTTCTCACCGTCCGCCGCCCGGTCCACAATAATATAAAAGGTATTGCCGCTCTTGGTCTGGACGGTGATAAACTGCTTATCCCCGGCAGCGTCACCCTCAATGTCGTCCACGATGGTTAGGTTGCCCTCCGGGGTCAGGGGTTCCGGCTCCACGCCCCCGGTGACGGGTTTCTCCGAAGTTCCTTCCTCCGGGTCCTCGGCGTAGGCGAAAGCGGCAGGGGTCAAGGCGGTGCAGCACAGCATCACGGCCAACAGGCCGGTGAACAGACGAGTTTTAAGTTTCCTCATAGTTTGCCTCCTCCTTTTCCGCAGGGTCGGCAGACTGCGGCCCGGACGGACGGGCCGCCTGCATGAGCGCGGCCAGCTCGTCCGGCGTCACGCCCATGCGCCGGACAATGCCCACAATATCCAGGTTCTCCAGCTCCGTCACCTGTTTGTCGATCCGTCGTTGCGGGCGTTGAGCTTGGCGATCTTCTCGCTGTTTTCTCCCGCTCCGCCAGCAGTTTTGTGATTTTCGGGTTCAATGAAAACACTCCTCTCAGGGCAGGCGGCCATAGCAATATAGGTGCTCCTGCCAGTAGCTTGTATTCAGGTTTGCGTAAGAGATTGGGGACCCACAGTGGATCATCATGCCATTCCCCATAGATGCCACAGTGAGAGACCCCCGCGTATCATAGGTCCCTTTGAAGAACACCAGATCGCCCGGCTTGGCATTGGCGGCGGTGACGGGGGTGCAGATGTTGCACAGGCCCTGCGCCCCCAGCCGCCCCACATCCCAGCCGCTGTGATTGAGCACCCAGGACACGTAGCCGGAGCAGTCAAAGGAGGTGGAGGGGCTGGACCCACCCCAAACATAGGGGTAGCCCAGGTATTTCTCCGCCTCCTCCAGCATGGCGGCAAACTGCTCGTCCTCCAATGCCTCCGGGGGCACGTCGTAGTCCAGATAGTCCTCCTTTTGGGAGGCGTTGGGGTACTGGCTCTGCGGGAACAGGTCCGGGCGGTTGCCCAGGGTCGCCATATAGACGGCATACATGGAAAGCTGGTCCTCGCCCATGATGTAGACCGGCAGGTGGGACAGGTCGGTATTTTTCAGCGTTACATAGCAGATGTACCAGGAGTAGGGGTCCTCCCTCGCTATCATGCCGGGTCTCCACCACGACACGCTCGGTAAGGATATACTGCTTCTCAAAGAGCATATCCAGCGTCACTTGTACCTCGTCCAGCGTCCACTCTCCCTGATGATAGGCGGTGAGGATAGAAATGAGCACATAGGGGTCATGCCCGATCTCGTCCAGGTCGAAGTGGTATTCGTCGTAGGAATGGGTACTCTCGTAGGTGTCCAGGTAGTTTTGCAGCTCCGCCTCCATCCCAGCATAGGCGGCCTCCGCGCCCAGCATGGCCTCGTCGGTAGAGGGATAGGTGGTGCTGGCGATGCCAGACATGCCGCCCTGCACCAGCACGGAACAGGAGGACATGCAGTTGAGGAAGAACGCGACTACCAGAAACAGGCCCGCAGCAATCAGAAGGCCCTTTTTGTGCCTCCGCGCAAAGTCTGCCGCCTGACGGCTCTTTTTCGCCGCCTTCTTTGTAGACTGGGCCGTGTGCGCGGTAGTCTGCCCAACGGTGGCGGCGGTCTGACCGGCGCGGCGGGCGGCGGCATACTGCCGCTTGATGGCCTGCTTCTGCTGCCAACGAGACAGCGGATTACTAGAAAGGCCGGGGTTCTCTTCCAGGCTCTTTTGATATAGGGCATTGACGTTCGCCTTTTCCAGCTTCCGCTCTGCCGCAGCCGCCTTGCGGTAGGGGCGCAGCTTTTGGGAGCGATACCCAGCCCGGACCAGACGCCCGGCGCTCTCTGCCGCCTCCTCCGTCTTATGGGCGCTCTCCACTCCCACATTGTCCGCCTCACTCTGCCGGACCTCCCGATGCACCGCGCCCAGCACCGTATCTGCCGGGGCATCCCGCAGCGCATGTTGGAGCTTGGAGGGCGGCTTCTTGTCCTCAAACTGCAAGCGCACCGTGACGGCCCCGGTCTCCGGGTCCACGGTGCGCTGCTTGACCTTCCGCTTGGGGACCTTCACCTGGGCCTCATCCGCCCGGTCCGCCGCCCGATCCACTTTGCGGATGGGCTTTTCCAGGGCGGGATTTTCCCGTTCCTCTTTCGTAAACTGCAAGCGCGGCTCTCGTCTCAACCAGACACCTCCTGGGGCTTGGTGGTCATGATCCTGTAAAGCTCCGTGTCCTTGGGAAAGCGGTCTATAAAGGGCAGAATCACGTTGCCGTAGAACAGCAGCCCCTCACCCTCGCTGGAATGGGTCACATAGGAGAGCTGGTGGGGGTCTGATGTTGAGCTGCTTGGCTAAAATCTGCCGGTCCCCCGCCGCCTGATTGAGCATATAGATGAAGTCCGAGTTCTCGAAGATATTTTCGATCTCGCGGGAGGCCAGCAGGTCCTTGATATTCTGCGTGATCCCGGTGGGGATGCCGCCCCATTTGCGAAATCGCTTCCAAATCTCCACACTCCAGCTTGCCAGCTCCCCCTTGAGCAGCAGGTGGAACTCGTCTACATAGTAGCGAGTGGTCTTTCCCGCCGCCCGGTTGACCGTGACCCGGTTCCACACCTGGTCCTGAATGACCAGCATCCCCAGCTGCTTGAGCTGCTTGCCCAGCTCCTTGATGTTGAAGCACACCAGCCGGTTGGTCAGCTCCACGTTGGTCCGGTGGTTGAACACGTTGAGGGAGCCGGTGACATACAGCTCCAGCGCCGCCGCGATGCGCTGGGCCTCCGTTTCCGGCTGAGCCAGCAGCTCGTCGTAGAGGTCCTGGAGAATGGGCATCCGGGCTGGGTCCGGGTCTGCCAGGTAGGGGCGGTACACATTCCGCACACAGCGGTCAATGACCGTTTTCTCCACCGGCTGGAGGCCGTCCTTGCTGCCCACCACGATATCGCAGAAGGAGAGCAGGAAGTCCACCTTGAGGGCCAGGGGGTTGTCGTCGTCCGAGTAGTTGAGGTTGATGTCCATGGGGTTGACATACTGGGTGCTAGTGGGGGAGATTTTTACCACTTGCCCGCCCAGGCGCTTGACCAGTGGGGCGTAGTCGACTAGGTCGGGGCGATTACTCGCCCCTTCCCGTCTAAGAACCGTACGTGAGCGTTTCCACTCATACGGCTCAAGCATTTCATCACGCTTTCGCGCGGCGCTCAAAGTAGAGTTGGTTACAGTATTTGTGGACATAGGCCATATTGCGCACCTCCTCTTTGCCGCCTTTGGATTTCGGGACCTTGAAAAAGATTTCTCTTTCGTCCTGAATGTCCATCGGAAGCCCACAATGATGGCAACATCCGTTTTGATTCTTCCAAATCTGTTTGAACCTGCCGGTAAAACGCTTCATGCCGCGGCTGAATTGCCTGGCATGAAAATATTCCGGCTCCAGGTAGGGATTGGCGTCCATTCGTACTTTTGTATGTCGGATAATAGGAATGTGATCCACCCGCAGAAGTTCTTTGTCCTCCGTGGAGAATACCCAGTTTCGGTTTCCTCTGCGGTGCCAGTAGTTTGTGGATACCCACCATTTCCCCTTGTGGGGGTGACGGCGTTTGGCCCACCTCCACAGCAGTTCATAGAGAACATAGTCGATGTGCGTAAACGCCTCACTGGCACAGACCGATCGATGATAGTTCGTCCAGCCCCGGATTTGTTGGTTCAGCTTTTCAATCAGAAGGTTCTGTTTCCAAGCCTTACCGCGTCCAAGGATGGTTTCAGACAAGCTGGCCGTGAATGCTTTCAAAGACTTTTTTGACGGCTTCACAATGAGCTTTCCGTTAAATTTCCGGAAAGTCCAGCCCAGCATATCAAATCCGTCATCAATGTGGGTGATGAGCGTTTTCTCCTCAGACAGTTCCAGACCTCTGGTTTTCAGGAAATCACGAATCAGTTCTTTGGCCTCTTCGGCAATTTCCTTTGTGGCCGCCGTTACGATAAAATCATCGGCATACCGCACCAGATTTACCTTGTGGGCGTTGCGGAACCGATTGTCCACTTTGCCCAGCCGGTTGGTATGGAACCGGTCGGAGAGCAGCTTTTGCATCCCATCCAGCGCCATATTCGCCAGAATCGGAGAGATAATGCCGCCTTGGGGCGTACCCGCCTCTGTGGGAAACAGCTCACCCTGAAATACAAAGCCGGCTTTCAGGAATTGCTTCAAAATTGACTTGTCCATGGGGATGTTGTCAATCAGCCACTGATGGCTGATATGGTCGAAGCAACCCTTGATGTCACCTTCCAGTACCCACTGTGGACTGACGTTTCTGCGGCTCATGTCCGCAAAAATATATTCACAGGCATCCTGACAGCACCGTCCCTTTCTGAATCCGAAAGAGCGGGGATCTGCCGCCGTTTCTGCCACGGGGTCCAGTGCCAGCGCATAGAGCGCCTGCATGGCCCGGTCATACATCGTGGGAATCCCAAGAGGGCGTTTCGCCTTTTTGTTCTTCTTGTCGATGTATACCCGGCGGAGGGGACTGGCTTTGTAGTTCTTATCCGTCAGGGACAACACCGCCCACATCTTTTGCGCAGGTGTGCTCCACCGTTGTTTGTCGATACCGGGTGTGTTTTTCCCTTTGTTGGTGGTTACTTTTTGGACCGCCAGCAGTTTTGCGTAGTACGAATGCGTAAGCAGATATTGCAGTCGTTTTACTGTGTTCCATTTCTTTTCTTTGGTCGCCTTAGCAATCCGGGCTTGCAGCCTATTAACCTCGGCCTCGGCTTTTTTCCAATCTACATGATTCCACTGGAATGCCAGCTTTGCCGCGTTCGGCAATCTCTCAGAGCGTTTCCGCTTCGTCGTTGAACAATTACCGTTCATAGGTTTACCTCCTTTTCTTGCTATGAAATACCGTGGGATAAGTCAGCACCCTTTCAGGTCAGGGCAGAGCCCCTATGCTCCACCATTACAGCAGAGCCGTTCGCTTTTTATCCCGTTCCTCTACCCTCTGTGTCATTTCTTCCCCTTACGGGGTCGATACCTCTCATTGAATTAGAGGAACACATAGGGTTTACCACGTTCCGCGTATTGAATAATTGTGCGTGCTTTAGGAGCCATCTTTGAGCCGGGAGGAATGATGTCCATTTGCCGGGGGATTGCGAAAGTTCCCACGGCCACCTCCGCACCTTTTGGTGTAGGCGTGTCAGCCTGATTTCGCCTATTCCCTGTAACGACCCTTGCGATGATTCACGTTACGTTCTCCATGGCACACTTATCCTGGCAGTACGGCTACGTTAGGCTCGCAGCTTTCCCACGTTGTCCCACAGGCTTCCCACCCCGCCGTTACCAGCGACGCAGGCTGTGGTAGGATTACCCCAAATGGATAGGGCAGCTTGTTCAGCAATTCAATTACGCGACTTCGTGTCGCACCTCGTCCTCCGGGTCACAGACCAGCACGTCGTCCTCCGTGACGAGAAACACGTTGGTGATCTCCCGCTTGGAGCTGAACGACTTGCCGGAGCCGGGGGTGCCGAGAATGAGGCCGTTGGGGTTTTTGAGCAGTTTCCGGTCCACCATGATAAGGTTGTTGGACAGGGCGTTGATGCCGTAGTAAAGGGCTTCGGGGCTGGTCTGGAACAGCTCCTGGGTGGTAAAGGGCACAAAGATAGCTGTGCTGGACGAGGTAAGCCCCCGCTGTATCTCCACCTGATTGAGACCCAGGGGCAGGCAGCTCATCAGCCCTTCCTCCGGCTGAAGGTCCAGGGGCACCAGACGGCAGTTGTGCTTCTGCGCGGTGGAACCGGCCTGGAACATGTTGTTGTCCAGTTGCTTCCGGCTCTCCGCCGTGTTCATCAGCAGGAACGCCACCAGGAACATGCGCTCATTCCGGCTCTGGAGGTCTTGCAGCAGCTTCTTGGCCTCCCTCGCCGTAGGTGGCAAGGTCTGAGGGGATGATGTCCATGTCATACCCGGCCCGGACCGCTTTTTTCTGTTCCTCGATCTTGGTGCGGTCCAGGTCGGTGATCTTACGCTTGATGGTCTTGATGGCGCTGACCTGATCCACAGACTGGACGTGCATGGACACCACAAGACTGGACTCCATATCCAGGAAATCCGCCAGAATACGGTCATTCAGCTCCGGGGCCAGGATTTGGAGGAAGGAAACCGCGCCGAACTTCCGACCCATACGGAAGGTCTTGCCGCCCGGAAATTCCAGGGTGTGGGGCGATGAAGTCCTTGGTAGACAGGCCAGAGGGCCAGCCAGTCCCAGGAAAAGCGAAATGGTTCCGGCTCGTCCATGTGGAAGATACTATGCAGCAGGCACAGGCGCTCCGCACCGTTGAGAGGCGCGGCGGACACGCCCAGCCGCTTGAAGTGGTTGAGCAAATCGGTCTCAATACGCTCCAGCCGGGGCTTGGCCGACTGGATACTCTCCGCGTCGACGCCGAAGGTGAGGTACTTGGTCTTGACCAGACCGTTATTTCCTCTGGCAAGCTGGTTTTGCAGCATTTCCGTGTACTCCGCCCGGATGCTGTCAAAATCGTCCCCCTGGGGCGGGATCACGATGCGCTTCTCATAGCTCTCCCTGGTGGCCGCCAGATTAAGGAAGGAAAACTGGAAGCGGATGGAGCTGTCAAAATAGTTCAGGAAATCACACCACCCCTCGAAAATGGCCGCCTTGTCCTCGTTCTGACTGAGCTGGTAATTGATGTCCTGAAACTGCACCGTCTTGGTGTAGTAGGTGTCCGTGACCCGGCACACGCCGTCCGGCCACATACGTTGATAGGGGATGCTGTCCTGGGCGGACAGCTCCTTTTTATCGGTCCGGGCCGCCCTGCGGATGGCCGCGTCGATCTCCCGGCGCTCGGCGCGGGTCAGCCTGCGGCGGCCTTTTCCCGGCGCGTCCTTGGCAGGCGTTTGCTTTTTTGCCTTGAACAATGCGATACACCTCCCGGTCTAATTGGTCCTGCCGCGCAAGGGCGGCGTAAAAGTTGTTGGTCTTATAGGGGCGCTTTTTCGGGCGCAGGAAGTACAGGCGCACAAACTGCCGGACCACCTTCTCCAGCGGCTGGCCGTTACGCTCGTACATCGCCAGAAAGAAAAACGGGAGCATGGTGAGCACCATCACCAGAGCGGCGGTGCTGGTGCCCAGGCTACCCCGGAGGAAAAAGAACAGCGGAACGCCGATGAGCGCGCCGCTGCCGAAGCAGATCAGTTGTCGCTTCGTCAGGTTGAAAGCGACCTTCGTTTTTACTTTTGTCAGGTCCTTGGGGACCGAAACATAGGCCATAAAATCACCCTTTCCATTGGTTAATGGGCATTGAATACGGATTTTGCCATGCTGCTCGTCTTAAAGAGCATGAAACACAGCAGTACCGTGTAGCCCATGCACGTCCAGATGGCATAGCTCACATCGCCGTCCAGGGCAATGTTCTGCACCAATACCGCGTAGATGGCAACACAGACGATGATAAGAAACGCCTGGAAGCCCAGGGCAAACAGGCTGCGCAGATAGTTTTGCCCCATCTGGCCCCATTCGTGGTTCATCATGGTCGCCATGGGGACAGGGGCCACAGACGTGACCAAATATATCTCAATCATTCTCCCGAATGTAATAATGAAAATGCAGATCACCAGCGCCCACATGGTAATGCCCACAAAGAGGGATTGGAACCACAGGCCGAACAGCGGCCCCAGGTCCATCTCCATCAGCCGGGCCTCCAGGTCTGCGGTCACGCTGGAGATGTCGATAGCGGTGTCTCCGATGATAACGCCGGAGGCGTTATTCACCATGCCCTGCGCCACATCAAAGACCCCCATCACAATATCCCAGGTATTGGTGACAATGAGGATGGCGCAGGCGGATTTGAAAATCCACTTGAAGAACACCGCGCTTTCAATGTCGTGGAAGTTGTTCTTGTCCACAATGAGCTGGATCAGCTCCAAGGTCATCACAAAGGCCAGAATGACCCCGGCTATGGGCACCATGACCGTCTCCGAAAGGTTTTGGACCATGCTGAAAATATCGCGGTTCCATGCCTGGGGGGTAAGCCCGACCTGCGTAGAGACCTCGCCGACCTTCTGATTGACCTCATCAAACATGCCGGTCAGGTTGCCCATGATGCCGCTGACCAGGATTTCCTTCAGCCAGTCAGTGAGGACCTGTATAATAAAATCCAAGGGTAGGCACCTCCTATCACACCGTCAGGGTCAGGGGGGCCGCACCCGGCCAGGAGACCGGGTGCGGCCTCTCTTTGCCCAATCAGGTGGTAAAGAGGCCGGAGAGCAGGGGCACCAGCACCATGCCAACGATGGCGACACCCGCGCCCGCCATGAGCTGCTTCATTCCCTGTGATTTCGCGCCGGGGTTATCATTACCATAACCTTCCAAAAGGTTAATGACGCCCCACACGCCAAGGCCAGCGCCCAGGGCGATCACCAGGGTCTGGAGCACTTCGATTGCGCTCTTGAAAAAATCCATATAGTACCTCCGAAAATTCAAAAGATTTTGGAAGGTACACACTTTCCTCCTTTTTGCGGAATAGGCCGCTCCGCCTACGCGGTGGCGGCCTCCTCGTCCGTCAGGTCTACCTCGTACACGTCGTAGACCTCCTCGGCTTTTGGCTTCAGCCGGACGGACAGGAAACGCTCTATGTCAAAGGCGTTTCGCTTGTCGCTGTCCGACAGATACTTGTAGTTGGGGTGCTTCGTGATGTCGTACTTGTCCGACAGGAAAGGCCGGACGCCGCGCAGTTGGAGAATACACTTGCCGCCGTCCAGGACTGCCAGCTCATCCATGCTGGCAAGCTCCTTGCCCAGCTTCTGATAATTCAGGGAGTGGGAGGTCTCCCGCCCCCTGCTCTCTCCGGTATTGTAGGTGTCGATGGTCTCCTTGCCCAGCGCAGCGGACAGCTCCTTGAGGGTGGTGGGTTCTGAACCGCCCAGGAACAGCCTTGCGTCCATGTTTCCAATGATAGTGTCCGCGTTGTCCCGATAGAGCGCCTTGAGCTGGGACTGTGCCTGGAGGACCAGACAGGCGGAAATCTCCCGGCTTCGGATGGTTGCCACCAGCTTCTCCAGCCGGGGAATTTGCCCGATGTTCGCGGCCTCGTCAATGAGGCACCGGACATGGATGGGCAGCCGCCCGCCGTACACGTCGTCGGCCTTCTCACACAGCAGGTTGAATAGCTGGGTGTAGGCCATGCTGATTAAAAAGTTAAACGTGTCGTCCGTGTCGCTCATAATGAAAAACAGGGCGGTCTTGCGATCTCCCAGGGTGTCCAGCTCCAGCTCGTCATAGGCGGTCAGCTCCCGCAGCTCGCCGATGTCAAATGGGGCCAGCCGTGCGCCGCAGCTCACCAGTATGCTCTTGGCAGTTTTGCCAGAGACGAAAAGTCAAGGACTTTTTCATCAAATTCAAAAAGAAGTTACATTTTGCGGACTTCCTCACGCAGCAGACGCTTGATTTTGTCCTCCATCGTCTCTTTTGCGGTCTCGCTGAAATGGACACGGACGATATAGGTGGTCTTGCCAATCTGCTTTCTGACAGTCGGGCAAGTGGCGGTGTTGGTTGCGGTATTGTTGTTCATTCAAAATCCTCCTGTAAATGAAAAATGCCCGGTGACTGTTCATCATCGGGCGGTGTCGGTATGAGGGAACAAGGCAAGGCGGCAACACTAAGGTATCTATAAAAACCTTGCCGTCTTTGCCACGCTTGCCGTGTTCCTGCTGTCAGTCTCGGAGATAGCAGACCCATGCTGTGCCGTCTTTCTCGGTCACAAGCCTGTCTCCGATACGGCTTTTTGCCGTTCTCATGGTGCGTGAGGAAATCCCACGCTCATTGACTGCCTTTTCCAGCTCTGCGCTCGGCATACGCTTTCCGTCTGCCAGCAGTTCCAGTATCAGTGCTTCTGCCTGTGCGGTCTTGCTTTCGGTCTTGGCGGTGTCTGTCCCGGCAAGAAGCTCGTCAGCGGTAATGTCATAAGCTCCTATCCATTCAAAGCCTTTCTCGTCTCCCAGAGAAAAGGCAAGGGACTGTCCGGGCGGCGCAAGGGAGCTTTTCTCATGGATAAGCACTCTCGTTGTGGGGCTGTCCTTCAGCTTGCCGATAAAAGAGCAGACTGCGGACTGCCGCCGTAATGTCGATAGACCCTAATCCCCGATAGGTGCTTTGCGTTCCTGCGGCTTTGTTCAGGTGTCCAATCAGCACGATAGCGCACCCGGTAGCCTGTGCAATGTCTCCCAGACTGCGGAATATCGGGCGTACCTCGTTTGCCCTGTTCATGTCCACATCTGCGCCCAGAAACGCCTGCACCGGGTCAATGATAACCAGCCTTGCGTTGTTCTCCCGGATTGCCCTTGCTATGCGTTCATCGGCAAGGGTCAGCGGCGTGTCCCTGTCATCAATGACAAGCACTTTTTCGAGGTCTGCGTCTGCTTCCATCAATCGGGGCTTAACAGTATCGCCCAGACCGTCCTCGGCGGTCTGATAGATGATATTGAAAGGCTCAAGGGTCTCCATACCGGGCAGGGGCTTTCGGTTGGTGCAAGCCGCCGCAAGGCGCATGGCAAAGTAGGTCTTGCCCTCGCCGGGGTTGCCCTGTATAATCGTCAGCTTTCCAAAGGGGATATAGGGAAACCATAGCCAATCCACGCTCGTCAGCTCCACATCTACCATACGGAGCATGGGGACAGGCTGGGCGGTGGGCAGCTCTCGCAGCGTGATTGTTTCCGCTATAAATTTGCGGCTCGGAATGTCCCCTTGCTGACGGAGAACATCGTTCCAGTCTTTCCTTGCCGGGACAAGGCGAATGACGGCGATCTCGCCGGGAATGGACTGTGCCAGTCGGGTACAGGCTTCGCTTCCTGCGGTGTCGCTGTCAAGGCAGAGGAACACTTTTTGGGTGTCCTTGCGTTCAGAAAGAAAACGGTCAAGGGCTTTTCCCGAAACGCCGCCCAGGGCAAGGTAGCTCCTTGTCTGCCAGTCCTGCGGATAAAGGCAGATAAAGGACAAAAGGTCAATCGGTGCTTCAAAGACAAAGAGCTGGTTGCCGTTTCCCTCATAGCGGAACGGATAGGACTTGTCAGACCCGGCAATGTCCTGTCTGAATGGGTCTGCCGTTCCTCGCACATGGGCGTATCTCGGCGTACCGCTTCGGTCTCTGCCGACAAACACAACATTGTGCCGCTTTGCGTCCTCGTAAATATCCCCGGAAAGAAGAAAAGCCTCAACAAGCGTTTTGTTGAGACCTCGGCTTTCGCAAAGAAATTGAATTGCTCTGTCGGCTGTTCTGTTGTGCAAGGGCAAGTGAAACGCTGTGGGCGGTGTTGTGCTGGCTTCGGTCTGCCCCTCGCCGCTTTCGCCGGTCAGGAGCTGGACAGCTTCGGGAAAGGACTTGCCGTAAAACTCCATGACAAAATCAATGGGATAGCCGCCCTTGCTCTGGCTGTGGCGAAACCACTTGTTTCCCCGGACGGTCAGGCTGTCATGTTCTTTCCAGCGGTATTCTCGTCCGCTTTTGATAAGCGTCTCTCCCTGTGTACGGAGAAAATCTTCCAGACTGACGGCGTTCGCCCGATCAATCTGTGGTTGGGTGTAATTCATCGGGATATATCCTCCTTTTTGTGTCGTGTTTGGGGTCGATTTTGGAGCATTTGTTCCTCTGTACGCTCGTTAAATCGGGCGGCAGTATCTACACATGACTTGACCTTCCAAAGACGGTGTAAATCGTCTCTGACGGTCTTAAACTCGCCATAGGTGGTGTTGTGCGCCTGTTCCAGCTCGTCATACTCTTCGGTCAGCTTTTTCATATCCACCTTGCCGTCCGGGAATTCTCCGGTCAGCTTGCGTCTGGCGGCGTAGAACTGTTTCAGTTCCGTTTCATGCTCTGCCTTGTACTTGGCTCTGGGCTTCTCAAACTTGATTTTCTGCAAGCCGTCATAGACAGGCTTCAAGCTCTGGAAAGCAGCAGAGCTGTCATAGAGCCGCTTAATCGCTTTCATTCGAGCGGTCTGTTCGTCCAGCGTTTTCTTCAAGCTCTCTGTGGCAGCACTGTGTTCGCTGACACGGCGTTCCAAATCCTCAAGGGAGTAAATGCCGTTTGCCCGGAGATAATTGAAAGTCTCATTCATCTCCTTTAGATTGCTGACCTTGTCTTTCTGCGAATACGCCCCGGCTCTGCGCTGGGTGTAATAGGCGTTCAGCAGAGAAACAAGGTCGGGTGCCTGCGGCTTGGCAAGCTCCGCTTTTGCTTCGGCAATCCAATCGAACAGGAGAGCGATTTTCTTCTTGATGTCCCGGATAACGGCATTGGTTGCCTTGATCCAGCGGTTGAACTCGCCTTTCTCGGTGCGTATGCCTTTCTTCTCCATTGCCCGGACGGTTGCGCCCTCGTGGACGGTGGGAAGAAGCTCCACGCCCTGACGCTCATAGCTTCGGTGGTCGATACGAACGTCAAGCCCCTTTTCCGCAAACTTGGCATTGCACATCTCCGCCCATGTCTGCCGCCAGTATTCCAGCGTTTCGGGACTGCCCCAGTCGGTAGTGGGAACGGCGTTGAACACAAACTTTCCGTCTGCGTCTCGGATACGGTTGCCGTCCTCGTCCAGCTCGTACACCCGGCGTTGCTTTAGCCCCCATTTGCCGTTCTGCTCGATGGGACGGATAGGGCAAAGCACATGAAAATGTGGATTGGGTATGCCGCCGTCCTCACGGTCTGGCTGGTGTACGGCGAAGTCAACCACCATGCCACGGCTCACAAAGTTCTCCAACAAAAATTGCCTTGCAAGAGCGATGTTTTCCTCAAGGGAAAATTCATTCTGCAAGGCAATGTCAAAGCTGTATGCAAGCTGGGCGTTCTTTCCACGCTCGGCTTTTTCCACGGCGTTCCATAGCGTCTGGCGGTCTGCATATTCGGGCGGTGCATGGGACGGCAAGAGAATGTCGGAGCAGATCACGCCGCCCTTTCTGGTGTAGTCGCTGTATTCGCCGTAATACTCGCTATACAATCGCGCCCCGGCTCGGTAGGCGGCAGAAGCGATAGCGGACTGTCCTGCGCTTCGCTTAGTCTGCGTGACACTCAGATGAAATAGTGCCATCGGCTTTCAACTCCTTTTCTTTGTTTGCTTGCTTGATGTGGGTAATCGCCATGTGACGGACGGCTCGCTGGACTTCGGACAGGGAAAAGATGTGTTCCATCAGCTCTGTCATTTCGGTGCGTGTGAGATCTTTGACCTCCGGGGCAAGACTCTCAACCGTGCCGCCCAGATTGCAAAGGCGATGGGTGCGCTTGGTGCGTTCGCCTTTCTCCAGATACTTCTTTCTATTCTCCAGACGCTCCAGCTTGTGTTGTTCCTGTGCAAGCTGCGTCTCGGCTTGCTCCTTTTCGGCTTGGAGCTGGTCGAGGGTTTTCGGTTTTGTCATTGTAATTGACCTCCTTTTTTGATTTTGGGGATAAAAAAAGACCGTCAACTTTTCGCATAGTGCGACCAGTCAACGGTCAGTTTTTCGGTATTCAGTTGTTGTGTTCAGTTCGGTAAATTGAAGTTGGTCAAAGTTGTTGGCGAAGATATTCCACAACATTTCCATTCGTATCATAGAAACAGATGTTTCCTACATTGAGGGGCAGGACAATGGCGAAAGGCTTGCCACTATCAATATCAATCACCTGAATGCCGTTGCCATCATCTACTTCAAGTCGAACAATATTTTGGGTATTCATTGAGATAAATGCCCTTTCGTTATTTCCCTCAACAACAAACTCTGCAATGTAATCATCAACCTCAACTATATCTCCACCACCACGGAAGAAATATCCAAAGACAAGCCAGGGCGATTTACATAGACAGAAAAAGTGTGGTCTGTCTTGTCCTGTGGGTAAGAAATAAATGCAGCCATTGTGTCGGAAATGCTTCCATCAACAATCCAATCATCCAAAATTTTTTGAGATTGGCGAATGTCTGCTTCTAAACTGTTTGCGGTTTTACCAATATCATTGTTTGCATAAAGGAAACCGAAACCAACACACAAGCCAAAATAACACCCAAGAGGATTATGGGTAATTTCTTTTTCATAGAATCACACTCCTTTATCAAATTAAGATTCTTGATTTTCAAACTTGCTGGCGGCGAACGGTTTGTCAAAACCGTTTGCGGACGGCAAGTCCACAGGGGATAGCCGCTTTAGCGGCGCAAGGGGGTGTAGCCACCTTGACGGAACGAAGTGACGCAACATTCTCGGTCATGCAGTTTTCTTCTGCTGACGGAGAATGAAGCTCCGCAGGACGCACTACTCTCGACAGAGAGTATAGAAGTGCGCCCTTTAGTTCCTAAAGGGCTTTTATCACTTCGACAAACTGGAAGTTGACATTCCGTAATCAGTTTTTTGTCGGTGCAATGATTACCTTACAATTTGAACAATAATGCGCTTCCGCTTTATATCCATTCGCTTTTAACGGTTTGAACTGATTTATTAGGGGAACTCCCTGTTCTGCAATTGAAAAAGAGAGAACCGATGGTCTTTCTCCGTTCGGAATCCATTGCACAGGCTGTCCCCCGTTAGGGATATAGCCCAGCTGCATTTCTTCTTGGCAATATGGACATTTCATAGTACATTCTCCTCTGCAACTTCCGATTTGTTGCTCAATTTTCGCATTCAAATTATACCATAAAACTTGTGAACAATTCTACCGCAACTTTGGAATATATAAGAAAAGTCCGAACAGTTTTCTGCCCGGACTTCCTCGCTCAATCATAAATCAATTCCGCTTTCACAATCTCCTCTGCCTGTGCCTTGCAAGCGTTCATCTGCCGCACCCATTCCATTTGGTTTTCGGCTTTCAGTTGCTCGGTCACGCCGTTGCGCTTCACCAGCTCCGGCACGATCAGCTCCATGCGATTTCGTGCCGCTTCGTCAATCTCGGCGCAATGCTCATAGAGCGTGTCAGACAAGACCAGCTCATTGAACAGGACGGGACGGTAAGTTTCTAAATAGGCTTTGCGAAGTCTGCCGTAGTGTCCGATGGGCTTGGTCTTGCGGATAACGATGTTGGGGATTCGATAATCTCCATTCTGCGAGTAAGTGATGTTCATGCTGTCTGTACTCCTTTCTGCGGCTCTCGTGTGGGTAGCTGGCTGACCGGAACGAACACGCCCTTTGCAATGTCCTCTGCACGAATGGCGGCTTTCTTGGCTTCAATTTCTGCCTTTTTCTTCTCCTTGATTTTATCCTCGTATCGCTTCTGCGCTCCGCTGGCTTTCCGCTTCAAGTAGTTCTGATGAAGTCTGTCCTTGCGTTCCTCACGCTTGCGGATTTCCTCCAATTCCTCCGGGATAAGCTCCACTTCTCCAAACGCCGGGGGAACGAAACGCCCAACGAAATTGAAGTAAATCTCAACCTCCTGTGTGGTCTGAATACTGCCCTTGCGGTCACGCTCATGCACAAGGATTTTCTCGATAAATTCATTGAGCATGGCAATCGTCAGCTTGTCGAAGTTCTCGTATTTGTCAATCAGAGCGATAAAACGGTCAGCGTCCTTTTCGTGCTTCTCATAGCTCTTGACTGCCTTTTCCAGAGCAGAGATTTCGGCGGTAAGCTCGGTCTGCTCCTTTTCGTATTGAGCGTCCAGAGTGGCGTATCTGCTGTCGGACAGCTTTCCCAAAATGTTGTCCTCATAGATTTTACAGAGCAGGACTTCCAGCTCGGACACTCTCTGCTTGGCGGTGGCAAGGCGTGTACGCTGTTTCTTGACCTCTGCCGTCTGCTGGCTGGACTGCGCTTCCTGCACCACACGGACAAACTCGGCTCTGTCATGCTTCGCATACTCGGCAATGGCTTTCAGCATTTCAGAGATAAGGGACAGTACCACATCTTCATTGATACGGTGCTGGGTCTTGCATAGCGTTCCGCAAGGAACTTTGGTGTACTGTGAGCAGGTGTATTGAGAAATGCGCTTGCCGTTGTTGGTGCGGTGGACATACATCTTGCCACCGCAATCGGCACAATAAAGCAAGCCTGTGAGGGGAGCTGCTTCGCCCCAGCCGTCCGGGTAGCGTCTGACATTCCCTCGGATTTTCTGCACAAGGTCAAAGGTCTGCTGGTCAATGATAGGCTCATGGGTATTCTCGAAAATCGTCCATTCGTCCTCTGGGACATAATGGCTTTTCTTGTCCTTGAAGTGCTTTCGGGTCTTGAAATTGATGGTGTGTCCCAGATATTCACGCTTTTCAAGAATGTTGCAGATGGTAGAAGAACCCCAGCCGTACACATCTTTGAAGGTCTTATTCTTGTTTACGCCCTCGCCGTGCTGGGCAAGGTAAGCGGACGGAATAAGCACCTTTTCCAATTTCAGTTTGCTGGCGATCTGATACGGACCGTAGCCGTCAATCGTCATGGCAAAGATGCGCTTGACCACATCAGCGGCTTCGGGGTCAACCAACCATTGGTCTCTGGCTTCGTTCCAAAGATAGCCGTAAATGACCGTGCCTGTGAGGTGCTTGCCGGACTTGCCTTTTGGACTGGAAAGTGGAACGGATTTTACGGCTGGTGTCTCTGGCGTAATACTCGTTCATAATGTTGCGGAAAGGGGTAAAATCATCGTCCCCTCTGGCACTGTCCACGCCGTCATTGATGGCGATAAGGCGAACGCCACGCTGACGCAGAATTTCCATAATCTGACCGACTTTCAGATAGTCACGACCCATGCGGCTCATGTCCTTGATACACAGATACTCCACATTCCCGGCTTCAACCTCTTTCATCATTGCCAAAAATCCGGGACGGTCAAAGCAGGTGCCGCTAATGCCATCGTCCGTGAAATGGACAAGGTTTGTAAAGCCCTGCCGTGCGGCGAACTCCTCCAACATTGCCTTTTGAAAAGCGATTTGTCAAGGGTATTTTCACCATAAAACACGCATGACATATAATTTTTTCAAATTAGGCATATACTAATTCTTTCCTACATCCTGTCCTACATCCTGATAGAGCATACTGAAAGAAGTTCGGCATCCTCGCCCACAAGTGCTTCGGATGCCGCTTCATATCTTTGGAACAGCATATGAACTGCGCTGTTCCATAAACTTTATTCATTGATATTTGTCTGTACATCTTGATATAGGCTGTTGGCAGACAATTCTCCTCCAATGGCAAACGCTTTCCCGGCTTCTGTGTCACCTTGCAAATGGTACACAAACCATGCCGTCATATAACCGTCAAACTGCTTGTATGAGTCGCCATGGTCTACATTTTTCTTTCTTGCAATCACTTTATCTACTGTTTCAGGGAGCAGGCTGTAATTCTCCTGCAAAGACCACAGCGGGCAAATCCCCTGTGCTACGCCGTTTTTATCGTCGGTAACTTGCTCCTTGCTTGTAGCATTCCCCGCATCCCAACTGCCAGTCCCTGCTGTTAAGAAGGTTGGAATATTTACTCTTGAAATATCATATTCCCATCCATCGGCCATAACCATTGTGTGGTAAGATGATGTTGCACTTGCCGCATATAAGGCCTTAACCATAGATCCGTGTTCCTGATTGGTGACCATGTTGAACACCGCCGGTCCACCTTGAGAGTGTCCCGCAATCCCAATATTGTCTAAGTCGATTTTGTGATAAAAAATGCTGTCCTTCTTTTCGTTCTCTGCAATCAGGAATTTTATCGTTTCCTCCAGGGAAGCGCCAGTCCTCGTGTTTTCATCATCGTTCCCAACAGAAATAAAGCCCCACGAAGATAGGTGCGTTAGGAACGGTTTATAGGTAGACAAGGTACTTCCTGTCCCATTTGCAAATATGACAACGGGGTATTGGGTATTGCTGCTTTCAAGCTCAGAGGGATACCAAACTGCATATTTCCCAATGACATCATCATTTGCGTCATATTCCTGACAGGATACTTCTTTATCCCCGAATGCCGTATATTTTTGCTCGATTTCTCCAACTGCTTCTGTGTATTTATAGTAATTGGATTCTTTGTGCAGAGCGAATAAAATCAATGCAACGACCCCAACAACGACCACCGCAATTAATATAAGAACAATTTTGAATACTGTCATCATAACTTTTTCACGGACTTGTTTTCCTCCAAACTCGTATTTTCTTTCAAACCATACGCCCAACCCGGTGCCTTAGGGCATCCAAGAGCGTCTGTAAAAATCATTATTTACTTCACAGGTATATATCGGGCGAGATAATCTTCGACTGCATCCATGTATGCCGCATACAGCTTGTTGTCGTTTTGCAAAGCGTGCCCGGAATGGGTCAGTTCAAAGTATTCGTGCGGCACATCATTCGCTTCCAGAGCGTTCACCAAATGCTTGACACTGTCAAACGGGCACACCTTATCCTGTGCGCCATACGCACAGACGGTGGGAACCGTGTTTTCATTCACCCACATATCAGCGGAAATGTCCTTGACTTGTTCGTCATAACTGCCGGATGTAATCATTTCTTCCGTGATAGCGTTTCCCGACATCACACTGAACAAATTTGCTGCAGCTTCGGTATTTTGATCCAAGCCGTAGTTTTTCCAATCTTCATGGTGGAAGCTGGCAGGCCCAACCGCTTCAAACACCATCTTCACCGGCACGGGTGATTGCTCTGCATCCCGATAGGCATACAGCAGTGCCAGTGTTCCGCCAGCCGAGCCGCCGGAGATCGCCATTTTATCCACCTTATATCCCAGCTTTTCTGCCTCGGCAATCACATGGGGAATACTGTCCCTAATCTCCACGGACTGGCTGTATACGCTTGCTTCGGGATGCGCTTCATCCCTCAGAGTGTAGTTGATACCTGCCGCTACATAGCCCTTGGAGCAGAGCCATTGCAGCATGGCCTGATCATCCTGCTTGTCCCCGGTGGTAAAACCGCCTGCATGGAGATAGACCGCCAGACCATAGCTGTCCCGGCTGCTATCCGCAGGAACGTAGAGATCAAATTTATTCGCTGCGCCCTCCCCATAGGACAAATCCGCATAGACTGTTCCTACGCTTTCATCCCATTTTACTGTATACTTCCCGTGAAACGGGTCAGCGGTCATTTTCATTACCACCGAGGCGAGAAAAGCGGTAAGGAATACCACAACATAGATGAATCCCCACATAACTCTCCCTTTTTTCTTTGTTTTACTTTTGCTCATAGGAAATTTCCTCCAAACAGCGTGCCACCCACCAATAGATTGAGAAAAGCACGCACAACCAATCGTCCCAAAACGGCAGCAACAATTATGACAACCAGCAGGATGATCAGCCTTTTTTGCAGTAATGTCATGATTTCATTTCTTCCTTTTCTTGACTTTCCGATTTTTATGTGATACCATATTGAATATACATTTGTATCGGCGTTACTATTGTATCATTCAGGCTGTTAATTTGCAAGGAGAAGCAGAAAAATGAGACAAACCAGTAAAAATGTATCACCTATGAGCAACGAGGGAAGAAACCTTTATGTGATTACCCATATTACCGAATCTCTTTTGGAGTTATTAAAAGATAAACCGCTGAATGATATTTCCATCAGCGAGCTGTGCAGCCACGCTCAGGTTGGACGAGCAACCTTTTACCGTAATTTTGAAGTGAAAGAAGATGTTTTGAACGTCTATATCCATAAGCTGTTCTCGGAGTGGATCGACACCTATGAGAGCAACCCGCCTAAAACGATATCGCAAATGGTAAGGGAGCTCTTTCTCCACTTGGAAAAATACCGGGATTTCTACGGCCTGCTGAGCGAGCGTGGGCTCATCTATTTGTTGAAGAATGTGCTCCTTGAAATATATGCTCCAAAGCCGGAACAACCCGCACAGGCCGCCTATGCCTCTGCCTATGTCGCTTACACCCTATATGGGTGGATTGAAGTGTGGTTTCAAAGAGGAATGAAAGAAACCCCGGAAGAAATGGCTGCTATGTTTCCAAATTAAAGATGAAATAGGTAAGTGGGACAGGAACGGCATTACCGTTCCTGTCCCTTATCTTTTTTCTTTTGGGGAATTTGCTGTCCTTCCTGCGCCCGTCGCATCATTCTCCGTACCGCCTGTCGCTCCATATCCTCATGAAGCATACGGGAAACCGCCTTTTTGCTGTCAAACATCAAAAGCGGGCTGTACTTTTCGCCGTAGACCTGCTGTGCCCGGCTCTCCGCTTCCTGCTCCTTGCCGGGGCGGATGGCCTGCCTTGCTTCATACAGTTGCACCGGATCGAAGCCCTGTGCCTGCTCCCGAAGCCCGGCATACTCGTTCAGGGCAGCGTCCAGTTCGGCAGAATATTTCTGTTCCCGTTCTTCCAGCCGTTTCAGGCTCTGCTCCATGGCGGCAATGTCTTTAGGGAATTGTTCGGCAGCATCTTCCTCGGTATATGCCAACGACGCCAGAAGCAGATTCTTTTCCGAACGCAGTTCTTCCAAATCCTCCGTCAGAGCCGCAATCTTAGCCGCCAGTTCCCGGTGCCGGAACACATGGACAGCAGAGAGCGCCTTTTTCTCGGAAAGCACGCTGCGGCGCTCTTTCGTCTTATCTCGAATGTCCTTTGCAACCTGATTGTACTGTGCGAGGGCTGGGCGCAGCGTATTCAGCGAAGTGTTCAGGCGTTCCTTACCCTTGCGGAGATACCCCAGCTGATAGCAGAACAGCAGTAGATTTTTACGCAGATTCTCCATGGCATCGGCAAGTGCCGGGATGGTATTTTTGACTGCCTGCGCCAGCTTTTTGACCTGTCCTCTCAGTTCCCGGAGCAGGGCATTGTCCGCCTTGATCTGCCGGTTCAGTTCGCACCGGTCAGAGATGATACCCTTTTTATCCATAGCTCTGGCAACCACACCCTCATGGACCGTAGGCCGCTCCAGCAGGCCACGCTCAGCATGGCTGCGGTGGTCGATGCGTTCTTCGTGCCCAGTGCGCTCCAAATGAAGATTGGTCACATCCGCCCATGCCTGACGCCAGAGGACAAGCTGCTCGTCGCTGTTCCATCGTTCCGTGATGGGATTCTGCCTGCCATATTTGGTGCTTTTGGGATACTTAGATATCCTTTCATAACCCTGTGCCTGCGCTGCGGACGGGGTCATATACACCTTCTTTTTGCCTACTTTATACTGGTACTGCTTCTCCCATCCGTCGGCCTGTGCCTGCTTGAACTCGGCGGCGGTAAAGCCCCGTTCCTCGCCGTCTTTGACACAGAGATATTCTTTCTCGGTCTTGTACTGCCATTTTCCCTTTTCATCCAGCGGGCGCACTGTCAGCAGGATGTGGGCATGGGGATTGTGTCCGGGAGGATATGGGTCATGGATGGCAGCATCGGCGCACATTCCGTCTGCTACAAACTGCTCCTTGATGAAATCTTGCAGGAGCTGAATTTGTTCCTCCCGGCTCAGTTCTATGGGCAGCGCCGCCACAAATTCACGGGCGAGGCGGCTGTCCTTTGCGGTTTCGGTTTCCTCCACGGCGTTCCACAGGGTTTCCCGATCCTGCCATTCTGCGGGGGCGGTGGCTGGCAGAAAAACCTGCCGCCACCCAAGCCCCTGTTTACGGGTATAGTCATGCTGCACCCCGTCATACTCGTTGAGCATCCGGGAACAGCTCAGATAGGCCGCAGCCGCCACGGCGGAGCGCCCAGCTCCACGGCTGACTATTTTGGCCTCCAAATGATAAATCGCCATTGTCTACCGTCCTTTCTGAAGGGCTACTGTGAAACGCAGCAACCCTTCTTCCGTACTCGATTGCAACAGGTACGTCGTGAGATACGACGTACCGCCAGCAGGGGTGGAACAAATCGTTCCACCCCTGTATCTGTGCCAAGCTGCCGGTGGCAGGTTGACGCAGGCAGGCGGCGGGATGGGGTGGCAATATACCACCCCATGAACAGGGGCTTCCAAAGTGGAAACCCCTGCGCCGACTGCATGGGCAAGGCTGGCAGTTTGGTAGAAATGCAGCCTTGTCCAGCGGCTCCCGCAGGAGCCGCAATCCCCCTCGGAGAGCGCACGTGCCCGACCAACGGGAGGGCTACCACCGCCTGCTTTAGCAGGTGGTGAGTAAGTGCGCCCTTACGGGAGAAAAAAGAAGGAGGCCCCCGATTTCCCGGAGACCTCCTATCTGAAATTTAGATTTGTTTTCCTAGTTTCCGTGAAAGATACCCCTCCAGCTCAGACAGCTCAATAGTTTGAACCTCTGGCAGCACCTTTTCCAGAATCGCACCCTCCTGAATGAGCCTGCGCGTTCGCATCTTTCGTTCCTTGACCCGATCCCGTGCCTGCGCTTCCTCCAATCGGTGCTGCGCCTGCAACAGTTTCTTCTCTGCCTCTGTCATAAAAATCCCTCCTCACTTTCTCCGTTGCCAGACGATTTCGTACCCCAGTGCGTCGGCAAGCTGGACAGCCTCCGTGTAGCGTAGGGACTCCCGCTGGAGCTTGTTTGAAAGGTTGGAAACGCTGTCAGACCAGCCGTGTTCGTCCCGCAGCAGATCGACCACCTCCTGCATGGTCATGCCCTGACGGACGATGTACGACTTGATCTCATTTCTCAGATTGGATTTCATCAACTTTTTACCTCCATTTTTCGTGATATTGGTTTTTGAGTAAGTGAACTGTGTGCGCTTTGCAGTGAAAAATCTGCCATGCCGCAAATCCGCTCAGATTTCCGTCCGTGATGCCCTGTTCACAACTTCGCCCTATCGGCTTCATCGTTCTGTGTGAGAGCATACGGAACGGCAGAATATGCCGCCGTCAGGTGCAGCGCCTTCGCGCTTCGGTAAATCACCGGATGGTGCAGTCCGTTCGACCTGCGGCAAAAATCTTCACGGATTTCACAAGCATTGATTTTGGAATAGCAAAATAGAGCCGTCGGTGTACGGTTTGGTACGGCAAGCCCGCCTTCTGTACGCTTCTGTACGCCGGTTTTGCGTACCGGCCGCCGATTTGGCGACAGATTTTACACGCTGCCGTGAAATGCTTCACGGTGCGCACAAGCAAAAGGGGTTTTTTAGGATGGAATCAAAAACAGCCGTACAGAGTGTACGGCGTGTACGGCAATTTTGAAGTCCGTTTCTCGTTTTCAATACGGCAGCGGATTGACTACCTCAATGCCCATAAAGCCACGCACCCGCTTGCCGCCGACGTGGACATTGTTGGTGGCCTCCACGTTGTAAAGCCGCTCATTTTGTGCAAGCTCAGAGCTGACCCGGTTGGCAGACATGGGCTTCTGCGCATTATCGTCGCACCATCTTGTGTAGGCTTCATAGATCGCCTTGGAGCTGGCCTCGCTGTCTGCCCGAAAGCGGATATAGCCCTCGGATTGCAGAAACTCAATCACATTGTTGCTGCTGCGCTTGACCGTCTCCATATTTTCTTTGGCCTTTGAGCTGACTGTGAACTGATAGTTGTCCCCGATCAGCCGGTGCAGCCCCTCCAGACACCAGAGGAAGATGCCCTCCTTTTCCCGCAGCAGCTTGTCCACCAGAAACGGATCGTCTGCTCTGCCTGCGGGCCGGTCTTTGGTGGTCAGCACGATCTGGCGGCGAAAGAAACCGTCGGACTTGTCGTGTAAGGCGGTCAGCGCACCGTTGCCGAAGCAAAGAAAACGCACATAGAGCTGGCTTTGGTAGCTCTGAACGCCCTTGCGCTCCATATCCATCTTGCACTCGGAGGTCACGATGGACTTGATATAGTTGGTCTTGGGCAGAGCGCTCATATCCATATCGTCATCTACCATCAGGAGCTTGTTTTCCAAATCCGCACGGCTGAACCGGTTGCTCTCCACCTTCTGGATGCTGGTGGTATTCATGCTGTCGCCCAGCAGCGAGCGCATGACAAGACCGATGCGGCTTTTACCCTCGCCGCCCTTGCCGATGAGCATGAGCATCTTCTGTCCCTTGGTGGTTGGCAGCAGACAGTAGCCTAAAAACTCCTGCAAGGTGGGAATGTCCTCCGGTTGCAGCAGCTCGGACAGGAATTGCAGCCACTTTTTCGGAGTGGGCGCGTCAGGGTTGTAGGCAACCGTCAGTCGGTTGTTGCAGTAGCTCTTGACGACGGTAAAGCTGCCGTCTATGAAATACGTTCCGTTGGAAACATGGATACGGTCGGTCTCAATGGGCAGCGGCGGCGAATACGCTTGCAGCTTGATGCTGGCAAGCAGATTTGTCACAACTTTGGACAGCCCGGAGGTCAGAACTCCGGAGATTTCCTCCAGAATGAGATTGCCGATTTGTCCCTCGTCCTCAATCAGCCCATCCACCGTGAACAGCCGCCCACGCACACATTTCATGGGGTGCTTGTCCAAAAACTGCTGGCAGAACAGCACTTCATTGATGTGTTTGCCGTCGTACCAGTCAGGCCACGCCTGCGGTGTCATATCCATCTTCGATTTCCTCCTTGTGAATTTTTTCTAAGCGCTGCCGCAGCCTGTCCAGCTTTCCCCCTGCCATCTGCTGCTGCACCACTTCGGCACGTTCAAAAGAATCGCCAGCACAAAGAATATCCAAGTAATATTCCGCCTGGTCGAGCTTGTGACAGGCTTCCACGAACCAGGCGTGAACAGGCACGTCAGGCGACTGCGGCGTATACCGCATCTTCCAGTCCCGCAGGACACGGGCGTAATCTGACAGAACAGAAAAGCACAGCCGCTCGTTTTCCATGAGCTGCTGTGCTTCTGTTCGGATGCGCTTTGCGTGTAGCGCCGCTGCGCTGGGCGGTTTGTCCGGGCTGAGATGAAAATCTGCCATCAGCTTCCGCGCCGCGTTATACGGCGAAAGCTGAAACAGTCTGCCTACAAAGTCGATCACATCCCCGTGTTCCCCGCAGGCAAAACAATAATAATGATCGTCCGCCACATACAGACTGGGGTGCCGGTCGTTGTGAAAGGGACAAAGCGCTTTGCCATACCTGTTTACATCGATTCCGTACAGCTCTGCCGCTTCCCGCAGATTGACGTTTTCTTTTATGATTTCAAAAATACGCATGATACCTCCATTTCTGCGCAAAAACGGCGGCCTGCCCGATCTGGGGCAAGCCGCCGTCTGCGTCTCTTCTTATGTTGTTTTCGTTTCTTTCTCGTTCTTAGCTTCTCGCAAGGCTTTCTTTCGTGCGCCCTGCCGCTTGATCTGTGCTGCATACCGACAATCGTCACTGCAATATTTCACGTCTGACCTTGTTGTGATAAACTCCTTGCCGCAGTTTTCGCAGGTACACGCCCGGCTGCGGCCCTCTGCCGCCTCCTGACGGTAGAATTTCGCACGGCAGTTGGGGCCGCAGAACAGGGTGTTCGTCCGCTTGGATGCAAATTCCTGCCCGCAGCACTTGCAGGTCAGCGTAACTGGAACGCCCACGGTGCGTTCCCCAGATTTCAACTTCTGGTAGCGCTCCCGGCTGCGAATGCGCTCTTTCTTCAAAACTCCTGCCGCTTGATTTCTTCCTCGGTCAGCTCCGGTGCGGGTAACTCAAACTGCCCGATAAAGCGAAGGTGAATTTCCACCTCCTGCACCCGGTCGCCATCGATACGCTCCGGGGCATGGACGATGATTTTCTCAATAAACTCGTTGATCATGGGCGTGGTCAGCTCAGAAAAATCGGTATACTTCCTTGCCAGCTCCAGAAACTGCTCCACACGGGCACTGTCCTCTGCGAAAGCGGACAGCCTTTCTTCCGCTTCTGTGACAGAAACTTGCAGCGTTTTCTGCTCGGCTTCGTAATCCGCCAGCAGACTGTCAAAGCGTTCATCGGTGATGCGTCCGACAGCAAAGGATTCATAGAGCTTTTGATGATGGTGTCCAACTCGGCAATGCGCTTTTGTCCTTGCTCAGCTTTCGCTTGGCATCTTTGGCCGCTTCCGTCTGCCGGAACTGGGAGGCAGAGCGCACCTTTTCCATAAACGCCGCCTGATTGGAAATTGCGAAGGTGCTGACCGTGCGGATGGTGTCCAGAATCAGGGTACGCAGGGCCTTGGTCGTGATATAATGGCCGCAGCAGGCGGCAGTTCTTTCTGGCGGGCGAGGGTATAGGAGGAACAATCGAAGAAATCAGAGGGATAGGGATTATTCTCCGTGCCGCCTTTGGAGCGGTGGTTATACATCTTTGCTCCACAGTCAGCACAGAACACAAGCCCTGTCAGGGATTCGCCTCACCCAGCGTGTCGATGCGCTTGGGCGTCTTGCGGAGCTTCTGGGCAAGCTCCCATGTTTCTCTGTCCACAATGGCCTCGTGGGTATCTTCAAAGATCAGCCAATCCTCCTTGGGATTCATTACGGCGTTTTATCTTTATAGGACTGCTTGTGGGAGCGAAAATTCACCGTATGCCCCATATACTCCGGCTTGGAGGGATCTGTCCCACGACATAGCCGCTCCAGTTATAGGGATTGGAAAATTCCTCTTTGCTTTTCCAGATACCCTTGCCCTGCTTACCGAAGTACACAGCAGGCGTTTCCACCTTATCCTCAAAGAGAATACGGGCAATATCGTAGGGCCCTTTGCCCTCGATGGTCAATCGGAAAATGCGCCGCACCACGGCGGCAGCTTCCTCGTCGATCAGCCAATGGTATTTGTTCTCCGGGTCTTTCTTGTAACCGTAAATGGCACAGTTGGTGGTGGGCTTGCCGGACTCTCCCTTGACGCGGATGGCGGTTTTCTGCTTGCGGCTCAGGTCGCGCAGATACCACTCGTTCATGATGTTGAGGAAGGGGGCAAATTCATTGCTGTTCTGGTCATCGCTGTCCACGCTGTTGGCGATGGCAACAAAGTGAACGCCGTGCTGCCGGAAGAATACCTCCGTGTAAAATCCGGTTTGCAGATAGTCACGCCCCGCCCGGCTCATATCCTTGACAATGACATGGGCTACCTTCCCGGCCTCGATGTCTGCAACCAGCTGTTTCCAAGCTGGGCGTTCAAAATTGCCGCCGCTCCAGCCGTCGTCGGTATAGTGACGGCAGTTGGTGTAGCCCCTCTGCTGGGCATAGCTTTCGAGGTATTTTTTCTGATTCACGATGGAATTGCTATCCCCGGCGTTGTCATCGTCGCGGGACAGCCGCTCATAGAGAGCGGTAATTTTGCTTTCAGTCTGTTTCACGCTCATGATGCGCTCCTTTCAGACTGTCGGCTCATTTGCGGTGTCTCCATTATACCATAGGTTCCGTCACTTGTAACCATATCATTGCGTACAATCCGTAAAATTTTATCCTCCATGGTCTCGCCGCCGCTTTCGTTGAACACGACTCTGACCTTGTAGGTGGTGCCGCCGATGCGGCGGATGATAAACTGTTCTCGTTTGTTCTGCTCCATAGGCATCCTCCTTGCGTGATTGGTTGGTTCTTGATATAATGTGTTTGGTTCCGTTGGCTGTAAGCCAACCGTGTCTTTCGGTTGCTTTTCCATGCTCCATATCCTCCTTTTCTCTGCAAACCGCCTCATAAGTAATCTGTGTAACTTGTGCTAAGATTACTTCCTCTACTAATAGGAGAAATACAGGGTGTAAATCGGAACTGTTTTTGAAAAAAAGAAAAATATTTTTTCGGGGAGGTGAAGCTGTCGTGGAACTTTGGGAGGATGAGCTGCTGCTGGATGATGATTTTTCCGATGAGGAAGAAGATGCCGAGGAGCAAATAGAGGAAACTGGTCTTGAAATAGATGCGGACGGCTTTGCCGATTGGGAGGATTCGTCTGACACTGCGCCGGTGGATGAGACGCTGGAGGAAGCGCTTGCAGAGGAACACACGCTGGAGCTGGAAAGCGAGCTGGAGCAGGACGAGCATCCCAGAGACTATCATGCCGAGCTGGAGGACGAGGAGGAAGAAGCCGCGCCCACCAGTGAAAAACGACTCAAGCGGGAGATTCGTGCAGAGGCGTTGAAGCGTTTAGAGGAAGCAGCCCGGACAGAATCGGATTTTCTGACTGTGGTAGACGAATGGAACAAGCTGGACAGGAACCGGGAGCGCCGGGAGCGTGACCACGAAAATCTGCGTGGAGACGTGCCGTTGGAGTTTCAGGCTGTACCTGATCCGAAGATTGCTCCCCTCTGGATGAATCTGCCAAGGTTCCGTCAGCTCTGTCAGGGAAACTTTCTCGACATCCTCTTCTCCTGCCCCTACGAGCTGCACGAGCTGACAGCTAACCGCTTTCTCTCCAAGCTCTTTTTCACCCTCAGTGATGAACAGAAAGAAGTGCTGTATTACCTGTTCGTCAAGCAATACAGCACCGCACGGCTTGCCGCCATCCGTGGGCAGTCCGACCGGAACATCCGAAAGCTGCGGATGACCATTCAGAAAAAGCTGCAAAAGCGGATGTATGAGCGTCTGAGCGAAAAGCTGGAAAACGATCATGGCCTTACCCTGCGGGAGCGCGAGTTCGTAGAGGAATATGAAGCGCTGCTGCAAACCATGGGCAAAGATGCCGTGATCCGCCGGGAGAACAAAACGAAGCCGAGAAAAAAGAAAGCCGCCCTTGACGATGCCAAGGACGGTTGATACAATGGTAATATGGTTAATATATAGATAGATTACGAATTGAGAGGAACAGCGTCATGAACAATCTGTTTGCGCAATCCCGTTCCCATTGGGTGCGGTATGACCGCTATGAGATCAAGACCGGCAAGACCGGAAAACGCTATATTACGCCGGAGAAAACGGCAAAGCCCGACATCTATAACCCGCTGAAAGAATCCTCCGAGATGGTGTTGGAGGCGCTGAACGTAGGGATGCTGATGATGAACCGCAGCCCGGAGGATGCGGTGGAAAAGGCAATTTTGACTTTTGTGACCCACTACGGTCTGTTGGGGCTGATGACGGCACTGCCCACCACGCCGTCCTTCATGGACTATGAAAAGGTGTATCTGCCAAAAAACCACTTCATCAAGGCAGAATCCATGGAAACCGAGGACTATCTGGCGCTGTTCTATCCCTTTGACCAGCTGGATCTGGTCAAGAAGGGCATTGAGTCCAGTTGGAGCGTGTCCGGTGACCGAACAATGGTGGCGCTGACCATGACCTTTGCGGATGAACCCATGGCGAAAACCATGAGCTTCCAGCGGGAGTATGCGGAAGCCTATGACTGGGTGGCGCAGCAGTTCAAGGACTGGGCTTTCACCCTGACCACCTCCATTCTGTACTATAACGACTACGACCTCATCGACGAGGACACCCGGAATTTGTACCGCAAGGGCATGGCAGCCTTTGGCGGCATTGCGCCCAGCTATCATATCGAGCTGCTGGACAAGCCGACTATCTATTGGGACTTTCACTCCCTGCTGCTGGGCATCCAGATGATGTTCAGCTTCCTGCTGGTGGATGGAGAGAAGCCCCTGCGGCTGTGCAAGCACTGCCAGAAGGTGTTCCTGAGCAGCCGCTCCAATTCCGCTTTTTGCAGTCCCCGGTGCAAGAATCAGTATAATGTCTATAAGAGCCGTGGGAAGAAAACCAGCGAAGAAGATTGAGGTGAAACGATATGGCAGACGCCAAGAAGGATAAACTGCAAATCCGCAACAGCACAGTGGATTTCCTTGTGTTCACGAAAGATGCCCATGAGGATGGCATTGAGGTTCGAGTACAGGATCACGACGTTTGGCTGACCCAAAAGGCCATTGCACAGCTTTTTGATGTAGACCGGAGCGTTGTGACAAAGCATCTGAAAAATGTATATGAAAGCGGTGAATTGTCCGAAGATGCAACTTGTGCAAATTTTGCACAAGTTGCGGATAACGGAAAAACCTATCACTATAAGTTTTACTCTTTGCCCGCCATCATAGCCGTAGGCTATCGGATCAATTCCGGCAGAGCCACGCAGTTCCGTCAGTGGGCAACCAAGGTGCTGGACACCTTCACCAAGCAGGGGTATGTGCTGGATAAGAGCAGGCTCATCAATGGGCAGATTTTTGATGAGGACTACTTCGATCACCTGATTTCCGAGATTCAGGAGATTCGGGCCAGCGAACGGCGCTTCTATCAGAAAATCACGGATATTTACGCCACCGCTGTGGACTACTCTCTCAATAGCCAGACCACAAAGGATTTCTTTGCCACAGTTCAGAATAAGATGCACTATGCCGTCCATGGCGGCACAGCGGCAGAGGTCATTATGGCACGAGCCGATCACACCAAGGAACACATGGGACTGACCTCATGGAAGAATGCTCCTGACGGCAAGATTGTCAAGGCAGATGTGTCCGTTGCAAAAAATTACTTATCCATGGATGAAATGCAGGAGCTGAACGAAATCGTCACCATGTATCTGGACTACGCCACCCGGCAGGCCAGACGGCATATCCCTATGACCATGGCAGATTGGGCCTCCAAGCTGGACGCTTTTCTGCAATTCAACGATGCAGAGATTCTGCGAGATAAAGGAAAGGTCACCGCCGCCATTGCAAAAGCCTTTGCGGAAAGCGAGTTTGAGCAGTACCGTGTCATTCAGGATCAGCTGTATCAGAGCGATTTTGACCGACTTGTAGCCAGCACCGAGGAAAAGGATTAAAACGCAGAAATGCCCGTTATCGGCCATACAGCCAATAACGGGCATTTGTCATTCATATACAAGCTCGGTCAGAACGATTTCCTCGGCACGGCTGCGGATGTTGTTCATCCGGCGTACCCATTCCATCTGGTCGGCGGCTTTGAGCGCTTCGGTCACACCCTCTTGCTTTGCCATAGCAGAAACGATGATTTCCATACGCTCATTGCAGGCTTGGTCGATCTCGGCAAGATGCTGGTGCAGTGTTCCGCTCGTAAGATAGTTTGCATAGAGAACAGGTCGATGAGCTTTCAGATAGCTACGGCGCATACGCCCATACTTGCCGATCTGGTAGTCCGGCTCATCTGGCAAATAGAGGTTTGGGATAAGGTAATCGCCCTCTTGCCGGTATGTGCCGCCCATTTGCTCAAACAGTGATTTCATAAAAATTAGCTCCTTTGCGTGTTGATTTCCAGCGGTTATAAGGTGTTTTTACTCCTTTCCTACAACTGCTGTTCCATTCACCACAAATGAGCCGCAGTCATATGTATTAGGTGGCAGAAACCACCCTTTACATATTAACTCTTGATTCTGGATGGAGTTTGATTCCCCGGCCTGTTCATCGTCCCTTGACAGACGCTCATACAAGGCTGTGATTTTGATTTCTTCTTTCTTAGCCACGGTTTTGACTTCCCTTCTTCAAGGAATCTTCGTTTGTGAAACGCTCTTTTTTTCTATCCTCTTATAGTGTAACCGTTCGGGTCAAGAATTACGAAGCTGGTGTTCGCCTGCATCAGATTCGGTTTGCAGTAAAAGCGTGTCTTACCGGCACCGGAACCGCCGCAGACAAGGGTGTTCAGATTGCGGCGGTTTTTTGCCGTTGAGTCCGATACGGACTGCCTGCGTCATCAGCTTGTTTTCGGACGGTGGGTTCTGCCGGTATTTCTTGTCCACGGCTTTGGCATTGCCCCATTTTGCGCTGCCGTGTTCCTCTCGGCGTCGGTAGTTCCTGCGTGTAGAGAAGTAGATCCCGATGCCCATTCCATAGCAGAGAAGCAAAACGAGGACAGCTTTTACGCTGTCCTCGCAAAGCTCTATATGAAATGGGTCGCTCATCACATTCATCAAGCTCGGCAGTATCTCCGGCAAGCCACCCTTAACGGATGGTGCAATGAGAAGTCCGAGCCACACAATCGGCAGGATGCCGAGTACGGCGAGAATGATGGAGGTCTGTCTGTCGTTATCTCGATTCACGACCGGAGCTTTCCTTTCGCTCGATTACCTTGAACTTTTTCTTTGGGGCATACCCGACCTTGATGATAAGATCGTCCACAGCATCGGTGGATTTACCCTCATGCATCAGTTCGGTTTTGGAATCGTTCAAAGCTCGAATCACTACGCCGTGTTCATAATCGTCCAAGGCGATGTGATAGCGTTCCTCTTTCATCGCTCACACCTCATCTTTCCTGTTCCTTGTTTCTGTCAGCACGGCGACGGTAGATTTCCTCCGACACACGGGAGCCGATCTCGCTCATCGCAGAACGGGTCTTGGAAAGCTCCGCACGAATTTCCTTAGGGGACTTGCCCGCCAGCTCCTCCGGAATACGGTCAATGGCGAAGTTCTTCACATCCACGCCGAACTTACGGCAGAGCATATAAGCGGGTGGTTTTGTTTATGCTGCTTTCTGGCAAGAGGACAGATGCGCTCTGTTTTGCGTGCAGTCCGTGCCGTTAGCAGAGCTGCTCCAGTTGAAAGGCCAGCTCGGTGCGGCCCACGACGGCGTGGTGGTTGTTGTAAAGGTTTTTGTCGTGGTAGCGGGGCAGAGAACAGGCTTCCTCCGGCGTGATGACGCCGAGCTGGGTGAGAACCGAGAGGATGGCATACGGGACGATGGAGGAGGCGCCGTCCTCCATTTTGAGGGCAATGCCGATTCCCTTATCCTTGATGCCCACGGCATAGAATGCGCTGGCGCCTGATTTACAGAAGATTCGGTCGCCGAAGGCGGCCATCAGCTGGGTGCAGATGCGATCGGTTCCCGCCACCATTTCCGGATGTGCTGTCATGGCGGATGTGATGCGCCGGAGGACAGCGGCCTGGGTGGGGTCAAAAAGCGTGGGCAGGGACATGCGGGCGTAGCCCTGTGCCAGCCGGTAAAGGGGCAGCGCGTGGACCGGAACGCCGCAGCCGTCCACGGCCAACTGGACATCGGAGGTCTCTACGCCGCACATTTCAGCGAACACCGAGAGGATACGCTGCTGGACGGGGTGCTCCAAAGCAGTATAGCCTTCCAAAGACTCCCCTAAATGGCGGGCGGTGATGAGCATACCGGCGTGCTTTCCGGAGCAGTCGCAGTAGATGGGCGCCCGGGGGATGCCGGCGATCTTCAAGGCGTCCTCGGCGGGGACATACATGGGGTATTCCGACCCGCAGCACAGCTGATCAGGGGAGAGACCTGCCTTGTGCAGGATGCTCTCCACGGCCTTTACATGAAAGGGCTCTCCGTTGTGGGAGGAACAGATGACGGCCAGTTCCTGCGGGGTAATACCATAATGCTCCAGCGCACCGCTTTCTGCCACGGGGATCGCCTGAAGGGGCTTGGCGGAGGAGCGGGCAAACGTAAGACGCTCCGGATCACCGAGCTTCCAAAGGATCTTGCCTGTGTGATCCGTTACCGCGATATGTCCCCGGTGGATCTGATCCACCAGATCACCGCGGTATTGATAGGCAATAACAGCCATAGCATATACCTACGTTTCTTAGATCACAAAGTAGAAAAAGCGCAGCACATCACCGTAATCATCGGCATCAAAGGCCACGGTGGTGGGAGAGATGAGGCTGGCGCCGGGATAGTGGGAGCATCCATAGGCGTCATAATGGTGTACATAGGTGACCTCCACGTGGAAGTGATCGGGAAGTACCGGAGGTGCGGCTGTTTTTGCCGCCGCCACAGCCTCGGCCATCATGCCCTCGATCTCCTCGCGGACAAGCTCTGGGGTCTTTGTCAGAACGCCGTAGCCGTGGCCGGCCGCTTTATGCATCGAGACGTCAGAGCGTCCCGCCTGCGGGTGAAGCGCCGCGGCGGAAGATTATGTTGCTTCGCTGCGGATACGCCGCAGGTAGCGGTAGACCGTGGGTTCGGAGATGTGCAGTTCCCTGGCGACCTGTCCGATGGAGCCCTTGGTCTGGAATACGCCCTGCGCTTCCAGAGAGCGGAGTATCTCCAGCTTGTCGGCGGTATGCATGGCATCGGAGGGGATACCATAGCCGAGGATGGTGGAGTGGATCAGATTGCTGGACAGCTCCGGGATGGAATCATCCAGGTTTTCGGTATAGGCGGAGCTTTCCTCCTCTTGCGGAAGAGAAAAGGAATGAAGCAGGTTAGAAAGATGCTCCGAGAGCACCAGAATATCTTCCACATCGTGGTTCACGCAGATCAGCCCCACCAGATGACCCTTTTCCTTAATGAAATAGGTGGAAGAAACGAAACGCTTGCCTCCCCGGGTGCGGCCCTCGTAGTTGGCCACATAGTCGTGCTCCTTATAGGCTCCGGTTCGCAGCAGTTCCTTGGCCAACTCCGTCATGGGGTCGCCCACGCGGCGGCCGCTGAGATGCTCGTTGCAGGCGGCAATCACCGAGCGCTCCGGCGTGGAAACGTCATGGAGGATGATCTCATAATTCTTTCCGCAGATCTTCCCCATAAATTCCACCAGAGGAATGTATCGCTCAAGACTGGCGTAGTTGCTCACTGTATCCCTACTTTCTCAACAATAATTCTTGCCTGATAAAAAACTGTCACATAGTGCTGCTGAAAGTCAGTATATCGAAAATGAATGGATAAATCAACACCTAATATGCTGGAAAGCGGCGGGGATATAACATTTTTTTTGCAGAGCGAGGCGAAAAGAGCCTTTAAAGCAGCGATTTAGACAAAAAATTATCAAACTTCTTGGCACTTATGCAAGGTTGACAAGGGCAGTGTGATAAATTATAATCAGGAATATAACAAAATTATCAGAAGGGAGGCTCAATATCATCCCCCCCGCGTTATATTTTTAAGGAGGTATTTGTAATGGAAGCTGCAAACTACGGTATCTTGTCATTGATTCCCCTTGCGCTTACCCTGCTGCTGGCATTTTGGAAGAAGGACGCGGTCTTTGCCCTGTTCATGGGCTGTCTCTCCGGCGTTCTGCTGCTGGGGCATGACCCCGCCTTCGGCTTCTCCGCTCTGGCGGAGGAGGCTCTGGGCAACGAGGACTTCATCTGGATCCTGCTCATTCAGGTATTCATCGGCATTATGATCGCGTTCTTCATGAAGGCGGGCGTGGTCAAGGCGTTTGCGGAGATGATCGCCGGTAAGGTGAAATCCCCCCGCAGCGTAAAGCTGGCCACCTGGTTCATCGGCCTGTTCACCATCGACGACTACATGAGCCCCCTGCTGCGCGGCGTGGTCATGCGTCCCTTGACGGATGAGATGCGTGTGCCCAGAGAGAAGCTGGCCTTCCTCCTCGACTCCACCTGCGCCTCCGTGTGTACCCTGATGCCCTTCATGGCATGGGGCGCCTACGTGGCCGGTCTGGTGGCGGATCTGGGCGGCCCTGTGACCTCTAACGAGCAGGGCGTGAGCGTCTACATCAGCGCCATCCCCTTTAACTTCTACGCGATTCTGATGGTGCTCATCACACTACTCTCCGCACTGGAGATCTTCCCCGACTTCGGGCCCATGCGCAAGGCGGAGCAGCGCGCCCGCACCACCGGCAAGCTGCTGCGTGACGGCGCCGTTCCCATGATGGGCACCGAGCTGGAGGAGCTGCAGAAGGGCAACGACAGTGATGTAAAGCCCAACGTCATGCTGGACTTCCTGATCCCCATCATTATTCTGGTAGCCACCGCCATCTGGACGTACATCGCCAAGGGCGGCGTGAAGATCCTGGAGTGCTTCATCATCACCGTGATCTATATGTCCATCGAGCTGAGCATCCGCAAGGTGTTCAAGAGTGTGACCGATCTGGTGAACACCGCCGTGCAGGGCATGAAGAGCGTCATGTCCGCCACGCTGATCCTGGCTCTGGCCTACTGCATCAACACCATCACCAAGTCCATGGGCGCCGCCGACTTCCTGCTGGGCGTCTGCGAGAGCTGGATGACCCCCGCCCTGTTCCTGTCTGTGGCCTTCATCGCGGGCTCCGTGATCTCCTTCTTCACCGGCTCCTCCTGGGGCACCTTCGCTATCTGCATTCCCATCGCCGTTCCCATGGCCTACTCCTTCACCGGCGGTCAGCTGGGTACGCTGGTCTACGCCGCTGTGGGCGCCGTTGTCAGCGGCGGTCTGTTCGGCGACCATTGCTCCCCCGTTTCCGACACCACGGTGCTCTCCTCTCTGGGCGCCGCCTGCGACCACATTGACCACGTCCGCACCCAGCTGCCCTATGCGCTGCTGGCGGCGGCAGTGTCCATCATTCTGTGGATCGTCGTTGCACTGGTCGGTGGCGCTGTATGAGATACGATTTTGATACCCCCATCAATCGCAGAAATACCTTCTCCTTTAAGTGGGACTGCGATATGGACTATTTCGGCCGGGACGATGTGATCCCCATGTGGGTGGCGGACATGGATTTCGCCTGCGCTCCCTGCATCGTGGAGGCTGTGCAGAAGCGCGCCGCCCATCCGGTTTACGGCTACGGCGTGCGCCAGCAGCCCTATTATGACGCGGTGATGGGCTGGCTGAAAAAGCGCCATGGCTTTGAGGTCAACTATGAGCATCTGGCCTTTGCGCCTCCCGGCGTGATCTACGCCATGAACGTGATGCTGCGCATCCTCACCAAGCCCGGCGACAGGGTCATGGTACCCATGCCCAACTACGACCCGCTGTTTGACATGGTCACCCGGGGCGGCCGGAAGCTGGTAGAGACGCCGCTGGTCTGGAAGGATGGGCGCTACACCTTTGACTTCGCCGATATGGAGGCCAAGGCTGCCTCCAGCGTGAAGGTACTGGTGCTCTCCAGCCCCCACAACCCCACCGGCCGGGTATGGACCCGTCAGGAGCTGGAGGGCGTGGCGGAGATCTGTCTGCGGCACAACATCTTCATGCTGGTGGACGAGATCCACTGCGACTTCGTGCCGCCGGAGCATCCCCACACCACCTTTGGTCTGCTGGGCGAGGAGGTGCTGCGCCATTCCATGGTCTGCTACTCCTCCAACAAGGGCTTCAATCTGGGCGGACTGGGTATGGCCACCCTGGTGCTGGCGGACGACGACCTGCGGTGCAAGTTCAACGAGGAGATGTCCATTGCCCAGACGCGGCTGGACAACATCTTCGGCATGGCCGCCCTCATAGCCGCCTACAACGACGGCGAGGAGTGGCTGGATCAGGCCATCGCCTACGTCTCCGACAACAAGGCGTATCTGGATCAGTTCCTGCGGGAGCGCATTCCTCAGATCCGTATGATCCCTCCGAGGGTACGTATCTGGTCTGGCTGGACTGCTCCCAGCTGCCCTACCGGGGCATGGCGCTGGAGCATTTCATGATCAATGAGGCCAAGGTGGCGTTCTGCGCCGGCTATGAATTCGGTAAACAGGGTGAGGCTTTTCTGCGCATGAATGTGGCCTGTCCCCGGTGTACCCTGACAAAGGCTCTGGAGCAGATGGAAAAGGCGATCAACGGTCTGTCGCTTCAGTAATACCTGTAAACGATGGAGGAGCACCTGAAGGAAGAATAAGGGGAGCCAACCGGCGGCTTCTGGCAGAGTGTGTGCGGAGCATTTGCCGCGCTTAAACCTATATCCCTTGGAAGCTGTCTTTTACATGGCGATTTCAGTGGACAGCGGCCACAGCACCGCGTCATACAGGTATCGCGGAAGCATTACGCCGAGAGCCCACCTTCTTGAGAAGGTGGGCTCTCGCTAGCACGAAATGAGACGCTTTATTTCTTGTCAAACAGGATGAACAGCAGGCTGGACAGGCACAGCAGGAAGGGATAGAACAGCAGGGGATGATGTCAAAGGCGCTGATGGCGTAGCCGAGGGTTGCGCAGGTGGAAATGGCCACCAGCATCTGGGCGCCGTAGGGGATGATGCCCTGAAGATGCAGGAGAAGGTGTCCAGCCGGGAGGCGGAGCGCTTGGGGCTGATGCCGTATTCCTCCTCCACCTCCTTGGCGATGGGGCCTGCCATGACGATGGCCACGGTGTTGTTGGCGGTGGCGATATCCATGAGGCCCACCAGCAGGCCGATGCCCAGCTGGCCGCCCGCTTGCCGCGGAACACCCGGCGGATGAAGGCGAGGATGCTCTCGAAGCCGCCGTAGGCACGGATGAGGCCGCACAGGGAGGCCACCAGCAGCGTCACCAGAATGCGGCGCACCTATTCCATCTGGTCGGCGGCTTTGAGCGCTTCGGTCACATCTTCCTGCCTTGCCATATCGGAAACGATGATTTCCATGCGCTCGTTGCAGGCTTGGTCGATCTCGGCGAGGTGCCGATGCAGCGTTCCGCTTGTGAGCAGGTTTGCGTAGAGAACAGGACGATGTTCTTTCAGATAGCTGCGGCGCATACGCCCATACTTGCCAATCTGGTATTCCGGTTCCTCTGGCAGTGCAAGGTTTGGAATGAGATAATCGCCCTCCTGACGGTAAGTGCCGCCCATCTGCTCAAATATCGATTTCATATAAATCAGCTCCTTTTTGTGTTGATTTGCAGCGGTTATAAGGCTTTTGGCCTCCTTTCCTACAACTGCTGTTCCATTCACCACAAATGAGCCGCAGTCATATGTATTAGGTGGGAGAAACCACCCTCTACATAGTAACTCTTGATTGGATATGGAGTTGCTCTCACGCTGTTGGTCATCATCTTTGCCAAAGTCATCACGGCTCAGTCGTTCGTACAGAGCTGTGATTTTCTCATTTTTTCTCATAACTTGCGCTCCTTTCTTCGGTTTTAGGTTGTGTGTTCTAAGAGACTTCCCAACCGCTTGATTAAGAAGTCTTTTAGAGCATACAACACCCGCCGCCAGCTTATATTTGGCATACTGCCGCACGGCAAAGTGGCCAGGGTCCCGTTCTTTCAGCTCGTCAAACATCAGATCGACGGCGTTCTTAAATTCCTCGTCGTCCTCCCGAACCTCCATGGCGTTTATCATCTCCAGCAGCGTGGAGAAGTTCTGTTCCTCCTCCGGGGCCTCGTAGTGGATGTAGCCGATGAGTGCCGTATAAAGCAGCATCTCGGCCTTCAGCCAGAAATCGTCCCCGGACTTTCCGCCCTCACCCTTGGTGTTGACAATGAGGCAGTTCACCAGCTTCAAAATGTCCTTCTCGCTATGGATGTACGAAAACGGGTTATAGTGGTGGGACTTCTTGAAGTTTATGGTGTTCATGATCTTGATGCGGTAGCCCTTGCGCCGCAGCATTTTCCCGCACTCAACGACGATACTACCCTTTGGGTCTGTGACCACAAACGAACAGGGGTAGGTCTCGCTGTCGCATTGCATCAGGTTCGGCTTGAGCCAGAACCGGGTCTTGCCGCTGCCGCTCCCGCCGATAATAAGGAAATTCTTATTCCGGGCCGTCTTGGGGTCCTTGGGGCGGTTGTTCATGGTGATCTGCTCGGTCTGCGTCAAAATGGCGTTATTCTCGAAAACCGGGTCCACAAAGGGCTGGATGTCCTTGGCCGTTCCCCAGCGGGCGCTCCCATACTCCGTGCCGTGGCGGTATTTCTTGGCGTTTTTGCCTTTGATGTAGACTGCCAGCCGCAGGCCCGCCCCACAGCACAGGCCCACCAACAGATCGGAGGGGTGAAAACTGGGGGCGGCGGACTGAAACGCGGTGGCAAAGCCGTCCATCAGGTGCAGTACCTTGTCCGCAAACTCCATCCCGGACGAAAGCCGCCATGCCTGCCCCAGCTTGGTGGCATAGAGGCCCACGAACAGGTACGGGAGATTGGGGAGGACATATTTTTTCAAGTTGACCTGTCTCACCGCTCCAGCACCTTCTTTCGTACCTTCTCCACGGTGTTCCGGGCCATATCCTTGTACTGCTCCAGCCGTTCCAGCACGGAGGTCCGGGTCTCCCGGCGCAGCTTCCGGCCCATGTACTCCTGAAAGGCGGCGGTGATGGCGTCGGCGTCGCGGCCCTTGAAGAAGATCATGTACTTGGGCGGCGATGTGCTCCGATCCTTCTTGACCGCATAATCCACGCCGTACTTTCGCGCAATCCGCTCAAATTGCCGGATCTCCTTGTCCTGAATGTCGATATTGGAGACCCCTTGATTTTGCTGTGTGAGCTACTTCACCGTCTGCTTGCCCCGGTGGGCCACCGGCATCTCCCGTTTTCTCTGCTTTTCCAGCTTGACCTCCTTGCGGTAGGCCATATACTTGGTGATCGCCGCTTTCAGCAGACGCCCGGTGAATTTGCTGCCGTTGACAATCAGCATCAAAGTTTTCTGTTCCACGTCCTCCTGCATCTACTCACCTCACCTTCGCAGGAGTGGGGCGGCCCCGGAGGGACCGCCCCAGGCGGAACGCTTATCTCACTTCATGCCAGGTCTCATCCTCCGCGCCGGTGACGATGGTGTGGCCGTTAGCGGCCTCCATCAGATCGTAGTAAGCCCAGTAATGGGGGTTCTGGAGGTCGCGGAAGGTGGTCAGCTCGTCCTCATGGTGCCGGATAAAACGCTCGTCCGCCGTGCGGCCCAGCATCCGGTTGACAATGGCTGCAACCTCGGCGCGGGTAATACAGTCTCTGCCGTGGAACAGGCCGTCCGTATAACCCACGATCCAGCCGTTCCGGGTGGCCTCCTGAATGTAGTCCGCCGCCCAGTGGGAACCGGGCACATCGGGGAAGCTGCCCCGCTTGCTGTTATAGGTCTCCAGCTCCATCCACTCGTCCAGCCGGATGCTCATCGCCACAAACTGCTCACGGGTGATGGTGGCCTCGGCATGGAACAGGCCGTCCGGGTAGCCAACTACTACGCCCAGCTTTTCCAGATAGGCCACATAGTCCGCGTACCACGCATCCCGGCGCACGTCCGGGAACCGGCTGCGCCGCAGGCCCCTCCAACTCGTCCCCCCGCGCTTCGGAGAGGATGCGGGCAAATACGGCGGCCGCCTCGCCCCGCGTCATATTGCGGTCCGGGCCGATGGTGCCGTCCCCATAGCCCACAAGGTAGGCAAAGTGATAGGCGGCGGGGAGCGTTACCTTGCCGTCCTTGCCGGTTTCACCGGCGGCGGTGGTGCCACCTCCATCCTCCACGGTGACAGAGACGCCGGGCTTGGCCTCGCCCTGGTTGTCCGTGACAGTGACGGTTACAGGGCCGTCCTCGTCAAAGGTAAAATCGTCCGGCAGGGTGACGGAAACCGCGCCGTCCTTGTCCACAGTGATCTCCGCGTCCTCCACGGGCTTTCCATCCTGGTCGGCCACATCCACATTGACGGTGTTGGACTTGTCCTCGTCCCCGGTGTCCGTGCCGATGATCTCACCGGCAGAGCCGGAGGCGTTGGGGACCGTGATCTGACCCTTCTTGTCGGTGTCCCTGGCCGCATGGTTGCGCTGCTCGTCGGAGACCTCCACATTCAGGCCCGTGGCGGGCTTGGCGGTGGGCAGGAGGACCGTCACCACCGTCTGGTCGTTGCCGTCCAGCAGACGGCCGTCCGGCAGCAGCACGGTAAAGGCGTCCCTTTCGCCGTCCTCACCAGCCAGCAGCGTCACCAGCGCGCCCTTTACCGGCTTTTCCGCCGTATCAGTGACGATTACAGTGTACTGGCCCACCACAGCGGTGCCGGTATCATCGGTGTAGGCGCTGTCGGCGGCGGGGACGGTCAGCTCGCCGTCCTTGTTGGTCTGTCCCTGGGCTGTGCCGCCCAGGTCGCTCTTGACAATTACGGTGACATTCTTCTGAGGAGTGGTCTCCTGGTCGGTGACGGTCACGGTGACGCGGTGGCGGCTGTCCATATCCTGGCCCTTGGGCAGAGAGGCGGTGATATTCCCGGTCCGGCCCACGCTTACCGCAGCGTCCGCAATGGGCCGTCCGGTCTCGGTGCGCTCCACCTGGACGGTCAGCGTCCAGCGGCTGCCGTCCGCGTCCTCATAGCCTATCGTGGCATCGCCGTCCTCATTGGTAGTCCCAGAGGAACCGGGGACCGTGAGCTGGCCCGCCTTGTCCGTCTTGCCGCCGCAGTAGTTGGCGTTCTTGTCCGTGACAGAGACCGCCAGCCCCTCTACGAGGGGCTCCGGCTCCGCCAGCAGGACGGTGATGGTGGTCTGGTCGGCGTAGTCCAGCAGGCGGCGGTCCGGCAGGCGGATGGACAGGTGCTCCTCGCCGCCCAGCTCCACCGCCGCGCCGGAGACCGGGGCCTTGCTGTCGGTGTCGGTGACGATCACCAGATAGCGGCCCACCACAGCTTCGCCGTGCTCATCCGTAGTGCTGGAAGCATACAGCTTTTCCAGTTCCTCCGTCTCCAGCACCTCGCCGCAGACCGTACACTCCTTATGACGGCTGCCCGCGCTGTCCTGGTCCGGCTCCTTGTCCACGATCCACTCACTTGGCGTATGGCCCGTGGGGTTGGTGTAGGCCCCGTCGTAGGTATCGCCGCAGCGGGAACAGGTGAAGGTGGTAAAGCCCATGGCCGTGCAGGTGGGCGCGGTCACGTCCTCCTGATAGTCATGGCCCAGGGTATTTTTAATCACAGCGCCACACTTGGTACAGAGCTGGGGGGTGGTGCAGGTGGCGGCGTCGCCGGGAATATGGCCCGCAGCCGCGTCTCCTTCCAGGCGGGTCGCGCCGCAGCGGGTGCAAGTATATTCCATGATGCCCTCGCCGGTACAGGTGGCGTCGGTAACAAGCGTACCCTCGTCCCAGCTATGGCCCAGCGGCTCCGTGTAGTCCGTCACAAAGGTGGAACCGCAGCCAGCGCAGGTGTGGACGGTCTTGCCCCCGGTCTCGCAGCCTGCCGGAATGGTTTTGGCGGCATAGTCGTGGGACAGCGCCGGAGTAAGGTCGGTGATGTGCCGGTCTCCGCAGACCGCGCACTCGTTCAGGGTATAGCCGGGACTGGTGCAGGTGGCCGGGAGCACCTGCGTCTCATACTCATGCTCCGTCTGCGGGATGGTGCTCTCCTTGACGTTACCACACCGCTCACAGATGTCCATGGTCTTGCCCGGCGTCTCGCAGGTGGCCTCCCGGACCACTACGCTCTGATAGGCGTGGCCCAGGGAATCCTTGTAGTTGGCCTTGACCATCTTGCCGCACTCGGTACACATCAGGCGGTCATAGCCCAGGGCCATACAGCTGGGGGCCACAGTATCATGGCAGACAAAGTGATGCTCACAGTCCTGATTGCAGCAACCCCCATCACAATCCGGGTCCTGGCAGTCGCAGTCCGGGTCCCCGCAGCCACAGCCGCAGGAGCCGTCCGCCGTGGCGGTCAGGTGGACATAGGCCACGCCGTCCTCCACCATATCGGTGTCCGCATAGGTGTAGGTGATCTCGTAGTAGACAGTGTAGTTGCCCGCCTCGGTGTAGTTGGGGGCGGAGGTCAGGGTGCAGGCGTCGGCGCTGTGCCCGTAGCGGACGGCGGTGGTCACGCCCGCCTCGGAGAGATCGGAGACGGTAACAGTGTGGGGCGCGCCGTCCGCCACGCCGTAGTAGTCCGCCACAACCGCTTTGGCGGCGGTGTAGGATGTTTTGGCATAGCCGCAGTCGGCGCAGGTATCCATTTCCACAAACCGCTGGTGGGCCAGCTCCGGCCGGATGCTGGTCTCCATGTGGTGACGCTCCAGCGTGGCGTCCTCTGTGTGGTAGGTGCCGTAACAGAAGCCGCAATACTGGCCGCCCGTGGTGATAACACGGTGGTACTCCCGGTCTACCTGCTCAATCTCGACGCTCTCCGGCAGGTCCTCAAAGAAGTTGGCGGCACAGTCAAAAAGCCAATAAACATTTTTGTCATAGGAATAACTGTATGTTCCCATATTGGCATTGATAGTTCCACAAGATTGGCAAACTGCCTTTGTCCAATGATAACCTGTAAAATAGGCATCCACTCCAGGGGTCCCGTCATCCAAGCTGCCATGCTGTTTTCCGTCCAGCATTGTCCCATCTGAAAACTTAACGCCTCGATTCAGCGCCGTTTCCCCTGTACGGGTATACTCTGGAGTACGATAGACGATAAAATCTCTCGCCTGATTGCAATAGGCACAGTCGAAGGTCTCGTGGGTCACAACAGCATTGGCATCCAACTCGTTGGTACGGTCCAACGCCTCTTTCCAATTCTCAGCAGGGTCATGATAGCTGTTTTGTTGAGCGGCAGATGCCGCAGGTACCAAGGAAAACAGCAGCACGACGGCCAGAAAGCCCGCCAACAAAGAGCGGGCGTAACGGTATCTTATGCGCATGTTCATTATCCTCCTTTGTGGGTGAATGGGTTTGGGGTTAGGTAGAGTAAGCCAAGGCGCTAAGGCGGGACCCGCAGCCGCCGCAACAAACGGCAGTGGGTCAATGGCTCCGCCCCTGTCCCTTGACGGTGAGAATCCCGTCCAGCGTGGTGGCGGTGATCCGCAGGCGCTCGGCGGTGGCGATGTCGTTTTTCACTGTCTCGTCCACCTTGCCGCCGCAGACCACCAGCACACGGGCGCGCCGGAGGTAGTCGCGGGCCATGTCGATGCTGTCCTTGTGCTCCTGGGGGATGCCGTCCTCCAGGAACAGCGGCAGGAACAGCAGGGGGCAGACCGGGGAAAAACCCGCGTCGTACACCTGACGGCACCAGCGGGCCGCGTTCTCGGTGTTCTCATACTCGTTCTCGCCCCAGGGGGCGGTGATATAGGCCAGAGGTCGTTTCATGGCAAATCCTTTCTCCCAGCTATTCCGGGCATAAAATAAGGCGGCCTGTTCAGCCGCCGTAGTCGTGGTGGAAATCGTGGTTGACCAGCATGGTGTAGTGGTTATCCGTGGAACTGGGGGCATTGAACAGGGCGGCCAGCAGATAAGCCTTGGCGTTCCAGACGCGGGTGTTGTTCTCGCTGATGCCGTCCAGAACCTTCTCGATATGGCTGGAGGTGATCTGCTCAAACCGCTGCTGCACAAAGGCGGTGGGGTATTCCGCGTCCCGTCCGATCTTGATGGTAGGGCTGCGGGTCATAGCCACCTCCAGCATCAGCTCCACAAACTCGTCCACCTGGGTCCGGTTGACCGGAGTGCAAATCAGGTCATACTCGATCTGTTCCCGAATTTCCTCTCGCTTCTCATACACGTCCTTCATTCCTTCCAGCTCAGGTGTGGAAAGAACGAATGAATGAGTATTTGATAGATGCGTATTTGATTTTTGAATATTTGATCTCTTAGTATTTAATTCTGCGGGCTTTTCCGTAGATGGCTCCACCATATCCGGTTCCACCAGATACGGGAAAGCCGTATCTGGTGCGCCCGTATCTGGCGGGGTCGTATCTGGTCCTGGTTCCTCTGGCGGTTCCTCCGCACCGGGGCAGGGCTTTTCGTAGATGGTGTACTCCGTGTCGCTAATGCGTCCTCCAGGACCGCGAAGCTGGCGGCGGACGATGTAGCCCGCCTTTTCCAGCTCACGCAGCGCCCCGCCGATGGCGTCCACGCCCTCCTTGCAGATGGCCGCAAGGCCCCGTGTGGTGTAATTCCACTCGTCCGGCAGGGAGAGCATCATGGACAGCAGCCCCTTGGCTTTCAAACTCAGGGCTGTGTCCTTCAGGTGGTGGTTGCTCATTACGGTATAGTCCAGCGTCCGTTCTATGCGGAAAACTGCCATGTTTTGTCACTTCCTATGTAGCGTCGTTAGGAGCATTGGGCTGAATGGAGGCGGTCTGCCCGTCCTCACGCGCAAACCGTTCCGCCAAACGCGCCACACTCCAGCTTTGTTTGAATTGTCCCAGCGGGCCGGGGCCGAACTGTGTCCGCGCACGGTTATCCAAATCCAGCAGGCGCGCCCACAGCTCCGGGTGATGATGGCGTAGATTTCGCAACTCCCCAATCCGCTGAAAGGGGCAGCACCAGCAGGAGGCGCGGTGGTAGATCCGGTACAGGCCGCCGAAGTCAAAGCCCCGGTCATAGCACAGTTGTAGGGCCTGGGCCTCGGTGATGCCCCAGTCCACCAGAGGATAGTGGAGATCCTTGCAGCGATGGGCCTCGTCCGCCGCGATACCCACATACTGCTGAAGGCGGTGCTGGCCCTTGAGACGGGTCAACTCCTTGTTGATCTGGTGGGTCTTGAGCTGGCCGGTGCACCAGCGAACCTTGATGCCCGGCCAGCCGTTGCCATAGGGCGGAACGCCTAACCGCGCCCGGTTCTCCAGGGTGGAGGGCTTCTGTTTGGGCTCGTCAAACATCATGTACTCGAAGCTCTTGGGAGAGCGCAGGGTGGTGATGTGTAGCCCCCGCTCTCGGTACAGATGCTCGTCCACCTTGGAGATATGGCCGTACATCTCCGGGAACTCCATGCCGGTATCCGCCCAAATCACTGCGTCAATGGGCAGGCCGCGCTCGATCATCAGCAGCAGGAGACAGGTGGAATCCTTGCCCCGCTCAAACTGACCGCGTGAAAATTCTCTTTGGCGGTAATAAGAGCGCCCATCTAGGGCACGTCCTTCTTGCTGACCTCCTTCTCTTTTACAGCTCGTAGACCGGTTGCTCACACTCGAAGCAGGGCCGCACAGCTCGTCCAGGGTATCTGACAGATCCTCCAGATCCAGACACATCTCGCTCTGCGCCGCATCCCCTTGATGGTGCGGTACTCGGTGACGTATTCGCCGCCCTCATATTCCACACGCACACAGGCCACGCAGACAAGGCTCATGTCCTCCAGCAGCCACAGCTCCAGCGTCCGGGTGGTGACGGCAATCTCCATCGTGCTCTGGTCGTCCTCCACATACAGAAGGGTGGCCTTTTGTCCAAACAGCTCCGGGCCGCGATAGTTGAAGGACTTCTCCTGCATCCCTTGGGTGATATAGGTGTACGCCGTTCGGGCTTTGTCCTGCACAGCCTGGGTCAGTGCATGGAAGTCAATATTACCCAGGTAGTCCATGGCGTCCTCCGCAGGGTTCCCGTCCTCTAATATCCGGGTACGGAACAGACTGGTAAGTTCTTCCTGCAAATACTTTACCTTATACACGATAATTCCCTCCAATTTCTGTTAATGATGTTTCTTCCTCTTGGGTCGGATGATATGCCCTCCACAACAAGGGCATGGTCGGTAATATGGATTTTCCCCAGCTCCTGACTATGGAGCACTTTCTGATACCCTTGTTCACTCAGGAACAGGCGGGCCGTCTCTCCGCGCAAAGCGATGAGATTATCGTCCTCTAGGACTTCAAACTCGACCATATAGCGGGTATCGTCCCGAAAACGTTCTACGGCCAGCAGGTCATGTCCCCGGATAGTGAACCGCGTCATACACGCGCCCTCCGTGCCCGAATGTCCAACACAGGCAGGCCATACCGGGCGATAAGGGTGGCATTGACGATCATACGGAACACTTCCGCGTCCACAATATCTGGGTCTGCAAGCTCCATCGTCGCGGGGCCTCCGACACCGCGATACAGGCCCTTTGCCGCCGAGATTAGCGCGTAGTCATGGGGGGAGATACCGCCTAGTACCGCATAGGCAGGTTCGAAGCCCTTCCGGTAAAAACAGTTGGCACTACGTTTCCACAGCTCTGCGCTGGAGGTCAGCAGGAACAGGGCGGCATAAAAGGCCGGAGTATCCCTGCGTCGGTAGTAGTGCAGCCGGGTCTTGGCATATTCCATGCGCTCCTTGTGTGTCCCGTCCTTCCACAGACTCCCAGGAAAGCTGGCGACCAGGGCACGCAGACGCGGTGCAAGCAGTCGGTTCCGGGGAATGGTAGCCATCACCGCCTCCTGATACCCCACCACTCCGGCCTCAATCCGCTCAGCCAACCAGGGACAGACAGGAAGCGTACACCCCTGTTTCTGCTTGTATTCTGTGCAAAGGTAGCAGGCAACGTGCTTTGGTCTATAGCGAAATGTGCAGACAAACATAATGACCTCCTGATTTTGGGCACAAAAAAACCGGATCGCAAGGTGCGTCCGGTAACTTGTCGTATGTAATTAGCGATCTTGGCTGCGTTGGCGCTTTTTCTGCCATGCCTCCAGCAGCTTGATGATGGTCTCCTGCATCCGTTTGGGCGTGTAGGAGCGGGGAAAGTATTTGCGGATCGTGTCCGTGGAAAACGTCAGCTTTTCCGCCTCCGTTTTTTTCTCCTCGGAAAGCATCTCCCGCATTGTCTCCCGCGTAAGTGTCCCTTCCTTGCTGGCTTTTCTCAGCCGCTGGGCCTGAGAGAGTGACGGTGTATTCTGCGAATATGCCATTGCATCCAGCAAAAGTGCCTGCTCGTCTTTGGCGAGGGCGGCAAGCTGATAAGCGACAGATAAGCCAATTTCTTGAGTATCTACCTTGTCCATGAGTTCCTGCCGCAGTTCTGTAAGCTGGATATAATTGCGCAGGGTGTCCCCACTGATTCCTAGGGATTTCCCAATCTCATCGTCGCTACGGAAATTTGCCGAAATTTTCGGCAAATTTTTGGCAGGTCGTCCCGCCTGCTTTTTTTCCGCCTCCAAATACATACGATAGGCCCAGGCACGTTCGCTGGGCAGGACGTTCTCGCGGTATACATTGCCATCTACCATCTCGGACACAGCCTCCTCGTCACTCAGATCCCGGATAATGACTGGTATCTCTGAGTATTCTGCCAGTTCGCTGGCCCGATACCGCCGATGGCCGTCTATAATTTCATACCCCCCCTCCGGATCCGGGCGAACAAGTACGGGCTGACGTACACCACGCGCCTTTACACGGGCAATAAGCCGGATCATAGATGGGTTCTCCTCCCGTACAAAGTACGGCTGTTTGCGCGGCATAATGTTTTTCAGGGCGGGATAGCCCTTGAATGGGTGCAGCTCGTTTAATCTCACTCGGATAATTTTTTCCTCAGCACGTCTATCTGGTGCAGCGTCATCGGTCAACTAGGCCACCTTCTTTCCAATAAAAAAGAGCACTTCCAAATGAACGGAAGTGCTCTCTGGTTCAAATATAAAGAGGGACTTGCAAAGGTGCCTCCCGATAAGAAAACATCGTGGGGCAAGAGAGAAACGGTATAGCTTCGGCTATGCCGTTTTTCTCATTCTTGCCTTGATGAAGTAACTTTCGATACTTCCAGGGCTCCAATGCCCTTATAGTAGATGTCAATTTCCTGGGTGCGGTTCTTGCCCTTTGGATCGCTGGCGGCATGGACAACGATCTTCTCGACAAACTCATGTAAGATACATGGGGTTAATTCAGGAATTTCCGTATACCGTTCTACAACGGAGAGAAACCTTTCCACATTGGCGCTTTTTTGTTCCTCTGCTTCGATTTCATCACGGAGAGCAGCCGCTACATCTTGAAGCTGATGCTGCTCTTTCTCGTAATCGGTAGAGAGCTTTTGAAAACGCTCGTCAGAAAGTTTTCCCGAAATAGTATCTTCGTAGAGCCGCTTGAAAATGGTGTCCAGCTCTGCAATCCGCTTTTCGGCATCGGCCAATGTTTTCTGCCGTTTTGCCAAATCTTGGTTACGTTGGCGCATATCCGCATCCATGACCATCTTCACAAAATCGTCTTTGCGCTGTGATGCGAAGGAAACGATCTCGCGCAGATTTTGCAGAACCAATTCTTCCAGGATAACAGTTCGGATAGAATGTGTCTGCCCACATACATCACGGCTTTTCCGATAGCCGGAACACAGATAGTATTCCTGATCGCGCCGGAAATTGGTTGCCCTGCATTGGTACATAATGGAGCCGCAGTCGGCACAGAACATCATGCCGGAGAACATACCCATTTCTCCCATCTTTGTGGGTCGGCGCCGCGTCTGCCTTGCGAGCCTTGCTGCATCGGCAATCGCCTCCGTCCAGATGGCTTCGTGGGTATTATCAAAAATCTTCCATTCGCTTTCTGGATTGTGCAAGGTCTTTTTACTCTTGTAGGATTTTTTACGGGTTTTGAAATTAACTGTGTGCCCCAGGTATTCACGCCAGCGGTCCATGATGTCGGCAATCGTAGAAGAATCCCAAGCGTAAGGAGAACCTTTCTTTGTGACATTGGTTGTTCTGCCCTTGCTCGCATAGTAAGCAGCCGGAGTAAGAATTTTTCTTTCCGTCAGTTTTCTTGCAATCTGCGAGGGTCCCAAACCATCCATGATATAGAGACCAATTTCATAAACTACCTGGGCGGCTTCTTCATCCTTCACCCATTGCTTTTTGTCATCAGACGATTTCATGTATCCATACGGAGGCAAAACAGTCAAATGTTCTCCTGCATTGCCTTTCACTTTCATAACGGCACGGATTTTTTTGCTGGTGTCTTTAGCGTACCATTCATTGAACATACGTCGTTCGGGAAGGTGAAGCGCAAACAGCAAAAATGCAGTATTCATGCGGGTTTGCGGCGAGATGGCTCTCGATCAGATACCTCTCCTTCAGACGGTCAAGGGGCTGAAATCACAATCGCATAGTTGTTTTCATGGGAGAATGGCGGGAACAGCGGTCATTCTCCTTTTTTTCGTTCCTGCCGCTTTCAATGAGGAGGAACACGAACATGGAAGAACCGAAAAGCAAAGCGAAGCGCGGGGCAAAGACCGCTGCGGCTGCGCAAGAGAATAAAATCACGCTGCTCCCGCTGTCGGAGCTGCACGACTTCCCCAACCACCCCTTCAAGGTGCGGGACGACGAGGCCATGCAGGAAACGACGGAGAGCATCCGGCAGTACGGCGTTCTCGTCCCTGCCATCGTCCGTCCCCGTGAGGGCGGCGGATATGAGATCATCGCCGGACACCGGCGCAGGCACGGCAGCGAGCTGGCGGGGCTTTCCGCCATGCCCTGCATCGTGCGGCAGATGGACGACGACACCGCCACCATCCTCATGGTGGACAGCAACATCCAGCGCGAGAACATCCTTCCCTCCGAACGGGCGCAGGCGTATAAAATGAAGCTTGAAGCTATCCGCCGCAAGGCTGGCAGACCGGCAAAAGAGGCTGAAAACCTACCCGAAGAAAATTGTGACCAAGTTGGGCACAATTTTGATGGGAAGCGCAGCGTCGAGATCGTTGCGGACGAAGCCGGTGAAAGTAAATCTCAGGTACAGCGCTACATCCGCCTGACCGAACTCACCCCGGAGCTTCAGCAAATGGTGGACGAGAAGAAGATCGGCATGACCCCTGCCGTGGAGATTTCTTACCTCAAGCCGGAGGAACAGCAGATGCTCCTGACCGCCATCGACAGCGAGCAGGCTACGCCCTCGCTTTCTCAGGCGCAGCGCATGAAAAAGCTCTCCCGCGACGGCAAGCTCAACGACGACACCATGCTGGACATCATGATGGAGCAGAAAAACCGGAGGGCTATAACGTCGTCCTCTCGGCGGACAAGCTGCGCAAATACTTCCCGCGCTCCTATACGCCGCAGAAGATGGAGGAAACCATCCTGAAGCTGCTGGACGCATGGCTGCGCAAGCGCCAGCGTGACCAGTCCAGATAACCGAATACGACCGCAGACAACCACGACACCGACCGGGCAGAGAGCTTTGCCCGGTTTTGTCATATCCAGAGAGGAGCAAAGCCATGTATATCAACACGTTCAAGTATAAGCCGGAGGACGTTTCCTGCGTCCTCTGCACGGAATATGTCAAAAGCTGGGCTGCACCGCCCTGTCCTGCCCTGCCTTGCCGAGCGTATGGAAGCCGGTACGGTGGGCTATGCGGAGGCCGTCGCGGAGCTGTTTCCGTACCGTCCGCGCCTGACCGCAAGAATCATGCGGCTGGCGGAGAGCTTTCCCGGCACCATGTGGCAGGACAACGCCCACAGGAAGCGCATGGAGACCCTGCGGCTGCTGCTGGGCTGCCGCAAGGAGCGCGACACGCCAGAGTTCTTCGCCGCGCTGTATCTGCTGACCTCCAACAAGGAGCTTGCGGACAGGACCTTCAACTGCTTCTTCCGCGGCGGCATCGACTTCCGCTACGCCCGCAGGCGCGGCATCTCATCCCATGACTACACGCTGCTTATGGCGGCAAAGAGCCTTTACTGCCACACGGCGGAGGTCACGCAGGGCGACCTTGCGGAGCCGCAGATTATCCCGGATGAGGCGTTCCGGCTGCTCATCAACGCCCTGCTCATCGCCCGTTTCGGGCTGGACGCCCTAAAAATTACCGAAAGACGCGGGCAGCGGGGATATACCCTCCGCCGCCTCATCCGCCGCGAAGCAGGGGGAAACGCTCCGTCTGCGGGGCTGCTTTTTCCCTCCGAGGGGAGGTGAACACCGTGGCAGTATTTCGCGTGGAGAAGAACCACAATTACACGGTCATGTCCAATTACCACCTGCGGGACACCGGTCTGACGCTGAAAGCCATCGGCCTGCTGTCCAAAATGCTCTCTTTGACCGATGAGTGGGACTACACCACCCGCGGGCTTGCCGCCATCTGCAAGGAGGGCGTGGACGCCATCGGCGCAGCGCTGAAAGAGCTGGAGGTCAGAGGCTACCTTGTCCGCCGCCAGATTCGTGACAGTAAGGGCAGGATCACCGACACCGAGTACACGATCTATGAATCCCCGCATCCGCCCTTGCCGGATACGGCTTCACCAGATACGGAAAACCCGTATCTGGATACCCCGGATACGGCGGAGCCATATACGGAAAAGCCCGCGCAATTAAATAAAGATAGAAGAAGTAAAGAAAAAGAAATACCAAATGGATTAAGTACGGACATATCAAATCCTGATCCTATCTATCCCCCAGCCCACTTGCAGGGCGCGGGATGCGATGGGATGGGATACGAGGCAGCGCGAGAACTCGTCAAGGAAAATATCGAGTACGACATTCTCACGCAGGACCCGCAGCAGGACAAGGAGCAGCTTGACGAGGTGGTGGACCTCATGGCGGAAACCCTCTGCTCCCGCAGACAGACCATCGTGGTGGCCGGGGACGAGTATCCGGCAGAGATGGTGAAGGAAAAGCTGCTGCGCGTCAATTCCATGCACATCGGCTACGTCTTTGACTGCCTGAAGCAGAACACCACCTACGTCCGCAACATCAAGAAATACCTGCTTGCCTCGCTGTTCAACGCTCCCAGCACCATGGGCAGCTACTATTCCGCCCTCGTCAACCACGATATGTACGGCGACGGGCTGCGGGGCAAGGGCTGAATATGACCGAAAAAAGGAGGGATGACCCATGCAGGAGGAAGTGGAAAACAGAGCGGTCACGCTGGTCATCAGCGCAACCAAGCTCACTGGGCGGCTGCTGAAAGCCGCCATTCTGAAATATCTGGCAAGCCGCAAGGAGAAGCGGCTGCAAAGGCCCGCGCCGCGCCGGAGAAGCCCACCGCAAGCAGACGGTGAAGCAGCTCATCGGGCAGAATCAGGGCGTATCCAACATCGAGATCACCGACAGCAACATCAAATCCTTTGAGCGCGTGGCACGGAAATACGGCGTGGATTTTGCTCTGAAAAGGATAAGTCCGGGGATATTCCCAAATACCTTGTTTTCTTCAAAGCCCGCGACGCCGACGCACTGACGGCGGCGTTCCGGGAATACACCGCAAAAGAGGTCAAGCGGGCCTCGCAGGATAAACCCTCGGTGCTGGAGCAGCTCCGCGCGCTCAAGGCGAAGGTGCTGTCCCTTACGCCGGACAAGTCCCGGAGCAAGGATAAGGGGCTGGAGCTATGAAGCAGATCAACGTAAAGAAGCTCCTGCTTCCCAATCTTCCTATGTCTTTATCGCGCTCTTTGCCACCAAGCTGGGGCAGGCGGCGCGGCTGGCTCCGGCGCGGACTTTTCACAAAAGTCGCTGCACATCATGGAGGGCTTCGCCGCCGCGTTCCAATCGGCGCTGCCCAGCTTCCACCCCATCGACCTGTGTGTGGCGCTGCCGCCGCCCTGCTCATCCGGCTTGCCGTCTACGTCAAGGGGAAGAACGCGCGGAAGTTTCGGAAGAATATCGAGTACGGCAGCGCAAGATGGGGCAACGCAGAGGACATCAAGCCCTATGTAGACCCCACCTTTGCCAACAACGTCATTCTCACCCAGACGGAGCGGCTGACCATGAACAGCCGACCCAAGGACCCGAAAACCGCGCGGAACAAAACGTGCTGGTGGTGGGCGGCTCCGGCAGCGGCAAGACGCGGTTTTCATTAAGCCAAATCTCATGCAATTACACAGTTCCTACGTTGTCACCGATCCAAAGGCAGCATCGTGGTCGAATGTGGAAAATTACTCCAGCGGAACCAGTATAAGATCAAGATACTGAACACGATTAACTTCAAAAGTCCCACCACTACAACCCTTCGCGTATCTCCACAGCGAGAAGGACATTCTGAAGCTGGTCACGACGCTGATTGCCAACACGCAGGGGACGGAAAATCCGGCGACGACTTCTGGCGCAAGGCGGAGACGCTGCTCTACACGGCGCTCATCGGGTATATCTACTACGAAGCGCCGGTGGAGGAGCAGAACTTCGCCACCCTCATCGAAATGATCAACACCATGGAGGTGCGGGAGGACGACGAGGACTTCAAAATCCCGTCGATCTGATGTTTGAGGAACTGGCAAAACGGGAGCCGCATCACTTCGCCGTGCGCCAATATGCCAAATATCGCTTAGCGGCGGGCAAAACAGCGAAAAGTATTCTAATTAGCTGCGGCGCGCGCCTCGCCCCTTTGACATTCAGGAGCTGCGGGAGATCACGGCGTATGACGAGCTGGAGCTGGACACGCTGGGCGACCGGAAAACGGCGCTGTTTATCATCATTTCCGACACAGACGACACCTTCAACTTCCTTGCCAGCATGGTCTACACCCAGCTATTCAACCTCCTGTGCGACAAGGCGGACGATGTGTACGGCGGCAGGCTGCCCGTCCATGTGCGCTGCCTCATCGACGAGTGCGCCAACATCGGGCAGATTCCCAAGCTGGAGAAGCTGATGGCCACCATCCGCAGCCGCGAGATCTCCGCCTGCCTTGTTTTGCAGGCACAGAGCCAGCTCAAGGCACTCTACAAGGACAACTGCGACACCATCATCGGCAACTGCGATAGCTCCGTGTTCCTCGGCGGCAAGGAGCCGACCACATTAAAGGAGCTGTCCGCCGCACTGGGCAAGGAAACCATTGACACCTTCAACACGGGAGAATCCCGTGGGCGCGAGGTTTCCACAGCCTGAACTATCAGAAGCTCGGCAAGGAGCTGATGAGTCAGGATGAGCTTGCCGTTCTTAATGGCGGCAAGTGTATCTTGCAGCTGCGCGGCGTAAGGCCGTTCCTATCCGACAAATACGACATCGCAAAACACCCCAACTACAAGTATCTTTCGGACGCGAATCCCAAGAACGCCTTTGACATTGAGAAATTCCTCTCCACAAAGCTCAAGCTGAAGCCGGAGGAGGAATTTGAGGTCTTTGACGCGGGCGCGGCCGCAGGTTCAGAATCCGCCTGAACGGGCGGATTTTTATATATACATCGGACACCCATTCCGTAAAGGAGGACGCCGACAATGCAGCAGATACAGGCGAAACGCAAAGTCGGAGGAAAGCACAACCGAGAATTTGAAAGGAGAAGCCGGAATCGACAGCCGCACACAGCGGCCAGCTCATTCCGGCTTTGCGGTTTCCACTACAAAAACCATAAAGAAACGATTCCGGCACATAAAATATGGATTTCTTCAATAGCGCAGTCGATGTGTTGCAGACCCTCGTCATTGCCCTCGGAGCCGGTCTTGGCATCTGGGGCGTGATCAACCTGCTGGAAGGTTACGGAAATGATAATCCGGGCGCAAAATCGCAAGGGATGAAACAGCTCATGGCGGGCGGCGGTGTGGCGCTCATCGGTATGATCCTCGTGCCGCTGCTCAAAGGGCTGTTCGGTTAATCCCGTCCATGCCGCAACGTAAAACCCTTCGCCCCTGCCCGCCTGACACGGGCGGGGGCGGGAAAGGAGGGCTGACCCATTGGATTTGATATGGGAAAAATTCACCGAATGGCTCAAGGAGCTGCTGGTCGGGGGCATCATGGATAACCTCACCGGCCTCTTTGATAACGTCAACGCCAAGGTCGCGGAGGCGGCGGGACACATCGGCAGCACCCCGCAGGCGTGGAACGCCGGCATTTACAGCATGATCCGCTCCCTCTCGGACAACGTGATACTGCCCATCGCCGGCGTGATCCTCGCCTTTGTGATGACACTGGAGCTGATCCAGCTTATCGCGGACCGAAATAACCTCCACGACATCGACACATGGGTATTCTTTCGCTGGGTATTCAAGACGGCGGCTGCCGTCCTCATCGTGTCCAACACATGGAATATCGTCATGGGCGTATTCGAGGCGGCGCAGAGCGTGGTCAACCGCGCCTCCGGCCTTATCGTGGGCAACACCTCCATCAACCTTGCCGACCATATCGCGGACCTTGAGGCGAGGCTGCTGGAGATGAACGTGTGGTCGCTCTTGGGGCTGTGGCTACAATCCTTCGTGGTGGGCTTCACCATGTGGGCGCTGACCATCTGCATCTTCATCATCATCTACGGCAGAATGATCGAGATATACCTCGTCACCAGCATCGCGCCCATCCCCATGGCCACCATGATGGGCAAGGAATGGGGCGGCATGGGGCAGAATTATCTCCGCTCCCTGTTGGCTTTGGCGTTTCAGGGCTTTCTCATCATCATCTGCATCGCCATCTATGCGGTGCTGGTACAGAATATGCTCATAGACGACAACATTTCCACGGCCATCTGGCTGTGCATGGGCTACACGGTGCTGCTCTGCTTCACCCTGTTCAAAACCAGCAGTCTCGCAAAGTCAATTTTCAACAGTCATTGACGGAGGTAAATCAACATGGCATACGTCCCCGTACCCAAGGACCTGAACGCGGTCAAGACCAAGGTGCTGCTGAACCTGACAAAACGGCAGCTCGTATGCTTCAGCGCAGGGGCGGCGCTGGGCGTTCCGCTGTTCTTCCTGCTCAAAGCCCATACCGGCGTCAGCACGGCGGCCATCTGCATGATCCTGCTCATGCTGCCCTTTTTCCTGCTGGCCATGTATGAGAAGAACGGACAGCCCCTTGAAAAGATCGTCCGCAACATCGTGCAGGTCTGCTTCCTGCGCCCCAAGCAGCGCCCCTACGCAACCAATAATTTCTACGCCGTTCTGGAACGGCAGGACAATTTAGACCGGGAGGTGTATCGCATTGTCCACCCGCACAAAACTCACCCGCGCCGAACGCAGGCAGATCGAGGCCGCCATCGCAAGAGCGAAGCGGCAGGATAAGAAACAGAAGTCCGCACAGGACAGCATCCCGTTTCAGCGGATGTTCCCCGACGGCATCTGCCGCGTGACGGACAGCTACTACACGAAAACCGTCCAGTTTCAGGACATCAACTACCAGCTCAACCAGAACGAGGACAAGACCGCCATCTTTGACGGCTGGTGCGACTTCCTCAACTACTTCGACAGCTCCGTGCGCTTTCAGCTTTCCTTCGTGAATATGTCCGCCAACAAGGACAATTACGCAAGGTACATCACCATCTCGCCGCAGGGCGATGATTTTGACAGCATCCGTCTGGAATACACCCAGATGCTCCAGAACCAGCTTGCCCGCGGCAACAACGGCCTCATCAAGACCAAGTACCTGACCTTCGGCGTGGAGGCGGACGGGCTGAAAACGGCAAAGCCGAGGCTGGAGCGCATTGAAACGGACATTCTGAACAACTTTAAGCGCCTCGGCGTGGCGGCGGAGCCCATGAACGGCACGGAGCGGCTGCGGCTGCTGCACGGGATGCTGCACATGGACGAGCAGGAGCCGTTCCGCTTCTCGTGGGACTGGCTGGCACCATCGGGCCTTTCGGTCAAGGACTTCATCGCTCCCAGCTCCTTTGAGTTCCGCACCGGGCGCTCCTTCGGCGTCGGCAGGCGCATCGGCTGCGCCAGCTTCTTGCAGATTTTAGCGCCAGAGCTGAACGACAGGATGCTGGCGGACTTCCTCGACATGGAAAGCTCCCTCATCGTCAGTATGCACGTCCAGTCCGTGGATCAGGTCAAGGCCATCAAGACCATCAAGCGCAAGATCACCGATTTGCAGAAAATGACCATCGAGGAGCAAAAAAAAGCCGTCCGCGCCGGATACGACATGGACATCATCCCCTCGGACCTTGCCACCTACGGCACGGAGGCGAAGAAGCTGCTGCAAGACCTGCAAAGCCGCAACGAGCGTATGTTCCTGCTGACCTTTATTGTGGTCAACACCGCAGGCAGCCGCCAGCAGCTTGACAACAACGTATTTCAGGCAGCCTCCATCGCCCAGAAGTACAACTGCCAGCTTACCCGCCTTGATTTCCGTCAGGAGGAAGGGCTGATGAGCAGCCTCCCCTTGGGGCTGAACCAGATTGAAATACAGCGGGGCTTGACCACCTCAAGCGTCGCTATTTTTATCCCCTTTACCACGCAGGAGCTGTTTCAGGACGGCAAGGAAGCGCTGTACTGCGGGCTGAACGCGCTGTCGAACAACCTCATCATGGTAGACCGCAAGCTGCTTAAAAATCCCAACGGGCTGATCTTAGGCACGCCCGGCAGCGGCAAGAGCTTTGCTGCCAAGCGGGAGATCGCCAACGTGTTCCTCGTCACCAATGATGACATTATCATCTGCGACCCAGAGGCGGAGTACGGGCCGCTGGTAGAGCGGCTGAATGGGCAGGTCATCAAAATCTCCCCCACAAGCACGCACTACATCAACCCCATGGACCTGAACCTCAACTATTCGGACGATGAGAACCCACTGAGCCTGAAATCCGACTTCATTCTCAGCTTGTGCGAGCTGATTGTCGGCGGCAAGGACGGCCTCATGCCGGTGGAAAAGACCATCATCGACCGCTGTGTGCGTATGGTCTATCGTGACTACCTCAACGACCCCCGCCCGGAGAATATGCCGATTCTGGAGGACCTGTATAACGAGCTGCGCCGTCAGGAGGAAAAGGAGGCGCAGTACATCGCAACCGCCCTTGAAATCTACGTTTCCGGCTCCCTCAACGTGTTCAACCACCGCACCAACATCAACATCGCCAACCGCATTGTCAGCTTCGACATCAAGGAGCTGGGCAAGCAGCTCAAGAAGATCGGGATGCTCATCGTGCAGGACGCCGTGTGGAATCGAGTGACCGTCAACCGGGAAGCCCACAAATCCACTCGCTACTACATTGACGAAATGCACCTTTTGCTGCGCGAGGAGCAGACGGCCGCCTACACCGTGGAAATCTGGAAGCGCTTCCGCAAGTGGGGAGGTATCCCCACCGGCATCACGCAGAATGTCAAAGACCTGCTCTCCTCCCGCGAGGTGGAGAACATCTTTGAGAACAGCGATTTCATCCTCATGCTCAATCAGGCCAGCGGCGACCGGCAGATTCTCGCCAAGCAGCTCAATATCTCCCCGCATCAGCTCTCGTATGTCACCCACAGCGGTGAAGGCGAAGGGCTGCTTTTTTATGGCAACGTCATTCTTCCCTTCGTAGACCGCTTCCCCCGCGGGGAACTCTATGACCTGCTCACCACCAAGCCACAGGAGCAGACTGCATAACAAAACAAGAAAGGAATTGGACGATGGAAAACAAACTGATGATTTTTGAAAACGAAGCCTTTGGAAAGGTACGAACGCTGAACCTCAACGGTGAGCCGTGGTTTGTAGCGGCGGATGTGTGCAAAGCGCTGGAACTGGGGAATCCGAGCATGACGGTTGAGCGTCTGGATGATGATGAAAAGGGTATCAGTACTATTGATACCCTTGGCGGGAAACAGCGCATGGCAATCATCAACGAACCCGGGCTGTATTCGCTGGTGATCACCTCCCGCAAGCCGGAGGCAAAGGCGTTCAAGCGCTGGATCACCCATGAGGTCATTCCGGCCATCCGCAAGCACGGCGCGTACATGACAAAATCCGTGCTGGAGCAGGTGCTGGAAAACCCGGAGCTGGTGCTGCTCATGGCGCAGCGGATGCTGGAGGAACAGCGGAAAAACGAACTGCTTCAGCAGGAACTGCGTCTGGCAAAGCCCAAGGCGGACTTCTACGACGCCTTCATTCACCCGGAGTGCTGCACCAATCTCCGCGCCACCGCAAAGGAGCTGAAGGTGCCGGAGAAAATGTTCACCGCGTTCCTCATCCGCAAGCGCTATCTCTACCGTGCGCCCTCCGGTACGCTCCTGCCCTATGCCAAGCCCGCCAGCGACGGTCTGTTCTTCGTAAAGGACTATATCGCCGTCAACGGGCATCAGGGGGTATATACCCTTGTCACGCCCAAGGGCAAGTCGCTGTTTCTCACCATGCTGGGTGAGATCGCCTGACCTGATTCTACTATAAATAATGTAAAGGAGAGCATCACAATGGAAAAAGAAAATCTGTACCTGATCCACGGCGAGGACTACCTGCGCCACATCGAGGAAAAGCTGGAGCTGCTGTGGATGGCGACCATCCTCATGCACTACATCAAAAACGGAGCCGAGAAGGACGGCTATCTGGACCTTGTGCGCAGATCCACCCTCGACTTTGACGAGCGCTGCGAGGAGATGTTCAGTTCTTGGGGCAGGGCGCTCAATTACCTCAAGTCCCATGACCTTGCGGACTTGTCCGACCTCATCGAAAACGACCTGATCGAGCCGGAATACGCCGGTTACGTTCCTGCGGATAATCCCTGCTGCCCGGCGAACGCTGCTGCGAGTATGCCGAGCGCATGGAGCGCGAATACGCCGCAGAGCGTGAGGTGGACGAGGACAATGAGGACGCCGACGTATTTGAGTATGACGGAGAACCGGCCATATCTGAGTTGACCGGCGTGTGCAGGGACATCCTCACGGCTGTCGAGGGGCTTACCACGCTTCTAAGGGATGAGTTCGACTATGCAGGCTGACCGCATCTACTGCGGCGACGCCCTGACCGTGCTGAAAACCCTGCCGGACAATTCCGTGAACTGCTGCATCACCTCTCCGCCGTACTACGCCCTGCGGGATTACGGCGTGGACGGGCAGATCGGGCGGGAGGAAACCCCAGCGCTGTATGTGGAGCGCCTGACTTCCATTTTCCGGGAGGTCAGGCGCGTTCTCACGCCGGACGGAACACTCTGGCTCAATATCGCGGACACCTATGCCGGAAAGGGCAATCAGGGAGAAAGCCTTGACCCCAAGTACCCCAACGGCAGGACCGGTCAGGTGGTCGCCCTCAACGGCAAGGTGGAGGGCTGCAAGGCAAAGGACATGATCGGCATCCCGTGGCTGCTTGCCTTTGCTCTGCGCGCAGACGGCTGGTATCTGCGCTCGGACATCATCTGGATGAAAGCGAACCCCATGCCGGAAAGCACCAAGGACAGGCCAAGCCGCTGCTATGAGCATATTTTCCTGCTGTCCAAGTCCCGCCGCTACTATTATGATGCCGCTGCCATCGCGGAGCCGGTTGCGGCCTCCACTCCTGCGCGGATGAAGCGCGGATTTGGTGCAGGCAACAAGTATTCCGCGGATATTCCCGGTCAGAAGCACCAACACCTCAACGACCACCGCCCGAACGGGTACGCCGATGAGGACATCCCTCAGCTTCGCAACAAGCGCGACGTCTGGCAGATCAATACCGTGCCGTACAAGGGTGGGCATTTCGCCGCTTTCCCGCCAAAGCTGGCGGAAACCTGCCTGCTGGCAGGCTGCCCGCCTGGAGGCGTGGTGCTGGACCCTTCCTCGGCTCCGGCACTACGGCGGCGGTGGCAAAGCAGCTCGGACGGCACTACATCGGCATTGAGCTGAACCCGGAATACTGTAAGCTGGCAGAAAACGGATCGGAGGTGTCGCGGTATGAACGCCTACACCCGGCAGGATCTGAGCGTCATGCAGGCGTGGCCGCTGGAGCGGAAAATCCGCGTGACGCAGGCGAAGATCATCGAGTGGTATCACCACTACGGCGGCAAGGTCGCCGTTTCCTTTCGGGCGGCAAGGACAGCACCGTTCTGCTGGACCTTGCACGGCGGGCGTTCCCCGACATTCCCGCCGTGTTTGTGGACACGGGGCTGGAATACCCGGAGATACGGGAATTTGTCAAAACCGTTCCCAATGTAACGTGGCTGCGGCCTGAAATGCCCTTTCAAAGGTCATATCGGAATATGGCTATCCCGTCGTTTCCAAGGACGTGGCACGGCGCGTTCGCTATGCAAAGCGTGGCAGCCCGTGGGCGCTGTGCCATCTGAACGGTTTGAACGCGGACGGTACGCCCTCAAAATACAATGAACGATACATGAAATGGCGTATCCTGCTGGATGCGCCGTTTTCGTTCCGATCAGTGCTGTTTCATCATGAAGGAGCGGCCCCTGCACAGATATAACCGGGAAACCGGTAGAAAGCAGATCATTGCGACCATGGCCTGTGAGAGCGCACGCCGCCAGAGCGTCTATCTCAAAATCGGCTGCAACGCCTATCACAAGCGGGACCCCACCTCGCAGCCCATGTCCTTCTGGACCGAGCAGGACGTTTTGGAATATCTCAGAATGACCGGCATCCCGTATTCCTCCGTTTACGGCGAGATCGTGGAGGAAAACGGCAGGCTGACCACCACCGGCGCGAAGCGCACCGGCTGTATGTTTTGTATGTTCGGCGTTCATCTGGAAAGGAGCCGAATCGCTTTCAGCGCATGGCGCTGACACATCCAAGCAGTACGATTTCTGTATCCATAAATTGGGCTGCGGTAAGGTGCTGGACTTTCTCGGCGTACCGTATGCCCCGAACGGAGGTGAATTTCCATGAGCAAGCGCTCGCCCCGGCTGCTGTTTACCGACGAGGAGCTGGCAGCGCCGGAACTGAAAAGGCCATCCGAAAAGCGGACAAGCGCATGAAGAAGCTGGAAAAGGCCGAGGCGAAGATACCCAAGAAAACCGTAAAGAAAAGCAGCGCGTCGTTGACCCGAAAACCGGCACGGTCACAACGCGCCTTTCCTTTGAGGAGGTGGACAAGAAGCGACCACCCTCCAAGCTCACCCACGCCCTGCGGGACACGCCCGGTGCGGCGGCGCTATCTGCCGTCCACAGGGAGATTCGGAGCACGAGCAGGACAATGTGGGTGTGGAGCGCCCACGGCGTGGAGCAGGCGGCGGAGCGCGCCGTGCGACTTGCCCAGCACGCCCATCGCTCCCACAAGGAGAAGCCCTACCGTCGCGCAGACCGCGCCGAGGCCAAGGCAGACCGCGCCAACCTCCGTGCGCTGGACAAAACGGCACAGCACCATGACCCGCAGTTTTCCAGCAATCCCTACTCACGCTGGCAGCAGAAGCAGGCCATCAAGCGGGAGTACGCCGCCAAAGCCGGAAAAGCGCCGGGAATACGGTCAAAGCCTCCGAAGCCACGGCAAAGGCGGCGCGGAAAGCCGCAGAGAACACAAAGAAAACCGGCGAGTTCATCGCCCGTCACAAAAGGGCTTTCTTATCGTGGGCGGCATTGCGGCAATGATTGTCCTTATCCTCTGCACCGTTTCCTCCTGCTCCCTGCTGATTCAGGGCGGAGCCACCGGCGTCAACGTATCCACCTACCCCAGTGAGGACGCGGATATGCTGGCGGCAGAGGCGCAATATTGCGCCATGGAAGCGGAATTGCAGCAGTATCTCGACACCTACGAAAGCACCCATGACTACGATGAGTACCATTTTGATCTGGACGACATCGAGCATGACCCTATGTGCTGATCTCCGCCATCACCGCCCTGAAAGGCAAGGAGTGGACGATCTCCGAGGTCGGCGGCATCTTGGAGATGCTGTTTGAAAAGCAGTACATCCTAACGGAAACCGTCGCTACGGAAACCAGATACCGCACGGAAACCCGAACCGGCTACTACACCGACGCGGACGGAAACCTGCACAGCTATGAATATACCGTGCAGGTGCCGTACACCTATTACATCTGCACAGTCCGGCTGGAAAACTTCAACCTCTCCCATGTGCCGGTCTATATCATGTCGCAGGATCAGCTCTCCTTGTATGCCATGTATATGGCGACGCTGGGCAACCGCCCGGACCTGTTCGGCGGCTCGGAGTACATCGGGAAATACTACACCGCCGACTATGAGAAGTACGAGATACCCCGGAGGCGCTGGAGGACGCGCAGTTCGCCGCCATCATCAAGGAGGCGGAGAAGTATCTCGGCTACCCTACGTCTGGGGCGGCAGCACGCCCGCCACCTCCTTCGACTGCTCCGGCTTCGTCAGCTATGTCTACAACAACTGCGGCGTGGGCTGGAGCTTCGGCAGGCTGGGCGCGGAGGGACTGCGCCAGCTCTGTACGCGGGTGTCCGCCGCCAACCTGCGCCCGGCGATCTGGTGTTCTTCCAAGGCACCTATGACACCACCGGCGCGTCCCATGTGGGCATTTACGTCGGCAATGATATGATGCTTCACTGTGGCGACCCCATCCAGTACACAAGCCTCAATTCAAGCTACTGGCAATCCCATTTCCTTGCTTACGGGCGTTTACCTGCGCCCTGATCTCTCAGAAAGGAGCAAAAATGAACCCTAAGATTACAAAGCTCAAGGCTGAACGGGCGAAAAACGATGAAAAGATCGCCGCCCTCCGCTCCCGCAACCGGGAGCTTGACGAGAGCATCGTCGAGCTGGAGAATACCGACATCATCGGCCTTGCCCGCGCCACCGGCATGAGCATGGAGGAGCTGGCGCAGTTCCTCACACAGCTCAAAGGGGCGGCGCGCCCTTTATCACACCCAATACCAAGGAGGATACGAACTATGTGCATGAAGAAGAATAACAACCGGCTGCTGCGCGGAGTTGCCGCCGTCCTTTGCCTTGCCCTGATGTTCCTCACCATGTCCGGCATGGCCATGGCGACGGATATGGAGGACGCCCGGCAGGCGGCGCGCCGGAAAGCACGCCGGAGATCGTGGAGGCCGAGCTTCCCGTCACACCCGAAGGAACACCGGAGTCCCCTCCGGCTGAGCAAGGGCCGGACACACAGGAACCGGCTCCCGCGCCGCCTGAAACGACGGAAACGCCGCAGCCGGAGGCGGAATATGCGCTGGACGCAGATATTCCGACAGGCTGGCACAACGCGCCGGTGACGGTCACGATCCGTATCAGGGACAAAACAACGCGGGCTGGCAGAAGGTAGAGGCGGCGCTGCGGGAAACCGCCGAAAGGACAGACCTGACGGAGCAGCTTGCCCACGACGGCCGCGCCCGCTACACGGTGCCGGACAACGGTACCGTGTTTATCTTTATCACTGACCCCTACGGCACGGAGCATAAAAGGAGCTGACCGTATCCTGTATGGACTTTGAAGCGCCCCGGCTGCGGGCGGGCGTCAGCGGTACGCTGCTGCGCGTGGAGGCTGCCGACACCCTCTCTGGCATAGCCGGGGTCTATGTGAACGATGAGCTTTATACCACCCTGCAAAACGGCGAGTTCAGCGTCCGCATTGACAAAAACACGCGGGATTCCCACTTTTACATCATGGGCGTGGACAACGCGGGCAACCGCACGGGCTATCTGGTGATCGCCAACCCTTCTATGAAAAGGAAACGCCTGCCCCACACCGGAGCAGCACAACACCCATTGTCCCGCAGACTGCGATTGCAGGAAGCAGCCCTCCGGCAACACTGGCAGCAGCGGAAATACCGGCAGCAACGGCAGCAATACCGGTGCAGGAAAGCCTCCCAACGCCTCCGGCAGCACGGGAAAGCCCGCTGCGGCACAGACGCCCGCAGCCACAGAGCCGGCGAAAGCACAGGAGCCCACCGATACCGCCGCGCCTGTCGCCATTGAGAAAGGGACGGGCTTTTCCCAAAACGGCAGCGCCGTCACCCGCGACCTGCTTTACGACAAGCACACCAACAAGCAGTTCATCGCGGTAGAAACCCGCAACGGCCATACCCTCTATCTGGTGATCGACTACGATAAGCCGCTGGACGAGGACGGCGAACGGTATGAAACCTACTTCCTCAACCTTGTGGACGAAAGCGACCTGCTTGCACTCATCGACGAGGATTCCGTCCCCGTCTGCTCCTGCAAGGACAAGTGCGAGGCAGGTGCGGTCAACACCGCCTGCGCAGTCTGCAAGAACAATATGACGGAGTGCATGGGCAAGGAAAAGGCCGCGGAAAAGATGCCGGAGCCTGACCCTACGCCCGATACGAGCGACAGCCCGACAAGGACGGCGGCGAAAGAAGTCCGGCAGCGGTCTTGTTGTGATTGTGCTGCTGCTCCTGATGGCGGGCGGCGGCGCGCTGTATTGGTTCAAGCTCCGCAAGAAAAAGCCTGACACAAAGGGACCTGTGGACTTGGACGATTACGACTACGGCGATGAGGATGAAGACGAGGAATACGAAAACGAGGACGATGCGGACGAGCCGGAGGAAATGGAGGACGCGGATGCATGAGCCTTTTCACCAAAACCCGCTGGAGCGGCTGATGATGCAGCGCCCTATCCGGGAAAGGAGGAAACGCCGCGCACCCTGCCCCGGAGGGGCATTTCTGCTGCGGCTGTTCCCGCTACGGCACCGTCTGCCTCCGTCCCTGCTACCGTGACACCGACCTGCGGGAGAAGCTGCGGGCAAAAGCGCCGGAGCGTTAGGACCCCGACCCTTGCCGCATTCTCCCACCGATGCTACAATGTACCCATGAAAGACCAAATGCAGCGGAAAAGGATGTGATACGGATGCTGAGCTTTGAACGGGTGCTGGAGGCATTCAGGGAGCACCTTACAGAAGATACCGGCGTGGAGGTGGTGCCGACCCGGCACGGCTATACCTACCTCACATGGGATGACAGGCGTGAAAATTGGGACACCGCTGAGATTTGCCTCACGCCGGAGGCGCTGCTGGACAGGCTGACCGGCGCGGTGGAAAGCTATGAACAGTGCCGCCTTTGATGGAACACGGATCCAACCGACGCCGAGCGCAAAGCCTTTGCCGAGGCTGCCGAGCGATACCGGAAGCGGTGCCTTGAACGGCCCTGACTCACATACGATTAGAAAACAGACACGAAAAGCAGTCCTTCGGGGCTGCTTTTGCTATGCAGAAAAGGAGAAAAAGAATATGACACACCATAAATTAGTGATTGCGGAAAAGCCCTCCGTCGCCCAGTCCATCGCCGCCGTGTTGGGCGCGACCAAACGCAACGACGGCTATCTTCGGGAGGCGGCTACCTTGTAAGCTGGTGCTTCGGACATCTGGCGGAGCTTGCCAGCGCGGATGTGTACGATGAAAAGTACGCCAAGTGGCGCTATGACGATCTGCCCATCCTGCCCGCAAGCTGGCGCTTCACGCTGAAAGCGGACAAATCCAGGCAATTCGAGCTGCTGCGGGACCTCATGCGCCGGGAGGACGTGACCGAGGTCATCAACGCCTGCGACGCAGGGCGCGAGGGGAGCTTATCTTCCGCACCGTCTACTACATGGCGGGCTGCACAAAGACTATGAAGCGGCTTTGGATCTCCTCCATGGAGGACGAGGCCATCCGAAAGGGCTTTGCAGACCTTCGTCCGGGACGGGAATACGACGGGCTGCACCAGTCCGCCCTCTGCCGCGCCCGCGCGGACTGGCTGGTGGGCATCAACGCCACACGCCTGTTTTCCGTCCTCTACCACCGCACCTTGAATGTTGGGCGCGTCATGACGCCCACGCTGGCGCTCATCGTCCAGCGGGAGGCAGAGATCGGGGCGTTCCGTCCGGAAGCCTTTTACACGGTAAATCTTCGCTGCGGCGATTTTGCCGCCGTGTCCGAAAAGTTCAAAGAAAAAGCGGAGGCGGACGCTCTTGCCGCCGCCTGCACCGGTCAGCCGGTTACGGTCAAGGCGGTGCAGCGCACAGAGAAAACGGAGAAAGCGCCGCAGCTCTACGACCTGACCGCGCTCCAGCGGGAGGCCAACCGCAGCCTCGGCTATACCGCCCAGCAGACGCTTGACTACCTGCAAGCCCTCTATGAAAAGAAGCTCTGCACCTATCCCCGCACGGACAGCCGCTTCCTCACCGACGATCTGGAAGCCTCCGTGCCGGAGCTTGTGACCGTTGCCGCCGCCATCTGCGAAACAGACGCGCCGGGGCGTGTGAACGCAGGGCAGGTGTGCGACAGCAAAAAGGTCAGCGACCACCACGCCATTCTCCCCACCGCCAGCGCGGGCAAGGCGGATACCTCCGTCCTGCCGCTGGGCGAGCGCGAGCTTTTGCGCCTTGTGGCGGGGCAGCTTCTCCGGGCGGTCAGCGATGCACACCGCTATGCGGAAACCACAGTTACGCTGGAGTGCGGCGGTACCGAGTTCACCGCCAAGGGCAAAACCGTCCTTGATACCGGCTGGAAACAGTATCTCGCGCAGGAAAAGCAGGACGCCGCGCTGCCGGAGCTGTCGGAGGGGCAGGTATTGGATTGCACCGAAGCCGCCGTAAAGGAGGGCAAAACTGCGCCGCCCAAGCATTATACGGAGGATACGCTGCTCTCCGCCATGGAGACTGCCGGAAAGGACGATACACCGGAGGACGCCGAGCGAAAGGGCTTGGGAACGCCCGCCACACGCGCCGCCATCATCGAAAAGCTGGTAGCCACGGGCTTTGTGGAGCGCAAAAGGGCAAAGAAGGCCGTCAGCCTTGTGCCTGCCCATACCGGCGTTTCCCTCATCACCGTGCTGCCGGAGCAGCTCCAGTCCCCGCTTCTCACCGCCGAATGGGAATACCGCTTGCAGCAGGTGGAGCGCGGCGAGCTGTCCCCGGACGAGTTCATGACCGGCATTGCGGATATGCTCACGGAGCTGGTAAAAACCTACAAGGTCATCTCCGGCGCGGAGGTGCTGTTCCCCTCCGGCCGGGAGATCATCGGCAAATGCCCCCGCTGCGGCGGCGAGGTCACCGAGAGCAAAAAGGGCTTCTTCTGCGAGAAAAACGACTGCCGCTTCGGGCTGTGGCGGGACAACAAGTTCTTTGCCGCCAAGCGCACCGCTCTGACAAAAAAGGTAGCCGCCGCACTGCTGGCAGAGGGGCGTGTGAAGCTCACCGGCCTCTACTCCGAAAAGACCGGCGGCACCTATGACGCCACCGCCGTGCTGGAGGATACCGGCGAGAGCGTCCGCTTCCGTTTGGAATTTGACAAGGGGGCGAGGACATGAAGCTCTCCAAGCTGGAGCAGGAAAGTATCATCCTCTACAACGAGGAAGAATCCACCGCCAGCATCTACACCCACGACCCCAAGCTGAAGCGCAAGCTCAAGCGCCTTGCGGAGAAATACCCGGACAAGGTGTACCCGGATAAGGCCGTCCATGCCGGCGCGGTCAGCTACGCCGTGCCGAAAAGCTGCGTCAGCGTCCGGGAGCCGTTCAGTGACGAGCGGCGCAGAGCCGCCAGCGAACGCGCCAAAAACGCCGGATATACGCCGCCCGCAAGGAGTATATACTCCGAAAACGAATAAGAACCGAGCGCCCGCACAGGAAAGCCCACCCCTGCGCGGGCGCTGCCATTTTAGGGGTAAACAGCCCATGAAATGAAAGGAAGTGCCTATGACACGAAAATCTCCGTATCCGACAAGAGCGGATTATCCGGCATTGATTGAAAACGCCAAGCCTGCGCTGAGCAAGCTGCTGGAAGCGGCCTCGTATGAACGGAGGATCGCCGTTCTCAACGAATGTTCTCTCGATGTGGTCAATACCGTCTGCACGATCATGGTGCTGGGGCGGCACAGCCTCTATCTTCGCCGCAAAAAGCCCTTCAACGCGCCGGACGCGGTTTTTGTCCGGTGGGCGGCGGACCTGTGGACGCTGCGCGAACAGGACAAGGCAGGCGACATCCGCTATCTCTGCGGAAAAACGGATTTACGGGAATATCTTTCGCGGGGGCTTCAGCTCCTGCGTATCGACCTGACGGAAGGAGGAACCTATGCCAGAGAAGCCCGGTAAAAACAGAGAACAGCTCAAGGAGATCACCGACCGCATCGAGGCGGGCATCCGCGACATCTTTGAATCCGGCGATATGGAAAAGTACCGCAATTACCTGCGCACCATGAGCCGGTTTCACAATTATTCCCTCAACAACCAGGCGCTCATCCACTTACAGCGCCCGGACGCCACACTTGTGGCGGGCTACAACCGCTGGCGGGACAAGTTCTCCCGCCATGTGCTGCGGGGCGAGAAGGGCATCACCATCATCGCGCCCACGCCGTATAAGAAGAAAATCGAGCAGGAAAAGCTCGACCCGGACACCAAGCTGCCCATTCTGGACGCGGACGGCAAAATCGTCACCGAGGAAAAGGAAATTGAAATCCCCATGTTCCGCCCGGTGAAGGTGTTCGACTACGCCCAGACGGACGGAAAGCCCTGCCGGAGCGCGGCCAGCCCCGTCGCCAACCTGACCGGCAGTGTTGAGAATTATGAGGCGTTCATGGAGGCGCTGCGCCGGTCCTCGCCCGTGCCGGTGGAGGTAAAGCCTCTGTCCGCCGATGTGGACGGCTATTTCAGCCCCAAATTCCAGAGCATCACGCTGCGGGAGGGTATGAGCGAGGTGCAGACGGTATCCGCCGCCGTCCATGAGATCGCCCACGCCAAGCTCCACAACTACGGCTTGCAGCAGGCAGCGGAGCGCAGGCATAAGAGCCGCAATACCGAGGAGGTGGAGGCCGAAAGCATCTCCTTCATGGTCTGCGCCTACTTCGGCATTGAAACCGGCGCGAACAGCTTCGGCTATGTGGCAACGTGGTCAAAAAACGCCGAGCTGCCGGAGTTCCGCGCCAGTCTGGATACGATCAGCAAGACCGCAAACGGCATCATCACCGACGTGGAAAAGCATTTCGCGGAGGTTTGCAAGGAGCGCGGCATCGAGCTTCCCAAGGACACGGAATATGAGCTTGTCACCATCCCGCCCTCACGCGCCGACGCGCCTTTGCCGCCGACTACGCGGCGTTCCTGCGCCGGGATCTGAACGTTCCCGACAGCGCAGAAAGACCCGCGGCGGCTGCGGTTGCGGACCGGCTGCTTGCCGGCGAGGACGCAGAGCTGCGGAAGGAGCTGGAGGATTTCGTCAAGCTGGCAGACGAGATCGGCATCGATGACGGCTCCCATGGGCTGCTGGAACGCTTCAACGGCCTGTTCCGCAGGGAATGGCGGGCAAAGGAGGAACCACAGCCGGAAATTGAAACAGAAACGCCGAATGTTGAGGATGAGCTGCCACCCCTGCCGGAGCTGGAGCAAGGCTATCCCATGCCGGATACAGCCGTCGGCTTTCAGGAAATGTATCAGTACGGCTACACGGACGGCAATACCATGCTGCCGCTGACAAAGGAGCGCGCCATGGAGCTGTTCTTGCAGGACGTTCCCGTGTTCCTGCTCTACGGCGACAACACCGAGGCCATGGCGCTGGACGCCGAGGATATTTCCTCCCACACCGGCGTGTTCGGCGTGGAGCGCGAGGAATGGGACGCGGTGCGCGGCGTTGTGACGTTGCGCGAACAGGCGGACACGGAGAAGCTGTTTCTGGAAAACCCACAGGACGCTTTCCTCATTTACCAGATTCGGCGCGGCGGTGAATTGGACGCTTACCGCTTCATGAACTATGACTACTTGCAGAGCAAGGGCGTCACGCCGGAGCGCGGCGGCTACGACGCGATCTACACCGGCGGGCTTGCCGACTATGGGGACAACAAAACCAATCTGGATATGATTTATCAGCGGTTCAACGTGGATCACCCTGCGGATTTCAAGGGACACAGCCTGTCGGTCAGCGACATCGTTGCCTTGAAGCAAAACGGCGTAGTATCCTGTCATTACGTTGACAGCATCGGCTTCCGGAGCTTCCAATTTCCTCAAGCCGGAGAACTACCTCAAAACGCGGAGATGGCCATGGAGGACGACTACGGCATGATCGACGGCATCATCAACAACGGCCCCAAGCAGCCCACCGTAACAGAGCTGGAGGAGCAAGTCAAGGCGGGCTTTTCCATCTCCTGACGGAGCTGGCTGCGGCCTCCACCGCGAACAGAAGAAGCCCTCCGTGCTGGAAAAGCTCAGGGAAAGGACGCCGGAGCAGGCGAAAACAAAACAGCGCCCAAACGGAGCGCGGAAAGAGAGCTTTGATATGAACGACAAGCATTTCACCCACGATGAAGTCAGCCTTATGAGCATCTACAACGCGGCAGGCACCCGCGAGGGCCTGATCGCAGCCCTCACAGAAATGCGGGGTATCTGGACGCAGAGGAGGCCGAGCTGCGGGAGCTGACGGACAGCGCCCTCGCAAAGCTGCGCGGCATTACCGACGCGGAGTACGCTGCCCTTGACCTGACGCCGGATTTTGACCTCTGAGCAAAGCTGACTGTTTTACGGTCAAGAGCCGGAAAAATCGCAGATTCGCCGCTGGGAGCGCGCCGGATGAAGAATGTATCGTCCGGCGCGTTTCCTTTGGAAAAATGAAAACCCGATAAAACCACGAAGGGAGGATTTTGCTTATGCCCAACAAACTGCAAGCCTATGCGGAGCTGGCGGAGCGCACCGCGCGGCAGATCACCGGCAGCCATCTGGCGTGGACGGCGTTCCTGACCACCGCCGCAAGGCTGTATAAATACCCTACAACGAGCAGCTCATGATCTATATGCAGCGCCCGGAGGCCACCGCCTGCGCCGAGTATGACTTTGGAATGAGAAGATGGGGCGCTATGTCCGGCGCGGCAGCACGGGCATCGCCCTCATTGACGCTACCGGCTACAAGCCAAGGCTCAAATACGTCTTTGACGTTTCCGACACCGGCGGAAAGGAAAACGCCCGCCGCGTCAACTTGTGGAGCTGAAAGACGCGCATACCGACAGCGTGAGCGCCATGCTGGAGCGTAATTACAGCGTTTCCGGCAAAACGGCCTTGCGGAGCAGTTCGAGAGCGTCGCTTCTCAGCTTGCTGCGGAATACTGGCGCGACCATTCCCGCGACATTCTCGGCATCGTTGCGGATTCCTATCTGGAGGAGTATGATGATTACAACATCGAGGTGGCGTTCAAAACGCCGCGGCGGTCAGCATCACCTACTCCCTCATGTCCCGCTGCGGGATGCAGCCGGAGGATCACTTTGAACACGAGGATTTTTCAGCATCTTTGATTTCAACACCCCGCGCACGGTGGCGGCACTCGGCACGGCGGTCAGCGAGATCAACGAACAGGTTTTGCGGCAGATCGAAGTTACCATACGAAATTATGAGCGCGAACACAGCGCGGAAAGGACGGCAGAGCATGGAGAACAACCTGACTTACACGATGAACGGAGATTACATGATTCCCGACCTGAAGATCGAGGTGCCGGAGCAGCCCCTCGGCAAGTACGGGCGGATGCGCCAGAAGTACCTGAAGGAGCATCGCCCCATCCTCTGGAACCAGATGATCTTGGAGGAGACACTGTTCCCGCACCTGCTGGAGATCGAGCAGGCGGCGCAGAGCCGTCTGGAGCAGATGATGCCGGAGCTGGCGGCGGAAGCGGGGGCGACGGAAAGCCTGAAAGCCCGCGACCCGATGAAATGGGTGGGCCTGATGAACACCTGCAAGGCGCAGGCCGAGGAGATTATTCTGGACGAGCTGATCTACGCATAACAGAACACCCGCACGGGGCGGTCAGCTATCCTTTTCCCCACCGAAGCGGAACAGATTACAGCCATAGAAGAAGCGGAGAGCGTTGCGCAGACGCCCTTCGCTTTTCCGTTTCTCAGGCGCAGCTTGACCATGTGCTGCGGCTGGGCGGCAACGAGGACGATACCCGCATGGTCATTGCCGCCGCGTTCCAGAAGCAGAAGTCTATGGAGGACGTTGCCGCGCTGCTGCAAAACACCTTCCACGGCGGCAACGGCTTTAAGACGCCGGAGGGCGAGCTTTCCGCGTGGTACGCCGTAGACGGCATCCACATCGCCCCGGCAGGAGCGCGGAGTATGTGCGCAGCGCGCAGGTGATCACATGGAAGGACGCCGCCGCGCGTATTTCCCAGCTTATGGACAACGGCGCGTATGCCTCCAATGTGGAGCTTGCCGAGGCAGGGCAGCATGAGCGGATGCAGCTTGCCCAAGCCCTCTGGTATCTGAAACACGACCTGAGCGACGAGGCGCGGGAGCAGGGCTATCTCTCCTGCATGGATACGCTGCGGGGCGGCGGATTCCCTGATGAAACGGCGCGGCTGGCGGAGCAACTGACAAACACAGATTTCCGTGAAACGCTCTCCGGCGAGTTCGCGCAGTTTTACGCCGCACATGAGCAGGACAGAAGCCTGCTGCGCTTCCATTACCACAAGCTGGAGAACATCTGGCAGAGCCTGCGGGACCTGTCCTTGCCCCGGGAGTATTCCTCCGAAATGACCGCAGTGCCGGAGCTGGGGCGCTTCATCACGGAGGACGAGATCGACCACGCCCTTGACCGCGGCAGCGGCGTGGAGGGCGGCAAGGGCAGAATCTACGAATACTTCACCGCCGACCACACCGGCAAGGAAAAGGCAGCTTTCCTCAAAGATGAGTACGGCATAGGCGGGCGCTCCCATGCCGTTTCCGGTGCATCCCATAGTGATGAAAGCCACGACAGCCGCGGAATTGTCCTGAAAAAAGCAGACTGCGCCAATGTGGAGCTAAGCTGGACGAAGGTGGCCGCAAGGATTGACAGCCTCATTCAGAAGGACCGCTTCCTCTCTCCAAGGGAAAAGGAGCGCTACGCCCAGCTTCAGCGGGAAAAGGAAGCAGAGCGTGAACTGCCAACACAGGCACAGACCGACTACAATGCCATCAAGGAAGCCCACCCGGACGACATCGTGCTGTTTCAGGTGGGCGATTTCTTCGAGATGTACGGCGAGGACGCAAAACAGGCGGCGGAGCTGCTTGATCTCAACCTTACCACAAGGGCGATACCCGGTGCTGGCCGTGTGGAGATGTGCGGTGTACCGTCGCACAATTTAGAGATGTATGTGGAGAACTTGCGCGATAAGTATGATGTGACGATTGCCGAAGCGCCGGACTTTAGAGGTGTGCGCCACATTTACACGCTGCGTTCTATCGACCATGAGGCCGAAGCCGCCATCAATGCTTATGAAGCAGAGTTCGGCGCGGACGGCACGAGGGTGTTCCGCGATCCTGCCGCCGATGCGCCGCAGCCGACCGTGGCCGAGCTGTTTGAACAGTATAAGCTGACCGTGGGCAACACGCTTGTCGCGGACGACGCTTTCCTCAACGCCTGCCGCAATTCCGACCGTCAGAATGCCTATCTGGAGGGCGCGGCGGCAATCCGGCGCATCGTCACAGAATCCGGCGATTTGCAGCTCACACGGCTTTATTTCGATATGCCCGCGTTCCACAACCGGCTGCATCAGGAGCTTTTGGACGAGCTGTATCCCACGCTGGCGGCCACGATAACGCCCTCGCCCTACAAGGTGACGCAGGCGGACATCGACGCTGCCTTGCAGAGCTGGAACGGCAGGATTGAAAGCAAGCACGCAGTTGTCCGCTATATGAAGGCTCACGCCCGCGACCGGGACACCGCCGCATGGCTGGCAGCGGAATACGGCGTTGACGACAGCTCCAAGCCGCTGCAAATCTCCGTGGGAAATTCCGAGCCGGTCACGCTGTCATGGGCCAAGGTGCAGCGGCGGATCGCGCAGCTTATCAAGGACGACAACTTCTACACCGAGCAGGAACAGGACAACTTTGACAACATTGACCCCATCGCCATCCGGGAAGCGCTTGCTGAACGAGGTATTGTAAATGGGCAGGTTGTGGATGCGGAGGCTAATCGCAACAGCCCCTTCGTCCGGCAGGTCATGGCGGATGTGGAGCAGATCGCGGCGCAGGAAGCGCAGGCGGCGTACATGGACTCACCGGACCGTTTTTCCATCCGTCTGCACCCCAACGAGGGCGGCATTACCGGCATCTGGGACTCGGCCCTTGACCTCTTCTATGAGGAGGGTGGGCAGGTGCTTCGCTTCGCGGAACAATCTAACGCCATTGACTACCTCTCCAGTATTCAGCGCAGCCGCGGTATGGAGCCGGACGTGCCGGTTTTCACAACGCCGCTGGGGAATGCCTATCGCGTGGGCGACGGCTTTTCTTCCACCGCAGCCGAACAGCGGGATACTCTGATGGTGGTCGAGCGTGTAGACGAAGATAATGTTTGGTACACTCTGCCAAGCGTCCCGGAGCAGGAAACGGTCAGCGTAGACCGCACCGTTTTTGAGCGTTACCTCGACACCGGCTATTTCTTCGCTACGGAGCAGACGCAACCTGTCAAGGAGATCACCGCCGAAAACGAACAGGAAAACATGATTTTTCGTGCGCCGTATGCCGTGGGCGATACCGTCTATCTGGACAACACCCCCTTTGAGATCACGGAGATCGGCGCTCTAAATGTGCAGCTTCGTGACCCTGCGCTCCGCTATCCCGTATTCCGCGCCGAAAGCCGCGAGAATTTTGAACGGCTGCTGCGCCGGGATGAGAGAAACGCCGCCATAACAGATTATCTTCCCGCACGGAGCAGAAACGACGACCTCCGCGACCTCCTGATGAACGGCATCCTCACGCCTGACATCCGGGACGAGGTGCGGGAGCTGTTCCGGCAGGGCGAGGGCAACGCCGCCATCGGCGCGTATCTTTCCAACGTTTTCGCCGCGTCGGACGCGGACACCATGACGCTGGAGGACGGCACCGGGGCAGATTTCATCACCTCAAGAAGCGGCTTTCAGGCGCAGGTGCATGGGGAAAAGGGCGTACACGCCCTCGGATTGTTGTGGCCGGACGCCGCTCCCGTGCTGCGCGCCGTCTTTCTGGAGGAAGCGCAGGCGCAGAGCCGGACACAGGCACAGCCTGAACCAGATATTTCTCTTCCTGAACAGCCAGCATCGGAGGCGACTGAACCGGAGCAGCCGCAGTTTACCACGGAAACCGTAGCGTTTTACCCCGGCGAGAAAAGCCAGTTTCCCTATGACATTGAAATCCAGACTATCCGCACCACCGAGCCGGAGCCGCCCATGCCGCAAAAGCCGCCTGCGGAAAACTTCCGCATCACGGATGACAATTTAGGCACAGGCGGCGCAAAGGCCAAGTTCCGGGCGAATATGGCGGCAATCAATCTTCTGAAGGAATTGGAGCTTGAGGGCGCACAGGCCACGCCGGAGCAGCAGGAAATCCTATCCCGTTATGTCGGCTGGGGTGGACTTGCGGATGCTTTTGATGAAAGAAAGGATAACTGGAAAGACGAATTTGCGGAGCTGTACGCCGCGCTATCCCCGGAGGAATACGCCGCCGCCAGGGCTTCCACGCTGAACGCCCACTACACCAGTCCCACGGTTATCAAGGCAATCTATGAGGCTGTCGGCAGCATGGGCTTCCAGACCGGCAACATCTTGGAGCCTGCCATGGGCGTCGGAAACTTTTTCGGGCTTCTCCCGCAGGAGATGCAAGGAAGCCGCTTGTACGGTGTGGAGCTGGACAGCATCACCGGCAGAATCGCCAAGCAGCTCTATCCCAAGGCAGACATTACCGTGGCAGGATTTGAAACCACCGACAGACGGGATTTCTTCGACCTTGCCATCGGCAACGTGCCCTTTGGACAGTATCAGGTCAACGACCGGGCTTACAACAAGCTCGGTTTTTCCATCCATGACTACTTTTTCGCCAAAACGCTGGATCAGGTGCGTCCGGGCGGCGTAATCGCCTTTGTGACCTCCCGCTATACGATGGACAAACAATCTCCCGAAGTCCGTAAGTACATCGCGCAGCGGGCGGAGCTGTTGGGTGCGATCCGCCTGCCCAACAATGCGTTCAAGGCCAACGCCGGTACGGAGGTGGTGTCCGACATCATCTTCCTGCAAAAGCGTGACAGACCCATCGACATTGAGCCGGACTGGGTGCATTTGGGCGAAAATGAAGATGGATTTCCCGTCAACCGGTATTTCCTCGACAATCCCGAAATGGTATTAGGCCGACAGACCTCGGAGAGTACGCAGTACGGCAGACAGGACTTTACTGTGGAACCGTATGAGGATTTGGACCTTGCCACGCAGCTTAGATACGCCATTCAGAATATCGGCGGCAAGTACGAAGCCGCAGAGTTGCCTGACCTCGGTGAGAACGAAACCATACAGGATACCATTCCCGCAGACCCCAACGTGAAGAATTACAGCTATGCCGTGGTGGACGGTGAGGTGTACTACCGGGAAAACTCCGTCATGGTCAAGCCCAGCCTGAACGCCACCGCAAAGGAGCGCGTCAAGGGAATGGCAGAGCTGCGGGACTGCGTTCACCGGCTCATCGACCTTCAGATGTGGGAATCCGACGACATTTCCATACGCACCGAGCAGCAGAAGCTCAACCGCCTCTATGACCGCTTCACCGAGAAATACGGCCTCATCAACAGCCGGGGCAACGCCCTCGCCTTTGCAGACGACAGCTCCTACTACCTGCTCTGCTCCCTTGAAATGCTGGACGATGAGGACAAGACCAAGCTCAAGGGCAAGGCGGATATGTTCACCAAGCGCACCATCCGGCAGCGGCAGTCCGTCACCAGCGTGGACACCGCCGCAGAAGCCCTCGCCCTGTCCATTGGGGAAAAAGCCCGCGTGGATATGGCGTATATGTCCCAGCTCACCGGCAAGAGTGAGGACGACATCATCGACGAGCTGAACGGCGTCATCTTCCTCGACCCTGTTTACGGCGACTGGCAGACAGCGGACGAATACCTCTCCGGCAACGTCCGGCAGAAGCTGCGGGAGGCGGAGAACGCCGCCGTTGACAGCCCGGCTATCTGCCCAACGTGGAGGCATTGCGCGCCGCACAGCCCAAAGACCTTGACGCTTCGGAGATCGAGGTGCGCCTCGGCGCGACGTGGATCGACAAGAAGTACATTCAGCAGTTCATGTTCGAGCTGTTGGAGCCGCCTCTGTATGCCCGCCGCTCCTTGGAGGTCAACTACTCGGAGTTCACGGCGGAGTGGAACATCTCTGGCAAGAACAGCATCCCCTACAACGACATCAACGCCCGCATGACCTACGGCACCGACTGCGCCAACGCCTACAAAATCCTTGAAGATACGCTGAACCTGCGCGACGTGCGCATCTACGACACCGTAAGGGACGCGGACGGCAAGGAAAAGCGCGTCCTTAACAGCAAGGAAACCACCCTCGCCCAGCAGAAGCAGCAGGCCATCAAGGAGGCGTTCCGGGACTGGATATGGCGCGACCCCGACAGGCGGCGGGAGCTGGTGCAGTTCTACAATGAGCGCTTCAATTCCACCCGTCCCGGGAATATGACGGCAGGCATCTGATCTTTCCGGGCATGAATCCTGAGGATCACGCTGCGGGAGCATCAGCGAAACGCCATCGCCCACGACCTCTACGGCGGCAATACGCTCCTTGCCCATGAGGTGGGCGCGGGCAAGACCTTTGAGATGATCGCCGCAGCCATGGAGGGAAAGCGCCTCGGCCTGTGCCAGAAATCCCTCTTTGCGGTGCCAAACCACCTGACGGAGCAGTGGGCCTCGGAGTTCCTGCGGCTCTACCCCTCCGCAAATATCCTTGTGGCCACCAAAAGGACTTTGAGACACGAAACCGCAAGAAGTTCTGCGCCCGCATTGCCACCGGCGACTATGACGCCGTTATCATAGGCCACAGTCAGTTTGAGCGCATCCCCGTGTCCAGAGAGCGTCAGGAGCGGCTCTTGCAGGAGCAGATCTGGGAGATCGAGGACGGTATCTCGGAACTCAAGGCCAGCCGCGCCGAGCGCTTTACCATCAAGGAGCTGGAGCGCACCAAGAAAATCTGAAGGCCAAGCTGCAAAAGCTCCACGACGCCGCCCGCAAGGACGATGTTGTGACCTTTGAACAGCTCGGTGTAGACCGGCTCTATGTGGACGAGGCGCACAGCTTCAAAACCTGTTCCTTTACACAAAATGCGAAACGTGGCGGGGCTTTCCACCACCGACGCCCAGAAGTCCTCGGATATGCTCTTAAAATGCCGGTACATCGACGAAATCACCCACGGCAAGGGCGTCACCTTCGCCACGGGTACGCCCATCTCAAATTCCATGACGGAACTGTATACCATGATGCGGTATTTGCAGCACGATATGCTCAAGCGCAACAGCCTGACCCACTTCGATTGCTGGGCCTCCGCCTTTGGAGAAACCACCACCGCCATCGAGCTTGCGCCGGAAGGTACGGGCTACCGGGCGCGGACGCGGTTTGCCAAGTTCTTCAACCTGCCGGAGCTGATGAACCTGTTTCGGGAGGCGGCGGACATCAAGACCGCCGACCAGCTAAACCTTCCACGCCCACCGCCGTCTACCACACCGAGGTCACACAGCCCACGGCGCTGCAACAGCAGATGGTGCAGGAGCTGTCCGAGCGCGCCGCAAAAGTCCACGCGGGGAGCGTGGACGCAAGCACCGACAATATGCTCAAGATCACCTCGGACGGACGCAAGCTGGGCCTTGACCAGCGGGTAATCAACCCGACCTGCCGGACGACCCGAACAGCAAGGTCAATCTCTGCGTCAACAACATCCACCGCATCTGGCAGGACGGGCAGACGGAGAAGCTGACGCAGCTCGTGTTCTGCGACCTGTCTACCCCCAAGGGCAAGGCGGCGCAGAGCGGCAGGATCGCCGCGAAAGGCACGGACAGCCCGGAGCTTCACGCGCTGGAGGCTGCCATTGACGCGGAAACCGAACCGGAGGAGCCACCCTTTACCATCTACGACGACATCCGGGAAAAGCTCGTTGCCAGAGGAATCCCCCGCGAGCAGATCGCATTCATCCATGAGGCGAATACGGAAGTCCGAAAGAAGGAGTTGTTCGCAAAGGTGCGCTCCGGTCAGGTGCGTGTGCTCATGGGCAGCACCTTCAAGATGGGCGCGGGCATGAACGTGCAGGACAGGCTCGTGGCGCTCCACGACCTCGACTGCCCGTGGCGGCCGGGCGATCTGGAGCAGCGCAGCGGGCGCATCATCCGGCAGGGCAACCGCAACAAAGAAGTGCATATCTACCGCTATGTCACGGAATCCACATTCGACGCTTACCTCTGGCAGACGGTGGAAAATAAGCAGAAGTTCATCTCCCAGATCATGACCTCAAAATCCCCGGTGAGAAGCTGTGAGGATATTGACGAGGCGGCGCTCTCCTATGCCGAGATCAAGGCGCTGTGCGCCGGAGACGAACGCATCCGTGAAAAGATGGACCTCGATGTGGACGTGGCGCGGCTACGGCTGATGAAGGCCAATCACCAGAGCCAGCAGTACCGCTTGGAGGACAACATCCTGCGGCATTTTCCGGCGCAGATCGAGGAAAACAAAGGCTTCCTCTCCGGCTTTGAGGCGGATATGAGAACGCTGGAGGCCCACCCGCATCCGAAGGACGGCTTTGCGGGTATGGAGGTCAAGGGCGACTTTCTCACCGACAAGGACAATGCCGGTGCTGCCATTCTGGAAGCGTTCAAGGACGCAAAGGGCCTCGAAAGTGTTCCCATCGGCACTTACCGGGGCTTTTCTATGTCGCTGACCGTGGAAAACTTCGGCAAGGACTTCATTCTCACCCTCAAGGGGAAGATGAGCCACCGGGTAGAGCTGGGCAAGGACGCAAGGGGCAACCTTGTCCGCATCGACAACGCCCTCGCCCAGATGCCGGAGCGGTACAAAACGGTGCAGGGCAGGCTCGAAAACGTGCAGGCGCAGCTTGCAACGGCCAAGGCGGAGCTGGGCAAGCCCTTCCCGCAAGAAGCGGAGCTGAAAGAAAAATCCGCGCGGCTGGCGGAGCTGAACGCCGAGCTGAACATCGACGACCGGACGCCCATGGAACAGGCGGCGGAGAATGTGGTGGCGAAACGCCCCTCCGTCCTCGGCAAGCTGAAAGCGCCCAGCGTCCACGGTGCGGGCGACCGGAAAAAATCTCACGAACAGGAGGCACGATGAATATGAACGAGGCATTACAGCAATCGTTATACGACAAGCTCTCGCGGGAGCAGGACAAGTACCGGGACTGGCTGAAGGGCCAGCCCCCGGAGGAAATCCTCCATCACAGCTATGAATACACCGTGCGGGAGGATATTTTGATGAGCATGGAGGAGCTGACGCTCAGCGAGGCGGAAACGCGGGCGCTGCTGCTGTCCCCCTCGCCCATGGCGATCCTTTACGACAAGTTCTCCGATCTGGAAACCGGCTACATGGACACGATCCGCGACAGCATAGAGGACACGGCAAAAGACGAAGCAAAAAAGCTCCGGGAGCTGCCGGTTTATCCCTATCCCGCCGATCACGCGCGGGAGAATGGGGAGCTGGACGCCTACCGCGCGTCCTTCCGCGCCAATGTGAGCTGTAAGGACGCCATTGAAGCCGCCATCCGGGACAATTACCGGGACAACCGCCTTGACACTGCGGCGGTGGGACAGGTGGCGGAGCAGTTCGGGCAGGAGCGGATGCTCTACGTCCTGGCGGCAACCGTCCGTCACTTTGACTACGACGGACGCATTTCGCGGGACAACAAGCGCTGGGCGAATACCATCCCCGTCTATGAAAACAAAGACGGCATGGATAGCGACCGCTCGGTGCAGTTTGTGGTCAGCTCCCACCCCGGCCTGACGGACCTGTTTCTCACACAGGCGCGACAGGAGCAGCGGCTGCGCCAGCCCCTCACCGCCGACGAGATCAAAGCGGAGGCGGCGCGGCTGCTGGGCAAGCTGCAAGAGCCTGTGCAGCCCAACAGCCCCGGCGGAACGCATTTCATGGCAGAGGTGTCCCGTGACTTCATGGAACGCGCCGGAGCGAAGGACACGGCGGCGCTGCAAAAACTGCTGCCCTTTTCCACCCTTGCCCTCACGACCCTCAAAGACCGCAGGGGCGTGTATGCCCTGATCGGCAAGGACGAGGATCGCAGCCAGAGCCTCCGGCGTCCCTCCGTCCGCTCCAAGCTGCAACAGGCTTCGGCGGAGCAGAAGCAGCCTGCCGCAAAGAAGAAGGATTTGGAGCTGTGACATGGCGAAGCGGAAACGGGACATCCAGCTTAAAGTCCGCGTGACACCGGAGGAACGGGCGATGATAGAGGCGAAGATGGCGCAGCTCGGCACGACGAACATGGGCGCATATCTTCGGAAAATGGCCATTGACGGCTATGTGGTGAAGCTCGATCTGCCGGAGCTGCGGGAGCTGGTGTCGCTGCTGCGGTATTCCTCCAACAACCTCAATCAGCTCACGCGGCGGGTGCATGAAACAGGGCGCGTTTACGCTGCGGATATGGATGATATACTCCAAAATCAGGAGCGGATCTGGCAGGCGGCAAGCGGTATCCTGTCCCGCCTTGCCGCCATAAAATAATGGGGTATTTATCCCATGTGGGGGCGGCTTGCTGCGCGCAGGCCGCCCCTGCTTTTTTGTTCCCCGTCATCCTTGCAATCTGGAGCATATTCCTGTATCCTGTTCTCACAATACAAAACGAATGGAGGAAAAAGAGATGCGCTTTCTTTTGAAACTTCTGTTTGCGCCCATCCTCGCGGTGCTTGCCGTCGTCACATGGTTTTTCGTGTTCGTCGTCAGCCTGTCCAGCGGCATCCTCTGCATCCCCGCCGCCATTCTCGGCTTCTTCGGTCTGTTCATCATCTTCGTGGATTCCGTCAGCTACGGCGTGGGGCTGCTGGTGATCGCGTTCCTCATAAGCCCCTACGGACTGCCCATGCTGGCGACGTGGCTGTTAGCAAAGCTCCACGTCCTGCGCTACGCGATTCAGGACAGGATTTACGGGTGATACATTTTTAGAAACGCGCAAAACATTTTGAAAAGCTATATTTTTGTGCAATTTCAGAAACGCCATATTACACAGCAAGCGCGGGGCGATATGCTCCGCGCTTGTATTGTTTATTCGATCTCGTAGTCCTCGCTGTCGTCGGCCTCGCCGGTGGTGCAGGTGAAGCACAGGTACGTCCCTGTGACGCCGCTGCCTGCCGCCCAGATGGGCGCGCCGCAGATCATGCACCTTGCGCCGTTTTTCTTGGCGGCAAGGGATTCCCGCAGTGAGGCGATCAGCTCCTTACGGTTGGTATCCTTGTTGTTTTTTACTACGCCGTCCGCAAATTCTTCAATGGAAATATAGGTGAACATATCATTCCTCCGGTTTGACCGCAACATATTTTTGATTGCGGCTGTTGGGCTTGTCGGGAATGGTCATGCGAAGCTGCCCGCTTTCCAGCAGGGGCTTCAGGTGTGCTTTAATAAAATGGTTCTTGTTCTTCAGTCCGCACATGGACATGATTTCCTCACGGCTTTTAGGCTGCGCACAGAAAGCTAAAATCGTTGCGACTGTACTGGTATCTGTGGCGATAACTGTGGTGGTGACTGGTGTGGTTCCACCACAGTTATCCTCCGACTTCGTATTCCGAATGGTGGCGTATAGCATGAACGCCTCCACGCGATACTCCGGCTGCGGCAGCCCCGCCGTCTCCATGACCTCGTACAGACGGTCTACGCCCTCGCCAAACTCCTGCACATATTCGTATTCATGCAAAAACTGCGCGATCTTCGGATTGCGGGAAAAGTGGACGTGCCGCATATTGTTCAGCCGCACGATACCGGGCAGCGTACCGGGGCTTTCCACCGTCAGCCGGTCGTCGAACATCTTGATTTGTATGTCCGTACCCTTGATGCTGTAATCCCGGTGCGCGACGGCGTTGACGATCAGTTCCTTCCACGCAAACTCCGGGTATTCCGGCTCTGTGACGAACCGGGTATCCGCGCCGAGATAGGTGCGCTCCTTGATCTGCCCGCGCACAAACTCCAGCGCCTTTTCCGTCACCTGCAAAATGCGGCCCTCGAATACCACGTCCTTGATGACGTTCATCTCCGCGCCGACCTTCGCCTCCGTACCCTCATATCGGACAAAGCGGATGCGGGCGCGGGGAAAGAAACGCTTCGGATTCCTGCCAAACAGCAGCATGGCGGCGGCGCTGACTACCTCCTTGCCGCCCTTTTCCGAAACGAACTCCTTGTTCTCCCGCAGGTATTCCTCCGGGCTTTTTCGGTAGCCCAGCTTTTCCGTGTACGCCTTGACAAAGCCGAGGTCGATGTCCTCCATCGCCGCGTCCGGGACAGGCGTATCCTCAAAATAGCGCGTCCCCTTTGCGTACATGAGCTGCAAGCGTTCCTCAAAATTGAGTTTCTTGGACTTATCCCCGACGCGGAAGAAAACCTCGTCCGCCTGATTGGCGTGGAGGTCATTGCTCTGCAACACCTCGATCAGCAGAATATGGTCGGGCGTTCCGTCCCTGTTCACGCAGGAGAGCCGTTCCGTTTCCACCCGCACGGAGGGCTTGCAGAAGTCAAACGGCGCACGAAGCAGCTCGTTGATATGCTCCGCATGGCCGTCGATGCCGGTGATCGTACCGTCATCCTCCACGCCGACAGCGATCATGCCGCCGTCCGCGTTGGCAAAGGCGATCAGATGAATCGCCAGCGTTTTTGCGTCGATGCGGGCGCTCTTTCGGTCAAAGAGCGGCGATTCCACCGCACCGCAGATTTGCGCTATCGTCATTCTGTGATTCATGTGCCGACCCCCTCGTCATAAGAAAAATCCAGACCGTGCTCCTCGCAGTATTTGCGAATGACGAACACCGTCATTTTATTGGGCATCGTCCTTCCGTTCTCCCAGCGATTGACGGAGGTGAAGCTCACGTTCAATTCCTCCGCAAGCTGACGTTGGGAGATCCTGCGCTCACTGCGCAGCTTGATGATGGCTTCGCCAAAGGTCATTTCGCATCACGCTCCTTATATCATAGTATAGCACATGGCAGCGCAAACATACAAGAAAAATACGGAGGACTTCAAAAAAGAAATTACAAATCCATCCCACCGAAAGGAGGCCGCGCCCCATGGCGACCACACGCATCATCTCCATGCACGTTAATCAGGGCAAGACAATTGCCGACTGCCTGACTGACCGCATCGACTATTCCAAGAATCCAGATAAGACGCAGGGCGGCGAGCTGATCTCCGCCTATCAGTGCGACCCCAAAACCGCTGATGCGGAGTTTCTTTACTCCAAGCGCCAGTACCAGACCGTCACAGGGCGGGAGCAGCGGCACGACGTGATCGCCTATCAGGTGCGCCAGTCCTTTAAGCCCGGAGAGATCACGCCGGAGGACGCAAACCGCGTAGGCTATGAGTTTGCCGAGCGGTTTCTGAAAGGACGACACGCCTTTTTCGTTGCCACGCACACCGACAAAAAGCACATTCATAATCACATCATCTGGAACTCCACCACGCTGGACTGCAAGCATAAGTTCCGCGATTTTCTCGGCTCCGGCAGGGCCGTCGCAAGGCTCAGCGATGCCATCTGCACCGAGCATCGGCTCTCCGTAATCGCCGATCCGAAGCGCGGGAAAAATCACTACGGCAAGTGGCTGGGAAACAAGGCGAAGCCCTCCCACCGGGAGCTGCTCTGCGGCCTCATCGACGCGGCGCTTTTGCAGAAGCCCGACGGCTTCGACGCGCTTTTGAAGCTGCTGCGCGATGCTGGCTGCGAGGTCAGGCGGCGCGGGAATACGCTGTCCCTGCGGCATCCCGATAAAAAGGGCTTTGTCCGTCTTTCTTCCATAGACGGCTATACAGAGGGCGATCTGCGCGCCGTTCTTGCCGGAGAAAAGGAGCATACGCCGCGCAAAAAACGGACGCAGGCCACGCGGAAAAAGAACACGCTGCTCATCGACATCGAGGCGAAGCTGCAAGCCGGAAAGGGCGGCGGTTACGAGCGCTGGGCAAAGGTGTTCAACGTCAAGCAGATGGCGCAGACCTACAATTATCTCCGGGAGCATGGACTGCTGGACTACGGGGAGCTGGAGGAAAAAGCCTCTGCTGCAACGGAACAGTTCCACGCGCTGTCTGCACAGATCAAGGCGGCGGAGACGCGCATGGCGGAGATTGCCGTGCTGAAAACCCACATCGCCAACTACGCCAAGACCCGCGACGTTTACGCGGGCTACCGCAAGGCCGGTTACTCGAAAAAGTATCTCGCGGAGCATGAGAGCGACATCCTTCTGCACAAGGCGGCGAAGAACGCCTTTGACGAGCTGGGCGTGAAAAAGCTCCCCACCGTCAAGAGCTTGCAGGAGGAATATGCCAAGCTGCTTGCCGAAAAAAAGGCGGCGTATGCCGAATACCGGCGTTCGCGTGACGAGATGCGCGAGCTGCTGCTCCACAAGCAGAACGTGGATCGTATGCTGGGTAAAAACGAGCGCGAGGAGGAGAAGAAAAAGGAGCATGACCGGCAGTAACGGCCATGCTCCCAAGCGTTTCGGAGAAACGCGCAGCCGCACAATTTTGTGCGTTCAAAGGGTTTCAGGGGCGCTGCCCCTGACAAGCAGAGGGCAGTTTTCGCGGCGGCGGAAACTGCCCGAAAAGCAAAGTGGGTACCTCTTTGCCCTGCTTGCCACGTTTTCTCCCGTCCTTCGCAGCGATGCTTCTTGTGCTCCCCTGCATAGGTAACTTTTCTCTGAACACTTCGCCAGATGACTTGTGTTTCTTCGGATATTCGTATATAATGTATCGTGTTGAGTATTATCCATGCGGAGGTGCGGTATGAACGGGATCAAGGGCTATATCTCTATTCGGGAGGCGTCCTACCGTTGGGGCGTGTCAGAGCGGCGGGTCAACCAGTATTGCGCCGAGGGGCGGATCCCCGGCGCGTCCCGGTTCGGGCGCTCATGGGCGATCCCGGAAAACGCGGAGAAGCCGTCCGACCCGCGCTTTCAGGGACAGCACCGCGATTCCGGCAGGACAAGCACCTGACGGATACCCCTCTGCATTTTAGCATCCGCAAAAAGGAAGTGAACGGCATGGCGTGCGATGAAACCCTATACCGCCAATATCTGAGCGGCGACGACGAAGGGCTCAATGCCCTGATGAAAAAATACGGCGACCCCCTGACCCTGTATATCGACGGCTATCTGCACGACGTTCACGAGGCGGAGGAGCTGATGCTGGACGTTTTCGCCTATCTGTTCACCAAAAAGCCGAAGATACGGGACGGCGGCTTCAAGGCGTATCTCTATAAGGCGGCGCGGCACATGGCGCTGCGCCATAAGAGCAAACGCAAGCCCCTGTTCAGCCTCGATGCGCTGACCGGCGAGCCGGACGGACGGCTGCTGGCGGAGGAGGTCATCCGGTCGGAGGAGCGAAACCGCATTCTGCATTTCTGCATGGATGAAATGAACCCGGACTATCGGGAAGTCCTCTATCTCACCTATTTTGAGGATATGAGCTACGCGCAGGCAGCGGAGGTCACGGGAAAAACGGTAAAGCAGATCACCAACATGGTGTATCGCGGAAAAAAGAGCCTGCGAAGGCTATTAGAACTGGAGGGAATCACTAATGCGGAGCTATGAAGAGCGTGTTGCGGAGACGAAGCGGCGCATCGCCAAAATGGAACGAGAAAAACAGCGGCGGCGCAATACGATCACCATGGCTTCCGCAGTGGCGGCGTGCCTTGTACTGCTCATCGGCGCGTCCCTCGCCATGCCCGGCATTGCTGCGCGGATACAGACAGGCGATTATTCCGGCTTTGAAACGGCGGCCAGCATCTTTCACGGCGGCGCGGCCTTGGGATACATCGTCATCGGACTTTCTGGCGTTTTTACTCGGCGTGTGCGTGACCGTTCTGTGCTTCCGGCTGCGGCAGATGAACCGGGAGGACGGGCAGAACGGGGAAAGCGAGGGGATACATGGAGCTGATTGAGAACCTGCTGCAACTGCTGACCACGTTCGTCGGCGCACTGCTTTCGGGCATATCCTACCGGAAAAGCCGCAGGCAGGCGTATTTTCTGCTGCTGTGCTTCTATGGCTGCTTTGCCCTCGGCTCTCATTCTACTGGACGCTGTATCTGCTGCTGTTCGACACCACGCCGCGGGTCTTTTATGTGTCGGAGTTCGGCTGGGTGTCCAGCCTCATCTTCCTGCGCATTTTGCAGGCCACGCTCACCAGTCAGGACGAGCGCAGCTTCCGCTGCCGCAGGGCGTGGCTTGCGCCTGCGTTTGGCGTGCCGCTGCTGGTGTTTTACTGCACCTTCGGGGACATTCTCTCCAACCTGATCTGGTGCGGCATGATGATTGTGCTCTCCTTCTGCGCCATTCGTGGAGTGGTCTACGCCAATGGGCAGACGGGCGCGGCGCGGAATATGCGGCACTTCCACATCGGCGTGCTGTGCTTTGCGTTTGCGGAGTATCTGCTTTGGACTGTGGGCTGCTTCTGGCCGGATACCTCACCGGCAAGCCCTACCTTTTGGTGCGATATGATGCTGACGCTTGCGATTCTGGGGCTGCTGCCCGCCACGAGAAAGGCGGTGGAAGCGTGACCTACATCGAAAACATCTTTCTCTGCATAGTCTCTCCCCTGCTGGTAGCCGCTCTGTGCATGGGCAGGCGGCAGCTTCGCTTTTTCCTGTTTTGCATTGTCGGGATGGGGGTGTGCCTGCTTTCGGCCTATATTAACACCTTTCTTGCGGCGGTATGCCGGGCGGACGCCCTTGCCGCCACGGCGGAGATTGCGCCGGTGGTGGAGGAAATGATGAAGCTGCTGCCGCTGGTGTTCTATCTTTTGGTGTTCGAGCCTGAGGGGGAATAAAATCAAGGCCGCCGCCATCACGATTGCCCTGAGCTTTGCCACCTTTGAAAACGTCTGCTATCTCATCCAGAACGGTGCGGACCGCTTCTCCTTTATCTTCTTCCGGGGCTTCGGCACGGGAGCCATGCATGTCCTCTGCGGACTGATCGTAGGCGGCGGTCTTGCATACACATGGCAGCGGACGTGGCTGAAAATCGCAGGCACCTGCGGCCTGCTGGGCGCGGCCATCACCCTCCACGCCATCTATAATCTGCTCATCGCCCACGGCGGCGCGGCACAGTATGTGTCCTACGCCCTGCCGGTGCTGCTGGTGGCGGCGGGAAAGTTGTCCGCTTTCCGCTTATCGCAGAGGAAATAACCGAATAACCACTCCCTGAGAGCTGCTTTTTGGCAGCTCTCAAATTTTTTTTTTAGAAAATTTTGCGTTTTCGGTGAGAGTTTTTTCGATTTTTTGTACCTATATAAGTGAAGGGGTTTTTAAGCCGCATTTCAAAAAATCCAGAGAGGAGGTTCAAACGATATGTACGATACCGCAAGACGGGTCGCACTCGTCAAGCAGCGGGTGCGGGAAAACACCCGCCGGAGACAGCGGCGCGGCATCTATGGGCTGAGCGCAGCGTGTGTGCTGCTGTGCGTGGTGCTGATGCAGACGGCGGGCATGGTCGTCGGGCAGGGACAACCTGCGGCATGGGGCGTGTTCGGCGCGATGCTGCTGCGGGAGGACGCGGGCGGCTATGTGCTGGTGGCCGTCGTCTCCTTTGCCGTGGCGGCGGCGATCACCGCGCTGTGCTTCCGGCTCAGAATCAGAGAAAACCGTAGAAAAGACGGGACGGACAAGCCCGCCCGACACGAACAGGAGGAGAAAAGCCAATGAAGAAACGAATACTCAGCATCCTGCTCCTATGCTGCATGGTACTGACCATGCTGCCGACAGCGGCCTTTGCTGCGGGTGAAATCGACGAGCAGTTCACCCTTGCCCCCGGCGGCACCTATTACTTTGACCTCTCGGCAATGGGCATCCCCGGCACGGTGAACGATGCTCTGCCGGACAAAACAATGCGCTATGTGCCCTTTACCTATGCCGGGACAGTGGCTGCCTACAAGCTCACGTCGGAGATGGCAACCACAGAGGAGTATGCAGCGCAGAACAAATTTGCCCACAGCCTGTTTATGGCGGACTATGCCGTAACGCATACGGTAAGCTGGGATGAGCTGAACACCGCAGACCTGATTTTCGGCAAGGACTGCGCAGCCGGCGGCGTGGAATATATGCTGCGTGCGCCGTCCGTGGGAAGTGGTAGTACAGGCTCGGGCGAGTCCAAACGCGGCACGCCCCAAAGCAACGAATGGGACAGAATACTGGACAAGAACGACGGATATATCAAAAACTGGAGCGGGATTTATTCGTGGGGGCAGGATACTTCGAGCTCTTCGTGGACGATCCGTGTGAACCGTGGGGCTATTTCGGCCCGCTTCTGGACCGGCAGCAGGCCCGCGAATTCCCGCCAGACTCTCGGTTTCCGCCCCGTCCTTGAAATCCTGAACCCCGGCACACTGGGCTCTGACGGACTGAAGGCCGTTACCCTTGACCTTGGCGGCGGCAAGCTGGGTAATAGCTTCAAGGATATTCAAATCATTGTGAAAAAGGGCAGCGAATTTACCGCGCCTGCGTCCGACGGTCTGACCCGCCCGGACGGAAATATCGGCAGCTACTTTAAGTGGCTTGGCAGCGATGGCGAGCTCTACGCTCCGGGCGAAAGTGTCCCAGCGGTCGTAACCAAGCTGTCGGCGCAGTTTAGTCTCCCAGAGCAGTTCACCCTTACTCCAGGCAGCACCTATTATTTTGACCTCTCCGGCGTGGGCATTCCCGGCACGGCGAACGGCAGCCTGCCGGATGCGTCGCTGCACTATGTTCCCTTTACCTACGCCGGGACAGTGGACGCCTACAAGCTCACATCAGAGATGGTAACCACCGAGGAGTATGCAGAGCAAAACCAATATCCCCACAGCCTGTTTGTGGCGGACTTTGCCGTAACGCATACGGTAAATTGGAATGCCTTAAACGATGCGAGTCTGATTTTTGGCAAGAACTACGCAGCCGGCGGCGTGGACTATATGCTGCGTGCGCCGTCTGCGGGAAGTGATAGTACAGGCTCGGGCGATTCAGAACACGGCACGCCCCAAAGCAACGAATGGGACAGGATACTGGACAAGAACGGCGGATATATCAAAAACTGGGTCGAGATGTTTTCGTGGGGGCAGGATACTGCGAGTGAAGACGCATCGTTCCGTGCGGTTCGCGGATACTTTTCAGCCCTCTACTGGATCAGCTACGCTACTACGGATTCCGCCCCGAACCTCGGTTTCAGCCCCGTCCTTGAGGTCCTGAACCCCGGCACGCTGGGCTCTGACGGGCTGAAGGTCGTTACTCTCGACCTTGGCGGCGGGAAATTGGGCAGCAACTCGGATCATATCCAGATCATCGTAAAAAAAGGCGAGAGCTTTACCGCACCTGCCTCCAATGGCCTGACCCGCCCGGACGGGAATACCGGCAGCTACTTTAAGTGGCTTGGCAGCGATGGCAAGCTCTACGTACCGGGTGGCAGCGTCCCGGCAAACGTGAACAAGCTGACGGCGCAGTTTGATTACACAGAGCAGTTCACCCTCGATCCCGGCGGCACGTATTACTTTGACCTCTCCGGCGTGAACATTCCCGGCACGGTGAACGACGCTCTGCCGGACAAAACAATGCACTATGTTCCCTTTACCTACGCCGGGACAGTGGACGCCTACAAGCTCACATCAGAGATGGTAACCACCGAGGAGTATGCAGCGCAGAACAAATTTGCCCACAGCTTGTTTATGGCGGACTATGCCGTAGCGCATACGGTAAGCTGGAATGACCTGAACACCGCAGACCTGATTTTCGGCAAGGACTGCGCAGCCGGCGGCGTGGAATATATGCTGCGTGCGCCGTCCGTGGGAAGTGGTGGTACAGGCTGGGCTGATTTAGAACGCGGCACGCCCCAAAGCAACGAATGGGACAAGATACTGGACAAATACGACGGATATATCAAAAACTGGAGTTGGATGCATTCGTGGGGGCAGGATACTGATAGCATTTTTGCGTCGCACCGTGCGTTTCGCGGGCACTCTTCGGCCCGCGGCTGGTACGACAACGCTGCTACGGACTCCGACCCGGACGTCGGTTTCCGCCCTGTCCTTGAAGTCCTGAACCCCGGAACACTGGGCTCTGACGGGCTGAAAGCCGTTACCCTCGACCTTGGCGGCGGCAAACTGGGTAACAGTTCCGAAGATATTCAAATTATCGTGAAAAACGGTAAGAGCTTTACCGCGCCTGCGTCCGAAGGTCTGACCCGCCCGGACGGAAATACAGGCAACTACTTTAAGTGGCGTGGCAGTGACGGTGAGCTCTACGCTCCGGACGATAACGTTCCGGCGGACGTAACCAAGCTGACGGCGCAGTTTGATGAGCAGTTCACCCTTGCCCCCGGCGGCACCTATTACTTTGACCTCTCGGCAATGGGCATCCCCGGCACGGTGAACGACGCTCTGCCGGACAAAACAATGCGCTATATCCCCTTTACCTATGCCGGGACAGTGGACGCCTACAAGCTCACCTCTGCGATGGCAGCCACCGATGAGTACGCAGAGACGAACAAATATGCACACAGCCTGTTTGTGGCGGACTATACCGTAACGCATACGGTAAGCTGGGATGAGCTGAATGCCGGAAGGCTGATTTTCGGCAGGGACTACGCCGCCGGCGGCGTGGACTATATACTGCGCGCACCGTCCGTGGGGAGTGGTAGGATAGGCTCGGCTGAGTCCCAGCGTGGCACGCCCCCAAGCAACGAATGGGACAGGATACTGGACAAGAACGACGGATATATCAAAAACTGGTTCGGGATGTATTCCTGGGGGCAAGATACGTTAAGCACTTCGGCGTCGGACCGTGCGGCTCGCGGTTATTTCCCGCCCGGCGGCTGGAGTTCCGCACCTGCTTCGCACCAGGACGCTGTTGCCGGTTTCCGTCCCGTCCTTGAAGTCCTGAACCCCGGCTCACTGGGCTCTGACGGGCTGAAAGCCGTTACCCTGGACCTTGGCGGCGGCAAACTGGGCGATGAGAGCAGCATCCAGATTATCGTGGAAACCGGCAGCGTATTTACCGCACCTGCCTCCGACGGCCTGACCCGCCCCGACGGAAATACAGGGAATTACTTTATGTGGCGTGACAACGACGGCCAGCTCTACGCACCGGGCGATTATGTTCCGGCGGACGTCACCAAGCTCACGGCACAGTTTAATCTCCCAGAGCAGTTCACCCTCGCCCCCGGCGGCACCTATTACTTTGACCTCTCGGCAATGGGCATCCCCGGCACGGTGAACGATGCTCTGCCGGACAAAACAATGGGCTATGTCCCCTTTACCTATGCTGGGACAGCGGACTCCTACAAGCTCACGTCGGAGATGGCAACCACAGAGGAGGATGCAGAGCAAAACCAATATCCCCACAGCCTGTTCGTGGCGGACTATGCCGTAACGCATACGATTAGCTGGGATGACCTGAACACCGCAAATCTGATTTTCGGCAAAAATTATGCCAGCGGCGGCGTGGACTATACCCTGCGCGCACCGTCTGTGGGAAGTAACGCTACAGGTTTGGGCGATTCCGATCCCGGCGAGCCCCAAAGCAACGAATGGGACACGATGCTGAATAAGGACAGCGGATATATCCAAAACTGGAATGAAATGTATTCGTGGGGACAGGATACTGTTTCTTTCGACGCGTCGGGCCGTGCGGTTCGCGGGTACGGTTCGGCCCGCCGCTGGTACTACTACTATGCTTCGTACTCCTTTCCGTTCGTCGGTTTCCGCCCCGTCCTTGAAGTCCTGAACCCTGGTACGATGGGTTCTGACAGGCTGAAAGCCGTTACCCTTGACCTTGGCGGCGGCAAATTGGGCGGCAGCTCGGAGGCTATCCAGATCGTTGTGAAAAACGGCGAGAGCTTTGCTGCGCCTGCGTCCGAAGGTCTGACCCGCCCCGACGGAAATACCGGCAGCTACTTCGAGTGGCTTGGCAGCGATGGCGAGCTCTACGAACCGGGAGATAACGTTTCGGCGGATGTAAGCAAGCTGACGGCGCAGTTTGCTCCCAGCAGCCATAGCGTGACCATCACCACGGACACCCTGCCGGACGGCAAGGTGGGCGAGACTTATAGTCAGACCCTGACTGCCGACGGCACCGCACCCATCACATGGAGCATTGAAAACGGCGGCCTGCCTACCGGTCTGAGCCTGAACAAGGACACCGGCGAGATCAGCGGCACGCCTACTGCGGATGGCACCGCCAAATTCACCGTTAAGGCGGAAAACAGCGTGGGCAGCGATACGAAGGAGCTGTCTATTACGATAACCAAGGCCGCGCCTGCCGAGTTTACCATCTCCGTGAAAACAGATGGAAACGGAACGGCTTCCGCATCTCTTGCAAAGGCTGCGGCCGGTACGGAAATCACTCTGAGCGCAACGCCCAACGAGGGCTACCACTTTAAGGAATGGAAGGTCGAATCGCCGACGGGACTTGTAATCACCAACAACAAATTCACCATGCCGAACAACAACGTGGAGGTCAAAGCAATTTTCGAGGAGGATACGCCTCCCGCGCCTACCGAGCATACCGTCACCGTGACCAGCGGCGGCAACGGAACGGCTTCCGCCTCTCCTGACAAGGCTGTTGCCGGTGCGGAGATCACCCTGAGCGCTACGCCCGACAAGGGCTATCACCTCAAGGAGTGGCAGGTCGAATCTCCGACAGGACTTGTAATCACCAACAACAAGTTCACCATGCCGGACAGCGATGTGGAGGTCAAAGCAATCTTCGAGGAGGACGCGCCTCCTGCGCCTACCGAGCATACCGTCACCGTGACCAGCAGCGGCAACGGCACGGCTTCTGCATCTCCCGCAAAGGCTGTTGCCGGTGCGGAGATCACACTGAGCGCTACGCCCGACAAGGGCTATCACCTCAAGGAGTGGCAGGTCATCAGCGGCGGCGTGAGCATCAAGGACAATAAGTTCACCATGCCGAACAACAACGTGGAGATCAAGGCCATCTTTGAGAAGGATGCGCCGCCCACACCCACGGAGTACACCGTCACCGTGACCAGCGGTGGCAACGGAACGGCTTCTGCATCTCCCGCAAAGGCTGTTGCCGGTGCGGAGATCACCCTGAGCGCTACGCCCGACAAGGGCTATCACCTCAAGGAGTGGCAGGTCGAATCTCCGACAGGACTTGTAATCACCAACAACAAGTTCACCATGCCGGACAGCGATGTGGAGGTCAAGGCAATCTTCGAGGAGGACGCGCCGCCTGCGCCTACCGATCCCGCCAAGCCCAGCATCAGCGTCACAGGAACCTACACCTACAATGGCTCCGAGCATACCGCGGCCGTGAACGGCTATGATCCCTCCACTATGAATATCTCCGGCAACACCGGCACGGACGCGGGCGACTACACCGTTCGCGTCACATCCAAGACCGGCAAATGGGCGGACGGCAGCACCGACGCCGTAACCGCGGCGTGGAGCATCGGCAAAGCCACGCAGGAAGCGCCTAACGGCTTGAACAGCCTTGCGCCTACCGAGGAGGGTGGTAACGACGGCAAAATCACCGGTGTGACCGATAAGATGGAATACCGTATGGCAGGCGAAAGCATCTATACGGCGTGCAGCAGCACGGAGATTGAGAACCTGTCTGCCGGCAATTACTTCGTGCGCTACGCGGAGGACAACAACCACTTTGCCGGCACAGATGCGGAGGTCACTGTGGGCAAGGGTGCGCCGCTTGCTGACTGTACCATCACCTTTGACGGCAACGGCGGCAGCGGCAGCATGGGGCCCGTGACCGTCAAGGCAGGGGCAAATTACATCCTGCCCGCCTGCGGCTTCACCGCTCCCGCCGATCAGGAGTTCAAGGCTTGGGAGATCGGCGGCACAGAGTACAAGGTAGGCGATTCCTACACCGTGCTCGGGGATACCGAAATCAAGGCGCTGTGGGAAAACAGCGTTATTACCCCCACCACCTACACCGTCACCGTCAGTAATGACGGAAACGGCACTGGTACCGCAGCTCCTTCCACCGCTGCGGCCGGCACGGAGATCACCCTGACCGCCATGCCCAACGAGGGCTACCACTTTAAGGAGTGGGAGGTCATCAGCGGCGGCGTGACCATCAAGGACGATAAGTTCCTCATGCCGAACGACAATGTGGAGGTCAGGGCAATCTTCGAGGAGGACGCACCCCCTGCACCCACCGAGTTTACCATCACCGTGACCAGCGGCGGCAACGGAACGGCTTCTGCATCTCCTGCAAAGGCTGCGGCCGGCATGGAAGTCACCCTGACCGCCACGCCTGACAAGGGCTACCACTTCAAGGAGTGGCAGGTCATCAGCGGCGGCGTGACTATCAAGGACGATAAGTTCACCATGCCGAGCGCCAACGTGGAGGTCAAAGCAATCTTTGAGAAGGACGCGCCGCCTGCGCCCACCGAGTTTACCGTCATCTTTGACGGCAACGGCGGTACGCCCTCTGTCGGCAGCATGACCACTACCAATCGGAAGCTGACCTCTCTGCCCAGCGCCTCCCGAAGCGGCAGTTACAGCTTCGATGGCTGGTACACCGAAAAGAGCGGCGGCACAAAGATTACGACGGCTACCGTATTCTCTGCAAAAACCACCGTCTACGCCCACTGGACGTATACCGGCGGCGGTGGCGGCGGCTACAATCCGCCCGTCACCTACTACACGCTGCGCTTTGAAACAGGCGGCGGCAGTGATATTCCCAGTGTGCGGGAAGCGTACAATACCTACATTGACCTGACAAAGTACGTCCCGACCTGGCGCGGGCATACCTTTATCGGCTGGTACACCGAACGCAGCCTGATGAACAAGGTTTCCGGTGTTTATCTGACAAAGGATATGACCGTGTATGCAGGCTGGCGCGTGGACGAAAATCCGGGCACAGGCGCGAATCCCTTTACCGATGTTTCTGAAAAGGACTGGTTCTACGGCGATGTGATGTTCGTCTATGAAAACGGACTGATGCTCGGCACGAGCAAGACACTGTTCAGTCCGCATGGGACGGCGACGCGCGGCATGATGGCGACCATTCTCTGGCGCATGGAGGGCAGCCCCGCGCCGAAGGGCAAAAACAGCTTTACCGATGTGGAGGCCGGAAAGTGGTACGCTGACGCGATCACATGGACAGCGGAGAACGGCATCTTTGCGGGCTACGGCAAAGACAAATTTGGCCCGGACGATCCCATCACCCGCGAACAGCTTGCAGCCATCTTCTACCGCTACGCGGACTACAAGGGCTACGATCTGGCCGTCAAGGGAAATCTGGACAAGTTCAAGGACGCGGACAAGATCACGGATTACGCAAAGACGGCGATGCAATGGGCGGTCGGCAGTGGATTGATGAAGGGAAAATCCGGCAATCTGCTTGACCCGCAGGGCACGGCGACCCGCGCTGAGATCGCCGCCATGCTCCACCGCTTCATTGAGAAGTATGAGCTGGTGCAGGGCAAGGCTCCCGGCGGCCTGATGGGCTGGATCGACCCGAAGCGGCTGCAAATCCCAAAGACCGGCGACAGCAGCGTGTTAGGCTTGTGGGGGATCTCCCTCTGTACATCTCTTGCCGGATGCCTTGCGCTGACCACATGGCAGATCAGGCGGCGGCGTGAGGAAGAAGTGCTGCAAATCATCGAAAAGTAAACAGGTTCACCTTTAGGGGCGCGGGCAAATAGCCCCGCGCCCCTTTTCGGTTTCATTCGTCAGGAAAGGCGGTTGCTCTTTTGAACAACCGCCTTTCGCCATTTCTATCCGATTTGAGCAGAAAGGAAATCAGTCTATGACAAAAGAGTACGGGAGGTGTCGCTGATGCGGCTTGCCGCCGCACAAATCGCATAACCGGACTAATACGGAATGAAAGCAGTTTTCTGCACCCGCCTGCTCTTTCTGCTGTTTCATTGCGCCTATTGAGCACCTATGAAGGTTTTGAAGCCTTTATAGGTGCTTTTTGTCATCCACGGCACTTCTTCGCCGTGGGCTGCCGCTCCCCGCCGCTCTCCGTTTGGATTCGACCGCAACACCGAACAAAAACATCCAAACGGAGGAATACAACATGACAACGATCAACCTGCGGGAGCTTTACCCGTGGTACACCGAGGACACCTTTATCGAGGTTTCCGATGAAGTTGCCGCGTTTCTTGAAGAAGATAAGCGGCTTCAGATCAACTACGCGCAGTACATCCGCGACAACAAGGCGTTCTATTCACTGGACGCCGGCGACGGCATTGAGGCGGAGGCGCTGAATCTGCCGGAACAGCCGGACGAGGTGCTGGAGCGCATGGAGCTGGAGCGACTGCTACAAGAAGCTCTGGCACAGCTCACGCCCGCACAGCGGCGGCGTGTTCTTGCTCATTTCGTTGAAGGACGATCCCAGCTTGAAATTGCGGCCAGCGAAGGTGTTGTTAAAAGCACAGTTTCGGAAGCGATTTCACGCGGACGGAAAAATCTCAGGAATTTTCTCAAAAAGTTTCGCTAACACCCCGAACTTTTGCCCGTTTTTTCTTGAGGCATATGAGAGGGATATTATTCTCGCTCGCCTCTGCTCCTTGACAACCGCATAGACACCGGTATCAGCACAGACCCCGCGCGGCTGAAAAGCCAAGCGACAAAAGCGCGCGCCATGACGACAGACCTCCCGCCCTTCGGGACGGGCGGCTGTCCGAGCGATCTACGCGGCCTTTGACCCGATGCGTGGCAGCATCGGGCGCGACGACAGCGCGGGCGATACGCAACCCCAGCTACGGCCTCCCACTGACTTGAGGGGATTCCTGCGGCGCTCGTGAGCCTTACAAGTCACGGCGCTGCGGGAATGGGACAGCCTTGCCAAAGGCGACTGATGCCGGTCCCAGAGGCGATATACGCCTCGCGCCGGGGCGGTGACAAATACGGCGGAACAAAACCAAATGACACAAAATACGCAGACAGCCGTGCGGTGCAGCATCATGCAGCATGACGGCAATCCTCCGCGCGGCTGCTCTGCCGGAACGAATACGAACAAGTCCCGCTGTCATATCGTGGCAGCGGGACTTATAGGATAAATCGGAGGTGCGTTTATGCAGAAGCAAGCCATCCCCAAAGAGCCGGTCGCCTCTTATAAGGAGGTCAGGATCGGCAAGACCCTCTATCGCGTGACAAGCGTGTTTTCCGGCGAAAAGGACCTTGGCAGGACGCTGGAGCAGCTTGCGGTGCGCCGCGCCATGACAGAGCTGGACGCTCCCGCGGCCGCACAGCCCTGTCACGCATCGTAACAGACAATCAGCCTCCTGCGGCGGCATCCTTGCGCGAAAATGGTATCCCCGGTATCATATTCTTGCAGGAAAACCTGCGAGAGCCATCACGCCGCACGGATGTATGAATCGCAGAGAATCGGGAGGTAAAATACAGATGATCGAAAAGACATACAACGTAGGCATCTATTGCAGGCTCAGCAACGACGATGAGCGCGATGGGGAGTCCGTATCCATTGAAAATCAGAAGCTCCTGCTGCAAAGCTATGTGCGTCAGCGGGGCTGGAACGAGATTGCGGTGTACTGTGACGACGGGTACTCAGGTACGAATTTCGACCGGCCCGGCGTCAAACGCCTCATCGAAGATGCAAAAGCCAAGAAAATCAACCTCATTCTGGTCAAGGATCTATCACGCTTTGGGCGTAACTACATCGAGTTCGGACAGTACACGGACTACCTGTTCCCCTCGCTGGGCTGCCGTTTTATCGCGCTGAACAACGGCATCGACACCATGAGTGACAACGGCAGCACCGACGTCATGTGCTTTTGAATTTATTTAACGAATTTTACAGCCGGGACACCTCCAAGAAGGTCAAGGCGGTCAAACGGGCCTGCGCGGAAAGCGGCAAGTTCATGGGAACCTACCCCGCCTACGGCTACAAGCGCGACCCGGAGGATAAGCACCACCTCGTCATCGACGAGGAGACCGCCCCTACCGTGCGCCGCATCTTCGCCATGCGCGCCTCCGGCACAGGCTTCCGTGCCATCGCCGTCACGCTCAACGAGGAGGGCGTTCTGCCGCCCGGTGCGCTCTACTATCAGCGCAAGGGCGCAGCGACCCGCGCAACGTCAACCACAAGTGGGCGGAAACCACCGTAAAAGCCCTCATCCGCAGCGAGGTCTACATCGGGAACATGGTGCAGGGCAAAACCGGCACGCTGTCCTACAAGTCCAGAAAGCTCATCAACAAGCCGGAGGAGGAATGGATACGGGTGGAGGGAACCCACGAGCCCATTATTTCCCGCGAGATATGGGATACCGTGGTCAGCATCGACAAAAAGAAGGTGCGCAAGACGCCACCCACAGACGGCATCCGCAGCATCTTCACCGGTCTTGTCTACTGTGCCGACTGTGGCTTCAAGATGCGCAACCACATCGAGCGCTTCACCTATAAGGACGGAACGCCGGGCGGTACAGCTCCTTTATCTGCGGCAACTATGCCAGAAGCGGCAAAGCGCCTGTACCATCCACTCCATCTATGAAAATGTGCTGGAGGAGCTGGTGCTGACGGACATCCGGGAAAAGGCGCGCTTCGTCGAGTGCGACGGCGAGCGCCTTGCCGAGCAGATCAGCCGCATGAAGGAAGAAAGCCGCAGCCGCGTCACCTCCTATGAGCAGGAATTGAAAGCGGCAGCGGCGCGTATGACGGAGCTGGAACGGCTGATGCAGAATCTCTATGAGGACAAATGCACCGGCACCATCCCCAGACGGTCTTTCAGACGCTCATGCGGAAATACGAAACCGAACGGGCGGAAAAAGCCTCCGCCATACCGGAGCTGGAGCAGAAGGTCAGGGCGCAGCTTGAAAACCGGCAGGACACAAACCGCTGGATGGAGGTCATCCGCCGCTACACCGAGATCACGGTGCTGGACGAGAGCATCCTCTTTGAGCTGGTGGACCGCATCGAGGTGGGCGAGGCGCGGAAGGTCAACGGACAGCGCATCTGCGACGTCAAGGTGGTCTATCGCTACGTCGGCAGCGTGGACGACGCGCTGGCACAGGAGAGGCAGGAAGCGTATGAAAAGCTATATAAGGTCGGCATCTACTGCCGACTGAGCGTAGACGACGCCTCCAACTCCGCCAAGGCGAAAAACTATATCCCCGCTGATGAATCCGTCAGCATCGAGAATCAATATGAACTGCTTTCCAAATTCGTAATGCTCAACGGCTGGACGGAGGTCAAGTCCTACCGGGACGACGGTTATAGCGGGGGGAATTTTCAACGCCCCGGATTTCTGGAGATGCTGGAGGACGCGCGGCACGGCCTCATCAACCTGATCCTTGTGAAAGACCTATCGCGGCTGGGCCGTGATTTTGTGGAGGTCGGACGCTATACCGACGTCATTTTCCCCTCATTGGGCTGCCGCTTCGTATCCGTCCTTGACTGCCTCGACACCGAGGGAGACAACACGGATATGCTGCACTTCCGCAGTCTGATGAACGACTACCATTTGAAAGACCTGTCGGGCAAGATCAAATCCGTTCTCCACGCCAAAATGCGCAGCGGCCAGTATATCGCCGCCTACGCCCCCTACGGCTACCGCAAGAGCGAGGAGGACAGACACCGGCTGGTGATCGACGTGGAAGCAGCCGCCGTGGTGCGCCGGATGTTCGAGCTACGGCGCGGCGGCATGGCCTATGGCAAGATCGCCGCCGTGCTGAACAGCGAGGGCATTTTGTCCCCACGCTGGTATTGGGCGAAACGGTACGGCAACGGCTCCTGCAAGTACGCGAACCTTTGGATGTACGCCACGGTGAAGAACATACTGACAAACGAAGTCTACACCGGAAATCTTATTCAGAATCAGACCGGCTCGCGCTCCTATAAGGACGACACCATGATCTATAAGCCGGAATCCGAATGGATACGGCATGAGGCTTTGCATGAAGCCATCATCTCGCCGGAGGTATGGAATGAAGTGCAGGCCATCAACCATGAAAGGACGCGGCTCTCGGCGGACAACGCGCCGCCGAAGCCCTTCCTGTTCACCGGCAAGCTCATCTGTGCCGACTGCAAAGCCCCCCTTCAGGGCAACCGGGAGACGCAGCGCCGCAAGAACGGCACGTCCAAAAAGTACGTTTCCTATTTCTGCTCCCGTTATACGGCCTCCGGCTACGGCGCGTGTTCCCGGCACACCATCTATGAGATGACGCTGACGGAGCTTGTATTGAGCGAGATCCGCGCCCATGCCGAGGCGCTGGAACTGGACGAAGCTGCCATGCTGGACAGGCTGCAAGCGCAGCGCACCGCCGCAGACGCAGAACGTCTGGAAAGCGTCCGGCAGGAGATTGGGAAGCTGCGCCGCCGCGTCTATGAGCTGGAGCAAATGACCGCCAAGCTCTATGAGGACAAGGTTTGCGGCAGCATCAGCGCAGCGTCCTTCGCTGTACTGCTTGAAAAGACCGAGCAGGAGCGCCGCCAGCGAACCGACCGGCTGGATACGCTTCTTGCGGAAGTCAGGGAGTATGAGCAGAGCGCCGCAGACATTCAAAGCTGGGCGGCAGTTGTCCGAAAGCACCTGCATATTCGGGAGCTTGACCGTGAAACGGTAGACGAACTGATCGACCGCATTGAGGTCGGAGAAAAGACCGTCATTGATGGGAAAAACGTCCGGGACATCAAAATCTATTACCGCTTTGTCGGCAATATCTGAATGGAGGTCAAATCATGGATAGCAACAAAAGCAAGCGTGTGGTAGTATATTGCCGGGTAGCAACGCAGGCGCAGCTTGACGGCGACCACACGCTGGAAGCACAAAGCGCCCGGCTGCATGAGCAGGCCGAGCGGCTGGGTTATGAAATTGTGGGAGAAGTCAGCGAGTATGAAAAAGGAACTACGCTTGACCGCGACGGCTGGAAAAGGGCTTGTCAGAAGGCGGTGGAGCAAAAGGCGGACACGCTCTTTGTTGCCGATCTTACACGGATAGCGCGCGATCCGATCCTTTGGATGCAGGCTTTGCGCGAGTTAAGCGGCAAGGGCGTCTGGATTCAGTCCGCGGCTGAACCGGCTGCGTTTCAGGTAAATCCCTTTTTTCACCTATGGCTGCCGCCGGGAATCCAATGGCAACTCACACTCCATGAACTATGGAAAACTTACCGCAGGAACAACGAAAACAGCGATTGATACAGCCAAAACCGTCCGAAAAGGGAGAAATCATTACTTACCTTTCCCGAATGGGAGATGTTCTTGATGATATTGCGGAAGGGCATAAACTCGTTGTCACCCTGAGTGCTGTCCACACCATCATTCACCGCAATAAAGTGAATATCATGTTCGGGAAACATGATTTCCGTATACATGCCGACTTGCAGATAATCACGTCCGAAACGTGACATATCCTTGATGATGACCCTCTTGACAAGGCCAGCCTCAATGTCTGCAATCATCTGCTGAAAGCCTGGGCGGTTGAAGGTCGTACCTGAGATGCCATCATCAACATAGAATTTGAAATTGCTGTATCCATGCTCACGGGCATACTTTTCCAGGATTTTTTTCTGGTTTACAATGCTATTGCTGTCACCCTGCAATTCATCATCACGGGATAAGCGACAATACAAAGCTGTAAGTTCTTCGGAGCTCATAGCCGTGTAAGGGAATTGAAGCGCGGCAGCGGTGTTTGACTGATAATACATAAATACCTCCTATCTGGCAGTCAAACACGATATTGAAGTCCAACTTCATTATACCGCGCTTTCTTTTCCCTGTCTGCCTGTTAAGAGGTTTTCAAGTCACAGTTTGTTTCTGAACATCGGCTTTTATCAGGTTCTCCAGTTTGGAGGCTATCGTCTGATTTCCCGTTTGAGGGAAAAAAGAATTGACGATAAAGGTCGTGTTGCCGATCTTCTTTTTGCTCCGCATAGGCGGGGCATATTTATTTTCAGATTGAATTTTCTGCATAATAAGGCCCCTTTCATGCCATTTCATTAAAACCATAAAAGAGGCAGAAAACGGACGGCTGCTGGCCGCAGCTCCACGGGAATCTCACCCCGGCCCATGCTGATGGGTGCGCCGCGCAATGCTTTGAGGGCGTTCAACGCGGGAGTCTCATTATCCTGTCTGCGTATCCTCGCCCACAGGCTGCCACACCTGTTTTGCGGCCTGGTTTTGTCGCTCACCTGTTTGGTAGGGGTCCCGTCCTGCGGACTTGCAACAGGGTCATGGCGCACCGGCCGACCGGCTCCACACAGACAAATTGTATCCGTCTGCCTTATTCTGCCCGAAGGCTTTCTTTGTCAAGGAACAATAAGGCTTTGTCAGCCTGTAAAAACATACCGTTTCCGATATGCTTTTACGGAACGACAAACAGCCCATAACGGGAAGCGTGGAAAGGGGTATACGCTCCCCGCATGGGCTTAAAGAGTTAGCCTACATGAAACGCAAGAGTGCGGGTAATAAGGCGCACTTGCAGCCTGTTACGCATTTCTTCGTCCACATAGGAGTAAGTATTGCCCGCGTCGTCTTTCAACGTTCGGGTACAAAGTTTCGCTATGTAACCCTCATAATGCTTCAAGATCGCGCACATGGCGTTTGTGTCGCCGTTTGCCGCTGCGGAAATGACAGGGAACGGCAACAGATTTTCAGATTTCCTAACGGTGTTCATCATCTGCTTTTCCCTCCAAATATTGTTTGATCTTCGCAAGCGCGGATTTCCTATGCCGGAAAACCGTCGTGCGTACAACATTCAGCAGTTCGCCAATTTCCGTGTCGCTCATATCCAAGAAGTAGGACAAGAGAACAATATCGCGTTTTCTTTCAGGCAAAGCGGTAAGGGCTTCGGCAAGCAGTTCATTTTTGACGAGTACATCAAAGCCGGACACTTGAAAACGGAAATAATCGCTTTCGTATTCGTCCGTTGTGAAAAGCTGCGCGAGTTCGCTTTCGCTCAAATCCGAAAAAGGTACTTCGCGTGCTGCGCGTTTCGCAAGAGTGCGGCGGTGGCTTTTCGCTTCGCCAACCAAAGTTTTCTTTGCTAATGCGTCGTACTGATGTTGTATTCTTTCCTTGTCGGAAGAAGATAGCTCCATAGAGTTCACCTCCTTCCCGCGTGGAGTAGAGGACGGGAGTTAAGGGCTTGTCCTCTCTGCCCCTTTCGCTCCGTACCCGTTCGGGAGATGGCTCTTGAGTGAGTTTTCAGAAAAAGTTGAAAAAATGCGCCCGTCCGCAAGACGCGGACGAGCGCAAAGGAAATGTAAGAAGTATTTAGATGTATTGACAGTTCATACTCATAGCCGGAATATCCCGCTTGCGGAGCATAGCTTTTTTTGACCGCAAAGCATTAGGCGGGTTACAGTAAATAAAAATGGACACGGCGATACCTCCCCGATACCGCCGTATCCTTAAAAAAGGGCGACTTTAATACACTACCCGCAATCCATTCTATAATAGGGAACAGCGGCTTTTGCGCAATATTAAAAAATAAAAAAGCCGATAACACATAGGTTTTTTGACCTAATGCGTTATCGGCTCTGCGTCTATGCGTCTGGCACTTTTAATCATTTTTTTTTGAATTTATTATATGTGTTAGCTAACTGTCCACAAGCCGCGTTAATCTCTGCCATGAGAAACTCTCATAGTAACTTCAAGTCCTGCTTGCTCTAATTGATGTTTGAATGCAACTATTTCCCGTTTCTGTGGTGCTTTAATTCTTGAATTGCTTGTTGGGTTGTATTGTAACACGTTAATCATAACTTTTTTGCCCCGAAACCATTTTGCAAGTTGTCTTACATCTGAGGGCCGGTCATTTATACCCGGTAAAAGCAAATACGCAAAGACAATTTTGCGATTATGCCTTTCAGAATAGGATAAGGCTTGCTTAACAACATCTTCAATAGCATATATGCGCATGTGAGGAATAATACGATTTCTTGCAGATTGTGTTGCTGCGTGTAAAGATATTGTCAACTGAATTTTAAGATGTTCCTCGCGCAATTTTTTTAATTGATCGACCGGACCAACTGTTGATATGGTAATGCCGTCGGTTGGAAAGTCGAGCCCATATCTATCTCGGAGAATATGGATTGCTTTTATCAAGTTGTCATAATTGAATAAAGGCTCTCCCATACCCATAAAACGATACGGTTTACTTTTCGACGCAACAATATAATCTGTTGTACGATTTCTGACGATGTTAGATTACGAACAAAGCCATTTCGCCCGGACTCACAAAAAATACAACCAACAGGACAACCGACTTGTGTGCTCACGCAAACAGTTCCACCATCTCGCCGCTTGATAAAAACCGTTTCAATGTATTTGTTGTCTTTCAGTTCGTAAACATACTTTTCAGTATCACTGCTTTTGCAAATATTTTTTACCAACATTGATAGATTTTTTTTGCGTGGTAATTGCTTATATAATTCTTCATATAAGGCTTTTGCTTCATTCTCGCCAATAACTTCCGACATTTCTTTGTAAGTAAATCCGTATGGATCATTCCGTACTTCCGCAGGCGTATATTTAGGTAAACGTTTCATTTTTATATCCTTTCTTCTAAATAATAAAAGTTTGTTTTTCTGTATTTTTGATTACAATCTCTAATTTTTCTACATCAATGATATGCGTCAATTTGCATTTAGGGCAGAAAAGAGGAAAATCTTTTAATACAGTATTATGAAATACTTGAACTCTCGTCTTTCCGTTACAAATCGGACATTTTATCCAATATTTTTTAAGCATTATATTTCACTCGTCCTTTTTACACAAAAAAATGCAGGTCAATCCTCAACATGAGCATTGACCTGCATTTATAATGCACAGAGCAGTACAACAAAACTAAGGCATAGCTTGCACTATGTCTATACTATATCTATACGTCGTTAGTTTTTTGTATAGCATCCGCAAAATAAGCATGACAAAAAAGCCCATGTTGAAAATGGGAAAATCCTTTTTTTCAATGCTTATCTAATACGCATGCTATGCAACATAAACGCCGCCTCCTTTTCACATAAATTTTATTTTATCAGAAAATCAGTCTACTGTCAATACACAACAGGAAGTATTTAACCTAATGATATGAATTGTGAAAATATCCAAAAAGAAAGGTGAACTGTAAAATGTAACAGGGTGAATGAAAATGGCAAAAAGACCCGTACCATTGTACGACTTTAAGGCTTTCGGGGCAGCTATAAAAGCCGCGAGAAATGAATACGGCGAGAGCCGCAAAAAGGTAAGCGACGAGTTATATATTTCCCCGCGCTACCTTGCGAATATCGAGAACAAGGGACAACAGCCGAGTTTACAGGTATTCTATGACCTTGTAACCCGGTATCATATTTCGGTAGATCAATTTTTCTTCCCGAACAGCAATGCGGAGAAATCCACCGGGCGGCGGCAGCTTGACGCGCTGCTGGACGGTATGAGCGATAAAGGCATACGGATTGTAACCGCAACAGCAAGGGAGATAACGGAAGTCGAAAAAGCAGAGGATTAACCTCACAATATGAGAAATCGGGAGATTGCAGCGCATGGCGGCTGCAATCTTTTTTTGCGTCCAAAATCAAAGGAACGCGCAACAAATACCGCCTTTCGGTGGGGGTATGGAGTAGATAGCAAGCACAGCAAACGAGTACCCGCTTGCGATTTTTGGCTTTAGGGAACCCTCTCCCTAAACCCGAAAAATGCTTGTTGGGAACATCCCAAACCCTGATACGAAAAGAGGCGAGATACCACGATGGCAAACCGAAAACGAAATATCCAGGTGAAGTTCTATGTGACCGCCGAGGAAAAGGAACTGATGGAACAGAAGATGGCCCAGCTCCAGACAAAGCGGATCGGCGCCTACCTGCGGAAGATGGCGATTGACGGATATATCATCCAGGTGGACACCAGGGACATTAAGGAGATGAACAAACTTCTGTCCGCCATTGGCCGGAACATCAATCAGATTGCCAAGCGGGTCAACGCCGGAGGCCCCACCTATCAGGCCGACATGGAGGAAATCCGGGAAAGGCTGGATCAGATATGGCAGTTACAAAGACGCATCCTATTAAGTCAACGCTGAAAGCTGCGATTGACTATATCTGCAATCCTGACAAGACGGACGGGAAGCTGTTGGTGTCCTCCTTCGGCTGCGCCGCCGAGACCGCCGACATTGAATTTGAATGGACACGCCGCCATTCCATCGACAAGGGCACACACCTGGGCCGTCACCTGATCCAAGCCTTTGAACCTGGGGAGGTCATGCCAGAGGAAGCCCACCGGATCGGCATGGAACTGGCACGGGAGGTCCTGGGCGGCAAATATGAATTTGTCCTCACCACTCACATTGACAAGGATCACGTCCATAATCACCTGATTTTCAATGCGGTCAGCTTCACCGACCACAAGCACTACCATTCCAACAAGCGCAGCTATCACGAGATACGCCGGGCCAGCGACCGGCTGTGCAAAGAACACGGCTTGTCCGTCATCGTCCCTGGCCGGGATAAGGGCAAGAGCTACATTGAGCATCAGGCCGCACAGAACGGCACCAGCTACAAGGCAAAGCTGAAAGCCGCCATCGACCGGCTGATCCCCGTGTCCTCCAGCCTGGAAGATTTGCTTGCCCGGTTGCAGCGGGAAGGGTACGAAATCAAGCGGGGAAAGTATATCTCTGCTAGGGCGCCGGACCAAGAGCGGTTCACCCGGCTCAAAACCCTGGGCGCCGATTACACGGAAGAAGCCGTTGTCTCCCGCATTGCCGGAGGCCCCAGGCCATCCAGACAGCCCCAACAGCGCAGCGGGAAGGTCAGCCTGCTCATTGACATTCAGAACAATATCAAGGCCCAGCAGAGTGCCGGATACCAGCGGTGGGCAACCATCGAGAATCTGAAACGGGCGGCCGCCACCATGAACTTTCTCACCGAACACGGCATCGGCAGCTATGAGGAATTGGTGGAACGGTGCGACGCCGTTGCCGCTGCCGCCATCCGTACTAGGGAGGGCCTACGGGATACGGAGCAGCGGATCGCCGACCTTGCCCTCCTGGGAAAGCAGATCGACACCTACCGCAAGCTGAAACCTGTCTATGACCGATACAAGGCATCAAAGGACAAGGAAAAATTCCTGCGCGGCTTTGAGAGCGAGATTATCTTATTCGAGGCGGCCGCCAGGGAAATCAAAAAGGCCGGGCTCACCAAACTTCCTTCCTCCGATAAGGTGAAAGCAGAACTGGAAGGACTCTCCGCCCGCAAGGCCGCCCTGCAAACGGAACTTCGGAAGATACAACGGGAGGAAAAGGAATATGACACCCTCCGCCAGAATGTGGACGCCCTGCTGGAAAGGCCGAAGGAACAGGAACAGCAGCGGCAGCGGAGCAACGACTTGGAGTAACGGGGATTGGGCGCTTTTGACAGTCTTTGCAAAACCCCTGGGCGCATGGTTATCCGGCTGATATAATGGAACCAGGAATGGAGGTGCTGACTGTGACGAAATCCGAAGTAATCAAAGAGTTTTTCAAAAAGAGCGTGCTGCCCGTGGCGGTGGCGGCTTTGCTGTACTGCATTTTCAAATCCGTCTGCACAAAAGATGGAGTCACCGACTATGTATGGCTGTTCATCCTTTGCGGTCTGCCTTTTGGCATCCCACGGATGTTTGCCTGGATCGTGCCGGGCGGCTCTTTGGGAACCGCCCTTCCGTTGTTTCTGCTGAACTTTATTATTGGCGGAGTGATCGGCGGTTTCGTCCTGGTCTGGCGACTGCTGGTGTCTACCTGGTATATTCCCTTGACCATCTATCGACTGTTCATAACAAGAGGGACTTCCTATATTCCAGAATAGCACTATGGAAATGTGGAAAACGGCCGCTCCACCGATGGAAAACAAATATTTACGACCTGATGGAAAAGCTGTCAGCTTTCCCACAGCCCGCAAACACTGTTTCCCACAGCGCCGCCCCTTTGACCGTTTACACACATTCCCACAGCGCCTACTACTGCTACTGAAAATGAGCGCCATCACCGAAAGATGATGGCGCTCATTCTTTTTCTCCGTATCCTTCCCCAGCAAGATTTAGTATATTCTTTTTTTCTTTCTGCGCATAGCGCATGGTCTGATAAGCTCCGCCGCCTGTATGGTCCACATAGAATACAACGAGATTGCTTCGCTTCACCATCTGCCGGTTGCGAATTTGAAAAGCGCCTTTTGGATGGCTGCTGGCCGCGCTGCCGCATATCTCGATTTCATCATAATAGGTTTCAAAGTTTTCCATATTGTTGCGCAGCTCCGCCGTGGGATATGGCAGTATCCAAATCAAGGAACTGTTGTCATCCCGAACAAGTCGCTGCTGGCGTTTGACAGCGGAGGAAACGATCTGGTCAAAATCTCCGTCCCGTCCGACCAGGAACTCCACATACTCCTTTTCCAAAAGCAGCGCATGAACCAGCGCCTCCACACGATCCTCCGCCTCACGAAACTCCGGGATGATCCGGTGTCCAAAAAAACTAACAGTAAATATGTTCACGGTTCTATCTTCGCCATTTTCAAGCCAGTCCCTCCAACAAAGTAAACAATCCACTTCTCATTATATACAAACATTGACTTAAAGTAAATAATTCTTTAATTGGTCTCAATTATAATTTACCTGTTTTGTTGGTAGCATAATATCAGGAGGTGATATTATGCAAACGGAGTTTCCAGAACGCTATATCACTTTGGGCTTGAAGATCGCATATTACAGAAAAAAGGCGGGGATGACACAGGAGGTCCTTGCGGAGAGGATCGGGAAAAGTGTCAACTTCGTTGGTCAGGTAGAAGGAACAGGTACGGTTCGTGGCGTATCTCTTGAAACATTGTTCAAGATCGCCCAAGTGCTGAAAATCCCGCCCTCCAAGCTGTTAGAGGATGACTGATCGACTGCGACGCAGCCAGAACAAAAAAAGAATGGGAGCGCCAACCTCGGATAACTGCATCCGATGTTGACGCTCCCATTTTGCTTGATAAAAGGTGAAAATCCGGCGTTTTTCCTATGCAGAAACGCCCTGCCGCTCCACATGGGAAATCATACTGCCCCTACACGGAAAAGCCGTCACAGCCGGTTTCTTTGACTGTTTTGAACCCTAATTCCCGCACTTTTTGGAACGGAGGGAAAGATAGTGCGGACAGGACAACACCACCGCCCGGAAACTCTGCTTGCAGGGATGGATACAGCCCTTGCATAGCTTGTTATACTGGCGTCTGCCGTTCTCGCCCAGGAAGAACGCCCATTCCAGACGCCATTTCTTGCTCCGGCTCATAAGTCGCCCAGCTCCGGGGGCTTCTTCTGCGGGGCAGGCTTGTCCGGGCTTTTCCGTTCCGCGCACTCCCGTTTCGCGTCCTTCAGCCGCTCCCGGATGGAAGGCTTTTTCTCCGGCGTAGTCCTGCGCGCCTCGGCCTGGGCTTTCTCCAATTCCTCACCACGGCGGCCGTTGTTGATGATCCCGTCGATCATGCCGTAGTCATCCTCCAGGGTCATTTCCGCCGTGCGCAGCGGGTTTTCCGGCTCCACGGGAACGGATACGATCTGCCCGTTGATGCTGGCGAACAGCTCCGGCCGCTTGAATTGCTCGGTGTATTTCTGGATCATGTCCGGGGGCAGGGACGCAAAACTCTCCGGCCCCAGGCCCACCACCAAGAAGGTGCCTGCCACAATGTCGTAAATCTCCCCATGCTCGTCCCGGAGAGAGCGGTTCAGGTCCAGACCGATGAGCTTGCCCTCGTCGTTCAGCACCAGCCCCACCGGATCGTCAAAGGGATAGGAGGCGGCAATGTCGCCGCCCACCTCCGCTTGCAGCGCATGGAGGCCGGGGTCGATTTCCTTCACATAGGGTTCCTTCATGGGCTCCACCACCAGGACAGTCAACTTCTCCGGCGCGGTATGTTCGGGTGCGTCTCCGCTGGGGATGGCAAAGGCGCGGCTGCCGTTGGCCATGATGAGATACTTTCCGTCCTCGGACTCGTGGTGGAAACCGTATCCGGCCGCCTCCATCTGTTCCCGGCTCATATCCGTCACATGGAAGGTGCCCCTGGGAGTCCGCACCGTCTCGCCGGTCTCTCGGTCATCCGGGGTGGGCGCCGCTTGCTGCCCGTACAACTCCGCTTCATACTCCCGGTTTGCCTGCTCCGCAAAGGACAGCATCTCGTCCACATGGGACTGATCCGGGTTTTCAATGGCCTCCCGGATCGCCTGGGGGTCCACATCCAGAAATTCCTCATAGCCGGTGGCGTCCTTGAACTTCTCGATCTCCGAAGGCAGATAGTCCTCCTGGGTCTGCCCCAGGGCGGCCAGTTTCTCGTCCAGGGCGGAGATGCGCCCGGCCATCAGGTTTTCGTAGATTTCTTCCTTTGCCGCGTGTTCCTCCGGGTGCTCGGCGGCATACTGCGGATCGTTCTGCCGGAAAAACTCGTCCATATCGTAGGCAAGGTCCATGGCCCATTCCGAAATTTCTTCTTCGGGGATGTCATCCTGGAAGGTCATTACTCGGTATTCCTCCGGGATGCTACCGCGCTCACCATCGTAATACTCATGGAAGCTGTCCCCGGTATCCCGCACATAGCCCAGGTCGGTGAACTGGCCGCTTTCCTCCAGGGCGATGTCCCGCCCGTAGGCTTCATAGTCGATGTAATTGCGCAGATGCTCCGGCACCTGCATGGCGTCCAGTTCCTCGATATAATACCGGCCCAGATCATCGTGGTCATGGATGTCGGGGTAAACATCGTAACAGTCCAGGTTTTCCGTCAGGTTGATAAGCTCCTGGATGCTGCCCGTGTGATCGCCGATCTCCATAGCCGCCTGAAACCGCTCATATTCATCCTGGCTCATATCATCCAGTTTGGAAGCCAGGTAGTTCAGCTCGTCCAGGTTTGCATACTCACCCAGCAGGTCATAGAGGCCGTCCACATAGCAGTCGTAGTCCGTGATGAACCATTCCTCATAGGTCTGCCCGAAGTCGTCCTTCGCACCGATCCCGATACGCTCAAAGACCTTTTTCAGTTCCTCCGCCGTGGTGGGGAACTTCACCCATTCGCCCACAAGGGCACCCTCGTTATATTTGCCCAGGTTGGTGATGAAAGCGGCAAAGGGATAATCTTTGTCATAGTCATAATGGGGCATAACGACACCTCCTTACAGTTCCGGCGCAGACTTTTCCCGATGGGGCTGCGCCTTGCTCTGATTGGCACATTCCTTCCGGCTCTGCTCCAGCCGCTCCTTGATGGAGGGCTTTTTCTCCGTCTGCCTCTCCCTGGGACGCTCATGCTCCCACTCGTCGCCGGAAAGGGTGAGATACCCTTTACTGGTGAAGCACCCCTGTTCCTCCCGCATGGCGTGGTTGCCGAAAGGAACGGGATCAATGGCGTCCAGCAGCTCCGGGGGCAGAAGGACATCCAAATGCTGCGCCAGATAGCGCCAGCCCACATCCTCCACCTTGCGGATGTTGGGCTCCAGAATGAAATACTCGGTATTCGCGGGAAACTCCCGGAACTGCTCCAGGGTGGTCAGTCGGAAGGGAGACTCCTGGACAGCGGCCAGGAGGTCACGGTCCTCCGGGGAAAGTCCGGCAAGCGCCTGGGCCGCTGCCTCCAGTTCGCTTGCGTCACCGCCTGCGGGGAGCAGCGGCTTCAAATGCTCCATGAAGTTGACCTCGGTTTTACTTTTTGCCATGCACACCATCCTTTCGTTTGGGAAACTCCAACTTGAAATTGACATACTTGCCGCCGGTATCGTCCAGGATCACCACGGCGTCATAGGTGGAACCTTTCTTCTCCGACCACATCCCCTTGACGGAAGTGTGGCCTTTTTTCAGAAGGTCGGCCGCCATCTTCCGGGTCATTTCCTTGCGGCGGCTGGTCCAGAAACGGTCATTCTTCCACATGACAAACTGGCAGGCCCGGTCCGAACAGGCGAAATTCTTTTTGCCTTCATAGACCGGCTTGCCGCAGCGGAGGGCAGAGGCCCACCGTCTCTTTCTCCGGCTGGAACAGCTTTTGCCCATCCTCGGAAATGTGGGAGTATTTCCGCACCAGCTCCGCCGCCATTGCCTCGATCCCGTCCATGAAGTCCTCCGGCGACGCCTGGCCCTTTGCCACCTCGTTCAACCGCTGCTCCCAATCCGCTGTGAGCTTGGGAGAGGTCAGCAGCTCCGGCAGCACCGTGACCAGGTTAACGCCTGCCTTTGTAGGGATCAGGTTCTTGCCCTTGCGCTCCACGAACCCGCCGGACACCAGCTTTTCAATGATGGCCGCCCTTGTCGCCGGGGTGCCCAGGCCCTTGCGTTCTGCCTCGTCCGGCATATCTTCCTTGCCCGCATTCTCCATGGCCGACAGAAGGGTGTCCTCCGTGTAGGGCTTGGGGGGCGAAGCGAAGTGCTCGGTGACGGAGGCGGAGACCGGCTCAAAGACCTGCCCCTCGGTCAAGGCGGGAAGAACACCCTCGGCATCTTCATCCTCCGGCTTCTCCTTCAGGGAGGAACGGAACACCTCCTGGATGGCGCGCCAGCCCTGGGAAAGCACCTGCTTTCCTTTTGCCGTGAAAGTGTGGCCGCCGCAATCAAAGGCGGCTGTGACCGCCTCATACACGAAAGGCTCCGCCGCCGCACACAGCAGCTTGCAGCAGACCAGCAGAAGGATATTGCGCTCGCCCACAGGCAGCCCCGGAACGTTCGCTTTCTCCAGTTCCAGCGTCGGCAGGATCGCGTGATGGTCAGATACCTCCTTGTCGTTCACCAGCGCCAGAACATCGGGGAAAAACTCCGGGCAGGCAGGTGTCGAAGGGCACCACTCGTGCCGCCAGATGCAGGACCACGGAGGCGGTCTCCGCCATGTCGCCGGTCAGATACCGGCTGTCCGTACGGGGATAGGTCAGCAGCTTCTTTTCATAGAGCGATTGGGCGTAGTCCAGGGTTTGCTTGGCCGTGTAACCGAACACCCGGTTCGCCTCCCGCTGCAAGGTGGTCAGGTCGTACAGTTTGGGCGGGTTCTCCGTCTTTTTCCTCCCGTACCAGGGATACACACACGGCTTGCTGCCCGTCACAGGCGTCCCGGATGGCCTGGGCATCCTCCGGGGAAACAATGCGGTCGCTGACCGCCTCGGCCCCCTCCAGCGCCAGCCGCACATAATGGTATTTCTCCTTGCGGAACAGGACGATCTTACTGTCCCGGTCGGCCAGCATCGCCAGGGTGGGCGTCTGCACCCGCCCAATATTTAACGTTCGATGATACAACACCGAAAAGAGCCGTGAGGCATTGATACCAATAAGCCAGTCCGCCTTTTGGCGGCAAAGCGCCGATTGATACAGCGGGTCATAGTCCGCGCCGGGGTGCAGGTCGGCAAAGCCCTCCCGGATTGCCGCATCCTCCATCGAAGAAATCCAGAGACGGGAGAAAGGCTTGGAACATCCGGCAGCCTCATAGACCAGCCGGAAGATCAGCTCGCCCTCGCGTCCCGCGTCGCAGGCGTTGACCAGTTCCGTCACATCGGGGCGCTCCATCAGGGAACGGAGAATGTGGAACTGGTCAGCCTTTTCCTCGGACACCACATAGTGGAAGGGGGCGGGCAGGATGGGAAGGTCCTCATACCGCCACTTCTTATAGCGGTCATCGTAGGCGGCCGCGTCCGCCAGCCCCACCAGATGCCCAATGCACCAGGAAATCAGCCAGCCGCCGCCTTCAAAATAGCCATCGGCCCTGGATGTGACACCCAGGGCCGATGCAATACTCTTTGCTACACTCGGTTTTTCGCAGATCACCAATTTGCTCAATTCTGCTCCTCCTGTTCTCCCTGTTCAGGAATGTCCTCGTTTTCGTATTCCTCGTCCTCGAACTCATAGTCGTCCGGGTCGGCGCTGACCTTTGCGCCCTGCTTGGGCTTGATGAACTTGATGTAGGCGAAGGCTCCGCCACCGCCCAGGGCTGCCAGCAGCAGGATCAGCACCAGGGCGCCGCCGCTGCCGGACTCCTTCTCCGGCTCCGGTTCAGGCTCCGGCTCCACCTCCGGCGCTTTTCCGGCACACTCGCTCATATTCACCGCGCAGACCGGACAGGCGGTATTTACCGCACCAGCCTGGCATTTCTCGGTGCAGGTACAAGCAGCTGGCTTTTCCTCCGTCTGTCCGTCCTCCAGCAGCGCCATCAGATCGGCTTCATCCACCTGGTTCAAGAAGTGAACGGCGGTCTCCTTGTCCTCGTTTGCCCGGTCGATCAGGATGTAAAAATAGTTGCCCGCTTTTCGTGGTCACGGTGATAAGCTGTTTGTCGCCGTAATAATCGTCCACCAGCGTGGCGTTGCCCTCCGGGGTAAGGGGCTGGCCCTCCGGCTCCATGCCCCCGGTGGCGGGTTCCTCGGTGGGTTCCGGCGTCGTCTCGGCGGACTCTCCCGTGTAGTAATCGCCATCCCCGCCGCCTGCAAAGGCGGTGACGGAGAAGGTGGTCATAAACAGAACCACCATCGTCAGGGACGCCAAGAAGGCGAAAAACTCTGTTACGCTTCATCTTCGCCGTCCTCCATTCCTTTCATATCCTCGTCGTCGGGGTCCGGCGCCGCCTCCGCCTCCATCATCCCGTCGGGCAGGGTGATAAGGCCGCTGGCGTAGGCCTTCAGGAAGGCGGTCAGCTCCTTGTTGTCCATGCGCACCGCCTTGACCATGCGGACGATCTCCAGGTTTTCTTCCTCGGTGAGCTGCGCCTCCAGCTCCCGAAGTCGCTTCTGCTGGGCGGAGATCTTCTCCTTCGTCTTTTCGATGTCTTTGCGAATCTTCTCAACCGTTGCCATGTGTGTAAAACTCCTTTCCAAATCGTTCTCTCCAGGAATAGTTCCGCCCCAGACCCTTGACCGTTTTCAGGTTTTTGCCGGGCGTTGTCCTCCAGCGCCAGGGCGCGGCGGAACAAATCGGGATGCTGCTCCCGCAGGGCGGTGATCTCGTCGGGTTTCATGCTGGGACAGAAAAAACAGGACGATTTTCCCGGCTGGGGCAGCCCTGCCGCCTCGATCTGCCGGATGCAATCGTCCCGTGTCCATCCCCATTCCATCAGGGGATACCACTTGCTGTATTTTCGGTCGGCCAGGTCGCCCAGCAGCACCTTGTCGCTGCGGTAGCCCTCGCCCGCGTCGTAGCCGATGAACTTGACCACCCGTTTGCCCGCCGCCCACGCCTTTTGACACGGCGGGTAATGGTTGCAGAACTTTTCCTGCGGCCCGATCTTGTGTTTCAGGGAACACCGCTTGAAGCCGTAGGCGATGGATGGTAGGCTGCAACTTTGCAGACATTCACCCTCCAGCGTCAGCCGTTTCCCGTCACGGGTGGTCTTATACACTCTGATAATGGGAGGCATCCCGTGGTCCTTCAGCCAGGAATCCATCACCTCCAGATAGGCGTAGGTGTGGGGATGCTCCGCCCCCGTATCCGCAAAGAGGATCAGGTCTACCGGGATACGGTGCTGGTGCAGCCCGATCAAGAAGGGCGGTGCTGTTGGCACCACCCCCATAGGAAACCATATTGATGCTTCATCACCTCCATCAGTTGTAGTGCGGCCTGCCGTATGCGTAGAAATGGGACTGCCAATAGTTCGTATTCAGGTTGGAATACTGGATAGGGTCGCCGCAGTGCAGCATCATCCCGTCGCCGACATAAATGCCCACATGGGATACGCCGCTGGTATCGTAAGTGCCCACGAAGAACACCAGATCGCCGGGCTGGGGGATCGGATACTGGGGTGGAAATGTTGTAGAGCCCCTGGGCGCCCAGCCGCCCGGTATTGCACAGGCCGCTGTTGGTCAGCACATAGCTGACGAAGCCGCTGCAATCAAAAGAGGTGCTGGGGCTGCTGCCGCCCCACACATAGGGATAACCCAGGTATTTTTCCGCCTCGGTAATGAGGGTGTTGAACCGCTCGTCCGTCAGGTATTCAGCGGGAATCTCCCAGGCAGTCGGTGGGTTCTCGATGTACTTGTTCACATACCCGGAGGACGGGAACAGATCGGGGCGGTTGCCCAGGGTGGACATATAGGTGGCATACAAGGAAAGCTGTTCCTCGCCCATCATGTAGACAGGCACATGGGAGAGGTCGAAGTTTTCCAGCGTGACGGTGCAGATGGTCCAGGTATAGGGCACCCGAACCGTATAAGTGTTGCCCTCGCTGTCTGTCCGTGTCTCGGTGCGGTAGCGGGTCTCCGTGGTCACGGTTTCGGTGAGGATATATTGCTTGTCAAAGAGGGTTTGAAGGTCGCCCTGTACCTGGTCGATGGTGAACACCCCTTCATGGAGTGCCGACAGAATGGAGATCAGCACATAGGGGTCGTGCTCAATCTCGTCCAGATCAAAGTGATACTCGTCATAGTCATGGGTGGCCTCATAGGTATCCAGGTACTCCCGCAATTCATCCTCTTTGGCGCAGTAGGCTTCTTCTGCCGCCAGCATGTCGGCATCCTCGGAGACAGATAGGAGGACGCCATAATGTTGGACACCCCGCCGCCGAACATGGAGGAACAGGATTGCAGGGAGCCCAGCAGCATTACCAGCAGAAGACCGATGCCGCCCACGATCAACGCGCCCTTCCAATGCCGTTTCAGGAAAAGGGCGGTGCGCTTGGACTCCTGGGCGGTTTTCTTGGCCGCCGTTGCCGTGGCCTCCGCTGTTTTCCCGGCCCGGGCGGTCTTGCCCGCCGCCCGGTATGCCGCCGCATATTGCTTTTGCAGCTTCCGTTTCTGCCACAGGCGGGAGATGGGATTGGATGCAAGCTGGGGGTTCTCCGCCACGGCTTTCCGATAGTAGAAATCCGCATTGGCCTTGACCGCCGCCTGCTCCGCCTTTGCCGCGTCCCGCCAGGGTTTCAGCTTGCGTTCTGCCCGCCAGTTCTGGACACGGCGGTTTCCGTAGCCCACAGCCTTCTCAATGCCGCGTTCCTCCCAGGTGGCCCGACTGGACGCCGGAATTTTCCTGCTCCACCTCCCGGACCTTGCCGTGGATGGCTGCGCCTGCCTCCTGGATGGGGCGGGACAGCGGATTGGCATGTTGGGGGGATGGCAGTTTGGATGGAACAGCGGTCTTTGCCGCGTCCAGCCGGTCCACCGCCTTGTTCGACTTGCGGATGGCCCCTTGCAGTTCCGGCTTGGCCTGGTCCGCCTCGGAAAATTGCAATCGGGAGGATGGACGGCCCGCTGCCGCCTCGCCCTCCCGATAGGTTCTGCGCTGTTTCCGGCGCTTCTTCTTGGCTGCTGCCTGTTCCCGGTGCAGTTCCACACGATCCACTGCTTTCCCTGCGGTGCCCGCCGTGTCGCCGGACGGGGAATGATCCTGCTCCGGCGACCGGTCAGAGGGATAGGTAGTCTCGCCCGTGACCAGATTGACGGATACTGCCCCGTCACGGGTCATCTTCTGCGCCTCCTTTTCGGGGGCTTTCCATTCTTTCAAGGTGCGTCACCTCCTGTTCCATAGGGGCAGATGTCGGCACAAGCCCCGGTTTCGATCATGGCGATGTACTGGAAAATGGGATAGGCCTGGGGCGGGCAGACCGCGTTCCCCAGGGTTTTCAGCCGCAGCGCCCGGTTGTCCGTGTCCTCGGTCATGCGGGGGACTCCTTCGGGCTCGGCACGCCAGAGGATGCGTCCGTCCATTTCGGGGGGAATCCCATAAGCCATTCCACCCAATCCGGGTTTAGCGCCGCTTTCTCGGAAAGGGGCTGCTCCTGCCGGATCACCTGAGCCGACAGGTTGGAGGACGGGGATTTGTCCCGGAAGGCCGCCGGTTTCAGGGTGGAACGGTAGCCCTCCGATGCTGCCGGGGTCAGATAGAACACCGCCGCCGACAGGCTGAGGCTCCAGATCGATCCGTTTTTGTTCCGCTTGCGGAATATCCCATTGTCCGACAGGAACACATCCAGGCTGGCAGCATCCCGCCCCGTGGATTTGTCGGAGGCAAGGGGTGTGGGAAACATCAGCCGCGACGATAAAAGTTCGCTGGCGCTCATGCCATGCGCCGACGCCGCAAGCCGGAAATACGAATGGGAGAACAGCGTATCCCGCTTTTGCCAGGTCAAAAATCGTTTTGTCGAGCCCCATATTGATGAAGCCAGCAACATTTTCCCCAAGCACCCAACGGGGCCGCAGTTCGGTAATAATGCGGCACATCTCCGGCCACAGGTAGCGTTCATCCGCAAAGCCCCGCCGTTTTCCTGCGGTGGAGAAAGGCTGGCACGGGAATCCGCCGGAGAGGATGGTAATGGTTTCAAGTCCTGTTTTTTCAAAAAACGCCTCCTTCGTGAATGTGGTGATGTCGCGGAACTTCGGCACATCCGGCCAATGTTTTTGCAGGATGGAATAGGGATAGTCCGCCCACTCGCATTGACAGACCGTTTCAAAGCCCGCCGCCTCTGCCGCCAGGTCCAGCCCGCCGATGCCGGAAAACAGGCTGACATGGGTGAGCTTATTCATGGCTGATCTGCTCCCCAGGGATCAGCTCCGCCCGGAACCGCTTGATGACCGCCGCCTCCAATTCATCCTGACAAAAGTTGCTGTCAGCGGAAAGACCCAGCTTGCGGCGCAGCCTGTTCAGCGTCTTTTCATAGTTCCCGTATTTCTTTTGCAGTCGGAGAAAATCTTTCTCGTTCTGTGCCTGCGACAGACACTTGGCGATGCTGTACCAGGTTACCAGGAACATGTGCAGTTCGCTCACCAGCAGCCGGAATCCGCTGCCGGGGATCAGATAGTGTTCCTCCTGGCGGCCGCCGCCCGGTTCGGGTTCGTCGTCCTCACACTCCACATAGAAGGCGTCCAGCTCGCACAGCTCCCGCGCCTTCATCCCGGCAAGGTCCGCCTTGTCGCCGAACACCAGGTAACGGCCGGGAATGTTCCAGGCGTCAAACTTGTCATCGGCGATCTGGCCGTACCGCTTCGCCGCCGCAATGAACGCCTCCACATCCTCCCGGTCCTTGATTTTTCCGGCAAGGAAGGCAAGCTGATGAAGCAGCCCGTAGAGATGCACTTCCTCGTCGATATGTGCCTCATAGGTCTTTTCCTCGATGACATACAGCTTTTCCTGTTCCATATCCTTATCCCATCCTTTCCTTCCATTCCAGCCGCATTTGCCCATCATCCAGCAGCAGACGGATCACATTTTTGCCCTGGGGCGTAATCAAGGTCTGCTGTCCAAAATGCCCATATTTCCAGAAGTCCTTCACACGGAATAATCCGTTATTGGAGGGCTTGGCATAGGGCAGAAGGTATCCGGCCGGGCAGCGGTACAGAAATCCCGCGTCCATCAGGAAACGGCAAAACGCACGCTCCCCGATTTGCAGTTCTTTCGCCGTGGCTCGGATATTGGTGCAGTTTTCTTCATGGACAAAGGCGTCATAAAAATCTGCTTTCGGCCGCAGCCGTTCCACCTCGCCGGAGAGCTGCCGGTTTTTCTCATGCTCGGCAAGAAGCTGGTCGGCAAAAGCCAGCAATATTTCCGGTTTTTCCGCCGCCTGCTCCAGAAGGGAGGCAGTCATGTACCCGCCCGTCTTGCGGATCATGGGGAGAACTTCGTCAAACACCCATTTTTCAAAGCGTTCCGCACCAGGCAGCCGACTATGAACGATCAGGCGGTACACATCACCCTCCGGGATGAATGTCAATTCCTGTACGCCTCCTTCTGTAAGGGCGCCCCGTTTCAGGGCCCCCTTACAATGCGTATTGATGGCGTTCCTCGGTTTTGCATATCCCAGGGCTTTCGCAACATCAAATCCGCAAAACAGATAATTGCCGTTTTCTTCGATCACTCGGATGCTGCCAAATTCGCGGTTATTGAAAACCGCCATCTTGTTATCCATTCTGGTCCTCCTTTTCGTCGTCCACAGTTTCGTGTGCAACCTCGCTGGGCTTGGTGGTGAGCAATTTATAGAGCTCGGTGTCTTTCGGGAAGTCATCCGCAAAGGGCAGGATGACATTATTGAAGAACAGCAGCCCGTGGCCCGGCTCGGAGTTGGTCACATAGGCAAGCTGCTCCGATGAAATGTTCAGCCGCTCCGCCAGTATCTTCCGGTCTCCCGCCGCCTGGTTGAGCATATAGATGAAGTCGCTGTTTTCCAGGATGTTTTCGATCTCCGGGGAGGAAAGCAGGTCTTTGGGGTTCTGGGTCGCCCCGGTAGGGATACCGCCCCATTTTCTGAACCGTTTCCAAATCTCGGCGCTGTATGCGGCGGTCTGTTCCTCCTTCAGCAAGAAGGTGGAACTCGTCCACGAAATACCAGGTGGAGCGCCCGATAGCCCGGTTGATGGTAACGGTGTTCCACACCGCATCCTGGACAATGAGCATCCCGGGCTTTTTCAGGTTCTTGCCCAGGCCCTTGATGTCAAAGCAGACAAGGCGATTGGAGATGTCCACGGTGGTGCGGTGGTTGAAGAAGTTCAGCGAACCGTTCACATAGAGGTCCAGCGCCTGGGCCACCCGGTCGGCCTCCGGGATGTGCTGGGACAGCAAGGCGTTCATCAGGTCGCCCAGAATGGGCATATTCTCTGGCCGGGGATCGGCAAAGTAGGGCTGGTAGATCATCTGTACCGCCCGGTCAATGACGGTTTTCTCGATGGCCTCCAGCCCCGTCTTGCTGCCCATGATGAGCTCGCAGAAGGATAAGACGAAATCACTTTTCAGCGCCAGCGGGTTTTCTTCCTCGGAGTAGTTGAGGTTGATGTCCAGGGGGTTCACATAGTCGGTGCTGGATGGGGACAGCCGGATCACCTGACCGCCCAATCGCTTCACCAGGG